>Ga0315284_10000001_pt1 | contig 677002 bp, 667 predicted proteins | sample YL17G09_16_MG_FD_203696 | JGI IMG/M metagenome (GOLD analysis project Ga0315284, IMG submission 203696) | Sediment microbial communities from Yellowstone Lake, YNP, Wyoming, USA - YL17G09_16 | ecosystem: Environmental > Aquatic > Freshwater > Lake > Sediment | place: USA: Wyoming | collected... | reverse complement strand
TCTAATAACTTCTTCGATTGTGGTAATTCCCCTTTCGATCTTATCCAGACCATCGTCAAGAAGTGTCTTCATTCCTTCCTCGATCGCCTTTTTTTCGATTGAATCTGAGTCAGCTTTTGCCATTATGAGTTTTCTTATCTCCTCTGTTATCGTTAAAACCTCAAAAATGGCGATTCTTCCCAAAAAGCCGGTCTGATGGCAAAGTGTACAGCCTTTACCCCGATAAATTCTAATCGATTTTTTATTCGCAAATAGCTTGGTTAAATGTGGACCAAGTGAGGAAATTGGAATTTCTTCAGGCGAAGACTGAAGTCTCTTTTCTTTTGATGTAGTCTCTAGTTTGCTGCCAGTAATTTTAAGTTCATAACTGGTTTTGCACTTTTCACAAATTTGACGTACCAGCCTTTGGGCAATAATCACGTTAATTGTTGAGGCTACCAGAAAGGGTTCTATCTTCATGTCGATTAATCTTAAAAGTGCGGTTGAAGCGTTATTCGTATGGAGAGTTGATAAAACTAAATGCCCGGTCATTGCGGAATTAACAGCAATTCCTGCTGTTTCTTGATCACGAATTTCGCCGACAAAAATGATATCAGGATCTTGGCGTAGGATCGACCGTAAGCCGTCGGCAAAAGTAAGATTAGTTTTTGGATTAGCTTGAATTTGATTGATGCCTTCAATGTCATACTCAACCGGATCTTCGATGGTGGCGATATTTTTGTCCCTGGTATTGAGTATTTTTAAAATCGCATAGATAGTCGTCGTTTTTCCACTGCCGGTTGGACCAGTAGCAAGAATCATGCCGTAGGGCTTGGTAAAAGCATCAGTAATTTTTGCTAAATCTTTTTCGCTAACCCCTAGTCCATTTAGGGCGAACTGTCTTGAACGGGAAGAAAGAAGCCTTAAAACTGCTTTTTCCCCATTAACTATAGGAACAATAGAAACTCTGATATCGAGGTTTTCTTCCTCAAGCTTAAATTGCATTTTCCCATCTTGGGCGCTTAGATGTTCGTCCGTTCTCAAGCGGGAAAGAACTTTGATTCTGGTGATAATCTGGTCATGGAGCGTTCGCGGGAAATTTAAAACGTCATGGAGTACCCCATCAATCCGGTAACGAACCAAAGATTTTTCTTCTTCTGGTTCAATATGAATATCTGAAGCCTTATTTTGATAAGCGTACTCAATAAGTAAATCAAGTATTTTTGAGATTGGAGCTTCTTTCTGGGCGGTTTTGCCCGCTTCATCGACCTTTTCTTTTAGAAGATCCTCAAAACTTATTTGTAAGTTTTTTTTATAAAGGTGGAGAGCTTCATTTATATCTTTGGAGGTAGCAAAGTGGATTAGGATGTTTTCTCCGGTCTTTTTCTGAAGAAAACTGACTACTTCTCTGTTTGCCGGATCGTTCATAGCCAGTTTTAGCCCATCTTTATCTTGAGCAAAAGAGATTATCTTTTGTTTTTTGGCGACTACTTCCGGCACAATATTTAAAACTTCCGGATCGATTGAATGTTTTGAGAGGTTAACGAAAGGAAATTTTAAGAAATCGGCGATCAGACGGCCAAATTGTTCATCTGTGATTAAATCTTGGTCAATTATTGCGTTATAAAAAGATAAGTTTTTTCGTTTGGCAACCTCGTTGGCTTTTTTAAGTTTTTCTTGGGTAACTAGTTGATTCTCAAGGAGAATTTTGGCAAGTTGGTCGTCGGAAATGAGCATGATTTTAGCAAATTTATTTCAAGTACTGTCTAATTTTCTCGACAACACTTTGGATTGGGATGTTCGTTTTTACTAGATAGTCAAGCACTCCCAAGTCTTTAACTTTTTTGATATCTTCTTCCTGACCAAGATTGGAAAGTACAACAACTTTGACATCTTTAAGATTTCTGTCTGCCCTTAGTTCCTTGAGCGTTTCAAAGCCATCCTTAACCGGCATGATTAGATCAAGAAGTATTAGGTCAGGTTTTCTTTCTCTGGCTGCTTTGAGAGTTTGATTTCCATCCTCAGAAACAACAACTTGATAGCCTTCTTGAGCAAGCTTAGCTTTATAGATGTTTGCATAAAACTGGTCGTCTTCGGCTACGAGAATAAATTTGCCTTTGGCTGGTGGTTTATTTGAATTTGATACAGCCGGATTATCCATTCTCTTTTAGTTTTTGAGATTTAATCGGAAATTGCAAGTAAAAGGTTGTTCCTTTTCCTTCTTTACTTTCAAACCAGATGCTTCCTCCCCATCTAGCTACGTATGACTTTACCACAAATAGACCTAGACCTGTACCTTCTGTTTTGCTCTTAACTGCATTTGAAGCTCTAAAAAATCGCGAAAAAATTTCTTTTTTATCCCTTGATGGAATACCAATACCATTGTCAGCAACAATTATTTTAACAAGTAGTTCAGATTGATCGACGGTAATGACGACATTCCCGTTTTCTCGGCTATATTTGACTGCATTTGACAGGAGATTTTGGATGACTTCCCTGAAACGCATTGGATCAATCATAATTTTTTTACAGCAGTCTTTCTTGGCATTCAATTTAATGGAGATTTTCTTTTCGAAAGCTTCAAGTTCATATTCTTTAATGACCGCTCTAATGATTTCTATATGATCAGTTAATTCAGGTTCATCGTGGATTCTTCCTTGATCGATTCTTGAGACGTTTAACAAATCATTGACAAGAGTAATCATCCATTGATTACTGGTATAAATTTGCTGGAGTGTTTCTTTTGCTTTTTGGGGTATTTTACCTAAGTCTCCTTCGACTAACATTTCTATTCCCCACCTAATACTTCCTAAGGGAGAACGGAGTTGGTGTGCAGCAACTGATAAGAATTCGGACTTCATTCTTTCTATCTCGCGTTCCTTGTTTATATCTGGAAGAATAACAATCGAGCCCACGATTCGACCTCTCTGGATTACAGGGGCAATAGTAGCCGGAGTTAAAAATTTAGCCTCGTCTCCTTCTTGAACTGAATGGAAAGTAACATCAACTTTTTTACTGGTTGTTGTGGAGGCTTTGACAAGAAGAATTTCCCATGGGACGAAGTAGCCCTTTTCTTTTTCGATTAAAACCTCACGAGGCAGAATTTTGCCGATATAATCCTTGACTTGCCAGCCAAGGATTTCCTCTGCCCATTTATTCATTGAATTGATTCGGCCATTTTCATCAGTTTCGATAATACCCTCTCCGATACTTGCGATAAGAGTATTACTTTTAATTTCGACCTGGTCAGCATTTGTTTGAGATTTTTTGATTGAAGAAATGAAGTGAACCAAATTTTGTTTAAGCATTAATTAAATTATCTATTAAACCAGATAAAAACTTCCACTATATTAGTCCGGACAAGTAACATTGAAGCTGTAACTGTTCATTTGCTCAGAGGAATTTAGCAAAAATAAGGTTTTAGAGTTTTTATCAAGATCGACTTGACAGTTAAGATATTCTGGAGAGTAGTTAAAAAAGATAATACTCGATGGGATAGATGTGAATATTTGACTATTCGTATTCCAACTATTTCCTGTAAGCCTTTGGTTATACCAGCCATAAATATTTGCCCAAGAGTCATTTGTTTCAAAAATTATTTTGACTGAAGGATAGCATTGTCTTGGGTTGAAGCAGAAAGTCCCCTTTTCGATTATTTGCCAGTTATTAACTTTCGGATAGTGAGTAATTGAGTTAGCTACTTGAATAGTTTTTTGACTGGGCATTTTAGAAAAATTTATCTTGATGATGAAAATGGCTATACAAGTAATTCCAATTAAAATCAAAAGACCGATAAAGCCTTTTTGTCTCATAACTTCATTCTAACAAATTTCGAGTGCGTACTAGAATAAACGTATGGAAAGTGGAGAAAAACCTTTAAGGGGAAGAGAGATTAAAAGAGATTGCTTCTGGTTCCAAATAGCTCAATTAAGGTAATATTTAGGGAAATAATTTCCTATGACAAATTTAAAATTTATTCAGATAAACATTTATAAAGGTCAATACTTAGAAAATTTACTTGAGTTTTTGAAAGATGAATCTCCTGACGTATTGGCTTTGCAGGAAGTGTCATCCGGTGATGTTAATAATTGCCCAGATAAATCTCTCAAATTATTCTCAGTAATCAGAGATCAACTAGGAATGAATGGTCTATTCGACAATGTCGTAAAGTTTTCTGATTCTACGGATTCCACTCTTGGCAACGCAATTTTAACTAGGCAGGAAATTATCGACAGTAGCGTGGTTAGGTTAAAAGAATTCAGATCTGTTACCTTAGCAGAGTTTAAAGATACAAAGATTTGGCCTGATTTTTCAAGGAATCTTTTAGATACGACTTTGCTTTTTGACGGGAAGAAAATTCATGTTATATCCGTTCATGGAGCCTGGTCTGTGCCGCCTGTAGATACAGAAGAAAAAATCAGGCAGGCAAAAATAATTGTTAATCATCTGGATAATCTTAATAAAACTAATCAGCCTTTTATTCTCGGTGGAGATTTAAATATGCCTCCAAGGACGAAGGTCATAGAAATGATCAATCAAGTTAGTAAGAACTTAATGATTGGTAGCGGTTTTCAGTACACGACGCATCCAAAAATTCACAAGATTGTACCAAGAAAACTATTAGTAGATTATATTTTTACATCTAGACATTTTGATATTAAGTCTTTGAAAGTACCTGAGGTTACTGTTTCTGATCATCTGCCGATTATTGCAGAATTAGAACTGATAAATTCCTCTTAAGTCTAATTTTTGGTAAAATATGGTGGTTTTGCAGTACGTTGAAGGTACCAGCCGAGTTTGACTCGTGCGGGTGTAGTTCAATGGTAGAACACCAGTTTTCCAAACTGGATACGGGAGTTCAATTCTCCTCACCCGCTCACCAGTGCCGCTGTAGCTCAACGGATAGAGCAGTCGCGTTCTAAGCGATTGGTTGGGGGTTCGATTCCCTCCAGCGGCGCACTTCGGCTGATAATATCGGCCTCAGTGCAAACTTTAGTGTTAGTGAGATGGTGGCTGTAGCTCAGTTGGTTAGAGCGCTGGCTTGTGGAGCCGGATGTCGGGGGTTCGAGTCCCCTCAGCCACCCTCGACTTCTTTTAGCCTATTCCAATAGGCTATTTGCTTATACCCCCTATTTTATTGGTTGTACTGAGTAGAGGTTTGTTGAATCTAGATTTTTCAACTACTTTTTTGTTTTAGTGTGATTGAAAGTGTCAAAAAAGTGTGAAGATAAATTGCCTATAGAGAGTATAATTAAGGCTATTAAAGGTGGTGATTATTAGATGTCAGGGGAACGTGGTGATATTTCACAAGGACCTACTATGGAACAGGATGCTGCAAATAGAGAAAAGACTGATGGATTATCTGTAAGGCAAATATTGACCACCATTCGAGATCGATTAAGCGTAGGTAAACCAGTAGGGAGGCTTTTGGCTGCTGCAGGACAAAGAAGACATGCTCTTGAACGTGAAGGCTATACAGGGGCTACTAATGCAGATTTGCATGCTTTAAATGTTGCTCGTACAAGTGGAATGTCAAATAGCGAAATAGCCAGTTCTATAAAAAGTAGACAAGAAGCAGGTTTACCAACTGGTCAGCTTGAAGCTGCTGCAAGGCAGCGTGGAATTAAATATTAGTATAATAATCTGAATTTAGATTCTTCTGGCAACTGAGCGGTTTTACTTACTTAGGTTTGGTTAATTGTTGCAAATCCGTCGGACTCGTCTTGTAACCTCTTTCGATTGGTAGAGGTTCAGAAAGATTATCAAGACCGAAGTGCTTTAACATATATCCGTATGCTGTAGGACTTTCGGATAATGGACGCTCGGGGTCCCATCTTGCATGGTGTCTAATCGTCCATTGATATACCCATTGCTCTTTTTCTTTGTCCCATCGAATACTATACTCAGGGTTCAAATGGTCGATAAGGCCTTCATTGCCCTCGTCGTCACAGCTAATTGTGTAGGAGTATCGTTCTGTTTTTTCTTGCTCAAATATGCCTTGATCTCTCAGATATTGTTCTGCAGCTTCTAAACTTTCAGGACGATATTGGTACTCGTTATCTACTTCCCAACCCATACCATGATGATCGGGAGTTCTATGTACCACTTCGGCCCAGTGACCTCCCTCATTTAGTATTCTGACTGTCTCAGAGCAGAGTGTTTCAAATCTTTCGATTCCCTGCTCTTTTATAATCTGTATGGCTTTTTTTTGTAACGGTGAATAAAAATGACCAAGGTGTATTGCAACTAACGGATTTGTTATCCTAGAAGCTATTTCAGGGCCGAAAAGTTTTGATACCATCTTTTCTGTAGTTTCAATATCTGGGGTCATTCCTTCACAAAGTTGTCCATAAAGCCTTTCACTATTCTCTGCGAGGGAGATGGCAGCTTCCGTCCGAATATATTGAGTAGTACCAGCAACTGTAGAATGAGAATGATAACCACCCAGTGTTCCTTTTTCTTCCGTAAACACTTTACTAAAAATTACACCTATGGCAACATTAGCATCCGATTGTGTTGCTACAACATCTAAAACAAGAGGGATAATTCTGTCTGGAAAATCAGAATCATAAATACTGTTTGGGATAAGAGCATCTCCAGCTCGAAACATACCGTTGTCTAGCTGCGTCACTTGTTCATTCCACCTTCTTCTAACTTCTTCAGAAACCCATTCTTCTAAGGGTTCTTTGAGTCTATCTGGTGTTGATGGATGTTCCATTATTTATTGCCTTGCTGGACAGATAGGAGCTGTATTATATACCTATAATAATTTGGGAGCAAATTTAGGGAGTTTTTGTTCGAAGATAGTCCAATATTGTTGAGAATTACGCATAATTATAAGCTGGAAATGTATTTTGTAATAAAGTTACTTGATGAATAGCTGATTCTAATAACTCATCATCGACCTCCCATAATGAGACAGGGTTATCATTTCTATTTGTTACTGCCCGACTCTTTTTCTTTTTTCTGCCAGCTCGTCTAGAATTACTTTTCTAATTCTGATGCTTTTCGGTGTGACTTCAACGAGTTCTTCGTCGTTTATGTATTCCAAAGCGTCTTCGAGATCCATTTTCATTAGCGCGTTTAAGTGAGCTGCTACGTCCTCACCTTTACTGCGCATGTTTGTGAGATGCTTTTCCTTGCAAACATTTACTCTAATGTCTTCGTCTCTGCTGTTTCTACCAATAATCTGACCTTTATAGACTTCCTCCCCGGCGTTTATGAAGATAGTTCCCCTTTCCTGGGCATTGATTAGCCCGTATGTTTTGGTTGTGCCGCTTTCGTGGGCAACGAGCGAACCGTGTCCACGCGAATAGAAGTTGGTTGTTTCTGGTCTGTATTCCAAAAACAAGGTGTTTATTATTCCCAAACCCTTCGTATCTGTTGTGAATTCGCTTCTGTAGCCAAAAAGTTCGCGAGTTGAGATTAAAAATTCATAAAAAGCTATCCCCTCTTCGGTTTTGAGATCTACGAGCTCTGCATGGCGGGCACCCATTTTTTGCATGACGGAACCCGAAAATTGTTCCGGGACGTCGATAAACACCTGCTCGTAAGGGGTCATTTTTACTCCGTTTTCTACTTTTGTAATTACCTGCGGACGGGCTACCTGGAATTCGTAACCTTCACGTCGCAGGCGTTCTATCAAAATTGCTAAGTGCAATTCGCCACGACCTGAAACTATCCAGTCTCCGTTTGGGCCGTCTTTAATGCGAAGTGCAACGTCTGTTTCCAGTTCTTTGAAAAGTCTTTCTCTTATTTGCCATGACGTCTTATATTTTCCTTCACGGCCGGCAAGCGGAGAACTGTTAACACTAAATGTCATTTTGATTGTAGGTTCTTCAACTTTGAGAATAGGAAGAGCGATCGGTTCTTTTGGGTCTGCAATTGTTTCACCAATTGTGATTTCTGGTATTCCGGCAACAGCTACTATATCGCCGGCTTCTGCTTCCTTTGTGTCTGCTCTTTCCAGGCCCACAAAATTTGCAAGATAAGTTACAGCTGCTCTTTTATTTTGTCTATCGTGTGTGATTTGGATAACTTCCTGGCCTGCTGCTATTTTACCGTTTTGAATTTTGCCAATGGCAATTCTGCCTTTGTGTGTATCGTAGATGATGTTTGATACAAGCATTTGCAAAGGTTTTTCAACGTTACCTGAAGGAGCAGGAATTTGTTTCATGATCTCTTCAAAAACAGGCGAGATGTCTACCATTTGACTGATGTTGGGCGTTTTGCCAGCTTTTCCTTCTTTGGCGACAGTGTAAATTGGTTCGGAAAAAGCGGTTTCTTCGTCCGCGCCAAGTTCTACTAAAAGATCAAATATTCTGCTTTGAACAAAATCTATTCTCGCGTTGGGTTTGTCGACTTTATTTATGATGACGATTATTTTATGTTTCGTCTTAAGCGTTTGTTTTACGACAAAGCGGGTTTGGGGCATGGGGCCTTCCTGGGCGTCTACTAAAAGCAAACAGCCGTCGACCATAGAAAGAACGCGTTCAACTTCTCCTCCGAAATCGGCGTGGCCCGGAGTGTCCACAATGTTGATTTTGGTTCCATTCCAGTCGACCGAGGCATTTTTGGAAAAGATTGTTATCCCGCGTTCTCGCTCCAGTTCGTTACTGTCCATAATTAGGTTTTTTTCGTCAACCTCTTTTTTGAGCAGAGTCTTTGATTGGCGAAGCAAGGCGTCTACTAATGTAGTTTTACCATGGTCAACGTGCGCAATAATGGCTATATTTCTGAGATTTTTCATTTTTGTGTTAAAAAAACCGCCTTATCTCAGCGGCCTACTTGTAATTTTACCATATTATTTGGTTTACACTCTTTTTAAGAAAGGATGAAGAATGGACATCAATTTGTGATTTTGTCGATAAGGGTTTTGGCGTTTTTATAGGTTATCTCGTATTTATACGGATGATAAAGAAAAGTGGCTGGTGCATCTTCTACCAGAAATTTTTGGAAGTCAAAATAAAGTTCCTTCCTATTGTTTTCATCCTGGGTACTTCGAGCGTCTTCAAGAAGTTTGTCGACTTTTACATTTTTGTAGCCGGTAATATTGGTGGTTTTTTGGGTCGAGTGCCAAAGGCTATACTGGTCTGGGTCGGGCATTAATCTATTAACTGTTAAAAAGGCCTGAAATTCTCCGGGTATAGTTTTTTGACTTTCTAGGGTAACATCAACTCCAGCTTCTTGCCAATTCTTCTGAATTTTTTCGGCGATTGTTTCCATCCCCGGAGTGAAAGAAAGTTTGATTTTAGGATGGGGGGGGTTTGCTTTTGCGAGAAGTTCTTTGGCTTTGGCAATATTGTAATCATATTTTTTGACATTTTGGTTGAAAGCCCAGGAGCTGCCAGAAATAGGACTAGTAGCACTTTCGCCTTCGAAGCTTGATTTATTGATAGAATAGCTTAAAGCCTGTCGTATGTCTCTCGATGATAAAAACTTATCAGAATTATTGTAGAAAACTGTTATTAGTTCTGTTTCGTCGGTAATCTTTTTAACTTCTAGATTGGGCCAGTTCTTTAAATTTTCAGCCAGAGAAACAGTCGCACTTTTAACTTCACCGACTTTTAAGGCTTCAATGGTTTGTTCTTCTGTAGGATAAAATCGTATATCGACTTTCGGTAAATCTTTGTCTTTGGGTACTAGTTGAATTCTTTTAACAATGTTATTAGTTGTTTGTTGAATATTGACGATTCTAAATTTGCCAGTTCCGTAGAAGCTTTTGGCTTTAAATACTGGTTTATCCAACGCCTGAGGGAAAGAAGAAACGGGGTTTGGTAATTTAAATTCTATCGCTTTATTATTAAGTGCTGTTATTTGAACATTTGAGATGGCGATTGAAATGTCTTTTGCATCAACTGCCGTACCGTCATGCCAAGTAAGATTATCTTTTAGAAAGACTAGATAATCCTTACCGTCTTGAGAAATTGTCCAATGAGAGGCCAGTGAGGGAACTGGTTTACCATCAGGTTGTGTCGAAATTAGGGATTGGGTAGCTAGTGAAAGTATCTGGGTGGGAATTGTTTCGAGTGTATAAGTGCCGACATAGCCAATTGAGACAGAATTTGACTTAATTAAATAAGGCAAAATCTTATAAGAAAAATAAAAGAGGATGAGAATTATGAGGATGAAAGCAGAAAGCCATAGTTTATATCTTTGAGAATAAGCGAAGAATAAATGAAGCCAGAATTTAGCTCTTCTCAACCTCGATTTTAATTGGATTTTGAACACTTTGGTTTTTAAAAAATTATCTGGGCTATTGAGAATACAAAGAAGAGAACGACTAATAAAATTGTTAAGTAAACCAAAAGTTTCTCGACTCCCCTTTTTGAACGATAAAAACCTTCAGAACCACCAAAAACAGTTGATAACCCCGAGCCTTTTGACTGGAGGAGAATAACGATAACTAAAAAAAATGAGATAAGTATTTGACAGACCAAAATAACGTTTTTCATGACACTAGGTTATAGATTGCTTTGGCCACTTTTTTACTGTCATGATAAATCGGAAAGTGTGTATCAATAAAATCGCCTCTAATTATCTTATTTTGATATTTGGCAAGATTGTTTTCATCCAATGAGACATATTTGTAATTCAATTTGGTTGGAATTTTTGGATTTTGATTAGTGTTTACCAATATTGTATCAAACAAATCTCCTTCAAGATGTTCTTTGAGCTTTTTAAGATAGTCAGATGCTTTATAGCCGGCCGTCTCAAATGGTTTGTTGGCAATATTGATAACAAAAATCTTCTGAGCCTTTGATTTTTTAAGTAACCTTTTAATTTGAGGAACAATCAAAACAGGTAGTACCGTACTAAAAAGATCTCCCGGACCGACGACAATAATTTGAGACTGGTTAATGATTTCGATGGTGGGTTTATAGGCTTTGATTTTAGGAGGATTAAGATAAAGTTTTTCCAGAATCTTTCCATTGTTGTATCTGCCAAGATCGATATTAGTTTCGCCATAAACTTTTTTTCCATTTTTGGTGGTTGCCCAAATATTAACATCTCCAAGCGTTGCCGGCAGGACCCTTCCCTTTGAGGAAATAATTCTTGAGAACTCCTCTAGAGATTTGTTCGTATCTCCTTTGTAAATATCTGTTAAGGCAACGAAAATAAGGTTACCTAGTTTCTGGCCTGAAAGATCAGTATCTTTTCCGTATCTTTTTCCAGAAAATCGGTAAAGCAGGAGCTGTTTTAAAATTGATTCTTCGTCAGAAAGAGCTGCCAGACAATTAACAAGATCTCCTGGTGGTAGAATGGCGAAAGCCCGTCTTAACCTTCCGGCTGATCCTCCATCATCGGCCATCGAAACGACTGCTGTTAGATCAAAAGGATAATCTCTTAAGCCTTTTAGGATTTGAGCAGTACCAACTCCTCCACCAAGGCAAGCAATTCTGGCGTCTTTTTGAGGCAACTCCAGATAATGTCTTAAAAACGTTTTAAACATTGATGGTTATCTTAACTTATTATTCAAATAATGTCGAGAAATAATGTCGAGAATAAATGGAATTTTATTCTAAGCGAAAAAACTCCGTCCTTCAAGACGGAGACGAAGCGAATCTTGAGCGAAGAAAAGAGAACCACGGCCCGAAAGCCGTGGGAATCTATTTGGGATGACTCTTAATCCTAATTAAATACAAGATGAAGGAACCTTTGAACAACGGTAATGACGAGAGCTATTAGAATAGTAGTAGTAATCTGATTAAAATGAGCTGCAGGAATAATAAATCCTTGAAGATAAGAGCCAGGAAAGTTATATGCAACAATTGTAAATTCTGGTATGAATTTAACAAGAGCAAAAACAAAAGCGACATTTAAAATTAGGGTTAATAGTCCAAAAGTCAAAAAATTAATCGGCAGTAATACCAATGAGAAAATTGGATTAATTGCCTGAAAAATGACAAAAAGGCCTCCAATTACCAAAAGAATATTTTTTGGATCTGGCCCAATCTTGATTGATGGTATTAATGTATAGGCAATATAAAAGGCAGCCGAAGTGATGATAATTGATTTTAATAAATGCTTCATGACAATTTAATAGGGTGTCTTTCGATTTTTACATTTTGAACTGTTAATTTCAATTCTCTAAAAGCCTTTTAGATCTTAGAAGTCGGTGATATTGAATTGCGAATCGATGGGCTTCATCTCTAATCGCTTCAGCTAGTTGTCTTGCCGGGCTTTCTTTGGATAGTGAGATGGGCAAAATTTTTTGGGGGAGGTATATTTGTTCGAATCTTTTAGCCAGGGCGATGACCTGACATTCGATACTGTACTTATCAATTACCGAAAGGGCACTGTTAAGCTGTCCCCTACCGCCGTCAACAATTACAAGATCTGGTTTTGGCCAATCGTTTTTGAACCTTCTTACCAGAATTTCTTTAAGCATTTCATAATCGTTGGGTCTATGCGTAAATTTAATTCTGAAGCGTCGGTACTGCCCTTTGGCACTCTGGCCATTTTCAAAAACAATCATTGATCCTGTTGCAAGATTGCCGGAAATACTGGAGATATCATAGCATTCAATTCTTTTGGGGATTTTTTTTAGTTCTAAGACTTGAGCTAAATCTTTTAGTCGCAACATTGTTAAGTCATCAACTAAGGTGGGTTGTTTTAAGAATTCCTCCGGTGCGTGATAGGAAGTTGTGATGTATTCAACCTTTTCGATTTGTCTTTTGATTATTTGAGCTTCTTCATACTTCTCCTGGGCGGAAAGTTTTTTCATTTCATTTGTCAGTTGTCTTACTAAATATTGACTTTTCCCGCCAAGAAGCTGCTTTATCTTGGTAATAGTGGCAAGATAGTCTTTTTGAGCGTCGTCAGAACCATAAGGAAAAGGACAAAGGCCTAAATGGACAAAGAGGCAGGGTTTTTTAGGATTTTGATGATGGCAGTAGGGAAAAATTCGTCTGATTATCTTCAGGACTTCACGGGTTGTTTTGGCTGAAGGAAAAGGTCCTTTCAAAAAAACACCTTTTTTTGGTTTTTCCCGTCTAGTTACCGTAACCAGCGGGATATCATCATTTGAGATTTTGATATAAAGAGGACTTTTGTCATCTTTGGCAACCGTGTTGAAAAAGGGCTTATATTTCTTGATTAACTCGGCCTCTAAAAGTAGAGCTTCAAACTCAGAAAAAACCTTAATATATTTGATGTCTGTAGTTTTTTTTACCAAAAGTTTGGTTTTTGGTCCAACTTGTTCAGTTTTGAAATAAGAGGCAACCCTGTTTCTTAACGAAACAGATTTTCCGACATAAAGCAGTTTTTCTCTATCGAAAAACTGGTAAATACCAGGTGATTTCGGAAGCTTGACAATCTTTCTTATTAGATTATTCACTATAAATAGATTATTGAAGGATTTTACCTCAGATTTGGGGAAATTTAAACTTCTTTGGTAAAAATTTGCGATAGATAATATGGCCGGTTAAGATGATTACAGTTACTGCGATAATTGCCAAAATAAAACCTTGTGAGAAAAATATTTTGTAGATAGGCAAGATTTGTACGGGTTTGGCTATTTGACTATTGGCAAAAGTTAAAACAATTGTGTCCTGGAAATTCGAAAACAAGTTCTTACTGTGAAGTCTAAATATGAAGTCTTTCTTTGCATAAGGAGGTAGGATTTTAAGATCGATTTTTCCTGATGAATCGTCCATTAATTTATTGGAAGTTAGATTTACTTGCTGATCAATGATAGAAGTTGATCCGATGTTTTCAACTGAAGCAATTATTCTGACAGGCAGACCAGAAATAATTTTTGATGGAATTGAAAGGGAAAGTTTAGGAGTAAGAGTTGGTGTTGGTAATTCTTGAGCGAATGAAACATTGACGGTTTTTTTGCCTAAATCCTCTTCTCTTTTATAACTTCCGGCTGGTTGAGGGTTAACTGAAGAAAGACCTCGTTGAACGAAAGTAACATGATTGAAATCAAGTTTGCTAAAGTAATCAAGCCCTCCTGAAGTCGAACCCCAAGTTGGGTCGATTTGTACCCATCCTAACTGATCGTCCCAATATTCTGGCCACGCGTGTAGAATATCTCCTTGGGGTAAAGCAAGCGAAAGCGGTCTGAGGCGTTCATTTTGAGTATATGAAAATCCTTCAACTTCGCGGGCTGGAATATCGGCAGCTCTGGCAATGGCAATGAAAAGATCAGTAAACTCCATACAAACCGCTTCCTTGGGTGAAGTTAAAGCACTGGCCGCACCCATTCTTTCAATTTTGGCCTGCTCCAATCTTTTTTGGCTATAAGTTAGATAATTTGTCACAAAATCATAGATTTGTTTTGGGGTTTTAAGTTCTTTTGCTTTATCTTTAATATTTGCGTTATCAGTTTCCCAGTATCTTTCTGGTTGTGTGTATTTTTGACGATCATCTTGAGAAAGACTGCCAGAAATATTTCTGACAGATTTACTGAATACTTCAACAAAACCTTGAGCAGTGATATCTAGTTTCCCCCGGGGAGGAATTCTGTATTTGGCAAGGAAATTTCCATCCTCATCAACTACAACATCGATAGGAGGTGGATCAATTTTCTCCAAAACTACTCTCTGATAATTGTTATCTGGAGGCAGGGCAATCTGGAAAAGTTGGGTAGTAACGTTGTTATTTTCTAAATAATAATTAAGGTTGAATGAAAAAACCTGTTTTTCTCCAAAAGACATGGCAATACCTGATTGAAATAGTTGATCTTTGTCAAAAAGAAATTCCTGTCTGTCTGGTAATTTTATTTGGTTTTTAGGTTCGGGAATTGCGAAGGCAACAGGCCCAAACGAAACCGGAATTTTCACAGTGGTAGTATAAGAAGCAATCTCGTTTGTTTTGGAAAGGCGGGGTATAGAAACTTCCCAAATCTGGCCAGATTTGGTAGCCAATTCGTTTGATGAATAAGAAAGTTTCCAAGGTAAAGTTTTGTCAATACCGATTACCCTTTGATTAAATTTGACGGTAATCGTCGTCAGATTGTCTTCAAACTTAACATTTGTTTCAAGGGGACCAGCAGAATCGCTTGCTTTGACATCGTTAATTTTCGTTGAGCCAATCTTAAGTTCGAACTTATCAGCATAGTAATTCGATGTTTTGTTCTTAAGGACAATGTCCTGAGTGACATCTGTATTACCACTATTACCAACTGAATAAACTACGTTGTAATCTGTTTCGAATTCACCAGCAGCAAAAGCGTTTTTGGCGAAATGAGGCAGCAGGTTGATTACGATTAAAAGGAGAAACAAAAGGAAAACTCTGGAAAAAATTCTCACAAAGCTAAGTATCAGTTGTTAAATACTTTTCTGTCAAGACTTCGAATGTTTTAAAATTTTTTGGAGAATTTGACCTGTATATGATTTTTTATTTTGACTAACTTCAAATGGAGTTCCTGCGGCCACAACGTAACCACCTTCATTACCGCCTTCTGGTCCCAAATCGATAATCCAATCGGTGTTGCGAATGACATCCATGTTGTGTTCAATAATGACTACGGTGTTCCCTGCCAAAACCAGTCTCCTAAGAATTAGAAGTAATCTTTCGATATCGGCAAAATGTAGTCCTGTCGTTGGTTCATCCAGAATATAAAGAGTTCTGCCGGTTGCTTTTTTAGAAAGCTCCGATGCCAATTTGACCCTTTGAGCTTCACCGCCTGAAAGAGTAGGAGCTGGTTGGCCAAGCTGAATATAGCCAAGTCCGACGTCATAAATAGTCTCTAGCTTTTGTTTTATTTGGGGAATTTTTTCAAAAAAGATTAGCGCTTCCTCAACTGTCATGCCAAGGACATCCGCAATATTTTTGTCTTTATAATGAATTCCTAGAGCTTGCTCATTGTATCTTTTACCGCCGCAGACTTCGCAATCAACATAAACATCAGGCAAAAATTGCATTTCGATCTTGACCTGACCCTCACCTTGGCAGGCTTCACACCTACCCCCTTTTACATTGAATGAAAAACGACCAGGTTTATAGCCGCGTATTCGAGATTGAGTAGTTTGGGCAAAAAGTTCTCTAATATGAGTAAAGGCTCCAGTATAGGTCGCTGGATTTGATCTAGGTGTTCTGCCAATCGGTGATTGGTCAATAAGAATGACTTTATCAAGATTCTCGACACCTTCCAGATGATCGAAGGTCCCTGGTTTAAATCTCGATTGGTAAAATTCTTGGGCTAAGGCCTTATAGACGATTTCATGTACAAGGGTAGACTTGCCCGATCCCGAAACTCCAGTAACGCAAATAAATTTTCCTAAAGGAAATTCAACGTTAATTTTTTTGAGATTATGTTGGCTGGCTCCACAGACAATCAATTGAGGTTCATTTTCTGATTGGTCAAGTTGAAAAATCTGTCCGGCGACTTCGACTCTCTTTTTGCCTGATAAGTATTTGCCGGTTAAAGACTTAGGGTTTTTGGCTATTTGGCTAGGTGTTCCTTGGGCGATTATTTGCCCGCCTTGACTACCTGCCAAAGGTCCAAAGTCCAAAACTTCATCAGCAGCCAAAATCATTTCCCTGTCATGCTCGACGACAATAACGGTATTTTGAATGTCTTTCAGGCGTTTGAGAGTGGAAATCAGGCGATTATTGTCTCTCTGATGCAAACCTATTGATGGTTCGTCCAAGACATAAAGAACCCCGGAAAGTCCGCTGCCGATTTGTGAAGCCAGTCTAATTCTTTGGGTTTCGCCTCCGGCAAGTGTCGATGCTGTCCGGTTGATGGTTAAATAATCAAGACCAACATCTAGGAGAAACTGAGTCCTAGCTAAAAGTTCTTTAAGGATTGGCCTGGCGATTGCTTTCTCACGGTTTGAAAGTAAATTATTTTGCTCATTTGATATTTCTTCTAGCCAAAAGTGAAAATCGTCGATGGCAAAATCGGAAGCTTGAAAGATCGATTTTTGTTCTATAGTTACCGAGAGCGCTTCCGGCCTGAGGCGAGTTCCCTGGCAATCGGGACACTTATCGACTCTCATAAATTTTTCTATCTCCCTTCTGACATAGTCAGAATCTGTTTGTTCGTACCTTCTTTCTAAGTTTGGTATGAGACCCTCAAAATTAGTATTCCAGCTAACAATTTTGCCAAACCTGTTTGGTCCTTTAACGCGAAAATTAAGATTACTTCCGTAAAGGATCAAGTCTTTTTTCTCAACAGGAATCTTTTCTAAGGGTTGATTAAGAGGTATCTCATTTTCGGCAGCAAAAGTTTCAAATACTCTCCAAGCCCAAGAATCTGACTCAATCAAGCGTGACCAGGGAAGAATACCGCCCTCGAGGATCGACAGATTCTGATTGAGGACTAATTCTGGATCAACTTTACTTAGATAACCAAGTCCGTTGCAGGTAGGACAAGCCCCATGAGGAGAGTTAAAAGAAAAAGTTCTGGGTTCGATTTCTGGTAGAGAAATATTATCGTTTGGGCAAGCAAATTTTTCGGAAAAAAGATGATCCTTTAAGTCCTTGGGAAATTCGGGAATAGTAAATGATTTATCTAGAATTTCTGAAGCAATTACCGTGCCTTCAGAGAGTTTTAAGGCTTGTTCTGTTGATTGAGAAAGTCTGGATTTTTCGGCCGGAAGCGTTAGTCTGTCGACAACGATGTCAATCGAATGTTTATTTGTTCTAATTAAAACAAAATCTTCCTCAAGAGATTTGATTTGTCCGTCGACTCGTAAGTAGCGATAGCCTTTTTTGACCAGATCAGCAAATAATTGGCTAAATTCCCCCTTGCGGTCACGAACTATTGGTGATAGCAATAAAACCCTTGTTTGAACTTTAGGGCTTTTTTCGACAAGTTTTTGTATTTCTTCAACTATTTGTTGCAATGATTGATGGGCGATTTCCCGACCGCAAATTGGACAATGTGGATGGCCGATACGGGCAAAAAGGAGCCTAAGATAGTCATAGATCTCAGTGATCGTTCCGACTGTCGAGCGCGGATTATGGGATGTCGATTTTTGGTCTATTGAAATTGCCGGCGAAAGACCTTCGATTGAATCGACATCGGGCTTGTCCATGATTCCCAAAAACTGTCTTGCGTACGATGAAAGTGATTCAACATATCTTCTTTGGCCTTCAGCATAAATGGTGTCAAACGCTAGCGATGATTTTCCAGAACCGGAAATGCCCGTAAAAACAACCATTTTATTTTTGGGTATTTCAACACTGATGTTCTTTAAGTTATGTACCCTGGCACCTTTAATGATGATTTTATCCATATTAAAAATCTTTTAATAAAGCTTGCTTGTTGAGATTTCTCCCTGAAGTTCTCTAAGGTAATCTCTTAAGGTAGCTGCTCTTTCAAAATCTAAAATGCGGGCGGCATCTTTCATTTCGCGTCTTAAAACTTTCATAAGTTTTTGACGATCATCAGCAAGTAGAGAGCCCTCCTGAGCCCTTTCAATCTGCGACTCGAAAATTTGATCTTTGACAAATCTTGGTTCTTCTTCATAAATTTTTTCTCTTTCAACTAATTTTTCACGAATCGGTTTTTCGATTGATCGAGGAGTAATCTTATTGTGGTGATTATATTCAAGTTGGACCTTTCTTCTTCTTTCAACTTCATCAATTGCTCTTTTCATTGATCCGGTTAACTTATCGGCATAAAGAATAACTCTTCCTTTTATATGTCTGGCGGCTCTGCCCATTGTTTGGATTAGTGAAGTTTCGGATCGCAAAAAGCCCTCTTTATCTGCATCAAGAATGACAACTAATGATACTTCAGGAAGATCTAAGCCCTCTCTGAGTAAATTTATCCCTACAAGAACATCATAATTACCCAGTCTTAATTCATCGAGAATATCCGAACGCTCGAGTGTCTCAATTTCTGAATGAAGATACTGAATCTTTAGCCCTTTCTCCAGTAGATAATTGGTCAACTCTTCAGCCATCCTTTTGGTAAGTGTTGTAACCAAGACCCTTTCTTTATTTAATGTACACTCGTTAATCTCTTTAATTAAGTCATCTATTTGTCCATGCGAAGGTTTGATAACAACCTTAGGATCAGTCAAACCCGTTGGTCGAATTAATTGTTCTATAACCTGATTAGAGATGGAAAGTTCATAGGTTGCGGGAGTAGCTGAGGTGTAAACTGCTTGATTAATTTTTCTGGTAAATTCATCAAATTTGAGAGGTCTATTATCAAAGGCAGAAGGCAGACGAAAGCCAAAATTAACAAGAATTTCTTTGCGGCTTCGGTCCCCATTGTACATACCGTTTATTTGAGGAATTGTCATATGAGACTCGTCGAGAACCAAAAGGAAATCGCGAGGAAAATGGTCAAGTAAAGTATAAGGAGCCTCGCCTGGTTTTCTGCCGTCGAAATGTCTGGAATAATTTTCGATCCCCTTACAGTACCCAAATGTTTTGATCATTTCAATATCATAGTTAGTTCTGGTTTCCAGTCTGTACCTTTCAAGATCTTTATTAGCTTTTTTAAGTTCTGCCAATCTTTCCTTTAGTTCTTTTTTAATAGATTTTAGTGCCAAAATAGTAGTTTTTGGCGAGGATACATGATGTTTGGCCGGATAAAGTGTAATTCGACTGGTTTTAACAAGCTGCCGGCCAGTTATCGGTTGAAAAGTTTCAATTTTCCGAAGGATTCCTTTTTGAGAAAAAGTTAGTCGAAGACCATTATTTTCATAAGCAGGCAAAATTTCAACTGACTCCCCTCGGATCCTGAAAGTACCTCTTTTAAAATCAAAATCATTTCGCTCATATTGCAATCTGGCAAACTCTTTAAGCAGTTCTTCTCTTTGCCAATTCTGGTCAATTTCCAGTATTAATCCCGAGGATTGATATTCACTTGGGGAACCAAGATTATAAATAGCTGAAACTGAGGCAACGACAATAACATCTTTTCTGGTTGCCAAAGAAGTAGTAGCAGCCAGTCTTAATTTATCAATTTCCTCGTTAATTTCAGTTTCTTTTTCGATATAAGTATCTGTTGAGGGAAGATAAGCTTCCGGTTGGTAATAGTCATAATAGGACACAAAATAACAGACAGCATTTGTAGGAAAAAATTCACGGAATTCTTGGAAAAGCTGAGCGGCAAGTGTTTTATTGTGAGAAATTACCAAAGTCGGTTTTTGGATTTTTTCGATAACATTGGCAATTGTAAAAGTTTTCCCCGAACCGGTTACTCCAAGAAGTGTTTGATGTTTAAAACCTCCTTTTAAGCCTTGAGCAAGCTTTTCAATTGCTTGAGGTTGATCTCCGGTCGGCTTATACGATGAGGTAAGTTTGAATTTCATAGAATTTTTAATTATAACGCACAACGGATAATTTGAGAAATCACTGTAAATATGTATTTCCCTTACTATTTGATGTTTTCTGATCCCTTGACATTTCGGGTTTTTAGCCCCGAAGTTGGGCATTGACAACTTCGGGTTTTATTTGGTAATCTATATATATGGCAACTGTTCTTTATCGCAGGCAAAAGCAGATATTTGAATTTCTCAATGATTATCTTTTGAAATATGGTCATGCTCCGACGTTGGTTGAAATTGCCAAACATCTTGGCGTGAAATCTCTGGCAACCGTCCACGAACATCTTCAAAGACTGGAGGAAAAAGGGCTTATTAAAAAGGTGTCAGGTTTATCTCGAGGAATTGAAATTCTTGAAAAAAGAGTTGGCCAAATTGTCAAGGGGATTGAACTACCTCTTGCCGGTTTTATTGCTGCCGGACAACCGATTGAACCCTACACTGACCCTAATGCTACTTTTGCAGTTACAACCGAGATGATTCCTTCAAGTAAAAGGTCTTATGTCTTACAAGTCAAAGGCGATTCAATGATTGAGGATGGAATTTTAGATGGTGATTTTGTCGTAGTTGAGGAAACAAATCAGGCAAGAAATGGGGATATCGTGGTAGCGATGATCGAAAACGGTGTAGTAACTCTCAAAAGATTTTTTAGAGAGAAAGATCGAATCAGGCTTGAACCCGCTAATTCATTGATGGCACCAATTTTTGCTAAGAATGTAACAATTCAAGGTAAAGTCGCCGGAGTAATTAGAAAATATTCTTAATTTCTTATCTATTCTGAGCGAAAAACTCTCTCCTTTAGGACAAAGATGAAGTGAGTATTGAGCGAAGAAAAGAGAATCACGGCATTTAGGCCGTGGGAATCTATTTAAAAAAGAAGAAGAACATTAAGAAAACGGCGGAGGCTACGAAAGCAGTAGTAATCCAGCCTAGCCAATTGGATAGTTTCCTATTTATATATTTACCCATTATCTTTTGGTTATTAGAAACAAACATAATAATAACGAGAAGCGGTACAGAAACGACTCCGTTGATGACAGCAGCATAAACTAAAGCCTTAATCGGATTAAAACCGATGAAATTAATCAGAAGTCCAATCAGGGTAGCAAAAATTATTACCCCATAAAATCCGTGGGCCTGTTTAAACTTACGATATAAGCCTTCTTTCCAACCAAAGCCTTCAGAAAGGGCATAGGCAGCCGATCCGGAAAGAACGGGAATTGCTAAAAGTCCTGTTCCAATAATTCCAATTGCGAAAAGAAATTTAGCAATTAATCCAGCATTGGGGAATGTTTTGACTAAAGGTTCCAGGGCAGCTGCAGCTTGTTGGGCACTACCTATATTGGTTATACCGTTTTTAAATAAGGTTGAAGCGGTGGTAATAATAATAAACCAGGCAACGATTGAGGAAAGAAACATTCCGGAAATAATATCGATTCGCATTGATTTAATTTCATCAGTTTTTACTATCGGTGTTCTTATTCCTGGTGAAATGATTTTAATTTTCTTTTCGGCAATCTCTTCTTCAACCTCTTCTGATGCTTGCCAAAAGAAAAGATAAGGAGAGATTGTTGTTCCTAAAACTCCAACGGCAATCAACAAAAAGTTTTTGTTAAAGCTGATATGGGGTAAGAACGAGGCTTTGAAAATCGCTAGCCAATCAGTCGTAACTACCAAAGCAGTCAAAATATAAGCCACCAGTGAAAGAGTCAACCATTTTAAAACTCTGGAATACGCTCGATATGGCATCAGGATTTCTAATGAAAGAATAATCAAGGTAAACAAAATTGGAATCAGGAGTTTGGAGACGAAAGCGGTCGCAAGCCATTGCGGTAACAAAAGCTCCAAAGAAGCTGCTAGGGCGCCAATATCTGCACCAATATTGATCGTATTGGCAACTAAAAGCAGCGAAGCTGCAATATAAAGAACAATTTTTGGATAGTTTTTCCGAATGACTCCGGCCAGTCCACTGCCAGTTACCATGCCAATTCGCGCACACATTTCCTGGACTGCTGCCATCATTGGGAACATCGCAACGGCCATCCAAAGTTGTCCGAAACCGAATTGAGCACCGGTTTGAGAGTAAGTAGCGATACCTGAAGGGTCATCGTCCGAAGCGCCAGTTATAAGACCAGGCCCAAGTTTAGAGAAATAATTTTTTATTTTCTTGATCACTTTACAATATTTTTACCGAGCTTTAATTTGTGATAGAAATACCAACTTATTCCTACTATGACAACTAAAATTATAGCTATGTCAAATTTGTGAAAGTATGGCCTGATAATTTCCCAATTCTCACCTAGAATCAAACCAAGATAGGTAAGAAAAGTAGACCAAATAAGTGAACCAAAGAAGGTCAGAGCAGAAAATTTCCAAAAAGAAAGTTTGGCTACGCCGGCGGGCAGTGAAATAACAGTCCTGATAGCCGGCAGGACCCTTGCGATTGCAGTAATCCACTGACCATATTTGGAAAAAAGTTTGAGGGAGTTGTCATACTCTTTTTCGGTTAGCAGGATAAATTTGCCATATCTGACAATCAATTTTCGAAGAACCGATCCTTCCAGCCAATAACCTAAGCCGTAAGCAAGCCATGAACCAAACAAATTGCCGCAAGCTCCAACTAAAACAATCAACCAAAAATTAAATCGTCCCTGAAAAACTAAAAATCCCGAAAAAGGCATAATAATTTCAGATGGAATAGGAATAAGTGCAGACTCCGCAGACATTAAAAGAAGAACTCCCGGATAACCAAGATGAGAAATAACTCCTATTACCCAAAAAACAATGATTTCAAGAAAAGACTGTTCCATTTTCTATAATTGACAACTGACAGCTGACAACTGACAATTGACGCAAATGAGTACTTTGTATATTGTAGCCACACCTATTGGTAATTTGAAAGATATCACTTACAGAGCTCTTGAGATCTTGCAACAAGTAGACTATATCCTTTGTGAAGATACAAGAATAACCGGTAAACTTTTGAATCACTATGATCTCAAAAAAAGCCTTATTTCTTTCAATGAATTTAACGAGGATTTGAAGTTGGAAAATGCAATTAATGATTTAAAGCACAATAAATCAGTCGCTTTGGTATCAGATGCCGGATCTCCACTTATTTCTGATCCCGGATATAAATTAGTCAGAGATTGTATTTCAAAGGGAATTAAAGTTGAAGTAATCCCAGGTCCTGCAGCGTCAATCGCCGCGCTTACTGTTTCAGGTTTACCACCCGATAAATTTTTATTTCTCGGTTACCTTCCAAAAAAACAAGGAAAAAGAAAGAATGTACTTAAATCGCTATCCATTGTTCTAAAAACAGCCCAGGATAATAAAATGAAGTTTACAGTTATCGTCTACGAATCTCCATATAGACTCTTAGGGCTTTTGAGCGATATTCAAGATATTTTTGGAGATATAGAGATTGTAATCTGTCGGGAGTTAACAAAATTGCATGAGGAAGTCAGACGCGAAAAAATTTCAAAAGCAATTGAGCATTTTTCCAAAACCCTACCAAAAGGCGAATTCACGCTCCTTTTTTAGATTCCGAATATTCATAAGTCTTACATTATTTCAGCCTTTCAAATTCTAGGCGAGGAGGTTGCTACCGGTCATTTGGGAAGGTTTGGGGATACCCAAAATCCAAAGGATTGTCGGGGCAATATCGGCAAGCAGACCCTGAGGAAGCTGGAGATTCTGACTTTGGAGTTCTTTAAAGACAAAGATACAAGGAGCCGGAGAAGCGTTATGTTCAGTATCAACATCACCTGTTCTTAGGTTAAGAAGCTCTTCGGCATTACCATGATCAGAAGTTATAATTAAGCCTCCCTGAGCCGCAAGAGCGGCTTTGGCAACTATTCCCAAGTAATAATCGGCTGTCTTAACCGCTTCAACTGTAGCCTTAAACTTACCTGTATGAGCTACCATATCGGGATTGGCAAAATTAACTACAATAAAGTCATAAATTTGGTTATTAATTGCACGGACAAGTTGTTTGGTTACTTCCGGCGTTGACATCTGAGGAGCCAAATCATAGGAAGCTACTTTCGGAGAATCAACCATAATTCGATCTTCTCCGGCAAAAGGGGTCTCTCGCCCACCGTTGAAGAAATAAGTAACATGAGCGTATTTTTCAGTTTCGGCGATATGTAATTGACGTAAGTTTCTTTCAGATAAAATTCTTGCTAGGGGTAGACCAACTTCTTCTGGGGCAAAGGCAATTTCAGAAACTGGCAAATTAACTTCATATTGAGTCAGGGTTACAAAAAAAAGATTTTTAATCTTCTGGCCACGGTCAAATGTCTGGATTTTCTCGCCAACAGACGACTTAATGTTATCAAGATTTTCCAATACAAAAGCTTTGGTGAGCTGTCTTGTCCTATCTGGTCGATAATTAAAGAAGATAACTGAGTCGTTTTCTTTGATAGGACCAACAGGATTTTGATTACCATCAACAATGACTACCGGTTCAATAAACTCATCGGTTATTCCTTCACTATAGGATCTTTCTACTGCTTCTAGGGCGTTGGTGGCTGTCTTTTCTCCTTTGCCTATTAAGGCAAAATATGTTTTGGCTGTTCGATCCCAACGGTTATCTCTATCCATTGCAAAATACCTGCCGCAGATTGAGGCAACCTGACCTAAATTGCCTCCTGAAAGTCTAGTTTGGAGTTGATTGATGTAAATCTTGGCAGAAGTCGGTGGGCTATCACGTCCATCAGTAAATAAGTGAAGCTTTACTCGAGATGATGAAATGTTCTCTTTTTGCAGAAGAGAAAGAAGGGCATATAAATGTTCGATCTCACTGTGAACTGCGCCTAATCCTACTAGACCGATTAAATGAATGTTTGAATCAAAGGTTCTAATGTGAGCAATCGCTTTTAAAAAAGCTTTGTTTTCGAAAAAGGTTCCGTCAGCAATTGAGGCATTAATTCGCAGCAGATCCTGGAAAACAATTCTTCCAGAACCCAAATTGATGTGCCCTACCTCACTATTACCAACTTGACCTTCAGGAAGACCAACCGATTGACCGGAAGTGACTAGTAAGGTATGAGGGTAAGAAAACCAAAGTCGGTTGAAATTTTCACAATTAGCGGTAGTAATAGCATTACCTGGGCTATCTTGGGCGATACCCCAGCCATCTAAAATGCAAAGAATTAAAGGTTTGGGTTTTTGGGAAAATTTAAGCATTTAAGACAACTCATGTTCAATTTCCAAAAGACGGTTATATTTGGCTACCCTCTCACCTCTCGCCGGAGCGCCAAATTTAGCATAATCGGCTCCGATGGCAACAGACAAATCAGCAATAAAGTCATCATTGGTTTCTCCAGAGCGATGAGAGACTACAATTTTAAAATTGGCACTGGCAGCGGTTTTGGCAACATCCAAAGTTTCTGTAAGAGTTCCTATTTGGTTTGGTTTAAGAATAACAGCATTACAGGCGTTCTGGCTGATTGCTTTTTTAAGTCTTTCAATGTTTGTTGAAATCAGGTCGTCACCTACTATTGAGGATTCTCGACCTAAGTTATTGGTGATATTTTTCCAATCGTCCCAATCATCTTCGGAAAAAGGATCTTCAATAGAAAGCAGATGATATTGTTCATTTAAAGCAACATAAAAATCCAGTAGATCAGCGGCAGTGAGGGAAACCGGTTTATCCTTAATTTTATAAGCACCGCCCTTTTTAAAATGAGAAGCCGCAACGTCTAAACTGAAAAGAACATCTAAACCTAATTTGTAGTTGGCGCGAGCTACTGAATCCTCAAGGATTTTAAATGCGTCAAGGTTTGAATAAAGTAAAGGGGCATATCCACCTTCATCACCGACAAGAGGATTACAACCTCGATCTAAAAGTACCTGTTTTAATGAATAGTAAATTTCTGTCCCTATTTTTAAATTGGTTGAATAGCTATTGGCTTTCATAGGTACAACCAAAAATTCTTGAAAGTCTAAATTGCCACCGCCGTGTCTACCGCCATTTAGCAAATTAAACATAGGGGTTGGAATTGTAAACTGGTGGGAGTCTTTGGAAACTAAAATGGCGATGTATTGATAAAGAGGTATTTTTTGCGATGCAGCCTGAGCCTTGGCAATTGCAAGAGAAAGAGCAATTAAAGTATTGGCTCCTAGGTTTGACTTATCTTTTGTGCCGTCAGCTGTAATCATTTCTTCATCTAACTGTTTTTGATTTGCTGCATCTTTAGCGATCAATCTTGGAGCAAGAACAGAGTAAACATTTTGAAGAGCTTTTAAGACGCCTTTGCCTGCGTATCTCTTCGGGTCTTTGTCTCGAAGTTCAACTGCTTCATACTTACCAACAGAAAGTCCGCTTGGAGCCGAGGCAACACCAACTGAACCATCAGAAAGCTGGATAATTATTTCAATTGTCGGATCCCCGCGGCTGTCCAGAATTTCTCTGGCAATAATTTTTTTAATCTTGGCCATTCACTTTTCCATTTTTATTAATCGATTTTCCGCCTGGTAGATAATTTTTCTTGTCTGATTAACTGCATCGGGGTTAACAGAGATTGAGGTAATTCCCCAATAAACAAGTTTTTCAGTCAAATCAGGATAAACTGAGGGAGCCTGGCCACAAATCGAACAAGAAATATTATGTTTTGTCGCTATTTTAACGCTTCTTTCCAGAAACCAGAGGACAGCTTTGTCAAGTTCATTGAATTCACCAGCTACTTCTTCATTATCTCTATCTGTTCCCAAAACAAGCATAGTAAGATCGTTTGAGCCTATCGAAATACCGTCGATACCGACCTTAATAAAATCTTCAAGTAAAACGACATTTGTAGGAATTTCAACCATCATTAAGAATCGAAAAGATCGGTCTCTAAAGAGCCCTGATTCTTCAACAAGATTTCTAACATTTCTAAGCTCTTCAACTGTTCTGACAAATGGAATCATCAAGTGTAGGTTGGAATATTTCTTTCTAACTACTTTAATTGCTTCCAGTTCTAATTTAAAGATATCAGGATCTTTAATGTATCGAAAAGCGCCTCTGTAACCAAGCATAGGGTTTGCTTCTTTAGGTTCGAATCTTTCTCCGCCTTTAAGATTACGATACTCGTTCGTCTTTAAGTCACTGGCTCGATAAATGACGGGTCGATTACCAAAAGCCTTGCAGAAAATAGTCAAATTCGAACTTAATTTATTGATATAATCGTTTTGTTTGTTGGTCTCCATAAAAATTTTTGGATGCGTGCCGATTTGGGCAAGAATAAACTCGGCTCTTAAAAGACCTATCCCATCAACATTCATTGATGCTACTTGGGCGGCTAGATTTGGTTCAGCAAGATTAACGTAGAGTTTGGTCGCTGTCTTAAAAGAATGGTTGGGTTTTTCAATGGAGGGAGTATTCAGCCTTCTTTTATTTTTAATTGAATAATCTTTAAAAACCAATCCTTTGGCTCCATCGACTGTAACAATCATGCCATCTTTAAGTTTTTTAGTGGCATTTTGAGTTCCTACTACACAGGCAATTCCAAGTTCCCGGGACACAATTGCGGCATGAGAAGTACGACCTCCATGATCAGTTACGACGGCAACAGCCTTTTTCATGGCAGTAACGTAGTCTGGATTAGTCATTTGAGCAACTAAGACGTCGCCCTTTTGAACTTTGTAAAGCTCTTTAGGATTTTTGATAATAATCACCCTCCCGGTTGCAATAGTTGGCGAAGCAGGCGCTCCCTGAACTAATAGTTCTCTTTTTTCGATTTTGGAAACATCTTCTTTTTTGATCTTTTTCTGATCTTTATAGGTAGTCACTGGTCTGGTTTGAACGATGAAAAGATTCTTGCCATCATGTGCCCATTCAATATCTTGCGGGAAAAAGTAGTGTTTCTCAATCTTCAGGCCAAATTGAGCAAGTTCAATTATTTTTGCGTCCGGTAATTTCTGCAATTTCCTGTAAGGTTTTGAAACTGAAATTAATTTGTTGCCCTTGGTGCTTTTAACAAGCTGTTTTTCTTGAGAAACGATGCTTTTGGTTGTAATCTTAAAATTCTTTTTGCTTATTTCATAATGGTCTGGGGTAGTTTGACCTGAAACGATCAATTCGCCAAGTCCATAGATCGCCTCAATAACAATCGTTTCCTTTTTGTTGGTAACCGGATCAATTGTAAACATCACGCCCGAGATTTGGGATTGAACCATCTTTTGAACTGGTACAGCGATGCCGACTTTAAAATGATCAAAATTTTTTTGAACTCGATAAAAAATGGCTCTTGCCTCAAAAAGCGAAGCCCAAGCAGCAATAATGGCTTCGTGCAATTCTCTTTCACCGCGAACGTTAAGAAATGTTGACTGCTGACCGGCAAATGAAGCTTCCGGCAGATCTTCTGCTGTAGCCGAAGATCTGACCGCTACATAAATATCCTTGGAGCCAGAAATTTTCCGGTAATATTCATTAATCTTATTAGCAAGTGAACCGGTAATTTTAATTCTTTGAATTTCCGCTTGGCAGGCTTTGGCTTTCATCTCCAGAACTACCGGATTCTCGACATCAAGCCCGTAGAGAATACCGCGAATTCTGTCGTGGACTCCTTGGGATCTAAGAGCATTAAAGTAAGCTTGGGAAGTAACAATAAAACCGTTAGGGACAGGAATACCAAATTTATAAAGTTCACCCAAGTTGGCACCTTTTCCGCCAACTAATGCAACGTCTTCTTTGTCAACTTCATCAAACCAGACAACATCTTTCATTATAGGCAGTATTTACTCCAGATAAAATCAACCGGAGCAATAATTGATTTAATTGTAACATTTATCTTTGAAGGTATTTAAGAATTGTCAGCGGCAATAAAGTTGTTTCAGAAAGATCTGTAGCACCAGTTTTGATCATAAAATCGACTTTTAGAGTGGCTCGATAAAATAAAAGGAGAGTCTTAATGTTAAAAGATTCAGCTTGTCGTGTAATGATTTTCCATTGCCAATCTTCAAAGTTTTTGCCGGTAATCTTCCTAACCTTATCAAGACTGGCATCTAGTTTTACCAAAATTAACAATAATATTCTACCCGCCAGTTGCCAAATAAGGTTACGCTTCTCATCTAGGTCAAGACTATTGAAAATAGCAAGCGATTTTTCGGGTCTTTGTGAAATTGAGTCTAAAAACCAAAATATTTTAGCTTTAGGTTTGAAGTTTTCAATTTTGGCATAAGTTTTAAACTTTTCGAGAGAATTCTTAGTAAGTTGGGCATGTTCCCAGAAAATAATTACTCTGTCTGTAGGAATTTTTCTTAAGAATTGTGTTTTGACTTTTTGGTCATGCAGAAAATTCTCACAAATAATAAGTTTCTGGGTATTTATCAAATCTTGTGAAAAGACACCAAGAGTAAGATCTTCAAAACTGTTTTCCTTGTTAAACTTAGTCCTTTGGAAATTCGGATAACTTGATGCTACCTGAGTTAAACGATGATAGGACGCGGCTGTATCTTTACCGTGCAGAATAAAAATCATTAGACTTTAATTACCTCGGATTTGGGCTTAACTTCTCCGGTTACTTTCAAGCCAAATTCATCGCCAGTTTTGGCAATTTCGATATTGGCGTGTTCAATCTGCATTGATGATACTTCCTGGGTTAGTTCGCTGCCAGTCTTATCAACAATTTTAATCTTGTCGCCGATTTTAAGGTCTCCTTTGGTGACTTTGATTACTGCAACGCCAATTTTGTCATAAAAATGAGTAACTATCCCTATTTTTTTGTCGGCTATTTTAACTCACCTCACTTTCGCTCATCGTCTTTTGTTTAGTTTGATTTTTTCCAAGAATAGTTGTAATTTTAGCATTCGCTTCTGTCAATTTTTCTTTGCAAAGCTCGTGTAGTTTTACACCTTCTTCCAAAAGCTTCAAACCCTCTTCCAGATCAAGTTCCGGATCCTCAAGTTTTTCGACTATTTCTTCCAGTCTTCTTAAGGCTTTTGTAAAATTATATGTTGAGCCGGGTCGGTTTTTTGTCATTCTTTTGATGTTATTCGCGATTTTAAATTACCTTGTGCTAATTTTACTCCAATCAATTCACCAACAACAACGTATTTAGTACTCTTAATTACCTTACCCTTTTTGTCGGTTGTTATAGAATAGCCCCGGTTGAGTGTGTTTTCTGGAGAAAGAATTGTTAAAGATTTACCGAGGTTTCGAAGCTTGTCGGTTTTATTATTTATTTGAAAAATTAGTTCTTTTTGAATCTGACGCATTAAATCTTCAACTTTACCCGATCTGTCTACAATTAGATGTTTTTCATGGCGCTTTAAGGATTCTCTGGCCGTAGCAAGTCGATGCGGTAGATCTTTAAAAGTTCTTCCGATTTGATTTAATCGAAAATAAAAAGAATCTAGAGTTTGAGCATTTTCAGAAAAAAATCTCTGTAAATCTAATTTAAATACGAATTTATAGTGAGATAATTTATCCAAAATTGCCAAGTATCCACTAATAACCATATTCGCTGCGTCAGTCGGTGTAGATGCTCTTTTGTCGGCGACTAATTCCGAAAAAGAAATATTAGTTTCATGCCCAATAGCTACAATTTTGGGTGTTTTCATATTAAAAATTGCTCTAGTAACGTCTTCATTGTTAAAAACCTCTAACAATGACTCCGAAGCACCTCCTCCTCTGGTTATTACTATGACGTCAAAACCTGATTGGTCAACTTTTGGGAGCATTTCTAATAAGTCTATTACGGCCCTGGGACCCTCAACCCTGACATCCGCCGAACAAAACTCCTCGATTGGAATTTTTTTATCTACTGTATGGGTTTTAAAATCATTCCAGCCGGCAGATCCTTTTGAAGTTACTATACAAATTCTCCTAGGGTAAAGAGGGATCTCTTTTTTATGCCTTTTGTCGAAAAGCCCTTCACTTTTCATTTTTTTGTAAAGTTCTTCAAATTTTTTCTGTAAAATTCCTTCTCCTGCTTCTTTAATGGAAAACAGCTCCATCTTATACTGATTCTTTTTGAATAATGTTAATCTTCCATACGCAATTACTTTTTTCCCTTCAAAGGGAGGTTCAATATTCTGAAGATTTGAAGGTCTAACAAAACACTCAAGTATATTATTGCCACCAGACAGGTTTAGAAATGAATTAAACCAAGCAGGATTTTCTTGAAACGAAGTAATTTCTCCTTCAATCCAGAGATACGCTTGTTCAAGTATTTCTTTCGCGATGGAATTAACCTCCTGCACGGAATAGATTATTTTGCCTTTGACGATTTTCATTGGGAAATTCTCATAATAACTTTTCTAATTCTTGGTCCATCCAGTTCTAAAACACAGATTCTTTGCCATGTTCCGAGCAATAATTGACCATTGTCAATCGGAATAAGGGTAGACTGGCCGATAATTGCCGAAAGGATGTGAGAAGGGGTATGGGACTTGTCTGCATGTCGCGGATCATGGGCTAGAATGTCTCCATGATTGTGACCAAAGGGGCCTTTTGGACCTTCTTTTTCAAGATATCTGATAATATCTGTTTCCAGATTGTCTTCAACTTCCGTGATAACAATACTGCAAGTAGTATGTCTTGCAAAGATTAAAACGCATCCCTCTTTCGCCTTGGATTGATAAACAATCTTCTCGACCTGATTGGTAATATCTACTAACTGTCTTTTTTTTGAAGTGGCAATTGTTAACGTTGAAAGCATCTTTTGAAAAAGTATACCATCTTAGATTTGATTTGAGGGATTGACAAAGATTTTTTCCCGATGTATAAAGAATTGCTTATCGCAAGATAGGCAACTTGAAAGGGCTTCTCGCAAGAGAGGCCTTTTCTTTTTGGCTAAAAGTACCGCAAACTCGCCACCATTTCTTCCAAATTCTTGCTCATAGATTCAACATTATCTTTTCCGTCAATTTGCTGGTAGGAGATTATCAAAGGCGTTTTCGAATCAAAGACTAGATAAGTTAATTTCACAAAACTTATGGGTATTTGCCCTGCCCCGGTAGCAAGTGACTTAATTTTGCGAACAGCCTTGTCGTTAGTTTGGGTATTTTCAACTGAAACAATATTCTGGAAATCATTGGGGGTTTCATAAAAGTTTAGACTACCTTGCCAGTCTTCGGTTTTAACTACTTCAATTTTGACTGGAACAAATGACTCGTCTTTTTGGGTAGGAACTACAAATGAATAAGGGGCAAAGAAGGTACATTTTTCCTCCTCAGTTTGGTAAGTGGTAAACCAATCTTTAGGATAAGATACCTCAAACCCAAAGAGAGTATTTGAACAAGATTTAACATATGAAGAAATAACTGACCCTGACTGAATATTTTCAAAGGGGAGAGGAGAATTGATTGGAGCGTCAATAGGTTTTTGGTTCTGATTCCTATTTAACTGTATTTTTTCTTGAAGGTTTGAATATTTTCCAAGGAAATAGGTCCCGAGTCCGTAAATACCAAGGATGATAAGTAGCGCTGAAATCTTAAGGCGATTTTTGAAATTGATTAAAGTCAAAAGATTGAACCTCTCAATTAATAGGCCCTACTTTCAGGATAGAAGCAATTTCTGATCTTTGTCAATCAAGATAAGATTCGCCAGGATTTTGATTAACTAATTGGTTGATTCGGAGTTGAATCCCCATCGCCACTTGGAGACTCTGTTCCCGGTACAGTTCCCGGTTGAGCGGGAGGTGGCGGAGGAATCTCACCCTGACCTACATCTCCTCCAGCATCAACTGGTGTAGAAGGTGGCGTTGGTTGCCCAATATCGGCACCTGGGGTTGGTGGTACTACTGGTTCTGTTGGGCCACCTGTAGGTCCTTGCGGATTTTGATCATTTGGATCCATAAATTTTCCCTCCTTTCTTAAAGTTTATCAAAGACTAGTGGGTGTTTGTAAACCCCTTAAAAAATAATTTAAAAAATCTTAAAATTATGCAAGAAATTCAAAAACTGATAGTTTTTGTTTTTAGACTGATCTTCAAAAGCTTTATCTAAAAGTACCTGTAGAGAGTTTTGGCTAATTTTCAGCGTATCAAATTTTGAGAGATTTTTTTCTCCCTTAAGAAAGTTTAGTCTAAACTCTAACAATTTTTGGGAAATATTCTCGCTTTCTTTTTTAGCACCAACAAGAATTTGGTAAGCTTTTTCAAGTTGAGTTGCCTTTTCAGTATCTGGTTCATCTTTTTGAGAAAGAGTTTGAATAATGTCTGTTGAAGTTTTAACCAAAAGTCCGATATAAGTTATTTGGTTTTTGAGATCCTCTTTATAGTCAGCAGGGGCATCAAGACTAGCTAAATTAGCAAGAGTTTTATCGGCATCCTCTTTAATTTTTTGATAATAAGCAATGATTTCTTCTTTTTTCCCCAAATTCCAAATAGTCTCATCGGAAAACTTAGGTAAATAGAAACTTGAACCAGAAGCAAGAAGAAATTCCTTAGCGAATTTATGATCTTTGATTAGATCGTCACAGAGACTAATACCGCCAGCATAATAAGTGGTAAGTTGAGTGTTAAAATCGCCAAGTTCTTTTGGTGCAGGTAATTTGGAAAGCTGATCTTTTAGAAAGGAAAAATTGTTCCTGGTTGATTCAATCGAAGCGATTGTTTTTTCAATATCGTCCAAGGTTACGTAAAAACCAGAGGCAGAGGCCGAACTTTCTTTCAACTTGTCGATTGTTTCTACCTTTGCTCCAGCAACTTGAAAACCTATCAAGAGGTCACTAAGCGACTGTTTTGCGGAAAAAAATCCACTGGAAGCTTGTTGCAAATATTCGTTTTTGGCACGAATTGGAGCTTCTTTCTTATATTGATAGTAATAGAAGGCTGAGGTAATACCAAAGAAGATTAAAGCTAAACCAATGATTATCGAAACTCCTTTTCTGAAAAGTGAAATACTTGGTCTTTTTTCAAGAAGACTTAAATACTGTTTGTAGGATTGGACTCGCATTCCATCTGATTTTCATTTTACGTTACCGCAAACGTTTTTGCCAGACGAAATGACTACAGATAACCAAACCGAAAATAAAACCGCCAATATGAGCAAGGTATGCAACGCCGCCAGTTGAGGAAGTTATTGTGAAAATGGCCGCTACGCCATTGAATGCTTGAGTAATAAACCAATAAATAAGCATAACTCTTACTGGCAGGGGAATAATAATAGGAAGACCAAAAACGGGAATAATGGTATCAATAGCATTTTTAGGAAAGAATTTATAATATGCTCCGAGAACACCGGCGATTGCTCCGGAAGCACCTAACATTGGCAAAAATGAATTCTGCGTAAACAAATATTGAGAAAAATTCGCAGCAATTCCGCAAAAAAGATAGAACCCCAAATACTTAAAACGACCCATTATCGCCTCGATATTGCTGCCAAAAACCCAAAGGAACCACATATTTGAAAGAATGTGCAAAAAACCAGCATGCAAGAATATTGACGTAACAAATGGAACCAGAGTTTCAGTTCTGGAGAAATCTATACTGGCAGGAATTAAAGAATACCGATTGATAAAAAACTGAAGATTGGGACTTACTAGTTCCAAGAAAAAAACATAGAGATTAAGAAGGATTATCAAAATATTGACCAGCGGGAATTTTCCTAAACTGCGGGTATCGCGAATTGGAAACATCTAGTCATTTTAATTGATTATTTCGTTGATTATCAATCGTTGTTTGACTTTCGGGTTTTATTTGGGTAAAATTACTTTGTTTTAGATTAAACCCTGCTTTATGATTGCTCATCTTGATCTTGATGCTTTTTTTGTTTCAGTTGAACAACGTGACCACCCTGAACTTCGTAATCAACCAGTAATTGTTGGCTTTGTTACTCCCCAAGGAATGATTTGTAATCGAGGAGTAGTTTCGGCTGCCTCTTATGAAGTCAGAAAATTTGGCGTTTACTCCGGAATGAGCCTTTGGGAAGCAAAAAAACGCTGTCCAGATATCATTATTATTTCGGGAAATTTTGGCAAATATAACGAGGCGTCAAAAAGAATGTATGAAATTATCGAAAATTATACTCCTAAAATTGAGCCACTTGGTCTCGACGAAGTTTTTATGGACTTTGATGACTGTGAGGAATTTTATAATCATGATTTAACAGCTGTCTGCCAAGAAATCAAAGAAAGGATCAAGAAGAAAATTGGCATTACTGGTTCTATTGGCTTGGCTTCCAATAAGGTAGTGGCCAAGGTCGCTTCTGAGTTTCAAAAACCTAACGGCCTAACGGTTGTACCGTTTGGAAAGGAAGCTGCATTTCTGGCGCCGCTAGCAGTTGAAAAGCTTTATGGTGTCGGACCAAAAATTGCCCAACTGCTTGATCTGATCAATATTAAGACAATCGGCGATCTAGCTAGTATTCCGATGGTAGTTTTAAAAAGTTGGTTTGGGGTCTTTGGTGAGATTTTATCGCAGCGGGCCAGTGGAATTGACCTGCGCAAAGTTTTACCTTTGTCACCGCCCAAATCAATCAGCCGTTCAATTACCTTTTCTAAGGATTCTAACAATCGAAACTATCTTTTGGTCAATCTGCGATATTTGACTGAAAAAATCGCCAGTCAAATGCGTCAAGAAGGTGTTGTTAGCTATTGTGCTACTGTATCCATACGAAATTCAGATTTTCAAACTTATTCCCATCAAAAAATGTTTAATCATCCCCTATCTTCAGCTAAAGAAATCTTTGAGGCGGTAAGTTTTCTTCTAGACGAAATTTGGAATCAAAAGACAGTTTTAAGATTAATCGGAGTTTCTGTTTCCAGTTTAGATTCTCGCTTGGAGCAGCTGACCATTTTTGATAATCTGACAAAAAGACGGGCAGTTGAAGAAGAAATGGATAAAATTAGGAAGAAATTCGGTTTCTGGTCAATCCGTCCGGCATCTTTGGTTAATACACCCGATCTACAGAAGGATTAATCAGTAAATACTTGGGTGAACATTTTTCCATAAATACCACCATCAACTGCCCCAATACCAATTTTGGAAAAAGCAGGGTCCAGAATATTGCGGCGATGGCCTTCACTGTTCATTAAGCCATTGTGAGCTCTAATAACGTCCGGTGCTAGTGCTAGATTTTCTCCGGCGACAGTATAAAAAATGCCAGCCTGATCTAAACGATCTCCCACGTCTTTACCCTCAGGAGAATAGTGAGAAAAGTAACCTCTTTCAAACATGTCTTTCGAATGATTTCGGCCAACATCTGCCATTTTCTGATTCCAGACTAAGGGCTTTACTCCAAACTTGATCCGTTCTTGGTTAACAAGTTCGAACATTTTTTGCTCTGAAATACTGTCAACTGTTTGTTGATTTTGAGTAAATTCGAGAGAAACTGAACCGGTTTCATGGGGGTTAATAGTCAAAAATGTCAAAGTTTGTTTGGCAATTGGTCCAAAAATACTATCAAATGGTTTTTCCAAAACTTGGGCTTTGTCAACTAATTCGGATCCTATTTTGGAATCAAAGATGACCTTTTTAATATCAGGTTTTATCGGCAGAGAAATAACGAATAACAATATAAAAGCAACAAAAAGCAGGCCGTTTGCGATAGCCGGAATAAAGCCGAAGGCCCGATTGATGGTAGTTTTGGAAATCGTGGTGATGAACCTTCCAATCAAAGTCGATAAAAGTCCAAAAAAAATTGACTCGGCAATAATCCAAATCGTCAAAAAACCAATGGGGACAGCGGCAATTTTAGGAATATTAAAAAGATTGATTAAGAGTTGCGCTGCCTGCGAATAAAAAGTTAAGGCCAGAACTAGAGAAAACAAAAAACCTAAGATATCTAAAACTTGGACAAAAAAGCCGCGTCTTTGACCTTCAATGATAAAAAACAAGATTGTAACTAGTATTATTAGATCTACCCAGTTCATTTCAGATCGAAATATTTTATCACAATTGAAGACTGAAGCTGGTTTAGATATAATCTGTATTAGCAAATCCGGGGTATAGCTCAACTGGCAGACCCGTCAGCTGACGGGCTTTTAAGCGATTGGTAATGTTTTATGTTTACGTTTTAAAAAATGATCGGTCAGGTAAAATTTATATCGGTCAGACTAGCGATTTAGAAAAACGAATAACTCAACATAATGACCAAAGTTTTGATAAAAGATCTTATACAAAGTTAAATAAAGGAACATGGTCTCTAATTTATAAAGAGATTTTTGAAACCAGAGAAGAAGTAAGAGTTAGAGAAAAACAATTAAAGTCATCAAGAGACCGAGATTTTATTAAGACAAAGATAATGGGGGTATAGCTCAACTGGCAGAGCAACCGCCTTTTAAGCGGTTGGTTCAGGGTTCGAGTCCCTGTGCCCCCACTTTAATTAGACGATATAACACAATCTCCGAATCCTGACTTGATTTCCGCAAGATAATCACCCTAATATGGAATTGAATATTTTTTATATGGAAGGAGGTGATAAATAGTGAGTGTTGAGGATTTAACAACGGCAGTTGCTTCAGTCGTTTTGAATTCGGTGGCTGCCCTTATTAGTTTTATTCCATCATTAATTGGCGGACTTATCGTTTTGGTAATCGGCCTGGTAATAGCAGCTGTTATATACAGGATAATTTTGGTAGCCCTTAAGTCAGTCCAGTTGGAAAAATTTCTGGCCAAATATGGCCTGACTAAAATTGAAGGTAGAGACGTTGAATGGGCCGAGATATTGGCTGAACTTGCTCGTTGGTCAATAATTATTGTCTTTTTGATACCAACCTTGCAAGCATGGCGTTTAGATACGGTCAACACTGTTTTAAACCGGGTGATTCTTTACATCCCTAATGTAATAGTTGCTGTTGTTTTGGCTATAGTCGGTTTGGTTTTTGCCAAACTTGCATACCGGGTAGCATACAGCACAAGTCGTTCTCTGGGTCGAAATCTGGCTCATACCGTCGCTTTAGTTGCTCAATGGTCTTTAATTGTTTTTGTAGGATTTTTAGTCCTTCATCAGCTCGGAGTTGCCCAAGAACTTTTGAGGATACTATTTGCCGGTATTGTGGCAATGTTGGCTCTTGCTGGGGGTCTATCTTTTGGACTCGGAGGTCAAGGGACAGCCAGGTCGATTTTGGAATCAATTTGGGATAGATTCAATAGGTAATAAGTCGATAACTTAGGCCGATTATGATAAAATTCCACGGCTAATATTGATTGGCCCCGTCGTCTAGCGGTTAGGACAACAGGCTTTCAATCTGTTAACAGGGGTTCGACTCCCCTCGGGGCTGCAAGGTACAATTCTGCACCTTGCTTCGCCAGAAGCAAAAATAAATTGGACCGCAGTCAGATACCATATGGTATCTGACTATTTAGTTTACATGAAATTCTATTATGTCTATGTTCTCCACAAACCTCAGAAAAATTTTATCTACATTGGCTATTCAGAAAATCCCAAGAAAAGATATCAAGAACATAATTTGGGAAAAGTTAAATCAACAAAAGCGTATAAACCATTGAGGCTAATTTTCTACGAAGCATATCCAACAAAATCGGACGCTAAAAGAAGAGAAGTGTATTTAAAATCTAACAAGGGAAGAACCACCTTAATGACTATGTTAAAGGATTACTTCAACTGAGAAATTAAGCTTTTTGTATTTTCAATTGCAGTTTGATTATTCGAATTACTTTCTTTTTCCCCACCTTGCAGTCCTTCCCAATGCCTTATTGCACCATTTAACGGAACTCCTGAGCGACCACAGAATACTGAAACTTTACAACCTTCCTCTTTTAGGACTCCATCTGTTTCTGAAAGCCGAATTATTGAAAGCATGTACCTGTTACTGTGAAGTTGAAATCTAACAGAAAAGCGTGTTTCTCCCCTTGGGAATGTAGATCTTCCTTGTCTTCCTTCGCTTTTGACTTCGGGTATATTAACCATAATGTCGCGAAAACGCCAAATAAGATCTTGCGCCCTTTGGGCCAATTCAACTCTGGGTAGTTCAAATCCATTGTTTGGACGTTCCATATTATTATCGGCTAATTTTAATTAGCCCATGTATTATTGTCAAGTAAGGTGTTGAAAATTAAATTACGAGCCGAATCTTTTGGCAGCGTAAGTTAGAATAAAGAAGAAAATACTGGTTAGTACAACAGTCGGACCAGAGATTATGTGGAAAAAACTAGAAATAGTAATACCTATTATTGCCGAGACAACTCCAAATAAGATTGAGAGAAAATAGTAGTCATTGATTCCCCTGCTAACATTCTTAGCGCTGGCCGCTGGAATAATTACTAAAGCACCCATTAGAAGTGTCCCTACAAATTTAACCCCAAGAGCGACTACCGTTCCAACTAATAAAAGGTAAATTAAATTGATTTTACTATTTGATATTCCCATTGACCTTACTAGTTCTTCTGAGACGATTCCCATTATTATTTTCTTAGCGATAAGTCCTGCCAGCAAAATTATCAAGACTGATAGAATAATTGCAACTATTCCCTCAACTAAACTTATTTTCTCTATATTGCCAAAAAGAGCCTCAAGAAGATCCGGCTGGGGGGTAATTAAAACTCCAAGAGCTAAACTTGTTGTAAAAAACACTCCTACTAATGCTTCAGGATAAAGCTTAGACGTATTCTCGAAGTACCAGATCCCGAAAATTGCAATAGTCAAAGCAATAAAAGCGCCTAGAATTGGTGAGAAGTTCAAAGCTAGGGCAATAGCCATTCCAGGAAGAGCGACGTGAGAAAGAGCATCTCCAACTAAAGACATGCGTTTAAGAACCATAAATGAACCAAGATATCCAGCAGCTGCTGCGACAAAAACACCAACCAAGATTAAAAATAAGGTACTTTCTTGCATAGATTATCAGTCGTGATGCTGGTAAAGACTAACTTCCTCTCCAAATAATTTGGCTAAGCTTTCTTTATCGAGTACTTCCCTTGGAGGTCCAAAGCAAAGTTTAGACTTATTAAGGCAAACTACATTAGTCGCATACCGATAAACAACCTGCAATTCATGAGAAATTAAAAGGATTGTCAGATTTTCTTTTTCCTGAAGTTTATGGAGAAGACTATAAATTGTTTCTTCCGCAGAAACGTCAATACCGGCAGTTGGCTCATCAAATAGTAAAACATCAGGGTGACCCAAAAGTGCCCAGGCGATAATAATTCTCTGGAGTTCTCCACCAGATAAAACACCCAGTTTTCTTTTTAAGACATTCTTTTTTGAGGCTCCATTTGTTTCAAATCCTACTAAATCTAGAACTGATTCGATTTCTTTTTTATTTTTTTCTTTAAGAGTGAAGAAATCGGCGGTAGTTAAAGGTAGATCCGGCTCAATGGAAAGTTTTTGGGGAACGTAACCGATTTTGACCTTAGGATTCCAGGTAATCTTGCCTTCATAGGGAATTAGACCTAAAAGCGCTCGAAAAAGAATGGTTTTACCGGCGCCATTCGGCCCGATAATTGCCACTGTTTCTTCTTTTTTTACTTCAAAGCTGACATTTTCTAAAATGAGGTGCTCGTTTAATTTAACTCGCAGGTTGGAAACTGTCAGCAAAGTTTGCTTCATAAAGTCTATTTTAGACTATCATAAACGAAGCAATATTGGTATTGAAAGTAAAAAAACAGAAGCTTTACGTTGAAAATGTGCGAATTATAAGTTTTTGAGATTAGAATTGCTATTACTGGAAAGCTCTTTTAAATCGCCTGATAGGTCCTAATGCATAAGCTGCTATTGCAAGAATTCCAACTCCCATACTCTCCGCTTGTATACAATTCGCTCTTCTTCTGCCCAATTCATTTGCATTCTGTGCTTCAAGGCTTTCGTGCTCTTCTTGCTGAACTATTACTGACTGAGCAGCGTCCGCATCCGCGGCTGCTCTTTCGGCTGCTTTCAAAAGCTGCCCAAACTCCTTATCTTTTAAGTTTTGGTTTATTTCGTCTTCGAAAGCTGTAACAGTTGCTCGTGCAGCTTCTACTTCTTGTCCTGGAATTTCTGGTTTTCCAGCCGCAATTGCTTGATTACTAGCGGTATTTTCGATTCCGGGAATTATATGATAGTGCTCTACTGCACCAGTTCCGAATCCGCCTACCGCAACTCCAGCTACAACAATTCTGCCAGCCACTAATGCTTTTCGTTTGGCTTTTCGAAAAAATGATTGACTATCGGGCGCTGGTTGTCTTTCTTTACCCATGGACATAAAAAATATTATGGGGTAGTTTACCCTTATTTTTCTGATTTGTCAAGCCTATAGAAATTTTTAGGGCAATAGCCCTGTTGATTTCTTTACCTTCCATAATTGATACTTAAATTATGCGCATTAGTTTCCACGGCGCCTGCCGGGAAGTCTCCGGCTCTTGTTTTTTAATTGAAACTGCAGGTAAAAAAATTCTTTTCGACTGTGGTCTTTTTCAAGGCAGTAAGCTTGCTGAGGAGCGTAACTTCGCTCCTTTTAGCTTTGATCCAAAGTCTTTGGATGCGGTTGTAATCTGCCATGCCCATCTTGACCATACCGGCAGGTTGCCAAAACTCGTAAAAGACGGCTTTGCAGGAAAAATTTTTGGAACTGTCCCTACTAAAGAGCTAGCAAAACTTGTTCTTGATGATAATGAAAAACTAATGCGGGAGGAAGCACAAAGGGAAAAAACGCCAATTCTTTACACCAAAAATGATATCAACCGGACAATGCAGCTTTTTATAACCATACTTTATAACGAAAAGTTGGAAATTGCGCCAGGAGTAAGTTTAACTCTGAAAAACGCCGGTCATATTTTAGGATCAGCGATCGCTGTTTTTGAAGCTGAAGGAAAAAAAGTTGTTTATACAAGTGATCTTGGTAATACTCCATCTTTGCTTTTGGACCCTGCTGAATTTATTGATAGCGCAGACTATGTAATCTCAGAAAGTACTTATGGTGGCCGAAGTCATGAAGATATCAGACGGCGCCAAGAAAAACTTGCCCAAGTTATAAACGAAACGATTAGAGAAAATGGCGTTCTTTTAATTCCAGCTTTTGCGATTGAAAGGACCCAGGAACTTCTTCATGATATTGAACATTTGAGTATTCTTGGAAACTGTGAGGCTCCGGCTTTTTTTCTTGATAGCCCACTGGCTGCCAAAGTAACAGCGGTTTTTGAGAAATACCCAGAGTACTTAAGTGAAAGATTGCGTGAATTTCATAAAAATCTTGATTTCTTTCGATTTGAGAGATTAAGAATTACTTCTTCTGTTGAAGAGTCAAAGTCGATTGCTGAGCAACCTAATCCCAAAGTTATTATCGCAGGGTCTGGAATGATGAATGGTGGGAGAATTCTCCATCACGCCCAGAAGTATTTAGAAAACGAGAAGAACGCCCTCTTGTTTGTCAGTTACCAAGCTGCAGGTAGTTTAGGCAGAAGGCTATTTGAAGGTGATCGACAGGTCAAGATTTTTGGTCACAAAATTCAAGTTCGAGCTAAAGTTGAATCGATTAGATCTTACAGCTCGCATGCAGATTTGCCCCAACTTATCAACTGGCTTTCTAAAATTAAGGGTGTAAAGAACATTTTTATAGTTCATGGCGAAGTTGAACAGGCCTTAGTATTTTCCGGAGAAATTAAAAGGCAGCTTAACATCGAAACAATTATCCCGCAACAAGAAGAGGAGCATATGCTTTAATAATCTCATGGCAAAAATTATCCCCGGAATTTTAACGGCAGACGAGAAAGAATATCAAAAAAGGCTGCTTGCGGCCGAGCACGTTTCCGACCTTATCCAAATTGATGTGGTTGATGGAAAATTTGCTAATAATTTAACGGTAGGAACTGAGGTTATAAAAAAATATCAGACCTCAAGTATGCTGGAAATTCAATTGATGGTAGTCTGCCCACAAAATTATATTGACGAACTTGCAAGACTTGATTACGTTTTACGAATCATCTTTCCTTTTGAAGTGCAAGGTGACTTAAACGAGATAATTTATCACGTTAAAAATCATGGTAAGCAGGTAGGACTTTCCATAAACCCAGAAACCCCAGTTAAAGCGCTTCTTCATTTTTCTGATGATATTGATCTTTTGTCGATTTATGCCGGCAAACCAGGATTCTCTTGTCAGAAATTTCAGGAAAGTACTTATGGAAGAATTAAAGAAGCAAAACATCTCCTTGCAAATTTGCCCGTTGAGGTTGATATCGGGGTTAATGAAACAAATATTAAAAAAATTGTTGCCTGCGGAGCTGACTTTCTGGTGGCAACATCGACACTCAATAATTCTCCGGATTATTTTCTAACTTATGAAAAACTTGCGAAACTTGCTTCAAAAAGCTGATAATTGAAAAAATAGCTATGGTATCCAAAATAAAAAATATTACTTTTCTGGGACATGCTGATGCTAAAGAAACTGACGACGTTTTTAAATCTGCTTTTGAAATTGCCAGAATCTGTGCTCAAAAAGGCTACATTATAATCAATGGTGGCGGTCCGGGAGTGATGAAGGCATCAACGCTTGGTGCCAAAAGTGTCGGCGGAAAAGCCATTGGTGTAACCTTTTATCCAAAAGACATCCCAAACTTTGAAGGCAGAGACGAGACTAATAAAGTTGATCAGTTAATTGTCGTCAAAAATTATCTTGCGCGAACGCTTAAGCTTTTTGAACTTGGACACCTCTTTATTATTTTCAATGGAGGTACTGGGACAATCTCGGAATTTGGTATGGCCTGGGGTTTGGCTAAACTCTATTTTGGCCATCATAAACCGGTAATTTTGTACGGAGATTTTTGGAATGAAATTATTCTGGCATTTACCAAAACTATGTACATTACCTCTGTTGAAAAACAAGTTTTTAAAATTGCCCAGAGTCCAGAAGAGGTTCTTTCGGCAATTGAGGGATTTGAGAAACAGCTTTCAACCAATCAACATAAACACGGGAAGCCCATACTTTCAATATAAGCTTAAATGAAACAAGCTGCCCAATTCAATCTGATTACAATTGGAGATTCCACAATCGATACCTTTATTAAAATCCACGACGCAACAGTACAGTGCGATATTAATCATGAAGATTGTAAAATCTGCCTAAGATATGGCGATAAAATTCCGGTTGACTCAATTGCTCACGGGGTGGCAGGTAATGCTGCTAATGTAGCAGTTGGTGTCTCAAAACTTGGTTTAAAGACCGCCATTTATACAAATTTAGGTGATGATGATCATGGAGAAACTATCAAACGAGCTTTAGCAAAAGAACGAGTATCTTGCGAATATGTAAAAATCAATCTTAAAACTGATTCCAATCTTTCGGTAGTTTTATCATTCCACAACGAGAGAACGATTTTCGTCTATCACCAAGACTGGCATTACAGCTTGCCAAATTTTGCTCCTTCTTCATGGATTTACCTGACTTCAATATCCGAAACTTTTGTCAAGTCAAAGATTATCAATGAAATTTTAGGCTATATTGATAAAACAGACGCAAAATTGGCATTTGCTCCTGGAACTCATCAGTTGAAAGTAGGCATCAGGCGATATCCGAAACTTTTAGAAAAATGCCAGCTTCTAACAGTCAATCTTTCGGAGGCAAAAACTATTTTAGAAATTGATCAATGCGAACTGGTTGACCCGAGAGATCTTCTTTCCAAACTTTTATTTTTGGGGCCAAAGATTGTGGTTATTACTGATGGCGAAAATGGTTCTTATGCTAGCGATGGACAGAAAAATTTAAAGCTGGGAATTCTCAACTCACACGTAGCGGAAAAAACCGGTGCCGGAGATGCCTATTCTAGCGGTTTGATATCTGCACTTTTTTTCGAGGAGCCGCTTGAAAAAGCAATGGTTTGGGGAACTATCAATTCATCTTATGTGATTCAAAAAATCGGCGCTCAAAATGGTTTACTTTCCAAAGAAGAACTTTTAAGAATTCGTAAAGCTCATTCGAGACTGACCGCGGTCACTTTCTGAAATCTAACCGAATAATAAGATAGATCAAAGATCAAAATTCTGCATTTTGGATTAGCTTGTATTGGGGATTCTGTAGATCGATAAGATCAACTGCGACTACATCAATCCGCTCAAGAGCTGGGAGATTTAAATGTTGTCTGTTATTTCTATAGAATTTGGCGGCTCTTTTGAGAAAATTGATTTTGCGAGGACCAACTGCTTCTTCTGGGTAGCCAAAGCTATGTGACCTGCGAGTCTTAACTTCGACGTAGACCAAAGTTTCTTTATCAATTGCGACTATATCGATTTCTCCTCCTCTAATTCGAAAGTTCCGATCAATAATTTTGTAGCCTTGATTTTTCAAAAAAACCGTTGCCAACAACTCCCCTTCTTTTCCAACTTGCAAAGTAGTCATGATGTCAAATAGTCTAAATTAAACGAGGTACGATGAATTTTGCAAAATCCGAATTTTTTGATCGCTTGCTGGTGATATAAAGTACCATACCCTTTGTGTCGGCCAAAGCCGTACTCGGGATATTTAAAATGAAGACTTCTCATTAATTTATCCCGATAAACTTTGGCGACAATGGAAGCTGCTGCTATTGAAGCTGAAATTTTGTCTCCGTTTTTTACGGCCATCTGTTTTTTTCTGGAAAAATATTTTATATAAAAAGCATCAATCAAACAAAAATCGGGGGCGGGCTTAAGACTTCTTGCGACTTTACGGAAAATTTCTTGACTTACCTTCCCTAGCCCAATTCGATTAATTCTAGCAGGTGATATTTCAATAATATTTACTGCCAAGGCTTTTTGCTTAATTATTCTCTCAAGTTTGACCCTTTGTGAAGGTTTAAGCATTTTTGAATCTGCCAAGTTTTCGGGAATTTCAAAATCTTGGGGAAGAATGACACCTGCAGCAACCAGTGGACCCGCCCATGAACCTCGACCAACTTCATCGATACCGACTATGCGCCTATAGCCTTTTCTCCAGAGCGAAGACTCCAGTTTTAAATTGGGCAAGACCATTTAACTCTGTTTTTTCTTGCGCATATAGTAAAGTTTGGCACGCCGAACTTTACCTTTTTTGAGAACGTTGATTTTCTCAATAGTGGGGGAGTCTAAAGAGAAAATTCTTTCAATGGCAATTTTGCCAGTAGAGACCTTCCGAACTGTAAAAGTTCCACTTGCACCCTCTCCTCGTTTGGAAATTACTACCCCTTCAAAGGGCACAGCATGTACTCTACTGTCTTGAGGATCTCTAGTAAAAACCTTAACAATATCCCCTACTTCGAACGCAAATGAATTCATAGTTGATAGAGTATAACGATTTTGGGAACCCTTGTAAAATACTAAATATGTTCTTCTATTATTTGACAGCCAAGAGCTTCAAGTTTTTCCTCAAGTTCCAGAGTTTTTTGCAAGCCAAAAGGAATAGGGAATTTCCTTGAAGCACCATTTTCTGAAGGTAAAACCAAATAAACGGGGATTTCCCCGGGTGAATCTTTGAGAATTTGATAAATTTGTGAAAGAAGTATTCTATCAGTACTTTCGGGGACAATTATTTTTATTGCTTTAGGTGATTGACTTGAAATTTTAATAGCTTCATCAATAGTCTGTATTTTTTCCGCTATCAAAATCACTGTTTCCTCTTGAGCATCAATTTTCCCGGAGATTACTACAATTTGATCCGGTAGAATATTTTTCTGAGAAACTGCATAAACCTTAGGGAAAACAAGTACCTCAATTGAACCTGTCTGATCTTGAAGTTTTAAAAAGCACATTTCTTCTTTTCTAACCTTCGTGAAGGTTCTGCGGATAGAAGCAATGATGCCGCCTATTTTGACTTCTCGATCTTTGATATCAAGAAGATCAAGGTCAGAAATTTTGGCAGTTGTTGCTGCGGTTAGCTTGTCAATAACTTTTGTCAGCGGATGCTCAGTTAAATAGAAACCTAGAAGTTCTCTTTCCCAGGAAAGGATTTCTTCTTTCGGCGCCTCTTCCGTTTTTTCTAAAATAGTATTGACCGAAAAAGAAGAAGTTTTTGAATTAGCAAGATCTTCTTCATTAAAAAGGCTCCCTTGTCCTGTAGCGATCGTTTTTGAAAGTGAAGATCCAGATGATCTGATCTCGTCAAGAACTTTAAGCATTGCATTTCGCCTGCCAAATCTGTCCATGGCTCCAGCTTTTATTAAGCTTTCCAATGTTTTGCGGTTAACGACCCTTAAGTTAACTCTTTTTACAAAATCATCGATTGACGTAAATGATCCTTTTTCGTTTCTTTCCGAAAGAATAGCCTCAATCGCCGCATGTCCAACATTTTTAATCGCCGAAAGTCCAAATCGGATTGCTTGTCGCTCAACTCCTTTTTTATCCTTAACTGACTTAATAGTAAAACCGACGTTTGAAAAGTTAATGTCAGGAGGTAAAACAGTAATGGCCATCTTGGTGCATTCCGCAACAGCTGCCGCAATTTTATCAGCATCATCAGACTCAGCAGTCATCACCGCTGTCATAAACTCTACAGGATAATTTGCTTTCATAAAGGCAGTCTCGTAAGCAATGACTGCGTAGGAGGCAGCATGGGCTTTATTAAAACCGTATGCTGCAAATGGCTCGATAAGCTTGAATAGTTGTTCCGCTTTTTCTCCAGACATACCATTTTTGATGCAGCCATCAATAAACTTTTCTTTCTGTCTAGTCATTTCAGCTGGAATTTTCTTGCCCATGGCTTTGCGGAATTTATCGGCTTCTTCCCAGCTATATCCGGCAATATTAATCGCCGTCAGTAAAACGTCGTCCTGATAAACTATTACACCGTAGGATTCTTTCAAATAGTCGCCCATCCGGGGATCAAAATAATCAATTCTACCAGCACTGTGTTTTCGTTTAATGAATTCCGGAATTGAATTCATTGGGCCCGGTCTAAAGAGTGAAATCATCGCCATGATGTCAAAAATGTTCGTTGGTCTTAACTCTTTTAAATAGCGAGTCATGCCAGTTCCTGAAAGTTGAAAAAGGCCCATGGTTTCACCCTTGGCCAGTATTTCAAAGGCTTTTTTGTCATCAAGAGGAATTTTCGCCAGGTCAACCTTGACTTTTTTAGTTTCTTCGACTATCTCAACAGCTTGTCCAAGAATAGAAAGATTTCTGATACCCAAAAAATCCATTTTTACTAGCCCGACAGCTTCGACATCGTACATATCATACTGAGTGATTATTTTTTCACCAGAGGTTTCTTTCTGCAGTGGGGTAAAATTGGTAAGTTCTTCGGCTGAAATTACTACCCCGGCTGCGTGAACTGAGACGTGCCTAGCATTACCTTCGACTTTTTCTGCCAAATCCAATAGTTCCTTAACCTCGCTGTCTTCTTTATAAAGAGTCCCAAGTTCAGGATTTTGCTTTTTGGCAGTGTCAAGCGAAATATGAAATCCTTGAGCCCCAAAAGGTATCATTTTGGAGATTCTGTCGGCCTTTGTGTAAGGCCAGCCTAAAACGCGGGCGACGTCTCGTACAGCCTGGCGTGCCATCATTGTCCCAAAAGTACTAATTTGAGCCACTTTCTCACGACCATATTTTTCTCTTACATACTCGATAACTTCATCACGCCTGTTGTCGGCAAAATCAACATCAATGTCTGGTAAGGTCGGTCGGTAAAGATTAAGGAATCTTTCAAAAGGTAATTTAAAAAATAACGGATTAACTGTCGTAATTCCTAGGGCAAATGAAACTAAACTGCCGGAAGCAGAACCACGAGTAGTGGAGATAATATTTTTTTCTCTGGCCCAATTAACAAAATCGGCAACCGCTAAAAAATATGTTGCGTACTTTTTTTGGGAAATTACCGAAAGCTCATATTCCAATCTTTGTTTAATCTCCTGAGTGATTTTTTCGAGTCTTTTTTTAATTCTCTTGAAGCAAAGATTTTTGAGATATTCGTCAGCCGTCATACCCTTAGTTACCTCAAAATGAGGAAAGGCAATTTTACCCAAAGGAATTTCAATATTGATTCTTTCGGCAATTTTACCTGTATTGGTAATTGCAGTTGGTATATCCTTAAAAAGTTCTGTCATTTCTTCAGAACTTTTGAGGTAAAAGGTGGGTGAATCCATCATTCGAAGTCTTTTTGTGTCAGCAAGTACTTTGCCTGTTTGAATACAAACGATAACGTCTTGTGCATGGGCATCCTGCGGTAATACATAATGAACGTCATTAGTGGCAACTAGAGGGATCTTCAATGAATCCGAAAGTTTTTGAGATTGCAGAATTATTTTTTTCTCATTCCTGTCCATTCTTTCAAGTTCGTTATAAATTTCAGAACCTATTTCGTGAGCCGTCTTAAATTCTCCGAAAGAATGTCTTTGAATTTCTAAGAAGAAATTTCCATGACCGAAAATCTCAATATAAGATTTGCAAATCTGCTGGGCTTTTTCTAAATTATCCTCAATGAGAGCTTTGGAAATTTCTGAAGTACTGCACCCAGAAAACGCGAGTAAGCCTTTCGAAAACTTTGCTAAAGTCTCCCGATCTATTCTAGGTCGATAGTAAAATCCATCAAGATTAGCGGCTGTCACCAGTCTCATCAAATTTCTGTATCCTTCAAAATCAGAGGCTAAAATTGTTAAATGGGAACTTTCATTATCAATACCTGCTTCTTTATCATGCATTGAGCGTTTGGCTATGTACATTTCGCAGCCAATTATCGGATTTATTCCTTCTTCCTTGCATTCTTTATAGAATTTGATTGCTCCGTATAAAGAACCATGATCGGTTAGAGCAAGGCTTTTCATCCCCATAATTTTTGCCTGGGAAACTAACTTGGGAATTTTGGAAAGCCCGTCAAGAAGCGAATATTCACAATGGACGTGAAGATGAACAAAATTGGCCATTTGATTATTGTTTCCTTAAATCATCAAATCATCTTTGCAATTGTTTCCCTGATAACTTTTGGATCGACCTTTTTGGTAATTTGTCGCATGACCTGCCCAACTAAAAACATCATGGCGTTTTGTTTACCACTTTTATAGTCTGTAACCGCTTTTGAATTCTTGTTAAGAACCTCTCGTATAATTTTCTCTAATTCCTCCTGTGGCAGTTGGGTTTTTTGAGTGGATTTGACAATGGTTTGAACCAGTTTGGTAGGAAGGGTTTCTGCCATATCGATCTTCTGATTGATTAACATATTGGCAATTTGCTTGGTGCTAACATTGTATTTCTCTCCAATTTTTACTGCCTCTTCAAAATAATCAGCAAGATCGACCTCTCTAGTTAAAATTTCAATATCGTAAGAAGAAAGTCTGTATTTTTTCTGAAATCTTTCTATCTTGGAGTCAGGAAGTTCGGGTAACTGTCCAATCAACTGGCTAATATAGTTTTGATTAAAAGTAAATGGGGGTAAGTCTGGTTCGGGAAAGTAACGATAATCATGGGCAAGCTCCTTACTTCTTTGGCTAAAAGTCTCATTCTTAAATTCGTTCCAGCCTCTTGTTTCCTGAACTGGAGTTTTACCTGACTTGAGTAGTTGACTTTGTCGCTCTATCTCGAAATTAATCGCTTTTTCGGCAAATTTGAAAGAGTTGATATTTTTTAATTCAACCTTGTAATTTGGTAAGCCCTGGCTGCCTTTTTCTCTGAGAGAAATGTTGGGTTCAATTCTCATACTGCCTTTTTCCATATCAGCATCTGAAATTTTTAAATATCTGGCTATTTGCTGGAGCTTTTGGGAAAAATTTTTAGCCTCAAGTGCCGAATTTAAATCTGGTTCTGTGACTATTTCCAATAATGGAACACCACTTCTATTGAAATCAATTAAAGTTACCCTTCGATTCTTGACAACCGCATGGCTTAATTTACCCGTATCTTCTTCAAGATGAACTCTAGTTATTTCGATTTTCTTAGTCGTTCCCTGACCTGTTTGGATTTTGAGAAAACCCCTTTGTGAAAAAGGCAGATCATACTGGGAAATTTGGAAACCTTTAGGAAGATCTGGGTAAAAATAGTTTTTGCGATCAAATTTGCTACTCAGTTGGACTTGACAATTTAATGCCAGAGCTAATTTTTGAGCAAATTCTATCGCCAATCGATTTGCCTTTGGCATTGCCCCAGGTAGACCAAGGCAAATAGGACATGTATGTGTATTGGGACCGGTACCAAAATAGTCTGCAGAACAACTACAGAACATTTTGCTTTTTGTTGATAGTTCTATATGAATTTCAAGACCGATCACAGGTTCAAACTTGTTCATAGTTCATAGTTCATGGTTCATGGTTCATAGATCCGGTTTGCGCTCGTACCATTTCGACTGCTGTTCATAGGCAAAACCAACTTGATATAACAGTTTCTCTGAAAAATCCGGGCCTACGATCTGCATACCAACAGGCAGATTATCAAGAAAACCGCATGGGATATTAAGGCTTGGAACTCCAGCCAAATTCTGAGTGACTGTGAAAATATCTGATAGGTACATAGACAACGGGTCATTGCTTTTCTCTCCGATTTTAAATGGTACTGTAGGAGAAGTTGGACAAATCAAAACATCAACTTCTTTAAAAGCTTTTAGGAAATCTTCCCTGATAAGTCTTCTCACTTTCATCGCCTTCAGGTAATAAGCATCGTAATAGCCGGCAGAAAGTGCATAAGTTCCCAGAATTATTCTTCTTTTGGCCTCGGCACCAAATTTTTCTCTGGCATTGCCAAACCTAACTCCATCGTATCTGGCTAAATTCGATGAAACTTCTGATGTCTGTACTAGGTAATAAGTAGCTACACCATATTGGGTATGAGGAAGCGAAATATCCAGAACTTTTGCACCCATCGCCTCTAATATTTTCACTGCGGAAATTATTGATTTTCTAATATTTGGGTCGAGCCCGGTGAAGTATTCTTTCGGAAGCCCTATTTTTAAATTTTTGACTCCCCTTTTAATATCTTTGGTGTAATCATCAACTGGTTTTGCAGAAGCTGTTGAGTCGAAATCGTCCTGACCAGCAGTTACGTTCAAAACAAGAGCATTATCATAAACCGTTTTAGTGAGATGACCAATTGAGTCGAGTGAGGAAGCCATAGCAATAACACCATAACGGGAAACTCGGCCATATGTAGGCTTAAGACCAACAAGATTACAAAAGGCAGCCGGAAGTCTGACTGACGATCCAGTGTCAGTACCGGTTGCAGCAAGACAGGTACTAGCCACAACTGCTGCTGCCGATCCTGAGGATGAACCACCGGGGACTCTTTTTAAATCATACGGGTTTAAAGTTGGCCCAAAATCCGAGTTTTCACCGCTTGAGCCATGACCCCAGGCATCTTGATTTGTTTTTCCAATGATTACTGCTTGCGAGTCTTTTAGGCGGGTGACAACGGTAGCATCATAAATAGGAAAATAATTCTCTAATACTTTTGAACCTGCTGTTGTGCGAACTCCGGTGGTTGAAAAAAGATCTTTGAGGGCAATCGGAATTCCTGCCAAAGGATTCAACTTCTGATCTGAAGATAGTAAATCATCTACATTTTTGGCTTCCCTAAGAGCAGTCTCCTCGCAAATAGTAATGTAACAGTTAAGTTTCAGGTTGAGTTTTTTTGCCCTTGCTAAAACCGCTTTCGTAAGTTCTTGAGCCTTAATTTTTTTTGATGCCAGGAGATCAGCTGCATCTTTTATAGTCAATTCAGTAAAGTCTTTCATTCTTGGCATTACTCTTCGAAAATTGCATTAACTTCAAAAAAACCATTGTGAGTTTGAGGGGCATTGACGAGTGCGTCTTTTTGGGAAATTGAGGGGGTTGTTGAATCTTCTCTTTGGATATTGGTAAGATCAGTGATATGACCAATTGGTTCAATTTTTTCAGTTTTTATTTCATCTAGTTTTGCGAAGTAATTTAAGATTTCTTTGAGCTGCCTTTTGAAAGTTCCCTTTTCTTCTTTAGTCAAAGGTAAATTAGCGAGTCTCACAACATAATCAATATCTATTTTGAGTGATGAGTCAGATTTAGATTTCTTCTTCATTGCATGTTTCTTAGCGCTCTAACTCGTTCTTCAATTGGGGGATGGGTATTAAAAAGATTGGCAAAAGTACCTACCAATTTGTGTCCTTCTTTAAAAGGATTGACGATATAAAGATGAGCAGTTGCCTTATTGGCAGCTTCTAAAGGTTCTGGGTCTTTGGATATTTTAACTAGAGCAGTTGCCAATTCTTCTGGGTTTCTGGTTAAAAGTGCGCCTGAAGCATCGGCTAAAAACTCTCTTTTTCTGGAAATTGCCAGTTGGATTAAAGTAGCAATAACAGGAGCCAAAATTGCCAATACTAAAGCTATTACCATAAAAATGGCGTTTGAGGAATCCCGATCATCATCTCTGCCGCCACCCCACCAGGTAATTCTAATAAACCAGTCAGCCAGAAGTGCAACCGAACCGACAAGAATTGAAACGATGGTCATGAGTCTGGTGTCATAATTGCCGACATGGGAAAGTTCGTGGGCGGCGACTCCCTCCAATTCTAGTTTTGAGAGTTTATCTAAAATGCCGGTTGTAAAGGCAATTGAAGCGTGTTTTGGATCGCGTCCGGTGGCAAAAGCATTGGGAGCACTGTCATCAATTATGTAAATCTTTGGCATTGGTAATCCGGAAGCAATGCAAAGATTCTCGACTGTTCTGAAAACTGTTGGGTTATCTTTCTTTTGGATTTGTTTGGCGCCTGAAATTGCCATTACCATTCTGTCTGAGTAGTAATATGAGAAAAAATTCATAATACCGGCAATAATTAAAGCAATTCCAGAAAACCCTAAGGCTGATGGGCCTTTAAAACCCAAGGCGTTGGTAAAAACATAAACAACAAAAGTCAAAAAGATAGCAAAAAGAAGCATAATAAGCCATGTCTTGAACCTATTTGATGAGATTTGTGTATAGGCTGTCATTTGAATAAACAAGCTTGTTGCTTTTTTGCTTCATCGGTGGATTTAAAAATCCACGATATTTACGAAATTCGCAATAGCATTATACCTTAACATGGGCATACTTTCGAGACTGAGAGCAAGCTTGCTGGTTGAAAATGGGGTTGAATTTTGACTTAATGTTACAATAATATTTGTTACAGGTGAAAGCTTTTCTAAAAGAGTTAAAGTTTAAATCTACTAAATCCACATACATCAAGGATATTACCGATGATATTAATAAAGCCGTCAAAAAAGTTGAGGTAAGTCAGGGTTTTGTTTTTGTTAATACAAAACATACGACTCTTGGTATTGTTATCAATGAAATTGCAGAACCCAATTTACTTAAAGATATTTTGCACTACACACTCCACGCTATTCCTGAAGACAAACGTTCTTGCCGCGTATCTGAAAACTATAAACATCCAACTACTGACTATCGTCATCGATGCCAGGATAATCCCCTTTGCAACGAAATAGACGAAGATTATAATGCTGCTGCTCACATAAGATCTTTGATATTTTCTAACCCGAGCATTGTTATTCCTATTTTGAAAGGAAGGCTGCAGCTAGGAAAATATCAACAGGTGGCTGCTTTTGAATTCGATGGTCGTGATGGTTCGGGGAAAAATCCAATTAGAAAAAGAACTATTCAAGTTTGGATTTGTCCGGCTGAAAGTATAAAAAAGATTGATTAAGTTTTTAAAGCGTTTTTAGTTTCCCACGAAAATCCGAAAGTTGGCTATACCCCTTTTCCTTCATTATTTCCCTAAGTTCGCGCTGGACTGTTTCAAAAATATTAAAACCTTGTTGTAAGAAGGCGGTTCCTATTTGTACGGCTGATGCACCTGCCAAAATATATTCAAAGACGTCGCATCCATTATAAATTCCGCCAACTCCAACAATTTGAATTTTATCCTCGAAAAGTTCATAAAACCTACGAACATTCCCAAGACCCGTGAACTTTATATATTTACCGGCAATCGCTCCAAGACCACCTTTAGGTTTGATTACCGGTTTCTCTGTTTTTGGATCAATAACAAGTCCATTGCCAAGAGCATTAATGCAAGTAACAAATTTAACAGGATATTTTTTAATGACGTTGGCCATTTGCTCAAAATGGGCAAGCTCAAAAAAGGGAGGAAGCTTGACACCGAATGGTTTTTTGGTAACTTTCGAAATAGCATTTAATAATTTATCCATTGCTTCAAAATCGTAACCAACAATCGGTTTGCCAATCACATTTGGACAACCAGAATTAAATTCAATTAAATCCACCGGCGTATCATTAAATGCTTTAAATACTGTTATGATGTCATTTTTTGAGAAGCCGGAAACGCTGACGATAAAAGGTTTTTCAGATTCTTTTTTGAGGATTTTTGAAAATTTAGCGTAGGCTTTGTACCCCAAATTAGGAAATCCCATCGAATTTATGGATCCATATTCGAGAGTCGCATAACGTGGCGGCGGATTCCCCTTCCTAGCTTCCAGGGTACAAGATTTCGTTAGTATCGCAGCGGATTTTGATTTAGCAAGATTTTCAAGATCCAGTAGGCTTTCGTCTCTTAAACCAGAAGCATTAAAAACACATCCGTCCAATTTTACTCCGGCAATGTTTGTAGAAATATCTATCATTTGACCTCAATCGCGGCTAAAAACTCTTGAGCCTTTTTGACCTGTGATGTAGTAATTTTTCTATGCTTTTGTAATATAGTAATGACGTCGTAGATACTCATTATCGAGTGGCATCGATATCCTTTGAGCTTCATTATTTCCGGTCCTCCCTGACCGCGATCAAGCAAAACAATTATATCTTCAACTTTCAGACCTTCTTTCTTTAATGGTTTAATTGTTTCGATTTTACTAGCACCATCAGAAATGACATCGTCAATCACCACAGCCTTCTGACCCTTTTTATAAACACCTTCTATTTGCCGACCTGTACCATGTTCCTTAACTTCCTTGCGGGTGAAAAGCATTGGCTCGTTCAGTCTCAAAGCAAGGGCGGTAGCAATTGGTATTCCGGTATAAGGAACGCCGACAATTAAATCATGTTTTAGAGTCTTTAAGACTTCTCCATATTCATCCGCAACCATAATTAGCGCTTTGGGGTAAGACGCAAGAAAACGAAGGTCTAGATAGTAAGGTGAATGTTTACCAGATTTAAGAACAAAATCGCCAAACTTAACCGCTCCAATTTCGTTAAGCTTTAAAATTAATTTTTCCTTATTAGTCATTTTCTCACCTATACTTGTTGATTTCATCTCTTAGTTTTTTGGCTGCAAATCTGGGATCTTGAGCATAAATTATACTTCTTGATGCATTAAACATGATCCCCCTACCTTTTTTATCTTTTCCGGATTTTACTGCAGCCTTAATTTCTGCAGATTGAGCGCCAACTCCTGCTGATAGAAAAATCTTGTCAGGAAATATTTTGCGCAATTGGGCCAATTCTTTCGGATAAGTTGCTCCAACAAAAACTCCAATATTTTCATACTTCCAATTTTTAATCTTTTTTGCCATCGAGAGATAAAAAGGTCCTTCTTTGGTTTTTAAATTTTGAAACATGTCCGCATCAGGGTTGGAAGTTTTAATAAGTAAAATCGTTAACTTATCCTTATACTGTAAAAATGGCAAGATCGAATCCAATCCTAAATAGGGATAAGCTGTAACTGCATCAACCGCCCAATACTCAAAAGCTGCTTTAGCGTACATTCTGGCAGTATTTGGAATATCAGCTCTTTTGGCATCAAGGATAATTGGGATCTGGGGATAATTCTTTTTTAGATACGAAATTGTCTTTTTAAGTTCTTCAAGCCCGAGTAAACCCTCGGATTCATAAAATGCGATGTTTGGCTTATAAACACAAACAAAATCTGCAGTTTGGTCAATAATTGATTTGTTAAATTGGAATATTGAGAGGTTTTTGGGAAATTTTTGAGGTTCGGGGTCAAGACCAACACAAAGAAGGCTCTTGTTTTTTAGAACTGTTTTATCAAGTTTTTTTTTGAAATCCACTAAATTTCTTTGGCTAAACAATTTGCTATTAAACCAGAAACAGAAACTACTTCTAGCTTGGGGCTCTTGATGTTTTGAGCAATACTGTCTGTAACAAAAACCTTGTCGACGATACTTTTTTCAATCTTTTTGATACCACCTCCGGCGAAAACTCCATGAGTAGCACAAACAATAATTTTCTTGACCCCTCTTTTTTTTAAAGCCCCGGCACTTTCAATAACAGTTCCTCCAGTTGAAATAACATCATCGACAATAATAGCTGTATCTCCTGAGACTTCCCCTGACATAGAAAGCACTTCCATATGGTCTCTGGTATTAATATCGCGACGTTTCTCAATTACCGCAAGGGGAGCGTTTAACATACTAGCAAAGTTTCTAGCTCGCTTAACACCACCAACATCTGGAGCAATAACGATAGGGTTTGTAAGTTTTTCTTTTTTAATTCTTGCGGCTAAGACTTCTAAAGCTGACAGGTAAATCACTGGTACGTCAAAAAAACCAACAATAGCGTCGGCATGAAGGTCTAAGCAAACTATTTTTGAAATTCCAGCGCTAATAATTAATTCTGCAACAACTTTAGCTGATATCGGTTCACCAGGTCTTGTTTGTTTTTCTTTTCGACTGTATCCAAAATATGGAATTACCGCTGTAATTTTATGGGCACCGCTTCTTTTGAGAGCGTCAGCAATTAAAGCCAATTCTATAATGTGGTTATTAACAGGAGTAGAATTAGATTGAAGTACGAAGACGTCTGAATTGTTAACATTTTCTTTTACCCAAACATCTATTTCTCCATCATAAAAAATACCGAGTTCAATTTTGCCCAGTGGAATTCTTGATTTTTGAGAAACTTTTAAAGCTAACTGTGGATTAGAGGAGCCTGCAAAAATTTTAGGTGAATTCACTTTTGACTAAAATTTAACTTTAATTTCTTTCTTTGCCTCTTCTTCTGCCTCGAAAAAATCTTCTTCAGAAAATCCCATCACACGCGCAAAAATCACGTTTGGGAAGATTTTAATCTTAGTGTTATAGTCCCTAACATTAGAATTGTAAAACTGCCGTGAAGCAGCAATTTTTGTTTCGGTGTCTGATAGTTCCTCTTGTAATTCTTTAAAGTTTTCGGAGGCTTTCAAATTTGGATAAGCCTCGGCAATGGCAAAAAGAGATTTTAGGGCACCAGCCAGCATGTTATTAGCTTGGGCTGCTTCTTTAGGACCCTTAGCACCAACAAGAGCTGAACGGGCTTTAGTAACATTTTCAAATACTTCTTTTTCGTGTTTGGCGTAACCTTTAACGACCTCAACAAGATTGGGAATTAAGGATGACCTTCTTTTAAGTTGAACTTCAATACCTGACCAAGCCTCTTTAACTCTCACACGCGCAGTTATTAACCCGTTATAGACAGACCACAAATAAATGAGGATTACTAAAATAGCACCGATTATAATTAAGTTAACCATCTTGGTAGAACGCGTTAATCATAACTTAAACAATCTCTTAAATTCAACCCAGGGCAAAGTATTAACTATATCTTCTTTTGTAACCCAACCGCGACGAGCAACAGCAACCCCGAAAGGCATATTAGCCATTTGACTAACTTCATGAGAATCTGTATTCACTATCAGCTTCACACCAACTTTGATAGCTTCTCTAACTAAAATATCTGGAAGATCAAGTCTATTTGGCCAAGCATTAACTTCTAAGATTTTTTTGTTTTTGACGCAAGAATCGAAAATAATCGGCCAATCAACTTCATACGATTCTCTTCCTCCTAATAACCGCCCCGTTGGATGGGCAATAACTTGGACATATGGGGATTGGCATGCAGTAAGTATTCTTTTAGTCATTGTTTTTTTGTCCTGATGGTGACTTGAATGAATACCAGCAATAGAACCATTGAGTAATTTTAGTCCATCCTCAGGTACTGACAGTTTTCCATTAGCTAAAATATCAATTTCGAGTAAATTAAGTATTCCTATCTGCTTATGTGAGGATTTTAGTTGTTCAATCTTTTCTGTTCTTCTCCTGATTATGTCAATTATCTGATTTTTACTGTGTGTAGAATAGCTTGGGGAATGATCGGAAAATCCCACATATTGATAACCGTAACTTTTAGCTTTCTCGATAATTTCTTCGAAGGTATTTACACCTAGATCATGACTTGGTTCGATTGGAAAATCAGAATGAATATGGATATCACCTTTAATATCTTCAGTTTTGACTAGGTTTGGTAACTTGTGATTTGCTGCTGCTTCGATTTCCCCAGTATCTTCTCTAAGTTCTGGCTCGATCCAGTCAAGACCAAGAAATCTATAGAATTCTTCTTCGGTAGAAAATTTTTTTAGTTTGCCTTTTACCTTTATTCCATACTCAGATAAGGAAAAATCCTTTTTAAGAGCGAATTCGCGCAGGTGAATGTTGTGGTTTTTAGAACCGGTAAAATGCTGCAAAAGAGCTCCAAAAGCCTCTGGAGGTTGAGTCATTAGATCAATTTGCATGCCGTTTTTTAAAACTATCGATGAAGTTCTAGGTCCTGCTTCTAGGATTCTTCCAATTTCTCGGAATTTTTTGAAATGATTAATAATTTTTTGAGGCTCTTTTGAGGAAACTGCTATGTCGATATCGCCAACAGTTGCAACCATTCGACGAAGTGATCCTAAAGGCTCTGCGCATTCGCACTCTCTCAGAAGCCTAAGATATTCTAAAACCCTCTGGGTTATTGGAAATGTTTCGGTTAGCAAATAACGATTACTCTTTTGTCTAAATCTTGTGATAGAAGCTAGAATGTCTTGTTCACTTTTCTCCCCGAAGCCCTCAATCGTACGGACCTTGCCTGCTTTTGCATTTGACTCTAGATCATTAACGCTTTTGATTTTTAATGACTTAGTCAATTTATAAGCACTTTTTGGCCCCATTCCAGGAATATCTAACAGTTCAAACATAGCTTCGGGCAAACCACCTTTAACTTCCTGAAAATGTCTAACCTTTCCTGTTCTAAAAAGCTCATCTAAGTGTGACCAGATACTTGCTCCAAGACCAGGAACAGTATCCAGCTTATTATCATCCCAAAGATCTTTAAGTTCGCTGGTCGCATGTTCAACGCTGTCTGCAGCCTTCTCATAGGCCGTAATTTTAAAGTAATCATCCCCTTTAACCGTGTAAGCAGCAGCTATCGACCTTAAAAGCTTAGCAATTTCTTTGTTGGAGAAGAATTTAGTCATAGACTAATTATATTTAAAAGTATCATAGGTATCAAAAGTATTTGCTGGAGTATCACGGATTGATTGACACTTAATCGTTGCCATTGTAAACTACATTTCGCTGTTCTCAGTGTAAACTATTAGGACTAAAGGCTGCGTTTTTAGCGTTAGGTTATAATTGGACATAATACGAGTTTGTACTAAACGGAGAGAAGTGGGACCGTAGCTCAGTTGGCTAGAGCGCTTCCCTGTCACGGAAGAGGTCGGGGGTTCGAGTCCCCTCGGTCCCGCCTTTTGGAACCAGGTATACAAACCCAATTGGCAGTCTGGAAAACTAGTGAAGATTGTGTTAATTTATCCGTAGTAACGATTTGTATCTTACTGCCTAAATATCTTCCTGCCTGAAAGGAGGATTATGGCACAAAAAACCCTTAAGCGTTTTAAAAAGTCTTTAGCAAAAATTAAGTGGCGTGAATCTTATCCCTCTTTTGTACTAGGTGTAATCATAGTTGTTGTTTTAGGACTCTTAGTTGCAAACTATTTTACCAAGAAAACCCAACAGATTAATACGGGAGAACAAACTGTCCAAACTCAACAGGAAACTCAGGCTCCTGGGGAATATAAGGTCATTGCTAATGATTCTCTTTCAGCAATTTCAGAAAAGCTCTATGGGAGTCAAGAATTTTGGCCAGTTTTAGCAAGAACTAATAACATTGTAAATCCTAATGTAATATTTGTGGATTCGACTTTAAAAATTCCTCAAAAAAGCGAGGTAGAACAAATAAAGTCTGAGATGAGCGTGATGAACTATAAAGTACAAGAAGGTGATACTCTGTTTTCCATATCAGAAAAAGTATATGGAGATGGATCGAAGTGGGGACTTCTGGACAAAGCCAATCATGTTGGCCGTCTGCCCAATGGTAATCCTTTAATATTTACAGACAGCACGCTTGTTATACCCCGATAACTGGGTGGGATTAATTGAGTCCTTCGGCAAACTCAGGATAAACTTTTATTTGAAAAGATTTATCTGATTAGTTTACACTGAACATCAGTGAAGTGCGGGTATAGCTTCAACCAAAAAATAAAGTATTTTGGTTGATCAGACTAAATGAGAATCTTTTGTCTGAGAGTGACTCAATGCTGCCTTCCTCCGCCAATAGTTAAAAACAATTTGGCGGACCCGCTAAAATGATGTAAACTTTTAGCAGGCAAGGTGCATGTATTTCACTTACATTTTACGGTGTATTGATGATAAGAGGCTGAGAAAAAAGTTCTATGTCGGTACAACGAATGATTTAAAAACCAGACTTAAGGCGCATAAAACGAGGAGTGTAAGAACAACAAAAAGTTTTAATATCATTGAACTAGTATATTTCGAAGGGTGTTTAAATAAAACTGACGCGCTGAGGAGAGAACATCAATTAAAAACAGGTTTCGGAAGAGGGTATATCAAAAGGAGACTGGAAAATTATTTAAATACCTTGCTGCGGGATTAATACAGTGGCAGTATGCTACCTTCCCAAGGTAGAGACGCCAGTTCGATTCTGGTATCCCGCTCAAGAATATACTGGCGGGCAGACAAGGCAGAGACAGGGGTTCGATTCCCCTTACCCACTCAAGATTTCAGTTCTAATCAAGGTAGAAACTCCAAGAATTCTTCATCTAAAATTTGAACCCAAAAGTATAAAAAGCTACAATAATAAGTGTAAAATGCCAACGTAGCTCAGTGGAAGAGCAACTGTTTCGTAAACAGTAGGTCGTGAGTTCGATCCTCACCGTTGGCTCAAGATATGGCCCGAAGAATCTCTAGACTTGAACGTCTAGCTAGAAAAGAAGAAAAAAACGTAATAAGAAGGATTATTTACTTATCTGGGATAAGTTTAATACTGGCAATTCTTCTAATTAAGCTCGGAATTCCGCTTTTGGGGAAATTTACAGATCTTCTTAGTTTCATCTTTCATAAAGATGAAACCCAATTATCAACTGAAAAATCAGTAACTCAACCGCCAAGAATTGACTCCTTGCCAACAGCAACCAATAGTGCAAAATTGGTAGTCTCAGGTTCCAGCGAGGGTGCAACTGTTGAGATCTATCTTAACTCGGAAAAAGCCGGTCAAAGTAAGGTTGATAATGGAGAATTTACTTATGAGGATTTGCTTTTGAAAAATGGTGAAAATGATATTTCGGCAAAAGCACTAGATCAATCAGGTAATGAAAGTGATTTTTCACAGAGTAAAAAGGTGATTTTTGATAAAGAACCGCCAAAACTGGAAGTTTCAAGCCCCTCCGACGGACAATCTTTCTCGCAAAACAACAGGATTAAGGTAACTGGCAAGACCGATAAAGATGCACAAGTTTATGCCAACGGTTTCCTGGCAACTGTAGATTTGGACGGTAATTTCGAAGTCTTTGTCCCGGTTCCCGAAGGTGAAACAACCATTGAAATCAAGGCTAGTGATGAAGCTGGAAACGTCACTATACAAACTCGCAAGATAACCTTCAAAAAGTAGAGCTTTACGCCACCCAATAACCGTTAATAAAAAGAACAGCTAGAACTATTTGAAGAAGCAAAGAAATTGACCAAATCGGCAATTTCAAATATGGTCTAGCTTCCAAATATTGGCCTAAGATTATAAAAGTCCCCAATGAAGCTAAAAGATATCTGGGCATACTGGAAAGTGTCCCGGTTGAAGCTGGAATTAAAATCACCAAGATTGAAAAAATCCAGAGCGAGGACGAAATTTTTCGGATTCCGACAATTAATATTGTTAAAAAAAGCAAGGTTAAAAATAAATCGAAGAAGTCATATAATGGACGAGTTCCTGACAGAAAACCCCAAAAATAAGAGAAAATAGTGGATATTGGATCAATAACAGATCTTCCCCAAAATGACTGACTAGTCAAATACTTAAAAGAATCATTTACTTGAATGAGAAGATACAAGCTAAAAAGAACGAGTCCGGAGAAAGAAATTAAAATGTACAGGAACCTTCGATCTATTTTATTGATTTTAAATTTTATTTTGGCAAAATAATTGTAAGCGATAGAAATCGCCAGGAATACTCCAGTAAATCTGGTTAGGCTAGCAAGACTAGTAATGACCGAGGCCAAAAGATATTTTTTCCTTGATATTAATAAAAAGGTTAGGGCGGATAGAAACAAAAAAAACGACTCTGAATAAAAAGCTACTGCAAAAAAAGTCGTCGGAAAAACTAAAAAAGTCACCATTGATGAAAAGCTGATTTTTTTAGAATATTTGATTTCAACTAACCTGGCAAAAACCAGCAAAAAAAGCATAAAGACTAGGTTAGAGATAATTAGACCTGAAAGGAGATAATTGTTCCAAAAAAGATAACTGAAAACTTTGACTGTCGCCGGAAAAAGAGGAAAGAAAACGAAATCGGCAGGAAAAAGATAACCGTTTTGGGCAATTTGAAGGTAATGTCCACCATCCCATTGGGCCCAAGATTTCCAAAAATCGAACTGCTGAAAAGGACTAACCGCTCCAATTCCTCCATTGGCAACCAATGGAAAAGTTATTGATCCAAAATAAGTTATTAAAAACAAACCAATGCGCCAAAAAAGGAAGAGCTTAAAGAGTATCATCGACATGAACTAATCCAAGCATAAACCATAAAATTAACATTATTTGTGGGAAAAACAGAGAATTAACGAATTGTGAATGGACAATTAAACCCACGAAAAAGGAAGTCGAGGCTAAATGCACAACGTTTATCTTCACTTTGTTTTTAAACTCTTGAAAAAGCGCCAGTAGTAGAAATAAATAAAATCCAAACCCGATAATTCCCGTAGTGACCAAAACCAGAAGCAAACTGGAATCAACACCCGATCCTGAGTGCCCTCCCTCTGGATCATCAAATGAAAAAAAACCGTAATTGGCCTGAGCAAATCTGTAGGTATCAAAACCAACTCCAAAAAAGGAATTATCTTTAAAAATCACAAGGGCGTTTTGCCAGCTGATAATTCGAGCTCTGGCAGTTTCATCAAGCGTAAAAGCTCCGATAATTCTCCCTCTAACCTGACCAATTGTTAAAAAAGCTACTAAAAATAAAACTAGAACGCTTATTAATATTTTTGGAGACTTAACAATACCGATAATTGTAGCTGAGACTAAGAAAGCAATGTAAGAACTGCGAGAGAAGGTAAATATTAATGCAAGAAATGACAAAATCGCCATAACTAAAAAAATTAACCCGAGATGACCTTTTTCCCAAAATAAGTATCTGGAAATAGAAATGGTAAATAGTAGTACAAAGATTAATCCGGCAAAATTTGGGTCAAGGAGAGTTGAGACAATTCTGGTCTGATGCGGGTCCCACCCAAAAACAACTAAAAATGAAAGATCTGGAAAAATCAACAGTTGGATAAATCCAAGTATGATGAATAAAAATCCGACAAAAAGAATTAGATTCAGCCAATTCAAGATGTGTTTTTTTTGAACTACATTGTAAACAACAACCGAAAGGAAAAAGTAGAGCACAAATCTTACAAGAAAAAAAGAAGAAACTAGGATTTGGGCAGAAGAAAATTTGCCAATTGCCAAAATCGTTGACGCTAGTGCCGACAAACAAAAAAGTAGCGCAGGAAAAAAAATTTTATAGTGAATCTTCAGCGATTTCTTGATAGAGAAGGCGTAAATTAGAAAAAATAAATCTGTTGTTAAAACCAAAATATCAGTTAAAGTAATCGCACCGCTTGAGGAAAAAAGTGGAATTCTAACAAGCTGACCGGGGATAAGAGTTAGAAAAGTAGAAATTAAAAGAAGCTCTAGAATCTCCATATTTCTCTAGTGCACGCATCTGGACTCGAACCAGAGACCTCCTCGATGTGAACGAGACGCTCTGCCAGCTGAGCTATGCGTGCTTGAAATAAAACACAAATTACCTCTATGATACTGGGCAATTTTAACATAAAATTATAATAATGGGCATTAATCACACAATCTGGGAAGTTATTGGCGAAATAGGTCAAACTGCTTTAATTTCCCTGGCAATCTTCTTTTTTGTTTATGTCTTCTTAGTCCAACCACATCGAGTCAAAGGAGAATCCATGGTACCAAATTTTGCCGATGGCGAACTCTTGCTGACTGAAAAAGTCAGTTATTATTTTCATGGACCCCAGCGGGGAGATGTTATTGTCTTTCGAGCCCCGGGCCTACGCAACGTTGATTTCATAAAAAGGGTTATCGGTTTACCAGGGGAAACTGTTGAAGTTAAAGAAGGATCAGTATTTATTAATGGTAATCAACTTCGCGAAAATTACATCAAATCACAAACTGAAGGAAATTTAAATCTTGTTATCGGTAAGGATGAGTACTTAGTACTTGGAGATAATCGCGGTGCCTCCTCTGATTCCAGATCATTTGGCCCAATTAAAAAAGACTCTATTCGAGGCAGAGCTTGGTTAGTCTATTGGCCGATTTTTAAAACTGCGAGTTCAGCTGGAGCAAGATTTATTCTGAGCGAAAAAACTCCGCCCTTCAGGACGGAGATGAAGCGTCGAGTCTAACTCGACTAGCCACACGTTTGACGTGGCGAATTTTGAGCGAAGAAGAGAGGACCATGGCCTTCAGGTCGTGGGAATCTATTTTAAGGATTGACTATCGCGTCACGGACTCGTTTAATAACCGTCGAGGTGGCTTCGACATCTCCCTTGGCTACAATTTGCATTTTTCCTTCAATTCTTGACTGGCTAATTTTGACTTTAACATTAACTCCGTCATGCGATAAATTTTCAGACAATTCTTCTTGAAATTTATCAAGCTCTTCTGAAAGAATTCTTTGTTGAGGGGTTTTTTGTTTACGAATAATATTTTCTCGAGCTCTCATCTTGCGAGCAAGCTCTTCGGCTCCCCTAACAGACAAATTTTTGGAAAGTATTTCTTTATAGGCTTCAACAACTAAATTAGGATCCTCAAGTGAAGCTAGTGCCCTAACATGCCCTTCGGTGGTAGCTCCTGAGGCTAAGGCATCTTTAAGAACGTCAGGAACAGTTAAAAGCCTTAAAGTATTGGAGACATAAGGAGCACTTTTGCCGATTTTAACGGCAATTTCTCCAGTTGAAAGACCAAATTCATCAATCAGTCTTCTGAACGCTTGGGCACGCTCTAAGGGATTAAGGTCAATTCTTTGAACATTTTCGATAATGGCCATTTCGAGCATTCCCTGGGGAGTAGTTTCTTTAATAAGAACTGGTACTTTTTGGAGACCGGCGATTTTAGAAGCTCGCCATCTTCTTTCTCCAGCGATAATCTGATAACCGGCCGGAGTTTTGGCAACGACAAGCGGCTCTAAAACTCCATGTTCTCTAATAGAATCAACCATCTCAACTATTGAATCTGGGGTAATTAAGCCTCGTGGTTGCAAGGGATTGGGCTGGAGCATATCGATGTCAATTTCGAAGATTTGATTCTCTTCCACTTTATTTGATTTAAGTTACTTCGACAAATTTTTTACCAAGCCTCTGTCTAAAATTAACAACACCCGACAAAACTGCAAAAATAGTATGGTCACGACCCAATTTCGTACCCTCTCCTGGATAAAAGACTGTTCCTCTTTGACGGACAATGATATTTCCTGCTTGAGCCTTTTGACCGCCATAAATCTTGACACCTAGTCTTTTACCAGCAGAATCTCGATTTTTAGCTGTGGCTCCGCCGCCTTTTTTGTGCGCCATTTTTGAAGACTTTACTAATGAATTCTAACGATATTTTCACAAACTGTCAACGCTTCAGTTGTTTATAGTTTGATATAGTTTTTTGGGGAATTATTTTTTAAGATACGATTTTTTCGATCAAGATTCTAGTTTTTGTCTGCCTGTGGCCTTGAGTTCTTCGGTAACGCGACTTTGATTTAAACTTGACTACTCTAATCTTTTTATCCCGAAAATTTTCGATTGCTTTACCTACAACTTTTACTTTCTCAACAAAAGGCTTTCCCAAAATAATTCCGTCATTTTTAGCGACAAGCAAAACTTTATCAAAATTGATAAGCCCTTTACTTCCATGTTCCAATTTTTCAACGGCAATCGTCTGCCCTTCGTTAACCTTATATTGCTTACCACCGGTTTGAATAACAGCCCAAACGTTCATAGATGAGAATTTTACCATCAAATCCTAACCAGCTCAATAATCAATCTAAAAACCTCGACCTTTTAATCGAAAAAACTATACCCAGAATAAAAAGCGTCGAGATGAGTGATGAACCGCCATAGGAAATAAGAGGTAGGGTGATGCCAGTTATCGGAGTGAGTCCCATGTTCATTCCAACGTTGACAAAAAATTGGATTAAAAGATAGCTAGTGGTAGCTATAAGTATAAGTTGGGCAAAACCATCATAATTTTTGGCAAATCTTATGATCTTGGTAATTAAAGTGGCGTAAAGAATTAGCAAAATAATGCTTCCAAGGAATCCCAGTTGTTCGGCAATTGAAGCAAAGATGAAATCACTTTCAGCTTCCGGCAAAAACTTCAGTTGTGATTGAGAACCTTGACCAAGACCTTTACCAAAAAACTCCCCAGAACCAACGGCAATTTTAGATTGAAGAATATTGTAACCGGTTCCTAAGGGATCAGCGTTGGGATTTAAAAAACTATCTATCCTCGCTTGCTGATAAGTCGGCAAGAAATGATAAATTAGAAATAGTGATAAACAACCTAGAACTGCGAGTGTAAAAAGGTATCTAAACTTAAAACCGCGAAAGAGAGATAAACCTAGCCAGATTCCAAGAAATGCTAGAGTGTTGCCAATGTCTGGTTGAATTAAAATTAAGATGATCGCCGGCAAAATAATCAAAAAACTAATTACAACATTTTTAATTTCTTTTGCTGATCTTCCTAAATAAAAGGTCGAAAGGACCAAAATGCTGGCTATTTTGGCAACTTCCGAAGGTTGAAACCTGAAAATTCCTAAATCTATCCAGCGAATTGAACCACGGATCGGCTCTCCAATCAAAAACAGAAGTGAGAGAAAAAATAAAGCTAAAAGATAAAAAGGTAACGAGAGCTTCTGCCAGTTTTTATAGTCTAAAAAAGAAACAGAGAATAAAATAAAAAGACCGATGACCCAAAAGATAAGCTGATTTATAGCAAGAGTTCTGTTAATCGAAAAGATGACTAAAAGAGAAATTGAGCCAAGACCAAGAATTAGTAAAAAAAGAATCCAGTCCCACTTCTTGTGCATTATTTTCGCCCAGCGTCTTACTTTATTTGATGATTTTTAATTTTTCACCTTTGATCAAAGACTTAGCTAGGGTTTCCTTTTTAATATACTCTTCGAAACCTTTTGGCCAAGATGGGAGCGCTACTGCAATTTTCTGATCAAGCTGGCAGCCTGCTTCTTTTCTGGCCTGTTGGATTGTTCTTACTATCTCGCGGGCTTTGCCTTCTTCCTCTAACTGTTTGGTAAGGGTAGTCTGAATAACTACTGTTGATACTTTAGTTGTCGCTATTACTTCTTTGACGTTAACTTCCTCGGCCACCAGAATTTCTAAATCATTCGGGAGTTTTGGTTTTGGATATTCCAATCTTGGCAAAGGCTGACGTACTTTTTTGTCAGCTTTTTTCCTTTGGGCATGAGCTTTCTCAACGATCTGACGTACTCGATCCATTTCGTCTTCAAGCTGGTTATTTATGACCTTTTCGTCAATTCTTGGCCAGTCGGAAAGATGGACTGAATCTTCGCCTGTTAAATTTCTATAAATTTCCTCAGAAATAAAGGGGGCAAATGGCGCCAAAAGCTTACAAAAAGTCACAAGCACAAAATAGAGTGTCTGGTAGCAGGAATTTTTATCTGGTCCATTTTGGGCTGTTGGCCCAATTCTGTTTCTTGATCTTCGCACATACCAAGTCGAAAGATTATTAATAAACTCTTGCATCGGCCTAGTCATCTTTGGCAGATTATAATTTTTATTACCTTTATCAATCTCGCTAATTAGATTGTTTAATTTTGAAAGAATCCATTTATCTAAAATATTTGAAATTTGAAATTTGAAATTTGAAATTTCTTTTGGTTGCCAGTCCTCAACATTTGAGTAGGTTACAAAAAAAACATAGACGTTCCACAGAATTAAAAAGAACTTCCTAACAGTTTCTTCAATTGCCTTCGCGGAAAAGCGTACGTCATTGGCAAGGGCTGCTGGCGACGAGAGAAGATAGAAACGCATGGCGTCTGCTCCAAATTTATCAAATACTTCGTCAGGCTCTGGATAATTGCGCAGTCTTTTTGAAAGCTTTTTGCCTTCTGGGTCGACAACAATTCCGTTGACTACGATGTTTTTAAATGCTGGCTTATCGAAAAGAGCAGTGGCAAGAACATGAAGAGTGTAAAACCAGCCTCTAGTTTGATCAAGACCTTCAGCGATAAAGTCTGCTGGAAAGTTTTCCTCCCAGACTTTTTGATTTTCAAAGGGATAGTGATCTTGCGCATAGGGCATCGAGCCTGATTCAAACCAACAGTCCAAAACTTCCTCGATTCTTTTTGCCTGACCGCCACACTGACATTTAACGATTACGCTATCTATATGAGGTCTGTGTAGATCCACCAAAAACGAAGTTGATTTCTGCTTACCCAACTCAAAAAGACTTTTACTGGCGTTGACGAGATCATCAAAATTAATTGCCTTTTCTTTTAATTCCTTTACCGATCCGAAAACTTGATACTTTTGGCATTTTTGGCATTGCCATATCGGCAGGGGAGTTCCCCAAAAACGATTTCTGGATATACTCCAATCCCGAGCTTCGGCAAGCCAATTGCCGAATCTCCCCTCTTTGATATGCGAAGGAGTCCAATGTATCTTTTCATTATTTTTTACAAGTTGATCTTTAAAAGTTGAAACTTTAACAAACCAATTTGCAATAGCATAGTAAAGAAGCGGAGTCTCGCATCGCCAACAAAATGGGTAAGTATGTTTTATCGTTTCTGTTTTATACAAATTTCCTGACTCATCGAGGTGCTCAATTATCATTTGATCCGCTTTTTTGACAAAAATACCCTTGTAGGGCTCAATGGTAAATTCGCCATTTTTATCAACCGGCTGAATTAGTGGTAAATCTTCTTTCTGACCTAGATCTAAATCATCTTCACCAAACGCTGGGGCAATATGGACAATACCTGTCCCCTCTTCTGTTGAGACAAAATCTGCAGAAAGGATTCTGTAAGCATCTTTGGACTTATCTTGGGCTTGAGGCAAATAGGAAGGAGAAGATTTCTGATTTTTATCTTTTTGGAAAAAGTCAAAAAGTGGAGTATATGTTTTACCAATAAGATCTTTGGCGGTTAGTTTTTGGGGATTTTCATAAATATCCAAAATATCAAGACGTTTTTTGGCAAGTATCAAAAACTCGCTTGCGACTTTAACTTTGACATAATCAGTTTTTGGGTTTACTGCCAGCGCTGCATTACCAAGTAGGGTCCAAGGAGTAGTGGTCCATGCTAAAAAATATGTTTGGGGATCATCTTTTGATTGAAACTTAACATAAATCGACGGATCTTCAACGTCATCCTTATAGCCCTGATTAGTCTCGAAATTGGAAAGCGGAGTAGCACATCTTGGACAATAAGGCATGCTTTTAAAACCTTTGTAAATTAAGCCCTTATCCCACATTTTTTTGAAAACCCACCAAATTGATTCCATGTAATCAGTATCCAAAGTGGCATAGGTATTTTCTTTATCCGCCCATCTCCCCATTCTGTCGATAGTTTTTTCCCATTCCTTGGTATAGCGAAAAACAATATTCCTGCAACCATCATTGAATTTATCGATGCCCATTTTTTCGATGTCTTTTTTCCCGGAAATTCCGAGTTCTTTTTCAAGTTCGTACTCAACAGGTAGCCCGTGAGTATCCCAACCTAAACGTCTCGGGACATAAAACCCCTCCATGGTTTTGAGACGAGTGATGGCATCTTTTATGGTCATTGCCAGAATGTGGCCGTAGTGAGGAAGGCCTGTTGCAAAAGGCGGGCCGTCGTAAAATGTGAATTTTTTGGCTTTTTGTCTGTTTTTGAGACTTTTCTCGAAAATCTTTTCTTTTTGCCAATACTTTAAAATCTTTTCTTCTATTTCTGGAAAATTGACTTTTGAAACTGCGGGTTTAAACTTCATTTTTTAAGTCTTGGTGACATCAATTAAACCAGAAGGTGGAACCGAGATCAAGAAAAATATAATTACAGAAGGGTTTTTTGGAAAAAATCGGCAATTTCGGTATTGGCTTTCTCTAAATCTTCATCAGCCATTACATGACCTGCGCCCTCAATTATAATTAGGTCTTTCTGGCCCCCCAGAGATCTTAGGAGTCTACGACTTTGATCAATAGGAACAATGTGATCGTTATCTCCGTGAACAATCATCACCGGCGCTTTTATCTTTCTCGCTTCCTTGAAGATGTCGATGTTTTTTAGTTCTTTTGCCCAGAATTTTCTTCTTGCGCTTGGTTCAGTGTTCTCGATAACCCAGAGATAGTCAGAAACTGGGGCCTTAAGCGCAAGCATCAAAACTGGATTTTTTGAAGCATAAAGTAATGCTACATAACCACCGAAACTTGAACCATAAAGAGCAAATTTATCGCTTTTTAAATTTTTAACAGCGGATTTTAGATCATCGAAACCTTGGAACGGAGTTAAGGCATCAATGCTGCCTTCTGATTGACCACAGCCGGTGAAGTCAAATCTAAAAACTGAAAGTCCCCTTTTGACTATTTTTTGAGCCAAACTTCTTGTAGAAAATGCGTCTTTTGAACTTTCAAAACCGTGACACATTACAACTACAGGCGCATCGCGATTTTCGCCTTCAAAAATCGCTGAAAGATTTAATCCTTTTGAGTTTTTAAAATGTCTTTTTTCAATAAACATTTTAACTTTCTATTTTAATATAATGGCCTTTTTTCATTCTTACAAGATAATCTTCTATCAAATCTTTAAATTCTTTATAAATGGATGAGAGCTTTTCGGTGTGATTGTTAATTAAGACCTGAGGATCTATATATCTGATCTTGCCTTTAAGGAAATAGTCGTAATTTTTAGAAGTCTCAATAATCTTAAGCTTTGGTGTTAAAAGTCTCAATTTTTGTTGAATTTTCTCATCTTTTAAATTCTTAAGTTTTTTCAGAAAAAACTGATCCTGCAAAAATAGATCTTCCTCGGTAATCATTTTCTTTTCAAGTCCCCTTTTGACTGCGTCCGCCAAAATTTGAAAGGTTACCATAGTTTTTGCAGAAATCCAGCAATTTTCACTTTGACTTATGTATTTTCTAGCAAAATCCAAGGCTACTTTTTTATCCTTCATCACAAACTTATTCTTATAAATAATGATGTTACTTAAATATTTTTGGGCTTTTTCTTTGTCTATTTTCTTATATAACATAAGGTCGCGGATAGAATAATCAATTCTGTCAGCACAAAGCGCAGGCAGAAGTTGTTCGAGAAGCGGGAAATGATGATCTTCTATTACCCTACTGGGGTCGAATCCGTATTTTTTGAGAATTTTTGGAATTTCTGATTTGAAAATCATTTTTCCTAAAAACTGTTCATGGTACGTTTGGAGATGGCCGCTTGAAAATACGTAATCCATTGCGTGAGAAAAAGCAGTGTGCGGAACATCGTGTAGGAGGCCAGCAATTTGTTCTTCGAGATTTGCACCCTTAATTTTTAAAAGATTCATTACGCCAATGGAATGTTCGAAACGAGTTGTTGTTATGTGCGGAAAAACAAGTTGACTCCCAGCCTGATTTACACCTTTTAGTCTTTGAAGGGGTTTTGATTTGATTAAATCTAAAAGAACAGGCTCTTTAACTTCTATTTTTCCGTAAACTGCATCTTGAATTTTCATTTAGCGACTTTATTCTAACAAAACTATGGAGATATATTTAAATAGAGAGTTATTATTGCAAAATTAGTTAGTTGATTCGAGAAAAAATTTTCCACCAACATTTGATAAATTAAACTCTATAGGTTATAATTCGAACCTAAGATCAAATTATTCTTAAAAAATGAGGGAGCGAGAACCAGGTCAAGAAGCTTTAGTCAAAAGTTTTGAAGGTTTTTTAATGAAACACTTCAGAGTTGACGAACCAGAGATTTTACACAAAGCTGAATTAAAAAGTCTTCATAACATTCTGGGGCTTCTTAAACAAAAATATCTCGAAGGTAAAAATTTGTTTTCCGATGAAGAACTCCAGAAGATGTTTGATGAATTTGGGCCGGGTATTAGTGTCGTTAATAATCCCTTTACTCAAAAGGACAATTTTTCTCATCTTTTAAAAGCTGGCGTCCAAAATCGCCGAACTCTCTCTATAGGCTGTGGAATTGCACCCTACGAAGTCTTTTTAGCTTCACAAGGTATTATCAGAGAAGAAATTGTTGCTCTCGATTTCACTCAGTCAATTCTCGATGGCGGAAGGATGCTGGCAGCAAATGCGGGAGTAACAAACATCCGTTTTAAAAACGCCAATGGAACCCAACTCGATTACCACGAAGAATTCGGGCAAGTCTGGCTGATTGATAGCCTTAGTTGGATACCTCACTGGAGAGAATGTTTAAGAAGGACAACCAAAACTGTGGAATGCGATGGAACTTTATTGATTTCTTATCAAAAAGACTTTGGAGTTGCTACTGTTAAAGAAGTCGAAGTTGCTGACATTATTTTAAAGTCAGGGTTAGATTTAACCACCTTATATCATTTTAATGAAACTGACGAATTCCCAAGAACTTTCATCGCTGCCAAGAGAGTAGAAGCTAGACCAGATCAACTTTTGGTCGTCAGCTCATTTTGAGATATAAAAAGTCCTACAAAAGGATTTTGCCTTTGTTCGTAACGGGTGGCAATTGTCCCAAAGATATCTCCTGTCCCCCAGCCTAAATAGGAAATTAATGCAAAAAGTATTGCCTGCATAGACTAATTGTAGCAAAGTTTAATCTATTTGTTTTAATATTGTTGATGTGAATAGGAAAATACGGAAAGAATTCGAAATCAAATTCTAGGTCTACAAAGTCAATTGTTGACGCTTTGAAAGAAACGGACAAATTAGAGGAAGGGTTTTAGCCTCGAAATAGCCTTAAAATGCAGCGTGTCGAAAAAATGTCATCTTTGGAATTTAGCCCTTCGACAAATTCAGGGTCGAGACCTCAACCCCCCCCTATTTTAATTGACCTGTGGTTTTTTGGGTTTTTTGGAGATAATATTTATCTACGCTTTAATTCAATCTCGTTTTTCGCCTGATCGATACATACTTTAAAGTGATCAAAGAAACCTTGCCTGCCGAGAACCCCTGAGATTAATCCGTCCATTAAATACCCATCCTTAAACCCACATCTAGTTTTTATTTCTTCGCCACCCACATTTATGTAAATGTTGTCGAAATAATAAATATCCGCACCTTCTCCGATACCACCCGTTCTGATAAACTCTCCATCAGAAATATTTATTCCTAAAAAGGATGCGACGTCTCTATCTAAAATACAAAAGTCAGCACCAGAGTCTACAAGCATCAAAAATTTCTTTTCCGTATCATTTGCTCTTACTTTTGCAGGTATCCATGGAACAGAAATGAATTTCTTTTTTGGATCTCGATTAGGAAGTTTAAAGTAAGGGAATTTCACTATGGAGCTACTGGACCATAAGATTTAGCAGCACGCATTAGAACTGGATCTTCAACCCCTTGAGACTTAGCCTCATTAATAGCTTTATTTATTGTTTTACCATGACCTAAAACCTTTTTATAATCTGGGGATAATGCTAACCAGCCACTTGTGTATTTTTTTATTACTTTTGTTAAGTCAATTTGTTTCATAAGATAATTTTAGCATACGGAACAAAGAAATTTTTGGTATTTCTACCTAATTTGCCTCAAAAACGTGGGGATGTCGAATTCGTCTTCATCAATTGGGACTTCTTCAGTCTTTGGTTCTTCACCTTCAACTGCTTTGGCTTCCGGTACTTGAGGGGCAATTTGGATAAATCGGCGTCTGGATTCATCAAAGCCAGTGGCGATAACTGTCACTTTAATCTGATCGATAAGTTTTTCATCAATTGCTGCTCCAAAAATTATCTGAGCATCCGGGTCGGCTTGATTGGTAATTACCTTGGCGGCTTCATCAACCTCAGTCATGGTTATATCCGCCCCACCAGTAATATTAAAAAGTACACCTCTTGCCCCCTCAATTGACGAATCCAAAAGCGGTGAGGCGATAGCACTACGAGCGGCTGTTGCTGCCCGATTTTCGCCTGAAGCTGTTCCGACACCCATTAAGGTGGTACCAGCTCCGGTCATGATTGTTCTAACATCGGCAAAATCAACGTTAATTAGACCTGGCATAACAATAATGTCGGAGATTCCTTGAACACCTTGCGAAAGAACAGAATCGGCAAGTTTAAAAGCCTCAAGTAAAGATACACTTTTATCAACTACTTCCAACAGTTTTTGATTAGGAATAACAATCAAAGTGTCCACTTTATCCCGGAGAATTTCGATACCATCATCAGCGACAACCATTCTTCTGGTACCTTCAAAGGCAAATGGTTTGGTAATTACGGCAACGGTCAGAATACCAATTTTTCGAGCCAAGTCCGCAATTACCGGGCCGCCACCCGTACCAGTTCCGCCGCCGGCCCCATAGGTTAGAAAAACCATGTCGGCTCCGGCGATTACTTCTTTAATCCGCTCCAGTGATTCCTCGGCTGCTTTTTTGCCAATTTCCGGATCGGCTCCGGCACCCAGCCCTTTAGTTAAACCATCTCCAATTTGGACCTTTGTCTGGGCTTGTGAGGCTAAAAGATGCTGTTGGTCGGTATTGACAGCCACAAAATCTACTCCTTGAATCTGAGCTTGGCTAATCATCGAGTTGAGGGCATTAGTTCCACCTCCCCCAATCCCGAGAACTTTTATTTTGGCAAATTTGTTGACGTCGGGTTTAATTAACATTTTTGTCTTTGGGGCACGAAAACTGGGTGACAATTTAACACAGGAGAAGCCAATTTGCAAGATCGGGACTTTAGGGAAGAATGGATTTGATTAGACTTAGGCCTTTGTGGACAATACCTTTTATCTCCACCCTGCCAACCAAAGGAAGACGGACTTCTTCTTGCTGGTAACTCGCGCCATAATTAACAAGACCTAAACTCGCTGCAAAAGCAGGCGAGGCAATCTCATCTACTAATCCGGTAGCTCCCGAAGGCAATCCAATTCTGACAGGCATAGCTAATTCTTGTCTGGCCAGATCCGTCATTCCGAAAGTTTCGGCTCCTCCCCCGGCTAAAACAACACCGGAGGGAGTTAAACCGACAAAACCCGATTTTTGAATTTCCAACTTTACCATGTTTAAAATTTCCCTTAATCTTGGTTTGATAATGCCGTCGGTTAAAGTTTTTTTAGAAACGTTCCTGAGATTTTCTTCAATCGACAAACTTGAAAGATCAAGTTGATCCGATTCTTTTTTGTCGACCGGCTCTCCCTCTTTATCTACATCGACAGCAATTTTGGGAGGCGCGGAAAGAACCAATTTAATTTTTTCAGCAGATTCAAGGGAAACTCGCAAACCAATTGCCAAATCGTTAGTAACGTTGCGTGCTCCAATGGGCAGAACCGAGCAATAAGCGGGAGCACCATCAGTAAAAATACAAATATCGGTTGTTCCACCACCGAAATCAACCAAAATTACTCCCAGTTCCCTTTCGGTATCATTAAGAACCGAATAGGAAGAAGCAAGACCCGAAAAAACCAATCCTTCTACATCGACGCCGACCTGATTTAAACATTTGGCAATATTGCGAAGAGAAGTAGTCGCACCGGTAATAATGTGAGTGTCAACTTCCATTCTAACGCCATTCATGCCCATCGGATCTTTGATTCCGCTTTGAGAATCAACAATAAAATATCGAGGAATAACGTGAAGAATTTCTCTTGAAGAAGGAAGTGAAATTGCTCTAGCAGCCTCAATTACACGCATCACGTCTTCTTGGGAAATTTCGCCGTTTGGATTAGAAACAGCGACGACGCCTTTGGAGTTTTGGGATTCAATGTGAGTTCCGTCTACCGAAACAAAAGCACCTCCTACCGAGTAACCAGCCATTCTTTCGGCAGATTCGAGGGATTGGGTGATTGCGGCGACTGCTTCGTCGATATCAACAATCTGGCCCTTTCGTAAACCCTTGGAAGTGACTGAGGAGACTCCGATAACATTTATTGCAAGATCGTCGGCAACGGTGGCAATAACTGTAGAGATGTTTGATGATCCGATATCGATACCAACCACAACTTTTTCTTTAGTCATATTATTTGTAAGTTACCACAGGATTATCAAACCGCAGATCAATTTTGATAATTTTGGCAGTCTCCATTTTAGCTTTAGATAGAACTTGCTGTAAAGAGTCAACCTGACTATCTGGTTTTTTTTCGGCTGAAAAAATAGCAACAGTACCTTCCTGATTATAAACTGCAATTTCTCCACTGCTCATAAGGCGAATATTTGACGGGAGAAAATCAGATTTTGACAGGTTATCAGCAATAGCTATTGCCAGAAGCGTGGTTTTGTCGGTAATTTTCTGCCCAGATGTTGGTTTTAACTCCTGAGGCAGAAAAAGAATTGGTTGACCTGAAAGGCTTGAGCCTTCTTTAACCAAACCATCCTTCGCCAAAAAAAGATTGCTATCTGCGATTTGAACAATAGATGTCTCAACTGTAAATTCAAATGATAACTTATTGGGAAATTTTTTCCCAACCGTAATCGTATTAATACAAGGATAATTAGCTTTCATTTGATCCTCTAATTTTTTGACGGACACCAGAAGGATGTTTTTATTTGCAAGATTGAATTTGTCCAAAAGATCTACATTATCCAGACACCCTTGGACGGGTGTAATTTGAATCTCTTTTATTTTTAAAAATGGGGTGAAAAATACAATAAGTGAAATTAAAGCTAAAACCAACATAACTGCCAGAGTCAATCGAAGAAATTTGGGCATATTCTAGTTATTTTTTAAGATATATTTTGCTAACTTTCGGCTAGCATCTAAAGGGATAGTCTTAGCAAATCTTAAGGCAGCCTGTTGATAACTGGAGCTAACAAGAATTTTATCAAGGGCCATTAAAACTTTGTCCGGTGTTAAATCACTTTGATTGATAATAATCGCCGAACCTGCATTTTCTAGAATCTGGGCATTTATTTTTTGCTCATTGGAGCCTGCGATTGGTAATGGCACAAGAATCGATTTTTTGGCCAGAGCTGCCAATTCCCAAATAGTATTAGCCCCGGAGCGACAAATAATAACCTCGGCTTTATTTAAAACTTCTCCTATATCGTCAGAGTCGATATAATCTTGAACCAGATAATTAGTTCTTTGAATTTTTTTTGTTTTGTCTAAATCGCCTTCAAAGTTAGTTCTTCCAACTTGATGTAAAATCTGAAACTTTTTAACAGAATCCAACAAGCTAAATATCATCTTATTAAGGGCGTGCGAACCTTGATTACCGCCGGTAACAAAGATAAGATGATCGGCTTTTTCTAAAAATCTGCGTATCTGTGGTACTTTCGCTTGCCTTTTGAAAATTGATTTCCTTATTAAATTACCAATTAGCTGGCATTTTTCTTTGGGTAAAAATTTTTCTGTTTGCGGCCATGAAAGAAATATTTTTTCAGCAAAAAGAGAGTTTAACCTTGTGGCCAAACCCGAATGGACTGTTTGCTCATGGGTTAAGGACTTGATTCCAAGTAACCAACCACAAAAAACAATGGGGACAGACAAATAACTGCCGAATGAAACAATCAGGTTAGGTCTAGTCTTTACAAGGTAAAAAAAACTCTGGGTAAAACCTAGGGGTAATTTCAGGAGTGACAAAATTGTATATTTGGTAAATTTCCGCTGAAGTCTGCCGGTTGTAATTGGGAAGAATTTGATCTTTTTTTGCGATATTGTTTGGTATTCGGCAGACAGAATTTTGTATCCTTCGGTAGCAAATTTGCGACCAAAAAATAAGATCTCAAGGTCTTTAGTGTCTTCAAGTACTTCAACTAAAGCCAACGCTGGTGTTAAATGACCACCACAGATAACAATTTTCATTGTTGTTTCCTTGCGTAAATAACATGGTTGTTTCCTTCGTAAATAACAATTTTCATTTTTTTCATCGCTGTTGCCCTAAACTCTGTCTTCTAATATTCGAAAGGATACCGATTGCGGTCAGCGTCACAAAAAGCGAAGAGCCCCCATAAGAAATAAATGGAAGAGGTACGCCAGTTAAAGGAATCAAGACAACAATTGAGGCAAGGTTAATAAGTGTCTGGATGGAAAGCAAACTAACAATTGCCATCGCTAAAATCCTGCCTTGATAATCACAAGCATTTCTGGCAATATTGATCGCTCTATAAATTAGAAATAAAAAAAGCCCAATCAAAAAGATAGCACCAATAAAGCCCAGTTCTTCAACCCAAACCGCAAAAATAGCATCACTTTGAATCTCAGGGACAAAGGCAAATTTGCTGCGAGAACCTCCGAGGCCTACACCGAGTATTCCTCCGGAAGTCAAAGCAATGAGAATTTGATTTATTTGATAAGAAGCTCCCTGAGGATCATATGAGGGATTTAAAAATGATTTCAGTCTTTCGAATCGATAAGCATGAGTCATAATCATGGCAACTGAGCCGACAATTGTCACAGGAATCAAAAGCAAAAAATGCCAAAAAGTCCCATTTCCCACAAAGTAAATTGTTAGGATTATTCCAATAAAAATTAGGGAGGTTCCAAAATCTGGTTCTAGTAAAACCAAAGCAGCTATTGTCAGAATAGGTAGGAAAAGTACAAGAAAAACATCAAAAAGCTTAATTTTAAAATTTTCAAATCTAGTCATGATAGCGCTTCCATACAAAATGGTTGCAAGTTTGGCAAATTCTGAGGGCTGAAAAGTAAATCCAGAAATATTTATCCAACGTCTGGCACCATAAATTTTGGTACCAATATGGGGAATAAGTACAATAACAAGAAGAAATATAGAAAAACCTAAAAGCAAAGGGCTGATTTTCAAAAGTCGGTGATAATCAAAAAAGCTAAAAAAGGCAAGGGAGAGAAATCCCAAACTTGCCCAGATTAGTTGATTCTTGAAGTAGTAAAGTTTGTCCCCAAAATCTCTAAAGGCGGCAACTACTGAAGCGTCGTAAATCGCTAACAGACCAACAACGACAAGTAGAAGCGTCGCGCCAAGTAGCCAAATGTCAAACAAATTTTTTTGGGGCTTTAGTGGAAGATCTTTGGTCTTCATTGTTTTTATTTCAATTTTAAAACTTCTTCAATGAATTGCTCTCCTCTATCTTGATAATTTTTAAACATATCAAACGAAGCGCAAGCGGGTGAAAGAATAACGACATCGTTAATTTTTGCGCAAAAGAAGGCAGCATCAACAATCTCACGCATGTTTTTAACACCTTCAATAATCTTAACGTGACAAGAACCTAAGATCATAATTTCGTGCCTGATTCTTTTTGCTTCTTGACCAATCAGGATAACCGCCTTAACCGTTTTATCTTGGAATATTTTCTTGGCAAGTTTAGTAAAATCAGACTTTTTTGAAGAACCACCCAGAATCAAAATCTTGGGATTTTTAAATGCCTCAATTGCGGCAATCGTTGTTTCGGGAATTGTCGAAAAAGAATCATTAATGAATTTAATACCATTTACTTCTCTAATTAGTTGCAATCGATGGATCAGGCCCTTGAATGAAGATAGAACTTGGATAATATTTTTATTATCGATTTTCTGGATTTTGGCAACAGCTGTCGCAGCTAGGATATTTTGGATATTATGCTTTCCCGGAAGAAGAATCCGTGAAGTACTACAAATTTCCTCAAAACCTAGAATTTCAGAAACTATTCGATCTTTTTGAAGATAAGTCCCGTTAGTTTTTTCCTTAACAGAAAAATAGTAAGTTCTTACTCTAGTTTTTCTGGCAAAATTTCTCGACGCTAAGAAATCGTAGTTGACTATGGCAAAATCGTTTCTGTCCTGAAAGCTAACAATCGGCTCTTTGGCTTTCTGATATTCGATAGTATTTTTGTGCCAATCAAGATGTTCCGAGGTAACCATTAAAATTACGGCTATATGTGGACTCATCTTTAGATCAAAAAGCTGAAAACTTGAAAGTTCTAGAACCACTAAGCTCGACTTAGTTACCCGAGGCAAAATATCAAGCGCGCAAGTCCCAATATTACCAGCCAGAAAGACATTTTTAGTTTGGGTTTTTAACATTTCAAAAATCAGGGTAGCAGTTGTACCTTTACCTTTGGTTCCAGTCACCCCAATAATTTTTGCCGGACATTCATCGAAAAATATTTTAGTAGTTGAGGTGACAATTGTCCCTTTACTAGCTAAGTTAATAATCCTCTTATCATCTGGACGAACCGATGGCGAGCGAATAAGATAGTCAAAATTTTGCTTTGAGGGGAAATGGTTTTTGAAATAAAACTTAATACCTGGGACTTTCAGTTGACGAAAATATTCTCTTGGAATTTCTTCCCTTGGTTTGTCGTCAAAAACGGAAACTTGGTTGTTTTTACCAAAATATTTTGCGCTGGAAGTACCTTCTTTGCCAAAGCCAAAGATTAGAATTCTTTTCCCCAAAATCATAATAATATTATATCTGGGTCTTGCCTGACGGCAGACGAGCTTTTTGGCCTACTACTTTATATTTTAGTAGGATCGAAGCAACTTTGGAGAATTTTTCTGGATTTCCTGTCGTGTAGTAGACATCTGGAAATTTTTTCACTGCAGCTATTTGCTCTTTTTTTAGAATAAATGCGACTCTTTTGGCAATAGCACCACCCGAGTCGATAACTTTAACTTTTGAACCGACTCTTTCTTTGATTTCTTTTTTGAAAAAAGGAAAATGGGTGCATCCTAAAACAATAACGTCGGCTCCGGCTTTTTCTACCTTGGAAGCATAGATATCCAACAGTTTTGATATTTTGTTCATTTTAAGATATTCAATCGATTCTTCAAGCCCTTCACAACCAAGTCTGAGGGTCTGGGAATGTCTTGCGAAATTTGCAACGAGATTTTTTAAATATAAACTTCTGGCCGTTGCCGGGGTGGACATGATAACAATGTTCTTTTTTTTGGAAAGAGAAACGGCAGGCTTAATTGCTGGTACAACTCCAACGATTGGTATTTTAAAGGCTGACCTTAAATAATCTAGTGCATAACAGGTTGCGGTATTACAGGCAATTACCAAAAGCTTTATATCGTGCTTCTTGACTAAAAATTTGGTAATCTTCTCACTTAAATCTTTAAGTTGTTTTGGGGATTTTTCACCATATGGATTATGACCCTGATCCGCAAAGAATACAAAGGATTCTTTGGGAAGCTTTTTCTTAATTGCCAAAAGGACTGAAAGACCTCCGACGCCAGAATCGAATAATCCAATCGGGCGTTTGTCAATCATAATCAAAACAATGAAAGCCAAAGACCAAAAACCGCAAACATGGCCTGAGCCAACCAAAATCTTAGGACAATTTTTGGTTCTTCCCAACCTTTATTTTGTAACCAAAGATGAACAGGAGCAACTTCAAAAATTTTCTTGTGTCTGAATCTCTTCGAAAGAATCTGGAATAAAGATGAAGCTACTTCAACTACAAATACTCCGCCAATAATCGCCAAGGCGATGGGTTTACCCAAAAGAAGTCCACAAACTGCCAATGTTGCTCCAAATGAAAGAGCTCCAACGTCACCTAGCCAAATTCTTGCTGGCCAAATATTAAAGTATAAAAAGGCAATTAACGCACCGATCCATACACCTAGAAAAACTGAAAGAGTGGTATCGAGAATTGATCGTGACATAATCAGAAATGCTATCAGGCAAATAACCAAAAGTCCTCCAGCTAGACCATCAAGACCATCGGAGATGTTAACTGCATTGGCAAAAGCAACAATTACAAAAGCCGCAAACGGAATGTAGAAAACCCCAAGATTTAGGATATCTAAAAAACGGACATTAACAATATCAATGCCCAATTGCCAATAAAGCATCGAGGCAATTAAAAGAGCCAGAATCCACTGCATTAGAAATTTATGGCGGAACCGTAAGCCCCAAAATATTGTTTTCTTAAAGTTAAAAGTCTTACGAAGATCATCATAAGCACCAAGTGCTCCAAATGACAAAAAGGTGAACAGTAATATTTGAATTTCTTTCCGATATGGATAAACAGCCGTCCTTTCAATTCCCAGTGCCGGTATTAAATTAATTACCAAGGCATAAAGAATTGTCACAATAGCAATAACCAAAGCTCCACCACCGACAGGAGTACCAATTTTATGGGAATGAAGTTTATCGAAAATCGGTGTTTTAACCTCGAAAATATCTCGGGTTATCTGTTTTTGGCGTTGGAATTTTATTTTGTAAAGAAGATTAATAAAAGGAACCAAAAGAATGCTGATTACAAAAAATGAAAGAAGCAGAAGTCCTAAAATTTGAACCATATAAAGATTATTAAATTATATCAACTATTTAAGTACACCGCAGTGATAGCAATTGATCTGGGTTGATTTGTGAAGTAAACCATAAACGATTCTTTCCAGATGAGCATGACGTGATCCCTTGATTAGAATCAGGCTATTTGCTGTTTTAATTTTTCTGATTTTTTCGATTGCCTCACGAGTTGTTTGCAAATTAATAATTTTGCCGCCAAAACCATTTTTTCGGGTACTCTTGGCGATAATTGAAGCAATTTTACCAATAGTTATAAGAAAATGGATTTTAGATTTGGCCATTTTAACACCCAGAAGTTCATGCGCTTCTTGGGAAAATTTTCCTAAATCTTTCATCTCTCCCAAAACCGCAATCTTCTGTTTACGTTTGCCCAAATCAAGTAAAGTGTTAACTGACTCAATAGCGGCTTTTGGTGAGGCATTATAAGTGTCATCTATAATCTTGATATTTTTGGTAACAATTAAATTTAGGCGATGCTTGGGAGGTTTAACGCTTGAAAGGCCTTTGGCAATTTGTTTAAGCGTCAAGCCACAAATAATACCAACCGTAGCTGCAGCGTAGGCGGAGGTAAGTTGATGTTTCCCAATCACCTTCCATCTGACTGTTGCCTTTTGCCCTTGAAAGTGAAGACGAAATTGCGAACCCTTCAAATTTTGTGAGAAATGGGAAATCTTGATTCCATTCTTAGCCTTTTTGCCGTACCACCAGACTTTTGCCTGAGTTTGACTTGCCATTTTGACAACATACGGATCATCAGCATTTAAAATCGCCAGATCATTTTTGCCCAAGGCTTGAACAAGTTTTGCCTTTTCTTGATAAACTCCTTCTTCAGTCTTGAAGTATTTGGTATGAGTTGGTGCAACTAGTGTAACTACAGCGATTTTCGGCTTAACCAAGTTGAGATAATGATCCATATCACGTGGATGTTCGACTCCATATTCAAGAATCATTTTTTGATGCCAAGGTTTGGCAGAAAGAATAGTTTTGGGAATTCGAAAAGTCGGATCAAGATTCTCATCTGCGGCAACAACTTTAAACTTTTGAGAAAGAACGGCAGAGATTGCATTTTGAGTTAAGGTCTTACCAACGCTACCAGTTACTCCAATAATTTCGATGTTTGGAAGAAGTTTTAAGTAATTTTTGGCCAAGGTCGTTCTTGAAGCGTGGATTGGTTTTTTCCAGGATTTGACCTCGCGGTAAATAGACCAATTGATCATGGAGTTCCTATTATATCCTGTTCGTTATCGTGAAATCAAACTATGGGGTAATGCTTAGGGTTTTTGGGAAAAGGTTTTTAATTTCTTTTCGAGTGCGAAGTTGATAATTTTATCAAGAAGCTTTGGATATGATATTCCGGCATAAGCGGCGGATTTCGGGAAAAGAGAAACCGGAGTTAAACCCGGAATCGTGTTAACTTCAAGAACATAAATATTATTGTCTTTTGCGATCATGTCGACACGGCCGAAACCTCGACAGCCCAATGTTCGATAGGCGGTTAACGCCGCTTCTTGGGCTTTTTTAGTTAGCGACTTGGAGATACGAGCAGGAACGATTTCATCACAAAGTCTTTCATTATATTTGGCTTGATAATCAAAATATTCGGTCTTTGGAGCTATTTCGATCTGTGGAAGTGCTTGTGGTTTGTTATTTCCAAGAATTGGACAAGTAATCTCAGTTCCATCGATAAATTCTTCGACTAGCACCAAATCGCTAAAGTTAAATGCGTTTGTCAAGGCTTTTGATAATTGATTTTTCTTATTAACTTTGGTTGTACCAACTGAAGAGCCTTGATTATGGGGTTTAACAAAAATAGGAAGTCTAAACTTTTGCCAGACTTTTTTTAATTGATTACCCTTTTTAAATAGCAAGTAACTTGGTACTTTTAAACCTGCTTGAGTAAATAATTTTTTCGAGGAAATTTTGTCCATACCTAGGGCGCTAGCCAAAACTCCAGACCCGGTATAGGGAACACCGACAAGTTCTAAGAATCCCTGTATTGTACCGTCTTCACCATATGGCCCATGCATGGCGATGAAAAACAACTGACAGTTGATAGTTGACCCTTCGGTTAACTCAGGGTCATCCTGAGCTTGTCGAATGGATGATAGTTGACTGAAGGAGTATTTTCTATTATTTAACTGGAAAGATCTGCCGTCACTTGAAATAATCACTGGCAAAACATCGTATCTTTTGGGATCGAGATTTTTGACCACTTCTCTACCTGACATTAGGGAGATCTTATGCTCAGAAGATTTTCCGCCCATTAAAACGGCAACTTTTATTTTTCTTTTCATTTGACTTTTTCCCAAGAAAAATTTGGTCGACCGAAATGCCCGTAAGTGGCTGTTTTTTGATAAATTGGACGACGAAGATCAAGTCCCTCGATTATTCCAGCAACAGAAAGATCAAGTAGGCTCCAGGCAAAATCCTCAATTTTTTTCATTGAGACTTTCTCGGTTCCAAAAGTTTCAATACTCTTGGCGATTGGATCTTTTTTGGCAATGACATAAGCAATTTGAACTTCAACTTTATCAGCAAGACCTGCGGCAACAATATTCTTGGCTATAAATCTGGCAGCATAAGCACCTGATCGGTCAACTTTTGTCGGATCTTTCCCTGAGAAACAACCTCCACCGGCCCGACCATAGGCACCATACGAATCAACCATGATTTTGCGGCCCGTAACACCAGTGTCGGTAGTCGGTCCCGGCGTTACCCAAATCCCGCCGCCATTGACAGTTAAATACTTTTTGGCAACTTTGAGGTTAAACTGCTCAAGGACAGGTTTCACAACATGGATATAAAGATCTTCTTTAAGCTGTCTATTTTTGACACCCTTTTTATGACAAGCAGCTAAAACCACTCTTTCCAAAGATACCGGTCTAGCATTTTCATATTTCAAGGTGACTTCGCTTTTGCCGTCCGGTTTAAGATAAGAAATCGTTTTATTTTTTCTGACCTCGTCTAATCTTTCGACAAGTTTGTGGGCAAGAATAATGGGAAGTGGCATAAGAACAGGTGTTTCTCTGACCGCATAACCGAACATCATCCCTTGATCACCGGCACCACCAATATCCACTCCTTTGGCAATTTCCTGATCCTGTTGATGGATTAAAACAGCAATCTTTGCTTTGTCGTCAAAACCATACTCGGGAGAAGTATATCCTAATTTTTTGATGAGATCGCGGGTGATTTTTTCGTAATTAAGAAAGACACCGTTTTTAACTTTTACCTCACCAGCCACAGTTACGTGGTTTGTTGTTACTAAAGTTTCAATACCAGCGTGGGCGTTTGGATCAGAGGCAATAGCCTCATCCAGAATAGCGTCAGAGATTTGGTCGCAAATTTTGTCGGGATGGCCTGCGCAGACTGATTCAGAAGTAAAAAGTTTATAGAACATTAAGAAATAATAGATTCCCACTGTCTAAAGGCCGTGGTTCTTTCTTCTTCGCTCAAAATTCGCTTCATCTCTGTCCTGAAGGACGGAGTTTTTTCGCTCAGAATAAAGATTTTAGCCAATTTTTTCAATCTTGGCACCGAGGCTAGAAAGTCTTTCGACAATATTTTCATATCCTCTTTCAATAAGTTCTGCCTTGTCAATTATGCTCTTATCTTTGGCAGCTAGAGCCGCGATAACCAAAGCAATTCCTGCTCGTATATCCGGAGTATCAAGTTTTTGTCCTCTAAGATTAGTTGGACCATAAACTAAGACTCGGTGTGGATCAGCAATAACTGCCTTTGCCCCCATGGAAAGGAGTTTATCGACGAAAAACATTCGAGATTCATACATCCAATCATGTAAGATGGTAACCCCTTCTGCTTGAGTTGCTAAAACTATCATTGGAGCCATCAAATCCGTTGGGAAACCTGGCCAAACATCGGTTACAACTTTTTCTACTGCCTTCAATCTGCTATCGGCGACAATTAAAGTATTTTGCTCAATTTTAAAATTGACACCAAACTTGGAAAGAGTCAAAAGAATCATATCCAGATCTTCCTCAATGACTGGTGAAATCTTTACTGCTCCTTTGGTAACAGCTGAAAGTATGGCAAAAGTTCCCACCTCAAGATGATCGGGTCTTATCGAATGGTTTGTTCCGAAAAGTTGTTTCGCTCCTTTGATTTTTAGGACATTAGAACCAACTCCGCGAATTTCGACACCCATTTTGATTAGGAAATTAGAAAGATCGACTACGTGCGGTTCGGAGGCAGCTCTTTTAATAACAGTCTGACCGGTGGCAATGCTGGCAGCCATAAGGGCATTTTCTGTGGCAGTAACCGAGGCTTCTTCCAGAAAAATTTCAGTTCCCTTAAGATGTGACGCTTGAACTATAAAAGAATCGTTCTTATCTTGAATTTTTGCCCCAAGTGCTTCTAAAACCTGAATATGGGTATTTAGCGGTCTTCTACCAATAATGTCTCCTCCTGGGTAACCCATTTTAACTTCACCTACTCTGGCAAGCATTGGACCTAAAAGGAGAACGGAGGCTCTGAGTTTTCCAGTCAAATTTGCCGGGAAGGTAACTGATTTGACGCTTTTGCAATTTATGGTAAGTTTAGATGACCCAACACCACTAACTTTAGCTCCACAACCCTCCAAAAGTTTTGCCATAATAGTAACATCAGAAATATCGGGAACGTTTTCAAGAAAACAGCTGTCTTGCGTTAGAAGGCAAGCAGCCATTATCGGTAAAACCGAATTTTTATTACCGGCTACTTTGATTTCGCCTGAAAGTTTATTGCCGCCAGTTACAACAAGTCGCATTTTTTAATAAAATTAATCAATTAATTCCTCGGTTATTACCAAAATCGCCGATGTAAAAAATCTCCTCTTTAAGGTCCAATCCATAGGTATTCTTTGCTTTAACTTTGACCAATTCTATCAATTTTAGCACGTCAGAGGCTGTTGCATCAGCAGTATTTAAAATAAAGTTGGCATGATGGCTAGAAATTTCAGCTCCCCCGATTTTTGTACCTTTAAATCCTAAGCTCTCAATTACATAACCTGCTGATGTCGTTAAGTTTGGAGTCGCCAATCGTCTGGCGTCAGCATCGCTTATATTTCTAAAAATACAACCGGAGCAAGCAATACCAATTGGTTGTTCTTCATTTCTGCGCTTAACATTATCCATTGCTTTCTGCCAGAGGCTCACAGAATCCGGGGCGTTATCGAGACGAAAAACAGCCTCTAAAACAATCTCGTTTGTTTTCTGAATCTTGGAATAATCATAGGAAAAGTCAAAATAACGGTAATCAACGTTTCTAGTTTGTCCATTTTGAGGATCAAATAAGGCAGCGGAGACAAGTCTATTACCAATAAATTGGCCTTTTTCAACCTCAAAATGGGCATTGATTTTTAAACCTGCCCCAACTGTTCCTGGAATCGAAAGTAAAAACTCCAGTCCTTCCAATCCTTGATCTATGGTAAAACGGGCCAGACGATTCATTGGGGTACCTGAAGCTGTCCAAATAAGCGCATTTTTGATACCCCTACCCATTTTATTGATAGTTCCTTTGATACCCACAAGTTTAATATCTTCGGCACGATTTCGAATAATCAGCCCGTTAAATCCTTTATCTGAAACAAGTACATTAGCTCCACCGCCCAATACTATAAAGGGGATTTTCTCCTCGAAGGCTATTTCAAGAGCAAGCTTCAGGTCTTCTACATTTTTTGCTTCAAACAAAAATCTGGCCGGACCACCAATTTTGAAATAGGTGTATTTTGAAAGTAACTCGTTCTCCCTAACTCTCAAGGGACCTAAAGTATTTTTAACGTGTTCGTAATCCTGCATATTTTTCTCTTAAAATCGCATGTAATTTGTAAATATCACCAGCCCCCATTGTACAAACAATTCCATAATTTTTGAGATTTCGGCAAAGATATCGAGCTGTTAACTCTAGATTTCCGGTAAAAGTGGCTTTACGGCCGATGGCCCCAGTTAGATCTTTGACCAATTTAGTCTGATTCCCTCTTTCCCTGGCTGCGTAAACTTGAGTCACCAAAATATGATCGGCGTGACAATTAGAAAGACTCTGGGCAAAATCAGCAAAAAAATTATTGATTCGGGAAAAGGTATGCGGTTCGAAAATTAATAACATTCGTTTATTTTTGAATTCTTTCTTTAAGGCGTTAATTGTAGTCTGGATCGTGTATGGCTGGACAGCATAATCGTCATAGAACCTGACGCCATTAATTTTGCCTTTATACTCAAGCCTGCGGCCAAGGCCAGAAAATTTAGTGATGCTTTCTTTGGCAACTTCAATATCCAAACCTAGAATTTCCGCAACAGTTAGAGCAGCGTTAGCATTTTCCTTCCTAAAATCACCTATTATAGAAAGATTGTATCCTTTATATTGAGTAATTTTGATAATTTTGATGTCATGTTGGGCTAACTTGGTAATTCTTTTAAGATCTGGATCATCCGCAATAATAAGTATGCCGTTTCTTTTTATGTTCGCGACAAATTTTTGGTACGATTCTAAAAGTTGTTTTTTGGATTTAAAATAGTCCGGATGATCCCAGGCAGTGTTCAAAATTACTGCCAAATCTGGATGATAGTTTAAGAAGTTATCATTATATTCATCGGCTTCACAAATATAATATTTGGAGTTGCCGACTTGAAAATTTTTCTGCCAATCCAGAACTTTTGCACCTACTTCTGATGTCGGATTTAAACCCTGATCTTCCAGAATTTTTGAAATCATGGCAGTTGTGGTTGATTTTCCATATGCTCCGGCAACAGTGATAACAAATTTATCTTGCTGAAGATATCTGCCTTGAAATTCCTGCCAAGTCAAAACAGGAATTTTTTGTGTTCTGGCTTGTTGGAGTTCTTTATTTTTAGGGTCCAGTTTCAAAACTGCCGGGGAGACAATTAGCATATCAACAGATTTCAGATGGGAAGAATTATGAGCCTTTTCGATTTTAACATTTAGATTTTTTACATAGTTGGAGTCAGGATTTAAATCGCAACCGGTGATTTTAAAACCGCGGGCTTGGGCAATCCCGGCAATGGCTGAGGCACCGGCACCGGCTATTCCCATGATATGAATTTTTCTTGGAATTCTCTCAAACTTCTTATTTATGGAATTAAGTTCTTCTTGGGTGTTTATTGGCTGCCACTCGTTAGAATTTTCGAGTTTATATGTTTCTACCAAATCTTGATTTTCAAGTGCAATCTGAATTAAATCAGTTAAGTATAATTCTCCTGTTGCCATCGAGGGTAGAAGTTTTGATAGATTTGAAGCTAACCAACTTCTTTCGAAAAAATACAAACCGTCATTGACCTCTTTTATTTTTCTTTGACTGATAATTGCGTCTTTTTCTTCAACAATACCCACAAGTTTGTCCTTCTTTCTAATAATCCGTCCAAGACCAACGGGGTTTTGCCTCTTGACTGTTACAAAAGTAATCTTGGCTTCTGATTTCTGGTGTTTTTTAAAGACATTCAGGATTGTCTTAGGTTTATAAAAGGCAGTATCGTCCCCATACATCACAGCAACAGTATTAATACCCATACTGACCTTTCTTAATCCGGAATTAACAGCGTCAGCCGTACCAAGAGGTTGTTCTTGAACTGCAAAATCATAAGGCTTACCAACGACCTTTTGGATAAGATCATTACTTTGAGGACTAGTCACTATGATAGTTTGGCGGGGTCGAATATCGTTTAAGATATTCAGGGTTCTTACGATCATTGGTTGGCCAGCAACCAAGTGGAGAACTTTGGGTAGTGACGATTTCATTCTTACGCCTTTACCTGCCGTCAAGATAATAGCTGCGAAATCTGAGTTACTTTTCATGACTTGACCTTTCTCGAATTGCTTTTTTGGCTTGTAAAAACTCATCCCAAGTAAATTCTTTTTTGCCAATGCACATACTCTTTTCATGCCCCTTACCAAAGAGTCCGATGACATCGTCCTTTTGGGCGAGACCAATTGCGAACTTTATAGCTTTAGCTCGATCATAAATTAAATAAAAATCCTTATCTTCTTTTTTGCCTTTGGCAATTAGTCCTTGGGCAATACTTGCGCAAATATCTTCAACATTCTCTTTTCTTGGATCTTCTGTAGTTAAGACGGATATATCAGCATTCTCGCCAGCAACCTTGCCCATTAAAGTTCTCTTTTCTTTATCTCGCTCTCCGGCTGAACCAAAAACAGCAATAAGTTTGGCATTTGGAGTTTGGGGTTTTCTTAAAACTTTAAGGGCATGCCCAAGAGCGTTGGGGGTATGAGCAAAATCGATAATCACTCTAAAATCTTGGCCTAAATCAATTTCATCCATCCTGCCCTCTACGCCTGAAAAATTATTTAGGGCTTTGATAATCTTTTCCTTACCGATTCCTAAAGAAGAAACTGCAGCGGATGCAGCTAGGGCATTTGCCAAATTATAGTCACTGGCTGTCTTTAATTTCAGAGGAAATTTTTTTAAGTTAAAATCGGTTACGGATTTAAGTGAATAAGTGACTATTTGTCCTCCTGCTTTTGATTTGAGCAATTTAAAAGACTCGTCATCGGCATTAAGAACCGAGATATCAACATTTTTGAAAAGCTTAGCTTTGGCCTGAAGATAATTTTGCCAGATTTTATGATAATCCAAATGTTCATGAGTTATGTTGGTAAGAACTGCAACCTTAAAACTAACAAAGGCTAACCTATTTTGATCCAGGCCGTGAGAAGTAGCCTCTAAAACAAAATATTTACTGCCCGAATCTATTGCTTTTCTTAATAATTTTTGAACCTGCCAGGGGTTAGGAGTAGTTATATGCAAACCTGTGTCAATAATTTTGGAATTAACGATAGCACCGATTGATGAGACTACTGAAACTTTTTCACCGACAGACTTCAAGATTTCATAGATCATCTGGGTGGTAGTGGTTTTGCCGTCAGTTCCGGTAACACCAATAATGGTTAAGTGTCTTGATGGGAAATTGAAAAAAACTGCAGCCAAAAAAGCTTGGGCTAGATGATATAAATTTTTAACTCTTTGCCACATCAACGTTAATTTTAACCTAGAATTACTTTTGGGATAAACCTGGAAAAATCGTGGGTGGTAAATTTGCTGCCCAATTCTGCCATTCTGAAGGATCAACTAAGGAAAAATCTGTGTAGACTCGATCAGGTATAAGTACACGCAATCGATTACTTGTAAGTCTTCCTGATCTATCGAGTGGAGCAATCACTTGATTAGCAATTCCCCACCAAAGCATCTTTTCCAAAGTATCTTTTGAACTTAGTTGCCCCTGAATGTCGTCGACCGAGGGCTGATGTTTTTTGGTAATTTCAGAAAAAATGGTTCCGTTCACTGCAGAATAGACTCGGGCCTTTTGGGCAATGATAACTGCCAGCTCTTCATCGGAAATATTATTTTTATCTAAGAATTCCGGACTGATAACTAAATTCGCCTTTGCTCCTATTATCTCCTTGTCAGTTTGCACTAATTCTGGCTTGAAATATAAGTCAATCGGCTCTGGATCATTTGCTATCCAATCCGGACTGTCAGGACTTTTAGATGTAATTTGAAATGCTTTCTTAGAATCAGGCAATAATTGTTGTTCCTTAATAAATTGGACTATTTTGATCAACGTCTGATTGTTTGAAGTTTCCATATAACTCAATGCTCCTTCGAGCCTTTTTTGAAAAGTATTTTGCTCGGCTGTAAGTTGTGTTTCGGCCGTAGGGGTTGATCTGTTTGTAGCCACTCCACATGCTACTAATAATAAACTTCCAGCCGCAGGGGCATAACGAACAACTACTCTACGTAAAAGCTCACGTCTTGATATTCTACTTTTTAATCTTCTTTCCATAATAAAACCGTCTTAAAAAAATATTAGACGGCGTTTTTTTTCGATATGGGCAAATTCTAACATATTATAGGACTAAACTCAAATTATTTACTTCAAATGGCTTATAGTGTAAAATAACAAAATGGCAACCAAGGAAACCCAGGCTAATACTCCATCCAGATGGGAACAAATCAGTAGAGAAGGACAAGTACTCTGGAGACAAAGATATTATCCTAGAATTGGTTTATTCTATAAAAACCCAGACGTAACAAGTTATTTGTATCCTAAGACTTTACCTGAAATTGATCTTTTTGATGCGTATGCTTGTAGGGAAATAATTTTGGCAGACAGATCTGCAATTAAGAAGCAGGAAGTTAGATATTGGGTTGAACTACTTAATTATGTGGGTTCCCTTATAAAGGAGAGGGGGGAAACTTTATCAAAAGCGGATTCTGATCATGACTTTGGGATAGGAGTCAAAGAACTTTCTGGTCAACTCCGAAAACAAGCAAGCATTTTCGTCGGCAAGTTTTTAGCCACACCTCAAAAATAGAACTGATTTTTATTTAGGCAAGCTAAATTACGAACGGGGTTTTTGCTTGAGAAGAAGCTGGATGTCTTTCAACTTAAGAGGATTTTTTGAAAAGTAAAAAAGATAGGCAATTTCCAAAATTCCTATGGTGTTCAAGATTAAAATGGCTACAAACCAATTTTTTTGGTTGTTTTTGGCGGTATTCCAAAGCCCCAAACCTTTCCATAAAAAAGTCCAGGCCAACAGCAGTAAAATTAAAATATTAAAAACTGGACTAAGGGCAGAAATTCTATTATAAAAGGCGTTACTGTTTAGAAAAAAATCCATTTAAAATTATTGTATCATTTCTCTTTTTGAGGAGCAATCCCAAAGTAATTAAAAAGGTCTCTGGCAATTGCAAAAAAAGTTGGCGCGGCCGTTTCTGAACCAAAAGGAGAAGATGTAGGTTCCGAAAATCTAACCAGCATTACAAATTTTGGGTCATCGGCCGGAGCAAAACCAACAAAGCTAGCGATTGTTTTATTTGGATCGTAATGCCCAGCAACGGGTATTTGAGCTGTTCCGGTTTTACCGGCAATTCGATAGTTTTTAGGAGCAAATGCTTTTGCCTCGCCGTTTTCAACAGCATTGACCATCATTTCGCTAATCTGAGCAGCAGTTTTTGGATTTATTACCTGTTTTTCTTCCTTCGGCTTGACAATTTCTTCTTTAGTACCGTCGATGATCCCTTCAACAATCATGGGCGTTTGAAGTTTACCCTTGTTAGCAATGGCCGAAACTGCCTGAACCATCTGAATTGGAGTTATAGCCAGTCCCTGTCCGAAAGAGGCAGTTGCCAGATCAATAACCTTCCAGTCTTTCTTTTCACGAATGAAGCCGGAGGATTCTCCTTGGAGGTCAATTCCAGTAGTCTTACCAAAACCAAAGCGTTTAATGTAATCATAGAATTTATCAACCCCTAATTTCTCTGAGACAAAAGTCATACCGACGTTATCGGAATGCTCTATAACCTCAGTCATTGTTGAATCAGGGTAATATTTTTTGTTCCAAGTGGAAATTTCATAACCACCAATTTGCCTGGGACCTGAGCATTTACTACAACGGGTTGCAGGTTCGACTACTGAAAGATCCAGGGCAGCCGACATAGTGATCAACTTAAAAATTGAGCCGGGTTCGTAAGTGTCGGTAATCGCCGGATTTTTATAAAGTTCCTCTTGAGATTCAAGCCGCAAACTAGAATTGTATGTTGGATAAGTAGCCATTGCCAGAATCCTATCAGTTGCAGGATCAGCGATAATTACCGTGCCATCTTTGGCCCCATATTTTTCGACTGCTTGTCTTAATTTTTCCTCAACCATAAATTGAATCGATCGATCCAAAGTCAGCTTCAAGGAAACGCCTTTTTTCGGTTCAATCGGTCGGTATTTACCAACCAGAATTGGAAAACCAAAAGGATCAGTTTCTTCACCAATCTGTCCTGGTTTACCCCTCAACTGCTGATCATAATAACCCTCCAGACCAAAGTATCCAGTATCTTGACCGAATTTGTCAGAACCGACAAATCCCAAAAGCTGCGCAGCCATCGATGCCTCGGGGTAAAAACGTCTGCTGTCTTTTTCAAACCCTAAACCATCAATCTTCAGGGAAGAAATTTTTTCTTTGGTATCATTGGGGACTTTTCTTTGTAAAAGCACCCAGTAAAGATTGCGGTTTGAAAGTTTTTCTTTCAAATCTTCGTCTTTTATCTTAATCTCTTCATCTTTTTTCTTTTGTTCTTCCTCGGAAAGCCCTGCAGAAACAGTCGCATATTTTTCCGAAATCAAATAGGGGGCTAGTGTTTGAGCCGCTTTTTCTGGATTTTCTTTAATTTCATGAGGTTTGGCGAAAATTAAAAATGCTTCCTGATTGATCGCTAAAGGAAAACCATCAGAGGCATAGATTTCTCCGCGATCTGCTGGCAATTGGGTTTCCAAATCAGTTGAGGCAAAACTTCCTGCAACTTTCGCAATAAATTGCCAATAGAAAAGACGGGCAATAATAACCAACGCAAAGACAAAAATGGCAATTTGGAAAATTTTGATTCTATCCATGACTAACCTACTTTCTAGTTTAACATTAGGGGGTAATTACTTTAGTAGGTTTTAAGAAGCCTTGATCTTTAGCTTTCTGAGAAAGGTTTGTCAGGGAACTCTCTTGAGCAATTTTAACTTTGAGAATCGAGTTTTCCGCTTGAAGTTGATTAATTTGATCTTCTATTTGAGAAAGCCGTTGGCCATCTGTCGCTAAATTATTGGCAAAGACTAATTGAGTAAAGAATAGGGTAAGAACGGCAAATCCCAAAAATATAAGAAGCTTAACTCGGATTTTACCGATTAGATTAAAGCTTTGTTTTTTTTCAATTTTAAAATCAGATACGGGCAGCATATCTGGCGAAGCCTTTCGTCTTCGCAGTTAATAGTGAATAGAGTATCCTCTATATCTTTTCTGCGGCGCGCAATTTGGCGCTTCTCGATCTTGGATTGTCCAAGATCTCTTCTTTTCTGGGGCCGATTGGCTTTACGGTTAAAACTTTCAGTCTTGGTGAACGCTTGAAGAACCGTTTGACTATTCCATCTTCAAGCGAGTGAAAGCTAACGATTACCAACCGGCCTCCAGTTTTTAAAAGATCTACAGTCTGCGGCAGCGTTTCTTCTAAATTTAAAAGTTCGCTATTGACGACAATCCTTAACGCTTGAAAAGTCTTAGTTGCCGGATGAAGCTTCCCTTTTTCCCGAAATTTCCGATACACCTCCTCAACAATTGATGCAAGTTTGCCAGTCGTTTCAATTATTTCTATCTGACGGGCGCTACAAATAGCATCAGCAATTGGCCGACTAAGCTTTTCTTGACCATACGTTTTAAAAATTTCATTTAATCTCCTTTTATCTAAATTGTTAATAAGATCAGATGCCTTGATATTAATTTGATGATCCATCCGCATATCCAAAGGACCATCTTTGGTAAAACTGAATCCGCGTTTCGCTTCCTCAAGTTGATAAGACGAAACTCCCAAGTCAAAAAGAATCCCATCGACGTTGGCGAAACTGTTTGACTTGGCAATTTCTCCTATATTGGAAAAATTGCCTTGGACTAGCTCTAAACTGTGAACTGCGAACTGCGAACTGCGAACTTCTTTTTTAATGTGCTCGATCGCCTGCGGATCGCGATCAATTCCTAAAACCTTTCCGCCTTTTTTTAGAATCTCAAGAGTGTGTCCCCCGCCTCCGATTGTGGCATCGATAAATAATCTGCCTGATTTTGGATCCAGAAACTCTATAACTTCTTGTAAAAGTACTGGTGTATGAAATTTCACCTTTTTCCGGCAACCTCCAATCTTTTTTGATACTTTCTCCAAATTAGTTCATCCCAAATCTCAAAATGATCGCCGGCACCAATGACTATTGGTTTTTTAATCTGCGCATATTCAAGTAGGTTGCTAGGGATAACAAACCTGCCTTGACTATCGAATCCGATAATGGTTGCAGCGGAGAAAAAGAAACGGCGTACATCGCGTGAACTTCTAATGGTAAGAGGCTCATTAAGCTGTTTGGCCGATTCTTTCTTCCAAGCTTTGAGGTCAAAGCCGAATATGCAGTTTTCGAAACCGAACGAAAGAACGATTTTGCTTGTCGCAAGATAGTCACGTATTTTTTTTGGTAAAGCAACTCTTCTAGACTCTGAATTAAATGAAGGTTTGTAGCTGCCCAGAAACATTTTTCACCCTCCGAAACTTTAGTGAAGGAGGGAACCCTTACAACCTCATCTGCAAAGCAGATTTTAAGTTCTACTCTGTTGAACTCCCAGGCAGCTTTTTGGTGACTTGGAAGTTTTAGATGAAAAGATTCTGCTCTGCAGAATCACCATAAATCACCATCTATAACCATTTTTCACCATAATATGGGTGATGTCAAGCCCCTAAACTGAGGTATAATCAGCCTATGACAAAGCAGCCAATATGGGTTTTAGTTACTTGCAACTCAGATGAAGAAGGTCAAAAAATTGGTAGAGCAATACTGCAAAAACATTTGGCCAGTTGTTTTAATATTTTCCCCCGAAAACTAGCTCAATATTTCTGGCCGCCAAAAAGTGGCAAGATTGAGAAAGCTCGTGGTTGTCTTTTGATTATTGAAACTCTAGAGAATAAATATAAGGAAGTTGCCAAAATAGTAAAAACTCTCCACAGCGACCAATTACCTTTTATCGGGTACCTTAAGATACAGGGTGTAGACAGTAAGTACTTGAAATGGATTGATGAAGAACTTAGATGAAGCTTAAATTTAAGAATCTAAATTTGAACATAGGGCGTTTTTTTATACTGGGAGTCGGATGAACGCATGTCAAAAGGGTAATTATAATCAAGACAGCCGGTACAATGTGTTGCATGCATTTCATCGACACTCATTTTAAGTGAAGCAGCCAGCCCTTGCAGGCTTAAATAATATAAGGAAGAAACTGCAAGTTCTTTTCTAATCTCCTCTTCTGTCATTGCATGATAATTACCTTTTTGGTCTTTTTTGACTGCCCCAAGTTCATCCCGAGAACCAATATTGACACCCAGAAAGCAAGGATTAAGAAAACGTGGGGCTAAAAAGCGACAATGAATTTGAGATACACCGATTTTATGTAAGTGCTCAACTAAGATCTTGAAAGTGTTGAGGCGAACTCCAGTATCATCTATTAAATAAATTGACTTACCTATTATTGATGGAGAAACGAAAAACTTCTTTTCAATGTGTTTTGTACGCAGATAAGGATCATCTTCGATAAATGTTCTTCTTGCATAATCATATCTTTCTTTGACTAACCCACGAATGTAAGAAAGTTTAGGAATTGATTTTCCCAAGTTCCGCAATAAAGTTTCATAAAAGGCATGGGCGCCGGGTCTGGCTGTATCTGGTACTGCGACAACGTAATCGATATTTTTTACAATTTCTTTTGCGATCTGACCTTTTTTAATCCGCTTGATTTCTTCGGCTGCCAACTGTCGTCCTAAACTTTCTCTGTTCTCACCAATAACCCCGTCCCAAAGAGAAGTTTCATTGGAAAAATATAACTTTTCAAAGACACAAAAGCTCGCCTTTTGAATTTTTGTGTAATTGGAAATCGAAACTCCACTTTTGTCTACAATTAAAAGTTGGGCTGGTTTTAATTTTTGGCTGTGACGGATGCTTATTCTGTCCAGAGCGCAAGTTTCGGAAGCTACAAAAACGTGGCCATTGTCTTGAGTCCAAACTAAAGGTCTAACTCCCCAAGGATCCCTAAGAACCATTAGTTTATCATCCCCTGTAATCATCACCAGCGAATAAGCACCCTTGACTTCCGAAAGGGCATGGGCAATTTTCTGTTTCCAAGTATTACCGGACGCAGTTACAATAAGCCAAGTTAAAATTTCGGAGTCTGAATCCGATTCTGTTTCGATTCCAAGTTTTGTAAGCCTCGCCCAATGCTTTTTGATATCGACTATGTTGCCGTTGTGACCAAGCGCTAATTCCCAACCCTTGTATGAAGCATGAAATGGCTGAGTATCACAATTAAGTCGACTCGTTCCTTCCGTAGGATATCGGAGATGAGCAATAGCAATTTCGCCCCGCAGGGAATTTTCTTCAACCACATCAATCGAATGAAAAATTTCATTGAAAGCCTTAGCTTGTTTGTAGACTTTGAGTAGCTTACCTCGCGGCTTTATGGCAACTCCCCCACCATTTTGACCACGATGTTGCAGGGCTTTACCCATTTCAATAACAGTATTGACGACGTTGATTTTCTGGTTAGCATATGCCCCAGCTAACCCGCAATGATCATGTGGTTTGTCAGGAAGTTCTAACTTGGCTGCCACTAAGTTTAAAAGGGAATATTCCTTTGTTTTTAAGTATGGACTTTAGGCTAAATTTTTTCAACCCCTGTTAGGAAAATTTTGCCTTAAGAAGATCTACAAGCTTAATAACTTTTGCTCTCTCTTGTTTTGTCGTATCTCGATCCCGAATCGTTACTGTATCATCTTCAAGCGTTTGGAAATCGATGGTAATGCAGTAGGGCGTGCCGATTTCGTCTTGAGCAAAGTAGCGTTTGCCAATGTTGCCACGATCATCCCAAGCAATTGGATATTGGATACTAGATTTTAGATTTTGATAGATTGAGTGGGCTTTTTTGACCAAATTTGGTTTATTAGCAAGAAGTGGGAAAACGGCAACTTTAAAGGGAGCAAGTTTTCGGTGGAGTTTTAATATGATCCGATCTTTTTCTTCATGATAAGCATCAATTAAAAGAAAAAGTGCGGCCCGGTCTACTCCACCGGAGGTTTCGATAATCCATGGCAAATAATGTTTGCCAGTTTCCTGATCAAAATATTGCATGTCTTGACCTGAATACTTCTGGTGTTGTTTAACGTCCCAGTCTCCCCTATTGTGAATTCCCTCAAATTCCTTCCAACCGAAAGGTGAATCATATTCAATGTCCCAAGCATCCAAAGCATAATGGGCTCTTTCGTTTTCTTCGTGTTGACGAAATCTAAGTTTTTTCTTGGTCATACCAAATGTTAGATACCAATTCATTCTTTCTTGCTTCCAATATTGGTACCATTTTTGGGCTTGGCCTTCTTCGGGCTTGATATAAAATTGCAGTTCCATCTGTTCAAATTCTCGAGAGCGGAAGGTGAAATTACCCGGGGTAATTTCGTTGCGGAAGGCTTTGCCGACTTGGGCAATGCCAAAAGGTATCTGAAGCCGAGTTGAATCAAGAATGTTTTTAAAATTGACATGGACCCCTTGAGTAATTTCCCCGCGAAGATATACTTTAGATTTTTCTTCTTCAACTACTCCTAAATTTGCCTCAACCAGAAGATTAAATTTCTTGGCCTCTGTCCATTCAACTTTTTTGCCTTGATGAGATTTTTCATGACTTGTTAATTCTTCTTTCTGATCTGCCTTAAACCTTTCATGGCAGATTTTACATTCAACAAGCGGGTCAACAAAGGCCTTGACGTGGCCGGAAGCTTCCCAGACTTTGGGGTTCATTAAGATCGCCGCATCTATTCCTACAATATCTTCTCGATCGTAGACCATTGATTGCCAAAAGGCTTTTTTAATATTGTTTTTAAGTTCTACACCCAAAGGGCCGTAATCCCAGGTACCAGAAAGCCCACCATAAATTTCGGAACCTGGAAAGATAAAGCCGCGGCGCTTGCATAGAGAAACAATTTTTTCCAGAGTTGTCATTTTGAAGAAATTACCACGAAAGTGGCAAATGAATCGATCTTAGAGGAGACAGTTTTTGCTTGGGCATCGTAAGTTGAATCAAGTTTCTGCCATTTTGAATCAGCATGTAAATAGCTGTAGAGCTGAGGCTGATTTGGACTCTCTGCAAGTTTAATTGTCAAATTTGCGCTTTGCGAAAATTCAGGTGCAACTGAAAATACTCCGTAGATTGGAGTCAAAGCAATTTTTGAATCAAACTCCGCTGATAGTGGTAAACCAAGGGTATCGGCAACAATTACCCAATATTGCTTGTCAAAACCGCCAACTTCCAATTTAAAATTCCCTTTTAAATCCTCAAGGCTTGTAGATTTAGTTCCGACTTGAAGCAAATTCCAGTCTGACTCTGAAAGGTATTCGCTAGTTCCAATAAAAAAGTGCATTGTCAGTTTACCTTCGGTTATGCCTTTATCTGGACTACGCACTCCCCGAGAGGCAGTCCCCAGAAGAATTGATTTTTTATATTTTTGGTCCTTAGTGTTAACATCCGTTCCCGTTGCACCCCGTTGAATCTTTTCGCCGGCAACTGTTGGATTATCTGCAAGATAGGTAAGTTCATATTCAATTTTGTCGAAGCTGGACATATTCTCAATAGAAATAATGATTTCAGCTCCATCAGAAGTTGGTGTAAGAGTAATATACGGCCTTTTAGCAAGATCGATTTCAGAAAATTGCTTGACTTCGTCAGAAGTTTCTTGCGATTTGGGCTTTGCTGGCCCTTTGTGAAAAATAAATAAAAAGTAAACCGCGGCGACAAGAAGAACTAAGCTTACTGCGGCAATTATATAAGTACTACGTTTCGGCACCATCTAAAAACCTTACTGTTTTAAGCTTTCTTTCAGTAAGGTTCTCAATCATGCTATCAAGAAATGCCAAAAGTTTCAAATAATGATTAGCATTTAGTTTAACTTCTTCTTTAATTTTTTTGAAATCGGCTTGTTCGAGCATGTCAAGAAGTTTTTTTGCTTTTGAATCTTTGAGATTTTTCGCCGAGAAAAAACCAAGAGCTGATAAAAGTTTAGTCTTAAAGACACATGAGATTAGATTAAAATCTTCTCCATCAACAATTCTTTTAAGGAAATTTACAAGCAGAATAAAAACAGAAAGATTTTTTTGCTTTTCTTCAGTTAAGTTTTCAACAAGTTCCAAAAGATGATAAATTTTGTTTGCTTTTGATGAGTCAAAATCAGCGATACCAAAAGCACGTTTGGTTTCAACTTCTGTTAGTAAATCAAGGTTTTTACCTTTGGCAATAAAGACTTTGCACCAATTCCCGAGTTCTACATGACCAGATTTCCTTGATTTTGGACGACGGACGCCGCGCGCTAAAACCGTCACTTTGCCAAAATCACGAGTGAAGGTTGTTAAAATTCTATCTGCTTCTTGAAAATCGCGGTGAGAAAGAATAACAGCTTCAGTCCGAAAATACATATTTTAAGTCATCGGATTATTTTGATTACTGGGTCGTTGCAGTTAAGTCGCAAGAAAATATAATAAATTAAAGTTCGAAAATAAGTTCTTTGTCGGTATCAAGAGGAAAGGTTTTTTGCTTCTTTCCAAAAGCCTCAACTTCATAAGAATGACCTTTTATGCCTGGTTGTTTTTGGATTAAAAGCTTGTACTGGCTATCAATTTTAAGAGGAATAGTGTATTCAAGTTCTATCCTGGCTGTCCCTTCTGGTCTAATTGTGAAAAAACCCTCGAAAACTGTTTTGTCAAGATCCTCAGAGGCAGTGATTGGTACTTCTGTTCCTGAAGATTTAATTAATTTCGACCCTTTAGGCACATAAATCCTAATCCAGTCACGATAAATTCCCGCCAAACACAATCCTTCTTTCCTTTCCAAGGAGCAATTATCTCCTTGTCTTGGATACTTATAGTCAATAGTGACACTTTTGCTGATTTCCCCTTTTTCTCCATTTTTAACAACCTGTTTGACTTTTTCCTGAATATAAAGATTGGATTTGGCACCAGCAAAGTTGGCTTCATTAATCTGGAAATAATCACCATCGTATTGATTAAGCCGTCCGGCAAAATTAATTTTTTCGGCAGCTTCTTGAAGACTGGCCTCTTTGAAATACAAAAGCAAATGTTTTTCCCTAAGAGCTGAAACAGTCGTTCCCAGCAGGTTTGGCCAGGTTGATTTGGGAGCATTAAAAGCTTTAGCCATCATTTGCTGCATCAGAATACCAATAAGATCTTTTCTGGCACCTTTTTCATAAGCAACAGGTTGATCCGCAAATTTTTCCAATTCATAAATAATCTCGGGGCAAGCGCAGGCCTCAACTTGATCGATTGTAAATTTTGTTCCATAAGCATCAATCGGTCCTAAAACATCCATCATCGATAAAACAAACTCGGTATCCAACGAAATAATCCCATCAATATCTTTCTTTGCTTGAGTAGAATTATAAAGCTCTTCAAATTGTTTCATAGAAGCAAGATAATCAGGAGAAAGATTAGAATCCCTAAGATTTAGATTACTGACATTAGGAAGGTATTTAATAATCGGTTCAGGAGCAGGAATCTTCTTGAGGAGGGTGTTGTCAAGCTGATAGATATCCTGCGACCCTTCGGATACGATATTCCCCTTGTTAACTCTAAAGATCGCATAGGCTGTAATAAATCCTCCAGTTGGTCTTAGCTCCTTATCGTTTTGAAAAAGGACCAAGTATTTCTTTTCAGTTTGTTGTCCCATAATTTCTGGAAGAACAAGAAGAAGAGGTTTAGAATCAACAATAAAGGATTCTAGTTGATCAACAGTATTTTTGATGCCTTTAAGCTTAGTACCGGGTTTGCCTGGTAAAAAATCCGGGTAGCGCCAAGACTGGATTTGATCTATTTGACTTCGGGCTTGAGTTATGTTCTTTCCTACCTCATCAACCTGAGGAGTAACTTTAGATAAAGTTTCAATTGCTTTAGCTAAACGTTCCTGGGCAGTTCCTCCCAAAAAAGTTCCTTGTCCTTTCAGCCCTAAAACATCAGCATAGGGGGTAATCGCCTCGGCAAAAGTATCAGCAGCATCTAAGGTCGCAATTGCGGCGCTGACCCCTCGTTGGGCATCGGAAATATACCAACCAATAACAGGAATTACTCTTAGGGGACTGAAAACAAAAATAAATTTCCTGGTGGTCTGAAATTCTTTACTGGCATCTTTCAAATATGCCTTGGTAGCATCTAAATCTTGAAGTTTAGCGGCACCGATAGCTTTTTGAGTAGTTGCAATGGCTTTTTTGGCTGACAGGGCTGTACCTACTACTAAAAAACCAACAATGATTAGTAGAACAAAAACAACCAGACTGATTTTCCTCTTCATAATTTTGATTTTTTGATCATATCGCTCCTTTTCCGCTAATCATTGCAAAAGGAGTTTTGGCGATAATTACAATATCATAAAGAATGGATCGCTTTTTGAGGTACTGGGCATCCATTACTACTCTTTTATCAAAGTTAATAAATGACCTACCAGAAACTTGCCAAGGACCAGAGGCTCCCGGTCTGGCTTCAAGAATAATTTTAACGAACTTTTGAGTTTTTGGATAAACTTTCTGTTGATGCAAAAGCTCATCTTGCTGATAAGCCCTTGGGCCGACTAAAGACATATCACCTAAAAGAATGTTGACAATCTGCGGCAGTTCATCAAGGGAAAACTTTCTCAAAAATTTGCCAAGAAAAGTAACTCTTGGATCATCTTTGAGTTTGTAACTATTGCTTTGATACTTAGCCTTTAATTGAGGATCTTTTTCAAGATACTTCTCGGCATGAACTTGCTCATTTTTTATTTTGTACATGTACATGCTTCTAAATTTATACATTCTAAAAAGTTTACCATTTTTACCAACCCTTTCGGGCGCGTAAAAAATCGGTCCATAAGAGGTCAACTTGATCACTAAAGCAACTAATAGCATTATCGGAGAAAAGATGATTAAAGCAATAAGGCTACCAACAACATCGAAGATACGCTTGGAAAAATCGTAAAACATATGGAAGGCTATAAATACCGATCCTTCTTAGTAACTTTAAGCTTCTCAATTATCTTTTTGACCTCACTAGTTTTTTCTTTGGCACAAACTAAAAGAGCATCATCAGTGTCGACAATCACTAATCCTTCAAGTCCGATTGCAGCAATCAGTTTTTGGTCTTTATTGGAATAGACAAGACAATCTTTAAGATCTAAACCAAGTACTTCTCCCTGAATAATATTATCTTGGGGTCGTGCGGACATTTCGTCCTTAAGTTCATTCCAGGTACCAACGTCTCGCCAACCGAGATCGGCAGAAATGATAACTTGGTCAGCTTCAGTTAAATGAGAGTTTACCGCAAAGTCAATAGATGTTTTGGGGATTTTTTCATATTCCCTTTTTAGGATCGACTCCTGCTGCTCAGTTCCCCAGGCTTTGCGGATTTTAATTAATGACTCAAATCCCGGGCTGAAATACTTCTCAAATTGAGAAAGCATTTTTTTAGCCGGCCAAACTGCATAACCGACATGCCAGAGATACTCCCAAGATTCTATAAACTTTTTGGCATCGGCCAGGTCCGGCTTCTCGATTTGTCTGGCAAATTCAAAGACTGCGATACCATCGGCATTTTTGATCATTTTGCCCACTTTAAGATAACCAAGGGCAGTACTGGCAAATGCTGGACGAACTCCTATTTCAACAAATTTATCCATTTCTTCTGATGTTCTATTGGCCAGAAGAATAGCTTTAATAAATTCCTGCTCATTGCGAACTACATGGTCACTCCAAAGTGCTAGTACATTCGGATTGTCAAATTTCTTATCCAAAATTGCTGCGGCCAAACCCACGGCGGCGGCAGTGTCACGCATTTGTGGCTCGATTATAATGTTTTCAAGAGGAATCTCTGGTGCAAGTTTGACAACCCATTGAACGTTATCACGTGTAGTTATTGGAAAAATATCATGATAGGCAAACTCTTTTTTGAGTAAGTTTATCATCAGTTCAAAAGTGGACACATTTTTAATAAGTGGCTGAAATTGTTTGGGAAGCGACTTGCGACTCATTGGCCACATGCGTGTACCAGATCCACCGCAAAAAAGGGCAATTTTTAAACCTTTATGAATTTTGGGCATAGTTTTTAACACTTTCTGTAAGCCTTGTGACAAAGGCCGATCTAGAAAATCTTAAGGCGCTGTTTCTTGCTGCCGATATTTTCCATTTTACCTTAAAGAAAGCACGAATTGCATCCTCAAGCACTTCCTCTGTTTGAGAACTGAAAAAAAGCCCGGTTTTACCCTCTTTAATAATCTCTCGTTGACCACCATGATGATAAGCAATCGCTGGTCGACCACAAGCTTGGACTTCAACTAGGGCAATGCCAAAATCTTCCTCTTGAGTAACGATCAGTGCTTGGCAATTTCGGTAAAGGGCACGGAGTTGTCCTTTGGTAACTTTTCCAAGAAATTCTATCTGGCAACTGGCGACTGGTAACTGACGACTGGTAACTATTTTTTTTAGTCTTACCTCATCTGGGCCTTTTCCGACTATCTTTAAATTAATATTTAAGGCAAGAGCGACTTTAATTGCCAGATCAATTTTTTTCCATTTAACTAGACGGCTAACAATAAGAAAATAATTCTGGCTTTTCAATTCCCAATTGTGAATTTTGGCAGGTTTGAAGAATTTAAGGTTGGCAAAAGGATAAATAACAAGACTTTCTCTTTTGTAAAATTTTTTTAGTTTCAGAGCAATGTTTTGAGAATTGGCGATATAATGATCAACTCTTGAGGAGGCTACCTTATCCCATCTTTTGAGCCAATTGAAAAGGGGTCTAGTGAAAATAGCCACTAGTGACTTCAAATAATCTTTCTGTGTTTGATGATTCCATAAAAATCTGGGGAGACTATTTAGATAGCAAATGTGAGTTGTCTTGGGCTTGGTGATAATTGAATTGGCAAATCTGGTAGTTGAGGAAATAACAATATCAAAATCGTCGAAACCAAAGCTTTCAAAGGCTAAAGGATAAAGTGGTAAGAGTAATTTATAAAACTTTGTTGCAAACGGAATTTTTTGCATAAATGAGGGTCGGACTCTATTGCGGTTTATTGTGGCAGGTAATTTATTCCAGTCGACAAGCGATGTATATACTGGCGCATCCGGCCACAGAGAAGCAATGGTAGCAAAAAGACTTTCCGCACCGCCAGTCTGGAGGAAGTCATCATGTACAAGAGCAACTTTCATGGGATAATTATATCAACTGGTCTAGTAATACACTAAATATATGGCCCGTGGCTTTATTGGTCTGTTATTGTTGTTGATTACAATTTGTATATTAGCTTTAATATTTATCTTGGCAAATCCTTTCTCTTCAAGTAAAAACGAGGCGGTTACTCCTCAGAAAATCCAAGAAACTCAGGATGTAATTGATAATTATCAGCAAAAATCAATAGAAAGACAAACAATTGAGGTTAAATAGACACGTAAAAATTGTCACTTTTGGAATTTAGTCTCAACTCCCCTACTGTAAGTATCCTCAAATTTCACTTTCACAGAACTTTATTGGTAGCTCTTTTAATAACCTCTACGACTCTTTGAGCAGCATTTCCGTCTGAAATAAAGTGTTGCTTCATACTCTCGATTTGTCTATCTCGAAACTCCCGATTATTGATACTTCTCTCGACGGCTTCGGCTAATTCCGAATAGCTATAAACCCCCAGACTAGCTTGTGCCTGAACGGGAAGAGGGACGAAATCTGGATCAACATTACCTATCAGTTCTCTAGGCATGACATGAATTGAAGGTACTCTGCGATATGCGGATTTCAGCCCTTCAGTCGATGTCATAGTCACAAGAAGATCGTTTGCAAAACCAATATCATCTGAGGGGACTTTTCCTTGACTAACAATTTTCCCTTTGAATCTTTTCAAGATATTTTGATAGCTCTCCTCTGTCAATGTATCCCTGGAATGCCTCGAGAATAACAATACTAATTTTTTATCAGTCTTAACTTCACTAAGGCCATCTACCAAATGTTCCAAAATATCAGGAGTCTCTGGTGGAAGTTGCCCTGAATAAACGACCAAAAATTCATCAGTCTCTACTCCTATCCCTTCTCTTGTTTGCTCTCTGACTTCCGCTGCATTTATGGAAGCGTATTTATCAAAATCTGGATGACCTGTTACTACGATATTGTCTGAATTCATCGAAGGTCGATGCTTGATTGCGACACGTCTTGCAGTTTCATTCTGGACGCATAGATAAGTTGGATTTATTCGTAAGTATTCTGGATCTCCAGAAGTTGTACCAGGAAAGTCTTCAACGCAGACAGTTGGGGTTTTATAGCTCTGTTCAGACCATTCAAGGGCAAGTGCAGTACCACCGCCTGCTGAAAATTCTGTGACCGCAACTGCTGGTTTGATCTCCATTATTCTTTTTAAAGGAGACCCAGGCTGTTGTTCTGAAAACCCAGAGTCTTGCGATTTTAAAATACGCTTGGCTGCACTATCAATCAAAAGATCAATTGGATAGTGTTCTCGTTTAAAAATTTCAATCACTGGCCATAAACAGTTCATACCACCTGGGCCGCGTAGACCGAAAAGAACCACCGGTTTTGATTGATCTCCAGCAAAAGTATACAAATCTGTTCTTTCTAACTCTGGATCACGAAGTGGAAAAGCATGCTCAGGGAATATAGTGTTCATTGATTATATTGTAACAAGGATAGAAGGATTTAATTGCACTGCCAGATTGCTATAAGCTTTTTTCATAAACTCTTAGGGTTTCTTGGGCCATTTTGAGCCAGGAGTATTTTTTTACCTGTTCCGATCCCCTTTTTACCAGGTCGGGTCTCGTTTTTTCATCTTTTAAAACCTGATCGATTTTTGAAGCAATATCACTAGGACTGTCCGGATCAAAATATAAGGCAGCGCTACCATAGATTTCTTTTAAAGTAGGGATGTTTGAACAAACAACCGGAATTTTGGCTGCCATAGCATTTAAGCCTGGAATTCCAAATCCTTCGGAAAGTGAGGGGAATACATAGGCTTCGGCAGATCTTAAGATTATTGATAGTTCCGTGGCGGGAACGTAACCGGTCATTATGACTTGATCCTCTAATCCTTGCTCCTTGATTTTTTCTTTGAGGCGTTGCCAAAAAACGTCACGAGGACAAATGATCATTAAGTTCATAGTTCGCAGTTCATAGTTCATAGTTAGAATCTTGAAAGCTTGTAAGAGTTTCTCAAGATTCTTATGAGGGTAGGCATTACCGACATAGATTAGAAAAGGTTTTCTGATAGAAAACTTTTCTAAAAACTTTGAACTTTGAACTTTGAACTTTGAACTTTGAACATATTCTTCTTCGGCTGCTTCATAAGTTACTGTAACCTTGCTAGAGCTGCCCCCGAAAGTTTTAATAATTTCATTCTTGACAAAATTAGACGGCGTTAGGATTTTTTGAGAATTTTTGATGGCATGATTAATTACATAACTATAAGCAAATCTTTTAATTTTAAAAACAAGAAAATTGCGAGTAGTCGCTGATTCCTGTCTAAATTGGTGATGGATTAGATCATGAATAGTTACCGCGAACTTACCTCTGTAAAAAATTGGGGCGTTAAAGTGAGGAACGTGCAAAAAATCTAAGTTTTGACTCGCAAAAATATTTGGCAATTTAATTTGTTCAAAGATCGAGTACCAGGGAATATCTGCTAAAACTTTTTCAAAATTTTTAGATTCCAATTTTAACCAGTTCCAGTTAGACTGGCGCAAAAAAATTACATAATGATTTTTGGAATCAATTTTTGCAAGATTCTCGATAAGTTTTTCGGTATATTTCCCAAGGCCAGTTCCTTTTGGTCCAATAAACCTAGCATCAATTCCAATTTTCATATCATGCCTTCATAAGTCGGACCTGTCCAAGTAATTTAATGCTAAAAATGACCAGCCAGGTGATAAAAAAAGGATATTCGTTAAGGTAGTGTTTTTTGTAAAAAAGTTCCATTGCCCGAGTAGATTCGGCAAGTGCTTTCTTTTTTGACTCCCTGGTTGCTTTGGATAAGTGTTTTGAGGCCGCTTTCATACCAGAAGCTACACCTTTGTAATGAATTATCTTGGTAATTGGTGTGTAGACAACTTTATATCCGGCTTCTTTAAAACGCCAACACCAATCTAAATCCTCGCCATAAAAGAAAAAATCTTCGTCAAAAGTACCGACTTTTTTGATAGCTGAGGAACGAATCATCATAAAAGCACCGACACAAGAATCTATTTCGTGTTCTTCTTCTTGGGACCAATAGCCGAAATAGTATTGATCGAAAAGTCTTGAACCAGAAAATAATCTGGAAAGACCTGAAAAATGACAAAACGCTCGCCAAGGCGTCGGGAAATGGCGTCGGCAATCTTTATCCAATTGACCATTTGGCAACTGGACTTTGCAAGTAGAAACTGCGATATCTTGGTTTGCATCCATAAATTTAATCATTTTGGAAATGGTATCCGGAAATAATTTAGTGTCCGGATTTAAGATTAAAATGTATTTTCCTTTTGCCTTTTTGAGAGCTTGGTTGTTGGCCCGGGAAAAACCGATATTAGTCTTATTGACTATTAGTTTAGCTTGTGGATAATCTCGTTTGATCATGGCGACCGTTTCATCAGAAGAATTATTATCGACAACAAAAATTTCTGATTTGATACTCAAAACAACAATTTTAATGGAATTAAGACAATCTGTAAGCAGTTGCTTCGTGTTAAAAGAAACAATGATAATAGATAAATCCATGTAATTTAATGGCCTCCTACCTCTTGGTAAACTCGGTCAAGTTCGTCTGAAATTTTCGCCCAACTGTATTGTCTATTTACAAGCCCATAAGCTGCATCTGCTAATTTTTGTCCAAGTTTTGGATTTTTTAAAACTTCTAAAGTCTTTATTGCTAAATCATTGGCAGTTTCGGCAATAAAAGCTTCACGTCCATCTCTGATATTGATCCCTTCAACCGCAAGTTTCGTACCAACAATCGGAGTTTTAGTAGCCATTGCTTCTAAAATTTTATATTTTGTACCACGTCCATTGCGTATTGGTGCTAAAAGGACGTCGCTTTTACCATAAGCAAGTCTAATATCTTCAACTCCCCCATCAACTGCAACATCAGGAGATGCGAATCTGAGAATATCTGGAGGTGGATTTCTGCCGACTATCCAAAGCTGAGCTCCTTTAATTTGACTTTTAATCCGTGGCCAAATTTCTTCAACTAAAAATTTTGTAGCATCTCTATTTGGCAACCATTTGAATTGACCGACAAAAAGGACAGTCGATTTTTGGGTATTTTGCTTCTTAGTTCTGGCAAAATAATCAATATCAACTCCATTGGCAATAACATCAATTTTAAGTTTTGGCTCAAGATTTTGAATAAATTGACGATCTTCCTCGGACATGGCAGCCAGTCTTTTGGCGCGTTTCCAGTAATATCTCTCCCACCATTTAATTTTGACAACATCCAAAAACAAAAATGGTCTTAAGAAAAAGGCCCAAATAGGTAGTCCTTCTACAAATCGTTGGTAAACTAAGTATTCAATTACTTGCTCTACTAAAAAAATTGGAATTTGGGTCTTAGGGATATTGGGCATAACATAAAAAGTTTCGGCATGAATGAGATCATAATTTTCACTTTTCAACTCAAGCTGAATTTGCTGTCTTACCGAAATATCAAAATAAATACTAACTAAGAAGGGAAAAGGGGTTATACCAGCAAGTAAGATATTTAAAGGTGACCAAGCTTTTCTCCTTTTGAAAATTATCACTTTTTGGCAATAAGGCTGTAGCTTGTTCAGATATTTTCTTTCACTATCATCGCGAATAAAAGACGCCAGAGTTATTTGGTGTTTTGGAGCAAGATTTTTAAGTAAATTATAGGTCCTAATCTGCCCGCCGGAAACCAATGGATAAGGCAGATAAGGAGTGATCATTAAGATCTTCATCCTTAGTTGAAATTGAGAATTACTTCCCTATGCATTCCTTGAACATCTCAACAATTACATATTCATTCGTCTGTTCAATCACTTTGCAATGACGAGCTAGATTTTGGATTCCAGAATCTGCAATATCGACTGAAACTAGATATTTTGTACCTTGGTCTATAAATTTCTCCAAAGGTCTATCGACAATTGGATAACCATGACGATTTGTCTGGTAAAGAAAAGCAGCATCACCATTGTATGGTGCAATAACTGTGGCATTTTTGGGAAGTAGTCTGTCAACGGCTTGGCCTGCCGTGACTATTTGGGGTTTGTTAATCCAGTAAAAACCGCGTATTTCAAACGCACCGAAAGCAAAAGTCAATAAAATTAGAACAATAGCTAGTATTGGACCAATCATTTTATTGAATGACTGCGACGGAAGATTAAAAAGAGATTTTGTACCAAGTGCCATAAAAATGGCAGCGACGGGAATAAGCGGTATCTGATAATAGTCATGACGGACATTACCGGATGCAAAAACTACAAAATAAATCGCGATGGAGACAAGCCAACTCCAGTAAAATAATTTCTCCCTTTGAGGTTTTTTTAAAATTCCTAAGATAAATAGCGAGAAACCACCAACGGTCAATATCAATTTACCCATGCGTTCGGCGATTAGCCATCGGAAAAAAGCACCTTTGAAACGAATGTTTCCTTCGTTGAGTAAAAACTGCCAGTTAGGAATTCCTTGAGGAAATTGAGTCATCCAAATACGCCAGGCGACGAAAGGTATTAAGGAAAAAAATGCAAATAGCCATAATTTGTAATTTTTAAACAGTGAGATTCCATACTGATCGAAAGTTAAATACAAAATAGGCAATAAGAAAAAAAGAGCAATTGGCCAAGTGAGAATTGCTAAGTTGGCAAAAAATAAAGAGAGAATAAACCAAGTCAATCTCTGATTCTCAAGCCATCTGATGAATGAATAATAAAGACCAATAATACCAAAAACCATCAACGGTCCAGGTAAAATGGCTGAAGAATAAAAAATGTTATAAGGAATAAATGCAAAGAAGAAAGAAGCAAGTGTTGCTGTCTGCCACCCAGAAAAATGCTTAACCAAAAAATATAAAAGGAGAGTTGAACCAAGAGTAATTGCGACAGTCACCAGACGCGCATAAGCAACATTTATGCCTGCAATAGACCAAACGGCGGCAACTAGTGAATTGTAAATGGGAAACTCGACAAAACGATAACGGTTAGGATTATCAAGTCCATTGGCCTGAGTTGACATATCATCATATTTGGAAATAAATGGATTAAAACCTTCTTTAATAAAGTTTCTGGCAACCGCTGCTGTATCAGCTTGTCTCCAAGAATGCCAATCTGCAATAGGACGATTAATTTTGTAAAGACGGACGAGAAAAGCAAGAACTAAAATTGTAATCAGTACCAAAATTTCTATTTTTTTCACTTAGCTTCTTTAGAGCTTTTAGCAAGCTTAATTGTGGCTAAAAGAATTGCCACCATAATCCAAAAGGTATAGGCAACTTTAGAAGCTTCAAAAACATCAATATATATAGAATTAACAAGAAGACCAATGGTTGCAGCAATCAAAGAAGCTACTAAGGTTGCAAAAAAAGGATCAATAATCTTTTTGAAATTATGAAAAGCATACCAAAGAATAAATCCAATTGTTCCAAAAAAGGCTAAAAAGCCTAAAATGCCAGTTTCGCCAAGAGCCCGCAAGAAATCATTGTCAGTTGATTCTGCTTCTGTGAAAACTTCAACATTCTGTTTTGTCAGTGTTGAATAACCAGAACCTAAAAGTGGATTACGCAGAAAACCTTTTATTGCCTGAGGCCAAGTATAATCGAGCCTGATTCCAGTTGAAAGATCATATTCGACAGCAGTTTGTGAATAGGTTCTTGGTTTCGCAGCCAAGGTTGCCGGTAAACCCTCTGACGTTGCCCCAAATTCAGGAATGTTTTCATAAACATCAGAAGGTACCGTTGTCTGAACTCCAGTTGTCGGTTTTTGAGTTGATGGCGGAGTATCAGATTTGGAACCGACGACATCAAGATAAGCGGTCATTGAACCTTTTGGTGGCTCTTTTTTGAATGGCTTTAAGAGCATAGAGTTTTTGAGGCTGTCTAATTTTAAAACGTGAGCAAATCTATCTGAAAGATCACCAAAAGAAAGCATTATTGAAAGGGAAATGACGATTACTATCAACCACCGAGAAAAACTCCAAAGCCAGCCTTTTTTGGAAATAAGGATGCTAAAAACGATAGTAATAGATACTAAATAAGCTAAGAACGAAGTTCGAGAAACTGTTAAGATCAATAGCCAAAAACCGGCAAAGCTAATTATTAAAAAGAATATTTTTTGAAGCCAATTTTTAACTATCATGGCCAAAGGAATAAAAAGGGTTAAGGTTATCATTAAATAAGCTGCTAAGTCATAATGGCCGCCGAAGGTCGATAGTACTCTGGCATGTTCAGTAAGGTAAAGTTTAATTCCTTTAGAAAACTCACGATTCATTGTTGAAAAGGCTGGCCAATAGAGATATTTTTGACCAAAACCATAAATCGAAACCGCAAAGAGAACAATTGCAGTTGTATAGATATATTTCTTAATTTGAGCGAGTGATTTAATCGAAGAAAAGAAAACAAAAAAAACTGAAAAATACTCAATTCTTCTCGCCCAGTTTAAGAAGAGTTTTTCGATGTGAATTGAGCTCAAGGGAACTGTTTTGATAATAAAAATCGCTGCAAGAGAAGAAATGAATCCAATAGCTACATAAATTAACATAGGAATAATTAAGGGATTCCCTTTGAGCGTTACTTTTTTGCGAATTAACCAAATGAACCATACGGCGAAAGCAAAACCTACCAAGAGATCATCAAGCCTTAACCTAACCAGATAGCCGGGGATAAGATCCGCAATTGGAATTTTGGGGTAAAGTGGAATGAAAATTAAAAGAGCAAAAGAAAGATATTCTAAAATATGATCATCAAGCCAAGTCAAGCTTGGTTTAAACCACTTTAAAAGCTTCAACATAAAATTTGGCCAATTCCTTTCTGCCTAAAAGATTAAAGACTACAATTCTTAACAGTGCTCCTATTTTAAGTAAGAAACGAGCAATTTGCAAAGAAACTTTGTCTTTATGTTTTTGGTAGAAATAGATTAGTCCCTTATATTCTCCAATAAAAGCTGAGCTGGAAATTTGACCTGACGAACCTCTCCCTATGTGAATAATTTTCGTGCATGGCGAAAAGTAGACTGCAAATTCTGCTTTTTTGATCCGAAAGCACCATTCAACTTCTTCACCGTACATAAAAATCTTCTCATCCAAGGACCCGATCCTCTGAATAACATTTCTTGGGACCAAAATAGCTGCAGCAGTTACCCAATCGACTTTGCGATCTTTCCGATAAAAGCTGTCATGATCAACGTGATAAGGTTTTAAAATAGCTCCTCTCGGAAGATCATCAATAAAGCTCATCCACCAAAAAACTTGAGGCAGATGAGGAAAAAATCCTACTGATTGCTGGATCGATTTGTCTTCATTCAAAAGAAGTGGGCCAATTGCTCCTAAATTTTTAAGTTCCTCCGCCTTTTCGACAAGTTTTAGAAATGAGTTTTCAATTAAATAAGTGTCTGAATTGAGGAGCAGACAATATTTACCGTTTGCAGTCTTAATTCCCTGATTATTGGCCTTGGTGAAGCCTAAATTCTGTCTATTGAGTATCAATTTTACTTGAGGAAATTTCTTTCTCACAAACTCAGAGCTATCATCTGTTGATCCGTTGTCGACAACAATAATTTCGAAATTGATCCCTTTCGTAAATTTGTAGATGGATGAAAGACAATTCTCAAGAAGTTTTTTGGTGTTCCAATTGACGATGATAGCGGACAAATCCATCTAAGTCAGATTAAACTCCTTTAATATTGCTACAACTGTACCATGAGTAGATAATTTTCCTAAAGCTACCTTTTCGAAATTTACATGAGTAAGCTTTTTGACTGGAAGCATTGACAAAACTTCTCCGAGATCAAATAGATTTTTAATCCTAGTAATGGTAATGTGTGGATGGAAGTTTTGAAGTACGCCTATCGCGCCAAACTTATCAAGCTCTTGTTTTTGCTGATGAGTAAAAGAATCAAATGCCTCAAGGACAACTGAGACTTTCAATCCATCCCTTAATACATTGAGCTGGTCGACAACCTTTTGGTGAAGATCGTAAAGATTTTGAGTTTTGTGGCTATCCCAAGAAATAAAAGTTTCGTAATTACTAAAATTCGTTAATTGATTAGTAATTTTCTTTTGTTTATGAAAAATTCTATCTAATTTATTTTTAACCCGATCAAGATTTTTATCTGGAATTTCTAATTGGTAAAGAGTTACATGGGGATATTTAGTTTTACCGTCAAGAACAAATTCTACAGGAAATTTCTCGGCTATTAACTTACTTAAATAAATGGCTTCTTGAGCTATATCTTTAGGAGGAAGAAGTACCACATCGTATGGTTGGTGGCAATTATTCATTATTGAAAGAGTCTGGCGCGGCCGAGTTTGTAATGAGGGTTTTTGTTTTTGCGCTCGCCGATTACTTTTGCAGGTACGCCTCCCACGATTTCAAAAGGTTTAACATCTGAGGTTACTACAGCGCCGGCTGCTACCACTGCACCCTTGCCGATTTTGACTCCTGGCAGAATTATTGCTCGAGGACCAATAAAAACGTAGTCCGCGATTTCGACTGATTCCTCAATCGGATCAAAACCTTCTGAATTAATATCGTGTTCGGAGTTGTAAATTAAAACCTGTGAAGCGATGTCTACATGATTACCAATTTTTAAGGGTGCCCGGCCATCTAGAAAGCAATGATCTCCAATGATAGTATCATCACCAATGGCTATACCGGCTGGAAAATAAAATCTTGTACTCATATGAATAAAAGATCCTTTGCCAATTTTGACACCGGCTACTTGGAAAAAAAGTTGTCTAATTGAGTGAAAAGGAATTAGCGAAGAAATAACGTTGAGTTTGAAAAGAACCAAATCCAGGAAAATATTAAAAATCCGATTAATAATTTTGTTGACAACTTCTTTTTGGGTCAAGTTCCTACCTATTCTGTCTTTCATATATACCAGAATATAATATCAGAATTTGCTTCGCATATACTATATCAGCAGTTCGCCTTGGCACCCTTCGTCGAGTCAAACTCGACTTCGGTTACACCAATGGCGCTCCTCTAATAAATCAGCAGCGCATTAGCACTCTGATATATATCAGGAAGCTCGGCTCAACAAGTTGAGCCAGCAGGGCTGATATATAATTTGTCACTTCGATCCAAATTATGGGGCTTATTTTGAAGCAACTTTTTCGAGAACTTGCAGGGTTTCTTTGGCACATTTTTCCCAAGAAAAACGTCTGATATTTACAAAGCCTTTTTTGATAAGATCGGATTTTATTTGGTTGTTCGTCAGAACCTTTTTGGTACCAGTAGCAATTGAACTTGCATCTTCGGGATCAATCAAGATACCACTATCTCTCACTATTTCCGGTAATGAAGATGTATTGGAAACAATAACCGGCACCCCGCAGGCTTGAGCTTCAATTACCGGAATCCCAAATCCTTCCCAAAGAGAAGGCAGGATGTACGCTTGGGCACCTGAAATTAATGCTGGCAAATCAGCATCTGGTACATAATCGGTGAAGATTACAGAATCTTGTAATTTGAGCATTTTGACTTTTTCAAAAATCGAATCATAAAGCCAGCCCTTCTTGCCAACGATAACTAAATTAAGAATTGTCGCCGACGCTCCAAAGCTTTGGCGACGGAGCGAGAATTGAGAATTGAGAATTAATTTATTGAAAGCTTCGATGAGATGCTCGAGATTTTTGCGAGGTTGGAGAGTACCTACAAAAATTATGTAATCCCCTTTTATTTTGTATTTGGACTTGATAGTTTCGACTCTTGATTTTGGCTGAGGTTTAAAACGATTTTCATCATAACCTTCATAAGTAACAGTAACTTTTGAAGGATTTACATAATAGTTTTTAACAATATCTTCTTTAGTAGTCTGTGAAACAGCGATGATGTGAGTAGCGTTTTTAACGGAATATTTTGTCCAACTAGTGAGCTGATAAAGATCATTCTTTTTGAACATTTCCGAAAAATGTAAAAATGAAAGGTCGTGAATTGTTACAAAATAAGGCACTCTCGAAAATCGAGGACCATAGTGGGCCATCGAGAAAAAAACGTCTAACTTTTGTCCAAATAGCAATTTTATAGGAAGGGCAAATTGAGTCCAAAGTTTCTTGGGTCCGAAAACTTTGTATTTGAAATTTGCTGATTCTTTGGGAAGACCAATATGGGGTTCGTCTTTTAAATAAATTAAGAATTGATGTTTCTTAACTTTTGCGAATTGTTTAAGAAGTTCAAAGGCGTACGTCCCGGAACCAACTCTATTTTTAACATTAGCTTCATTTCCGTCAATACCAATTATCAACTACGGGCCACCTCCTCGTAAACCTTTAAGGTTTCTTTGGCCGTTTTAGTCCAAGAATATTGATGGGCACGATTCATGCTGGCCCTAACCATTTTTTGGTAATTTTCCAGATTCAAATCAAGTACCATTTTAATCGCCTTTTCTAACTGATTTTCGCTTCGCGGATCAACCAAAATAGCTGTGTCTTTGGCAATTTCTACCATTGAAGAATTATTAGAAGTTACCACTGGTGCACCACAAGCCATTGCTTCCAGAATCGGTAAACCAAATCCTTCATACAATGAAGGGTAAATAAATACTCTACAACCACTATAGAGTGCTATCAAGTCTTCTTTTGAGATATAACCGGTAGAAACAACTCGTCCGGTCGCCCCGTCTGTCGGTAGATGAGCTTTTTGTCCAAGATTAACATCTGCCCCCCAACCATGTTTTCCGGTTAAAACTAAACTTAAATCGGGTTTTTCTATTCGAATTTTTTCAAAGACATCGACTACTTTTTGAATATTTTTTCTTGGTTCTTGGGTTGCTACAGAAAGAATAAAGGGCTTTTTAATTTTGTATTTTTCCAGAACCTCTCTAACTTTTTCATCATCTTGAGGTTTAAAAATTGAAGAAGGGGCAAGAGGAATAACCGTTATTTTCTCATCAGGGATTTCTAAAAACTTGATAAGATCCTCTTTTGTGGTTTCAGAATCTGCAATAATTGCGTCGATTTCTCGTTTAACATAACCAAGTCTTCTCTTTTGATTGGCAACAATTTTTGGATGAGAAGTAGAAGGGAAAAGATAAGCAACCATATCATGGACTGTAGTTATCTTTTTGGTACTTTGAGATTTTACGGGTGGCTGTGTCCAGTCAGAAGAATGAAATACATCAACCTCACCGATAAATTTTTCAATAGGCAGGATATGCAATCTATTCCAGAGAAGTGCTAATAGACATGGTGGGTAAAAAACAGTCTTAAACTGAACATTTTTATATTGTGAAAGCTGCTTTTTGAAATCAGTCAATTTTTTATAGAGCCTTAAAGAAGATCCAAAAAGAACATATTGATTTTTACGATCGGCTTTTAAGAGTGCTTCAACCAGCTGTTTTGTATAATTGGAAACTCCTGTACCGTAAACAATTTGAGAAACATCGATGCCAATTTTCATGAAACAAATTCTATCACAAAAATCCTCCGATAACAGTTTCCAAAGTTGGCAAATCGCAGTATCGGAACAAGTAAAAGATAACCTTTTAAATAAAGATAGTACAGAAATTTATTTTTGGTTATCCAAGTTTTCATAAGTATATTGCGAATAAAAAGATTTAAATTTTTGGATGAAGAAACCTTGGCCTTTTTGTTTAATTTCCTGAGTGACCTGTCAGTAAGAACTAAAATCTCATCTGAGGAAGGAAGGCCGTTTCTGACATGTTCCTGAAGAAACTGATTTTCATTTTCAAAAATTTTTACCCAATATTTCTGGAGTTTTCTATCCTGATCTTCGGCATATTTGCCCGTTGGCACGACGATAACAGCAAGTTTTTTGGCAACTCTTAATATTTCATAAATCGCTTTTTCACGAAGATCTTTTTCCAGATGTTCTAGTACATCGACAGAAATCACGACATCATAATAATTCTTGCGAAACGGTAAAACGTCAGCTCTTCCTTTGATTTTATTCAGTAGTTTGGTCTGAGGACCAGAGAAATCAATATCCAAACCATCTACCGGTTTTTTAAGATAAGGTACAATACCCAGTGAACCCGAACCAACTTCTAAAATTTTGGCATTTTCAAGACCGATTTCTTTGAGCAAGAATACCACCGGCAAATAACGGAGAGCCGCCTCAGAATGTTGTCTCCAATAAAACTTGTCGAAGCTATTTTTAATAATTTGCCTGACGGGTAAATTCATAAACGAAACCAACTCCGTCAAAGTCCCGAGTTTCAGTACTTACAAATCCCTGTCTGGTAAGTTCTTGAAAAACCAAACCTTGGGGATCTGTGATTGAAGAAAGGTATTGGAATAGGAAGACCTTATCTTTACCGTTAGTTAAGGCGCCTACTTTCTCTTTAACCTTATCCTGTTTGGCGTTAAAGCTTTCAAGAGCTCCTTCGGCTTTTAACCTTCCCTTATTATAGAAGTCAAATGGGGCAAAGGAGAAGCTCGACTCAAAAAGTACAATTGTGGCAGGTGTCGAATCTTGAAAAACATATTCGGTTGCCGATCTCCAATTTTCTCTTTGGAACTTACTGTTAGTAAAATAAATTGCAGTTGAGGTCAAGTTAATTGAAAGTGCAATTACTAAAAGGGTTCTAGTTAACGGTCTCCAGTTGACGGTATTGATTGCTGAAGCCCAAATCAGATAGAAAGCCCCCAGTACAAATACAAGTCTGAAATAAGCAAAAACCGGTATGAAAAAAGCGAGGACAAAACTTATAAAAATTGGTCCGAAAAACCAAAACCATAAAAATGATCTTTTCCATGATACTCGAAATAAAGACAGCAAAAACAAAAAGATTACAAAGATGCCGACTGGTACAAATAGTAAGGCGTAAATAAGATTATTGTCGTTAGAAATTCGGCCAATTGTAAATTTGACAAAAGTTATAAGGAAATTTTTTAAGTTTGGAGCTCCCACCACCTGAGCCCAAGCAGGGGAAATCGCAACCGTAGAAAGACCAACATTTAGTTGTTTGGGTAAAATAATAAACCAAGGAATTAAAAAAATAAATATTAGAAGAAAGGAGGGAACAAACGCTCGCAGAGTCGATTTAGCAATTTTATTCCGATATATAAAAAGGTACAAGATATAAACTGGTATTAGAAAATAAGGCAAGTAATCACAATAAAGCATTAGAACTGTTGAGATAATAAAACCGACCCAAGATAAGATAGAATCTTTGTCAATAAGACAGACAAAAAAGTAGACAGATAAACTTGCAAAAAAAGCAGACATCATGTACATTCGAGCTTCTTGAGAATAATAAATGTGCAATGGAGCGGTTGAAATTAAAATCGCGGCAATGATGGCAGTTTTTTTGTCGAATAATTTCTTGCCGATAAAGTAAGTAACAAGAACAGTGCCTACCCCAAAAAAAACTGAAGGCAATCGGGCAAAAATCTCCGAAATATTATAGAAGTGAAATCTTTGCAAAAGCAGAAACCAACCTTTTAAAAGAATATAAAAAAATGGAGGATGAAAATCTCCCGAGGAAAAATTTAGGATTAAAGATTTAAGATTAAGCGCGTTGACAATATTAACACTAATGGCTTCATCGAGCCAAAGACTTTGGTTAATAGCTATAAGTCGTAAGACTAAAGCAATTACAAGTATGACTAAAAGCATCTTGTTTTGTATTTTATCATTTGGATAAAACGGTTTTTATTTTACTTTGATTTCTTTTCCCCAAAAAATGACCTAACAACCGAAATCCAAATTCCCAGATCGTAGAATAATTTAAAAATAACAAACATCAATTGTCCATAAATAATCGACTTGTAGATCCCGATAGCCAAAGAGGCAGGAAAACTGTAAAAGAGAAACGATCGCAAACGTCTAGCTGGACTTCCTGAAATAAATTCATTTTTGCCAATCCAACGTGCCTGTTTGAAAACCTCCTCGAGCGACGAGGGGTTTAAATGATAGTATATAGCGCCTGCAGCTAATGACGATTTGATTTTCAGTTTTCGTGAGAGTGACCAATCATCAGTATATTCACCGGTCGTATCAAAACCCCCAACTTTATCGAATTCTTTCTTTAAAATTGCCCTGTAGACAGGCGCTTGATCGGGATAATCGACAGGTAGCATTCGATCTTTCGGAACATTTCTGTTAAAGTTCCAACAAATTGACCAAAGATTATCTTTATTTGAAACCATTTCGTTTTTGGAGAAAGTACCAATAGTCTTACCTTTCAAAATCGGCTTGACTAAATCTCGAACAAAATCTTTTTCAAAAATCATATCAGCATCGACAAAAACTAATATCTCTCCGCGAGCTTTTGATGCTCCAAAGTTTCTAGCCGGCCCCGGGCCCTGATGGTTTTGATGAAGCAATTTTAAATTTTCACTTTTTGATTTTAAATTTTCAATTATTTTTACGGTTTTATCTGTTGAACCGTCATCAACAAGAATTATCTCAAGAGGTTTGTATGATTGATTTTGGAGACTTTGGAGGCAATTCAGGATAACTTTATCTTCATTAAAAATCGGAATTATTATTGAAACTAATTTTAGGCTATGGTTTGTCATGAATGTCAAAAATTATAAAAAATCCGAGCTGCTAACAGGTTGTTCTGTTCTATTTGTTGTCTTAAAAATTATTTCTCCGCAAGGAGACTCTTCGGAAAAGCTAAACGATACAAACATGTTCAAGGTATTTGAATATGTTAATTAATCTTTAATATTACTAGTTTTTAAATTCACTTTTTTAAGAAAGGGGATCACGTTAAAAATAAGCGGTGAAAAAATAATAAAAACAGGGATAATTATAATTGCCCAGTAATCACTATAAAATCCGCTTGAATCACTAGTACCTATGAAGGGACTTATTAACAACAACGGGAAGGAAGAGCTGATCGCTATTAATAACAAATTCATATTGTTTTTGTATTTGTAGAGTGGAAGTGTAATTAAAAACCCAATTGAAGTGAGGATCGTAAATAAAGTTCCTATTCTGAGCCAAGCTAAGCTATAAAATTGTGTTGAAAAGGCAAGGATATGAAGTAAGAAACCTCTATCAAATGGATGAATTCTGCGTGAAGTGTAAGAAATAACACTATTATAATTTTTTTCAATTAGGAAAAGATGCATAAGCATAAAAATAAGGAAGGCGAGCACAACAATCAATAAAGGAGTTATTCTTTTATGTCTAAAGGAGAGAATAATTGAGATTGCAATTGCTGGGATAATCAAAAGCTCTCTCGTAAAAAATGATAAAACTAGGAAGAATATTCCAATCGGTGTTTTTTTATTAAATATAAAAGCAAGCGCAAGTAAAAAAGGAAATAAAGACCACCATTCGATGAAAAGAAAAGATGTATTAGAAACAGCATTTAGAAAATAGGGAATTAGCGCAAGTAGAGAGAAAACCGCAAATTCTTCTTTGACCAAATTTTTAGTAATTAAAAAAGCAGCAAGGAGAGATATGGATGAAAGAATAATAAACAAATTGATGATTCCCTTCCCATTTGTTGCTAAAAATCTCCAAATGTAAAAAGCGGTTGGTAGCCTCCATGAATAAAGATCGGTGGGAATTTTTGTGAACCTTGCGTCATTTCTTAATGCTAAACCAAATGATTTATAGTAATTTTCTCCTTTTTTCATGATATAAAAAGTTTTTAATAAATCTTTCTCGTCTGAAACATAACCTTTATCTATTGGTTCGGAAGTCACTGAACTGTCTAGTTTAGACACTATGGATTTTGCAGAAAAAATATATGTTACAGTAAGTACCAATACTAGAATAAAAACTTTTTCATGGGCAAGATTTCTGAAAAACCTATTCTGAAAAATAAAAAAAACCACTACTATAAAAATATTGAACAAGTTTAAGAGTCTAACTGTATTATTTAATGGTTGAACTTGTATCAATAAAAAAAAGGCGAAAGTTAAAGATATTGTGAACCCATTTAGGACTAAAGATTTCAGCATTTAAAGTAATTTTTCGCAAGCTGTATTTACAATAATATTAAGGCGATATCTGTATTCCACCCATCTTTTTGGGTAAGATTTAAACTTTCACCTATAAACGAAACGCATTATAAAACAGTAATATTTCAAAGTCACTATGAGACTTTGCTTTCTTGATGAAATGATTTCAATTTGATTTGTCGATTTTTAATCAAACTTTGAAAAAATAATCCCATAATCAAGCCTGTTCCAAGGATAATAAAAGGATCTACCATTACCCCCCAGTTATCCGTCCAGCAACATAAACCTATTTTTAGAAAAATTATTAAAGTTGTAATAAATAAGCTAAGTAGATAACCAATAATAAAACGGTACTTTGGTTGAAAAATAAAAATAGATATTCCGATTAAAAACTGACAAAATGTGTAAAGGGAAAAAAGTCTATATTCAGAAAATAAGTATCGCCAGGAACCATTCGCAAGAACCTGCCTTATAAACTCTAAAGTAAGTGTATGATAACGACCCGTAAGCATTTTATCTATAGAAAATGGTAATCTCTCGAAAACAAAAAATGCATGTATAACAAAAACCAAAGAGAAAACTATTATTGATGTCAAAAATACCTTAATTAATTTATATTGTTTAAAAACAACACTTATCAAACCCGCACTTAATATAGGAATCAGAAATAATTCACGGGAAATTAGTGCTAAACTCGCCCCAAAAGCTGCAATATATAAACGTTCAAAGAAAACTCCAAAAATAAATAAGAAAAATGGGAGCAATCCCCACCATTCCATCTGAAGAAACTCTAAAGAAGTTCCGCCAAAAACAAAATAAGGCACAAACAAAAACGGAATTATGAGAGATAATTCCCTGCTAAGTATTTTTTTACCAATATAAAAAGTGAGCGTTAAGACACAGGAAGAAAAAAACAAAAAAAGAATATAAAGGTTTAGCGGGTTATTAAAAGCCAATAATTTCCATAATATAAATGTGGTTGGAAGTCGATAAGCCCATAAATCATATGGAAAACCATGATTTCTAAAATCTCCCCGATAGGCTTCTCCAAAAGCGTCATAATAAGAAACCCCTCCGGACATTAAAAAAAAGGTTTTTAAAAATACATTTGGATCTCTGGTATATTGTCCGGCAACAGGTTCAATTTTTAAAGAATTAATAACATTTTTACTCTCATAAATACTAATCACCAAAAAACTACCAACGATAAAAATTAGGCAAAAGTAATTTAATAAATCTCGTCTGTTGGTAATATTGATTATCAAACGCATGATCATTAAAGAAAATAGTCCCGACAAAATCACAATTAAGGGTATTCGAAACAAAAATCCTATAAAGACTATTAGGCTCAAACTAAGAATCCATTTTAAAAAATTTCCACCTGTTAATAAGACTCCTAATAACATTCCAAATGAAATCCACGCTACCATTTTAGGTAGAAAATAATTACTTCTCACAACTGCACTAGACAATAAAAATATTAATAATATATTAAAAAAGAATGGGGATAGCTTGCTTAGTATTGTGATTTTTTTAAAGTTATCATAAATAATCATATAATCTGAATAAAAAGTCGTACTTTAAAGTTCTTTTATTAATTTACCGTACTTTTCAGCTATTTTATTCCAGCTAAACTTAAGAGAGCCTAGACAATTTTCGATTGTTTCTTCCTCATTGTGGGCTGGGATAATAATAGAAACTGGAAGTAATTTATCCATTAGTTTTTTGTCTATTTTCTTTATTTACTAAGTAATAGACAATCAAAAGAAATGATGGATAAACTTGAAGTAAAACTCTACTAATTGAAGTGGCAATCTGGGAGGCCTGGTCTTCTTTAGAAATATAAAACACAAATGAATAACTTAGAATCTGAATTACCATTATGACTGTTGCAAACAAAAGTAATCTATTAGTTATCAATGCTTTAATTTTTGTCACATAGAATAAGCCAGTAATCCACCAACCCAAACCCCAGATTTGAACTTGTCTAAATTGTTCTCTAAAAGCATGGGCTGTGTATAAATTATATTTAAAAAATGGCTTTTGAGAAATGATTTTGTAGAAATCCTGATTTAGATAACGTGAATCAAGTTGGTAGTAATATTTTAAAAATAGATTGGCAAGCAAAAAACTTAAAGCAAAAGTAAATACCAATTTCAAGTCAGATTCTGCAGTTAATTTCCAAGTAAAAATCGGCAGAAGTAAAATAAAGGCAATAAGACCAGGAAGGGCATCGTTTTTTGTAAAAGCAGCAAACCCTAAGAATAGTGCGGAAAATAAAAAATTTTTTCTGATTATTGCACCAGTTGAAAGTAGAAAGAAAAGACTTACAAATATGTCAGCATTTCCCGAATAGTTTTCTTGTGAGACAGTCTGCCAAAGAAATGGCGTAAACATAAGAACTAGGAGCCAGGAGTACTTTTTAATATCCCAGTTTGCGATGTTGAGATGTTTCTTAAATTCAAAAATTATCGAAAGGAAAGCAACAAAAGGTATAATCCTAACCCATATCTCATTTGAATTCCCGTTAATATAATAGAACCAACTTACAGCAAACGGCCATAAGTTATGATCATCTGCCGGGTTGTAAATCTTGGCATTTTCTTTGGTTATACCTCCATCAACCCAAAATGTCCTGCCTTTTGCGAGCCATCTTTCATAAGCATCGTAACCCCAAACGGCTTTTGAGAAAGTAAGCATTGATAAGATGATTAAAAAGGTAGTAAATATAATTAGGAAAATTTTTGGGGATTGTTTAAGTGCTCGAATATATAGGTCTATATTTTTTAAGGTTTGGCTTTTTAGCCTTATGTCTAGAAAAAACGGCAGTGAAAATGTAAGTGCGACTAGCATTACTAAAACTCGGGTTAAATGAATCTGTAGAAGACTTGATATGTAAAAAACGATACAAAGTGTACCAAGACCTAATGCAAAAAGTGTAGGAAAACTAAAATTGAAATTTTTTACTTTTCCTAAATAAAATTGTGTAAGTATACCTAGTTCTAAAATTGAAAAAACCGCAAAGACTGAAAAAATAAAGCTCATTTTTCTTTAAGTTTATATTCGCTTGCAGAAATTCGTTGAGTTTGATTCGACGAATGAATGCAAAAGACGAATACATACTTTCGAGGAATAAAGGCACTAAAAGAGTGTATGTTTTCTGCGCTCATGTAAACTTAAAGATCAATACCGAGGACTTTTAGTCCTCGGAAGTTTATAAATGAAATTATTTTCAAAAGTAACAAGTGGTGATAAGTTAAGTTCTGGATGAGATGTAAATTGAGAAACAATGTAATCACATTTTGTGGCAGAATCTATGTTCCAAACAGTTTTAAGCCTGACGGGGTATGACTCTTGAATAAGATATTTAGTAGCAGTATCCCAAGACCAAAAAACGCAATTGTTATCTTGGGGGTCTAAGGTATCCCTGATCTTACTTGCGAAAGAAAACTGATTAAACGTCGAGCTTTTTATCTTTTCTTTGTCGTTTCTAAAAAACAATTTTGCTTCTTCTAAGACTTTTGTAATTTGGGAAATTGAAGTTGAGGTCGCGAAAAACATACCTAAGACGATAACAATTGAGAACATTTTCCTTTTAAATCGGTTGTCTAAAAAGAAAGAAGTAACCATTACTAGCGCAAAAGTAATATAAAAAAGACCTCCAAGTTGAAGTACTTTGGCAAAGAAATTTTCCATTGATTATTTAAGATAATCCTCGAATTAGGTTGGCATACTTTTGTGCTATTTTATTCCAGCTAAACTTAAGGGCTTGGCAGTATGGAATATTTTTGTAGTTAGTTTTAACGGCAGTTTCAAGATCCTTTGCATATTTGTCAAGATTTTCGGGATTAGTAAGAATACCAGCATTTCCAATAATTTCCGCTCGAGAACTATCGTTGGTAGTAACAATTGGTAGATTACAAGCCATTGCCTCAACATAGGAAATACCGAATGCTTCTGTTTGGGAAGCCAGAGTAAAAACTCTTCCTGCACGATAATATTGGGGAATTTCTTCGTAGGGAACAACCAATCTTAAATATCTTTCGCCTAAGATTCTTTTACCAAGAGAGTCGACAGCCCCGCGTAGTTGACCATCTCCTAACATTAAGAGGCTTAAATCTTGGGTTTTGGCCACGGCCCGAATTGTTAAATCGACTCTTTTGTAAGAAACGAGGGCTGAAGTACAAACAACAATCGGTCTTTTTAGGAGAAGATTTTTAGGTCTAACTTTGGGATGGAATCTAGCAAGATCGACACCGTTAGGAATAATTGCGGTTTTAACCTCCGGTGCAAGTTTCTGAGCCCAGTCAGCTTGGGCGGAAGTTAAAGCAACAAAAACATCGGGCCTAAAAAAAATATTAAAAGCGTCATCGGAGCCAATTCCAGCATGACCTGAAATTAAAATTTTTGAACCAGTAATTTTGGAGAAGATACGAAGAATGGCAATTTGCCAACCACCATTTAACGGAATAATTAAATCATGCTTATATTTATAAATTTTGGGAAGTGTCTTTAAGGTAAAAACCAAAATTCTTATCGATTGCCAATCTAGGTATAGTCGCCCGAAAACATTCTTGGGAGATTTTGGAGGAATAAGCTGTCCTTTTATCTGGACAACTTTAAATTTCCGGGCTTGTGGATTGCCCGCTTGAAAAATTGTAACTTTGTGTCTGATGGTTAAACGTCTGGCAATTTCATAGGCGAAAGTTTCTACTCCCCTTTCAACAATTCCAGAATAATAACTTAAAATCGCAATGTTGGCCATTTTATTTAGCTTTAAATCTACGAATACCCCATAAAAGCAAAGCGACAATGGTCGCAAGAGTAAGAGTCTTACCTAAAAGATAACTCTCTGGCTGATATTTTAACTCTAAGCTTTCAGTTCCGGACGGAACTGTTATTTTTCTGAAAATAGGTTCTTTCTCAGTAATTATATATTTTTGATAATCAGTAAAACCAAACCAGCCAGGATAAAAATTTTCAGAGAAAATTAAGTTTTTCGGGATTGTATCCTTTTGAAATTTTACTTGAATTAAATTTGGAGAATATTTAACTATTTTGGCCTCAGAATTATCATCCTCAAAATAAACTCTGGGCTTGAATTTTTTGTTTTGATAGAGATAAATATTTTCGAATTTATCAAGATAAATAAAATCTTGATCTGTGATCGGGTAAGTTGAAGCAACATACTTAACATTACTCAAACCCAAAAAATAAGAGTTTGGTGGTGTAGGATTCTCAGTCTGCCAGACTTGATAAGGAGGAAAAATCACCGCAAACTCCGAGTATTGATAATTTCCCGCCTGCGACAAAAATTTGATAAATTTTGCATCCTGAATAGGAGTTTCACCATTAAGAATCTGGATATTGTACTTAGATATTAATTGAGGATTAAAACAATAAGTAGTGCAGTAAACCCTAAAAAGTTCTCTGTCCTTTGCGAGAAATTGATACAAGGCTTCATTTCCAAAGTTCAAATTTGAAATAGTTTGAATTTTTCGGTAACCAATAAAAACTGACTCTGCAAGGAAAAAAATAATTGCAAGATAAATGATTGATTTTCTTTTAATTTTTTCAAGCGCATATGCGGCAATTAGCGCAACAACTAGAGCAACTACAAACCATGGTCTGGTGGTAACACGCGAATATTTTAAGAAAGGTAGAAGATAGTAAGCAATTTTAAAAATTGGAGTGGAAACTCCTGTTACAAAAAGTAATGTCAAAAGTCCAATCAACGCCAAGAACAACTTTTTAATGTTAGATAGATACCAAAATCCATACATAAAAAGTAGTGTAGGAACTATACCCAAATAAAGAAATGATTCCTGATCCAGATTGGAAAAATTAAAATAAGGGAAGATGAGGCTTGTAAAAAATCTTTTAAGGTTCCACAAGGGTATCGCGACATCTTCAAGTCTTAACTGAGATCTGGTGGAAAGTGGAGCAAATTCTAGTTGAGGAAGAAGCTGAATTGCGGTTAATCCTATCATCAAGACTACCATTGTGATTAAAGGTTTAAAGACCCTAACTAATTCGTCTATAGTCAACTTCTTTTTATCTAAAAATTTAAATAATAAATGATAAAAAAGATAAATAATGAAAAAAATTAGTCCGTAATAAAAAATCGTCGGATAGGTAATGTACATAAAAGCCAAAGAGAATGCTCCAACAATTATCCAATTAAAATTAAGGCCGGTTAAATTCTTTCTCAATGCCAAAAAACCCAAGGGGAAATAGGCAAAAGAAGCAATCATTGTGAGGTGTCCGGCCGCGAAGTGTAGAAGCATTTTTGTAGAGAAGGCATAAAAGATTGCCGCAGTAAAAGAAGAAGTTTCAGAAAGTTTAAACGATCTTGCCAGCAGATAGGTAAAAATGCCGGCTAGCAGAAAATGAATAAAAAGATAAAAAATGGAAGCAAATTTAACTGGAAAAATCAAAAATGCGATGTTCCCTGGATAAAATAGAGAGGAGAGTGGGTTACCGATGAAATTTTCTCCCATCATTTGGTCAGGACGCCACAGAGGAATTTGTTTATAAGAAAAAACTGAATCCCTAAAAAAAATAAAAAGAGGAATATAAGTCCTTCCTAAATCATTATCTTTTGAGGTCAAAAGGTCATCTTTAAAAAAGAATGGAGAGAAAAATGTCAGGCAGATTAAGAAAAGGAGTAAAATTTTTATTCTCATTTTCGAATTTTTAGCCAAAGAGTGTCAGAAATCTGAAAAAAGTTCTGGTAATTTTCGTCGAGATAATCTGCAATCTCCTTGGGTCTATAGACGCCAAGTTCATACTTTGATCCTTTGTCATACGGCTTAAAAATTATAAATTTTGGATTTTGCTCTTTAATTCCTTCAATAACTTTCTCCTGAAGACCGGGGATTTCTAGATACCAGGGAAATTCATCTACCCATGGTCTAACCGGAATTCTATCTGAAAGAACCAGCATTTGATCAGGACCGTTCTGAATATAAATGGGTTCAGAGATAGGTACAACTCTCTTCAAAAAATTAGCCGGGGCAATGATATTTTCTTCAAAAAATCGAGTTTCTTTTGTCCAATTTTTGGTGAAATATCTAGCTGTAAAAGCTATCAGAAAAATTAAGCTTACAGCAAAAACTGACTTTGCTAAAATCTTCGACTTTAAAACAGTTTTGAAATTCTCTCCGAAGGATATTGAAAGAATTGAAAGTGAAGGAACTAAATGGAAATAATCGAAACGGGGATAAGCAAATAAAATCATAATAAAGCTGGTTAAGATAATAAAGTTTACATTGAATTTCTTTTTAATAAGAACGGGCATAAAGATTAAAAATAAGGCTGCAACAATCATCAACTCACGGACTGTAGGAAAAAGAATGTATCCAGGCATTTTTGATGCTTTTAAAAATGGGAAATAGTAATTCCAATAGAGAAAATCCGCAAGTGTACCTTTTTGCCAAAAAAGAATAAGCTGAAATACTAGTAAAATTAATAAGGGTATGACAAAATAAAAATTTTCGGAAAGGATATTTACAGTTTTTTTGCCAAACTTAAAAACCAAAACGGCCAGAAACCAAAAAGGAAGCCATATAACTTGCTGTTTGATAAAAAAGGCAATCGTCAAAAAGAAAATTGAAAAAAATAAATCTTCATGCCTAGGTCTTTTAGACATTACAAACTTAAAAAAATAATAAAATGAGATAAGAATTATTGGTGTTTGAATAAGATCAAACCATAATCCATTAACAGAAAAAGGTATTGAGAAAATTATAAAAAATAACGTTGACATAAAAGCGTATGAAGTCTTTTGAAAAATTTTTTTAGTGATTATGAAAATGACGATATCTATTATTGAAATTATTGCCCACGTCAAAGTTCGGTAAGACAAAGGACTGTAGCCAAAAACTCTAGAGAAAACAGCCAAAAAACCTGATAAAAACGGCGGGTAGGGATTAATAATATCTTTATAAAGTGAGAAGCCGTTGTTTAATAAAAATGGATAAACAACCATTTCCGGCCACAGAGTAAACCGGGTATTGATAAGCAACAACAAATGAATGAAGAGTGTCAGAACTAAAAATGATAATTTTCTATTTGCTGTAAGTACCTTGAATATCATTCCAGCGAATTCTGATAAGGCCTATTAAAGAACGAAGGACATCTTTCTTAAGCGAAACCTTGGTACCTCTTACGTCACCCCACTCAACAGGAGCTTGGACAAATTTAATCTTAAGTTTTTTACAGAGAAATATAACTTCTGCATCGAAAGCCCAATCGTAAATTGTAATTTTTTCAAATAATTTCTTCGCAACATTTTTCTCAAATGCTTTAAACCCACAAGTAGCATCCTTAATCTGCCAATCAATAAATAATCTTACAAGAAAAGTGAAACCTCTTCCTAAAAATTCGCGCAAGGGATATTGATGCACTAAAATCTTAGCATCTTTAACTCTACGAGAACCGATGACCACTTTAAATCCTTGATCGAAATATTTAAAAAAACTTTCAATGGTACTTACCGTAACGGAATGATCAATATCTGTAAATAAAATGATTTCTCCTTTTGCTGCCTTAACTCCTTGAATAATTGCATAGCCTTTGCCATGATTAGTTTTATAAGTAATTACTCTAACCTTTTTTTCTTTTTTTTGTGAAGATTTCATCAAATTCAATGTTTGATCTTTAGAACCATCATTGACAAAAATCAGTTCCCACAAATATTTTTGTTTTTTTAGATAAGAGAGATAATGTAGTAAGCCTTTTTGAAAACGGTTTTCCTCGTTATAACAGGGAACAATCACAGAAAGTCTAACTGACATGACTTTTTTGGAATTTTAAAATTACGTATCCAATCATTAATAAAAATGAGGCCAATTCACTTATTGAAAAAGCAATCGCTCCTCCTAACGCTTTTTGCGATGGGACTAAAAGTACAAGAAGAAATATAAAGAAGAGATATCGAAGAATAGTAATAATAAAAGAGGTGCTTGACTGACCAAAATAATAAAGGATTATTGAACTGGGGATAGTTGACAGGAAAAAGAAAATAAAGCCTATTGATAGAACTTGCAAAATTTGTGACGCTTCTTTAAATTTTTCTCCAAATAACAATAAGGTGAGAGGGTTTGAAAATAATATTAGAAGAACTAAACATAAAGATAATAGCAGTGGAATAATAGCAGCTTTTTTAGCGTAAAGTATTGCTTTTTCGCTTGTGTCAAACGAAGTGAATCTTGAAGCTAAAACTCTGGTAAAATTTCCACCGAATTGATATGAGAAAGTTAGTATTTTAAAAGGGGCAGCATAAAGACCCGCAGCCGCTGGTCCTGCAAGTTTAAGCAAAAAATAATTATCAAATGGGATGGCTGAAATAATCAGAGCAGAAGCAATCCAAGAATTATATTGAAAGTAATTTTTAACAAGATCTCTGTCGGTTTTTACCATTTTAAACGACAAATACATCTTGCCGGTGACAACTGAGGTTAGAGTTATCAAGAAAAAAAGTGTCGTAAGAAAATAAAGACCAATACTTAAAAAGAAAGTGCTTATAACTAAAATTCCAAGTCTGGCGACATTTGAAGAAATATTGACAATTGACGCCTTTAAAAATTCTCTCTTTGACTGAAGTGCGGCGACGAAAAAATTTGTTAAAAGGATAAAAATTGTTGAGGCAAACGCTATTCTTAGAAGCTGAGTAATTTCCGGATGACCTAGGTAATTGGCCAGAATTGAAGAAAGTAGAACGCCGAAAACACCAACTAAAATTCCTGAAATTATATATGATTTTAAAGCAAGAGAAAAAATTGCATCTGTTTGATCAGAGTCTTTACGGACAAAGCGAAAAATTCCAGCATCTATCCCGAAATTGGCAACAGCAGCAGCCATAAGACCGGTGGCGACAATTGTTGAAAATAATCCATAGTCGCCTGGACCCAGAATCCGTGGGGCTAGAATAAAAAATAGTCCACCTGCAATTATGTTAACTAAAGTTCCAATAAAAACTATCGATGTATCTTTGCCTGTATCCGTAAAAAAAAGATTTTTAAAATATTGAATCATTCGATCAAAGTATACAATTTTGATTTATGGAAGTATATTAGTACCAAAATAAACCTATGCGTAAAAATTTATATCAAGATTTGTTTGAACTCGAAGAAAAACACTGGTGGCATCTTTCAAAGAGAAAAGTATTACTTGAAATTATTAAAGATTTAAATCTTAACAAATTCAGAAACCCAAAAATTCTAGAAATAGGTTGTGGAACCGGTAAGAATTTGGAGGTTTTGGACAAATTTGGAAAAACTTTGGGTCTTGATATTTCGGAGGAAGCAATCAAGTTCTGCCGGAAAAGAGGGTTGAAAAATGTGAGTCTGGGGCAAGCCGAAAAGATACCCTTCCCAAAAGATAATTTTGATCTCGTGGTTCTTTTAGATGTACTAGAGCATACAAATGACCAAAAAACCATAAAGGAAATTCATCGAATCCTAAAGTCAAAGGGCTTTTTGATTGTTACTGCTCCGGCATTTCCGTGGCTTTGGAGTCAATGGGATGTTGTCCTTGGTCACAAAAGAAGATACACGCTAAAAGGACTTGCTTTTATTTTAAAAAGGGAAGGTTTTGAGACAAAAAAAATTTCTTATATGTTTTCTTTTCTGGTTGTGCCTGCCTTTTTTGTCCGCTTAATTAAATCCAAATTTTTTAAAAAAGATTACCGCTCTGATTTTAGATTATCAATACTGTTTCTCAACTGGATTTTTTTGCAATTTTCCAATCTCGAGCGATTGATTTTACTCAAGAAAGGTATTCCATTTGGAACTAGCATTATATGTCTTGCCCAAAAACGACAAGTCAATCGAACCAACCGGAAGAATTATCCAAGATGATGACTTCAATATTGCCAAAAACGGTACTTTTCACTTCATGAGATTTTAAAACAGTATACCGTTTGTAAAAATCTTGAGTCTCTGGCACAAAATCATGAACGACAAAAGTTACAACAGTCTGCGGATGTTTTTCAACAACTTGCGTGGTTCCGTATAAATATGCAAGGTTTGGATCGACATAACTTTTAACTGGCTCTTTGCCAAAAACAACAAATAAGTAGCGATAACCTGAGTACTTCCAGCAAGTTGATAACGAATCTAGAGAAAAGGGTCTGTCCCCTACCTGACTCATCGTAAATTCGATTGCCTGTTTTTTGTAAATCAACCCCATGCTATTTTGCATTTGGGAAAGTTTGTAAAGATTGGCGATAACAAAAAGGACTAGAAAGAGAAGCCACATTTTTTTTGGAAGCAAGCTTACTATTTTTGCAAAAATCAGAAGAAAAACTGCAAATAAACCGGTGATGTAATGTTCGAAAATATCAGCTCTAAAAATAGTACCGTAAATTTGGATACCCAAAAAATAGAGAGTGACAAGAAGGCTTACAAGATACCAACCACTTTGAGTCTGCTTTCTTTTTAAACCCCAAATGGTGAAGTCAATAATGGCTATTGTGGACAAAAAAATGAAGACCAAAGGAATTGCTTGATATTTTTCTTTTACATAGTCTCGACAATAGGAATATTGTTTTGATATTTGATCATCGCCGAAAGTATAAATTAGACGAGTAAAAGCTCTTGGGAAAATTAGTGAGTTATTGATAAATTTACTCAATTCAAAGCCTGGGTTATTTCTTCCCTGTCTCCAAAACTCAATGATTGGTTTGGTATTAGCAAAATTGTGTTTAAGATCAAATGCTACAAGAGGCAAAAATGAGAAAATAATTAGTCCTAGTGCAAAAAAAGTACTCTTTTTGATCGGTAATTTATAAACTATCCAAACAATAACCAAAAGAAAAAGAAATACACAATTGGATGGATCTGTATGAATGCTAAAAGCAATGACAATACCTAAAAGAAGTGTAAATTTATCAAACGTTCTTGAAGGATTCTTCGCTTTGCTCAGAATGACAGAAGAAGTGATTATTTTGTAAAGGGAGAAAAGGACAAGCAGAGAAACTAAAGGACCCCAATAAAGAGCCCAAAGGTGCCGATCATAAACAATCGCAAGATAGGAAAAACTCCAAAAAGTAGCTGCAGTAAAACCAACCTTTTTGTTGACAAAGCTTTTTCCCACAACATACATCATCAAAGTCGTCATCATTGCAATTAACGCGCCTGCCCATCCCCAAGCGATTGGATTAAGTTTCCCCAAAAACAGTGCGAAAGTTAAAAACCAATAAAAGTAAGGAGCGAGATGAAATCCAAAAGGAGTAACTCCACCAATAAGTGGAAGATGATGCCAAAGAATTAGACGTCTTCCAACAAAAGCAGGAATCGACTCATCGTACGTGAAATAAAAAAGTTTCTCTAGTCTGATAACTCTGAGAATAAAGGTGATGACTATAAGTAGAATAATGGGCCAAAATTTTAATAATTTATTTATCATTTTTTACAGATAAATAACGTCGTTGAGCCAGGAAAAAATCGGCAAGGACGAATAATTTTTACTTTGAACCCCAATTCTAGTAGTGAATCTTTAAGCTCATTGGAATTCCAATAATAAATTCTATCTTTTGGATAAAAAATAAAATCCCAAAACCTTGAAAGTTTGCTTCTTATGAATTCCTTTGTGTCTATTTCTTTTATTATCAAGATTCCATCTTTTTTTAGTCCCGAGGCAATTCTTGCAAGTAGTTTTCTTTGATCAGAAAAAAACAAATGATGAAGCACATCGGAAAGAACAACACCACTGACATTTTTGGGTTGGAATCTTTTAATATCTCCATAGATAAATTTTAAATTTTGGACTGAGCTTTTTGGAAGTCTAGATTTATCAAGGTCGATTCCTATAACCAGTCTTTCTTTCTTCGTTGCCAGCTGTTTTGCAATAATCCCCTCTCCACAACCAAGATCAAAAATTTTACCTTTTTCGGGTAGATTAGAATCAACTTCTTTAATAGGAAGGATCAAGGGTCTGAAAAACGCATAAAAAAAACTGGGGAGAGTAAACATTGACTATTTTAATTTACGTATAAATTTAGCAGGGACTCCTCCGTAGACTACATCGCTGGGAATATCTGAACTAACGACCGAGCCTGCAGTAATAAAAGCCCTCTTGCCAATAGTCACTCCCGGAAGAATAATACTGCCAGCTCCAATAAAACACCCTGTTTTAAGAACAACTGGTTGTGCTTTTTTCGGGAAATATTTTTGTAGGGGGTGATCTTTATAACCTACATTGGTGTGAGTAAGAACAAGAACTCTTTGAGCTAGGGTCACTTGATCTTCAACAATTACTTCTTCATAGAGATCTATAAGTGTTTCATCCCCGATAAAACAATCTCGACCAATTCGAAAACCTGAAAGTCCCTTGTGATACCAGTTAAAAAATTTTACTCCCATAATGATGGACTCAGAACCGATTTTTGCTCCAAACGAAATTAATAGTAACCTTCTTACTGGCGGTAATAAAGAAAAATTATAGATTATTTGCAATAAGCTATAAATTAAAAATCTCAACGTTTTTTTAAAACCAATTTCCTTAAGTGCTTTCATTCGATCTAATTATATATTTTCCTAAGGAAAAGATGAAAAATGATTGGAGAACAAAAGAAATGAATAGAACTAAAAGAATGATATTCCCTTTTAATAAAAAAGGTTTATATTGACTTACCTGTTTTATAAAAACATCGATATTTGAAAAATCGTAATAGGAAGTAGCAACGTAAGATAGAGAAGAATCATTAAACAATATCATCAAAAAACTGATGATTAAAATAACATATTTAGCGTATCTTTTGAAAATAATTTCCAGAATTTGCCAAAAACCGATTAACAAAATCGAAAGATAAAATACTATCAAAGGAAAAAAATAACGTCCTTGAATTCCAAAAGAAAATCCATGCGATAGAAAGAAAAAATAATCCCAGATGGCAAAAATAAAAAAATAAATGACTGATGCTAATATCATAAATAAAAAAATCACGTCTGACCTTGTCAATTCTCTTGCTATTATCATTTTGATTATCCGAATTAAAATTCCAAATAATGCAATAAAAATTATGCGATTAATTATCTGATAATTAATATGAGGGACAGTTAGAGAAAGCCATTTATAAACTCCCCAATACCATGGTAAAACCTCATTTACCATATGTTTTAAAGTCCATATTTGGAAATCAAGAAATTTCGGATCAAAAATCATCATAAAATTATTATTTGAAGGCTCATGAAGTCTAAACTCACTGATAATCGGAATCTCCGTTCCTTTTGAATTTATAAGAAAGAAAGCAAACAAGATCGTGATAAGTCCAAGTATAACTTTTATTATATTTTTGAAATCTTTTCTAATTTGGAAAAAAATCGCCAAAAAAACCATGGGAACTGTAATTAAAAACTGTTGCCGTGTTAATACGCCCAAAATTATTGTTAGAGTTATCATGATTATACTTGAGGTTTCTAATCTTTGATTTAATATTTTTAAACACAAAAATAAAACGATTGTAAACAAAAGATTAGTCAGAGAATCTGGTAAGACACCAGTTGAGGCAAAAACTAACATAGGCATAAAAGCAACCAGACTTGCGAGTACTAATGGAAATGTTTTACTTTTAAGAAAAATTAACTGGCCGATTTTGAAACTTATGATAATGGTGGTTAAGAAGAAAATTAGGGACATAAGTCTTACTACATAGATCCTGCTAAAAAGACTATTATTTTCAAATAATTTATAAAAGAAAGAACCTAAAAAATAGTAAAGTGGTGGGTTGAACGTTGCTTCGTTTTTGACCAACTGAGTTCTAGCTGATTTCGGAAGACTAGTGATGAGATTTTCTTGAGGACCGAAATAATTATCGGAATAATCCAGTCTATATTCCGGGTGGTAAGTAAATTTATTGTTTCCAAATTGATCTCTTTCAGTCCCCAAAATCTTTTCAGAAAGTGCTATTTCGTAGGACGTATCAAATGAATTCGTCGGAACTTTTCCTAATTCTGCAATATCCTGAATTTGTGCAAAATGAGCTTGTTCATCCGGATATTGCCAAACTGGGATAAGAATAATCCAAGATAGACCATTGAAAAAGGCAGCAACCAGAAGGAGTTTCATTAGAGATGACATGAGGTAATTATATTATTAAAATGTCAAGTTGAGTCAATTTACTCCTTTGATGTTAGAATTGCGATGTGAGAAAAGATTTCTGGGTTTTAGCGCTTTTGACTGTTTCCATATTCGCATTATGGTGTAAGGCTTTGTTCAACTTCTTTGCTCAAGATGATTTTATTTTAATCAATCATTTCTCTCAAAATAACTTTTTACAGAATATCGAAAATGTTTTCGGACCCCCAACCGTCACTCATTGGCGACCAATTCATAATTTATATTTTTTGGTAGCTGGTAATATTTTTGATAAAAATTATTTTGGATATCATGTTTTAACTTTACTTTTCCATATTGGGGCCAGTTTTTTAATTTATAAAATTATTCAAAAGCTAGTTAAGAACTTTTGGGCAGCATTAATTGGTGGACTTGTCTACGGAATTCATCCTGCTCATTTTGTTTCACTTTTTTGGATTTCAGGAGGCGCAACAGTCATTGGTTTTTTCTTCTTAATCGGCTCTATTTACAGTTTTTTACTTGACAGAAAAGCTCTGTCTTTAATTTTGTATCTTTTGGCTTTACTTTCCTCCGAAGCAATGGTTGTTGGACTAATATTGTTTTATTGCATCAATATATTAAAACAAAGAAGGGATTCTTCTAAAAATTTTTTGATAGCTCTGTCAGTAATTACGGTAATGTTTGGATTGATAAGATTTTTATTTTTGGCTTCAAAAACCACCTTTAACATCTATCAGATAGAACTTTCTACAAAGACTATATCTGCTGTGAAGTATTACCTTTTAAAAATCGCCGGCTTTGCAGAAGTATCTGGAGACCAACTTACCTCTCTAATATTGTTGGGCTGGCTAGTTTTAATAGCTTTATTGCTAGTCAAAAGATTGAACAAAGAAAGGGATATCCGTCAATTAATTTTATCAATAGCAATAATTATTATTGGTCTTTTTCCTTTCATTTTAATTCCCGAACATTTATCTCCACATTACATGAATGTTTCAATCTTTGGTTTTGCAATAATGATCGGGCTAGTATTGAAACAGCTAAGGCCAGTAGTGTCCTTTGTATTTTTATTATTTTTTTTGGGAATTGCTATTTACAATATCAATTTGACAAAAAGCAATAATTGGGTTGTCAAAAGGGCTAACTTAGCAAAAGCTTACATCGAACAAATTGAGAAAGACAATTCTCCACCGGAAAGTGAATTTGTTTTTGCAGACAATAAGATATCAACTTCACAAGAGGCCTATATTGCTCTGGGAACCGGTGAGGCAATAAAATTCTGGTTTAAAGATAAAAACTATCAAACGTGCTTTACTTTCTATGAAAATTGTAAAAAATAATAACCATATCTATCTTCTAGTTCTACTTTTATTGCTTATTCCATCTCAGATTTTGATGTTGAAAAAACCCTTATATCCTAGCCATGATGGACTTCTTCATGTGATGAGAATTGAACAGTTCCACCAGGCCATTATTGAAGGCCAAATTCCGCCTAGAATTGCACCGACTTTTGCAGATAACATCGGCTTCCCAATTTTTATTGTTAACTATCAGCTTCCATATTTTTTGGCTGAACCATTCATGTTAACAACCAATGATCCGATTTTTGCCTTCAAAAGTGTAATGATAATCACTTATCTTTTGAGCGGAGTTTTTTCATTCCTACTTTTTAAAAATTTCGGGTCAAATCTGGCAAGTTTAACTGGGTCAATTTTATTCTGCTACACACCATATCGGTTTGCCAACCTTTTTACCAGAGGAGCATTAGGAGAATCAGTTTCGATTATGTTTGTTCCTCTAGTCTTATTAGCATTACACCTGGTGGCTAAAAAAAAGAAATTTAGTACCTTGCTTTTGATCATCTCAATATTTGGATTGATTACATCACACTCAGTCATATTTCTTTTATTTCTTCCATTTTTTATTTTTTATATCATAATATTTCTAAAGCTTAACAGACAAATTCTAATCAATATTCTGTTCGGTGTAATTTTTGGCATTCTTCTATCCTCATTTCAGTTATTACCGGCGATTTTTGAGAAACAATATACTCAATTTGAATCTTTCCTTAATCTTTATGGCGGACATTTTATTGGGATTAATCAACTATTTAGAATTCCTAAATCAGGAATTACACCTAGCAGTCCATTCCAAATTGGTCTTGTTTCAAGTTTAACTGTCTTATTAAGCCTAATCTTTTCACTTTTTAGGAAAAATGTTCCGGTTTTGTTCTTTTTAATTATGATATTTCTTTCAATCTTTGCAATACATAGCTCCTCATTGTGGTTTTGGGATCATATATTTTTTTTAAAGTATATTAATTTCCCATGGAGATTCCTCTCAATTGTTGTAATATCAACTGCTTTTTTAAGTGTTTATCTAGTAAATCAAACAAGATTTAAGATGATAGCTTTTTTCTTAATTACTTTGGCTCTCTTTACCTCAAGGCATTATTTCCTTTATCCTACTCAATATGAATCAACATTGCCCACCCAAGTTCCAACTTTTCCAAATGAGTATGATACCATTTGGTCAAATGAAAACACTTTTCAAGAAAGACCTTTTATCACTGTTTATCCAACCGCCCAAGTCACTAACTTCGAACAAAAGAAAATAAACATCTCTTTCAAATTAAAAACATCTGTCCCAACTGAAATTATTATCAGAAAATTATATTTTCCGGGCTGGAAAATCAAAATAAACGGATTAAATCATACGTTAGACCAAAGGGATGGTCTTATTTCTTTTGATACTGGATCAGGCGAATGGAGCGTGGACATTTATTTCTCGAATACACCAATTCGCAAATTTGCAAATGCACTAAGTATTGTTGCTTTATTATCAATTCTAATCCTCTTTTCAAAAATTCCTATCCTCAAAAATAAACCTAATAATTTGTTTAGAGTTAAAAATTATTTTAGAATGGGCTGATGTCAGTTATACAAATTTCATTAATTCTTACTTGCTTTAACGAAGGACCGACATTTGAGGAGAGTGTTCAACAGATCGTTTCGGTTCTTGGAAAAACTAAAAAAAATTGGGAGATAGTTTTTGTTGATGATAAAAGCACGGATGAAACTAAAAAAACCATACAAAAACTTGTCGGCCAAATTAAAAATTCTAAGGCAATTTATCATTCTAAAAATCAAGGCAGGGGTAAATCAGTTGCAGACGGAATTCGAGCATCGCAAGGCAAAATTTGTGGGTATCTCGATGTAGATCTCGAGGTTAGTCCGGATTATATTCCCGTTTTTGTACGTGAAATTGAAAATGATGCTGACATGACCGTTGGAAGAAGATTTTATGAGGGAGGATTTAGATCAGTTACCCGATATTTGGCATCGAAGACTTACTCGCTAATGGTTAAGAATCTTCTCAAACTTCCGATTGAAGATACTGAAGCTGGATATAAATTTTTTAAAAGGTCTAAAATTCTGCCGATTCTATCCAAAGTTCATGATAATCGCTGGTTTTGGGATACAGAAATTTGCGCAAGGGCATATGCAACCGATTTAAAAATTAGTCAAGTACCGGTTCTTTTTATTCGCAGACATGACAAAAAGTCGACGGTAAAGTTATTTACCGATTCTTGGGATTATTTAGTCAAAATTATCAAGTTTCGATCACAATTTGTCAGATAGAATGGCTTTTGATCATTTTACTATTCCTCTTCATAAACCGTTTTGGGGGAAAGAAGAGGAAAAAGCAGCAGTTTCGGCAATGCGAAGTGGAATAGGTGTTGGTGATCTTTCCTATAGCCAACTTTTGGCAGAACAAATTTCTAATATACTTGGGTGCAAATTTGTACTTCCCACCAGCTCAGGAACGGCAGCGCTGGAACTTGCCTGTGCTTGTTTATTAAAAAGGGGTGATGAAGTTATCTTACCAAGTTTTACTTTTTCTTCCTGTGCCAATGCAATCTTACTTTCAGGGGCAAAACCTATTTTTTGTGACATAGATATTAACAGCTATAATATTGATCCTACCGATATCGAGAAAAGAATAACAAAGAAAACTCAGGTGATAATGGTTGTCCATTATGGAGGTTTTGCTTGTGAAATGGATAAAATCATGGATATTGCAGATAAATATGGTCTTTTGGTAATTGAAGATGCAGCCCATGCACTCGGAGCGAGGTACAAAGGCAAAAGCCTAGGAACAATTGGCAAAATAGGTTGTTTTTCCTTTCATGGCACTAAAAATGCAGCTAGTGGTGAAGGTGGATTTTTTGTAACTGATGATACTAAAGTAGCCAAAATAGCCGAAATCATTCGGGAAAAAGGAACAAATCGTTCATCTTTTATGAGAGGAGAGAGGAAGAAATATTCTTGGGTTAAAGTTGGAAGGAGTTTAGTTCTTTCGGATATTTTGGCTGCCATTGCGCTGGAACAAATTAAAAAACTCGAAAGAATTACTAAGCTTAGAAAACGCAATGCCCAATATCTACTAAAAAAACTTCAAAAGTTATCTTCCAAAATTATTCTGCCGAAAGAAAGTAGAGATTCTGACCCTAATTGGCATATCTTTGCAATTAGAGTCCCAAGACTCTCTCGTGATAGAGTAATTAGAGAGTTAAGATCTTATGGTATTGAGGCATCATTTCATTATTTACCACTTCATACAAGTGTGATGGGTAAAAAATTAGGATACAAAATTGGAGATTTGCCAGTAACAGAAGAGGTGGCGGCTACTTTAATTCGCTTGCCAATGTATCCAAAACTAAAAAGATCGGAGTTTGATTATATGGCAGCAACTTTGGAAAAAATACTTTAAATGAAAACAATTTTGATTACCGGAGGGGCTGGCTTCATAGGAAGCTATTTATGTGAACGACTTGTTGAACAAGGAAACACTGTTATCTGTCTTGATAATCTATTGACTGGCTCGCAGAAAAATATTGCTCATCTTATGAGCAAGAGCAATTTTTTCTTTATCAATCATAATGTTTGTAAACCTTTTAAAAGTCGCAAGTTTAAGAAGATTGATGAAATTTATCATTTAGCTTCACCTGCCGATCCTAATATCCATTCATCATTTTCTTATATGAATCATCCGTTTGAAACAATGCAGGCAAATACCAGTGGTACCTGGAATATGTGTGAGTTGGCTCTAAAAAATATGGCGAGGTTTTCTTTTGCCTCAACCTCAGAAGTTTATGGCGATCCGCAAATATCTCCTCAAGATGAAAACTATCGGGGCAATGTTTCAACAACCGGCCCAAGATCGGTTTATGATGAGTCAAAAAGATTTGGCGAAACCATTGTATCAGCCTTTGTTCGAAAGAAAGGTTTAGATGGGCGAATTACCAGAATTTTCAATACTTATGGACCAAGAATGAATCTCGATGAAGGTAGAGCAGTTGTTAATTTTATCAAACAAGCATTAACCGACAAACCAATTACCATCTATGGCGACGGCAAACAGACAAGGTCTTTTTGTTATATTAACGATCAGATTGAAGGACAGATTACTACAATGGAAAAAGGCACAAGCGGTGAGGTATTTAATATAGGTAATCCTGATGAAAAAACTATTTTAGAATTTGCACAAACCATCAAAAAACTTACTAAAAGTAAAAGCGAGATAGTTTTTTCGCAACCACTTCCTGAAGATGACCCTCGCCAACGAAAACCAGACATAACTAAGGCAAAGAAGCTTTTAGACTGGGAACCAAGAACCAAACTTGAAAAAGGACTTCTGAAAACAATAGAGTACTTCAGCTCAAATATTTGACGCAATGAGAATTTTAGTCACCGGGTGTGCTGGGTTTATTGGTTCCCATCTTTGCGATCGATTGCTTAAGTTAGGCTACCGAATTATTGGTATTGATAATTTTAACGACTATTATGATCCAAAGATTAAGGAAGAAAATTTAGATAAGGCCTTTAAATCAAATAAGTTTAAGCTTTATAGAATAGACATTTTAGATTTTGATAAAGTTTCAAGAATTTTCAAAAAAGAAAAACCTGAAAAAATTATCCATTTGGCAGCAAGAGCTGGAGTTAGGCCGTCGATAGCCAGTCCAAAACTTTATACTCAAGTTAATGTTTTAGGCATAGTTAATTTGTTAAAACTGGCAGTTGACTTTAACGTCAAACAGTTCATTTTTGGCTCCTCCTCTTCTGTCTATGGACAATCAAAACGACTTCCTTTTACAGAAAATGATCCATGCAAGGATATCATTTCACCATACGGATCATCAAAAAGAGCAGCTGAATTTTTTATAGAAAGTTTTTGTAAATCGTACCAGTTAAAATCAACAATTTTAAGATTTTTTACTGTTTATGGACCACGAGGCCGACCTGACATGGCGCCAGCTCTTTTTGCAAAAGCAGTTCTTTCTGGCAAATCTATTAATCAATTTGGTGATGGATTAAGTAGTCGAGACTATACTTATATTGATGACATTATTGATGGCATCATTAGAATCCTAGGGAAAAATTTTACTTTTGAAATTATTAATCTTGGAAATAATCATCCCGTAAAGCTTACCGAATTTATCACCATCTTAGAAAAAATAATCGGCAAGAAAGCAAAAGTTAAAAAATTACCGATGCAAACAGGAGATGTTGAAATAACATGGGCAAATGTAGTAAAAGCTAAGGAACTTTTGGATTGGCGACCAAAAACAAAGTTAGAGAAAGGTCTTGCTCAATATGTCGAATGGCTAACGAAACTCGATTAAAAAAACTCAAGAATAACCTTTCAATTTCGGCCTTTTTTCCCTGCTATAACGATGCTGGTACTATTGCTTCAATAGTAGAACTAGCAATTTTAACGCTTAAAAAAATTACAAGTGACTTTGAAGTAATTGTTATTGACGATGGATCAAGTGACAATTCGCAGGATATCCTGAGGGAACTTTCTTTGAAAAATCCTTATTTGAAACTCGTTTTCCATGAAAAAAATAGAGGTTATGGAGGAGCACTCCGTAGCGGTTTTAAAAAAGCATCTAAAGATCTTATTTTTTATACCGATGGCGATTCTCAGTACGATGTTGCCGAACTTCCTAAACTTTTGGCAAAATTATCAGATAATGTCGATATAGTTCAAGGTTATAAAATAAAAAGATGCGATCCATGGTATCGAATAATAATTGGTGATCTTTACAATTTTGGGGTAAAATTGGCCTTTGCTATAAAAATTAGGGATGTTGATTGCGACTTTAGACTTATTAGAAGAAGCATCTTTGACAAGGTAAAACTTGAACATAATAGTGGTGTGATAACCGTTGAGATGGTCAAGAAATTTCAGGATGCGGGATTTAAGTTTGCTCAAGTACCAGTTAGTCATTATTTTAGAAGTTATGGAAGCTCACAATTTTTTAACTTTAAGCGGATTGCCCATGTTGCAATCGAACTTTCAATTCTCTGGAGAGAATTGGTTCTGGCTAAATGGCTAAAGATAGATATTTCAAAAATAAAAAAGTTTTAATCACTGGCGGATTAGGTTTTATCGGCTCAAATTTGGCGATCAAGCTCGTGGAACTTGACGCTAAGGTTACAATTCTTGATGCCTTAATCCCCGAATACGGCGGTAATAAATTCAATATTTTTCCAATAAAAAATAAGGTTGATGTAAAAATTGGCGACATGAGAAATCCTGCAACAATCAAACAAGTCGCAATAGACAAAGAAATTATCTTCAATCTTGCAGGTACGCTTTCTCATATTGATAGTATGCAGGATCCTCTTACCGATATGGAAATCAATTGTAGAGCTCAACTTTGCCTTTTAGAAGCATGCCGGAAATTTAACAATAAAGTGAAAATAGTTTTTGCCGGTACCCGCAATCAATATGGTAAGGCATTGTATTTGCCGGTCGACGAGAAGCATATTCAGGAACCAACTGATATTAACGGTATAAACTCAATTGCTGCTGAAAAATATCATCTTCTTTATAATCGCATCTATGAAATTAAAGCTGTATCTCTCAGAATGACTAATACTTTCGGACCAAGACATCAGATGAAACATTCAAGACAAGGTATTCTCAATTGGTTCATTAGACTTCTTATGGATAAAAAAACGATTGAGCTTTATGGAGATGGTTCTCAAATACGAGACGTAAATTATGTCGACGATGTTGTTGATGCCTTAATTGTTTCTGCAAGATCAAATAAAACAAATGGCGAAGTTTATAATCTTGGAGGCGAGGCGATAACTTTAAAAGAATTTGTCCAAAAGGCTATTAAAATCTTAGGCAGTGGAACTTATAAAATGAAAAAGTTCCCTAAGGAAAGAAAATCAATTGAAATCGGAAATTATGTAGCAGATATCAAAAAAATTAAAGATGAATTGGATTGGCAACCAGCGACTTCTATCGAAGAAGGAATACAAAAAACCATCGAATACTATAAACAATATAAGAGAGCTTATTTTTAAAAAAAAGAAAAAATATTACTGGTAATGATTCCGCTTCTAGATTTAACGCTTGATAAAAAACTGCTTGACAAAATTACTAAAGAAATAACGCGAGTTGTTGACTCGAAGAGTTATATTCTTGGCGCAAAACTTGAATCCTTTGAGAAAAAGTTCGCCAAATTTATTCGGGTGAAGTATGCCATCGGAGTTGGAAATGGAACTGATGCATTGAGACTTGCGTTAAGAGCACTAGGTATCGGACAGGGAGATAAGGTTTTAACGGTTTCTTTAACTTCTCCTTTTACAGCCATTGCAATTGTTGAGGAGGGAGCAATTCCGGTTTTTTGTGATGTTGACGAAAAAACTTGGACGATTGATATCGCAGACGCCAAGAAAAAGATCGACAAAAAGACAAAGGCGATCATTCCAGTCCATCTATTCGGAAATCCATGTGATATGGACTCGATTCTGAAATTTGCCAAAGAAAATAATTTGAAAGTTATCGAAGATGCTTGTCAAGCTCATGGTGCAAAATATAAAGGAAAAATGATTGGATCTTTCGGGGATGCTGCCGCTTTCAGTTTTTACCCTACCAAAAACCTAGGAGCTTTCGGAGACGCAGGAATGGTAACAACGAATAATTCAAAGGTTACAAAAATGATTAAACTTTTAAGGCACGGTGGCCAGACAAAAAGATTTTGGCATCAATTCAAAGGGATCAACAGTAGATTAGATGAAATTCAAGCAGCCATTTTAGAACTAAAGCTTGAGGAATTGGAAAAGAATAATAAAAAAAGACAATTACTTGCCAAAAAATATCAAAAAGAACTCCAAGACCTACCTCTTAAGTTTCAGCAAAACTTTGAAGGGACAAATTCCATTTATCATTTATTCGTAATTGGTACACCAAGAAGAAATGCCCTAAAGAAATTTCTTGCGGCAGAAGGAATTGTTAGCGACATCTACTATCCATATCCTGTACATATGCAGAGAGCATTTAAAAAATATGCAAAAGGAGATTTGAGAATTACCCGAAGACTTACCAAAGAATTCCTGGCGATTCCAATGTATCCTAGCTTAACGTTTAAGAATCAAAAAAAAGTTATTAGATCAATTAGAAAATTCTTTGAAAATAGATAAAGATGCAAAATCATATAAAAGAACTTTGGCAATTTCGAGAACTCCTCTGGGCTTTAACTTTAAGGGAGATAAAGGTACGCTACAAGCAAACAATTTTAGGAGTAGCTTGGGCAATTTTACAGCCAGCTGCTCTGACAGTTATTTTTACTGTTGTTTTTGGTATTTTTCTCAAAGTCAGTTCTGGAAATGTTGCCTATCCCCTCTTTGCCTACAGTGCTTTATTGCCGTGGACTTTTTTCACAACGGCTGTCTCATTTGGTTCACTTTCAGTCGTCAATAATGGGAATTTAGTTACTAAGGTCTATTTCCCAAGAGAAATCTTGCCATTATCATCAGTCGGGGCAGCATTTTTTGATTTTCTGATGGCATCAATCATATTTATCATAATGATGATCTTTTACCATGTTCATATTACGGCTAGCATACTACTGGCTATGATCTTTATTCTCTCAATCCTATTTCTAACAATCGGTATTTCTTTTTTTCTCTCAACTATAAACGTTTTGTTTCGAGATATCCGTTTTGTGATCCCTCTGCTTCTTCAGGTTTGGCTTTATTTAACACCTGTAATTTATTCAACAAGTCAAATACCCGAGAAATTTCGCATTTATTTTAAACTTAATCCACTTCTGCCTTTGATTGAAGGTTTCCGGAACGTAACAATCTTTGGTGAAACGCCTGATATCAAAGAAGTCATTTTGTCTTTTTTGCTTTCTGCGCTCATCTTTTTATTGGGTTACTGGTTTTTTAAAAGTAAAGAAAAAATCTTTGCTGACGTAATGTAAGCACAAAAACAGTATGATAGATGCCATTGTTTTTGAGAAAGTTACAAAAATCTATTCAATTACCAAAGGTAAGTATGGACTTTTGACCGATTTTATTGGCGAAAATTTATTAGGATTATTAAAAGGAAAGTCTAACAATCAAAATAATAATATCGTCGCGCTTAACAATGTTTCTTTTAAAATCAAAAAGGGCGAAGCTATCGGTATTATTGGCAGGAATGGTGCCGGTAAGACTACAATTCTTAAATTAATCTCGAAGATTACTTATCCAAACAAAGGTCATATTACTGTTGAGGGAAGAATAGGAGCATTCATTGAGCTTGGAGCCGGTCTTCATCCGGAATTAACCGGGCGAGAAAACATTTTTTTATATGGATCAATTTTGGGTATGAAGAAAAAAGAAATTGAGGATAAATTCACTGACATTGTAGTATTTGCCGGAATAAAGAGATTTTTAGATTTACCTATAAAAAAATATTCTTCAGGAATGTATTCCCGCTTAGGTTTCTCTGTCTGTGCCTTTTGCGATCCTGACATACTTTTAGTCGATGAAGTATTAGCTGTTGGTGATATGAATTTTCAGAAAAAATGTCTTGAAAAAATGCATTCCTTTGCCAAAGAAAAAACAGTTATATTCGTCTCTCATAATCTCGAAGCAATAAAAAGTATCTGCTCAAAAGTAATCTTTTTGGAAAAAGGCAAAATAGCTAAAGTCGGAAAACCCAAAGAAGTAATTAGTTTCTATTTGGAAAGAGCCAAATCCGATACAATCTCAAATTGAATAAATTTCTATTAATTGTTCTAATCGTTACTGCCGTAATTCTTAGGTTTTACAAAGGACCTGAATTATTTTTTTGGCATGTTGATGAAGATATTATTGGTCTAACTGTCAAGAGAATTCTTGTTGATCATCGTCTGCAACTACTTGGCTTTCCGATCCCAGGCGGAGTATATCTTGGTCCTCTATTTTATTATCTAATTTCTATTCCATACGCCTTATCGTTGATGAATCCAACAATGTTGCCTCTTTTTTCGGCACTTTTAGGTACAATTAGTATTTTCTTGGTTTATAAAGTTGGAAAAACTATCTTTGAAAATGAAAGGGTTGGTCTTTTGGCTGCGATGATTTATGGTTTTTCTTATTTAATAAATATCTATTCACGAGTTTTAACAGGTTTGTCGTTTGCAGGCATTTTAGCTCTTTTGACTTATTTATTTTTATACCAGAATTTAAAATTTAAGAAGCCTGTTAACCTTTTATTTCTAGGAATAATCTTATTAATTTCCATCCAAAATGAAGGCTCAAGTCTTTCTCTTTTAGCATTAACTGTTGTTGTTTGGTTAATTTACCGTTTTAAAATCCCTGCAGAAAAGCTTTTTCAAATCTTGCTACTTTTCTTAATTTTTCACCTTCCTCTTTTAATATTTGATCTTAGACATAACTTCTTTATATCAAAGGCTTTCTTAAATTTTTTCTCAAGAGTATCGCCCGGCAGCATGGTACCTTACAATTTCTCAACAGTTGTTGGAGTCTTGGAAGCTATCCCAAAGACATTTGCAAGAATTCTTTTTATTTCGGGCCCGAATGACATTGGTAAACAGATATTACCCTGTAGTAATCTAGTTGATATCAGGAACTCAATTTCACCAGCGATTTATGGATTGGTAATTCTAATAATTGGATTTTTCGTTATTTCCCATTTTTTTTCAAAAAAAATTGTTATCGGTCAAAAAATAATTCTACTTCATTTTTTAATACTTTTTTTGGGTTTAGGTCTCTACAATTTATTTATGAGGGGATACGTTTATGAATGGACCTTGGCAATTTTCTTTCCAGGTATCTCCTTAATTATTGCCTACTTCTTAAACGAACTTTATAAAAATAGATTGTTGGGCAGAACTTTGGTAGTAATTTTTTTGATGAGCTTTGTTTTAATTAATGTCCGATCAATCCTTGCAAGTTCTAATAAATTTGGGCTCGGATCTAAGGTCATGGCAGTCAAATCTGCAATTAATGAAGTTGCGGGAAGACAATTTTATCTAGACTCAATTGGTTCATGCTATTCTCAGGGTTATATTTATTTATTTTGGTATCTTGGGCATTCTCCAAGTATAAGCTATGCAGATTTAATGTTTGGGACTGGTCTGATTCAACCCAAAAGTTCATCAAAGCCCAATCTTGGTATAGTCATGGTTAATCCTTCGGAAAACGAATCTCGAGAGTTCTTTGATAAATACAATTTTTATAAAGCGAAAACCGTAAAGACCTTGAATCTTAATGAGATCGAAGTATTAGTTGTTGAAGAGAAATAACTATTTAGTTAAAATGCCCACAACAAGCAGCATGAGAAGAATTCAAACTATTATCTTGTGTGGTGGTATTGGTTATCGGCTTAAGGAGGAAACGGAATTTAAACCAAAACCAATGATTGAGATTGGAGGGAAGCCGATACTTTGGCACATAATGAAGATTTATGCACATTATGGCTTTCGAGACTTCATTATTGCACTAGGGTACAAGGGCAATCTTATTAGGGACTATTTTCTCAATAAAAAATTTTATGACAGGGACTTCACTATCTGCACCAAAAATGGAAAAATTAAACATCATTTTAAAAAATTTATTGATAATTTAAATATTACCTTCGTTGATACCGGACTTGAATCTTTGACCGGCGAAAGAGTTAGAAGAATTAAAAAATACATAAAAGAAGATAATTTCATGGTTACATATGGAGATGGACTCGCCGATATAGATCTTAAATCCGTATTAAAATATCACAAAAGTAAAAAAGTCATTGGAACAGTAACCGGGGTATATCCAATGCTTAAATATGGAGGCCTAACAAAAAATGAGGATGGATTTGTTTCTGCATTCGAAAAAAAGGCTAGAATTAAAAACTTAATAAATGGAGGGTTCATGGTTTTTAAAAAACGTATTTTCAATTACATTAAACCTAATTCAATGATAGAGGACATATTCGATCCGTTAATAGGGAAAAAACAACTTGCGGTTTATGAACATAAAGGATTTTTCCATGCGATGGATACCTATCAGGATATGGAAGAATTAAACAATATATGGCAAAAAAATCCTGTCTGGAAAATATGGGTTTAAAAGGCAAGAATATTTTGATTACTGGCGGTACCGGTTTTATCGGAAGCCACTTGGTTAAAAAATTAATTGAGGAAAAATGTAATATTATCGTTCCATATCAAAGTCTCAACCCAAAGTCATTTTTCTTCAGTGAGAATCTTGACAAACAAGTTATTCTTGTCCAAAAAGATCTAAAAAATTTTAAAAGGACCATTGATGTCATCACAAAGTGTGAGATTGATATTATTTTCCATTTGGCAGCCCAATCAATCGTTCCTACAGCCTTCCATAATCCACTAGAAACTCTGGAAACGAATATTATGGGTACTGCAAATATTTTGGAAGCATCCAGACTATATGGAAAAGTTCAAGGAATAATTGTGGTTTCCTCAGATAAAGCCTACGGAAAGATAACAAGAGTCTCCGAAACTAGTCCCCTTTCAGGAACTCATCCTTATGAAACTTCAAAAGCAGCTGCTGATCTGATTGCAACAACTTATTTTATGACTTACGGCCTACCAACAGTTGTGACTAGGTTTGGTAATGTTTATGGTGAAGGCGACCTCAATTTTTCAAGAATTATCCCTGGGATAATGAAATCAATCGTTAAAAATGAAGGGCTAATTTTAAGAAGTGATGGCAAATATATCCGCGATTATGTTTATGTCGGTGATGTTGTTGATGCTTTAATACTTCTTGCCAAAAATTTGAGAAAGAATTGCGGTGAGGCATTTAATATTTCTTCGAACGAAAATCTCTCAGTTATAGAACTAATCAAAAAGATAGAGAATATTGTTGGTGTTAAAGCTAAATATCGAATACTTAATACTGCCATTAATGAAATACCTATACAGTCTGTGGATTTTAAAAAAATAAGAAAACAGCTCGGCTGGCGACCTAATAACAGTCTTAGTACTACGATTAGTCAAATTTATGATTGGTATAGATTATATTTTAGGAATTAAAGTCTTCTTTGGTAACTTACCTAGTGAATTTTGGTTAATACTTCATGTAAAATATTTACCTCAGGTATTAGGTCAATCAACAGATTTATAATCTAGTTCGCGGCAGTCATGAAGAAAAATAAGGTTAAGGTTGGGATAATTGGAACTGGTAATATTGGGACTGATCTTTTGATTAAAATCCAAAGATCGAAAATTTTAGAGTGTGGGATGTTCGCTGGGAAAAATCCTGACTCTCTTGGTATCAGAAGAGCAAAATCAATGGGAATTAAAACCTCATTTGACTCAATAGTCGCCATCAAAAAGGATCCTCAGTGCTGCCAAATTGTTTTTGATGCTACATCTGCAGAAGCTCACTTAACACATGCTCCCATACTCAAAAAGTTGGGCAAATTTACCATTGACATGACACCTTCAAGGGTTGGAGTGATGTGTATACCTCTTATTAATTTAGAAGAATGTTTAGAGGAGAATAATGTCAATATGGTGACCTGTGGTGGACAAGCAACTATCCCTCTGGTTTTGGCTCTCATGAAAGTTCACCCAGAAACAAAGTATGTAGAAATTGTCGCCAGTATTGCCTCGAAATCTGCTGGTATTGGTACTCGCAATAATATAGACGAGTATACCCAAACTACCAGTGAAGGTATAATGGTTTTTACAAAAGTACCAAAGGCAAAAGCTATAATCATCTTAAATTCTGCAGAACCGCCTATTTTGATGCACAATACCATCTATGCACAGATCGAAAACCCTAAAATCAATACCCTGACAAAGGAGTTTAATTTAGTTGTTAAGAAAATCAAAAAATACGTTCCTGGATATAAATTGACCTTAGGTCCAATCTATGAAAGCAATAGGTTAACTTTAATGAATGAGGTTACCGGTCGTGGGGACTTTCTTCCGGTTTATGCAGGAAATCTGGACATTATTAATTCTGCTGCCATCGTGGTTGCTGAGGAATACGCAAGGCGTAAACTATTAAATAGCTAAACAGTAAAATATGAATGATTTATTAATTATCGACTCAACACTGCGAGATGGATCACATGCGATAGGACATCAATTAACGGCCAAAAATATTTGCGATTATGCAAAAGGGGCCGAGCTTGCCGGAATACATCTTCTGATTGTCGGCCACGGAAATGGCTTGGGGGCTTCCTCTTTGCAGCTTGGAATGTCTCTTCTTTCAGACAATAAAATGTTATCTTTAGCTAAAAAGGAATTGAAGAAGACAAAACTTGGAGCTTTCTTAATCCCGGGATTTGGAACGATTAAAAATGACATTGATCCAGCAATATCTTCGGGAATTGATGCTCTTTTGGTAGCTTGTCATTCTACTGAGGCAAATATAACCCGCCAACATATTGAATATGTTACAGAAAAGGGACTGAAGGCTTATGGAGTACTAATGATGTCGCACATGATTCCGGTAAAAGAGTTACTGACACAGGCTAAGCTGATGCAGGATTATGGAGTAGTCGGTGTAATCATTATGGATTCTGCTGGTAGTTATTTACCTTCCGACGTCACTGAAAAAATAAAAGGGTTAGTTAACGGTCTTAAAATAAACGTAGGGTTTCATGCCCACAATAATTTAGGGATGGCAATTGCAAACTCGATAGCAGCGGTTCAAGCTGGTGCCAAAATAATAGATGCAACCTCTCGGGGATTTGGAGCTGGTGCTGGCAATTGCCAATTGGAAGTGTTAGTCGCAGTTTTGCAAAAGATGGGTTACGAGACTAATCTTGATTTATATCGGCTTATGGACAATAGCGAAAAAATCATCGCAAACATTATGAAACGACCTCAACAGATCAGTTCGATTAGTTTGGCTAGCGGTCTTTCCGGTGTATTTTCAGGATTTGCGCCTCACGCCAAAAGAGCCGCAGAAAGATTTGGTGTAGATGTCAGGGATATACTTATCGAACTTGGTAGACGTAAGGTCGTCGCTGGCCAGGAAGATATTATTGTTGATGTTGCAATGTATCTGGCTCAAAAGAAAAAAACTAAAAAGGAAAATTACCAAATTGAAGCTTTAATCTAGTCCTATTGAAATGATTGTCGCAGATTTTATTGTAAATTTTTTAGCAGATAAAGGTATCGATACAATATTTATGGTTACTGGCGGGCAAGCAATGTTTCTAAATGACGCAGTTTACCGAAATAAAAAAATCAAACCAATTTTTACTCACCATGAACAAGCAGCGGGTATGGCAGCAGAAGCCTACGGCAGAATAACGGGGAAGATTGGTGTTGCCATGGTAACAGCTGGTCCAGGCGGCATTAATATATTGAATGGAGTTGTCGGCGCTTGGTCGGATTCTGCTCCAATGATGGTAATTTCAGGACAATCAGCTTTGTCAAATGTTCAATATATGGAAAGAACTAAAATCAGGCAGCTTGGGCTTCAGGGAATAAATACAAAATTGCTGGCCAGAGGAATAACCAAATACTTTGTAACTGTTGATGATCCAACAAAAATTGCCTATTATCTTGAAAAAGCATACTATTTGGCAACTAGTGAAAGAAGAGGACCGGTTTGGATCGAAGTTCCACTTGATCTCCAAAGAGCAGAAGTCCTAATTAAACTTCTTGAGCAATTTGAGATCCCCCAAGATAAAGAAGATGAAAGTTTACTTAATAATCAAGTCTCAAAGGTACTCGCACTTCTCGGTAAAAGCCAAAGACCTCTTCTTTTGGTCGGTCAGGGTGTAAGAATTGCTGATGCTAGTAAATTACTGACACAAATTATCAAAAAAACAAAAATTCCAGTCGTGACTAGTCGACTTGGTATTGATCTAATTGAAAGTGATCACCTGCAATTTGTTGGTCGTCCAGGCTTGTATGGTGACAGGGCTGCCAATTTCGCAGTTCAAAATGCCGATTTGATATTAGCGGTTGGCGCAAGACTTGACACGGGAATTGTTGGCTATGATCCACATGATTGGGGTAGAAATGCTAAAAAAATCGTTGTTGATATTGATATAGAAGAATTGAATAAACCAGGCATTGAGACTACTCTTAAAATTAACACTGATGCAAAAAATTTCTTTAATGAATTGCTCTTGCAGCTCGAGTCTAAAAAATTATTAAGTTTTAGAAAGTGGACAGGAATCTGTAATGACTGGAAAAAGCGCTATCCGATGGTTCTGCCTTCATACAAAAAGGAGAAACCCGTTAATTCATATTATTTTACTGAAAGGTTAGCCAAGTCCGCATCTGGCAAAGATATGATTGTTGTTGATACTAGTTCTTGCTTCCATGTAGTTTGCCAAACTTGGAAGATTAAGAAAGGACAAAGATTTTTGACAACTGGGGGCATTTCGACAATGGGTTATTGGCCAGCAGGTATCGGTGTTTGCCTGGCCAATAAAAAGAGAAGGGTAATTGTTATCACCGGCGATGGCAGTTTCCAAATGAATATTCAAGAATTAGCCACGATTAAGCAAAATGATCTGCCGATAAAAGTTTTTATATTTAACAACAATGGTTATTTACTAATTCGTCATACCCAAAAAACTCATATGGAGGGAAGACTAATGGGAGAAAGCCCCAAAACCGGCCTTTGGTTCCCAGATTTAATGAAGATTGCCAAAGCTTACAGAATTAAAGGCGTTAGGATAGAATCAGTTGATGAAGTTGATCAAAAAATAAGAGAGGTTCTAAATTACAATGGCCCTGTTATCTGTGATGTTGTAACTCCTAAATGGCAATTAATAATCCCGAGGATTGCTTCAGAAAAAAGACCTGATGGAAGCCTGATTTCTAAACCTTATGAAGATTTGTTTCCCTTTTTGAGTAAAGACGAGTTACTTTCGAATATGATTGTCAAATCTAAAGTTAGCAAAGATTGAGTGAAAAAACTGAAAATCCTGTTAACTGGTAGTAATGGATTTATTGGAAAAAACATCCTTGAACAATTAGGCCATAAATATTCTTTTGTAGCTCCTTCACATCACGAACTTGATTTATTAGATGCTAAAGCCGTCCAAAATTTTTTAAAAAGAAATAAATCTTTTGATCTAGTTATCCACACAGCTGTTATTGGCGGAAATAGAAAAATTCCAAATACTGCGGATATTGCTTATAAAAATCTGCAGATGTTTTTTAACATCGCCAGATGCCAGCAATACTTTAAAAAAATGATTCATTTAGGCTCTGGTATTGAGTTTGGTAAAGAGAAACCAATTATCCGGTTTTCCGAAACTGACCTTGATAAGAGAGTGCCAAAAGACCCATTTGGATTCTATAAGTACATCTGCGCCAAGTACATTGAGGCAACAGAGAAAATTCTAAATCTTAGACTTTTCGGTATTTACGGCAAATATGAAGATTTTGAAATTCGTTTCATCTCAAATGCGATTTGCAAATCAATTCTCGGTCTTCCGATTACGATAAATAGAAACGTCTATTTTGATTATCTTTATGTCAATGATTTTATAAATATTCTTGACTACTTTATCATCCATAATGTCCGATACAAGACCTACAACGTCGGACGAGGTAAGATAATTGATCTTTTAACAATTGCTCATAAAATTAATAAAATCGCAGCTAAAAAATCTAAAATCATTATTCACCACCAGGGACTTGCAAACGAATATACATGTAAAAATAGACGGCTTTTAAAAGAACTGGCAGGATTTAAATTTACCGATTTTGACCAGTCACTTAAAGAACTTTATGGTTGGTATTTGAGTATAAAGGACAAGCTTAAGAAGGAATCTTTTTATGATGATCATTTCTAATCCTAAGACTCATTTTAGACCGATTTTATTTCGGACAATGAAATTAGGCCGCTTTTTAACTTCGTCGTAAATCCTTGACAAATACTCCCCAATTACGCCCAAAATTAAAAAAAGCATGCCAAACAGGAAACTTACTAAAACTATAATTGTTGAAATACCGGGTGCTCCCCTACCGAAAATAATAAAAAGAGCAATTTGAAAAACTATCATCAAAAAAGAGATTATCGATAATACAAAACCCAAAAGGGTAACAGTTTTTAAAGGCATATAGGAAAATGAAAAAATGCCGTTTGCTGCAACCTTCAATACAGTCATAAAGTCAGCTTTTGATTTCCCTGCAAAACGGCGAGCCCTTTTAAAGGGCACTCCAGTTTGTTTAAACCCAGTCCAAATTATCATGCCTCTTAAGAATTTATTTCTTTCTTCCATACTATTAATTACTTGACAAACTTTCCGATCTATAAGGCGAAAATCTGAAACATTTTCTGGGAAAAGATTACCTGTCATGACGTTTAAAATTTTATAGAATAGAACTGAGCCTATTCTCCGAAAAATTGAAGCGTCTGGTCTTTTTTTGACTATCCCATAGACAATCTCATACCCTTGTTCCCACTTCCTAAGAAACTGCGAAATCAACTCTGGCGGCTCCTGCAAGTCAGCCATTGTGATAATCGTTGCATCACCATTAGTAAAGCTCAGACCTGCAACAATTCCAGCATCTGCACTCCCAAAATTTTTTGAAAGTTGAAGAATTTTTATTCTTTTATCTTTTTTATTAAGGGAGAGTAATTTTTCAAAGCTTTTATCGCCAGAACCGTGTTCGACAGCAATTATCTCAAAATCATATTTTTTCTCGCCATCCATTACTACAGCCAGACGTTTATAAAGTTCGTCGATATTTTCTTCTTCGTTAAAAATCGGAGTCACAATGCTAATTAATTTTTTCATGACTGAGCCATTATATACTGATTTTTATACTGGTGAAAATAATCAGACTTTGAGGTAAAACTGGCTTTCCTGAAAAAAAGAGATAAAATGGATTAATATCGACTAATAAAATAATTTAAAAGTAGTACTCAAGCCAAGTGCAACCCTAAATACTACCTCTTTCGATGAATCGAATTAAAAAGTCATTGATTATATTTGGATTACTGGTTTTAACTTTGCCCGTAATGGTCTATTTCCCTAATAAAGGAACAAATGATATCACTATTTTGTTGGGGTGGACAGCTCATATTGATAGGTGGGGTCCCTTGAATGCATATTCAATTATTAATACCAACCATGATTATGAGTCGGCTGATTATCCGCCTATCAGCTTCATTAATCTGTGGTTGGCGTTGAAAGCGGCTGCAATTGGGAATGTTACTTGGATGATAGGGATCAAAATCCTAATACTTGTTTATTACTTGGCCACTTGGGCCTCTCTAATCTACCTATCTACTTTTGTTCGAGGGAGATCAATTGAGATGAGCACGGCCGTGTCATCCGGACTTTTTTTAGGAGGTTTGTACTTTGTGATCATTTCGGAAGCATTCAGCTCTATGGATATTACTTTTGCGCCATTCGTAGTTTTTTCTTTGGTTTTATTCGCGCGACGAAAATACCTTATATCCGGGATATGTTTGGCGTTGGCAATATTGGTCAAATGGATTGCTATGTTAATGTTACCAGCTTTTCTATTTTATTTCATTAATAAGAAAGGGCGGTGGTATCGAATTGATCGCTTTGCGATGTATAAATTCTTTGGGGGTGTAATGTTGATAATAGGCCTGTTAATTATTGGTTTTTGGTTAAATCATATATCTCTATTTTCTTTAGTTGAAGCCCTAAGAAGAACATTCTATAGGCCGAATTTGGCACCTCCGGCCCTAAATTTCATTTGGATTGTTACTTATCTTATTAAACAAATATACCCAGAAACCTACGTGGGGGTTATTAGGAATAATACCTATCTTTTTCAGTTGATTTCAGCAGTGATTTTTCTGTTAGCAGGAATACTAATCTTGAAGAGTTATTTGAAGAGAAAGAAAGATATAGTTAGCCTGTTGCAGACAAGCTTGATGATAAGTTGGAGTTATTTCATCTGGCGTACTGGTGTTCACGAAAACCATTTATTTATTACGGTATTAACCGCTTTATGTTTAGCTGTCCTTAACACTAACTGGAGTAATATACGGCTGTATTTGTGGTTGAACTTTATTGGCTTGGCCAACTTAGTGTTATTTTTTGGATTTCCTATTAGAGAAGGTTCTGTTTTGCTTCCCGGCAGCGTCGGCAATATCTGGGGCGTTAATCTGGCTGTGTTACTAGCAGTTTTTCATATTTTGATTTATTTTGTTTACCTTAGAAGGTTTCTGCAATTTCAGTATAGAAGTGCAGCAGACTAAATTCCTTGTCCATTCTGAAACCTTATACCCTGGTATGTACTCGAATAATTGTTACCTTTACCAATAGGCTTTAAAGCCCACGGGGGTCTCTTTTTCACTAGATTAGGTTTTCATCCCTGATTTAAAGGCCAGAGTTTTCTCGTTCAGAATAAAACTTAGATTAAAACTTCTTGTAGAGTTAATTCATCTATTGTTATAATTTTGATCTAAATGGATGAAGCAAAGCTTGTAAAAAAGTTAGTCAGCGCCTACTATCAAAAGTACCATAAAAAGAAATTCACTCCAGGAAAAGACAACGTTAAAGTTTCCGGTAGAGTTTTTGACAAGCGTGAAATAATAAGTGCTGTTCAAGCTTCTTTGGAGTTTTGGCTAACTGAAGGACATTTTGCTGAAGAATTTTGCGAAAAATTCGCCAAGTTTCTGGATGTTAGATACTCAACGCTGGCTAATTCCGGTTCAAGTGCAAACTTAGTCGCCTTTTCAGCGCTAACCTCGCCTAAACTTGGAGCAAGAAGAATTAAACCTGGAGATGAAGTCATCACAGTTGCTTGTTCTTTCCCAACAACTATCAATCCAATTATCCAGTTTGGGGCAGTACCGGTTTTTATTGATATTGATTTGACAACAAGAAATGCAATTACTAATTTAATTGAAAAAGCAGTCAGCAAGAAAACAAAGGCGATAATGATGGCTCATACATTGGGGAATCCATTTGATGTAAATGAGGTTAAACGAGTGGCAAAAAAATACAATCTTTGGCTGATTGAGGATTGTTGTGATGCGTTAGGTTCTAAATACAACGGCAAATATGTTTCTACTTTTGGGGATCTGGCGACATTTTCTTTTTATCCAGCCCACCAAATTACCATGGGTGAAGGTGGAGCGGTGGTAACTAATAATCCTGATCTATACACGATAGTCAATTCTTTCTGTGGATGGGGACGAGATTGCTGGTGTAAAACAGGACAAGATAATCGTTGTGGAAGAAGATTTGGATTTAAAATGGGCAAACTTCCATTTGGATATGATCATAAATATATTTACTCACACATTGGTTACAATTTGAAACCGACAGATATTCAGGCTGCGATCGGCTTGGCTCAACTTGAGAAACTTCCTAAATTTATCGAAACCAGAAAAAAGAATTTTAACCTTTTGTATCAAGCGCTAAAAAAATATGATAAGTATTTTATTCTTCCTGCTTGGGATAAAAAAGCAGATCCTTGCTGGTTTGGCTTTATGATTGTTTTAAAAGAAAACTGTCCCTTTTCAAGACTTGATATAGTCAACTTTTTACAGAAAAATAAAATCGAGACGAGAAGTTTGTTTGCAGGTAATTTACTTCGTCATCCAGCATATTTTGAAATTAAACACAGAGTAGCTGGAAATCTTAAAAATAGTGATTTTATTATGAGTAATGGATTCTGGATTGGCGTTTATCCAGGTAATAATTTCCAAATGCTTAAGTATGTTGTTTCAAAATTTGATGAATTTTTGGCAAAGTATTAGAAAAGATAGGATTCTTATTGCTATTTTGCTATATGGAAATTTTCGCCCATAAACATCTTTACCAGTTTTTAGAATTGAATAAGCATTTGTAACCCATATCAGCCTCATCTACTGTTAAACCATTTGGAACTTTGCCTAGAAGATAAAACCTCAAGAGAAAACTTACTGTGCAAATTAGAATTATGATAAGTTTTTCGTAGTTCATTTATTTAACACTAACAATTGGCAAATGGCACTCAAGACATCTTTTGAACGGTAACTTCTATTGTGCCACTTTGCTTGTTTAACCAAAGAAGCGGTACTGCAAAAAACGAAATTACTATGATAAAAATAAGAATTGGTATCTGTAGTAAAATAATCATCATCTCGGAGTATCCAGTTTTATAATCTCTTAAAAGAAATCTATAGATAAGATTTGGATATCTTGAAAAAATTTTATTGAGTGATCCTTGCCAAAAACTGAAAAAATCGTACTCTGGAGCTACATGCTTTTCTGCAACAATTTTAAAATGATTTTCTTTTAGTTTTTTAAACAAGGATTCCTTTGGAAAATGATATAAGTGGCGTGGAACGTCGAGATGAAACCAGAATTGACCGAACAGTTTTCTTTCAAAACTACCAAGATTGGGAACCTCAATTATCAAATAACCATTCTTGCGAAGTAGCCTGTTTGAAGTTTTTATTACCTTTTCTGGATCAGAAATATGTTCTAATGAATGCCACAAAGTTATAACATCAAAAAAGTTGTTCTTTTTGCGCAATTGCCAAATTTCACAAAAGAAAGGCTGCACCCCTTTTTTTAATAAATTTTTTCTAAGTTCTTTTGAAAATTCTGTCGCATATGTTGACCAACCATCTTTTTTTAACATTTCAAGTTCTAATGCTCTACCACAACCAACATCTAGAATTTTGCCTCTATCGACTAATTTTTTAATATGCTTAACTCTCTTTTTATGCCAGAAATAAATGAGTTTCTCTATTGGTGACCAAAAACGTCTATTCGCATAATCTCTGTATCCATGGTAATACTCTTTTAAATCTTTTTTGATAAGTACAGGTGACGTAAACGCTAAATTACACTTATTACATCTTAATATGGAAAAAGTCCTACTGGTTTTGTAATCTTGGGTTTTGAACAACTCAATAAATTTTTTATTTCTACAAAAATTACATTTATTCATCAAATTATATTTAACTCAGTAACAAAAACGAATTGTTGAGCTTACTGAATTTTTAGAATGCTGCATATGGTGGTGAATATTTAAAAGTAATTGAATGTTCATTTTTATAAACGTTAATAGTCATGAAGGTGTCTAAATACTTGTAAACCTCTCTTTGCTTACCATCAACAGAAACATGCCAGAAGGGGTAGTAATTTATCGAAGCAATCAGCTGTGAATCGTCATTAAGAGTTACTGATAACTTTATCAGATCGGGGCTATATTGTTCTACTATAACATCGCCGTTAACTATTTTTCCTTCTTTAAGAATAAAAAAACGTGGTAATACATTTTTATTTTCATAAATGTAAAGTGACGGTCCGAAGTATCTCCCTTTAAGGAAATAAAAGACTTTTTGAGTATTTGTTAATTGCTTCCAATCTTTTATTTCTTCTCTATATTGTGATTGTAAAAGTACAAGTTTGTTACCTTCAAGGGGTTTTCTAGAGATTATATATTTTACGTTTGCCAACGATAATAGGTTTAAATCATAATATTTTTCGAATTCTATAATATCTAAATTATCATAATCTTTGGGTCCATAAAGATAAATACGACTCCCCATACTGATATAGTCTTCATATTTTTCTCGGTCGTTTGTTATTATTTTACTAATAACCTTACCCCAAAAATCATAGTAGCTTTGGGGATATAAAGCCATATATCCATCAACTGTTTCTAGACCATAAGCATATGCATATGCAGGTCTTACTCCTCCTCCAGTTACTGTGGCAACTCTGTAAATAGATTTATCTTTTTCTGAAAGCTCTTTTAGGTCAGGAATTTCATATAGAGTCTTATAAGGAGCGTAATTGAATAACGTTTGAATTTTTATTTTTATTGATTGAATAATTGCTACACCAAAAATAATTGAAATTAAAATAATTTTTAAATTCGAGGAGTATTTAGGTGAAATCAGAACTTTATCTAAAATCATAGCTGATAGAAGTGTGAGGAAAAGAGGAATAATTATATTAAACCGTACAAATTGGAAGCTCTTAGTAAATCCAAAAAGATTAGGAATTAGGTATTGTAGTATGCTTAGTAAAGGACTTCCTAAAAGAACTACAAGTGTAAGTATTAAAATGAGCAGAATTAGTCGTGATACAATCAATTTTTTTAACAGAAAAATTCCTCCAATGATGACTATTAATTGTAATTTAAATTGAGCTATTGGGTTTTGAACATCACTTATATAATTAATAAAAAAGCTGTGGTTGGGCAAGAACTGTCTTTCGATTCTCTCTGATCTGGGCGCATTGAGTATAAGAGACCATATTTGTGGAATTTGTACCAAGGTAGCGCTTGCTGCAGTTATTAAAAACATCAACCAGAATGACATGTTTTTTTTTCTAACAATGATCAAAAACCAAACAGCTGACAAAGGAATCAATATTGGAATGCCATATGGTATATAAGTAGAATAGCCCCAAAATAAACCTAATAATGCTGCCAAAGAATACTTCTTTTTACTTTTAATAAAATCTAGGCGATCTAAAGCCCACAGAAATAATGGTATACCTGGTTCGGAAAGTTGATGAAATGTCGTGAAGTTAAAAATTGAGAAGTTGAATAAAGAATATGCAAGGCCTGCAAAGACTGACGGCCAAAGGGTAAATTTTAGACTATCTCTGCAAAGACGGAAAGTGAAGTAGCTTGATATAAACCTTTGAATTAACATAAGAAATCCATATGCTACTGATCCTGGGAAAATAAAAAATAATATTGAATTTAAATGAGAAAAAGGTAAATGCAAATTAGACGCTAGATCTACCCCGCCCGGCAAGAAATTCCCAAAATATGATGGGCCATATTTAATGATTTGATTTTTGACAGCAATAAGTTCCGGTATTCCCCCTACCCCACCCATTCCTGAATCTGATATTCTTACATGTGCAAAAGGTCCTAATAAAAACTCTGCGGAAATCCAAATCGACCAAATAATAAAGAGGGGAAGTATATATCTGTTTAGATTCTTTAATTTAGAGGTTAATCGTATTTTAAATGATTTCATATAATCGAAAAAAGGGATATCAATATGCGAATTAATTATTGTTTGTGATACAAAAATGAATTAGTTACAATATGTCGTTATTCAACTTATGATAATTATAAACAAAAGACTTTATTAACTAATGGAATTGGATTACTCTCGTAAACTCTTAGTTCATATATCGTTAAACTTTCATTAGGATAAACCTTAATAATTAAGGTTGCAATTGATTAAGATAATTAAAGTCGGAGGATAATTACAATTCTAATTACCTTCATTCTTTTTAGGTCTATGTTCGGAGATAAATATTTATTAAGATTATAAACTGACATATGAAACCTTTAATTCCTTATTCTAAGCAGTGGATTGACAATAGCGACATAAAATATATTACAAAAATACTTAGGTCAGATTGGATTACACAAGGGCCTACAATTGAAAAATTTGAAAAGACCATTGCGAAATATGTTGGGACAAAATATGCAGTTGCCGTATCTTCTGGAACTGCCGCTCTTCATGCTGCTTGCTTTGCGGCAGAAATCAAACCTAGTAATGAAGTTATTGTCCCTACCTTAACATTTGCAGCTTCTGCCAATTGTGTTCTCTACTTAGGAGCAAAACCAGTTTTAGTTGATATTGATTATGAGACTGGCAATATTGATGTAAATGAGATAAGAAAAAAAATTACAAAAAGAACTAAGGCGATAATCGCAGTTGATTTTGCCGGTCATCCTGCTGATTGGGACAAAATTAAAAAAGTCGCCAAATCCCACAACTTGGTAACTATTGATGATGCAGCTCATGCTCTTGGTAGTCAGTACCATGGCCAAAAAATTGGCTCAATTGCCGATCTGACTATTTTTTCGTTTCATCCAGTTAAAACAATCACTACAGGTGAAGGCGGTATGGTTGTAACTAACAATAAAAATTATTATGAAAGACTACTGCGATTCCGACACCATGGAATCATTAAAAAAACAAAAATTGGTGGTTGGTTTTATGAGATGGTTGATCTAGGTTATAATTTGCGAATGACCGATATTCAAGCTGCTTTGGGAATCTCCCAACTTGGGAAAATAGACAAATTTATTAAGAAAAGAAGGGCGATTGTCAAGAAATATAACAAGAATTTTCAAGACCTGCCCAACATTAAAGTACCCAAGGAGAAAAAAGGGAGCATTTGCGCATGGCATCTTTATCCGGCAAGATTTAATTTGCAAAAACTCGGCAAGACCAAAAAACAAATTTATGACTTTTTAAAAAGTAAGGGGTTGGGAGTACAGGTTCACTATATTCCAATCCACTTTCATCCCTATTATCAAAAACATTTTGGTTATAAGCGGAGCTTGCAGCCCTCGTCCTTCGATAAACTCAGGACTACGGGTCCAAAAAAGGGAGATTTCAATAACGCTGAAAAATTTTATGAAGAAGAAATTTCTCTGCCTCTTTTCCCTTCGTTAAAAAAAACAGAGATTGACTATGTTGTAAAAACTGTCAAGAATCTTATTCGATCATAGATAACATTTTTTCAAGACTTTCCAATTTTATTTCCGGGGCATTTTCCATCGAATAATATTCTTTTCCAAACTTTCTAGCAAACTTTGTATAGTAACCACTGATTTTTGCATCTAGAGTGGGACAGATGACTGCAATCTTATTAGAAAGAATAGAAGTCCTTGGGGCTTCTTCGTTAGAAATTAAAGTAGCACCAAGCTTTTCACCTTCTCTTAACCTTTTATTTACTTTTATTTTTCCAGAACCTTCCTGTTGTCTTAAAACCTTGGCTATTTTGAGAATTGAAGTTTTAGGTGCAAGATAAGCGAAAATCTCCCCTCCCCTTGCTTTATTTATGGCTTTCTCTAAAAGTCGCCAAACATCAGCTTGAGTCAAAATCAATCTTTCTGCTCTTGAATCGAATATTTCAATTGTCTGATCTTTAGCAAGCCTTTCTCTAAAAATCTCAACTACGCTTCCCGATGATCCAATAACATTGCTGTACCTTAAGTTAACAAAAACAGTCCCTGTGCTTTGCTTCGACGCTGTAATAATAAGGTTTTCTGAAAGCTGTTTGGTAGCACCATAGACACCAGTTGGGTATACTGCTTTATCCGCGCTAAGATTAATTACAAACTTTACTTTATTTTTTAGTGCGGATTCAATAACATTTTGTGTTCCAATAACATTTGTGGCAATTGCACCTACGGGGTCTTCTTGACATAAATCTATGAATTTATTTGCAGCAGCATGGATTATTAAATCTACCTTTTTTGCGGCATTGTAAAGCTTTCTTAAATCTTGGATGTTACCAATAAAGAATTTTACTTTAGGATCGTTACTTATTTTTTTAGCAAGAATTTTTTGTTTCTTTGCATCCCTTGAGAATATCCTTATTTCTTTAGGGTTTAGCGTAAGAAGCCTTTTTGTGGCATAAGTACCAAATGAACCGCTACCGCCTGTGATCAAAATTACTTTGTTTGAAAAATAATTAATACTAGTCATTGAATTTGATAAAGCTGGTGAATTTCAGATTTTGGTAATCTTTAAATTTTTTGTTTTTAAAGATAGCGTGATGCATTTCTAAAATCCCATCTTCTACAGAATAATTTGTCTTGAATTTTAAGAAACGCTTAATTTTAGATCCATCTACTCTATAATTTCTCGGTTCATGAACCTTTTCGTTGCGACTAACCCTGGAACCAAGTATGACCTTTTTAACTTTTTCTGCTATCTTGTAGATTTTAAAGTTCTGCTCACTGTCGCTTAAATTAAATATTTGTTTATTTATTATTTCAGGGCTAGCTTCTAATGCAAGAATGTAGGCATCAGCAGTATCCGACACATGAATAAACGGCCTCCATTGATAACCTGCATATAAGGAAATTTTGTCACCAAATGTTGCCTGTGCTGTAAAAGAATTAATCACGAGGTCAAAGCGCATACGATATGAAAAACCATATAAGGTCGACATACGAAAAGCGGTTGTTATGAAATGAGAATTTGCAGAATTAATTACTGCCTGTTCTGTCAACACTTTTGCCATACCATAAACTGAAATAGGGTTTACACCATCTTTTTCGGTCAGCATTTTTTCATTGAATCCATATACAGAGCATGTAGACGCGAATAGAAATTTTTTTATACCTGATTCCTTTGAAGCACTAATTAAATCTTTTGTCGCAAGATAATTAATATTTACTGCGTGTTTAGGGTTGGCACTACAGACAGCATCGCCTACCAAACCAGCTAGGTGTATAACAGCGTCTTGTCCTTTCACTGCTTTTTCTATTTCTTTTGTGTTTTGAATATCAATTTTTTTAAGATTAAAATTTCTTCTATTTCTCAAATGTGAAATGGACGAAGCACCAAAGAGGAGGTTATCTATTCCTGTTACTTTATAGCCTGCGTCGACAAGCTTTGTAGAAAGAATAGAGCCTAAATAACCGGCACTTCCAGTAACTAAAATATTTTTGTATCCACTCATAATTTCGTTTGATAAAGTCTACGATTGATGATTATTTTTGTCAATGCAAGTTGATAAGGTATAATTTTCGAAAACAAACATGTATGAAGAAATTACAACCAATCAGAATTGGAGAGAAAGAAATAGAACCTAATCGGCCGGTTTATATTATTTTTGAAGTTGCTTCTACTCACAAGAATAATTGGCAGATCGCAAAGGCTTATGTCCATCAAGCTAGAGAGGCCGGGGCGGACGCTCTAAAATTCCAGATGTTTAAAACAGACAAACTGCTTAATCCTATAACCAGCGGTTTCAAGACTACATATGATTTTTTTAAGTCAGCTGAGATTCCTCACGAGTGGTTTCCTAAACTAAAAGAATTATGCGATAAAGCTAGCATTGACCTTCTCTGTACGCCGTTTGATTCCGATTCTGCCCGTTTTTTGGATAGTGTCGGTGTGCCAGCCATCAAAATTGCTTCCGGAGAACTTACTAATTATCAACTTCTTTCCAGCGTAGCCAAATTCGAAAAGCCGGTAATTCTTTCGACGGGCATGGCAACGATGAGAGAAATCCGTACAGCAGTTAAGATACTTCGAGAAAATGGCTGCAGAGAACTCGCTCTATTACAATGTGTGTCTGTATATCCAATGTCATATGAAGACGCCAATATTCGTGCGATGCAAACTTTGCAAGAAGAATTTGGTTGTACTGTTGGGTATTCGGATAATGGCTCAAAAGGTTATCTTGTTCCGCTTCTTGCAGTTGCTCTTGGCGCATCAATTATTGAAAAACATGTTACTTCACAAAAACAGCGGGGTAATTTGGATGATGTTTTTTCTCTCTCTGTTGGAGATTTTACCCAAATGGTCAAAAGAATTAGACTTCTGGAAAAAGAATATAAGCAGAGCTTTTCTTCGAATAAGAGTCATCTTGAAAGTGCGGTCGATGATTTAAAAAAAGAATTTAGCAGAAATGTAGAGATTGCGCTTGGCGATGGTGTTAAAAAACCAGCAGAGTTTGGAATTCCACGAGCTGACGGTACTCGAATGATTGAAACCGACGAAAGACACTGGGCAAGACGTGGACTTTATCCAAAAATTAATATTCCTAAAGGTTCAACAATCACCAAAGATTTGATAATTTCTTTAAGGCCTGATATTGGCTTATCGGCACTTTCACTAAACCAAGTTATTGGCGCAAAAGCAGAGGAAGATTTGCCTGTCAAACATCCAATAAAATTAGAAAATAGAAAAGTTAGACGTTTTAGAAAGTCAGATATTAAAAAGACTTACAGAAATAAAGAGGATGCACAATTTGTAAAAATTCTCAAAGAAACTGCTCTTTTTGATTAGTTGATAATTTCATGGAAACATCAAAAACAGTAGCAATTATTCAAGCCAGAATGGGATCCTCAAGACTTCCTGGCAAAGTCATGATGCCAATTGTCAGCAAGCCGGTACTTTGGCATGTAGTTGAGAGAGTTAAAAGAGCAAAACTTATTAATCAAGTTGTTGTTGCTACTTCTACCAATCCCGAAGACAAAAAGATTGTGGATTTTTGCGAAATAAATAATATTGAAGTTTTTAAAGGTTCACAGAACGATGTTTTAGACAGGTACTTTAAATGTGCAAAAAAATATCACGCTAAGTTTATAGTAAGAATCACCGCAGATTGCCCCCTTATTGACCCACAGCTTATAGATAAATTGATAAGAAAAATTTTTAAAGGCAGATATGATTATATTGGAATAGCAATTGGTGGAGGAGTTGTTACGTCAAAAATCTACAGATTCCCCCAAGGACTTGACGCTGAAATTTTTACATTTAATGCTTTGCGGGAAGCTTGGAAAGAAACGACAGATCCTGTTGATCGCGAGCACGTTAGTGTTTATATTTGGCGAAATGACAAGAAATTCAAACTTGGGCAACCGCTTTCTGCTGAAAAAGATTATTCTAAGTTTAGACTAACCTTAGATTGGTTAGAAGATCTTAAACTAATAAGAAAAATTTATGGAAAATTGTATAAGAAGAAAAGATATTTTAATTATAAAGATGTAATATCGCTTTTAGGAAAGCACCCATCGCTTGCCGCTATTAATTCACAGTATCTAGGCAAAACTCATGAAAGATTCTATAGAGAAAAACTACTTTCGGAGTTTAATAAGATAAGTCTTTCAAATAACCTAGGAGCAAAAAATATTACGGCAATAGCCATTCTTGCTGCAAAAGGAGTTAAAATTCAAGGAGAAAACAAAGAGAGAATACTAATTGCCATAAGATTGGCAAAGGAAAAGTATAAACATTGCCCAGTTATATTTTTAGGGACAGGAGTACAGATTAAATTTTTCAAAAAGAATTTGCAGAGATTTGGTTTAAACCAAAAAATCCTATTTCCATCATATAAAGAAAGAACAAATACTAAAATGCAAATAGAAGATTTGGCCAAATTGGCAAATAAGCAAAAAGCTAATAATATCTTGATTGTATCGCATGCTTACCATATCCCAAGGATTAAAAGATATTGTAAACGTTATTTTGATGAAAAAAATAAAGTATATTTTTGGCCGGTGGGTAGTGTCCAAAAACAAAAAAGGCTCATTGAGGCTGAAATTAAAAAAATAATTAAATACTCAGCCAAGGGCGATATTCCATTATTTATATAAACATATGAAAAACCATTTAGGCAAAATTGTAGATAAAGTCCAGGGATATACCATTATAGATTGCAGGAAATGTGAATTTAAACACGTTTTTCCTTTTCCTCCAGAAGAAAAGCTACAAAAATTGTATAGAGAAGATTTTTATTCTACCAAGAAGCCAGATTACTTTAAATTTGTGCAGAAAGATTTGGAATGGTGGATGTTAACTTACAGCAATTATTACAAGTTATTTGAAAAGCATACAAAAGGAAAGAGACTATTGGAAATAGGTTCCGGACCGGGGTATTTTCTGGAATGTGGCAAGCATATGGACTGGGAAGTTCTTGGATTCGAACCATCAAAGCAAGCATACATGTACTCAATAAGAAAGGGTGTAAAAGTAATCAATGATTTTTTTACAATAGACAAAGCTCATATATATGGCAAGTTTGACGTCGTTCATATGAGTTTCGTCCTTGAACACCTAGCCGACCCTCTTACACTTCTTGAAAATGCTAAGAGGGTGTTAAACAAGGGAGGCCTTATTAGTATTGTCAGTCCAAATGACTATAACCCTTTACAGAATATCCTAAGAAGGAACCTAGATTTTGATCCTTGGTGGATTGTCCCGGAACAACACATCAACTATTTTGATTTTGATTCGATACAAAAACTCTTTAAACAGTTTCAATTTAAAATCGTGGAACTGCAAGGAACATTTCCTATGGAATTTTTTTTGTTGAGTGGAGAAAATTATATTGAGAATAATACAGTAGGAAGAAAATCACATGCAAGAAGGAAAAAATTTGAGATGGCAATGTATAAGTTTGATCGTGAACGTTTAAATAACATATATAAATCTTTATCTAAATTTAATATTGGCAGGGAATTTTTAGTAATTGGTAAGTTGATAAAATAATAATACGACAAAAAATATCTTTAGTAACGGAAAATAAAAGATGAATTACAGATGTGTTATTTGTGACTCTAGTGATTGTAAAAATATCGCGGATGTCAGATTGATAAACATTAATTATTCTTCGTCCAGAGAAAATATAAACACAAAGAAAAGAAATTATATAATCTGCAAATCCTGCGGATTTATTTCTATTTATCCCAGGTACGATAAAAATACTCTAAAAGAGTATTACAAAAATATCTCCACCTCGCAGTTTAATGATAATGTTTTGAAAAATTACACGCGTCTTTTTTATAAAGCTACGATAGATTACCTTGATGGCATTATAGGATTAAAAGGTAAAAAAGTATTTGATGTTGGCGCTTCTCAGGGCCTGCTTTTAAAGATGTTAAAAAATAAGTATGGCTGTGAAGTAAACGGCTTGGATCCCAGTATAGAATGTGTTGAATTCGCGAAAAAAGAATTTGGCATCGATTTGATTAATAATATGTTAGAAGACATAGATCTTGAAAAGAAAGACTTTTCATATTTAAAGAAAAGTTTTGATGTTGTTTTGAGCTTGCATGTTCTGGATTTAATATCAGAACCCAAGGAATTTCTTAACACCCTAATTAAACTGGCCAAACCAGGCGGTTATATTTACATCGATGTCCCCTCCTGGTTCGTCGAGCGATATCCAAACCCGCGTTACGGCAACACATTAGGTGCCATACACCATAACCACTTTAGCCTTATCTCTATTATGAAATTTTTTGAAAAAGAGGGTTGCACGCTTCTCGCAGCTTATACAGAACTGTCGGAAAGTAATTATCCTACACAGAGATTTTTAGCCCGAAAACTGAATTATATAGAAGGGACCGAGGCTGAATTTAGGAAATATTTTGATTCCCGCCATAGAAATAATTACGAAAAAGCCATGTCCAAAATTTTAAATTATCTTAAACAGTTTAAAAAGATAATATTTTACGGAGGAGGAGGAGACCTGTTAAGGTTTATTGAAATCCATAAAAATTTTTTTGAAAATAATAAAGATAGGTTTCAATGCGTTGACCACAATAAACAAAAAGTTGGTAAGAAGCTGTCGTTTTTAAAAATAGAACCCGTAAAAAAGTGTTTATCAAGAGCCAGGGATGCAGTTGTCCTGAGCACGTCTACAAGTCAGATGGTTCAACGCCATATGAAATCAGATTTTGACATGCTGAATACAAATTTAAAATTCGATAATTTGTTTTCAGACACGATGTTTAATAAGAGTAGTATCAGATGAAGAAGAACACTTTGATTATCGGAGGAGGAATAGGCCAGCTTGCGGGCGTGGTTCCAAGGGAATGTACGCGTCCTACGGGATGATGGTGCTAAGTAATTCTTGATGGAAAAAGATATCTAGCACAATGGGCTTGATACTATACCGATTGAGGAGGAAACGGATGATCTCCACACCAACCATGCCGGCGCCTACGAGGAATACGTTTTCCACAGTGTTATTTTTCAAAAAATTATAATACAGAGTTAGCTTCAAAGTTTTGAAAATTTCATCTTTTTGAGTTTAACATGTTTGACTTTTTTATTGACTAAAGTAAAAAATACTGTAAAATTCAATATTGAATTGATCGAACGCTAAGATTCTATTGTTACGTTCTAAACTATTTTAAATGAACCGTTTATCAAAAACCTATGAACTTGGTAAAAAACAAGTTGCTCCTAAGACTTTATTAATAATCGGTGCCGGCCTGCCTCAAATTCCAGCCATTAAGATGGCCAAAAAAATGGGATTTAAGGTAGTAGCTACAGACATAAACCCAAAAGCAGAAGGCTTTAAGATCGCGGATTACCGAATTGTCGCCAGTACCCGAGACGTAGAAAAAAGTGTTACTGAGATCAAGAAATTTAATAAGAAAGTAAAGATAAACGGCGTCATGACAATCGCTACCGAGGCAGGTGAAACGGTTGCCGCCATTGCTGAAGAACTTAAACTTCCCGGTATTCCTAGAAATATCGCTCATGGAGCAACAGATAAAATAGAAAGGCACAGAATTTTCAAAAAGAAAAACATTCCTTCAACTAAATTTAAAACAGCTAAAACATTGTCGGAAACGTACAACGCTTGCGAAGAATTAGGATATCCTGTGGTGTTTAAACCTTGCGATAATGCCGGTTCAAGAGGCGTTGTTAAAGTAACCAATAAAAGAGAAATTAAAGATGCTATTGATATTGTTGCGAAAAACAGCAAAAGTAACAGAATCCTGATTGAGGAATTTATAACCGGTACGGAACACAGCACGGAAAGCGTAGTTGTTAACGGTAAGATATATACCACCGGCTTCTCGGATAGAAACTACGACAAAAAAGAAATGTATTACCCCCATTTCGTTGAAGACGGGGATACTTTACCAACATCACTCTTGGTGAAAATGAAGCAGAAGGTAATAAGTGCTGCAGAGAGAGCAATAGAAGCACTCGGCATTGATTTTGGCCCGGCAAAAGGGGATATTATAGTAACAAAAGACGGCCCAAAAGTGCTTGAAATGTCGCCACGACTCAGTGGCGATTACTTCTGCTTTGAGACGGTACCACTACACAATGGTACGAATATATTGAAGGTAGTAATTGAACTGGCAATGGGCTTAAAACCAGACCTTGATGCGCTCATACCAAAATTTGAAAGAGGCGTTGCTTTGCGATATATCTTCCCAGAACCTGGAAGAATTAAGACTATAAAGGGAGTTAAAAAAGTCCGTAAGATGAGAGGAGTCTACTTCTTTCGATGGGAACCATATTGGAAAGGTATTAAAGTTGGCACACTAATCACACCACTTGAGCATCACGGCCATAGGGTTGGAAGTATAATGACTGTCGCAAATAATCGTGATAGCGCAATAAAAATTGCAGAAAAAGCTAGAAGAGGAATAAAAATCATAGTTGATCAAGTCTAATGAGAATTTTATACCTGGGCTCAGGACATCCTGCAGAATCAGCCTTAAAGGAAATAGTCAAAGAATTCAAAGTTGAAGGCTTGATTCTATCGAGAGTTCCCCAAAACGTACCGTCAAAATCATCAACATCTGAAGGGGTTATAAAAATTGCGAAAAAAAATAACATACCTGTTTATTTGTCATCTAACTTAGAAATTATTAAAAAAATAAAACCAGACTTAGTAATAGTAAATAATTTTCGGGATATCATTCCAGCAAAATACGTAAAAAGATATAAAATAATAAATATTCACTACTCTTTACTGCCAAAGTATCGAGGAATGCATTCAACTCAATGGGCATTTATTAATAACGAACCATACGTGGGTTATTCGATTTATTGGATGGATGAAAATGTGGACGCTGGAGATATTATTTTCCAGCAAAAAATAAAAGTTGAAGAAAAGGATGACATTAATACTTTATATAAAAAATTAAATACAGCTCTGGCTTCCTCAATTTGTAAAGTCCTTTGGAAAATCCATAAAGGAACTGCCAAAAGGGTTAAACAAGATACAATGCAAGCAACTTATGTCCAACAAAGACAACCGGATGATGGACTTATTGATTGGAATCAAAATTCTAGATATATTTTTAATTTAGTCAGAGCATTGGCATATCCTTATCCTAGAGCGTATACATTTTTTAAAAAAAATAAAATAATGATCAGAAAAGCTTCTATGTATTCAAGCCCTAATTATTATGAAATACCCGGCCATGTTGTGGCCTTAATTAAGAATAAAGGTGCACTGGTTAAAACAGGAGATAACGTTCTATGCGTAGAGGATTTAGAAATCGAAAATGGGAAAATAGTTAAAGCGGACAAATATTTCAAAAGGCCAGGAGTAAGGTTAAAAAATGATTAAAACCAAATATAGAACGATTAAAACATTAATACCGGTTCCGCAATCAAGATATCTGCTTAACAAATTAGCAAAATACGAACCGAGATCTGTAAATTGTCAGCCGCCCTTGATATGGGAATCTGCCAAGGATTTTCAAGTATATGATCCATACGGCAACATATGGCTAGATTGGAGTTCCGGGGTCCTTGTTGCCAATGCCGGCCATGCCCCTGAAGAAATTAAACAAGCAATAAATAAAACAGTTAAAAAGGGTTTACTTTTTAACTATTGCTTTCCTTCCAAACCAAGAATTGAGCTGGCAGAGGAATTAGTTAAAATAACACCTCCGTCTTTGAATAAAGCTTATATCCTAACTACGGGTTCAGAAACAATAGAGGCAGCTATCAAGCTTGCCAGAACATACAGTATGAGAAAATGGAGCAAAAGAAAAATCGGCATTATTAGTTTTAAGAATGCTTTTCATGGAAGAACAATGGGTGCTCAAATGGTTGGTGGTTTTGATGCTCAAAAGGAGTGGATCGTTAACTTAGATAAGGATATGCATCAAGTTCCTTATCCTGATGGATTTAGGTTTAAAGATACTACGTTTAATACTTTCTTGAAAAATGTTAACAATATAAGTAATAATCCTAAAAACTATATAGCTGCCGTATTAATAGAACCGTATTTAGGTGGAGGTGCAAGTTTTGCTCCTAAAAAGTATGTACAAGAACTTCGGCAATGGTGTAATGATAATAATGTTTTATTGATTTTCGATGAAATACAGTCAAGCTTTGGGCGTACAGGTAAACTTTTCGCATTCGAGCATTTTAATATAGTCCCTGATATTATCTGTTGCGGAAAGGGCATAAGTGGCGCGTTACCTTTATCAGCTGTCATTGGAGGGTCGGAAATTATGGACTTGTATGGACCAGGTGAGATGACGAGCACCCATGGAGGAAACCCTGTCTGCTGTGCAAGCGCTCTGGCGAATTTAAGACTAATCAAAAGAAAAAAACTCGTTGATAGAGCACAAATCAATGGTGAGTTTTTATTTAAAGGTCTGCAAAAATTAGCAAAAAAATATTCATCAATAATTGGTGCACTACATGGCAAGGGTTTAGTTTACGGTTTGCATATAGTTAAATCAAAAAGCTCTGAACCAGATGGTGAACTTGCTCAAAAAATCGTATATCGATGTTTTGAGAACGGATTACTCATGTTTTCGCCAGTTGGATCTGGTAATGCTACCATTAAAATTTGCCCTCCATTGACAATTATTCAGGAAGCGATTACTGAGGGCTTGGATGTATTAGACCAAGCGTTCGGTACTGTAGTCAAAAATCAATAAAAACAATGCCGAATATACTAAGAAAGAACAAAATAAGAAAAGGTCTAAACACAATCGTCAGCAGCAAGGATGCAAAATATATCCAACTAAAACTCTTAGTTTCCCGAGCCGGCCGTATTTTTACTCACAAAATCAATAATTATGAAACAGTCTTAGTAATTTTAAAAGGGCAAATAAAAGTTGGTATTAACCAAAACTTATATATATTAAGCAGGAAAAGTGTTTTCGAAGAAAAGGCAACCGCTCTATATATTCCTATCAACACAAAGTTTACTATCAAATGTTTAAAAGATTCCGAAGTAGCTCTATGCCAGGCAAGAACGAAAACTAAAAAGCTTCCAATATTTATCCAAAAGAACGAGGTTGAAATAATTAAAAGAGGCAAAACTAACTTTAAAAGGGTTGTTTCTAACATTATCGATGAGAAAGTTGATAGCGATAGACTTTTTGTAGGCGAGACTATCAATTTGGCCGGTAATTGGTCTGGTTATCCACCGCATAAGCATGACAAGGATGATTTGCTAAACGAATCTAAGTTAGAAGAAGTTTATCTTTTTAAATTTAACCCCGAGCAAGGTTTTGGGATTCAAAAAATTTATTCATATGAGGGTAAGCAAGAGATTGACAACCTATATACAGTTCACAACAATGATGCTGTTCTTGTCAAAAAGGGATATCATCCAGTTGTTGCTGCGCCAGGCTATAAACTTTATTATCTTTGGATATTGGCAGGTATAAAAAAAGTTCTTAAACCACAATTTGACAGAAAACACATTTGGGTCGAAAACCCCAATTCTTAATCTATATCTTATACTGTCCTCAATTATCTTTAGATCTGTCATTAATACAAATTCAAGTCAAAGCTTAAAAGAAATCAACAGCGATGTTGAATTATAATAACCCAACGCTTACAATTTTAGGGTTAAATTTATAATACACAAAAAACTAGCAAACGCCCAAAATTAAAGCCGGTCAATAATGTCAAGTTTAGATTTGTATCAAGTCTTTCATGGTAATCTTCAATTCTCATCAATTCCTAAAAATAAGTACAGGAGCGTAATTAATAATTGTTACTGGCCTTTGATAAGGATCATAGAAAAAAATAGAAAATTAAAGTTGGGGATTGAATTTAGTGGGTTAACATTGCTTGAAATTAAAAAAAATGATAATAAGCTTTTGGAGAAGATTAATAAATTAATTAAAGAGGGAAAGCTTGAATTTATTGGTTCGTCATATACGCAGGCAATCTTTCCCTTAATCCCCTATGAAATCAATTTAAAAAATCTCAAGTTAGGAATAGAAATTTATAAAAAAATTCTAAGCCTTGTTCCTGAAATTTTTTATGTCAACGAACAGACTTTTTCCGACGGAATCATTGGTGTATATAAAAAGGCTGGAGTTAAAAATATTATTATTGATTTTGATAGTACGCCAGAAGATGTGAGACTAAATAAATCTTTGTTATATAAACCAGCAAAAATAATAAGCCAGCATGGAGAAAAATTGAATGTCATTTGGAGTAGTTCGATCGCTTTCCAAAAATTTCAGCGACATATATTTGACGAAATGTCTCTTGAGGATTATCAAAAGTATCTACTTAGCCACTTGAGTAAAGTTGAAAATCGATATTTCCCTTTATATGTTGGTGATTGGGAAATATTTGGTTACTCTCCAAAAGGAATTAGCCGCAATTTTAATAATGATTATAAAAGAATGGGGCAGTTTTTGGAGAAGCTGACAGAAGAAAAAAAGATCAATTTTATCCTTCCAAAGCAAGCACTTGCTAATAAGATTAGAAACGAAATCAAATTAATAGATCCTTCCAGTCCTATCAGTTCAAAAAAACAAGAAAAATACAATGTTTTAAGATGGGCACTAGCAGGCAAAAATACAATCTTTAGAAATACTGATTGTTTTAGACTGCATCAGTCAATTAATACTTTAAAAAAGAAAAGGCTTGCTAATAAATCAATTATTGAAAGTTTGGAAGTGAATTTAATAAAACTTTGGGGCAGTGACTACCGAACTAATACAACTGATGACAAAAATAGAGAATACAATGATCTTTTGACAAAAACACAAAAAACAATCAAAAATTATATGAATAAAGCATACAATTTTCAAGATATAAAACTCGATGATACGAATTTAAAAAATAAGTATCAAGTAACTACAAAAGAAAGTTGGGCGACTGAAAGCGTGAACCTAACTTTAGATTGGCGAAAAGGCATCTCCATAAAAGAACTAATATTCCCTAAAATTTTTCCTAAAAAAATAGCGGGCTTAGTAGCGCATGGCTATTTTCAAAATCAACAACTCGCCTCCGACTGGTTTACGGGGCACTGTTTGTTTGAGACAGATAAAGACAATAAGTACACGGATTTGTATCCAGCCAAAATATTTATAAAGAAGAACAATAATGGCGATATTAACCTTTTCTCTAAAATTAAAACGCCTATTGGCACAATAAGAAAAAATTACAAGGTTTATCAGGCTTTACCCAGAGTTGATCTGCAATATGTATTTAATTTTAGAAAGGTTGAGTTTAAATCAGCTAGGATTGGAAATATTACTCTTGATCCAACAAATTTTGATAATAAAAACCTGTGGTATGCAACTGTCAATGGAGGCAAATCGAAAGAATTATTTAAAATCGGCAAAACAGACATTGCTCAGGACGAACTTGTTTCTTTGAGAATTTCCAGTCATGGTTGTTTAGGAGCAACCAACGGTTGGGTGGCAGTTGGTGATAATAAGAAAGGCTTGGCAATAATTTGGGGCAAAGCGCAAATTGCAAGCTGTCCAATTATCCATTTTGAAAAGACACCTCAAGGGTTATTTGCCCGTATACAACCTTCAATTGCCGAATCAGACGAAACAGGCTTTCCAATTTATGAGGGAATATTCTCGTTTGGCATAACTTATTTAGGATTAAAATCTCTCCACGAACTGGATAGGTTTAATTTTCCCACTAAATAATTTGAAGATAATGCAAAAGATTCAATATATCGCAGTAGCCTCAAGCTCGTCTGACGTTATTAAACTTAAACAATTAGAAAAAGGATGTGGTAAGAACTTTAAAGTTATTGCCACAACACTAGAGGCTAGGAAAGCTCTTGTAAAAACACGCCTTCCTTTTGCAGAATTAGATATTCCAGTCAATGAAAAAACAATGAGGATTCTTCAAGTCCAGGCGAAGGTGTTGATCGATAACCTAATAAACGATTCACGAATTATCAAAACTTTTTCTGTCGACGAGGTGAATATTCTAGAATTTTTGACTAATAGATTTCATACGTTTTTATATCGGATGATTCTGGGTTTCTTAAATGTCCAGCAAATAAAGATGGCAAGTGGTAATGTAAATCTAATACTTTTTAAAAAAAATATTATCACAGACCATGACTCCCCCTTTAACTCAAATTATAATTCGTTAGCATTTTATCTTTGGGCTAAATATCACCCAGTATTTACATTAAAATTGATCACAGATTATAATGCAAAAAATCAAGGTGGTTTTAATGTAACTGTAATTAAAACAACAAATGCGATATTGAATTATTTACATTATGTTAAAGAAAAACATTCAAAACATACTAGACAGATCATCTTTGTACTTCCAGCATTCCATGCAGTAAAACTAATTAGTCTATTTAAAAATCTAGAGAAAAATAATATTCATTATCTTGTTCTCGTGCATAATCTAGGAATAAAAGAAAGAGTAGAGCTTGTTAAAAATAGCATAAGGTTTATGCCTCGTGATTCGCTGAAAGATAAATCATTAATCAATAAATCCTACGATATTTCTTTAGAAATAAAAAGACGTTGGAAACAAGAAAGTAATACTTTCGAGTTATTAAGACAGAATAATAAGATTAGTAAATTTTTAACTATTGCCGCCTTTTATAGAATTGAGCAGTTTTTGAAATCTGAGTTGGTACAAACAATTAATGATCGGCTCATTGCTAAAAGATTCTTCAAAGAATACAAGCCTGAGATTGTTGTAACAACAACGGATCCTGATGCAAAAGTTCTGCCGTTTATTATTGAAGCTAAATCTAATAAAATCAACACTATAACAATTCAACACGGTGCTTACGTATATGCAGCAGGAGTAGATTTTAAAAGTGATAAGATTATGGTCTGGGGAAGATATTATAAAAGCTGGTTTATGCGAAATCTAAATAAAAATGATGCTCAAATCTTTATTACTGGATCCCCGTTCTTCGATAATATTAAATTAATACCATTTAAGAAATCTTTCATAACCAATCGCAAGGAACACTCAATTTTAATCTTACTGTCAGACATTGTTACTTTATCGGTAGAAAAAGAATTAGTAATATTAAACAAAAAACTAACAAAGTTGGGCATAAATTATATTTATATCAGGCCTCATCCTTGGCAAAAAATTACAGGGATTAACTTCAACAGAAAATTATGGTTGGGCGATAAAATTATTTTGGCGAACGATAAAGATTTAGATTACTACCTAGACAAATCGCAGATAGTTGTTACAACAAACACTACAGCGGGCTTTAACGCTTTAATAAAAGGAAAACCACTTATTTACTGGCATTTGAAAGGTGTTGAATACTTACCATTTGAAAAAGCAGGTATACCCGTTGCCACAAATGCCGATCAAATCATTAATTCTGTCAGAGAAATTAAAAATGGCCGGTATCAATTTTTAAACAAAAAAAGACAGCAGCTAATTGAAGAGGTATTTTATAAACTGGACGGCCATGCATCCCAACGAATAGCAAATTTTCTTGTAAGTGAATTGAGATGATGAGAAAGTGGACTATTCCTCTTTTATTGATAATATTTGCAGGATTTGTGTTTCGCTTTTGGAAAATGAAGAATTCTTAAACTTTATGTATGATCATTTTAAAACCTTAGAAGAAAACAAGAACTATATTATTTTCGTTTTAAGGTAACTATCTTTTCTTCAAAAAGAAATTCCTTGATAACTCTCACTGCTATCCATAAACTTATAAGGGAAAAGGCTATGAAACCAAATGTACTAACTATTCTATAGGGGATAAATCTGTTAATAACTTCATTAAAAGTTGGAAGGCTCGAGAAATATTCTGGATTTATGGGCTCAAAAAGACCAAGCTGAAGTTGATTTGCTAGAATTTTGTAGGAAGCAAAACTTAATGTTAATAATATTATTATGGTGGATGAGATTTTTGCCTGTTTAAACCAAAGTATTATAAGCGGGCTTGCCCACAATAGATAGTGAAAGTGTGTTCTGTAAAAAAGCGTATAAAACATTAATAATGTTATCAGATTTATTCCGAGCGCAAGTCTCCATTTGTTCTGAACTTTTAATACTATTGAGGATATTAAAATTATGAGGTAGGAAAATGCGAATATGGTCAATTTTATCAAACTTGAAAAATGTTCCCAGCCACTAATTTTCTTACTGTATAAATTTAAATTCCCAACAGTGGAAGAATATATTGCTAATTCGGGATTTGAAATAAGAGATGGAATCAGAAAAATCACAAAGGGCAATAAGGAAATAGTTAAAATTACAAAAAAGTTTTTTATGGTTTTTGCATATATTAGTGCCATTGGGAGTACAAAAATAAATGGATAAATTTTAAAAGCTCCAGCTATCCCCCATATTAGCGAAGCTTGATAAATTTTCTTTTTGTATAGGTATATATATCCAAGGAAAATAAAAAAACAGATAATAACATCAAATTGGCCGAAAATATATGCACTATAAATTAAGATTGGATTAACCAACCAAAGGATGATATTCCCTTTTGATATTAACTTAAGTTTGATAAATTTACATATAAGCATTAATGAAAATATGTCAAAGATTAAATATGGTATTTTCATTAGGAATAAGTCTTTAAATAATCCGGTATTGTTCGTATATATAAAGTAATCAGTACTTTTACTTGTAATACTATTTAAGTAAACCAACCTTAAATCACTCATCCAGGATGAAAAGGTATTTGAGAAAAATGAGTAGAAAAATTGGAAAAAGCCAATGAAAAAATACACAATCGGGTGATAAAAATAAATTTTTGGATTATTGCTGCTTTGTATATATGAATAAATGTCTAAAATCCCCTCCCTAATTAATGCCGGGAACATATTAATAGCCAAAAGGTCTGAATGTGCAGAAATGGGCATAAGTAAAAATTTAATAGAAAAGGAAAAAAAGATAATGAGGATATAGAAATTTCTGGAAAATTTTATTTGACTCAAATTCATTGTTTTTAGTACGGTTAAATTCTAGTGAAGTAACTAGCAAAGATTTTTACTATAAACTCCAAGTCTGACTTTTTTAAATCTTGGTGGCAACCGATTAAAAATCCATTCTTGTTGATATTTCTTGCAACCGGATATTGATCCTCCAGATTACCAAAAAGTTGAATATATAAAGGTTGATTGAGTAAAGGCATTAGATACCTCGTCTCGATGCCGTTTATCTCTAAATACTCTGTTAGGTCTTTTCTGTTTATTTTTCGGTCTGAAATTAAGATGGGATATAGCATAAAACCATGGCTACCGCTGCTTCTTATACACGGCAACTTAATATGGTTTGTCCATCTTGAAAGCTTCTCTGTCAGATATTGGGCATTTGATTGTCTTTTTTTGATAATATCTTTCCATTTTATAAGTTGGGCTAAACCTAGCGCAGCTTCCATTTCTGTAAGTCTAAAGCTGTGACCTAAATGGATAAAAGAAAATCTTTTTTCAACAATCATAAATAATTTTTCTCTATTTTTTTCGTCATCATCGTCTATAGAAAGATAAATACCATCACGCCCATGGTTTGCATAACTTTTTAAGCGTATAGCTAAATCATCCTCATTTGTCATTACCAACCCTCCCACTCCGGTGGTTATTAAATGTGTGGCGTAAGTCGAGTAGCAAGAAATGTCTCCCATGGACCCAACAGGATTGTTTTTATACTTTACAAACATTGCCTCACATGAATCTTCAATAATTTTTAGGTGATATTTTTTGGCTATTTCAAGTATTTTTACCATCTCGCTGCTCTGACCAAAAAGATGAACAGGAATAATAGCTTTAGTTTTTTTAGTGATTTTCTCTTCTATTTTTTTAGGATCTATACAATAAAAGTCTTCTTCAACATCTACAAAAACGGGCTTAAGCCTATTTTGCAAAACGACGTTAGAAGTTGCAACGAACGTAATTGCAGGAACTAAAACTTCATCGCTGTCACTCCAATTATATTTATCTTTTAATACCTGGAGCGCGATGTGGAGTGCACTGGTACCGCTATTTACAAAAATTGCATACTTTCTATTGTGCAATTTTGCCATGCTAGATTCAAATTTCCGAGAGAAATTGCCGTAGGTAATTCTCCCTGAATCAAGAACCGCAGAGATATTTCTTTTGGCTTGTTCGCTAATAAAAACGTTACCTATCCCTATTTGATGTTTTGGCCTCATTAATGCAGAGAAATAATCTTGATAATATTAAACAATTTATCCTCTTTTTACAATAAGTCATTGGATTTCCATTTTTTAAATATCAATAGTAGAATGTTTAATTAATGACTGATGAAATATCTTTGGCAATAATTATTCCAACTTTCAACGAAGTCCATAATGTAGAAAAACTAATAAATTCAATAAATAAAGAGGTTAGCTATGCTTTGAAAATAATAATTGTAGATGATAACTCCCCTGATGGAACTTCAGGATTGGTGCATAATATTACAAAACACAAAAAAAATGTTTTTCTAATAAAACGTAAGGCTAAGGGGGGAAGAGGTTCGGCAGTAATTACTGGTTTTAAATTTGCTATGAAATTTAAGCCAGATTATTTTATTGAGATGGATGCTGATTTTTCTCATAGAACCCAAGACTTGCCACATTTATTATTGTCAGCTATTCAAAATAAACACGATATCGTTATAGGATCAAGATATCTTAACAAAAGCAAAATATATAATTGGTCTGTCAAAAGGAAAATTTTTAGTAGACTCGCAAATTTCTATGCAAAATCAGTTTTGCAAGTACCTATTTCAGATTATACAAACGGTTTTAGGATTTATTCAAACAAAGCAATAGCCTTTTTAATGACTAAAAAAATAGAATCTGTGGGATTTATTGTACTCTCAGAAACTGCTTATTTATTAAATAAGGCCAATTTTAAGTTTGGTGAGATTCCAATAATTTTTGTGAATAGAAAAAGAGGATCTTCAAATTTGAGTTTAAATGAAATTAAAAATGCCTTTTTGGGAATTTGGAGAATTCGCTTTCCAAAAACCAACAATTAACTTTCTCCTTAGATTTCATATACTCTGAATGAATTATTTTCATACTTTAATTTGAAAAATAAATTTTCTGACCTTGAAACGACATAGTGAAAGTTATATTTCTCTTTCAATTTAAGAATATCTTTCTCGTTAAAGTTATCGTAATTATTTAGATCTTTGATTACCATGAACCATTGTCTTGCAAAACTAGGGCTATAGATTACTACTGCTCCATCTTTAATATCTCCAATAATTGGCCGTTGGGAAAAAATTCTAAATCCAGTTTGGTTTGAAGGAACTAAAAAGGTAGCAGTTTTGTCTGTATGATTTCTGGCCCAAAGCTGCAAATCCATCCAGTCATTTGTTTGTTTTGGAAATTGAATTTTCTGTTGGAAATTTCTGAAAGAATTGAAGTTCAGCAATAAATGGAGGATATAGATCGATCCAATAATTAAAGCTATTTCTTTTGCTGGTATTGTACCTCTGGTTTTCTTTTCAACAAAAATCAATGACAAGATAAAAAAGGCAGTCGTAAATAAAAAAACACTAAATAAATTCAAAGATAATGCTCCAAAAGCAATTATTCCTAATGTCTTAAGAAGCAAATTTTTATAGATCAGAAATAAAGGTGTTATTGCTAAAGAAACGTAAGCGATGGGAGTAATAGACCTGACAAGTTGAAACTGAGCAATTAACGGAATTCTGAATACTTCTAAAATCAGATAATTAAAGATAAAAACAGAAAGTGAAATAATTATAAAAAGAAGAATAGTTTTTTTGACCTTACCTTCAAGTTTTGGCAGAAACAGAAAACTTAAGGACAAATAAAGTCCAAAGGCTAACCAGCCTCTAGATTCCCAAGTGGAAATAAATAGATAGTCGTTTCGAAATTTTATAATTGAAAGCCAGAGCTCATCTTTTATATACCATGTCTGGCTTAAAAGACTATGTTGAGCAACGAAAATGAACGGTATTAAAATGACTCCAAAAATTATCATTGCACAAAAAAAATCTTTTAAGACATTTTTGGACTTAGCAATTATAAAAATTGGTAATATTAAAAGGCTGGGGATTATTGAAAGAGGATGCACCCATATCCCAAGAGCGGCTATAGTCGCTGATCTCAAAAATTTATTCTCCAGTAAAGCAATAAGATAGTAAATTAAGAAAATTATTCCGATTAATCGATAACCAAAAAATAACTCAAATGTAGAAGTAGCTGTCCCACCTATAAATTTTGGCAATAGAAATGGGACTATTGAAAGATATGCTAAATTTTCATTATCGATAATAATTTTTGCGAGACGATAAATTCCACAAAAGAATAAGAATTGGAAAAATAAATAACCGAGGAAAAAAATAATCTGAATATTACAGAATCTAGTAAAAAATCCGATAATTGAATAAAAAATAGAAAGATTAGTCGATGGCTGTTGGAATAACAAATCTTGTGGAAATAAGGAGTTATCTACAGACTTAAGAATATATGGAATAAATATTTCCTGATCTGAAACTGCAAATTGATATCCGTGAATTAAAATTGCTAAGAGAGAAAGACAAAATATAAAAAAATAATGCCTCATTTTTTGGCCAAACAAATTATTGATAAACCAAAAGGAAAATCAAATTTTTGAAATAATTTAGCCTCAAAATTTAGAAGCTCTAACATAGTTCGATTAATAAACCCCGGTAACTGAAAAACGTCCGACTCTGCAGTTTTTGAGAAGAAAATTTTATTTCCGATTCTTTTGACGGCTATGGGGATAAAAAGTAGGCTATTAAAATAAGAACATTTAACAATTTTAAAGCTAGCTTTTTTGGCCAAAATCTCAAGATCGTCTTTAGTAAATCTCCTTTCAGTTTCTATGGCATTATCATGTTTACTTTTTAACCAATTAAAAGCTGGTTCTTGAACATAAATTATGCCTTGGGGTTTTAAAATACGATCAAATTCCGAGATTGCCTTCTGTAAATTAATCCCTTTATGGTACAAAACATCTAGACAAACAACAGCATCGAAATAATCATCTTTATAGGGTAATTTATTAATGCTTCCTAATTTTAAATTTTTAATGTTTCTTTTTTTACAATAATTTAAAGCTATCTGAGAAACATCTATTCCACAAAGCTGCCATTTAGGATTTTTCTTTTTTAGGTAAATAATAGTTCCACCGGTACCACAACCCGCGTCTAAAATTTTTGCATTCTTTTTTAAATATTTTTGTAAAAATGAAATCATCAATTTTCTAGTAGCTAAATACCACGCATGAGTTAATTCATTTTCAAACATTTCTTTGTAAGCAATTTTTTTCATTAATCTTGAAATTTGAAAATTATGTAATCCCCTACTGAAGTAACTGGTTTGAGTAATTTTATGTCAGGATTAACTATAGATAGTTCATTGGGTGAAACTATCACATAATCTAATTTGTATTTACTGGCAAGCTCTCGCCAGTTATTATTAGCTAATCTATCTATCTCGCTTTCTGCCCAGATCCTTCTTGGAGAATTTAGATCAAGATTATTATTTTGGTTATATGCCTGATATATGAAAAGATATGAAATTATAGTATCTAAATTTCTCTTCTGCCAATTTGTGTCTATCCCCAAAATCTTAGCAAGTATTGCGTATCTTTCAACTTCTTCATATGTTGGAGTAATTGTGCGATCAGTAGGAGGGAAAAAGACTTTGTTTCGTGTATAAACAGGGATTAACGAATTAAAAGAAGTATCAATCGACCCGATTACAGAGTTTTTTGGAGTATTTTTGCGGAACCAGTCGAAAACGCTTTGTTGAGTGTCATCTCGGACATGTACTTTTTGAACTTTTTGGGAGGCAATAATTTGCGTCCGAAACCCTGTAAAAATAGCAATAATAAAAACTAAAAGAGCTGTAATTTGAATTAAAGTCTTGTGGGTTTTTATTAGGAAATAAATAGTAGCAAAAAAGGTGATTGTCGCAAAGGGCATCAATGCTCTCCTTAAATAATGAAATGTCTCTAAATCTTGACCTACTAATAATTTCGAAATGGGAGAGATTAAAATACCTCCCAATAACAGAAAAAATAAGACATAAAATTTTCGGTCTTTTTGCTTGTATATTACATAGAAAAACACCATTATTAATAAATATCTAATTAATGTAATTGGGATAGGTAAATTATATAAAGAAGATTTAGAGACAAAGTCTTGAGAGAAAGGTAGCTGGTAAAATTTGAACATATTGAAGAGATAATATAAACCGATCAATAAGCTTAGTAGTCCTGCAAAAAATAGTGATCGTAAAGTCCTGAAATCTCTTTTGATCAAAAAATAAAGGAAAATTAATCCAAAAAATACAAAAAAATATGTCCAATAAAAAATATAGGAATAGAAAAGTAATCCAAATGATATTCCCAAAAAAATAATATAAATTTTCTTAAATGGATTTTGTACCAATTTCAACATCGAAATAACGGCTAAAGAGAAAAAGATAAAAGTAAGTTGAGGGTGAAAAGCCCGCGAGAGGTAGAGGAAATAATTTTGATTTTCGGCAACTGTCAAATATTGGTAAGTAGCATGAGGATAAGGAATAACTGCGATGAAATCTCTGGCAATAACAGTTAGAAAAGAAGTGGTTAGTGCATAAAATTGATTGTCAATAAAGTTACGAGCAAGGAGATACAACATCAAAAAAATAACTGGAGGAAAGATAAAATCAGAGACAATAAACGCTCTTTCGATCGATCCGGTCAGTCTTGACAATACAGCAAAAAGTAAAGCCGGTGCTGTTTCACCTAAAAAAGGGGTAGGTAAATCTTTATACTCGTAAACATAAGTGTCTCTGATGAAGAAATTTCCTTTTAAGATATGATTAATAAATGGAGCGTAAGCATAAGTTTCGTCTCTGGCAATTGGGCTTTGGCCTGAAACTGTCAAAGGAGTATATTTGGTGCCAAGTTTTAAACTGAGGATTATATGAGGCAGACCATAAATTAAAGAAACTAAAATGATAAGTAAAGCGATTAATAATTTTTTAGATGGTTTAGTCTGAAAAAGTTTTAAGACGGCAATAATCGATTTCATGGCGCGTTTTTCTTCATAACAAAGAAGTGATGAAAAGGATTTTCTTTAGGGTAGAATGATTTTTGGATTTTAAAACCAGCTTTTTGAATTTTTTTTTCAACAAATTTTAACGGAAGTCCCTTTTTACCAATCTCCCAATAATGTTCTCCCAAAAACCTGTGTTTTAAAGGAAAGTCAATTTTTAGAGAAAATTCTTTTTTAGGAATATATGGGATAAATTTTATCCCAACATATAAATTAGTGATGCTGAAATGTGGTAGTGTCAAAATTGCCATACTTTTTGTCACTCTATAAATCTCCGAAAGTGCTTTTGAGAACTTATTAAATGGTAAATGCTCTAAGAGTTCGGCACAGAGAACTACATCAAAGCTATTTTTCAAAAATGGTAATTTTGAAACATCCGCCACAACATCAGGTTTTAGTGATTTATCTAAATCGCAGGTGGTGACATTAATACCAGTTTTTTTTAAATAATCGGAAACAGTTTTATTACCAACACCAATTTCCAAAACTGTTTTAGGTTCCAATTTTAGAACTTCTTTTATTTGATACCAATAACTTATCCATCTTTCCTTAGAGTCGTACTTTTGACTGAAGTAATGTTTTTTTTTAACTTGTATTTTTGTACTAATATTCACAGCGAATTTATAACCGAGTTTAGCTTAAGAGCGTATTCTTTGGATGTAGGTATTTTATCCTCTTTCGATTGTTTAAACTCTGATTTTAATGCGATCTTAATTTTTTCTATGGCTTCATTATCATCTCCTGCCTTAAATAAAAAAACATTTTTACTTTGCGCTAAATTGGGATATACGTCGACGATACCTTTTACCTTAGCTATTACTACTTGGTTATGAGTCGCTATGGACTCTAAAAAGCTTACTTGGCCTGCGGCTCTATTTAACTCAACTAACGGAATAAATACAAGTTTTGAATTTAGGTATAGTGTTCTAATTTTTGTATATGACAGATTGAAATAAAGCTTTACGTTTGAGGGAAAATTAATATTTCGAACATTGGATGGATCTGTAACTACAATAAATTTTTGAGTCTTAAGTCTTGAAGCTACTTTAGAAACTAAGTTAAAGTCCCTAGACCTATCTTTACCTACTACTAGTATATAGTTCCTGTGTAGTTTATTTTTGCTTTTTATAAACTTAGTATCAATACCAAATGGGATATATTCAATACGTTTATTTCTTTTCAAGAAAGTTGAGTATTTATCTCTTTCAACATGTGAGTGTACGATAATAACATCAGCTTTTAGCAACAAGTTTCTATAAAAAGTTAAAAGTAGAGTGTTTTTTCTTTTTTCGAGCTCATTTATAAGACCAGTGCTGATGTACACGATTGGACACTTAATCAAGTTGAGCTTTTTTAGTAATAAAAATGGCAACCCGGCGCTGTCTGTTGTTGTAATTAAAAGATCTGAACGCCTTGTCTCAGGTATTAAAATAAGTGCTTGGTCTAGTTTAAAACCGATGCCTGTAACACTGGATATTAATTTTTCAATTGGCCAGAATAATTGTCCTACTTGTGGTATTTTGTAATACTTGTCGGTAGATTTGATCTCATAACCTAATTTCCTTAAGTAAAACAGGCCATAAAGAAAGTGGTCGGGTTCTTTTTTGTTTATTACGTTGCTTTTTAGCTTATCTCTAGGGATCCTATAAACATACAAAATATTCATCTGGACGAATTTAGGAGTAGTTGGGTTTCTTTTGTTAATAATTTGTCAATATCATGTTCTTTTTGTATATATTGCCTAGCTTTCTTTGAATAATTTTCTATTAATTTGGGAGTGTTAAAAAGTTTAATAATCGCTTTTTTCAATGATTTTGGATCCGTCTCGACTAGCAACCCGTTATAATTATTTTTAATAATATTATTTATCCCTTCAACATCCGCACCTATTGGGACACAACCGCATGCCATTGCTTCGAGCAGGCTTTTTGGATTGCCTTCCCTTAGGGATGAGAGTATAAAAACTTGAGCCATATTATATACTTTAGGTAGTCTATTATATTCAATTACGCCTAAAAATTTTACATTGACTTTAAATATTTTTGATAAATTTTCTAAATTTTTCCTTTGGGGACCGTCGCCTGCAATAATTAACTTAAATTCATTTAAATCTTTTAATGATTCAATAATGGTTGATACATTTTTTTGTTTTACTAACCTACCTACAAAAACAATATTTTTATTTTTTTTCCTGTGCGGTTTAAATAGATGAACATCGACGCCATTTTGAATAATGATAACTTTCTTTGGATCTACGTATTTTTTTAAATACTTTGAAGTAATAATAATTTTATGTGTAAATTTTTGTACTAGCCAAGATAGCGTGGGAAACACCATTTGTTGAAAATATTTTCCTTCAATCTTTGCAAATTTCGAGTAAATATATCCGTAGTTAACAATGCAATTTTTATTGTAAAGAATCTTTGCGGTGATACCAGGAATGCCACCTGTTATCTGGAGTCCTCTTAAGACATTACAATCTTTAATATTTTTCTGATTCAGTATTGGTAATAAAAGTGAGTATAGATATCTATGTAGGCCGGTTCGGTTACTTATTAAGATGCAGTTTTTGGGTAACTTCATTTTCTCATTTTTATAACTAAAAATATAAACTTTGTCGAAAGTTTTTAAGTAATATTTTATATTCCAGTCTACTAACCTTCTTAGTTGTCCCTTTGATTTCAAGTCGCTTAAACTTTCACCTATTGCTAAAAATATACCTAAAATCATAATGTAAGTTTTTTATAAATACTTATATACTCATCAATTATGTCAGATCCAAATATTTTTCTAATAATTCCATAGTCTTTTTTAATATATTTAGTTAATCTTTTATTATTTTTAAGTCCTTTTATGATACCCTCTAAAACTTTCTTTTCCGTTGGTTCTACGACATAACCCCAACGTTCATTTTTAATAATTTCTGGTAATCCTCCTCTATTCGAGACAACGGTCGGTGTGCCTTGCGATAGTGATTCAAGAGCAACCCTGCCAAACGGTTCCTGCCAAACGGAGGGTACGACTGTTAATTTTGATTTAGCAATTAGTTGAAGTAATTTTGCGTGATCCAGTGAGGTGAATAATTTAATATTTTTTTTAATTTGCGCTAATTTATTAATTTTATCTTTATAAAATCCGTCTCCGCAAAAAACGAATTTAAAACTTGGGTATTTTATCAGGAATTCCTGAATGACATTTATCAATAAATTTACACCTTTTCCTGGTGTGAGCCTTCCTGCATATACTACAATATTTTCTTTTTTAGTTCTTGGCAGAATGTTGTTGATGATAATAGAATTGCCAATTACGAATACCTTTTTGTACCCATTGTTTGCGTATATTTCTTTTTGTTTTTTTGATAAAACTACAACTGTTAATCCTTGCGAAAATATTCGTAAATATGTTGACACTGTTCTGCCGTATAAGGAATATATTAAATTTATAAATATCGTTTTAATTTTTTTATCAGACTGGTATTCATTGATATATCGTTTGAAATCATACATATAATATTGAATTAAATTACATGCTTTGTTTTGTTTCTGTAAGCATAATCCATAGTTGCAAAGAAGAATATAATCTCTAACTGTCATTAATATTTTGGTTTTTAAAAATATGCTTGCCAATCTTGCAGGTACTAGCGAGTATTTGCCTTGTATGTGAATTATTTGGACGTTTAGTTCCTTGGATACCTTATAGATGTTGAATGCCATAATAATGAGCCATAAAGGATTTATGAAATGAAAATTAGAAGGAATTTGGTCATTTTTTTTGATTCTTAAATAATATGGGAATCTTATTATTTTAAAACTCTCCTGTCTCTCCTGGTGTTTTAATTTATAATCAGGAGTAAGCACAGTTACATTGAAACCTTTTTTTTGTGATAGACCTCTAGCTAAATAATAACTACTCCATTCTGCTCCACCGAAATTTACGGGTGGAAAAAACTCAGAAACAAATAAAATGTTCATTTAAATTTTTGAGCTACTATTCTGTATCCAGTTGTATCTTTAGGACGTTTTATTACCATATTTTCGCGCCATTGCTTCAATTTTTTATAAGCTGTTAGTGATATTCCCCCAGTTATATCAATTAACCCTTTGAAGGGGGTGTCATAAGTGACATTATTTACACTTAATGTGTTGAATTTATTTAATTTGAGAAGTTTTAATATTTCTTTTTTGGGGTACTCATATTTATGATCTTTATCTGCGTAATAAAACTGGCCTTGTGATTTTTGAAATTGCTTCCAGGTCGTATTTGGGTTATCGGTAACTAAAAATAATATTCCTCCACGTTTGAGCACCCTTTTTATTTCGGCAAGAGCAAGGTTGCGTTTATGTAGGTGTTCCAGGACATCGGAACAAATTACTTTGTCAAAATAATTATTTTTAAAAGGCAATTTTATATTTGCATCTCCCTGTAGTATTTCTAAATTTTTTATTTTATTTATTCTTGCCTCATTTTGCGCTCTCTTAACAAGGACTGCGTCTATTTCTAGGCCGAATACCTGTTTAACATTTCTTGCAATGCTCATAGAGATTTGGCCACTATTACAACCAAGGTCAAGCACTATATCATTTTTTTTAAGATGGTTTATAAACCAAATTTTGGATTTTACTAAATGTTTAGGATGCATAGGCACATTTGATTTGCCGGTGATCATTGTTAATCTAACAGCTATCGCTGAACATACGTCGAGTTTTCTTAAAAAGATAACAAATAATTTTTTAAGCATCAATTAGGCCTTCTAAAATTCCCTGATATATTTTTGTTTGTTTGTTCCAGTTAAAATGTATCGATTCTTTTTTAGCTTTTTGGGCCATATTTTTGTATAAATTTTTGTCGGTTTTAAGTTTATCTATTTTATCGGCCCACAGATTTGAGTAGTTCTTTTTAATAACGAAGCCGTTGTTTTTGTCGCTGACTAATTCTGTTAGGGAAGAATTGTTAGAAACAATTACTGGTTTAGCACAAGCCATAGCTTCTGCTACTACTAAGCCAAAACCTTCATTTAAACTTGGCAATACAAAAACGTCACATAAATTAAGCATTTCAAGCTTTTCGGTACCAAAAACAGGGTCAAAGATTTTAACGTTAATTATATTTTTATCTTTTATAATATCTTCAATATTTTGTTTTAATGGGCCATATCCGCAAAATATAAGTGAAATATTATTAGTTTTTTTATTTAAATTTTCAATGACTTTTAATAAAAATAGTGGGTTTTTTCTTGGTATGAACAAACCCATGAATAGAATAATAAATTTTCCATCAAGTTTATATTTTTTTATTAATGTTTTATTCTTTTTCTTTGGCTTTAGGATTGGGTCTACGCCATTATATATAACATCTATTTTGTTTCCATTAACTTTATATTTATTTATTAACCAACTTTTCAAGTATTTACTAACACAAACTATTTTGTCGTACTTATTAACCGTGAGATAATTAATAACATTTGATATTTGCGAATCTTCCGCTAAATGATGTGTGCTGACAATTGGCACATTTGGATGAAAAAGTTTAAAAAAAAGGGCCCCTAAACCAACAAAGTAAGGATTGTGGACTCTCAAAATATCAAATTTTTCTTTGTTGTAAGTTTTAAATAGATAAGGAATGATTAAAATATTGAAAGCAAACGCGGGAATATGTTTTAATGGAGCACGTTCCACAATTATATTTTTATGTTTTTGATAAAAGCGTCCTTTTGGGAGATAAATGTATATTTTGTTACCATTTTTGGCGAGATTTTGGATTAAGAAATGATCGTGAACTTCCCCTCCGAGACAAGATACAGGATCAAGACCGAGCTGGGGTGAGCAAATTTTTAACGCTTTTTTCATGCCAGATTAAATAATTTTGCTAATCTAATTTTCAATGTGGTTGGAATTATAAAAGTCATAAAAAACTTGGTTACAATCAATAATAAGACGGTAGGGATTATACCATCTCTTTTTATTGACTCCAGTTTTATTTTTAAATCAATTTTATCCATGAAATGCATATCCTGACGGGATCTTCGTTTGCCCCAAAGTCTCCATTTTAAAAGTGTCTTATTTATATTTGCCATCTGAAATTTATTCTTTGCGCGCATTAAAAGTTCGTAATCTTCTGCAAAATCAAACTTAGGATCATATCCTTTAAGCTCCGCGTAAAACTCGCGTCTGGCAAAAAAAGTAGGGTGGATAATGCAGGGATAATGAAGTAGGGTAGATTTAATTTTCTCGGGTTGTATAGGGTATCTTTTGGCGCCAATTTTGTCACCTTTTTCGTCAATCAACTCGGCCCAACATCCGCAAAGCGCGATTTGAGGGTGATCTAACAAGTACTTTAGCTGTACTTCCAGCCTATTTGTCAAACTGATGTCGTCTGCGTCCATGCGCGCAATATAATCACCTTTTGTTATTTTTAGCGCCTTATTTAAGGAAACAGTTAACCCGAGATTTTTTTTGTTTTTGATAAGTTTTATTCTTTTGTCTTTTAAACCTATTAAATAGTCCCAACTAGTGTCTAAGGAAGCGTCATTGACAATAATAAATTCAAAATTTGTGTATGTTTGATTTAGAATACTATTTACGGCTTCTATTAAATAGGGCATGCCATTATAAACAGACATAATAACGCTAATTTTAGGTCTTACTAATTTTTTCATATATTCTTAGGGTTTGTTGTGAAAATTTTTCCCAGGAAAAATTTTTCTTGACTAAACTATAGCCATTTTGGCCAATCTTGCTTAAATCTCTATTCAATAGAGCTTTTTTGATAACTTTTGCAATATGGGTCGGATCAAGAGGATTATTAATTAAATAACCGTTTTCGCCATCCTTAACTAGATATTGACAGTCACCGGTTTTAGTAACAATTACGGGTAGTTTGGCCGCCCAAGCTTCAAGTAATGAGAGGGGCTGACCTTCGTAAATGGAAGGTAGAATGAATAAATGGCTAGATTTATAAAGCTTAATCAAATTACGGCCAGTTACTTTGCCAGAAAGTTTTACTATTTTTTGTAAATGTAATTTCTTAATTAGCCTTTTGATTTCTTCCTTTTGTGACCCTTCACCAACAATTAGAAGTTTGATATCCGGAATATCTTTTCTTGCCAATTCAACAGCTTGCAGGAGAGTTTTGAGGTTTTTTTGATGATGAAGCCTACCGACAAAAATCAAGGTTGGATTTTTGAATTTTTGGGTAGAAATATTGTCGAATAGATTAACATCAATACCATTTGGAATGTAGAGAATTTTTTTGTTTATATTTTTAATTCTTAAAAAATCTCTAGAGACTGTTATTTGGGCACTATAGAGAATTTGAGTGAGGATAAATTTTTCTAACCTTCTGGAAAATTGATTGTTCAAATCCGTTCCGATTGACGTGCCATGAATTGTCAATACCCCCGGAATTCCTTTAATCACCATTAATAATCTGGCTATGATTCCTGACAAAAAAGCATGGGCGTGGACTAAATCATAATCTCTTTTATAAACGAAGAAAAAAGATCTTAGAAGATAAACAATTTTTGAGATTACATCATCAGGTGCTGCTTTTGGTCCAAGTTTAAATACTTTGAGATTTTTAGGCATATTAAGATCATCTTTACCATTGTTTCGAGTAATGATATCAATGAGAAGATTCTCTTTAGCAATTCTCTTAGAGATTTCCAAAGCATTAATCTGTCCTCCGCCTATAAAGGGAAACCAAGTATCGATAAGTAAGGCAATTCTCATAAAATTTTTATCCTCTTATATAAGAGAAAGATAAACTTTTTCTGTGCTTCGGGTTATAGTATTCCAATCATAATTTTTGGCAAGTTCTTTTGCTTGTTTGCTCTTTTTACTATAAAGTAATTTGTCGCTAAATAGCTCGTAAAATCTCTTAGAAAAGACTGATGGTTCTTGGGGACCTACCAAAAAACCGCCTTTTGCTCCGTAGGTTATTTCACGATGAACCGCAATATCTGAGATAACATAGGGAATCCCTGCACTGGCGGCCTCAAGTGTTGAGATGCCAAAACCTTCAACTAAGCTCGACAGAGAGAAAATATGAGATTGCTTAATTAGTTTTATCAAATCTTTCCTTTTAAGATTTGAGGCGAATTTCACTTTGAGAGAAATCCTAAGATTTTTAACAAGATTTTTTAAATTATTATATTCTGGTCCCTCACCTATGATGATAAGTCTTGCCCTTTTGACTTGAATCGTCAAGTGAGCAAAGGCAAATATTAAGGTCTTTAAATTTTTATATCTAGTAAGGCGCGAGATACAAATTATTGTTGGCTGGGGAAATTTTTTGATGGGTACTTTAAATTCCTGCTCATCAACACCACAAGGAATGATGTTAATTTTTTTATTGACCCTCTTTTTAAGTTTCTGGGCAGTAGTTTTCGAAATTGCAATATATGCATCGAAGTTAAAAATTAAATTTATTCTTTCTAAGATTTCTCCGAAAATGCCCCGAATCCCAGCATTTTTAAACCATGATCCCACCCAGACATCCGGGTACCAAGCTACTACTGGAATCTTCTTATAATTTGCAATCATTTTAGCGATAAAATGAGCAATGAAATTCCCTCCATCTATAATATCTACATCAAAACTCCTACCTATCTTTATCGCCTCTCTCATGAACTTAATGCGATCTGGAAAACTACCGACTGTCGCATTATATTTTCGCTCCGGCCCTACCCGGTAAACCGAAAAATTAAACATTTTTTCAAATTTTTTTGTTCCCTTTTGTCTTGAGCAGATAATACTGACTTTGTTTTTTTTGGCTAGATATTTGGCAATAAAAAAGGTTCTTGTCTCTACCCCACCTGAAAAATTTAAATTCTTTCCTTTCGGAAAAAATTCTGAGACTAACAGTATCTTCATTACTATTTTTTTACGCGCTGCCTGGAACGTTTTTGAGAAGAATTTTGAAGAGCAAGCTGCCTTATCAAAAAAGTTATTTCATGCCGGATATCTTCGATCATTACATAAATTCTAAAAACCAGATAGAAAAGAAGTGCAAGCGAAATATAAACAATAACATCGACACCTCTACCGACACCGATTAAGGCGGCAATCCTGGTCGTAGTCACTGGTAAGATAACTCCTACTAAGGCAGCAAGCCAAATCAAAAACCAAAAAAGACTAGCTTGAGGAGAAAGAATTTTTTCCCTAAGGCGCAAAAAAACTCTTGAAATAGCAAAAAATATAAAAGCAATTAAGAAAATTTGAATTGTTGTCAACATTTTTTATTAGGAATCATTCTGGCAATTCCTTGTTCAAATTTAGTTGGTATTATAGCAAAAATTTTTGCCCAGTCGTCGCCTTTAAATTTTTCTCCAGAAATTAATGACTTAATTTGATCGGAAGTAAATTTTGGATTGGATAAAATTTTCTCGGATAACCAAAAAAAAGCAAGTAAGCAAAAAATAGGGATTGATAGAATTAATTTAGGAGTTTTTAATCTTTTAACTATCACCCGGACCATCTTGGACATTGTCATATACTCATATCCATGAATTTCAAAAATTTTATTGTGGTAGTTACTCTCGATAAGTTTTAAGATAATTTTAACAATGTCATCAACAAAAATCGGTTGTCTGCCAAAATTGCCGCCTCCTGGTAAAGGAACTGCCGGAAGTTTTTTGACTATGTTAATCAACCAACCGATGTTTTTGTTATCACCTGGGCCATAAATCATTGAAGGCCGTAAGATTAAATAGTTAATTTTTGAATCGACAATAATTTTTTCTTGTTCTTCTTTACTTTGCGCATAAAAATCTTTACGGATTGAAGTTACGGCAGCAGAAGAAAAATGTATAATTTTTTTAATTTTGGCTTTTTTGGCTGCTTTGATCAGATTGATAGTCGCAACAACGTTATTTTTTTCAAACATAGAGGAATCTTTTGAAGATATTTCTGCTGCCAAGTGAATTAAAATATCATGGCCTTTTAATTTCTTTTGCCATTGTCCTGTTTCGGATAAATCGGCAACTATTATCTGGACATCATCTGGCAGCGTTTTACTTTCCTTCTTTAATCTGATAAAGGCGGTCACTTCAAATCCGGCATCTAAAAGTACCGGTACTAAATGGCTACCTACAAAACCAGCTGCCCCAGTAATAAAAATTCTTTTCATCTCAAAAACTTAACTAAGTATCTAACGAAAATAGAAACAGCATTTGTATTTTTTTGGCCTTTAATTCTTGAGTAGGGAGTATAGATTGCTTTGATGGGGACTTCGACTATTTTTAGTTTATTTTTCTTTGCCTCCCAAAGAACTTCTGAGGAGAAATCCATACGATCAGATTTAAAATCAATAATCTCAATTGCTTTCTTGGAAAAAGCTCGTAGTCCTGACTGGGAATCTGTTGAAAAAACCCCGAACAGAAACAACGTAGCAAAATTTGCAAACCAATTTAAAAGGAAACGATCCAAGGGTATCTTTTGTCTCTTTTTAAATCGAGAGCCGATTACTAAATCAGCTCTATCTGCAACAATTGGCCTGACTACTTTTTGAATATCGTCTGGATGATGTTGACCGTCTGCATCAAAAGTAACAACGATATCGGCATTTTTCCCTCTTGCCCAATGTAAACCTGTTTTAGTAGCAGCTCCCACTCCTCTATTTGAAAGATGGCTGATAACTTTGACTTTTGCTTTTCGAGTTTGTCTCTTAGTTTCATCAGTTGAACCATCATCTATTACAAGAATATCAATATCGGAAATACCGTCAATTTTTTGGGGCAACGTCTTTAAAACATTGAATATTACGGCAGATTCATTAAATGCAGGTATGATAATTACAGCTTTCACTTGAGGTTAATAGCGGGCAGCGATAAAAATTCCAACTAACATTATTATTATTCCTAGAATTCTAAGAGCAGAAACATTTTCTTTCAGAAAAATTATAGATCCCAAGGTTGTTAATATAAAAACAATTGTAGCGAATATTGGATAAGCACGTGATAAATCGTTAAAAGTTAAAACTCTTAACCAGATAATAAAAGAAAATCCATATAATACGAGTCCGATGAGGATAAATGAGTTAAATGCTGCTTTGGTTAATTCACTTACTAGCTTTGCCTTTTGGCCAGAAATCCCTCCAATTGCCAGAACTCCTTTTTTTAAAAGTATATTGGCAGTAACGTTAAAAACGACACTTGTTAACAAAAGCTGGAAAAAGCTCATGGTGTGATCATATCATTGATATTTAACAATTGACAAGTAATCTTAGGCTACCCAATACCCTTGTGTGAAAAGTGTTGTTGTCACAATGAGCAAAATTATTGAGATAGTAATGATTAAGATTTTGACCTTTAAATTTTTAAGATGGGCAAGAACAATGTAGATTGGAAAGGCAACAAGAATATATCTGGGCATAGAAGCAAGAGTCCCTGTTAAAGTAGGTGTCAGAATAGCAATTAGACCAAAAACCAACCACTCGATTTTGATTTTTTTATTCGAAGAAAAGCTCTGCTTATTCGTAGAAAAGCTCTGCTTATTCGTAGAAAAGCTCTGCTTATTCGTAGAAAAGCTCTGCTTATTCGTAGAAAAGCTCTGCTTAAAAGCAATTAGTAAAAGACTTAGAGCAAATATTGTTGAAAGCAGTTCGAAAGCCGCATTGGCAAAAACTAAACCGTTGGTAGTTGTTAGAATTTTTAAATATCTCCAAAAAACTTGAGGCAGAAGGACAATACCGGCAGTTGATCTTTCCTGACCAAAAACAGTTTGTGCAGAAAGGAAGTAGAGTGGATTATTAAATTCAATTTTTAAATATAAAACATATGCTAAGAATCCTAACGGAATAATAAGAAGAGGGATAAGCGATTTAAAATTTCTTTTTAAAGCCAAGCTGGGAGTTAAAAATAGACCAATAAGCCTGGTAGCGGAGGCAAAAGACCCGACAATTGAAGCTAATAAAATTCTCTCTCTATAAAAAAGATAGAAGGTCGAAATAATCAAAAGAAAGAAAAGTCCCTCGGTATAAACTGCCCCAAAGTAGAATGAGGTTGGGAATGACAATAGGAAAAAGCATGACCAGAGAGCGATTTTTTCATCATAGACTTCCCTGATCAGCTTGAAGAAAATTATTAGACCACAAAAGAAAAACAGATTGGAAATTAAAAGTCCAGATATCAAAAAATTACCAAAAGTAATATAGGAAAACATTTTGATTAATATTGGGTATAAAGGGAAAAAAACCTGAGTAAACTGGTATGCGTATCCATCTTGGGCAATTCCAAGGTAATGAACACCATCAAAATTGCCAAACGACCAAATAAAGTGTGGGAGTCCTGTGGCAATTAGTCTTTCTTGATAATATGGGAACTTAGCGCCGAATTGGGGAATTAATAAAGGTGAAAAAAAAGCAACTAAAAATAACAATAATCGCCAAAACAAAAAGGCAGTTAAAATTTTTATAACATTCGATTGACTCAATCGATTCATTAGAGATTAAATCGACTTATAAACTTCAATAGTTTGTTGAGCTACTTTGTGCCAAGTGAATTTGGAAGCGTGATCGATTGATTTTCGGCAAAGTCTTTCACTATCTTTTTGGGAAAGATTCAAAACATAAGTAATCTTTTTTGCAATATCAAAAGAATTGTCAGGATCACAGAAAATGGCAGAACCTGCTATTTCTGCCAAAGAAGCTACTTTGGAGCAAACAACCGGTGTACCACAAGCCATACTTTCCAAAACCGGGAGGCCGAATCCTTCATAAAAAGACGATAGAATTGTAAGACTTGCAAGATTGTAAATTGCAACTAAGGTCTCTTCCGGAACGTAACCAGTCTTTATGATTTTGTTTTCTATCTTTAATTTTTTAATCAGTTTATTAATCTCTTTCGTTTCTTCGAGACCTTGGTCAGTGAGAGCTTTACCCACCATAACTAGGTTGATTTTGGCAATCTTAACAGCTTCAAGTAGATTTGGAATATTCTTATTCCAATTGACATCACCAACATAAAGAATAAATCTTTTCGGCAAATTATATTTTTTCAATACTTGCGAAAGAAATTTTGGATCATTTAAAGGTTTAAATTTGTCTCCTGGTGCCAAATAAACTACATGGATTTTCCATTCTGGAATGGTAAGTTTGGAAATTATGTCATTCTTGGACGTTTGTGAATCACAAATTATGGCATCGACATTCTTAAGAGCTCTTTTTTGGAAAAAAAGATTAATATACCCTTTTAATCCAGCGGGGAAATAACTTGGAAAAACTAACGGAATTACATCGTGAATAGTCACTACCCTACCGCAAATCTTTTTAGAAGATAGAGTACGAAAAAAAAGATCAAAATAAGGATAGTGGATAAGGTCTGCAGGTGGGGGAGAGATTGGGTCTTCAAAAAACTCAAATTCTACGGGCCAATCACCTTTTTTAAATTCTCTGGTCAATTTTTCGGTATAACTGCCGATTCCCCTTACTCTGTGCCCTGTTTTAATCGGGCTGATGTCAATTGCTACACGCATTTATTAATTATATCGTAAATCAATTTCGAGAGAATTTGGAAAGATATAAAGTTATGAGGTTTTTGAAGCTAGAAAAACCCACCTTCCGTTGTTTTGAGGACCTTTTTACTTTCCGTTTAAACCGTTAAGGTGGGCAGACTTTGCAAAGTCTTGAAAGTTTATCTCTTCTTCTTTTTCTTTTTCTTTGCCATTCACTACCCTCCTTTCTTTAAATTTGATATCTTTTAAAATTGTTAGCAAGTTTTAGAAAGGATTGCAAGAGGGCAAAATATCGAAAAATGAATCTAAGTCTCCTTTCGATATTTAACGTATGCATAAAAATGATGGGCGCTAGAAAATAAGGCCCAAACAAAGCCTCTAAAACCATCGACGTAGCCTCTATGCCTGATATATATATTGGTAAAGGTAAAAAGCGGTTTAACCATCAGATAATAAATGATCGTCACTATTCCCCTACCGGGATTTATTTTCTTGAGATCTTCGGCAGTTTGACTTGTATAACGATCGGCACGCAACAAATATCTTTCAAATGTCGGGTCAGCAAAGTGTAAAATGTCATTTTTTAGATGGCCAACTGCCCCACTAATCGTAACCTGCTCATGGACGTTAATTTCTCCTAGTCTTCCCTTCCCGCGTCTAAAAAGTCTGATAACAGAATCTGGGTAGGCACCACCTTTTGTAAGAAATCCGCCTAAGAACCAATTACGTCGATTAACCCAAAAACCATTTTCTTTTGGATTTTTGGAAACGACCTCTAATATCTCGTTAGCAAGTTCTTTGGTGACTCTTTCATCAGCATCAATCAAAAAAATCCAATCACCGGTACAATTGTCAATTGCCAGATTTTTATTGATATGGAACATAGGTTTATTGGTGGTGTTAATAACCTTTGCACCAAGTTTTTTGGCAAGTTCTTGAGTTCTATCAGTTGAGAATCCATCGACCACTACGATCTCGTTGGCAAAATTTTCCAGAGACTTAAGACAATCGACGATATTCGCTTCCTCGTTGAAAGTAGCAAGTGCTACTGAAATCCTAGGTTTTTTCATTTTGGGTGGCCGATTTTGATTGCTTCCCAACCGTTAGGATAATAAATTATATTTACGACTTCAAATCCTGACGGAAATTTACCTGCATCTGAAATATAAAGCTCATTTGGACTTGCCGGCACTTGGGCATTAAAGTAATATTTATCAAAGTGGTTTCTGGAACCTAGTTGCTGATAATTAGTCGGGTCATACTTAGTATTAAAAAGCCAAAAAATGTAAGCTTGTTCCATAGAACTATCCACATTAATATTTTCATACTGATCTTTAACTTTTTCAGATTCAATCACTGCCTGACTGTAACCATATTGCCAAAAAGATGCAGAGTCATATTTATAATGTGAATAATAATTATGAAGATATATTAATAAAGATGAACTAATTATGAATGCTGAGGCTATAAGAAAAATTCTCTTATACTTAAATATTTGGTAGATTTTTATAAGAGCATAGGCAGAAATAATCTCAGCTGCAATTACCATAGTAAGACTCCTCACGGTATGCGGGTTTACGTTTGTCGGAGCTGAGGCTACCGGCGAAATTAGAAACCATGATAGCAAGAAAATCGATTGTTTATTTTTAAGTTTTACCAATTGGTAAATACCATAGATAATAAGCGGCAATTCAAAAAAATATAACATTCCCATATCTTCAATGTGATGACGAGGATTATCGTCACCTGTGGTAAATAAAAAATTAAGATCAAAATGTGCTAAATAGTTGGAAAATAAACCTTGGGCAATTACCAGTCTTCTATTGTGAATGTATTTGCCAAACCCTAAGCCTTCCTTCTGATCCTGGACAATAAATTTAACCGATCTATCCAAATTCTCAACTATGTAATCTTGGGTAGTAGTTTTAAATCTTTGTGATATTGCCTCCTTTGGCAAAAATAGGATAAGAGGCAAAGTAAATAAAATACATGTAAAGACAAAAACTGCAAGATTTTTTTTATTTATCGAGAAAATTTCTCGTCTCCAAATAATTACAAAGATTAAAAAAAGAAGCGGTAAAAATACTCTTTCTGCATGATAACTGTAAAGAGAAATACCAAAAAAAACACCGGATGTAATCCACAAAAGGCTTTTTTTCAAATTACCATCTTCTTGTTTTGGAAAAAGAGCATAAAGTAAAAAGCAAATGGCGACGACTGCAGTGAATAAGCCGACTGTAGCCTCAAAACCGATTCGGGAGAACTGAAGATGCCAAGGAGAAATAGCCAACATCAGCATAGCTAGAAGAGCGATTGATTCGCTCTTAACAACTGACAACTGACTTCTGACATCTGATTTTTCAAAGAGTTTTTTAACTAAAAAATAAATCGCTGGTACTGTTAAAAAACCAAAAAAAGCGGAGGGGAGTCTTGCGGCAAATGGGGTCAATCCAAAAATTTCGACCATGATAACATTTAGATACATGTATAAAGGAGGCTTATAGTCATCAAAGGAGCGATTGGTGATTGGCAGAAAAGTTCCATATTCGTCTCGTCCAGTTTTTAAAATTGAATAGGCATTATAAGCATTGCTATTTTCGTCCCAGTCCAAGCTTAAAGGCACCTCGCCTAACTTATAAAACCTTAAGATAAAAGCCAAAATTAGAACTGCCCAAAATATTTTTTTATTCACTGCGGAATTATTTCGTATAGTCTCATAAAACTTGCTCCTATCCCCTTTTGGTATTTTCCGACTAATTTGAGACGTGGGTTTTTAGGATCATCAGGAAGATTTTGCTTTTCGTTAAAAACAAAATATGTTTTTTTAGTTTTGGCAGTTTCCAGAATTTGTTGTGGTATGTCACTAACCGGCCAATAACCTATTATTTGAACATTCTGGGAATTATAGAAGTAAATCTGTATTGCAAACGGTAATAACCCAAATGTTCCTTCGGTACCAACAACTACATCTTGGTGTTGTGACTCTCCTTTGATTATTTTAACAATCTCGCTAACGCCATACCCCGCGGGCCAACTATTAAAGTATTGAGCTAGGTCTGAATCTGCAATCTTTGCTCTTGGAGGATTTGTTAAGAGTCTATAGGAAGCAAATATTGGTTGAATTAATATCAATATCATCAGAATCAGCCATAGAAATTTATAATACGATTTCCTAAGACTGACAACGTGTGTAGCGGCAAATGCAATAATAATGATAATGAACGGGAAGAAAAAAAGCATAAACCGCGGATAAATGATCTTATTAAATATGCCTTCAACGAAAAATGGAATAATTATATAGATTGATAAAAAAATTATGGACAAATTTCGTCGAGCGATAGCCCAAATGATTGTCACCATAGCAAGAACTAGCAGGGGCCAACCATTATATTGAACTAGCCATAAAATAAGTGTTCTGAAATTACCCGGGAATTGGACTGTTGGATTGCCTAAAACTTCAAATACCGGCCTAATGAACTCCTGGTTTTTCCGATCAATCATGTAAAAAAGAGGAGACAGGCGTAAGGAGTTATAAATCACAAGTGCCAGTATTGCGGTAATTAAAGTTAAAAGTAACCACTTGATAAATCTTAAAGGTCTATTCTTTTGTTTATAATCAAAAAGCAATAAGGAGAAGGGTAAAAGATAAAGAAAGAAATTCGCGGACGATTTGGTAATCAAACCAAAACCAATGACAAATCCATTCAATAGAGCAGTATCGAGTTGAGGCGACTTTGCCATTTTCACTGAGAAAAAAACAGCCCAAATACCAAACATAGTTAAAAGCGAATCATAAAGTGCCAACCGGTCGTAAAGTAAGGTGAAGGGCAAAATAATATAGAGCAGACAGGCCAAAGTCGCTATTTTTTTATTAAAGAGGGTTTTGGTAAGTAAATAGATTCCGATCAGGGAGCCAAAGCCAGCAAAAACCGAAACAAGCCTTGAGGCTATCAGTGGATCCGCAATAAATTTTTGCATTACTGCTGCAATCCAAATAAATAAAGGTTGCTTGCCATCTTCAAGGGACATGAATCTGTTGGCAGGATCATGAAGAGCTACTTGCGCCCAATAATTATAAATAGCTTCATCTGTAAAAATCGGGACGATCTTCAGATTAATAAATCTCGTAGCAAAATAAAAAATGATAATTCCGGGCCCAAGTAGAATTCTAAAGTTGAACTTCATTTAGAGACTCTTCCTATGTCAAAAACGGCTGATCCGTCAAGTTCAGTAATTACTGAAAGTTTTTCTGCGGCCGGCGGTAATCTTCCCGGAGGAGTTACATAGATTGTTTCACCCGGAAGTAAAACTTCATCGAAACTATCAGTAAACAGAAACTTGTCAAAACCCGTAACATTCAGAAAGTAAAATCTGTCTCTGGTAATTTGAGCAGTCTGCCAATACTTGTGTGGATCAAATTTCATGTATAGCAAAAAGTATATATACGGCCGTCCAAGACTTTTAGATACTACTATATGATCTGTCTGATCATAATAGGACGAAGTAGCCTTAACCACCTGTTTATAACCATACTGCCAATCTCCGGAATAATTTAATGGCCAGTGAAGATAATACATATGGAGATAATAGAAAAGCGAAAAAGTAACAATTATTGTGGCAAAAGCTATAAAGAGTTTCTTGAATTTTATAAGGTTATATAAATGATATGCGCCAACAGCAGCTATTATCTGGAATGTTGGTAAAATATGAATCATTCTTAGGGCGTGCGGGGTTTCGCGAGCGGTGGCTGGTCCCAAAGGAGAAACAAGCAACCATCCCAAAATTAAAAAACGATATTTATATTTTTTGGCAAGTAAGAAATAGGCTCCCGTCAAAATTAAAATTAGATCAAATGGGTAAAGCTCTCCCAGTTCCTGAATGGAAAGTCTTGGATTTACGTCTCCCCTAACAAACAAGAATCTTGGATTAAACGCGTCGAAATAGTGAGTAAGATAATCATAAGTGTAAAACAGACGACGATTATGAATAAGTGCTGACCACCAAGAGAAACTATCTTGCCGGCGATAACTGGTTGATTGATTAATAGGGTTAAGATCCTTAAAAATAGTAACTTCATCAAATCTCAATCGTCCTTCAATCGTCCCTGTAACAAACTTAAAAAGTGGCCAAAATAAAATTCCGCTAATTACGGCTGTCACTGCAATTAATTTAATATTTGCCAAGATTTGTTTTCTAAATTGAAAAGCTAAAACTAAAAGAATAAAGGGGACAAATAGCCGTTGTCCTGTAAAAGTATACATGGCCGCCAAGAATGAGAGTGCTGAAGGGATAATGTAATAAGGTTTATCTTTTGCAAACTTGATGAATAAATAAATGCCCAGTACTGAGAAAAATAAACCTAAATTTGCCTCAAATGCTCCCCGAGAAAATTGTAAATGCCATGGGGAAATTGCTAAGAAAAAAGCAGTTAAAAGTGCAATATTTTCTTTTTCAAAAAGTTTCTTGGTAAGAAAGTAGGACAAAAGAACAGTTAGTATTCCGAAAAAGGCTGAGGGAAATCTAATTGCAAATTCGTTAAGGCCAAAAATTGCAATTGAAGGAACGGCTGCATAAATATAACCTGGAGGTTTATAATCCCCAAAAGCCCCAAAATTTGTCAGTGGCAGAAATCTGTCATGCTCATCATGGACAGTCTTTAAAATAGAATAAGCATTATAACCGAGAGAAGCCTCGTCCCAATAAAGTGAAGGCGGAGTTGAACCAAGTTTATAGAGACGGAGAATGCTAGCAATAAGAATTATGGCTATCAAAACAACTTTTTTCATCTGAAGAAAATCTGCTTACAGATTGTCGGCATCTGCCAGCTAAAAGTAAAATACCAAAATGTCAGAAAAAATAATATGATTAAAATCATCAAAGATCTGACGTTAACCCAAAAGTAATCCAATCCACGTACTGCAAAACTATACCAAGAAAATGCTAAAACATAAAATGAAACTTTAGAATCTTTGCCAAAAATTGCAAATATTGCAGCCATCAAAATCAATCCGAAATGGGCAATCTCACTGATTCTTTTCTTTCTGATGATTCTTGCAAAAACCAAAATCACCAAGGTTAAACCAAGAGGGCCTAAAATTTCCGATAAAAAACGTGTATCAAAAGTTGATACGAATGATTTGGTTAACTCAAAAACTCCAATTGTTACCTTATTATGGAAAAAGCGAGAGATATTTCTATTAAGAGAGGGGTCTAATGCAACTTGAGATTCCACATTTATTTTAATCGAAAGTGGATTGAAAAGAAAACCTGAATATTGTTGACAACCTGTGCTTTGCCAAATTCGAAAAGCAAAAATAAAAATTACCAAAATAATTACCAACAGCTTAGTTTTTGCCATCTATCTCCCATAAAGAGTAAATATGTCTCCCTGCTGAATCATTAACGGCCGCCAGCCAAGTCCCATCTACTTTCATCCAAGAGGGAGCAACGTATAAGATTTCACCTTTATCATAAAGATTGACATTATCAGATACGAAAACATACTTGTCGAAACTATCGCTTGTCCCTTTTTCGGCAATAAATTTTTTCGGATCATATTTTTGATAAAAAAGTAGATAAATATAAGGAACTTGACTGGCGTTTGTTACATAGACTTTATTGAACTTACCCTGATACTTTTGGACTTCTTTTACCATTTCTCTATAACCATCCTGCCAGTCGGCAGCGAACTTTTTTGGATAATGAACGAAAAGAAGATGGAGATAAGTTAAAAAGGAATAGAAAATGACGAAAACTAGCAAAATTTTGATGATCAATAATTTTTTGTTTGAGAATATCCAGTACGCTCCAAGACCTACGAAAAAAGCCAATGGTATAGACATCTGCAAGGTTCTATAAGCATGAGGTGTAGGATTTACAATCATTGCTGGGACTGGCGCCAAAATTAACCAAGATAACATAATTTTGAGGGATTTCTCGTTTAGTCTTTTAAGTACAAAAAGAGCAGCTATCAACAAAATTCCGTCAAAAAGATAGATCTCGCCCATGTCGACCTGTGAATGACGTCCTATTTGGTCACCGCGGTAAAAAAGAAAGATCGGCGAAAAATGGTCAAGATAATTACCTAGTGTCAAATAAGCATAATTTAGAGGAATAGACCAGTATTTTGCGAGAAAACGTAATGGTCTTTTGGAATTTAGATCATAATAGACTCTAGTTTTTTCGTACTTATCCTTATTAAAAACTGATTGAGAGATGGCTCTTGCTCTACCACTGGGTGAAAAAGTAAACATCAGAAGTGGTAACAATAGAATAATCGATAAAATTACAGGTAGAATCAATTTCATAACATTTACCCTGATTTCTTTGAAGTAAATAAAAACTAGTGAAATGATCAGTAAAGGAGTAAAAATCCGGTAAGCATGATAAGAATACATAGATAAAGTAAAAAGTCCCGCCGACGCAAATGCTATGGCGGGCAAGAAAAAGGCAGAAGATGGCCTTGTCTTTTGTCTATCAACTAAAATTAAGAAAAGATAGGTTCCGCTAACCACAAAGAAAAGACCGGCCGTTGACTCAAAGCCACCCCGGGAAAATTGAATATGCCAGGGAGAAATCGCCAAAAAAAGCGTCGAGATAAGGGAAAGATTTACATTTCGGGTCAGTTCTTTGATCAAAAAGAAAAAAATAATCACAGTTAATGTCGCAAAAAAAGCACTAGGGAATCTAACTGCAAATTCGTTAAGACCAAAAACTTTAACCGATGGAACTAAAAGATAAAAATAGACAGGCATTTTCCAATCCCCAAAACTTTCGAAGAATAATGGAAGAAATTGTCCGTGGTGATCTCTAGCGGTTTCCAATAGTGAATAAGCATCATAGCCGAAGGCTGCTTCGTCCCAATAAAGCCCGGGGGGATTACTGCCAAGTTTATAGAACCTCAAAACTGCTGCCAAGGTAACAATCGCCAGAAGGATTACAAATTTGAAATTTGAAATTTTCATCGCTCCTCTGCTATATAAATAGCAGGCTTCCCGTCGAGATAATTGATAACTTTTAAAATGTTAGCATTGCAGGGAAATTCTTTTGGAAGGCCAACAAATAAAGTTTTTGCTTCTTTTTGTTGTCTATCAAAATCAATTGGCTTAAAGAGATATTTATCGAATTTGTTCCGATCTTCCAAGAAACCACCAGAAACAGTGCCTCCCTCTTGTAGATATTTTGCAGGATCATATTTGAGGTAATAAAGCCAAAATTCGTGAGGCTGCTCTAATTTTGTTGAAACAATAACTCGATCATAATTATTTTTAATGCTCTCTGTAAATAAAGCAGCCTGCCTGCGGCCATAAAGCCAGGCCTGGGAATATTCGATCGGCATATGCACATAATACTGATGAAGATAAAATAGGAAGTTTAAAAAAAGTACCAGAACAACTGTCAGAATAATAATTCTGTTCTTTTTCACTATTTTGTAGAAATAGTAGAGGCCAATGGCAATGAAGATTTGATAAGTTGGTAGGTAAATCTCGCTTCGCAAAGCATGCGGTCCCCCCCAAGTAACCATAGAGGCAATTGGCGCCGTTAAAAACCACCAGAAAACAACGATTTTTGCTTTGATATCAAACCTCTCTTTTATCAAAAAATAAATGCCCATCAAAATAAATGGCAAATCCCAAAGATAAAGAAGGCCAATCATGGGGGCGTGATGTCTATCCATGTCGGCGGTTAAAAGGAGAAAAGTAGGTTTTAGATGAGAAAGATAATTGTCAATGAGAATCGGAATATAAACGAATCTGCGATTATGTAAAATCCGGCCAATCGCCAGTTGTCCAGATTTTTCATCTTGGGCAATTAACTGCGAGGCTTTGTATAGTGGCGAAACATCGGCAAAAGTACTTGTTCCCTCAAAACGCATTAGGCCGGAGATGGAGGTAATGATTGGAATTAAAATAATCACAAATGCAATGGAAATTAGTGCCGGAACCAAGAGGTATTTTTTAATATTGACAAGCTTATCTTTGAAAATAACCAAAAGACCTAAAGAAAAAATGGGAATAAAGACTCGAGCATTATGATACATAAAAAGATTAGCGCCAAAAGCAAGGGCAGCTAGCGACATCCAAAGAGTAATTTTTATGCTCTGGGATCTTAACCCTCTTAAAAATGCCCAGGTGCCTAAAACTGACCAGAAGATAGCGCTATTTGTTTCAAAAGCCACGCGCGAAAACTGCAAATGCCAGGGAGAAATTGCTAAAAATAAGGAAGACAAAAGAGCTATGTTTCTATTCTTAAATAGTTCGAAAACCATAAAATAGCAAAAAACGACAGCTAAAACCCCCAATGTTGCTGAGGGAAATCTGACTGCAAAGTTATTTAAGCCAAAAAGAGCAACCGATGGAACGACTAAGTATGTGTAAAGGGGCGGTTTGTAGTCATCAAAAGACCTAAAGGAAAGTGGAGATTTATACCCATACTCATCGCGACCGGTTTTGAGAATCGAGTAAGCATTATAACCATGAGCTGTCTCGTCCCAATCAAGGCTTGGCGGATTTTGCCCAAGTTGATAGAACCTTAGAATCGTAGCCAAAACGATTATCGCCAGAAGAGCTAAATTATCTTTTAACATTTTTCACCACAAACCCGATTGCCAAGACTAGAGAGCCAAGTGATAGATAATCCGCAAGCAGTCTAAGAGGTGTCTCGCCGAATTTAGCAGTGATTTGATGACTCCCCTCTCCTAAATTGACTAGTATCAAACCTGATGAGTCTTGTTCTTTATCTAAGTTTAAATTTTTTGGAGAAGTAATTGTTAAATCGTTAAAAGGTACAAGCTTTTTGCCATCAACTTCGACACTAGCTCCCGGAAAATAAAATTTATTAATTCGAACTTGAGAAGCCGGCGATTTTACGTCAATTGAAAAAGAAACCTGGTTGGATTTTGAGGAAATTAAATTAATGTCACTTTGACCAGAAACCACCTCAACTTTTATTTTGGGATCAAAACCAATAGGAGTTTTCGTCGACTGGCGCCACAGGGGTGTAAATTCGCCATACTGAGTCGCATGGTCAGTATAATTTTCAAAAAAACTATCGCTTCTGGCAATAGCCTGGTTAATTCTTAAATGATTGCGGTTAGCGATTATGACCGCGGCGACTAACAAAATGAAAATTAATCCCGGTTTTAGGCGCTTGGCAACAAAAGCTGACAAAAAAGATATGGCAAAGATAGTTATTCCTAAAAATCTCCAGGGAATGTCGATAAAGTTTGATAACTTACTCCGAAGCCAGATTTCTCTAACGAGCGGTATATCCAGCATTAAAAATACCGATACAACAACTGCTATTAAAAAAAAGACGGGTAAGATAAAAGTGATGGTCTTAACTGTCTTAAAATCCTTCAGAAGAAAATAGACTACCAACAAAATTGCCAGCACTAAAACTAAAAGATGGGCAAGACCAATCTGGAAGGACATCTGGTCATTAACAATTCCTGGCAAATCGAATCCATAATCCCAAGGAGAATGAATTAGTTGGCCTAGGGTTACAAAATGATTCTCGTAAGCAACTTTGATAATCTGGTTAAACTGCACAAATTCTCGCTCAAAAAACGCAGGAATATAAGTAACTGCCGAGATTGCAAAACCCCAAATGATCGCCAGAGCGCTGATTAGGAAATATCTAAATGACTTATCAAAAAAACTTAAGATAAGAACATAAATGCCCAGAATTGGTAAGCTAGTAGCTGCAACCAAATTCTGTGAAAGAAGTAGGCAAGCAACCGAAATAGCGCTTATGGCTATCCGGGTGAGACTCCTCTTTTCTCTTAATTTGGTGAATGAGTAGAAGACTAATGGCAAAAATGTGTATGCTAAAAGTTCAGAAATGGATGCCCGGACATAAATCAGCGAAAACCGATAAGGAGCCCAGACATAAAAAAGAGTACCTAAAAAGGCCGCCTTTTCGCTTTTGAAAACTTCTTTTAACCAAAGATAGGAAAAAATTGCGGAAAAAATAAAACCGGCAGCCATTAAAATCTTAAAAGAGTCGGCAAAAGAAAATCCCAAAAGATGAACTGCAGAGCCCAAAAGGTAAGGCACGGGGTAGATGTAAACAAAAATCGGGCTGCCTAGACCATTGTAAAATGTGCCCGCAAAACGAGGAGGAAATTGTCCATCGGCAAGTGCTTGATAATAGGCAGCAATTCTGGCTGTGTGGGTTTCGCCGTCGTGGCTGGTATAAAAACCGGGTGTCGCCAAACTTTTGAGTGCAGGTACAGAAAGAACTAGAAGAACAACAATTGCCAAAAAGTTGGGATTATACCAAAACTTCACTGCTTGAAAATTCTAGCATATAATAGGTTTTTATGAAGTACTTTTGCCTAACGCTAATTATTTTTTTGATTCTTGGGCAATCAGCACTGGCTGTAAACGATCCTAGCACGAACCTTAATAATAAGGTAGGCATTGGAACTCTTTCACCGGAGTCTGAAGTGGAAGAGATTTCTTCCATGGTTAACGCAGGCGGAGACTGGGGGTGGGTGGTAATTTTAATCAAAAAGAGTGAGATGAATTTAGACAGATGGCAAGGTGTATTTCACTTACTTGCCAAATATCATCTGATTCCGATTGTTAGAATTGCCACTGAATTTGATCCTCATGGTTATTGGCAACGGCCCACTAGTGAAGATGCAAAGTCTTGGGCTAATTTTTTATCTTCTCTTTACTGGCCGACGAAGGACCGCTATGTACAAGTTTACAATGAGGTAAACCAAGCGGCAGAATGGGGAGGAAAGGCCGATGCTGCTGATTATGCCAAAGAACTTGAAAAAACAATCAACGCTCTCAAGGAAAAAAACAATGATTTTTTCATCTTGCCTTCTCCCTTAGACTTATCTTTAGATTCCGGGGAAGATTCTCTCGACTCGTCTATTTTCTATCAAACAATGGAGTCAACGGTACCGTCAATATTTGAAAAAATTGACGGATGGGCTTCACATTCTTACCCAAACCCTTCATTTGCCGCCAGTCCTTTAAAATCCGGCCGTTTAAGTATCCGGGGCTGGGAATGGGAACTTTCACAAATCAAGCCTTATCTTAATGGGAAAAATTTACCGGTGTTTATAACCGAAACAGGATGGCAAAGGAAAACCGCTGAAACAGATGGTCTAGATGAAGCTAAAATTGCCCAGTATTACAAAACAGCCTTTGAAGAAGTCTGGAAAGATCCAAGGGTAACTGCGGTTTCGCCATTTATCTTTGCCTATCCCGAATCTTTATATTATCCTTTTTCTTTCAAAACAAACGGTGAAGATCCCGAAAAAAAATATTTTGATTATTTTTATACGATTCGTGATCTTCCTAAAGTGAAAGGAGAACCCGATAGAGAGGATTTGGCAGCGAATATTCAAACTGACCTACCTGGTATTATTATCAAAAACCATACCAAAAGTGATACTGTAACTTTTAAGAACACAGGTAATTACATTTGGAATACAAAGGACTCTTTGAAACTGAATCTTACTGCGCCAAACATTGATATAGGAGAAATTAAATGGGATAAAGATGAAATTTATCCGGGAGAGAGCGTATCGGCTCAGTTCAAGTTGAAAAGTAATACGGTAGGAATTTTGCCTTTGACTATAGGGGTTTATGACAGCGAGCAGTTACTGATACAAGAGACAATAACGACTTCCAGCGAAACTTATTTTTCTTTAATTACCAAAGGAATCAAAAATTTCTTTTAGAATTTGAGGGTGGTTTAGGAAGTTAGTTGCGATGGGGTCGGAGATGGTTTGAGGTAGAATTAGGGATTAGGAGATCGGTGAGTCGCTCTTAGAAGTACCCTTTTCCCCTGTTTGACCATTATTGTCGAATCTTTAGGAACAAAAAATACTTGTCTGGTGTGCGGTATGCCTACAGCGACATCAACTTTTCCACCTGATTCATCGAGAGCACAGGTTCCTCCCCAGGATAAATTATTCCCTAAAGAATAGTCTAAAGTAGTTATAACTCCGCCTCTTGAGAGTATTACTTTCTCTGGTGGTCTACCATATGGAAATGCATCAATCTCTAATGGAGCCATGAGGGGAATTCTAGGTTAATCATTCTCATCAATCAAGTTCTTTTGTATTCTAATATTCTCGCCTGTTTGCAAAAGCTCTAGCGACGGCGGAAGAATTTGAGGATGGAGAAATAATCCGATGTGAAGAGTCATGCGATCCTGAGTTTATCGAAGGGCTAATTCACTTCGGCGGTAAATGTGCGAAAAAGTGGCAATTTTGGTCTGTTGCGGCAATCTACTTGGGGACCGTTCCCTATTTTTTATTTAAGCCACTAGAAAATATACGGACTTTACCGCAACGAAAACGCATTGAGTTTGCACTCTCTTGCATAAAATGCCTACCTTTTAAAAAAGCTTACCAACTTCTTGGTTTGTCGTATCTTCTGTCGCCGCCTGAACTGTCTCTCTTTTCTTGAGGACGTGCCTCGTTAACGACCATTTTTCGACCATCCAATTCAAAATTGTTGAATTTTTTAACCGCTTCATCGGCTTCTGCATCTGTAGTTAATTCCACAAAAGCAAAACCTTTGCTTTGGCCAGAAATTTTGTCTGTAATTAAATTTAGACTGGTAATTTTTCCTACTTGAGAAAAAAGTTCCTCTAGTTGTGCGCTTGTAGCACTGTAGGTAAGATTTCCAACGAATAATCTTTTTGCCATATATGTTCCTCCTTTCTTGGAAACTTAAATAAGATTTGAATTTAGAAGTTTTAAAGATATGGAGAAAAATTAATTTCTTGAAGTATCGAAAACTTTTAAAACGCTTCTAACTTAAGCTTACGCATATATTAACACTTTGTCATTGCAAAAGCAACTATAGGACTCTCTCCCTCAATCAACTTCGGGGCAAGTACTTCAACGTTGTTCAAGACAAGCCCGTTCGGTCCCTCAGGACGAGCCGGCGGGAGGTCGTAGAGTTTACTTGTGCTGAGTCAATTTATAGTGAGCCGATTCGGTTCCTCGAGTCTGAACCTCGGAATCGAAGACCTGAGCTCACGGTCGAAGACTTGTCGAATCTATCGAACTATAAACTGATTGATCAATTTGTTCATTCCAATATTCTCAAGAATTTGAGAATAAATAAACTAACCGGCCAACCTAGAGGGAAGGTTGAGGAAGTTGTTTCACATCTTCTAGAAGTTTTGGATTACCTGTAATAATCTTTCCGATTTCTAACCTAACCATTTGCACATTAGCATGAATTGTTGAATATATATCGTATCTTTGTTGCCATAACTTCTTGTGTCCCTGCATTTCATCAATCAAAAGATTATATGCGTCTTCGGATTTTTGAATGGCTAAAGTCATATGATTTTTAAATGCACCTGTTTGCATATACTTTAAAATCTCCTTACTTTTTTCGTTAATTTCTTCCTTTGTCAATTTCAAATGGTGCATTTCAATAATTGCTGATCGCAAAAACAGAGCTAAATCTAAAAGCCCCAAGGGATCGATTACAACAACCCCATTATCAATAAAAAACTTTGATTTCCCTTCTTTTAGAGCATGAGTTACTACAACCGCATAAGTGCATCCGGAAGTATCTTGGTGCCTTTTTGCTTCAAGAACAAAAAAATTGCTGTATTTGGAAGTTTTTTTACATTCATACAGAATACTACCCGCAATTTGTTCTTTTTGCTTCACAATTTGAATATTATCTCCCAGTTTCCCAGTAGGTTTTATTTCATCTTCAGGGAAATTTTCTGCTAGTATTTTTGCTACCTCTTTTTCATAATCGAAACCAGCTGTTTGTGGAGTTTTTCCTTCTTTTAATTGCTTTTCTAACTCTTGAATTTTTTTATTGCTAGCAATTATAGCTTTTGCCTGATTTTGAAGCATTTTACTCATTCTTTCTCGTTCGGCTTTTTCTTTTTTGACTCCTTTGATAATACCAATTAATTCTGCTTGTTTGGCTATTCTCTTTTTCTCCCGCTCTGCTTCTATTACAACTTTCTTATATTTTTCAATTTCCTTTTTTGTTGATTCTAAAATTTCCTGTCTTTCCTTCCATTGCCCGGTTATTTTAATCCACTTTTCCCGAGTCAAAAGACTTTGACAAAGTGGACATTTAAAAACTTGAGTTTGCATTTTTCTAAGATGAAATAATGGAATTAAATATACCCAAAGAAAATCCGAAAGTCAATTTCCTTAAAAAAGCAGATCCTTTTCAACTTCTGGATAAAGTTTGTCCTTCCACAATTGCAATTTCTTCCCTTTACTTCGGAGGTGGCTGTAGGAAGTCAAAAAGTCATAAATTTAATATCTTCTATATTTATCATGCTTTCCAATATCTATAAAAAGCGCAGTATTTTCCCCCTGCCAAATGAAAAATATTCTATCGCTTCTATTTAGACAAATGGTGTATATACCTTTAGTATTTCGCAATTTTTCTATATTTAAACTTGGATGATTAGTGTTTGATACAAAAAGAGTGACTGCTTTTTTGTAATCTTCAAAATATTGTCGGTTATTTTTTACATATTTTTTGCGCTCGCTTAAGAAGTGACGGGAGTATTCTAACTTAATTGCGAGGGACGGCATATTTTTCAAGTTCTTGAAGATCTTTTTCCAAATCCTGCACAGTTTCTATAACTTTAGTTTTTCCTGATTTTGATTCTTTGAGGGCTTGTTTTACAATCAGTTCTAACTGAATTTTTTCCAGCAGATCAAGGCCAATGATAGCACCAAGGGGTTTATTATTAGCCATAACAACAATTGGCTCTTTGGACTTATTTGCAAGTTGGAGAACTTTTTTATACTCCCTTTGAATTTGTCTTGCCGATATAGAGTTAAACATATACTCTATAATAGACCAAGTTGATGTGTATGTCAAGATGACATACATTCGAAGGACGAAGGAAGGCCTGCCCATCCGTAGTCCTGAGCCAGTTTACACTGAGCTAGTCGAAGTGAAGGGTGAAGGAGAAAGGTCGTAAAGTTTACTCGTGCTGAGTCAATTTATAGTGAGCCGATTCGGTTCCTCGAGTCTGAGCCTCGGAATCGAAGACCTGAGCTCACGGTCGAAGACTTGTCGAATCTATCGAACTATAAACTAAATTGCTCAATTTTCAATAATAACCCGATGTGCAAAGTCATTCGATCCTGAGCGAAGTCGAAGGGAGAATTTGAGAAAGGTTTAGGAAGTTAGCGGCGGTGGGTTGAACCTGGTTTGGGGTTGATTATAGCCATCTTGCTACTCCGCCATGATGAGAACAAGTGCCTTGTCTGTGTTGACTAAAACTATAAGTACCGTCTCCACAAATGGCAGTCGCACCGGCTGGTATATTTTCGCTATATTCTGGTCTACACACCAAATTCCCATCAACATTCGTATAGGTGCCATTTTTGCAAGATAAGATGTCTTGATTGGTTGACGAACTTATGGGTGATAGCTTTGGCGAAGGTGTTATAGAAACAGTTGGTGATGGACTTGGACTAGGGCTTGGGGTTGGTATAGAAGAAGGTTCGATCGTTGGACTTGGAGATACTTCTTGAGTGATCGCTTCCCCTTTCACCTCAGTCTTGGGAGTTTTAGTCTGTGGAGGAGCAGTAATTCCAATTAAAATTAAAAGAACAAATAAAATTGCTGCGAGGCTTAAACCGCTTTGTTTTCTTGAAAGTTCTCTTTTAATTAATTTATTTAGAAGGCCTGGTTTTACAAGGCTTACGATTAGAAGCGCGAAGGTTATGAAGAATAAAAATGTAAATAACCCAGACATTTAAAATCGCTTATCTGGGCAGTCGGGCAAATAAATATGCCGCTAAATCTAAAAAGTCAAATTACTTACGAATGGGAGTCAAAAAGCCTTGCCTCTTTTTCAAACTAACAGAAAAATGCCTTAACACATTATTTATCAGGATACCCATTTTATCCACCAACTCGGTGCTAACACTTATTTGTGGTGGTAGACTTGACTCTCTGTTCTGGTTATTCAATAAAATAAAATCGCCGAGGCCTTCGCTATGTAACCAAATAAAACCTCTGTCGAGGCACCACTTATGACTATAATTTCTAAAAGACTTAACATACTTGAATAATTGAGAGTTTGATAAGTTTGACACATCAGCAAATATTGCTTGGTTAGCTTTCTTGAGCTTATTTTTAAATTCCTTATCCCACTTCACATTGCTTACAGCAATTCCTAAATCTAATTTTTCATTGATAAACTGAAGGAGGTAATCAAAGGCAGAATAAAGTTCCCAAGACATGGATCTTATGTGAAACATTGGCCTTGGATTCCCCTCTAATTTTTTCTTAGCCCATTCAAGGATTTTACCCCAATTGTACTCAGCAGCGTTAAGTGCGTAAGCTATGTTGTTCAACCGATCTTCTTTCATCATTGATTACCCATCAAATCATTTTCAACTTCTGGATAAAGTTTAAATTAATCCAATCTGACCATTATCTTCCAATTTTGGTCTAAGAGCTTCTGGCCCTTTTTTACCCACTAATGAGCCAAGTTTTATATTTTTCTGTTTAAGTTTTTTCCAATTATTTCTGATTGAATCAAAATAGAGGATTTTCCAGTTATCATTTTTGAATCTTTCTGCGAATAAAGGTGACTTTATTTTTCTGTTGAATTGCTCTTCTCTCTCTTCTGGCATTACTAGATATTTTGGTACCGAGGCAACTATATTTGATCCTCGCATTAAACCGCTTGTCATGGTTGTCGAGTATTCAATTTCAAAAGCTGAAGCGATATTGTTATTTTTAATCCAAAGGAGATCAATTTGTCCTACAGTTTCTAAGTTTTGTGCGTTTTTGATGAGTGACAGATTAGAAGTAACGAGTTCTGAAAGTTTTTTATGACCCGCTAATCCATCGCTATATTCTGTTTGTTCCTTTTTTCCAATCCATATTTGATAACCAAGTGATTTACCGATATCTGCTAGTAAGGCTAACAGTTCATTGTGCTGGCTTTTTCGAGCGTGATATTCAGGTTTGAGCATCCAGTAATTTGGTTTTACAGGTCTCGCGTATTGGACCAAAGCCTCTTTAATATTACTAGCATCAGATGTAAGCGAATTTGGAAACTTACTACTTACTGCATCCCATACTTCAGTAAATGTAACCTTACCCTTACTAAGCAATTCCCTATATACTGTCTCTTCAACTCTCTCAGAAAGTGGTATGTCGTATTTGATATATTTTGTCGGTTCCCTAAGCCACCATAGGTCGCCTTCTGCGCCTCCAATTCTTGCTCTCATTAATACAAATTCAGTACCTAAATGTTTTTGTAGAATGTCATTTACATCCAAACCACTTTCTAGGCTTGAGAAATAACCATGTTTTGCAAGTACAGGATCGATATAATTAATAATTATCGTATACGGGGAGGGTTCTGCCCTTTCGGCTAATAGTTCTATTGTGGTTTCTACTACTATTTTTTCAAAACGTTTTTCGTCAATTTCTTCTGGTTTATTACTTACATCGTCAGCTCCAGATTTATAAAACCTTAAATAAAAATCTCCTTGTGCAGAACCAAAAGGTTGCAACATTGATTTAGCAGATAACTGCGCTGTGGGTTGATGGTGGATTTTTTCGAAATCGAAACCCGCATAAACCCCAGCATGAATAGTAGCATTTCTTATTTTAAATGTAGGATTATGGAAAGTAACAGTGAGGTATTTCTCTAGCTTCAGGCACTCGAAAATCTTTTTAAAACTATCTAAAAGTAGGCCATGGTAGACACCAAAATCCTTTTGTTGTTTCTCGTTATGTATAACTTCATTTGCTAAGATAGATTCTAAATAACCCTCATCCTTTTTAAGCCATGCTACCCAAAGATAAGCGAGCTCGCCATACTGAACCGAGGAATCGTAAGGTGGGTCGGTAAACACATAATCGATAGAACTTTGTGGAATTTTTTCCATCATTTGTAATGACGAACCTGTGTGGATATATATGTCTGCTTTTTTTGTAATTACATCTTCAATGTTTTTTGCGAATACAACATCTTTGAAATATTTGTTGGACTCATTTTTTCCGTTAATTAAACCTTGATTTCCATTAATCGCATTATCGAATAGATTCCAAACTACCTGTTCCATAAAACGAGGTGCAGACCAATAACTGTGTTGAGTCCATCCCGGAGAACTAAAATATGTGTAGTGATTTGTCTTTGCTGGGTTACCAACTGGCATCATTCTACTTGCAAGGTGGACTATTGAGGTAAAACCAATTTTTAGAAAATCTTTCAAGTCTTTGTCATTTTCTTCTTCTATCGCTTCCATTAAATAGGCCAATGCTTGAAGGTTCCTTTTTGTGAATAATTCATCTAGAGATTCATATTTCTCTTTTTTCATAAAGGATGAGCCGTCTGGATAATAAAATGGGTTTTTGGGATACCATTCTTTAATCTCTTTCTTATCAATTTCATCAACTATTTTTAGGTCAGTTTTTATTGGTGGGTTATCTTTTTCGCGACGATCCCCGCAATTAGGACATTTTTGATATCTGATTTCAGCCAATTGGTCTTTTTCCCAGATTGCACAATTGAACGAAAATTCTTGTTCGCAATTTCTACACTTTGTTTTATATAAGTCTAAAATTTTATCTTTGACTCTCTTTTCTACCCTTTTAAAAGCGTTATAAAGCTCTGTAGTAGATACTGGTTTTATAGTAAGTCTAATGATTTCCGTTGAGACTGGGAGAAGATCGCAGACAATTACTCTTCTTTTGTTCCTTAAAGCTTCCATAGCAGTAACTCCACTTCCAGCAAATGGATCTAAGATTATTTCACCTTCTTTTGAGTAAGTTCTTATAAATTCACTAACAACATTCCACGTTTTTCTTGACCAGAATTTGTGCCAAATATACATCGGGGTATGTGGCTCAGGCGGAATTTGCCTGTTTAGATGATCTATTTCAGATTTTTTTGTTGTAGGTACTTTTGTATCAAACTCTGACATTTATTCCTTCTCTAGTGATTTTACAATTCTTCGAGCAACCTCAAAAACTGCTGCTAGTTGAGTAGCTTTAACTTCCTTTAAGCCTTTAATCACCATAAGCTCTTTAATTGTTTTACCCATCATCCCTTGGAGTGAGTAGTACTTATTAATGATCTCAACGGCAATTTCTTTAGCTGATTTACCTCTGCTCCCGGATCCTAAAATTATTGCTAAAAGCTCGCTATCGTTCAACGAACTTGGTCCCAATCGCCTAAGTTTGCCTCCAGGATGTTTCCAAGTTACTAAGCAGGCATTTTTATTAATCGCTTGTTTTGCCTTTTCTTTTTTCATAAGTGTAAATTCTCTTATTTTTTCTTTTTCTTTAAATAATTTTCTATATCCTTTTCTCTATAGCGCCTGTCTCCCCGCTTGCTGATGGATTCGGTCAAACTCACCATTGCCTGCTAGGCAGGTTGATTATAATTGCTTTCAGTTTTCCGCTCCCTGCGCAATTATCCCCTAAATAAATCTATGTATTCGTGCAGGATAAAAATTCTATTTCTGGAAAAACCAGTTAATTCTTTTAAAATATTCGCTCTTGTCATTTTATTAACAAGCGTATTAGCCGCACTTATGGAAATATTTAGCCGTTTGGCAGTATCAGATACGGTTGTCGCCGGTTCTGAAAATAACATAAGCAAAAGGTTATGGCCTAAGGTAGCTCTGCGTCCAAAATCCATAATCTGTTGTTCGTATCTGCCACGAAGCGCAATAATTTTTTCAAATGTAGCCTTTCCTTTCTTGGCCGTTTCAATAACCGCTGAAAGGAAGAAAATAATCCACTGATCCATATCATTTCTTGTACGCACAAAAGTAAGCGAATCATAATATTCACCCTTATTCCTCTCAAAGAAGTCAGAAAGATAAAGGGTCGGTTTTTGTAGGATACCAAGCTCTGTCAGATGGAGTGTAATAAGCAATCTTCCAATCCTGCCATTTCCATCCAAAAAAGGATGGACCGTCTCAAATTGATAATGCGAAATTGCCATTTTTATAAGATGTGGAATTTGTAGGCCTTTATTATGCCAAAAATATTCAAGATCCTGGGTTAACTTCGGTAAAATATCTGGATGGGGAGGGATAAAAGCTGCCGTTTTGATACTTGTACCTCCGATCCAGTTTTGACTGGTTCTAATCTCACCAGGTTGTTTACGTTCACCACGTACGCCTGTCAGTAGGATCTTATGTGCTTCTTGGAGTAAGCGCATGCATATTGGTAAAGTTTTTAGTCGTTCAATAGAGTAATTCATTGCTTGAATATAATTTTGAACTTCCTTCCAGTCATCTCTTTTTTCAGGAGAAATCTCTTCCTCTGGAAGTATAGCTTCATCCATTTCTGTTCGGGTCCCTTCAATACGGCTGGATTTTATAGCTTCATTACGAACATGCATTTGGATAAAAAAATCTACATCCGGTACTAGAATGGAATATGCATTTAACTCACCAACTAAACGCACCGCTTCTTCTAAAAGCATTGGTATTCTCTTTTCCTTCCATTCATAAGCGTAATTTACAGGATTAGGCAAAAAGCTCTGATACTCATAATCCTTGTTATAAAAGTGTTTTTTAAAAACACCTGATTTGAAATCTTGTTTATTATTCATACTATTTATAACTTACAATCTTCTTTCTTATAGTAGTACATATTGGGATAAATTGCAATATGGATATGTTTATTATTAATTATGTAGATAAATTGCAATATGGAATTTCATCTTTCTACTTTTTCTTCTTTAGTATTTCTAGGTTTTTAAAATCTGCAATTCTAATTCTATGGGATCCTGTCATCTTCTTTTCTGTATCTTCTATCTCCGCGCTTGCTGATTATAATTGCTTTCTACTCTATTAAACTCAATAATTTTAGCACTTCGATTGTACTCAGTACAGGCACTTTGAGTTAGACAAGGTCAGCTATTTGGGTTTATTTGGTATCAGCTTGGTATAATTGTGACTGTTAGAACTATGAGTAAAGACGGGAGAATTTGGCTTTCACATACGGGTATTGAGGGTTTGGAACGCTGCCCCAGATGTTTCTGGCTGCAGTACATTAAAGGTATCAGGCAACCGGAAGGAATTGTTTCCCGTTTGGCAAACCGTTTTGATGGTGTTTTGAAAAATTACTTTGATTCGTTTCGGGGAACCAGTGAACTACCACCGATGGTTGAGGGCAAACTTCCCGGAAAACTCCAAAATCCATTCCAGGAAAAGTATTTTGTTCGTATTAATGATAAATACGGCTTTTTGGGAAAATTGGATGAATGCTTAGTAAATGAAAAAGGAGAATTTATCCCGGTTGATTTTAAAACCTCAAGTTCCGACCCGAGAGAAAAAGAGTTGTTATCTGCCTATTCCAACCAGATTGATGACTATGTCTTTATTATCAAAAGAAATGGTTTAAAAGTGGCAGGTTATGGCTATTTAATTTTTGTTTACCCTGATCATGGAAAAGAACTGCATAATGGCTTTCCGATGATTATTCATGTTGTTAAAGTAAAAGGTGACCTTAAAAAAACAGAAGCGCGGATAGAAAATGCAATGAAAGTACTTGAAGACAAAATGCCAAAGGCAGCAGATGACTGTAACTTTTGCAAATATAGAGAAGCTGTAAAGCCATTCGAAAAATGAATGAGGACTGCTTTCAGAATAAACGGTTTGATCTTAAGCAACCGTATTAAAAAAAATATTTCCGTAAAGCTTGAACAATACGTTTACAAGTGGCGAATCTTTAAACTTAAAATAAGATCCATTGACTATAAACCCTACCTCAAAAATCCTTTTTTAATCCTCGCTGTTATTTGGAGAGGATATAATTCATGGATTGATAATTCAACTGATGGAATTAAAGATTTAGGACTTCTTATTAAAATATCGATTCTTTCTCTTGCATCACTTTTTCTTTTTCCAATTTTTGGCTGGGGTGTTAACAGTAACGGAGAAATTGGGGATTTATTGGCAGGTTTTTACGCTCTTGTTCTTATTGCGCTTGTTTTTCTCTGGTTCGGCTACTTGCCGTTTTTGGTAGTAAGGCTCGTTATTTACTACTATAAAAGGCTTACAAAGAACAAATGAGAGGAAATGGACGGATCCGGAAATTTTTTGACAAACTCTATATAAAGTGTATAATTATGGTACAAAGACCTTGTTTTCGAATTGTCACCGTATGGTGCGCGTTCCAAGCGTACGTTTGGATAGGAAGCAGGGTCGAATCATTTAAAAGACCAAATATCGTCAATCCTTCTAGATCTTTTAAGCATTTCCAAGTAGGAATTTGTCTTTTTTGAATAACTTGCATAAATACTTCCTGCTATCATATCTGCAAGCTGAATTAGTGTATTTTGTCTTGAATCTTCGAACTTAAGATCTTTAAATATCTGCTCTTTCCTATTATTAAGTTGTCTGCTTAAATAAACACGTAGCTGATCTCGCATAGTTTTTTCTCCTCTTTTGTCAAATTTTAATTTAGCTTTTTTAATTTTTCCCTGGTTGTGTCTTAAAACTTGCATAATTACAAAGTTATAAAAATCTTCTTTGTAACCTTTCAGTCGTAGACTATAAATAGATTCTTTAGTGATTACAATTGCCCTAATCTTAAAATTGAATCTTCTTATGGTTTCAAAAAAGTTATTTTTGAATTTTTTGTTAGTTTTATTGAATTTAAACTCGTAAGAATCTGATACTTTAAGTTTTCTTCTAAGTTCCTTAATCGCAAGAGAAGTTTTCTCAGCCTCAAGTTCATCATTGAAAATAACTAGTGCGATTACGAAAATTTGGCTAGATCCTTTTTGCGTTTGAAAACCTGGATCACCGGATTCGTCAATAAAAACTAACACTTCTTGATTCTAGCACGGAGGTCAGTATAGGCGTTTAGTCATTCCTCTTTACAGTTGGATAAATAACTTTGCCTTTGGGGTTGGCGACAAATTTACCGTTTTCAAAAACTGTGTGACCGCGGATAACGACTTTTTTAATCTCTCCCCTGCCCTCAAGTCCGACAAATGGTGTCCAACCGCATTTGGTGAATAAATTTTTGCCGGATATTTTATATTTCTTTTTGGGATCAACTATCACATAAGTATTTGGCTGGACCGGAAGATGGAAAATCTTGCGGGGATTAATGCTTGTCATATCAGTAAGTCGCTTGATAGATAAAAAGCCTTTGGAAACGGCAAATAGCATTAAGGGTAAGGTTGTTTCCAGTCCCGGTACTCCAAATTTAGGATTCTCCCTATCATATTTTTCCTCTAATGTATGAGGGGCGTGATCAGTTGAAATCATATCGATCTTCTCAAGCTCTTCCCAAAGTTTTTCTTGATCTTTTTTGGCAAGTAGCGGGGGTTTCATAATACCCAACGGACCAAGCCTTTTGACATCATCCTTGTTTAGAAAAAGATGATGGGGAGCAACCTCGCAGGTAACATTGACTCCATTTTTTCTGGCGTTTTCGATTGTTTTTATCTGATCATAGACTACATGACAGACATGAAGCTTTTTTTGATATTTTTTGGCAAGTTTTATGGCGACCTCAACAGTTTCACCCTCCGCATGAACCATAATCGGTAAATCGCTTTGCCAAGATTTGAAGATTAAATCCCGATCCTGATCTTTTTCAATTAGTAAAGGACCGGTTGTCTGATTCATATAAACTTTTAGGCCAAATGCCTTTTTGGAGATTTTGGAAAAGTACTTTACAGAATCGGCAGTTGCGCCAAAATTAAAACCAAGATCGCACCAGATTCTGCCCTTGGCCCTTTTAATCTTGTCATCAAGCGCCTCGGGTGTAATTGTCGGGGGAACATTGTTGGGCATATCCAAAATCTGAGTGTAACCGCCGGCAATAGCGGCTCTGGTACCTGTTTCAAAATCCTCTTTTTGGGTTGCGCCCGGCTCTCGCAAATGGACATGAACATCAACAAGTCCAGGAAGTTTTAAAAGATTGTTTTGCATCTTAATTAACTTGTAAATAATTTATTTCGGATAAAACCCGTTTGATGAATTAGATAAGTAAAAACTGTCCAGAGGGTTAAAAGACCGTATTTGGTTGAGCGCGTGAGATTGATGGAGGAGGCTTCCGGGAAATATTTGCAAGGAACAGGAATTTCGGAAATGTTGAAATTAAAAGACAGGGCAGAAATTAAAATCTGCTGATCAAAAATAAAATCATCAGAAAATTTATGGTAAGGAATTGTTTTTAAAACCTGAGTTGAGTAAGCTCGAAAACCGGTATGATATTCGGAAAGATTAAGACCCATCGCCAGATTTTCAACTAAAGTTAAAAAACGGTTAGCAAAATATTTCCAAATGGGCATACCGCCTGCTAAAACCTGATTTCTTGTTTGAATCCGGGAACCAAGCATAATATCGGCACGACCATTGACGATCGGCTCACATAAAACCCCGACGAGTTTGGCATCATATTGGTAATCCGGATGGACCATAACCACAATATCCGGTTTTCTTTTAAGAGCCTCGTCATAACAAGTTTTTTGATTGCCACCATATCCCCTATTTTTTGGGTGAGCATAAACAGTAATTCCAATTTCTTTTGCTTTTTGAACTGTCTTGTCCTTTGAAGCGTCATCGACAAGAATAACCTCTTGGATTAAATCCTTAGGTAAATCGTCAAAGGTTTTCTTGATTGTCTTCTGCGCATTATAAGCGGGCATGACGACAATTATTCTTGGATTTTTATTTGGGTCCCAAAGGACGTTATGGTTTTGCAAATTTATTTAGAACCTCCCGATCGGTTAGTTGATAGTGGACAGTTGATGGTAGATAGTCAAGAATAAGTTTCGGAAGCTTACAAACTGCCCAGAGAAAGCCGATAAAAAAAGCGTAATCTAAAGTAATTATCGCTTTGACAAGATGGTAAGGAAACCAGAGAAGATGCTGAATAAGCCAGAGAGGATCGGAAATATTTTTCCAGACAAAGATAAACTGGTTTTTGAAAGAGACAGTTTTGATGAAAAGTCCCGATTTTGATTTTTTGATGGCCCCTTCTTGGTGGAAATGATCAACAGAGGATTTTGGTTCGAAAAGACAAACATAGCCTGACCTACCGGCTCTAAAAGAAAGATCGATATCTTCCCAGTAAAAAGGCGCAAAGTTGGTATCAAAGCCGCCAAGCTCTAAAAACTTTTTCCTGTCAAAAAGACCTGAACCACCAGAAACCCAAAGCGTCTCACCCGATTTTGCTTCAAGAGCAAAATGCTCGACAAAGCCTTTTTTGAAAAAACCTCCTCCCCTGCCCCGAATAACTATCTTGCTATCTTCATGGCTTAAGTCGAAAAGACCGACTGCAAAAATTCTGGGGTTTTTAAAATGAGAAATAGCGGGCTTTAGGAAATCTGCTTGCGGTGAAACATCGGAATTCAGAAGAAGAACCAGATCACCACTGGCTTTTTGGACTCCAACATTGGCAGCTTTGGCAAAGCCTTGGTTATTTTTAAGTTGAATTACTTTAATCTGTTTAAAGTTTTTATGGAGAAAGTCTGCGGAATCATCAGTGGAAGCATCATCGACCACGATTATTTGGCAATTTGGGCAGTTTTTAATTACTTGGGGCAAATTTTTTTCAAGCAGATGGCTGCCATTATAGTTTGGAATAACTACTGATATTTTCTTTTCCATAAAAAAATCGAAAAAAGAATAGTAGCAATTGTTGCTGCTACCGAAATATACAAACCATTATAGAATGACTGAGGTTGAAATTTAAATTCGACCTGGTGCTGGCCTTTTGGAACTAGAATTGACTGGAACATAAAGTTCACTTTTTTAACTTCGGTCTTTTGACCATCAATAAAGGCTTGCCATCCGGGGTAAAAAACATTAGAAAGAACAAGAGGAGCCTGGTTGTTGGAACTTGTCTTCAGCTTAAAGGATTGATCAGAATAGTCGATAAAAGTTGCATCAGCATTGATTTGCTGCTTTGGGAACTCAAAATCAGTCGAAACTGCGCTTGTTTTGAGATCAAAATCGGGACTTATTAGTTTAGAAAGCTCCTGATTTTGATTTTCAACTTTAATGACCTCCTTGACAAAAAAAGCTCGAGGCAGCACGTTATCATTTTTAAAAATTTTTGTCTCCCCTTCTTGAAAGACTTTTTCAAGACCAGTTCTTGAGATTTCATCAAAAGTTATTATGTAACGGACATTGATAAAGTCGGTAATTTTTGAATCGTACTTTTCGGGAGTAACTATTCTATTGAAAGAGCCGGCTTCAGCAACACTACTTGACTGCCAAGCCGTTACCAGTTTTGCATAATCTTTAAGATAAAGCGGGTCATAACCATGAACTGCTTCAATTTGATAAGCACTTGGAGTATTACCGTTAAAAATTCTTCTGTCGGTGGTCATTATTCTAAAAGGTTTTTGCTGACTTGATAAGTATTTGGTGATCTGGGTTTGAGGAAAAATCCAGGAAAGTTTAGAAAAAGGGGTAAATTTATAGCCGAATCTGAAAAGTTCTGTCAAGGTTAAGGCAAAGATAAAAATGACTAGTACTACCTTTGGAAGCCTCAGTCGGTATAAAAGAATAACAAACATCAAGGCCCCCAGTGTCATCAGGGGAAAAATCAAATTTCTCAAAGCGATCCTTGAAGCTTGCAAATTTGCTACTTTTGGGAACGAATCTTTAAATAGTAATGAAAATGAAAATAATAAAATTAAAGGAACTAGGATAAGAAGTATTGATAATAGCACCTTCCCTTTTTGCCATTTCTTTAAAAAGGAATCAATGCCAAAAGCGGCGCAAACAGTCAGTGCAAAAACAAAAAGATAGATTATTCTTGAAGGCTGCATTGAAGAAATCAGAGGAAAATTAAAGACATAAGGAATTTTTGAAATTGGATTTGAAATAGCCAAACCTAGGGAAAAAATTGCCAAAAATAGGAAAAAAATTGCATTTTTTTCTTTTGACAAAAATGCAAAAATCGAAAAAGTTAGAGGAACGATGCCGATAAAGGCAACAAATTCAGCATAATTCCAAATCCCCCAATAATTGTAAGTTGTGGGATTGCCAAAAAAATCTGGGGCGATAATTTGAGCCAAATTTTGAATTGGCAGGAACCAGTCAGTTCTTCCCGGAAAATAACCTTGATCTATTTCTCTGGCAGAGAGTTTAACAAATTCTAATGCCGGCAGAAACCCGATTGCAGAAATTAAAACACCCAAGACCAAAGCGCAGATAATAACTACCAAGGCTTTTATTTTTTTTGATTGAAAGAATTGGAAAATAAGATAAAGAGAGGTTGCGACAAATACATAAAAAGCAGTCTGCCAATGACCTGACAGGACAGTTTGGGAGGCTGCAATAACTAATACGATAAACCACAAGGGCGACTGTTTGGTAAACAACTTATTGACCGCAAGCAGAATTAAAGGCAACCACATGGCAGTCGTAATAACAGTCCCCCAGGTCATCCAAACCATAAAAAATCCGGTAAAGGGCAAAACTACTGCAGCAAACATTGAAGCAATAGTTGAAAGCTGCAAGCTTCTTAGAAAGAGAAACATAAAAAGTGCTGTCAAAAGCGGCGGCAAAATTATTTGAAGTGACCAAGCAATTTTAAAAGGCAAAATTAAAAACAAAAAATTAGATAGCGCCAGTGGCGAAGATTGGATATTGGCCAGAAGAGGCTGGCCAGAGAAACTATAAGGATTCCAGAGAGGTAATTTTAATTTTTTGATATTTTCAACTACTAGATTTCGCCATGAGTAAGTCTGCAGGACAGGGTCGGTTATTAGAGGGTTTTTGACAGGGAATTTGCCGGGGCTGTAGCCTTCGTAGGACTGATCGCGCCAAGGATGATAAAGTCCTAAGAGATCATCAGCCGGAATAGGCACTTTGCCTACCAGAAGTTTTGGGATGAAAAATAGAAAAGTTAAGAAACAAACAATGACAAGAGCAAATAACCTACTGGAAAATAATTTTTTCATATTCCTTGATGAATATTTCTTTAGTGAATCTTCGGCTATTTTTGACGGCCGCAAGAGATAGTTTTTGCAAAAGATCAGGGTCATTTATCAAACTTAAAGTGACTTCAAATAGCTGAGTTTTTGTTGTCCATAACCTGCCGTTTTTGCCGTCTTTAACGATTTCCTTCTGCCCTCCTTTGTCGATGACAACCGGCACTGCTCCGGCTGCTGATGCTTCCACGGTTGAAATACCAAAATGTTCCATTTTTTGGGGTGATCTTACTTCATCTTCCCCAAAACCTGTAGCATGCCAGTAGATGGAAGATTGGGAATAAAGTTTTCTCAATTTTTTAATCGGAGCATTCTCAATAATTTTGATTGCATAACCTCGAGCCGATTTTTTGAGAGTCCTAACATATTTATAGTCTTCCTTTTTTGCTTGCCCAACAAGAATAAGCTTCCAGTTTTGTGTCTTTTTATAAATTTCTTTAAAGACTTCAATTAGAACTTCTTGTTTCTTCGGATGAAGTTGTTTGGGACTGAATCTGCCGACGGACAATATTAAATTCTCTTTTTCTCCCGGTTTAATCTCATTGACATCGACTGGCGGATAAATTACTTTTGAGGAGACACTAAAACTTTTATCAATATAGCTTTTGGTAAAGTAAGAGTTGGCAATGATCCAATTATATTTTTTAAGCTTAAGTCTGGTTTTAATATCGATGTGTGGAAAAATAAACGGAACCTGGAAATGGAGAATGTTTTTGGACGCAAAGGTTAGGGGGACACTTCCGTCAGAAAGAACAAAGATAAAATCATAGGCAGAAGTTGCCAGAACTTTTTTAAAAGTAGGTTTTTTGAAGATATTCTCAACGAATTTAGTTTTTGATAAATCGATTTTAAGAAAACGGGCCAACGGAGCTTTGATGTTCGTATCGTCCCAGAAAATATCAACCTGATGATTTTGGGAAAGATGAGAGGCTAGGGTGAGTATGTATCTTTCTCCACCGCCAAACGTGTCTAAATACGGGCTATAGAATCCAAATTTCATATTTCGAGTTTCGAGAATTACAAGCTCTCTTATTTTTAATCGATTTCCTTAAAATAATACAGTAATTCACTAATTGAACAAAAATATGAGAAAGCTTCCGTAAATTTTTCTTAAGTACAATAATAAAAAGCTTTCCTCATCTATTTTTTTTATCGATAATCAAATATGCTCGGTTTATACTCTCGGAAAATTTTCTATTTGATAAAAACGCATAAAAAATAGGGTTGGTTAAAAAATTGAAAATTAATTTTGAAAAATAGATAAGTTTACCTAAATACTTAATCTGTGGATCAAACAGGTAGAGATAAAATAAATACTTATTGAAGGTGAGGTTTCCAGAATAAAAAATTCTTGATTCTTGATTTTTGGAAATTTTAGAAATTTCATCGATTGTGGGAAGCCCATATTTAATGTGTTCTTTTAAGAAAGAAACATTCGCACCAATTTTTTGGAGCCAACTTTGGATTTCTTTTTCATATTTGACATGCCCAGTTGTCCCGATTGGAAAAGACAAAATAACCCTTTTGGCGGCAATATCTGTAAGTTTCTTGACAAATTCTTGTCTATCTTCTTTGGGAATATGTTCAAGTACATCTATTGAGCTTACAACATCAAATGAATTTTTGGCGAAAGGTAATTTTTCCTTTTGGATAATTACATCGCCGCCAGTTAAATTGGCTACAACAATTTTGGCAGGATGACAAAATTGTGATAAATGGTTAAGTTCACCACCGATATCAAGGACGGTTTCATTTTTCAAGATGAGGTCTCCGACAGCCTTATGTCTTTCATAAACATCGTATGGCAGCAGTAGTTTGTTAATACTGGAATTTTTTGGATTTGATTTTGACATTATTTTGTAACTCCCACAGGTATGTTAAAACAATTGCTTGATGCAGTGCCTGATAAATCGATTCAACTAAGCCAATATATCCATCCAAGAACCCGGCTTTTTTAATAAAACGGCTAAAGAATTCAGAGCATAATGCTTTTGCAACCCTGAAAATGGTCACTTTTGGGTAATTTGCTTCTTTAAGAAGCTCGGCCTCAATTTTAGCCCAGCGTCTGGTTTTTTCAAGCATTGCCGATAGACTTCTTGCCGTTAGATGGACTAGTGGTCTTTTGAAATAACCGAAACTGCCATCTACTTTCGGGCTCTCATGAACTCTTCCTTGCCAAGTGATAAGCTGGGTTCTTTTAAACAGTCTTGGTACATAATCTGGCCAAAAGCCAGTATGCTTTAGCCACCGGCCCAAAACCAGGTTCTTCCTTGGAAAATAATAGGCACTATATTTATCTTGAGCCGTTGCCCTTTTAATTTCTAAGGTTAACTGGCTATCAATTCTTTCGTCGGCATCAATATAAAGTAGCCACTCCCCCTTTGCCATTTGCGCAAGAAGGTTGCGATTTTTATCAAAATCATCAAGATTTGTTGTGTAGATTTTCTCGGTATATTTTTGGGCAATTGTCCTGGTTTTATCTTGGGAATTTTGATCCAAAACGATAATTTCGTCTGCAAATTCCAGCTGCTTTAGACAATCCGCGATCATCTGTTGTTCATTTTTGGTAAGTACTAGGGCTGAAATTTTCATCCAAAAATACTGCCTTTCCCAAAATTGAAAGTGAGAAAATCCAGAAGGGCTCTGCGTTTAAGGGGACTACCAATCTTGCCGATAATTTCTCTTAAAACGGCAATCTTTGTTCTTAATTTGGCGTATTTGAATGCAAAAAGCAATCGATTTCTGGAAATAAAGTAGTCTTGGATTTTAGAGCCGGATCCGCCGACAGAACCGGCATTTTTATGCCAAATAACCGCTTTGGGTTCGAAAATTATTTTAAAACCCCTCTTTTTTGCTCTAACGCAAAAATCCATGTCTTCAAGATATAAAAAATATTTTTCGTCAAAAAAACCGATTGTTTCAAAAACTTTGCGTTTGACAAACATACAAGCTCCTGTTGCCAAATCAATTTCAGCTCTTTTTGAAAATTGGCCGGTATCGACTCGGTCGACTCCGATATGTTTACCGATAATGTTTGACCAGTCAATTTCGCCTCCCCCATACCAAATAACTTTTCCTAAATCTTTTTTTTTGTATCTATCTTTGTGAAATTCGAAACCCGGTGCAAAATAAATTTTTGGAGATACAATATCTCCAACTTTTAATGCACTAAGCAAATTTACAAACAATGATTTATCAACGATAGTATCGTTATTCAAAATCAAAACTGCATCAGAACCTTTGGCGATTGCCTTTCTTATGCCAACATTATTCCCGCCCGAAAATCCAAGGTTCTGGCGATTTTCAATAAAATTAATATCCTTAAGTTTTGAAAGAGCCTCAACCGATCCATCGTGAGAATCATTATCAACTATAATAATCTCAACATTAAGACCATTTAAATCACATCTTTTTAATGACTCAAGGCATTCAAGAGTATCATCAATACCATTATAATTTGTAATAATAATTGAAATATTCATTTGAATAATTATATCCCAAGTGGTTGACAGCTACCAGGATAATTTTTAAACTACTCAGAGAGCCAATGAAAAATCTTGTCTGGGCGGTTTTAGGTGTAATAATTGTTCTGGTGTTTGTTTTTTTATTTTACGGGAAGGGCGGGACAAAAAATGATACTTTAATTCCTTCACCTGTGCCGGTGGAATCACCAACTCCCAGCTTTATAGTCCAAAAGGAAGCAACAGGACAGGCAGCCACTTTACCCTTTCCAATTCTCAAAAAGGAGGAAATTGATGGTAAAAAAATCAGAATTAAAACTGCCAAAGGCGATATTGTTTTTGAGCTTTTCAGCGATGCCACTATTACCTCATCAAATTTTATATACCTTGCTAATAAAAAATTTTACGATGGTTTAACTTTTCACCGAAGAGAAGAGAATTTTGTCATTCAAGGAGGAGATCCAAAAGGTAATGGTACAGGCGGCCCGGGTTATAGTTTTGCCGATGAACCAGTTAGTCGAGATTACAAACGAGGAATTGTTGCGATGGCCAATGCCGGTCCGAATACTAACGGGAGTCAATTTTTTATAACGCTTGCTGATATTCCGCAACTTCCTAAAAAATATACAATTTTTGGAAATGTAGTTGAAGGAATGGAAGTAGTCGATCAGATAAAAGTTGGGGATATTATGGAAAAAGTAACACTTGAGTAATGTTATTTGCCTTATTACCTGATGCTTCAATCATAGTTTTCGTTTTTGCTTGGATTCTTGCATTTTTTATCCCGGGTGATAATTTATTAAGACCCTTAAAATTAACAGTTTTCGAGAGGTTAATTTTGGGAACAATTTTAGGTATTAGTATTTGGGCTCTTGGCGGTTATTTCTTTGGATGGATAGGTGCAAGATGGCTTACTTATTTTTACCTGGTCGGGAATTTTTTATTTTGGTCTAAACTCAATTTAAGTTTCAAATTAAAACTACCATCTTTTGAATTCAAGAAATTCGATTGGACTATCCCTTTAATAATCACTGGTGGATCTATCTTTAATTTAACAGCGGTATGGTTCATCGCAACAAATCTAGCAGGAGGGGCCTATTTCTGTTGCAGAGGAACCCCCGACGCCATTTATCATCTAGCTTTAACCAATCAAATTGTTAAGAATTTCCCACCATTTGAGCCTGGAGCTTCGGATGTACTTGTCAAAAATTATCATTTCCTTTCCGACCTTGCCGTTGCAGATCTGACCCGGGTTTTCAAAATCGATATAGCTACTCTTCATTATAGGTATATGAGCTTGCTTTTGGCCTTACTTCTTGGTTCTTCAAGTTTTGTTTTGTGCCAAATATTGAAATTAAAAATGCTCTTTGCCAAATGGTTGGCACTTTTTTTATATGCAAGCGGTGATATTATTTATTTGTTATTATTCTTAAGAAGAGATGGACTGAATTTTGATGTAACTATATTAGATGATGCCTCGAAACTTCTGGCAGGACCTCCGCGTGCATACTCCATAGTTCTTTTTTTTGGAGGATTATGTCTTTTTTTGATTTGGATTAGACAAAGAAAAATTCTTGCTGGTATTCTCACTTCAATCGTGTTTGGCAGCCTTATCGGTTTTAAAGTCTATACTGGTATTTTTGCACTTGCGGGACTTGGATTTTTAGGCATTTATTTCGTCTGGAAAAAACAATTTAAGATGGTTCTTCCCCTTTTAATAGCCTTAATATTAAGTATTACCTTATATTTACCGACTAACAGTAAAGCAGGAGGGCTAAAATTTAACGGTTTTTGGAGGTTTGAAAACTTTATGGTTCACAAAGATTTAAAGATCGCTAAGCTTGAGTACTCGCGCTTGAAAAATATTTCCGAAGGCAATTGGGCTGTAACCTCCCTGTATAAATTACTTTTTATTGGACTCTACTTCACTTTCTTATTCGGGACTGTGAATCTTGCCTGGACTCAGTCAAGAAATTCTCTTAAATTATTTCCGAAAGAATTGAATATTTTTTTAATCTCCGGACTTTTAATCACTATTATTCTTGGATCATTTTTCTTGCAACAAACAGGCGGTGCAAACACAGTCCAATTTATAATTGGAGCTTTCATTATTGGCGGAATTTATGCCGCACTTGCGATCTTTTATTGGTTAAGAAATATCCATGGGAAAGTAGCATTATTCATTGTGATTGTGATAGTTTTTTTAACAAGTGCAAGAAGCATACACGAAGTTTATGGAAACTTATCTTCGATATCGCAGAAAAAGGGTTTTATAATAACAAAAGAAGAGATGGATGGACTTTTATATTTAAGAAATAAAACCGACCCAAATTCAAAAATACTGTTGTCCCAGTGGATGTCTGAAGATGAACTTTTTATATATGTTAGTTACTTTTCTGATAGGCCGATGTTTCTTGCCAGTGGTGGGCTTCTTCGCGATCACGGTTTTAACACATCCGCGAAAGAAGAAATAGTCAAAAAGATTATGCATTCGGAAGATGAGCAAGAAGTCAGGCAACTGTTACTTAATAATAAAATCGATTATCTGTTCTTTCACTCAGAAATACCTTCTATTGTCAGATATAATCCTCAATTCCTAAAGAAGGTTTATGAGAATGAAAAAGTTAACATCTTCGAAGTCATTCATTCCGGTTTAGTACTATCGACCTTAAGATAACGAGACCCTGATTAATTAATCTCTCTCTGTAAATTAAAAGCGATAGTCCAAAATATATTAAAATGCCAGTAAGTATAGATAAAATCAGGCCAAACGCCGAATTCCCATAATGGTTTGTCAATAGAGAAACAACAAAAAACATTACTGTTGAAATTCCAAATGGACCAATTATATTTTTGATAACATTGAGAGGAATAGTTCTTTTAACAAAATAGATTATAACCGTCGTCGAAGCAGCAACTAATGCAGAAGATACACCGACACCGATATAGCCAAGTCTGAATATTAAAATGTAAGTAAGAGTCCACGTCAATACAGTCCATAAAACCATTAACTTTAAAACAATATTTGCTTTTCCTATTGCGAATAAAGTGTTAGTAAGAGTTGTATTAACCGACGCAAATAGAGCGTTTATCGCGAAAAAATATAATAATGGAAGGGCAGGCTGCCACTTGCTATACCCTGCAATTGAACTTATTGCTTGAGGTCCTATAGCCATTATTCCAAAAATACATGGGTAAACAAAAAATGTTACGAAAAATAAAGATTTCTCTACAGCATTTGATAGCTCTTTTTTATTATCCTGAAGTCTGGAATAGGCAGGAAAAGTGACTTTGATAACGTTATCCATAAAGAATCTTAAAGGTAAGAAGGCAAATTTCTGAGCCCAACCAATGTACCCCACCTGACTATACGGAAGAATTTTTCCGATAAAAACTGTCAATAAATCATCCTTTAAAAGTGCAAGGATGCTGTTTAATTGAAATGGAATTCCAAACGAAATTAATTTCTTGGCGCTTAATCTATCTAAACCAATAGCCGGGCGCCAGGGAGAAAGAATATAAATAAGGATAAGACCAATAAGTCCCCTTGCCAATACTGCCCAAGTAAAGCTGGCGATGCCGAATTTAAAATAGGCCAAAATAATAACAGTGGTGTAAAAAACCAGATTTTCGGCAATTTGGGGAATAACCAACCGAGTAAAATTTAACTTTCTTTCAAGAATAATGGAAGGAATAGTTTTTAAAGATGAAAGAACTAAAGAAAAAAGCAAAACCCGCAGTAGCAGAAGTCCTTGGATATCCAAATTATAAAAACTGGCAATTTTTGAAGATAAACCAAAACCAATTCCTACTAAGATTAAAATGATGGCTTGTTGAATAGTAAATGTCGTAACTAAATCTTTTCTTTGAAACTCCTCCTTTTTTTGAATCAAAGCAGCTGCAAGACCTATATCTGAAAAATATATAAAAAGGTTAATAAGAGCCGAGACAACGAAAAAAATTCCAAAAATTTGGGGGTCAAGAAGAATGGTCAATACGAAAGTAGCAAAAAAGGTGAATGCTTGGATAAAGGCAGTACGAAGCGTAAAAGTAACAACTCCCGATATTGCTTTTCTTTTGATTAATTCAATATCTAATGAATACTCGGTATCTGCCATTTTTTAAAAATTAGGAAAGTGATTAATATTACTGATAGAAAACTAATCATATTTGCCATAAATCGTACCGGAGTATTCTTAAATTCAACTATAACTTGATGGACACCTTCGGGAATCGTCAATGAAATCAGCTTAAGTCTATTGTTGTCATCAATGGTTACTTTTGACTGGTCAATTTTGGCAATCCACCCGGGAAAATTAAAATTATTGATTTGGACTTTTGTTTTTTCTTTAGCATCGATTGAAAAAGTTACCTTAGACGTCTCAGTTTTTAAATTTTCTAATGCAGCAGTTCCAGATAAAATTTCTACTCTCTGTTTTGGTATATCCCCTTTATCAATTTTAACCAGATTTGTTCCAAGTGGGCCAACATACATAGGAACACCCTTTGGTAGATATTCAAATGAGGACTCTGAAATTTCCCAATTGATAATATCTTTGGATGTTGCGATTCTATCTGTTAAATTCGGCCGGTACGTTTGGGGTTTAAAAAGCTTAAGATTAGGAATAATAAGAAGAATAATAAGAATTAAAGAAGCTAATAGCTTTAATATCGGTAACCTTAAATAATAAATCAAGCCGCCAGCTAGAAAAGAACTAAAAAGAGCCGTAAACGTCAAAAATCTCCAGGGAAACTGAAGGTATCCAAGAGGTTGGATTAAATCCCAAATAAATTTCGAATAAAAAGTAGTCATAAAAGCTGAAAGAATAAAAAGGGCAAAGATGAGAATTGAGAATTGAGAGTTGAGAGTTGAGAATTTTTTATTCCTTGAATTTTTTAATAGAATGATAACGGAGAAAATAAATACTGCTAAGGACACTAAAATATGGAGTTTACCGATCTTAAAGGAAATTCCATCAGCAAGACCGGCTGCCGACCCTCCAAAACCCCAAGGCCAATTCCATAATTGCCAAGGATAAACAAAGTGAATATTATAATTGGCAAGATTAACCAGAAGTAGCTGGTCTACAATGGTAAATTTTTTTTCCAAAAGTGCAGGGATCCAGAAGAAGGCGGAAAGACCTGCTGCAAGCAGAATGAGAAGTGAGAAGTGAGAAGTGAGAAGTCTTTTATCTTTAGAATTTAAAAAAAGAAACAACAGATAAAAAGGCAGAATCAGCATGAATGGCAGAAAAATAAGATTATGGGTAATCATCAATAGTGCCAGAAAGGTTGCCGATAAATAAACATAGGCTATTTTATTCGTACTTATTAACTTATAAAATGACCAAAGAATTAAGGGAAGCCAAACGAAAGAAAAGGATTCGGCTAGAGCACCTCTAACATAAATATCTAGAGCTCGATAAGGAATAAACATATAGAAAAGTGCAGCGATAACTGCAGTCAGTCTTCCCCAAAATTCTTTGGCAAAAATATGCATACTAAGGCCTGATGCAAATATGCTAACAAAAAACACCAGTTTTATAGAATTTACGAATCCAAAACCAAATACGTGGAATATTTCTCCGAGAATATAAACAAAAGGAGGATAGAAAACAAACAGCGGATAACCGAAACCAAATCCTAGACCTTCGACCCAACGAACTGGGAATTGACCGAATTTTAAAGCCTGATCAAAAACAAAAAGGCGAGCAATTTGTTGATCATCATGAATAACATATAATCCAGGTTTGACTAGAGGCAGCGAGAGAATTATTGAGGCTATTAATATAACTAAATAAGTCAATATATTTTTTCTCATTGATGGAGAAAAACGCTGATTGGTCTTTGAAAAGCTTTTTCTTTGAGACCTTGAACTAAGTCTTTCTTATTATAGTAGATTGAAAGGCTTTGATCATTGTAAATGGCTTTAATTGCATTTTCTTCGGACAAAGCTTGGACATGTCTTTTATCCGGATGAGGAAAGAAGACAATCGTATTCTTGGGAAAACTTGGATATTCTTTCTTTATATCGAAGGTAAATTCTTTTGCAAATCTCTGGGCCTCAATCATCCAATAGTTAGACTTGTAAAAATCGAGGGTGACGAAAGAAGTAATCAACCAAATCGGCAAAATGAGAACGATAAATAATCTCTTGCGACTGAGAATTAAAAAGTAAGCTAAAAATAAATAAAAACCGATAGAAGCTAGAGTCAGATACATTGGGAAAGTGTGATTGGGTAAAATAAGCACTGGCGCAACCCCCAGGCAGTACCAGACTAGGGAAAATACAACTAGTTTCAAATTGATTGGTATCTTTTGTTTAATGATATAAAAGGCTGGAAGAAAAAATCCTAATACCACCGTCCAGACGGCACCGACAAAAGTCTTCACTACTAACTGCCAATAATCCAAAAGGAATTTTCCATTAAAAACTAGAAAATTATTGACGACCTGTTTCTTGAATTCATCCGGGATATTTAAAGTCCAAAGGCCATACCAGACAAAAGCTTTAAAAGATTCAATATTAAAAACTGTCTGATATTCTATAATCGGTGGAATTTTGATTAAGAAAAAACGCAAAATTAGATAGATAAAACTCACGACAATAAATGGAGAAAACACTTTTAAAACTTTCGCTAAGGACTTGTTTAAAACAAAAAAGTAATAGAGGCCAAATATTATTGGCCAAGTTATTGAAAATTCAAAAGATCCAATTGTGACAAGGAAACTGATGATTGTTAAAAGATAAAAAGCAGGTTTTTGCTTTGCCAGAAAATTCAAAAAGAAAAAGGAGGTTAGAAGCCAAAAAAATGTACCAATAATATTATAAGTGGCTGCTATCCAGGTTATTGCCATGAAATGAATCGAGGAAGTGAGCCAAAAAAAAGCGGTAAGCAAACCAACCCAAACATCGCCAGTAATTTTTTTAATAACTTTGATAATTAAAATGGCGCTGGAAAAGAATAGAATAAAAGTAATCAATCTGAACCCAGTTGGCTCAAGTCCAAAAATTTTGGACGATATAAAAAAATAGTTCTGTAGGCTGATTGGTCGATAAGCAATGATATCAGCTCTAAACTTAAAAAAATTCAAGTATTGACCAAAAGTTTCTGCTTTTGAGATATTGATTTCAAAAAAATCATCCTGAAAAAAATAATAATTAAAGCTGGATCTATACAAAAAAAATGAAATAAGGAAAATTAGCCCCGTTGCTAAAAAAAGATAATTTTTTTGGAAAATTTTAATCACTTCTCAATCCTTGGTCTTATTTCAATGACCGGCACACCCTCTGGTAACTTAGGATTGTCTTTGAAAGTTGCAAAAATGCTTTTAAGAGTAGGTTCGTTGTAAATTACTTTAATTGCTTCTTGATCGCTTAAAGATTGACGAAGTGTATCCTCAGTTTCTACTAAAATAAAATTATTTTCCCTGGAAAAGTTGAGATCTGCTGGCCTGAATAAAAATATTGACTCCGAAGACGGATTCTGGATGTGTTTTTTGACATATCCCATGTATGACCTAGAGATTGCCTGCTCATTAACTAACCAGTGTGTATTTCGAGTGAATTGTAAGTTCGCCCAACTTGAAAGGAACCATAAAATGATGAAAAGTATCATCCAAATTTTATTAGCACTTTTAATAGCTACAGAAATTAAATATAGAACTCCTAGTCCAGCAAATGAAAGATACATAGAATAAGAATGACCGATAAGCGCAATTACCGGAAGAAGGCCAATAATTGTCCAAAGTAATCCCATAAGCAACAACCGTAAATTCTTTTTTAGAAGAGAAATTGTCAGTTTTATGAATAACGCAATCAATATAATTGTCGGTAGAGAAATTCTCCAAAATTGAATAAGAATTTTTACTGATTGGACAGGAAATCTCTGATCAATTAAGTCCTTAAAACTCTCGGGGAAGTTTAAAGCCCAACCAAAATACCATATTAGATTATCTATTATCAAATGATTTATAGTTATTTGGTATTGATTCTTTGCTGGTATCGGGAATACGAACCATCTTGCAATAAGATAAACAACAACAATTATAAAATATGGCCAAATTTCTTTGAAATATTTTTTATTTTGGATTAAAAAGCCCCACCCGAACATTATTAAAGGTAAAACCAATGAAAATTCAGACGAAGCTAGAGCAAGGATAAATATTACAAAACTAATAATTAAAAAGATGTTCTTCTTCCTTTGTGCATATTTGATAAAAAATATGAAAGACATTACCTGTAAAAGTGGACCTATAATATAAGATGTTGTACAGAGCCAGCTTAAACTCATAAAATGAATTGGCCAGACTGCGTAAAGAAGTGGAGCTATAATGGCGATTTTTCGATCGCCAATTAATAATGTAAATAGTTGATAAATACAAAACACTAGTATGAAAAATATTCCGAAAGACACTAAATGGTATCCGAACGGATTTAATCCAAAAAACAATTTATTTAATGCAAAAAACAAAGGCATGGAAAGCGGACGCCAATAGATAATGTCGGTACGAAATTTGAAAAATGATGGCCAATCTGCAGTTCTTACCCAATTTAAAACAAACCAGTCATCCTGGAAAAAATAATAATTTAGGCTTGGGTAAAATAAAAAAAGGCTTGCGGCAGTAATAACTAAGAAGCCAATAAATATTTGATTTTTCTTTATTACTTCAACTGACCTTTGGATAACCATTAAGCCTTTTTCCTATTGCCCAGAGATACCATTTGAGATACTTGGGAAGCCATTTGGCAAGGTAGAATCTGGATTCTTTGGCAAGATACGTCCAGGTTGTCGGAACTTCTGTAACTTTATAATTTCCAAAATGGGCTTTAACTGTAAGCTCTAGAGCTAATTCAAAACCGCCATCTGATTCGATTCCAGTTTTTTGCAGAAATTTTCTTGAATAAAGACGGAATGAATTAGTGGCATCATGAGTTGGTAAACCCACTAAATAATGGAGACTAACTCCAGCGAGACGCGAAAGAATTTGTTTGATAAAAGGACCACCTATCTGATGTCCTCCCTTCATATATCTTGACGCTGCTACTACACCATATCCCTGACAAAATTTTTCATACATTTTATTTAAAATTTTTGGATCGTCAGTTAAATCAGCCATCATCACGCATACACTATCTCCTTGAGCTTTCTTAAGGCCAGTTTTTAAAGCTTTCAATGCCCCTTTACCGTAAATGTTTTTAACCAGTTTAATGTTTGGATATTTTTTTTGGAGTTTGTTAACTGGAGATATAGTTGTGTCATTATCCATGTCGTAGATAATCAATAGTTCATGAGGGATTTTAACAGCCGATTCAACGCGTCTTAGAGTTTCACCAATGATATCGCCTTCGTTATAGACGGGCATTACAATTGAGAGTTGCATGGATAGATTGTAATTGAGGATTGATGAACTAGTCAAAGGTTAAGGCTTGCAACCCCATTGTGTCCAAGGAGCTTGATTTTTCTCTATTATGTCGTAAAGGTAAGTTTTGTAGGCAACTCTGGCATTAATAACTGGATCTGCCCATTTATCGAAATCTTCTCCAGCATACCTGAACCACATTTTATCAAGACCAAATAAACCATAGTATAGACGGTTTGGACTTACGGCATTAGGATTATAAGTACTTTCACATTTGATAACCGCAAGCGCTTGAGGAATTAGCTCTTCAGGCCAACCAGCAACGGTTAGCCATCCATGAATTAGATCTAGGTCAGAAGGTTTGGGATGATTCAGCTGATAGTGCATTAACAGGGGAATTATTTTCATCCGGTAATTTAGGTATTGGAGATGCCGGTGAAGGTAAGGGGGTCACCGATGGTTTTATTTCGACTTCTTTTGGACCTTGGGTAAGTTCAGAAATACTAATCGTTTGTGGTAATAACCTTTCTGAATCTGGACGAAGTGACAAGATTTCGTCGGGAGATAGAGCTTGGGAGTTAGCTGTATTTTGTGAAGATTGATCTATATTGTTTGCCGATTGATTTTCGTAGTATACTACTGCCGACGAAACGGCCAAGACAATTGCAGCCACTGGCCGCCAATAAAAATTTATAAATCTTTTCGCGCTCGGTGCGCGTTTTTCGGTTTCAGGTCCCACTGATTCCTTTTAAGTGTACCGGGCGCTTTTTATTGGGAAAGATTCAAAAAAACCTCTCCGAAAACTGGAGAGGCCGAGTGAAGATTTGAAACTTCCTTGCACCCGGCGTGCACTTTGTGCTTCGGGTTGCGGATGCTTTTAAAATCTTGCGGTGGAAGTACCGCGCTTGCCCGCCTAAATAGTCAATTTTTGGCGAACAGTTCTAGCATCACTATATTTTGTTTTTAATAGACTAAACCCTTTAAGAGAAAACATTTTAATATAAAATCCGGAAAAATACAACCTTCGAAGAGGGATTATGTTAATTAAAAAATGTCAGCTATCTTTTCTGTTTGTTTTTTAGTCAGATGATCTCTAAGCGACTTAATAGTAAAAATAATTCTATTAGTCTTAAAAATATTCCAAACATCACAGATTACACAATCTTTTGAAACTAATTTTGTAACACGGGCAACGTCCATTTTTTTATAAAAATCATGATTAGTTGCCAAAAAGATAAAATCAGCACCCTTAAGGATTTCGTCTAAATCATTTTGATATCCTTTAACGTAAGGGTCATGAAGATAGACTTTTGCTCGTTCACGCTCAAGAGCTTTTTTAACTTTAAAGGCTAAAGATTCTCGAATGTCATCAATTTCTGCCTTAAAAGCAAGGCCTAAGATGACAGTTTTTTTGTCTTCAAGTTTTCGTCGATTCTTTATCTTATTTATTAAAAACAATGGAATCGATTCATTAATTTTCCAACTGGTAGCTATCAGATCTGCAAAAGGAACATCACCAATTAAAAAGAAACCGTCTTTAAAAAGACAGGGTCCGCCGGTTAGACCGGGCATTGCCAGACCGCCCCTTTTATAATTTTTATTAACAAGATCAACTATTTTGTAAATGTCGCGATTATAGTTACCAGCAAGAATCATGAATTCATTGGCAATTGCAAAATTGATGTATCTGTACATATTAGTAAAGAGTTTAGTAAGTTCTGCCGAAACGTCGTCTGATTTATTCACTCCAATTCCTAAACTTTCAAAGAATTCTGTGGCTTTATTAGTACTTAGTCTGTCAACTCCACCGATAATTTGAGGTATCTCGGTAAGTTCAACCAGGGACTTTCCTTCAGCTATTCTTTCTGGACAGAAAGCGAGGAAAAAGTTTGTACCAACCTTGATTTTGCCAAGATCATTAAGATAAGATCTTACATAATTGGTTGTCCCAGGTGAAACAGTAGATCTTAGAATTAAAAGCTGTCCTTTTGTAAAATATGGAGCTGCTGTCTGAAGTGCTTTGTCTATCTGAACTAGCGAAGGATTCATGTTTTCGTCGACAGGAGTTCCAAGTGTTAAGATAATTACTTTCGCTTTAGCAATGTTGGAGAAGTCTGTAGAGAAGAAAAGGGATTTATTCAAATGTTTTTTAAGAAGAACTTCTGCGCGTTCTTCCATAAAGGGCATCTGACCATTTGAAATTATATTTATCTTCTCCTCATCAATATCTATTCCTAAAACTTGATATCCCCTATCAGCCAAAAAAATAGCCAGCGGCAAACCGACCCTGCCTACTCCGACTACTGCAACCTTTACCTTTCTAGTTTTCCTTGGGATTTTTGATCCTTTAGCCAAGTGATTACCTCCTTTAATCCTTTTTCGAAATCTACCTTTGGTTCCCAATTTATCATTTTCTTGGCTTTTTGGGTATTGGGAATCCTTTTTCTAATATCGTACTGGAAACCTGACACAAATTTCACTTTGAAGGGTTTTTTAATTTTCATAAGATCCCAAATTTTCTTGGCCAAATCGATCATTTTGATTTCTCGATCTGAACCGATGTTAAAATCCTGATTTTTACCATTCGGATGGCAAGCGACGGCAATAACCCCGGAGGCAACATCAGAAACATGGGTAAAACAACGGGTCTGTTGGCCATCACCCAACAGTTCTAGGGGATATTGACCTGACAGAATTTTGCGGACCAAATCAGGTATTACATGAGCATATCCAATTTCTCTTTCCGGAAATTCATTGACGCCGTAAGCATTAAAGGGACGACAAATTGAATATGGCAGTTTATATTCCTTCCAAAAAGCCTTGCAGTACCACTCCCCTGTTAACTTGGAAAATCCGTAAGAAGTTACCGGCGGCGGGATTTTGAAGATATCCTCTTCTTTCGATGGAAAAATCATCGTTGATTCAAAAACCATTGATGAGGAAATATAAACCATTCTTTTAATACCTGCTGCTACTGCTGCTTCAAAAGTGCTGCTGTAAATTTTATTATTTTCAGAAAGAATAGTTGCTGGGTATTTGTGAAAATAACCGATGCCACCGATTTTGGCGGCAGCATTGATACAAATATCAATACCTTTAAAAGCCTTTTTTGACTTTCTGGAATCAGTTAAGTCAATCTTTAGAAATTCTGCCCTTTTATCGACCTGGGAATCTTTTTTTGAAAGGTTATCAACGACTCGAACAAAATGTTTGGCATTTAAAAGTTGCCGAACAATTTCAGATCCAATAAATCCGGCTCCGCCAGTAATTAGGAATTTTGTTTTCGCCATAATGAATAAAAAAAGATGCCAGTGGCTACCAGCGCCATTAACGAAATAATTTCACTTATTAAATGGACTGGCGATCTTGCGTAGTTGATTATAACTTTGTGTTCGCCTGCCGGCAAGTCAAAAGTGATTAAACCATATCGATTTTGATAACTAATAGGGACATTTTGACTATCAACTTTTACTTGCCAACCGGGAAAATAAATTGTATTAATCTGAATTTTCGAATCAGTTAAAGCAGTAATTGTTGCTTGATAGACAGCAGGTCTTATCAGAGATTGATTGATTTGGGCGTCACCATTAATAATCTCAATCTTTTGATTTGCCCGACTGGCCGGCTTATCCTGAACCCAAAGAGGTAAATATTCATCTCGAACAGTTGTTGAATCTTCATTAGTTGAGTAAAAACCATCGCCTCTGTCCACAAAAACTGCAGGTTTTGTGTAGACGATTGTCGAAATGATACTTGCTAAAACGATTATAACTGCCAGAACAATCTGTTTTTTATTGGCGTTTACAACATAAGCTATTAGAAAACTGGATATAAAAACAAGAATGGAGAGCATTCTCCAAGGAAACTGAATGATATCGGCAAAAGGTACATTTTGCCAAAAGAGTAGCGATATTTTGGTTATTAGAAAGAAAACCAAAATAAAAACCAAGAGCATTAAATCAAGAAGTAAGTCTTTGATTTTGTTAGCGAAACGAAGATAAAAAGCAAATACAAAAGACGCCAGAGCAACAATACCAATTTGAACTGGTAGTGGATTTTGTCCATTGGGACTTGGTCCGTATCCCCAAGAAGGAATTATCAGTTGCAGTGGACCAACTAAATGATCCTGAATATTGGAAACTTTAATTTGAGAAAGTCGAACATACTGTAAATCGTAAATTGCTGGTAACCAGAAAAAGGTAGAAACAAGAATTCCTAAGACAAATGCCAAGGTTACTTCTTTTTTCTTTTTTATTAAAATTAAGGAAATTATGATAAAAAGAGGTAAAAATAAAATAGCGATAACGTTGTGGGAAACAATTAATAACGAGACTGAAATTGCCAGTACTGCCAGAAAAATTCTTTCGCCTCTGGCAATTTTAAAAATACAGCCTAAGATAAGAGGAATAATAGCAAAGGCCAAATTTTCACCTAAAGATCCTCTTACGTAAAGATCAACAAATCTATAAGGAATAAAAAGATATAAAATTGCACCGGCAAGACTAGCATAAACACTAAAAACCTGAGAAAAAGCCCAATAGGCGACAAGTGCAGAAGTGACTGTTGAGATAACAAAAACAATTTTAATACTATCGACAAATCCAAAACCGAGAACTTTGGGGATTTCCGCCAGATAAAAGGGCAAGGGGTATAGAAAATTTAAAACTGGATAACCATAATTATTATTTAGCCTGTCTACAAATCTGACTGGAAATTGACCATCCCTTAGTGTCTGATGGAATGCGGAAAAACGAATTACCATCCATTCGCCATCATGACTTTCAAAATAACCTTTCTTAAAAAAAGGCCAGGTTGCTATAAGACATAGAATAATAATTGTGACAACTTTTTTCATCCTAGCCGATTCTATCAATTTTTGGGCTAACTGTAAAAGTAACCAATGTTATAATCATAACAAGCTATGTTACCGTTGATTTTATCCCTCGTATTAGCTTCTCTTAGCGGTTTTTGGGTCTTAAAGCTAATCTCAGACAAGAAAATCTTATTCTTTCATCTGATTTTAACTTTTATCTCTCCCTGGTTTCTGATTCTTTTTTTTGGGCAGTTTCCATTTAATATGCCATCTGAAAAGATTTTAAAGTGCAATCAGAATTCTTGGGGCAGGGCATGCTTATTATCTAGCGAATTTTTATTTTTCTTGGGTGACCCTCGAGAAAATCTACATATTGAAAACCAAGGATTCTTTTTGCTCTCGACTTTACCCTTAATATTGACTGGTCTTTACATTTCAGTGAGCAAGAATAAGGCAAAATACAAATTAACAATTTTGGCTCTTGGTATTGGTCTTATTATTAGTTTTTTTGTGGAAAAAAATCCGAATCTTGCATCCAGCCTTTGGTACTTACCAATCTTAGGAGTTTTTGGAACGATTGGAGTTTATCATTGGTTTAATTATTTCCATAACAAAAAAACTTGGAACATTACAAAATTATTAATTGTCCTCAATTTAATCTGGATTTCTTATGAGGCTCTAAGATTGTATTTTGTGCTTATGTTCCACAAACCATTTGGTATTTAAATGAATAAGCAAAGCTTTTCTACGAATAAATCTTTCAAATTTTTCCTGATTATTATAATTATTACTGCTTTTTTTATAAGATTTGCACTTATTGACAAATTTCCACCCGGACTATATTCAGATGAGACTGCGCTGGGATATAACTCTTACTCACTTCTTAAATCTGGTAGAGATGAATTCGGTAAAAGTTGGCCATTGAGCTTTGAGAGTTTTGGAGATTATAAACCCCCAATGAGCGCCTGGCTAATGATACCAAGTATAGCCGTCTTCGGTTTGAATGAACTTTCGGTTCGCTTGCCGTCTGTAATTGCCGGAACTCTAACTGTATTAATAGTCTTTTTCTTGTCAAAAGAAATTTTTAACAAAAAAATGTTACCTTTTATCGCTGCTATCCTGATTGCAATCTCCCCTTGGTCTATTCTTTTCTCAAGAAGCAGTATGCTTGTTGGAACTGAAGTTATGTTTACTTCTGGTGCTTTACTATTCTTTTTGATTTCAATTAGAAGGCCCATCTTTCTATTTCTTTCATCACTCTGTTTTGCAGGAGCAATCTATACATACTATGGTGCCAGAATTACTGTCGTGCTTTTGATCCTAACCCTTGCTCTTATCTTCAAAAAAGAATTGGTAAAAGTAAAATTGTATGTGATCGGGAGTCTTGCTCTTGGTCTAATTCTGCTTAGTCCTTTAATTTTTGGAATAGCCAAAGACCCTTTAATTTTAACAGGCAGAGCTAAAACCATTAGTATATTTTATGATCCCGGAATTAAATTAAAGCTTTGGGAGGCTCATACTCTTGACGGTCAACAATTTCCGGTTTATCTTAGCCGTTTTTTCCACAATAAGCCCTATTTTTATGCAAGAGACATTGTAAGACGTTATCTTCAACATTTTTCAATTGATTTTTTATTTTTAACAGGGGACCCTCATCCACCATTTAAAATTCCCAATTTTGGACTAATTTTTGTATTAGATTTGCCTTTTTTCCTATACGGATTATATCTAGCAATTCGCAATAGGAATAAAAAAATCATGGCACTAACTTCTTACTTTTTCATAAGTCCAATTGCCGCAAGTCTTACATTTATAACTCCTTCTGCAAATAGATCATTTAACATGATAATAGGCTGGACAATTTTGGCCGCATTTGGAATCTTCTCATCAATAAATTATTTTAGAAGTAGGTACAATATTTTGCCAAAAATCAGTGTGGGCTTTTTGACACTGGGTTATTTATTGTTATTTGGCACATTTTTATACCGATATTTCATTTCGATACCCAACACTAGTCCGCAAATCTGGCACTATGGACGGAAGGAATTGGTTAGTAAGATTTTAATGGTGGAAAATAATTATAGTCAGGTAGTAATGAGTAATAAAGAAGGTCCTGCCTATATTTGGTTACTTTTCTATAAACAGTATGACCCACAAAAATACTGGTCATCTGCAAACGTTGATCACACACCCGATAATTTAGGTTGGATACATGTTAATTCTTTTGATAAATATACATTCCTTGAGGATCTTGACTGGAAAAATATCGAGAAAAAATCAGGCAGACTATATGTGGGTTATGAAGAAAAAATTCCTGAAAATTGGAATGGGGTTATTGATGGAAAAATGTACAAACTAGTAATTGATGATAGGGTTTTGTATCCAAGTGGCAAAACCGCTTTTAAAATTGCTCACTTGAGCGAAAAATAGAGGTTTATTTTTGACTAAATTTCTTCCCAATTATTATTAATAAAAATATAATGATAGGTAAAATTACTGTCACCAACTGCATAAAAGGGATAGTATATGGTTGTGACCAGTCTCCATAATATAAATACGGAAGATATCTTAAGCTTGATCCTATTGAAAAAACTATTGCTAGAATCGTTAAGTATGGATTTGTCAATAAAGAAATAAACGGTAGAGTCCAAAAAAGATACCACGGCTGGAATTGAACTTGCGTAGCTCCGGATGAAACAAAAGGAACAGTTATTCTAAAGGAAGAAAATAAATAAGTAAAAATGGTCATAATTATTAAGTTCGCCAGAATAAACCAGTTGACTCTATCCATTTTTTTGCTATAACGAGTTTTTGGATAAAGACTGAAGAATAACAAAATAGGCAGGTTAAGGATAGGAATGTATTTAATGAATGTCCCAAAAATTAAAAACAAATAGGACCAAAGTCTCCTTGCGGTTATCCAAAAATAAATCGAGGCTAGTAAGAAGGTTGCTAAGAAAACATCATTGTGAGCATTAACAACTCCCTCAATTAAAAATAGCGGATTCAATGCGTAGAAAGCAGTACCGAAAAAAGCAACCTTTGGATTAATTTTATTAAGAGTTTTTAATATCAGATAACTATTAACCAAATGAAAAAAAGCGATAAAAATTTTAAACGTTAGAAGGTTTAAAATAAATTTGCCGAAGCCAAGTATCGCCGGAATTAAGCTCAAAATAAGCCATAAAGGACCATAGGGCGAATAGCGATGAACCCAACGCATGAATCTTAACCATGGATCATTTGGGAAATCTAAGGCCATATGGGTATAGGGATTGGCTCGGTATTTCAAAATAATTTTGGCATCAAATAAATAGTTAAAAAGATCGGAAGATAAAAAGGGATAGGCAAAAATAAGGATTAAGGTGTTTATCAGTGTTGAAATCGTCAGGTACTTTAATCCAATCCTTGATTTGTAAAATAACCACAAATGAAAAATGAAAAATGAAAAAGCAGAAATTATCAATATAAGGTAAATCAGTGTCGCTTGTGGGCGATGATAATATCCAAGTTGTTGCATGGTTTTAACGAAAGAATTAACTGACGGATTTTGGGACAACGTCAAGTTAAGATCTACGTAGGAATAGGAAAAAATAGCTAAAAAGCTATAAAGAAAAATGTTTGCGCCAAGAAGAATCTTCTCAAGTTTTGACATCTTGGAACTATTTTAACTAAGCGTAAGAATCAACACTTCTGGAATAGATCATTCTATAACCCTGATTAAGACGTATCCTTGATGTTCGGCTAATAATTTATATTTGCTTTTATCAATATTATCAAGATTTAGTCGCCACTGTTCTGTCAGTAGTAAAAATGGTTTTTGCCCATAGGCAACTATGCCCTTGAGGCTGTTTTTGGGAGGACCTTCATATTTGACATTGTACACACTCTTTTGAGAATAAAACACTGATCCTGGTAAAAAAGTTTCATTATCCAAATACAATTTTTCTGGAAGACCTTTTGCCGCGCTAGAAGTATATGCCAAGCCACTTGTATATTTACCGAAAAGGTTAACTTCATTTCTAAATTCATAAATTTGCTTTACAGACAAGATAAAAAGTGAACAGAGGACTACTAATGAAACAAGTGTTGTTAAATTTTTACGCACTATGAAAGATAACTTTTTCGGGTAAATGAAATTGAAGGTTGATATAAAATTTAATGAATAAAAAATAATTTGATAAAGAAAAAATGAGATGAATAATCCAATTATTGGAAAAAGAGGAATAAGATGCCAAATTTCCGTCTTCGAATTTGTTAAAAAACCAAATAAAAGAATTAAAAACCAAATATACAATACTATAAGAACCGGTTTTTTATATAAAAAAGTTAATGATCCAATTAAAGCAATAATACCTGGATAAAACCATTCTCGAATTCCAAAGTGTAAGTACTGAAATGTTAAAGATGAACCAATATCGAAAACATTGGGCATAATTCTATTGCCGGATCTTAAACCGATATTAAAAATATGTATAAAATAAGAAAATCCGCTATTTAGATAGTTTATTATTAACCAAGGGGAAAGTATTACAAAAAATAAAAAGGCGGCCTGAATTATTTTTCGGATAGGTATTTTTGTCCCATTTATTAACCATAAGAAAATAATGGGCGCAATTATGCTTATACCAATCATGGATTTGGTCAATAGAGAAAAACTAAAAGCAAGAACAACAAGATAAATCCAATTTTTACTGTTTTTAAGCTTTAATGCCGAATAAAATGTGAGGAGGTAAAAAAATAGAAAAATTGTATCCAAATTGCCAGAACGTGATCTAAAAATAAACCAAACAGAAGACAGGAGCATTAGGCCAGCACCAATCCCGACTGTTCTGTTGAATAGATTTTTTCCAGTAAAATAGAGCAGAATGACAGATAGAAAAGCTAATGATGCAGAAGGAAATCTTGCAGCAAACTCATTGGTTCCAAAAATTAGAAATGAAATTGCAATTAATATAAATCCTAATGGAGGATGATCGGTGTATGGTAAACCATTAAAAAAGAGCAGGAATGGCTGCTTGTATTTCAGAATATTTCTGGCAATCTCTGCATACCAAGCTTCATCAAAATCAACTAGACTAGTCCCTCCCAGATTATAAAAAAAAAGTGGCAGAAAAATCAGGAAGAAAAATATGACAAAAATATCATTTTTGTATTTTCTAAGAAAATTCTTCACAGTCCCTACATTATTAAGAATATTAATTAACATTCTTAATGGAGACAATTTTAACAAATTTATCGAATCCTACACTTACCATTTTACCGGGGAAGACTTTTTGGTATTTTAACTTTAGATTATATGAAGGCTCATCAAATTCAAAGATATATAAGTTTTTACCACCTTCTTGCGGTATACCGCCAAATACTTTGAACAGAAAAGAGTAGCCGGTGTTGACTGCGATGGGTAATTGGTAATATACATTAAATGTTTCTCCACGGGAGTCGTTAATAACGTAATTAACCGCATCTTTTTTAACATTATAGTTGATGATTGTATTGTAATTAACACTACTTTTTACATTTATAAATAAAAAAATGAAGATAAATGCTAAAAAAATTAAAATATTTTTTCTTATTGAAACAGAAACTAATAAGATTACAGGCAATAATGTTTGTTGGAAATAATAATTGGGTACCCATCCTTTATAAGGGATGAATCCTAAAAGGGTAACGATAATCCAAATAGGCAAAAATAAATAAAAATTATTCCCAACCTTCAACAAAAAGTAAATACCTATTAAGATTAGCGCTAAAGTAATTACTGCAAAAATTAAACTGCCTGATTGAAACAGATAATAAGAGAAAAATGGTAATGATACATCTCTGAAAAGAAAAATCGATTTCTCAAGATAGTTTGAACTAGCTGCATTTTGGTTTATAAAATTAAAAAAATTATCCCAAAGAATATTGTCATGGCGAAAATTAAAAATGACTAAAGGTAAGTAATTAATCAAAAATGCAAACCCAGAACTTATAAAGATAATCAAATTCTTTTTTGCTCTAAGAAGAGCAGTTATAAAAAATGCGATTGTTGAAAAAATAAAAACCGGATTAAAATTAACAACTGCTACACCTGCAATGAATGATCCTAAAATAAAATATTTATTTTCCCCTAAAAAGTATTTATAAAGACAAAATAATAGTCCTATTGATGATAAAAATAAAAAATAATTGCTATTGACACCTCTTTCGAATGAAATAGCAGAAAAGGAAATAGCATAAATTGCTGAGGCGATAAATGCTGTTTTTGAGTCAAAAATTACTTTAATTGTTAAGTAAAGAACTATTATCGTAAATAAACCGATAAGGATATAAAAATAAGGGATACAGTCAGGCAAGAGGCCACAGAATTTATAAGGAACAAATTGAATCCAGTTATGAAGTGGACCAAGAAAAAATCCTTTGAAAGAAAGTTCTTGGCCAACAAGAGTTATCTTGTGATTAACAAAGAAATCATAAGCAGCATTTGCCGGGACTTCTTGATCAAAATCAAACGGAAACGCTTGGCCTATTTTATACAAGCGAAGAACTAAACCGATTAAAAGAATAAATATTAATGGAATTTCCTTACGGATGAGTCTATTTATAAATTCCACGAAGATCATTCAAACGAATTTTTACCACATCCTTAAACATTCTTAAAGAATCTTTGATTGGATTAACTCTTGTGGTAGCAACATGATGCCAAGCAATAGGTATTTCTTTAATTTTGTAACCCAGTTTCTGGGCAAGAAATAAAAGTTCTACGTCAAAAGCAGTGACCAGTGCTCCTTTAACTACTTTACTCTGACCATAAACCTTAAGCTTTTCAAAAAGTTTTTTGGCGATATTGCCTTTAAAACATTTAAATCCGGCTTGAGTATCCCAAATTCCTCTAACTGCAAATGCCTGAACAACCAGATTAAAACCAAGACCCATTAAATGACGATAAAAAGGTTCTTTTTGCCTTTTGGCACCAGGTAGCTGCCTTGAACCAATTACCACGTCATACTCGGGAAAATAAGGAAGTAGTTTTTCCACTTCTGAAAGAGGAGTTGCTTGGTCAAAGTCTGTAAATAAAATCAAGTCCCCTTTTGACTCCACTACTCCCCTTTTAACAGTTTCTGCTTTTCCTTGGTGGGGATTTCTAATTACACGGAAATTTTTGTGCTTCTTTGCGAAATTTTCTGACAGTTTGGCGGTTGCATCTTCTGAACCATCGTCAACAATTAAAACCTCATATGAATAATCTTGTTTCGATAAATATTCGGGAACCTCGTCTAAAACTCCCTTTTTAAAATTCGGTTCTTCATTATAAGCAGGAATAATAACAGAAAGAAAAGGTTTGTCTGGCATCTTAAACATTATGCCGGTTTAATTTAAGAATTGTCAAAGCCCAGGGGGGTAAAGAAGTATGTAAGAAGGGCCATTCTGATATAAAGACCATTAGCGGCTTCTTCAAAATAAATTGCGCGTGGGTCTTTATCAATCTCTGGAATGATTTCGTTAATTCTAGGCAATGGGTGCATTATCAAAGCATTTTTCTTCATGATTTTTAAAGTGTTTTTATTTATGACATATACTCCAAAATATTTTTTATAATCGGCTTTGGTTAATCTTTCTTTCTGTATACGAGTCACGTATACTATATCTGCTTCTTTTAATCCCTTTTCTAATTTGTCAGTTTCTGTAAACTGATTACCAGATTTTTTTAATCTTTCTCTTAGCTCCGGGAGAATACCAAGTTTTTTGGGTGAAACAAAAATGAATTTAATTTTTGGGAAAAGGGTTAATAAGTAGGAAAGAGAGTGAACTGATCTATATGTGGCGAGTTCACCAATCATGGCTATTGTAAAATCACGCTTTTTGAATTTTGAAAATATTGTATAAAGATCCAAAAGTGCCTGAGTTGGATGCTCTCCTGTACCATCACCTGCGTTAATAACAGGGACTTTTGATACCTTTGATGCAAGATCTGCTGTTCCGCTTTGCGGATGTCTGATCACGATTACATCACAATAAGGATTAATAACACGAATTGTATCTTCAAGCGTTTCGCCTTTTATTGCGGAAGAAAACTCTGCGGCATTCTCTGTTGAGATAACAGAACCACCGAGTTTTAACATTGCTGATTCAAATGACATCCTGGTTCTTGTAGAGGGTTCGTAAAATAATGTGATCATAATTTTTCCTCTTAAGACATTTATGTTGTAATTTCCTTTCTTGATTTTATCGGTGAGAGTAAAAAGTTTTTGGAGAGTAGTAGTATCAAATTGCCGGGCAGAAATTATATGCCTGAGTCTCATCATCGACAATTATAGACAAGTCGGCTTAGGAAGTCGAGATTTAGCCTTCTTTGATTGCCGGTTTGCCTGCAGGACTAGGAGCACCTGACCAATGGATAAGTCTAAAAACTCTAATTGGGATATTTGGCAATTCCCATTCTTGGTGTATTTCGGCCCTGCCAAAACCTGCAATCTCCCAAATTGGATGGCCAAGTGGCGCACATTGTTTTGATTCACAAACAATAAGCAGCTGATTTGTAATCATTGTTTCAAGTTCGACAGGTTTATGTCCTTTAATCTCTAAAAAATAACGATAAGCATGATTACTATTGTGATCTGAGATTAAAGCGAAATTAAAAGGTTCATTACCGGATTGTTCGATTATAAAATCGGCGGCTCGTGATGTTTGATCAATTAGACGATTTGGGGGACTTCGATAGAAACCATTAAGAGCAAAAAAGACCAAGGCATTAACAACTACACCTGCAGTAATTATTCGTAAAACTTTATTTTGCCAGAAAATCGCAATAACTAAACCAGCAAGTAAAAATGGAGCAACAAACATCAGTCCAAAATAGTAATCAAAAATTGTGCCAGCATAGAATCGAAGACCTGTTAAACCTCCTAAAAACCAGGTAAGTCCGATTAAATAAATCAATCTTTTATTACTATCTTTCCAATTTTTATAAAGACCAAAAAATCCGCCTAAAACTAAAACCCAAAAAACTAACCTAGTGATAGCTATTCCTTTTAGGTTAGTTAGCTCTTCTAATAAAGTATTGCCGGTATTTGGGATTGACCATAAAAAATTATAAGTTTTGAATCCTAATGTTGATCCACGGGTTACAAATTCTAAAATTGTTTTAAAGTTTGGAAAGTTGTGCCGAATCTCAAATGTCAAAAATGGGGAAAAAGTGATTATAAAACCCAAAAGAAAATTCAAAAATAAAAGTGGCCATTTCCGGAAATTGACAGTTAAAACAACAATTGCAAAATAAATTACAATTAAAATGGCAGCTAGATAATGAAGTTGGATAACAATTCCGAAACAAGCACCAGACAAAAGAAAATAGATAAATCTATTGCGCGTTACTGCAAGGTATAAAAAATAAATCATCAAAAGAGAAAAGAATGGCAATGGATTGGGATTCCAAGAAGATCTTGAATATCGAACAATTAAAGGACTAACGCTATAAAGAGAACTTGTTAATATCGCCGGCCAAAAACCGACTGTCTCTCTTAATATTTTATAAAGTAAAAAGACAGTGGCGACACCAAGCGCAGCAACCATATAAGCGGGGCCGACTGGGTCAAAACGCCACAAAAGTAAAAATGGGGCAGCCATCCAATAATAGATCGGACCAAGATAAAAACCTCCAACTGATGCTGTTGGACCAAGGAATGGTAAATGTCCTTCAGTAAAAATCTGACGCATAGTGATCATGTCTCTGCCTTCATCACCTAGAAAGACTGCATAATCTCTAATTCGCCAAAAACGGAAAAAGACTGCTAGGATAATAACAACTACTAAGAGAATTAGCTCCAGTTTTTTAAATTTGGACATGAGCAAAAGGATTTAATTTTCGACTTTTGATGGATGAGCTTTCCAAATCCAAAGAATATTCATAAAGTAATTAAAAAATAGTCCAACAACTACACCCACGGCCAATCCGATTTGTTCATGAAGGTGTAAAACTTTGGCAAAAATTAGGATACTTGCAAGTTGAATTATCGGACTGGCTATTGAACTTAGATTAAACTTTAAAAATCTGACAATTGCTAGACCTTTATGCAAACGTTCTTTAAATGTCCAATTTTCGTGGCAGATAAAATTAAAAACAATTGAAAGCTCAATTGAAATGAGTGAGGCGACTAGGAGTCTATCTAATGTTACAAAAAACAGCTGAGGAGCTTGCGTTTCCGGAATAGCTAATAAAAGTGGTTTGGCAAAAATCGTAAATGCGTAAATTTGGCCACGATTCAAAAGACCAAGTGCAATCGCATTTAAAAAATAACTGGCAGTTCCAACGGTCAAAAATTTAATTAGCATTTTGGATTTTTCAAAACGAACTTTAATACCGAATTTAATAACATCAAAAGTGTAGGCGATTATTTTTGCTTTGGAATAGCCTCTCTTGCGATCTTCGAAGGTTATGGGAATTTCTTTAATTTTGGCTTGGGCTTTAATAGCAGCATAAAGAAATGCGGGTTGGACAATGTATGTTTTTGCCTTCCAAGGAATCGATTTAAAATCAATTTTTTCGAAGAGTTTTTTAGTAAAAACTCGATAAGAGTTAGTGTATTCAGATATATTGAAAGTTCCCCAGCTCAATTTACAGTAGAGTGATGATCCTCGGGTAAAAAGACGCCTGTGCCAACCTAAAAGATTTTCGCCGCCTCTTATTAACCTTGAACCATTAACTAAATCGTATCCTTTTTGAATGTACTCTACCATTGTCGGCAGGGTTGAGGGATCATGAGAAAGATCACCATCCATCTGGGCTAAAATATCGGCCTTAAGTCTGTCGATGGCAAAGCGGTGTCCCTTGACTAGTCCAATACCCAGACCTCGTTCTTTAACATCAAGATAATGGACTTTTGGATTAGTTCCTGAGATTTTTTTGACAATTTCACCGGTGCCATCTGGTGAGTGGCTGTCTGAAACCAAAACATGCAGATCTATTTGAGGCATTCTGGACCCTTGCGCAAGAATCTTTTTAATAATCTCCTGAATATTATCTTTTTCGTTATAAGTGGGAATGTTAACAATTAGTCTCATTGAGAATTTTTCTTCAGAAGTTTAATGTCTGACTCAACCATTATCTTCACAAGTTCTTTAAAGGAAATTTTAGGTTTCCAACCAAGGATTTTTCTGGCTTTTGTGCTATCTCCAATCAAAAAGTCTACTTCGGCAGGCCGAAATAGTTGTTTTGAAACCTTGACATATTTTCTCCAATTGTCAATTCCAATAACTTTAAAAGCCTCCTCGCAGAATTGGGCAACGGAGTGATTTTCGCCAGTAGCGATCACATAATCGTCAGGTTTATCCTGTTGTAACATTAACCACATCGCTTCTACATAGTCACCAGCAAATCCCCAATCTCTCTTGGCATCAAGATTTCCAAGAACAATATTATCTGCTTGTTTGAGAGATATTTTGGCAACTCCATGGGAAATCTTGCGAGTTACAAATTCGAGGCCGCGTCTTGGCGACTCATGATTGAAAAGAATACCGGATACTGTAAAGAGATTATATGATTCGCGATAGTTTATGGTTATCCAATGGCCATAAACTTTAGCAACTCCATAAGGACTGCGAGGGTGAAATGGCGTTTTTTCGTTTTGAGGGCTCTCCTCTACCTTGCCAAACATCTCAGACGAAGAAGCTTGGTAAAATTTGGCATCTGGTCTAATTTGTCTTATAGCCTCAAGCACCCTGGTAACACCAAGAGCAGTAAATTCTCCGGTTAAAACAGGCTGAGACCATGATGTGGCGACGAAGCTTTGAGCGGCTAAATTATAGATTTCATCTGGCTTTGAATATTCAATGGCACTTGTCAATGATTGTTGATCCAAAAGGTCGCCGGAAATAAGTTCAATTTTATCCTCAATATGTTTAATTCTTTCATGATTTGGCGTCGAGGTTCTTCTTGTTAAACCGAAGACTTTATAATTTTTTGAAAGTAAAAACTCGGCCAAATACGATCCATCCTGTCCGGTTATTCCAGTAATTAAAGCTCTTTTTTGTGTCATCGGATTTAATTCGAAATTCGAATATCGAAATCCGAAACAATATTAAAATTCTAAATCCAAATTTCTCAAACCTTTTGAATTTGAAATTTTGGACATTCGAATTTGTTTAGTATTTCGAATTTCGTGCTTCGGATTTTAATTTATTTCTTTCGTATTTAATTGTATCAGAAAGCGTTTGCAAAAGGGGTATTTTGGGCTTCCAGTCGGTCTGTTTTTGAAATTTGGAAAAATCGCAGTAAATTTTTTCAACATCAAGTGGATGAAATAACTTTTTATCCTGCTTAATTGTAATTTTTACCTTTGAGAGTGAAATTAATTTTTTGAGAACTTCGCGGATTTGAACTGGCCTGCCCGAACCAATATTATAGACTTCGCCGGCAGTACCTTTATCAAGTACCAAAAGATATGCCCGCACCATGTCTCTAACATCCGTAAAATCGCGCCAGGCTTTGAGATTTCCAACTTTCATTGTTCCTCCTCCCCTTTTTTCGAGGGCAACGATTTGAGAAGCAAAGGCGGGGACGACAAAATTTGTTGATTGACGTGGACCTATATGATTAAAGGGCCTGACTCGAACTACATTAAGCTCATGATGAAGAAAGAACTGCAGACCCAATAAATCTTGGGCAACTTTTGAGACCGCATACGGCGAGACAGGAGCAAGTGGAGTTGTTTCATCTGCCGGCAAATATTTTGGGTTAATTTGGCCATATTCGTCTGCGGATCCGACAATTAGCACTCTGGCCTTGGATTTTATTTTTACCAGAGCTTCGAGTAGATTAAGCTCGCCTAAAATATTATTTTCTAAGGTTTGGCGGGGATTTTTAAAACTTTCGGCAGGTGAAGAAAAAGCGGCCAAATGAAAAACATAATCAGGTCTTATCTGGATTATCTTCGCTTCCAGCTCTTTTTTGTTTGTGACATCGCAGGCGATAAGATTTATCTTATTCTCAATATGGCCAACATTAGCTGTGGAGTATCGCGAATAAAAAAAACCGAAAACAGAAAATTTTTGGGAAAGAAGATACTCGGCTAAATGACTTCCTGCAAAACCGGCAACTCCTGTAATTAATGCTTTCTTCATCTGCCGATCCCAATATAATTGAAGCCAAGTTCTTTTACTCTTTGAACGTTAAAGATATTTCGCCCGTCTATGATAATCGGTTTGGCAAGTAATTTCTTAACTTTGGCTAAATCCATCTGAACAAATTCTGGCCATTCAGTTAAAATAAGCATCGCGTCTTTTCCTTCAATAGCACTATAGGCATCTTTTGCATATTTAATCTTCGGCAGAATTCTTTTGGCATTTTCCATGGCAGACGGATCATAGGCAGTAACTTCGGCCTGTAAATCAATCAGATGATTAATTATTTTGATCGAGGGAGCATCTCGCATGTCATCTGTGTTTGGCTTAAAAGCCAAACCCAAAACAGCTAATTTTTTGCCCGCCAGACTTCGCTTTGACGAAGTCAATGCGGGCTGGCCCGCCAGACTTTTTGCTTTTCCCTCCTTCGCCCCCAAAGCTTGTCTTACCTTATTAATAAATAACTCTATTTGTCCTTCATTAATACTGTTAACCGCCCTAAGAAGTTGAAAGTCATAATCGAAATGCCCACTTAAAGAAATAAAGGCAAGAACATCCTTAGGAAGACATGATCCCCCATAACCAATGCCTGGATAAAGAAAGGTTCGGCCGATTCTTCTGTCGGCACCAACACCTCCAAGAACCTTTTCCACATCGGCCCCCATTTTTTCGCAAAGGGTAGCAATCGCATTGGCAAAGGAAACTTTGGTAGCCAGAAGAGAATTTGAAGCATATTTAATAAGCTGGGCACTTCTAATATCGCAGATTATTCGCTCTCCGGAAATTGGGGCGTGCAAGGAAAGTAAGATCTTCTGCGCCTTTAGGCTGGTTGTTCCAATAACTATTCTGTCTGGATGAAGGGTATCTTCAATGGCTGATCCTTCTCTTAAAAATTCCGGGCAGGAGGCAAACTCAAACTTTACTTTAGCGTACTTTTTAACAATTGCTTCCAGGCCGTCCTCAAAACCGATGGGGATGGTACTTTTAACAGCTATTAGTGTGTAGCCAGAAAGATTTTTGGCTGTTGCCTCAACCGCTGAGAAAAGATAAGAAAGATCTGCTTCCCCATTTACTTTAGGAGGAGTTCCGACACAGATAAAAACAACTTGAGATTTTGGCACTGATTGCGAATAACTTGTGGTAAAAAACAATCTTTTTTTGGCAATATTTCTTTGAAGATATTCTGAAAGTGAGGGTTCAAAGAAGGGGACTTTTCCTTTTTTTAGCCCTTCAATTTTTTCCTTGATAACATCGGCACAAAAAACCTTGTTGCCGAGTTCTGAAAAAACAGCAGCTGTTACCAAACCAACATAACCAGCACCAACAACAGTTAAAGTCATCAAAAACTATTTTATTAAAAAATTAACTTTCAAATCAATTTTCCGCCAGATTGGTCATAAATAATTTTTATCCCACGCTTCCAATCTGTCGGGGTAAATCCACAAGCTTTGATTTTGTCAACTTTCAGAGTACTATCGATGGGTCTTGGAATCCGATTTTCCCCCTTAAGAAACTCTGTGACTAATCCCTTTTTGATTTTGGCAGGGGTACCTCCAAAAACCGAGATTAACTCTTTCGCAAACTCATATTGAGTTGTAACGATAGGACTAGCAATATGAAAGATTCCCCTCTGATTACTCGTGATAAGAAGATATAGAGCTGGTGCAATATCATCGATAAAAGTCGGCGAGATAACCTGGTCTGTGAACATCGGGTAGAGCCTATCTGCAAAATAGAGTCTTAAAGTTTTTTTAGCAAGATCATCTTTGCCTTCGAATCTGGATCTATAGGGATAAGCAATTCTTAAAATTAGGTAGTCTGAAAGTCCTGTCGTGATTATTTTTTCTGCTTCAATTTTAGTGATGCCGTACCAAGAAACTTTTGTTAAGTTAGGATCAGTCGGATCATCTTCACTGTAAGATCCGCCAGTTCCGTCAAAGACAAAATCTGTGGAGATGAAAATTAGTTTTTTCTGATAAGCACGACAGGCGTTAACAATGTTTCTGACTCCTTCAACGTTGATCTGCCAGCAAGACCCATTTTTATCATCTCTTTGTTTTTCGGATCCATCGACATCGGTAAAGGCTGAAAAAAGAATAGTCCATTCAAAATCTTTTTTAAAAAACTTATCGACCGACTCTTTTTTCGTAATGTCAATTGCAGGATCATCCAAAAGATCACCTTTTGTAAGATCAAAATCTCCTGAAGCCTGTTCACAAAAACGTGAGCCGACCATTGATAGGGAGCCAACAACAGCAAGTTTTATCTTGGTCATGATGATTAATTATTTTATCGAAAAATCTTCTCGAACTTTATTCCACTTGAACTCTTTATTTGGTACTCGGCCTTCATCTTGCGGGTTGTAAAGTCTTGTTGGAAAGTTTAAAAGATGAGCAGGGTTTTTTGAAATCGTCATAAAACTGTGGAAAGCTTCTTTTGGAATAATCAATAAATACATTTCATTTTCGTTCTCCGGACCCATTATAAAAAGGTTGAGTTTACCATAAGTTTTGGATTTTTCTCTATGATCATAGATAGCAACGACAACTTTCCCATCGATGCAAATAAAACGGTCCGTCTGGTGTTTATGGACATGCCACACGTTCTCATCGCGGGCAATCCCCGACGGGGTAACTGATACATACTGCATGGCAAAGGGTAAATCCTTTTTATCAAACACATCAGTCCAGTCACAACGCAGGGTTTCGACCAAGCTGCCAGTTGGGTCTTTGTGGATGATTAATTTTCGCAAAACTACTCCTTCGATTGGGTCTTTTTGATTAGCAAGATCGATATACTGAAAATTCATAAGGCTTATCTATCGACGTACTGTTTTTGGTAGTACTCGGCAAATTTCTTATCTTTTAATTTTTTCCACCAGTCTTGGTTCTCTTGATACCAGTTGATTGTAAGGGTCAGGGCAGTTTCAAAATCATATTTTGGACGCCATCCTAACTCTTTTTTAATTTTGCCGGCATCGATAGCATAACGTCTATCATGGCCGGGTCTATCCTTAACATATTCGATCATTGACTCGTCTTTGCCTAAAATCTTTAAGATTCTTCTAATAACTTCAACATTGGGAATTTCTTTATCGTCGGTTCCTATTAAATAAGTTTCGCCAATTTTTCCTTTTTGCAGCACTTGATCAATTGCTCGGCAATGATCTTCGACAAACAACCAGTCGCGGACGTAAAGACCGTCGCCATAAATCGGTACTTTTTTATCCTCTAAAAGATTAGTAATAGCAAGGGAAATTAATTTTTCCGGATACTGATAAGGGCCGAAGTTATCCGCACAATTGGTGATAGTAATTGGCAAACGGTAAGTTATGTAATATGCGCGAACCAGATGGTCGGCCGCGGCCTTGGAGGCGGCATATGGACTTCGCGGGCGATAAGGAGTTTCTTCTGTGAATTTTTCCCCAGTGTCTAAATCGAGTGCCCCAAAAACTTCATCAGTTGAGATATGATGAAAGCGCCCAACTTTAGCATTTAAGGCTTCGTTTAATAAAACGTGCGTCCCTAAGATATTGGTTTTGACAAATACCGAAGGGTCAAGAATGGAACGATCAACATGACTTTCGGCTGCAAAATGGACAATGGTATCAACTTCCTTTAAAACCGACTTAACTTGGCTGACATTGGTAATATCACCTTTGATAAAAGTATAGTTTGGGCTTTTTTCGACATCTGTCAGATTTTCCAAATTGCCCGCGTAAGTGAGTTTGTCAAAGTTGATTATTTGATCTTCTGAATGATTTTCTAACCAATAATGGATAAAGTTCGAACCAATAAATCCAGCGCCGCCAGTGACCAGAATTCTCATTTTTCTTTTTCCAATTCTTTGGCAACTAGGACATTGGCGCGAAGAAGTTCATCAAAAGAAGTACCGGCATCTACCCACCAACCAATTAATATTTTGCAAATCATTGTGCCTTCGAAAACGTAATTATTGTTAAGGTCAGTGACTTCCAACTCACCGCGGCCTGATGGCTTTTGTTTTTTAATAAAATCAAAGACCCGGTTGTCATACATGTAAATTCCGGTTTGTCCAATATCGCTTTTTGGCTTTTGTGGCTTTTCCTCGATGGAGGCTACTTTGCCATTTTTAACTTCAATCACTCCATACTGTTTACTCTCGGTGGCCATATGTTTGCCGTAAACAACTGCTCCTTTTTCAATTTTTTCGAATTCTTCAACATCTTTTTTAAGTGACTGGGTAAAAATATTATCTCCCAAAATAACAATGATCTTGTCATTGTCGGCAAAATCACAGGAGATGCTAATGGCTTGAGCAATTCCGCTGGCTTCTTCTTGAATCTCATACGAAAGTCTGAGATTAAAATCTTTTCCTGACTTCAAAAGATTAATAAAACTGCCGCTGTGATTTGGCCCTGTAATAATCAGGACGTCTCTGATACCGGCTCTTGCCATCGCCTCAATAGGATAAAAAATCATCGGCTTGTTATAGATGGGGAGAAGGTGCTTGTTGGTTACCCAGGTTAAGGGCCTAAGGCGCGTCGCATTTCCACCGGCTAAGATTACGCCTTTCATTAGGATAATTATATCAGCAGGTCACCTTCCTATTCCAATCTAAAAGTGACCTCTTATATATCAGGGTAGCTTTGCTGCGGCTGATATAACTTTTGTGCTTCTTTTTTTCTAATTTTAAAATCTAATTAGCACAAAAGGATATATCAGAGGAGCGCCCTGAGTTTATCGAAGGGCGACCTGCTGATATATCAAGCTTAACTGATTTCGAGCAAAGTATTCATGATATGTAAGAGATTGGAGTTCCCGGCGCTTTTGTCATTCTGAGGCTTAGGGCCGAAGAATCTTAAAGAAGAGAGATTCTTCGCTTCAGTTTATCCTGAATGAGATAAAGATTCTTCACTACGTTCAGAATGACACTAGTGAAGGACTCAGGATGACAGACTACTGGGGAAAACTAATCTCTTACCGTGACATCTCTTGACATGAGGCTAAAATTCAGGGATAATATCCAACAATTATAGGATAAACTTATGAGAGAAAAAACAAGCGAGAGAGTAGGTTGGGTCAATTTAGGCAAACATAATCCAGACACAATCGGTTCCTCTGGACCTGAAGACGAAATTCCAGTAATCGAATCCATTGAAAAATTCATTGAATCCCATGTAGATGGACATCACGCAAGGGAACACGGCAAAGAGAGAGCATTTGAACCATCAAATGGCTAAATAGATTTGGCTATTTCCCGGGCGTTGGAGGATTTTGCTGTTTGAAATCAGAAGCCACATCCGTATCGAATCCGGCAACTAACCTTTCAAAAGAAGCTCCAAGTGAAACCAATGGAACTGACGGATTAAATATCGTCGTGTCATCGCCATAACTTAGTTCGTCAACAATAGCCCCCTTGTCACTTCTCAGAATTAATCTATCTCCTTGATTATCCAGCCCATCACCGATTTGTTTACCAAGAGGAATTTTAAGGACCCCGGATGGAATTTTCCAAAATCTCCAAGTCGAATCATCCCTGGAAATTAAAGCAAATTGCCCCGGATTTAGTTTTCGATTGCCTAGAATAGTTCTTGAAATTCCGGAATTATCACTTATGGTCCAGTTTTTAAGCGGGATGGCTTGTTCGGTAGGATTAAAAAGTTCGATCCATTCATCATTTTGGACTTTAGGACAGGCACCAGAGTTGTTTTGATTGACTTGATTATTAATGTTGATTGATGCACTAGCACTTCCGGATTTGATATTAACATTGCCACCGGTATTGCCTGATGCAGAGTTGTTGCCGGTATTTATCCCAACATTTATATTGTTGCCGATTTGCACCTGATTGGACTGAACTAGCAGACATTTATTTTCAATATCGACAAAAGCCTGGTTGGTCGAACCTGCGCCGTTTCCGCGAATTGAGATTGAGACTCCATTTACTTTAACTCCCCTGTCTGCCGGCGAATCAAGACCATGCTTGGCATCAACTTGATAATAAACTTCATTAATAACAACATTGTTTGAGGTAACTTCGCCAAATGTCAGGTCAAAAACAACGCTCTTCGCCTGGAATGGATCACCAGCTGAGGTTGGAAAAGTTACCTTAAAATTGTAGGTTTTATGGGTTGCCGGGGCAATAATATTTAACCTAACTCCATTTGGATCGGTACTATCGCTTAGGAAATTAGCAAGAGTTTTGGCACCAGTTAGGCTACCAGCACCGTAAATGGATGTTGATCCATCTTTAATAACAATATCAAGAACGGTTTCTATTTTGGGATCAGTCCCCGTTCCACCAGTCTGGATACCTTTAACAGAAACAAATCTGGGAATAGTCCCACCATTAGTAACATCGACATCTCTATCCTGAGAATCCCCCGGCGCCATGTTGTTGACAGAAAAGATCGGCAGATTTTGTCCAACATGGAAATTGACAACCAGATCTCCAAAAGCTCTGACTGTTGAAGGTTGTGTCGAGCTGTAGACATTTACGCCAACAAAAAGCAGTACAAGAGCTAAAATTATCGTAACTATTTTCCTAAAAATGTTTTTCTTCATAAATTTATGGCGGACTGTTTGCCGACTTAGGTGTACCTCTGTTCTCCACATCTTGGCCCGAATCGAAACCTACTGATGTTGTTGCTGTGTGCCAATTAGTTGCTGAAGTACCATCGCCTGGAGTGCTATTCCGTTCCATAGAATAGAACCTTTTTGGCGTGCTATTTTTATGTTCTCCGGCAAGTGGTTCGCCTTTGTTTCCAGCAGTATTCACAAGCATTCCTCCTGAATTCCAATTATTAACGTAGAGTCGGATTTGCAATGCATCATTATTTAATGCTACGTTCGTAGTAACTACGTCTGGTTCTACGTTTAAAACACTGCCAGGATCTCCACTGGGGAATTGCGCTATAAGAAAAAAACTATTAGCAGCTATAGATTTACCAGCCGGTATGGTAATCATTAAGTCTTCATGACCTCCTCCTCCACTAACCCACTTAGTGATTTGCCAACCACTTAAATTGATTTCATGATTTGTAGTGTTTCTCAATTCGATCCATTCATCACTAGCCCCTCTGCTGCTACCCACCCACATAAGTTCATTTATGACAACACCTCCTGGATTAGGACCAAAACTGGAAGATGCTGTAAAAATATTACCAGTGCTGGTGGCGGTTGCGGTGAAAAAGGCAAAAGAGTTTTGGAAAATCATAGCGCAGATTGCCAAGGGAATCAGAATTTTAAACCCAAAAAGACCGGGCAGTGGAATCACCTTAGGAAATTTTGTATTTTCTTTTTTGGGATTGATAATTTCTACCAGCGGTGGAAAACGTAACTGATCACTGTCGTAATTAACATCGGCAAACGTGGGCAAAGATTTTTTCTTGGAAACTGTTGGCCGTTTTCTTATCTCTTTTAAAATATTCAAGCTTTCAAAAATTATGACTAAAATGGCAGGAAAAATTACCAAGGATGCAAAACCGACTCTGGATTTGGCAAAAGCAAAAAGCCTGCCAAGATAAGGTAATCTTGTGGTTGCTTTGCCGATAATATTTTGGCTACTAACCAGCGATTTATCGGCAGCATTGTTGGCATCACCTTTGGTTTGATAAAAAACTTTATTGTCTTTAGTCTTAATCGAAACGACCCGGTGAGTGGTAATTAGTTTCGGGTCCTGGACGTCTTTAAAAGCGACAATATCCCCTATTTGGTATTTACCGAGTTGGGTATTAACCACAACAAGATCTCCCACTTTTATGATAGGTTGCATACTGCCGGAACGGACAATTAGAGCCTGATTGCCAAAAGCCGGAACGGCAATGTAGGCAATAGCGATTGCCGCTGCCACCAGCAGCATTGAAATGCCAAAATTCGCGCTTTTTAAAAACGCCTTAAGTAACATTTTCTTCCTTCTTTACTTTCTTAAAAGTTCCTAACTACTAACCCCCAAGTCCTCCAGACAACTCCGGAGGACTTTTATATTTCGAGCTAATTACTGCGATGCGTCTTGTTGTAACGTAACGGTCCAGTTACTGCTGACATTATCACCTTGGTATTGATTGCCAGCCGTACTATCAAACGTAACTTCTAACACCAATCTGTGATTGACATTTAGGTCAGTAAGACTCAACGTGTGATCGTCCAAATCCTGATCTGCTAAGTCTCCCAAATCTACATAAGCGTTGCCGTCTGAGCCGCTATCAACAACTGTTCCCGCTGTTAATAAATCTTCACCCGGGTCGGTTACATCACCATCGCCATTTTTATCGTATTGAAGTTTAGTTATTTGAAGTACTTTATCCAACGGATTTACCCCGTCACTATTCGTATTTGCTATAGCAATATCTACGTGACTGCCGTTTATGGTGCCTGTATTTTTAAGTCTTAATTCACTTGAGATTACATCACCCGGCTTAAGGTTTGACCCTCCAAAACTTGCTGTTACATTGTCCTGATCAGCTTCCGGAGTATCATCAGACAGTTTCAAATCCAAAGTGCCTGCCGCAAAACTATTGTTATTACTATTTCCAGAATCACTAAAATACGCGAAAGTGGCGCCGACGATTATAGCTGACGCTGCTGCAATTGAAGCCGCACTCAAAAGAATTTTTGAATTAAACATTTTATTCACCTCCCCTCCGGGCCAGAGGCCCCTCCTCTCCGAGTCGGAGACTACTCCGAGTCTGAGATGGGCCGGTGGCTTTCTTTTTGTAATAGCTCAATAAACTTTTTCTTCTTATCGCTGTGTCTTTTTAGGTTAAATTCAACCCATCGTGCTTCATTTCTTGACTTGTAGGCTTTGTAACCAATCAATTTAAAAGGCCTTCTGCTTTTTGTTGATTGAACTTGACCAGAGTTGTGCCTTGCTAGTCTTTTAAGAACATTACCTGTATGTCCAATGTAAAGCTTTCCATCTTTTAAACTCTGAAGAACATATACAAAAAACATAATTCAAAGTTCATACTTCATACTTCTGACTTCGCAGTTCTAAGTTCTGGGCAGGCAGAATTTTTGGGAAAATGTTTATCTACATTAGCACTATATTTCTTATAGGGTCAATACGGACAAATTAGTGGAGAAATATATCAGAATGTATTAAATAAGACATAAAAAAGCCCCGCTTAATCCTTTACGGAAGTGGGCAGGGCTTTTTGGTACCTATAAGTTCACCTTATGGTGTGGGTGAAGGTGTAGGTGTATTTTGGTTAACATCGTTAGTGATGGTGATATTAACCGTGACACCACCGCTTGTAATGCTTGCATCACCACCGGTGTTTGCATTAGCCGTGTTGCCACCAGTACCTGCAACTACAAAAACGCCATTGAGAATAGTGGCTATATTAATCTGTTTGGTAAGTTGAACATTGACTTCCGTAATCTTGCAGCGATTATTGGAAAGAAAACCATTGTTCTTAATCAGACAGCTGTTACCGCCACCACCTCCGGCTAAAGCCGAAGCTGGAACTAATGTTGCAGCGAACACTGAAGCAGCAGCAACACTAATACCGACTCTTGCGAGAAGTTTTGTCATTATATTAATTCACCTCCCTTCCAGGCCAGAGGTCCTTCCGGGCCGGAGGCCTTCTTTTTAATTATGAAATGCGAAGTATGAAATAAGGGTGAAGGACGAAAAATATTAGGTGCGGCGAGCAGTTTAATTTTCATTTGGGCAGATCTTCGTTGAAGGGTCAATTCTAAAAGTAAATTAAAAAGGAGTCAATCCCTCAAAATGAGCAAGATCTTAACTTGAAGGGTTAACTGGGGTTTTGACGAATCTTCTTCGTGCCAGAACAAGAACCAAAAGAAGAACCGGTATAGAGATAAGAAGAACTTTTAGACCAAACGGCAGATGATTACCAGCTGGGTCACTACCATTAACCGCTGGCGGGACGGACAGCGAATTATCCTCCTGGACAATTTTCTCTGTTCTGAACCCGCTAACAAGACCTGTGAAGGCATATTTGACGCCGGAAGCAATACTGCCGGAAGAAGTAGTCGAACTACCTGAATCACTGCTTGAAGATGATGATCCACCACCGGATGAACTGCTGCTTGATCCCCCTGTGCCACTGGATGAACCGGAATTATTATTGGTCTCCTGTGATGTTGCCGGCGCAGCAAATCCCGGCGGTACAAAATGACCAATCCAAGATCCCAAAACATTAACAACAGTTAAAACCAGTTTTCTGCCTGAGAAATTAGAATTGATGAAGTTGATGACATTGACAACGATATTGGCATCACCGGTTTTGACTGTCGAGTTACCATTGGTATTGTAACTGGCATCGTTCCCTCCTGTATTTGCGTCGATATTAATATTGTTGGTAATTGTACCGATGTTAGTCTGAGTAATATTGGTGTCGTTAGATACTGAGCTTGTCGAAGTATTTGTTGAACCAGCACCGTTGCCTGAGTTAACGGCAATCAGACTACCGTCTTCGCCAACTACATAAACCGTGCCGTCCGAGGTGTAAAAGTAAGTGCCGGGTGCAGCACCGACGATTTGTCCTTGCCAATTGCCACTTGCGTCATTGATATAAACCATGTAAACGGGACTGCAGCTTGCTGACGAAACATTAAGGTTGGCAACATTGATGACGTTAGCGTCGACATTAACATCGCCGGTTTCGACAACTGAATTTCCGCCGGTATTAAAATTAACGTCATTGCCGCCGGTTGAACCATCGATATCAAGATTGTTGTTAATGGTGGCGTTGTTGGTTTGGGTCGTTGTTGAACTGTTAGTCGATGTTGCCGTCGCATTATTGGTCGAACCCGCACCATTTCCTGAATTGGTTGCTGAAACATCAGAAGTACAGCAGCCATTACAACCACCGCTAGCAGTTGAACTTTGATCCGGCAAAATAATATTGCCAACTAGATCACCAAAAATATTAACTGTGTAGACCACTCCGTTAACCGCCGTATTTAGGGTATTAATAATGTTGGCAACTACATTGGCATCGCCGGTAGTAATTGTCGAATCTCCGCCGGTATTATAAGAAGCATCGTTGTTGCCGGAATCGGCTGTCAGATTGATATTGTTGACGATATCCCCATTATTGTTGACTGTTTCGGTAGTGGTCGAAGATGCTGAGCTTGTCGAAGCATTGTTGCTTCCTGCCCCATTGCCGGTGTTTGAGGCGGTAACATCGCCGTTTGAACCGCAATTAACACAATTCTGAGGATTGGCCCCAAGAATAATATCCCCGTTCTGATTACCGTTAACATTAAACTCGTAAATCCCCAGGTTGACAGCATTTGCATCGGTGATAACGGTAACGACTGTGTTGGCGTCGCCGGTGATAATTTCAGAGGAGCCCCCAGTGTTCTCCGACGCATCATTATGGCCGGAATTGGAGCTTAAGATTACATCGTTGCCGATATTGGCGGTGTTGTCGACATCGACATTGGTATTTGAAGTGTCAGTGGATGAAGCATTATTGGTTGAACTGGCACCGTTATCATTATTGGAAGCTGAAGTGGATCCGACACAAGCGGTGCAAGATAACGAACCGTTGCCTATAGCAACTGAGGTTCCGTTAACAGAAGTACTTACTGTTCCGGAAACCGTCGCATCACCAGTAGTAACGCTACTTGTGCCGTCGGTATTTTGAGATGCGGCATTGTGACCGGAGTCAGAGGAAGCAGTGACAGCATTTGTAACATTGGCATTGTTGTCGGCATCTACATTGGTACTATCTGAGTTTAAACTTGAGGAATTATTGTTCGAATTCGCGCCATTACCTGAATTATTAGCGGAAGTGCCCCCGCTGTTACCTAAACCCTGATCGCTACCGGTGTTGCCAGTCGATGGACTGGGTGATGGCGAATTAGTAGCCGCAGCTGGTGGTGTTGGTGCAGGGGGCGGAGTTGGCGGTACAGGTGGTGGTGTTGGTGCAGGGGGTGGTGTTGGTGCAGGGGGCGGAGTTGGTGGTGCAGGTGGTGATGGCGGATCGGAAGGTGCAGGCGGAGCAGAGGGTGCAGACGGCGGTGTTGGTGGTGCTTCCTGAGCAAAAGCTAAAAGAGGTGATGAAAATACTAAGACTAAACTTAGGAGTAGTGTTGCTATTAATTTTTGTAATTTGATTTTCATTACATTAATCGTTTTATACTTGTCATTCTGAGGCGGAGCCGAAGAATCTAAATCCTTCGCTTCAGTTTACTCTGAGTTTATTGAAGGGCTCAGGATGACACTTAGTCAAATGTAAATTGTTAATTGTCCCGCCTCTCGGCGGACTTCCTTCATTCTTGGAGGCTTACCCCTTGGTTTGTCTTGAGAGATTCACCTTAAGGTAAAATCCTCCAAGAACTTTAGGAATTTGCTTTAGCTAAAGTGTGCTAAAAGCCAAAGTAACACTAACGACACCGAACTTCCGTTAGAATTATCAGGTAATTCTGGGAAGCCCCAGTCGGAACCTACCTCTCCAACAACGTTGGAGTTTGCAGTTGTTTCGACTAATATATCAGCCGTAGCATCACCGGTTAACACTGACGGTTCATCACTGTCCGTGTTACGGTTAGCGTCGTTTTTGCCGGTGTCGAGATCGACATCAACGTCATTGCAGGGTTTCTGATTCTGTGGACCATTATTTGGAACACCAGAAGTTATCAATCCTGCCAAAGGTAAATGACCGCAGCTGTAAAGATTGTCCTGAGAAGCATAGGTTAAACCTGTAAGGCTAACATTTGCCACATTCTTGGACTCTGCACCGTTATTCTTGATTGTTACGGTACCATCTAAGATACAGCCGCAGGAATCGACATCAGCTGCGTTGAAGTTTGCCAAATTGGAAACATCAACATTTGCTACTGCATCACCGGTGTCAATTGTGACATCACCGCCGGTGTTTGCATTAGCGTCGTTTTTGCCGGTGTCGGCATCAACATCAACATCGTTTGAGAGATTTGCGATATTTTTTTGCAAAACTCCCTCTTCTGCCATAACAGTGACAGTGGCTGTGTTTTTAGATTTATAACCGTTTCCGGAAATAACAACTGCCAATGAACCACTGTTTGGACCACTGCCGATAGACGCGACATTCTTGTTTACGGCATTAGCAATAACAACCCCGGTATTACCGGTACCCGCACCACCAGTTGTGATTGAAACATCTCCGCCGGTATTGCGATTAGCGTCATTCTTGCCGCTATCAGCATCAACGTCAACGTCGTTTCTAACGGTTGCACGGTTGAATTGGTCAACCCAATTGGTGTTTGAAACACCAACCTTCGCAACGTTTGTGGAATTTGCACCATTTGGCTTATCACCACCAATCGTTACACTAACGTCTCCTGCACAACAGCCGTCGACATTGGCAATGTTTGAGTTTGCTGTATTTGAAACTCCCACATTAGCCGTTGCATCACCGGTGTCAATAGAAACATTGCCGCCAGTATTACCATTGGCGTCGTTTTTGCCGGTGTCGGCATTAACATTAACATCGTTTGAAATGTTGGCAACGTTTGACTGATCAACTATGGTTGAATTGGAAACTGAAACATTAGCGGTATTGTTGCTGTTTGCACCGTTTCCGGAAACTTCAACATCAACAGCCAAAGCTGGGCCGACAAAACTGTAGGCGACTAACGCTGCGGTGGAAAGGCCGGTTGCTACTCTTATAAGTAATTTATTCATTATTTGTTTCACCCCCTTTCGTAGAAAGATTTTCCGTTTTTAAACAAAAACGGAGGCCCGTTACCGAGTTAAACTCGGAAACGAACCTCCGTTTGCGGTCAGTTCTAGATTATTTAATTTTAGTGGGCAGAAATATATAACTTCGTGTCGAGTCGAACTCGACGTGGGGCAGAAGCAGTTTGTTAAAGCTTACCAAAGCCTTCTTAGCTTTGTCAAATACTAATTTCAACAGTTTGTTTGTCGCCGTTAATTTCGCCGAATAGAAATTTAAAATTCTTTTGATTATCATCAACCACAAAGCCTACTCTGGTCTTTTTGATCGAAATCGGCTCGGCAGATACGTCATTATTGTGAATATCCGGAGCAAAGCTGTGATTTTGACTATCCACAAGCCTGACAAAATCAACTGGTCTGACAGTCAGTTGGTCACTTGTCGAATTTTCAATTTCCAAATTGAGAATGAGGAACATTTTGGTATCACGAGCAGTCGCGGGCTGACCTTGGATCAGGATCCGTTTGGAACGATCAATGGTTGTTAGGGTAACAGCTAAATCATTGCCGGTATCTTTACCGTTTCCACTTCTGATCGGGATTTCAAACCTTCGATTGACTGTCGCTTGGGTTTGGGGCGAAAAATCGGTTTGCGCAGCTCCTTGGACCAAAGACTTCGGAGAACTTCTTAAGTTTCTAACAACCAGAAGACCGATAACTACGACAACTACCGCAGCCAAAATCAAAAGATTGCGTTTTCTAGCAAGAATACTGGGCTTTATCTTCCAGTTAGTAGGAAGTTTGGGCATTTTGAAGTTCTTGAAAGCATTTTTTAGGTTTTCAGGTATGGCAATCTTTGGGCTTTTACCGGCAATATTGGCTCCGTAATCAACGATTTCTGAAGCAAAGATGGTTATTGACATTTTTGGTTTAAAAAAGCCCAACTTCCGAAGATAGCTGGGCAGTTATCTCTTAATTAATAACTATCTGCCTATTATAGGCGAAAATTGACGTTTGTCAAGCCCAGTTAGATTTTGGATTTTTGATTTTGGATAATCGACTGTAGACTTCAAACTATAAGTTCTATTTATTTATTATTTCGAGGATCCTAGTTAATAATTATTTACTAAAATGGCCAGATATGTGACCAAAGGTTTTTAAAAAATTGGCTAATTTGAGAAAAGAAACCTTGACTTTTGCTCTGGCCAAAGGTGATGTCGGGATTTTCTAAAAGATCCTTGTTTTGATCGGATTGATTATCTTTCGATATTGATGGTTCTGCCCAAGGGGTCGAGTTTACCTTCGGCGATGCGCTGGGTGAATTATTTACCGTAGCGCTTTGACCGTTAACATTATTTTTAACGTTGACTCTAACGCTGGAGCCGGCTGGACTACCAACTTTAATAGTTTTGACCGAAGTAGTATTGGCGCCAGCAGATTCAATCTGCGCCTCAAGAGAATAATATCCTTCATCTTGGGGTGCTATCAAACTTATTGAAAATTGGTTTTCGTTTGTTTTGGCAAAAGTGTAACTTTGCAGAAGATTGTATTGATTATCTCGAAGATTAAGTTGATGCTTAATGGCTCCATCATTGTCTGCTTGGATGCGAACGTAGATTGTTTGACCCGAGCCAAATTCTGTAGTCTGGCTGGAAAAATTGGCATCGGAGGCTACCTCTAGTGATGACTTAGCATTTACTGCCGGTGAGATGAGAAAAAATAAAATAAAAATTGGCAGAGCCTTCAAGAGGCTGATTCTCATAATGAAAGTTTACTCTTTTGTGAAGAAAACTGGCCGTTTTTGATCTGGACGATCTTTTTTTGGCCATTACCGTTGCTATTTTTGAGTTTGGTGATGGTTCTCTGGGTAATCTGGACAACTTTATAATTTTCTATGTAGATCTCGACACTGCCATAGGCTTTATCCTTGAGAGCGGCGACAATCTGACTTATCAGTTCAGTGGTGATCTTCTGAGTAGAAAATTCGTGGTCCGTCTGATCCATCATTTCAGAACGGGCAGGAGAGCTTCCATTTTATATACCGATTCGGAGATTTTGTCAAGTTTATTTAGGCCTGAAATTAAGATTAGGTTTTGAGATGAAACTTGGGAACCATGAAGCCGATTTTGGCTTGAGGGATTATAATTTTTGTTTTTTGTAAAAGTCAATTGTGCGCTTGAGGCCTTCAATAATACTGACTTTTGCTTTCCAGCCGATGGCTTTTATTTAGTGATCTTTTTACTTATATACTTGATCGTGAGTTCCTATATCAAAAAAATAGACAGACTTTTCATCTTCTATATAAAGTAATCTGTAGTTTTTATCGATTGATATACTCCATGCGTTTTTCAGTTCTCCTCTCAATTTATGCAGACGCAAGGAATTATGACGTGGATTAATTTGAAATAACTTCAACTGTTTTTGGATTCTTAGAAAAAGTGGTTTGTCTTTGCGGCGAATTTCTCGAAGTTTTTTAACCAGCCCAGGACTAAATTCAATGTCCTTCATAAATTCTCGAGAAACTCATCGATGTCTCCTTTAACCTTGAGTGCTTTTGCTCTCTCTGTCAGTGCTTTCCTGTATGCTTTTACTGTTCTATCTGAAGCTTTAAATACCGGATAGTCCATATCTGAAACTTCTTTAAGAATCAGATGCTTGATATAGCCCGCAAGGGGCATTCCAAATCTGTTTGCCTTACTTTCCAAAAACTCTTTGAGCTGTAGTGATAAATTCACTTTTATTTGTGTCTGCTGTGTAATCATAAAGTGATGATAGCACAAATAATAGGACTTTTCAAGGACTTATTTGATCGGTTCTGACAGGGTTGAATCCTGCTAAATTTGGATTTTGAAGAAGTCGATTGTGTGCTTGAGGCCTTCGGCAAGAGAAACTTTTGCTTCCCAGCCGGTGGTTTTTGTGAGTTTGGCACTGGAGGCGAAGTTAGCGGCAACATCGCCGAGTCTTTTACCTAAATCGGAAATCGGCACTTTGTAGCCGACAATTTTGAAAATTTGGTTAACTACGTCTTTTACTTTAATTCCCTTTTCGGTGCCGATATTAAAAATATTAAATCCGGAAAGTTTAAGAACATTGATATGAGCTCGAGCCAAATCCTCAATATAAATAAAGTCGCGGATTTGCTCGCCTTGCCAATAAAGAGGAATCGGCTTTTTGGTTAATGCGGCTTTGATAAAGTTGGGGATGGCATGAGTCTCCGGTTCGTGAAGTTCGCCTGGACCATAAGGATTAAAATAGCGAAGAATAGTGGCGTCAAAACCAAAATTTGCATGGAACGCTTGTAAGAATGCTTCGATTGAAGCTTTACATGCACCATAAGGATTATCCGGATGAATAGGTGCATCCTCAGTGATTGGAAGTTTTTTAGGCATTCCATAAACACAGGCAGAGGAGGAAAAAATTATTTTCTTGACATTGGTTTCTCTCATAGACTCCAGAAGACTGATTGTCCCTAAGACATTATTGTCACAGTATTTAACTGGATCGGAAACAGATTCGGGAACAATAATAAGGCCGGCCATATGAACTACAGCATCAACACCTTTTAAGGCTTCTTTAGTTTTTTGGGAATCTTTGATGTCGCCAATAATTAGTTTAGCGCGCGGATCGACCTGCTCTTTGTGGCCGCATGACAAGTTATCTAAAACGGCCACTTGATGATTGGCATCAAGAAGCAATTTTGTAACATGAACACCAATGAATCCGGCACCACCGGTAACTAAAACTTTCACGATTTAGTAGTCAAATTTTGATTTCTCATATTCCGGTAAAACTATTTTACCTTTTTTACCGTTAACAGAAATATTTAAGGCAAAACCTAGGACGTTGGCAACAGACACTCCAATGCGGGTGCCGGTGAAAGAACCTGGTCCAGGATTTACTTCGATAGCTGTTAGGTCCTTAAAACTTTTTTTATTCTTTTTTAAAATTTTAATGATCATGGGTAAAAGAACTTGAGAGCCGAGTTTTTGGGTTTGGACTAATTTGTCTTTTAGACCTAATTTTTGGTCAAACAACTGGACAGTTACTTTTTCTCTTTTGGTTGTGTCAATTTTAAGTATCAATCTAATTTCACTACTCCTTGGCGGATAATTTTTGGTGGGTCGAAAGTTGCATCGACAACGGTTGACTCGATTCCTTTTTGACATCCCCCTTTTATCACAAAACCTGCCAGTTTCATAAATTCTGGATCAAGTTCTTCGTAAGTTTTGGGCGATGTTTGTCCACTAAAGTTTGCCGATGTTCCAATGATCGGAACACCGACTTCTGCGATTAAACTTTTGACCAAATTCGAGTCGGGCATTCTAAAGCCAAGTTTAGTAAGTCCATCAAGACTTTCCAAAACAATAGTTAAGGCTCCGGGCCAATATTTACTAATTAATTTTTCGGCAACTTGAGTTACTTTGGCAAGTTTATTGACCTGATTGATATCTGAGACTAGAATGGGAAAATTCTGATCTACGGGTGTTTTTTTAATTAGATAAAGTTTATCAATGGCTTTGGAATCATCAAATCTGCAGCCAATGCCGTAAACTGTATCGGTCGGAAAAATAACAATACCGCCTGATTTTAAAATTGAGGCAGCTTTTTTAAGATCTTTTGATAGTGATCTTTCTGATTTTGTCATCGATGGCTTTGATTGTAACATCAATTCTTTTTTCCGGAAGATAATCTTTAATTCTATCTGCCCATTCTAAGGCAACAATCGAATCGTTTGAGAAAATTTCATTAAGACCTAGGCTCTCAAAATCTTTAAAATCTTTGCCTCTATAAAGGTCTATATGGTGGAATGTCAACTTTCTGTTTTTAAGATCAATAGGATAGGAGCGGACAAAAACAAAGGAAGGAGAAAGGATTCGCTTCTTGATTCCAAGACCTCGAGCTAAACCCTTAACAAAAATTGTTTTACCAGCTCCCAAATCGCCAAAAAGAGCAACAACATCTCCTTTTTTGAGACTCTTGGCAAGTTTTTCTGCTACTTTTTGGGTTTGGCTGGGAGAATTTGTCTTAATTTCCATAATATATAGCTTGCTATATTAGCACCTGTCAGATCAAAACCCAAATCATAAAACCTGGCCGTTCTTCCTTGAATGAAACTTTGGTGATATTCGTCGGAAGCGGAGTACAGTATCGTCAGAATGAAAGACATGAGATAATTACCTTTGGTCGCTCTAAAGATTAATGTGAAGAGAATTGCATATTCGGATATGTGGGCGATTTTTTTAGTAATAAAATCCCAAAGGAAAAACTGGCTAACTTTTATTTGAGGGATAGATGAGAAGGTAAAAATTACAACCGCCCATAAAATCACAGGCAGCCATTTAAAAATTATTGATCCCTGTTCAGGCTTGTTCCCTGTCTTGATCCTCAAACCTTTCCTTCTCCTTTCTAATTTCAGAAGAGTTTAGTACTTTTTGGTGATATAAATAGAATCCCACAGTAAGTGCCATCAATACAGTTCCTGAACCGATAAGGATAGAGGCAACTTTGCTCGGCGGAGACTGAAAACTTGATGGCGTCGGACTAGGAGAAGATAAAAATTCTGAGCTTATATTCTCTCCAAGTACGGCAGAAGAACTTGCAGTCGGCGAAGATGACGGTTTGGCTGTTGTTAATTTTGTTGAAGGTTTAGGGGTTGGACTTGGTGATTTTGTCGAAGTTTGGCTTGAGTTTGAACTTGGACTTGGTGATGAAGTTGGCGTCGGGGTTGGAGTGGGAGTTGGATTTGACTGATTGGCAGCCCCGGGTGTTTTTTCTAGATCTTCTTGTAATTCTCCCGTTCCATCCGGAATTCTTCCCCAACTTTTATCTGAAGAGGAACCATTATAAGAAACACTGTCGATTGGTGTCCCTGAACATGATGAGGAATCAAAAAGAGAAATGGTTTCATCATCTGAATTATTCAGAGAAAATGACGCTCCCATCCGATAGACAACCAGCCACTGACCAGAATTCAAGAGAGTTGTCGCGCCATTCGTTTTATCGGTTGAAATAATCAACGTGTGGTTACTAGCATCACACAATGTCCAACCGGCAACATCCTGTGTATCACTGGAATTATACAATTCAACCCATTCTTCTTGGGCTTCATCGCCTGAAGGATTAGCTAAAAATTCGTTAATCACAATCGTGTCTGCCAACACTGTTCTGGTAAAAAGGAGGTAAATAATAAACGTTAATAGGAAAACTAAAATTTTGGACATTAGTCAAAAACATAATAATTTGGGAAAGTTTTGTCAATGAGGCAAAATACCCTTATTGTATATGCAGATATAGCGTAATTATTCCTGAATCATCATCATGTTTTAACGCGGCATATTTGAGTACGCTTGATCCACAATAAGTTGATCCGATTATTAACTTGCCTGATCTTGGTGCAACAATTGACGAGTCGCCAACCATATCGATTCCGTCATGAATTCCACCACCGTACCATCCTAAATGTGTTACATACCAACTTTTTCCATAGATTTGAGTAACTGTCGGATTGGAGATGGGCCAATTCCATGAACCGGAAAATGATAGTTTTGGGTCTGGATTATCCCATCCTGGCGAAACATCTTTGAGATAATTTGCCGGATCTTGGGTAACACCATCTTTGGTCACCATAAAATGAAGGTGCGGACCGGTGGAACAGGTCGGTGCACCAGAGTTTCCTAACACAGCAATAGTTCGTCCTGCCGAAACAGATTCGCCTTCTCCGCTGTTTAATCTGGATAAGGCCTCGCTGAAAGCTGCACTGATTGCTTTCTTTTCTGCCAACGCTTGGGCTAAAAGCCGCTGAAATCTGACTTCGTCATTTTTTGTCACTTCCAGAAATTTTTGTTTTTCAACTTTTTGCTGATCGAGACTTGCTTTTAGTCCTAAAAGCTTCTTTTTATTTTCTTCAATAGCCGCCTGTTTTACTTCCCGCTCATCTTTCTGGTTGGCATAGTTGGATTTAGTCTCCTGTAGATTGGAAAGAATTTTTTTATCATTTTCTTGTACTTGTTTTAAGTATTGAACACGCAGAACGAAATCGGAGAAATCTTTAGAAGTTAACAGCAATTCCAGATTAGAAACAAAGCTTTGTTGATAAGTGGCGATTATGCGCTGTTTTAAAAGGTTTTCCAGTCTGTCTACCGAATCGGTAATGTAACCGATTCTAAAACCTAAAACGCCGATTTCCTTTTCTAATTTGTCGATAGTTGCTTGAGCTTCGGAAATTTTAAGCTGGGTAATTTGGATTTGGCTATCAAATTGAGCAATTTGAGAGGCAAGTGTCTTTTTCTGAGCACCAAGTTCACTAACTTTATTTGAGAGGACTTCAATACACTCTGCGACTTTATCCTGTGGGATATCTTCTTTCTCACATTCTTCTAAACTAGCGGCAAAGCCCGATCTAGTAAAAAGGGAGATTAAAAAGATCGAAAGAAAAAAAACTGAGAGAAACTTCCTCATTTAATCTTTAGGTAACGGAATAGAGCAATCGTTGCGCCGGCAATACCGACACCTGCTGCGACAATCGCTTCACCCGCCCAAAGATAAATAAAGAAAAGCGGACTAATTGGAAAGACCTGGATTGGCCCGAGAAAATCCTGAATGTTCGGTGAATAGAAAAGAAGGGCACCGTAGACTAAAAGCACTGAAATGCTTGCTCCAACAAAACCGTAGAGAGCTCCCTCAATAAAAAAGGGTCTAGCTATATACCATTTAGTGGCACCAACTAAGCTCATTATCGAAATTTCATCGCGGCGAATGGCAATTCTCATTCCGATAACCATTATTATAATAAGGAAAGAGACGCTTGCCAGGGTTGCCACAAAAATAATTCCTCCGAGACGAATAGTTTTTGTCCATTTAACTAATTGTTCAACTAAATTTTCCGGAGTAATCACTCTTTCAACTTCTGTGCGATCTTTAACTATTTTAGTAATGGCCCCGATATCTGAAGCACGTTTCACCGAAATATCAATTGAAGCCGGCAGAAAATCGGCAGAAACCGACTCTAAAAGTAACGGTTCGTCCTTATTGCGCTCACGATAAATTGCCAAGGCCTCTTCCTTAGTAACATATTTGACTTCACGGGTAAGACTTGTCGACTTAACCTGATTAATAATTTCAGTGATTTTGCTCTCCGTTACATCATCTTTGAAAAAAGCAATGACCTGCGGTCGTTGTTCAATATAATTCAAAACAAGTTGTCCTCCAATTATTAGAACTACAAAAATCGAAGCTACAAAAAAGGTAAGCGACATTGCCAGAGCAGCAGCCAGAGCCTGATAAGGACTTCTTCTTAAGAGTTTAAAGGTACTTTTAATCTGTTTCATACTGGCCTTCTTTTTCGTCTTTAACTATTTTACCCTTTTGGAGAATAACAACTCTTTTTTTGAAATGATTAACGATCTGAGCGTTATGAGTTGCCATAATAACGATAGTTTTATCTTCACTGTTGATTTTTTCTAAGAGTTCAACGACACTTCTGGCGGTTTTAGGATCTAAATCACCTGTCGGTTCATCTGCCAAAAGAACTTCAGGTTTGGCAACGATCGCCCTGGCAATAGCTGTCCTTTGAACCTCACCGCCTGAAAGTTGAGCAGGAAAACTGTTCGCTTTTTCTAAAAGATTAACCTTTTCCAAAACTGATGAGACTTGTTTTTCGACCTCGGCATCCCTCATCGAAAGTACTTCTAGAGGAACGGCGACGTTTTCAAAAACTGTCCTTGTCAGGAGTAATTTAAAGTCCTGAAAGGCCGTACCTATTCTCCTTCTTAAGACTGGAACCCTTTTGGCAGGAAGCTTGGCAATGTCTTCACTTCCAAAAAGTACCCGGCCGGTCGTTGGTAAAGTCTCTCTGGTTATTAATTTGAGGAGAGTTGACTTGCCGGCTCCACTTGGCCCGACGACGAAAACAAATTCACCGTCTTCAATTTTTAAATTAATATCCTCAAGGGCTACTTGCCCATCAGGATATCTTTTGGTTACCGTTTCAAACTGTATCATGGGGACACTCCGCCAACTGGCGAATTACTCAACTTCAACCTTACCAACATCCATCAGCCAACCAACCTGTGAGGAACCGAATGTTTCACCAAATACCTTCACCTTTTTACCGACATATTGATCAAGATCTAAGACCGTAGAAGTTAAATAAGCTGTCTGGCTTTCTCCTCCTGGTCTGATGAGTCGATGGGTCCCTTGACCATATTTGTCCAGTTTATCATTCTTCTCAATCGTACCTTCAGCCTCATTGCTAAAAGTCTGATTAAAGGATATTTTCTGCTGACCTGAAAGCTGTCCTTCTTCAACTGCTGGTTTAGCCTTTTCGGCTGCATTTTTGGCACGTGAGGCCCAAACCAATCCGGAGAATACACCCAAAGCAATAATGATAAGAACAAGTACAATCGGAATAATTCTGGAAAGATATCCTCTTTTAGGGATAGCCCTTAAAAAGGTTTTTGAAGATATTGATTCTGGTTGCGGTTTCGGTTGCGCGTCTAATTGAGGTTCAGACAGTTTAATTTCTCTCATCAGTTCAAATTATATAATAGCGCTGGTCTATCCGTCCATTAATGGAGGAGTTTTTCTACCGGCATTTTAGTTTAATCGACAAGATAGGAGATTTCAACCCTGATTTGTCAAAGAAAGCTCATGCTTTATGAATTCAGCCAAATCTCCGTCTAGAACTGCCATTGCATCTGAAGTCTGCCAGTTGGTTCTTAGGTCTTTAACCATTTTATAAGGATGGAGTACATACGAACGAATTTGATTACCCCAACCTGGAGTGATATGAGCTCCCCTAATTTTCTCTTTGGCTTGTTTTTCTTCGGCTTGTTTGATAGCCCAAAGCTTTGCCTTTAAAAGTTTGAGAGCATTTTCCCGATTTTGAGCCTGATACCGTTGGGTCTGGCAGCTAACAACGATACCTGTAGGTTTATGCTTAAGTCTTACAGCTGTCGATACCTTATTAACATTTTGACCGCCATGACCGGAAGCTCTAAATGCTTCAAATTCCAGATCGTCAGGCTTAATTTCAACCTGATCTGTATCGCTTTCAATTTCCGGCATGACTTCGACAAGAGCAAACGATGTTTGTCTTAGATTTGCGGCATTAAATGGCGACTGACGAACAAGCCTATGAACACCGGCTTCCCGGCGTAGTAAACCATAAGTATAGGGTTGTCGAATTATCATCGAGACGTTTTTAAAACCAGCTTCCTCTCCGGGGATTTCATCGATAACCTCAAAATCCCATCTTTGCGCTGAGAAATATTTTTGGTACATGCGTGAGAGCATCCCAACCCAATCCATGGCCTCGACTCCGCCTTGACCGGCATGAATTGAAAGAATAGCACTATTTGCATCGTAAGGACCTGAGAGAAACATCTTCTCTTCTAACCCTAAAAGCTTTTTTTCAAGTTCATTAAGCAACTTTTCTAACTCTTTGGCCATTTGAGGATCCGACTCGGCCAAATCGATCGTTCCCTCATAATCTTTAAGTTCTTTTTCGACCTGATCGAAAACCGTCAGTTCTTCAGCAAGGGTGGCAATTTTTTTCATGACTTTTTGGGCATTTTGGGGTTGACCCTGCCAAAAATCGGCAGCTTGACTTTGAGCTTGTAGAAGATCAAGCTCTTTTTGTTTTGCTTCTCGATCAAATTTCTTTAAAATAACCGAGTAACGATTTGTCAGCTCAGCGAGCTTCTGATTATAGTCCATGATAGATGAATTATATCTTATTAAGATTGGTTAGAGCCAAGATGCGAGGAGTAATAAGATCAAACCAAAAATTACTCTATAGATGATAAATGGGTAAAGAGTTTTTGTGGAAAGGTAGCGAAGGAAATATTTGATCGTTAAATAGCCAAAAATCGCCGAAGAGATGATACCGATGATAAAAAAATTAATTTCACTGCTGCTAACACCTGAGGTTATCACTCCTAAAAATTCTTTCAAACCTGCCCCTAAAATTATCGGTCCCGAAATAAGGAAGGCAAATCTGGCTGCTTCTTCTCTTTTCATCCCTAAGAATAAACCGGCGGAAATTGTCGATCCAGACCTTGAGACTCCGGGGACTAAGGCAAGTACCTGAAAAATACCGATTATTAAAGAATCCATAAGCTTTAGTTCTTTTTCTTTTTTAATCTTTTTGCCATACTTTTCAGCGAAGAATATTACAAAACTGAACAAAATAAGTGAGGTGGCGACGATTAAAATTTGCCTGAATTGATCTTGAACTAGTTTCTCTAGAAAAATACCTGTCAAAGCAGCAGGGATTGTCGCGATAATAATTTTCACCAAAAGGTTGTCTTTGAAACTTAAGGCTTTAAGGTAATCTTTATAAAAAAAAAGTAAGATAGCCAGAAGCGTCCCAAGATGCAAGGAAGCATCAAAAGAAAGACCAAACTGGTTTTGGGGAAGACGAAAGATTTTTTCAAAAACAATCAGATGTCCGGTTGATGAAACGGGAAGAAGTTCTGTTAATCCCTGAATAGCACCTGCAAAAATCGCCAAAAAATAATTCATTCTTTAACTATGGACAACTACTCTCGTACCAACATCAGCCCAATTATAAACAATGCCAGCCTCTTCCGGTCTCATATTAATACAACCATGACTCATTGGTTGACCGAAATTATTATGCCAATAAGCGCCGTGTATTCCGTAACCTTGGTTGTAATACATTGTATAAGGAACATTAGGAAGATCATAAAAAGTCCTTAAGGCTTTAGAGCCGCCTTTCATACGCGTGTATCTTAGTTTTGTCCAGATTCGCCACTCCCCTTTTGGAGTCGGCGCCCATTTGCCAGAGGAAATTAAAAAGTTGCCGACAGTTTTATCGCCTTCTTTCATATAAAGACGTTGATTTGAAAGATCGACCTCGACCCATTTTTCACCAGAAGGAACCGTCGACTGACCCAAAATATCATTCCTTTGGCTAGCAACGGCATCTTTGAATTTAACGTTTCTGTTTAAGAATACAGCCTCGTTGTCTTTTTCCAGTTCCTCTGATTGGGATTTTATCCAATTTACGTAACTTTGACTGGCAATATTATTAAAGTTTAGACCTAGTTTTGCACCTAGGTGCTGATAACCATAATAGATATAACGTCTTGCTGGTGAGACTAAGATCACAAATAAGATTAGGACTATGACGGCCGGTATCAGGGAACGACTAAAACCCCTTTTCAAAAACCCATTCATAATTTAAGTATTAAAAAATTACCCTTGGAAGTCAATTGTTGACTAGATTAGATTAACTGTCTTATTCTTAAAATGCCTAAAATCGCACAATTATGGTCAAGCAAATTAAAAGGGTTAACTTCCTTCTTATTTTTATACTCATTGTCGCTGCATTCTTCAGATTCTACAATTTTTTGGGACTGCAATATTGGAGTGGTGATGAAGAAGTTTTAACTGCAACTGTTAGACATATTGTTTGGGACAAATCACCGTCTCTTATAGTTCAAAATGCCAATTTGGGATTTGGGCTTGGCCCTTACTATATGTGGTTTCTAAGCCCCCTGTTTTATCTATTTAACTTTAATGTTGTTGCTCTTCTATCAATCGCGTCATTAACAGGGATAGCCACTACATATTTGGTATATTTAGGGGCAAAAGAACTAGGCTCGAAGAGGATTGGGCTACTGGCTTCTTTTTTTTATGCATCGTCTTTTTTCATATCTATTTTTGATAGAAGACTTTTTCATTTAACTCTTGACCCAATTTTATCAGTAGTTACCTTTCTGGCCCTTGTAAAAATTATTAAAAAGGATTACAGATTTATTCCATTGCTTGCAATTCCCATAGGATTTTCGTTCCATTCGGATGCCTCCCTAATTATTTTAGATATAGCTATTTTTGCTACATGGGTAATATTTCGTTTACCAATACTGAGAAAAGAATTACTTTATTTTGTGTTGATTATCTTCCTCTTTCTACTTCCTTTAGGGGTTGCCCAAGTTAGATACAAAGGTGCCGTGATTGGACCAATTATAAAATCACTCACCAGACCCGTAAGAGGCGAAAATATAACATCGATTGGCTTCCACACTTATAGCCCTGGTGAGTTAATCGGTACATTTTCAAGAGTGATTTTTACCACTCCAAGTAATTTTATTGAGGAGCATTTTTTTTATTCTCCCCCTTATCCGCCGCCATTATTCGGCAACATAACTAAATTATTTGTGATTATTATTTCTGTAATAAGTTTGGCAATTACATTAAGAAAAAAAAGGTCACCCCATTTAATCATCTGGATTATGTTTTTGAGTTTCATTAGTGGTATTTTGATTTTTAATCTGCTTTTTAAAGGCAAGTTCGTTCAACATTATTCAATGTCATTTTTTCCAATATTCACCATAATGTTAGGTCAGACAGCAAATTGGATTTATGATCGGAATAAAGCAATAGTATTACTTTTTCTTACTGTTTACCTTTCAGTGAATTTGTACACTTTATTCAATTCATCGGTTCGATACCCTTTGAATGAAAAAATAAAACTTGTGAAAAGCGCTATTTCAACCATCGGAAAAAACAACTATGCAATTTATTCATCTCCTGACTCTTATATACAAGGAGGAGGATGGACTGAGTTATTCACACTACAAAAACATCCTTCAGTTAAAAGTTACTGGTATGACTATTGGGATTGGATTTATCAAGCTTACAGTTTGTTCCCAGGACCGATACAAAAACAAGATCCAGAAAAGATAGTGTGGATCCAGAAAACTGATGAACCTCTACAAAGTACCTTACCAATAATATCAAAGTCGAGCTATAAAGATATCAATATTTACGTTTTTGACAATAACAAAATTAATTGAAGAATCTATACTTAAATAAATAATACAAAGCACCTACTCCATCTTGCCATTTGATTTTTTTCTGGGATACTGGACGGGGATAATAGCCAATTGGTACTTCGATAATTTTAATACCAGCTTTGGCAAATTTGGCAGTAATCTCTGGACAGAATTCAAAGCCTTTTGATTTTAATTTAAAGTTTTTGAGTAATTCTCTTCTAAAAACTTTGTAACCAGTCGGTTCATCAGTTATTTTAGTACCATATAAAAGATTAGTAATCATAGTCACAAATCTTCCTCCTAAATTAAATGTCCAGTGTGATGAAGGATTATTCCCCAAAACTCTTGAGCCATAGACGACTTTGGTATTCCTATCTTCAAACGGTTTTAAAAGTTTCGGAATATCGGCTGGATTATATTCTAGATCTGCATCTTGAATGAGAATAATATCGCCTTTGGCTATTTTTAAGGCTTTAAATATTGAAGCACCTTTTCCTAAATTTTTCTTGTTGATGATTAATTTAATTCTTTTATCTTTTGGGAGTTTATTCAAAATTTTGAACGTATTATCCGTGGATCCATCATCGACTATGATAATCTCCTTTGAGTAATTGGGTAGTCGTAAAGACAGAACTTTTTTGATAATTTCAAAAAGCGTTGATCCCTCATTAAAACTGGGAATAATAATTGAAACTTTCATTTTTCTCTTTTTTGAATTTTGACCGCACCATCTATATCCTTTTCCCAAACTATTTTATAGGTATCAAAATTTTTAAGCCAATTTGCCCTTGTATAAAATTCATTTTCTTGACCATTTTCAATAATTAAATAAATTTGATCAGATAAATTGGTGCTTTTTGTATAAACATTTTTATTCCTGACGTAATCTGGCTGGTTTGGTAAATAAGCAAAATCTTGTGGTAATCCCCTACCCAGTCTTACCCCCTGCCACCAAAAAAGGTATTGATAATTTTGATCATAGATCGGGGGCGTAAAGATATATACAGAGAACTGCAAGTTGTTGGCATCTTGATAAATCATGTCGATGGCTTTTAGTTGGTTGGAAAGTTGGGCTGGATCGATTCTGGAGTGATCGACTCTTTCTTTTGATAGAAATGGTGAGATATTTAAAATGGGATAAAGCAGGAGAAATATGGGAAGAATTATTTTGTATTTTTTGAGATTATATAGAGCAAGTATTATTAAAAATGCAAAAAGAACTATTGTACCGTAAAGATACCAGCTTTTAACTTCAACAGTTATAATGACAGTAAATATTAAAAAAATAATGGAAAAACTTATAAGAACAACTTTTAAAAGTATTTTTAGATTTTTGTCTTTTTGGGTTTTGAAAAATTTATAGAGTGCAAAGCCAAAAATTATTAAAAATAAAATAGCGAATAAATCATTTCCACCTGTGAAACTTTCCTTAAAAAAATTAAAGAAAAGTGTAAGTCTATTTAAAATCCTTTCGAAAAATGGCAACTGGCCAGAAAGAGAAGGATTTTCTCCTCGGAAATAAGAAACTAGAGCCTTTATCTCTAAAAAGTTGTTCCTTAGTTCAAATAAAATCTGGAACGCAAAAGGAATTAAATAACCTAAAAAAGAAAATGTGAGGACTTTTATTAATTTTTTGGTTTTGTAGAGTTTAAAGAAAAAGAAAATAAATATGGGAATAAATGAGAAGACGACAGCCGGTGCAGGATCGGCGTGAAACATAAGGCTTGATGATAAAAAAGCAAGAGAAATAAATAGTGGATTTTTAATAACCGCTAGAAAACAAAAATAAATTAAAAGGAAGGTTAATAAGGGCAAAAGATTTGCATGGAAGGCAAAGGTAGAAATATTTATGGATGTCGCGCCAAAAAGAATAATAATTGCTAAAACCAAGGCATATAATTTTCCTAGATATTTTTTAAACAAAAAATATCCCAAAAATCCGGTAAAAATAATGGCTGAGGCTGTTATATAAACTGCAGAAAGAGGATTTCCATTGGTTAGCAAAAGAGGCAGAGAAAGAAAATAAAACCAAAGTGGACCAAAGTATACTCCCCAGATTGAAGCTGCAGGCCCGATCAAGGTTGGGATGCGATAAAAAGCAATATCCTTTGTCCAAAGAAGATCTCGTCCCATATCATAAGCAAAAGGAGCAGAATCTCTTATGATCAGAAAGACTCTTAAGACAATTGATGCAATCAAGATCAATCTAAAAGATATTTTCTCTTTCACAGATAATGAAATTGTAACAGACAATTTAATTTTTGGGTTTTCTATTCTTTATGATATGGAGCATTGATCATTCCGCACTTTTTTAGAGATTGTAGTCGTTCTGAGACAACGATCATCAGAACAAGCGAAAATCTCGCAAGAAATGTGGATCATAGAGTATTTTAGCCTTTGTGGTAAGGTGCGCTAATCATTCCACATTTCTTATATTTGTAGGGCTTACCAGTCTGAGGATTGATCGCTCCGCATGGACAGGAATCATTACGGCCGATTTTAGCCACTTTCAGTGGCTGGTTTACAGTTGATGGTTGACGGTTCGCAGAACTAAATGGATTAGTTGCGATTGACTGTGAACTGTGAACTCCTGACTGTGAACTTTTTTCCAGTGCTTCAAGACGGGCTATTTCAGAATCAAGTTCCTCATCGCTCATTTCCGCTGGATCCTTTTCTGGACCAGTGGGTAACTGGGATGGTGGAATCGCAGGGGTAGATGATAATTGTTCGTCATCTGCAGTCAGTTTTGCCTCTTCATGCACTTCGACACCCTGCTCTTCAATTCGCTCAATGGTTGGCTGCTCCCGGACCTGAACTTTAAAAATTCGCCGGACTATTTCATAATCGATAGAGGCAATTAGCTTTTCAAAAAGACTGAAGGCCTCCTGTTTATACTCAACCAAAGGGTCTCTCTGGCCTGCGGCCCGAAGACCGATTCCTTCCCGAAGATCGTCTAAAGTGTCCAGATGTTGAATCCATAAAGTGTCGATAACTGAAAGCATCACAAATTTTTCAATGTCGCGGGCAATTTTCTCACCCAAGGTTGATTCGCGGCTCTGAGACACTTGTTCGACTACCTTTTTGAAAAATTGAATGAGCTTTTCCTGATCTTTAATCTTAGAGGTATCTTCAATTAATTTTTTTTGAGAATTTTCGTCAAACGGAATAATAGTCGTAAATTCCCGGACAATTTTTGAATATTCGGGATTTGTAAAACCTTCAGAAGAATACATCAAAATCAGATTTTCGATTTCTTTATCGATTTTGGATTTAATATCTTCTTTAATTTTCAAAGCCATTTTTTGATCTTGACTTGCTTCTAATGTTTCTCTTCTTGCACCATAAATAATTTCTCTTTGTTTATTGGCAATATCATCATATTCAACCAAGTGTTTACGAATATCGAAATTATGGCCTTCTACCTTAATTTGGGCATTCTCGATTGCTTTGCCGACCATTGAATGTTCAATCGGCGTATCTTCAGGAAGTTTAAAGGCAGTCATAATTTTGGCAATTTGCTCTCCGCCGAAAAGGCGCATAATGTCATCTTCAAGCGAAACATAGAAACGGCTCGAACCAGGATCACCCTGGCGGCCAGACCTGCCTCTTAGCTGATTGTCAATTCGTCTGGCTTCGTGCCTTTCAGTACCAACTACATGAAGACCGCCAGAAGAAACAACTTCATTATGAGCCTTTTGCCATTTTGTGAATTCCCTGCCGGAAGTTACCGGTCTTCCCAGCTTATCTGCAGGTGGCGTCCCTCCCAGAATGATATCGACTCCCCGACCGGCAATATTGGTTGCTAAAGTTACTGATCCTGTCTGTCCTGCTTGAGCGATAGTTTCCGCTTCCCTTTGATGGTTCTTGGCATTAAGAAGCTGATGAGAAATACCTTTCCTTTTTAAAAGCGATGACAGAAATTCATTTTTTTCTATTGAGGTTGTGCCGATTAAGACTGGTTGACCTTTGGTGTGTCTTGCTGCTACATCATTGGCAACGGCCGTAAACTTAGCCTTGGCGGTTTTGTAAACAACATCGGAAGGATCGTCTCTGACCATCGGTTCATTTGTCGGAATAACAACAACTTCAAGGTTATAAATTTTGTGGAATTCTTCTGCTTCGGTGGCGGCTGTGCCGGTCATACCGGCAAGCTTTTGGTAAAGACGAAAATAATTCTGAAAGGAAATCGTTGCCAATGTTTGCGATTCCTGCTGAATTTTGACATTTTCCTTAGCTTCAATTGCTTGATGCAAACCTTCCGACCAACGACGGCCAAGCATCAGGCGACCGGTAAATTCGTCGACAATGATTATTTGATTATCTTTAACGACATAATCCTTATCTTTGTGGAATAGGGTCCTGGCCCGCAGGGCCTGTTGGATATGATGAATGGAAGCGAAATCTTTTTCGTAAAGATTTTCTACACCAAGTCTTTTTTCAACTTTTCTAATACCGTGCTCGGTAAGGTTGGCAGTTTTTAACTTTTCATCGATAACATAATCGGTAGCTGAAGAAAGTTCATTGACCAATTTTGCAAATTGGTAATATTTTTCCGTTGCTTGAGCGGTTGGAGCCGAAATTATCAAAGGAGTTCTGGCTTCATCAATAAGAATAGAGTCGGCCTCGTCAACAATGGTAAAGTGATGACCACGTTGGGCCATATCAGAAAGTTCCCAGACCATGTTGTCGCGAAGATAATCAAAACCAAATTCATTATTGGTTCCGTAGGTAATATCCGCTAAATATGCTTCCTTCTTATCTACAGGTCGAAGATGTCTCAGGCGCCAGTCGGTTTGGGTTTTGTCTTCAAATTTTGGATCATAGACAAAAGCCGCTTCCTGCATGATGCAACCGGCAGAAACACCCAATGCATTGTAAATTGGTCCCATCCAACCAAGACCGATTCTGGCCAAGTAATCATTAACAGTTGCCAAATGGACGCCGCGGCCTGTTAGAGAGTTGAGATAAAGAGAAAGAGAGGCGGTTAGCGTTTTCCCTTCACCGGTTTTTTGTTCGGCAATTTTACCTTGATGCAGAACAATTCCGGCCAGAATTTGGACATCAAAATGCCGCTGGCCTAAAGTTCTTCTTGCAGCTTCACGAACCGCTGCGTAGGCTTCGGGCAATAAATCATCAAGTGACTGACCCCGTTGGTGAAGAAGTTTAAATTCGGCAGTTTTGGCGTGCAGTTTTTCGTCCGATAATTTCTGAAAGTTTTTCTCAAGTTTACCTACGGCCGCAACTTGCGATTCAAGTTTTTTAATTTGCTTTTCGTTAGAATCTAAAAATCTACCAAGTATTCCTAACATTTATGTTTTGCTCCTTTTGGCTCTATCGATAATTTGTCTCCATAAATTCTTCGTTGATCTGCCTGATTCATGAACAATTTTATGAGATTTCGGAGAAAGTTTTTTGATTCGATTGCGCTTCTTTAAAAGGCCAACTTCATCCTCGGGCAGAATGTGTTTCATGGTGATTAATTATATATCACTATTGAAAAAAACTCACCTACGAGATGAATAAACAGAAGAAGCCTCCACGAGCATTCTGGAGGCTTCTAATTTCAACTTATTGCATGAAAAAAAGAATGTCAAATCCATTTTTAAAAATTTGACTTTAGGCTAAATACATTGTTATTCTAAATAACATGAAAGAGGGTAAGCGTTTTCCTTTTGATGCGATAGAGTTCCAAGGTAGCCAAGGGATTGATCCAGAAGATTCTTTACCTGATTCTGATGAAAGTGTAGGAGTGCGCAGGCCGGTTAAGGATTATTCACAAAGAGCCAAATTTTCGGATGGGGAATCACCATTAGAATCTTCGTCTTTCGCACAGGAGCAGAGACTTTTTTAGAGAAAAGGTGTCAACGTCGCTAAGCAATTTTAGTAAATCCTGTGTATTTTTGGAGAACTTTAGGGATTAAAATCGAACCATCTTTTTGTTGGTAATTTTCCATAATGGCAATTAATGTTCTGCCGATAGCAAAAGCCGTACCGTTGAGAATATGGACAAATCCTTGCGTGTTTCCATCTTTGAATTTTATATTTAAGCGTCTTGCCTGAAAATCGCTTGTTGTTGATGTCGATGTAACTTCACGATATTTATTTTCCGATGGTATCCAGGCTTCAAGGTCATATTTCCTTGCAACCGGAAAGCCAAGATCTGCGGTGCACATTTTGACTACCCGGTAAGGAATTTCTAATATCCCAAATAACTTTTCTTCCATAGATAATAAAAAATCATGTTCTACATCATTATCCCCTGGTTTTGTGAAAGAAACCATCTCGACTTTGTCGAACTGATGGACTCTAAAAATTCCTTTAGTATCTTTTCCGTAAGAACCGGCTTCTTTGCGGAAAGCAGTTGAAAAGCCGACGTATCTTTTAGGCAAATCTGAGGAGTTAAAGATTTCATCAGCATGCATAGCAACAATTGAATGTTCAGCAGTACCTACCAGATATTGATCACCTGCTTTATAACCTTCACCTGTTAAGTATTCCGGATAACCGAGGTCTTCAATAATCTGTGGGTTAACTAGAACTGGAGGGATAATTGGAATAAAATCTCCTTTGGTCGTCAAGGTTTCAAAAGCAAGTTTAATAAGAGCAAATTCTAAAGTAGCAAGCTCGTTTTTAAGGAAAGCAAAACGGGAGCCGGAGATTTTTGCTGCTCTTTCGACATCAATTAGGTCAAGAGCAAGACCAAGTTCCAGATGATCTTTAGGTTTAAAAGAAAAAGCAGGTTTTTTGCCAACTTCTCTGATAACTTTGTTTTCACTTTCGTCTTTTCCGACAGGGACATCATCAGTTGGAATATTAGGAATTTCCCGAATAAGTACGTAAAAATCCTCATTTAGTTTTTCGAGCTTATTCTCTTTTTCCTTTAGTTCTTTTTTAAGTTGCTGTCCTTTTTTTTCGTCGCGAGCGTCAGCTGCTTTTTTACGCTCGGATCTGAGGTGATCAACTTCTTCAATTAACTTACGACGATTTTGGTCAACTTTAAGGAGTTTCTTAACATCGACTTCAAAGCCTTTTTGTTTGGCTTTTTCCTCGACAAGTTTTGAGTTTTCGCGGATGAATTTAATATCTAACATATTTAAGTTATTAGTTCATAGATATTAGTTCATAGATTTAAGGTTCTCAAGCTATGAACTATGAACTCAACACTCAGAACTAGCACTAGCTTCTAGTGCTTTTGCCAACTTCTTTCTGGTTCTACTTCGTCTTTTAAAATCATTTCAACGGCAGTTTTGTGAAACGGAATTTTGGTTATATGATAAATCTCCTTAAAATATTTTAAAGCACTTTGGGACGCCGGTACACCCTTAGTCTGAGCAAGGGCATCTAGATTATCGGCAACCTTGACCAATCTTGCTTCAAGAGTTTTTCTTTGGCTATATTCATCAACAAGAGAGGTGATTTCCTCTTCTGTCGGCAATCCCCGAACCAACCATTTAAGTCCTTCTTTCTCAACCTGCGCAAATGCACCTTTGGCCATTCCTTTAACAAAAGTGCCAACATCCCCAACTATTGTTTCTGCCATGTCATGGAAAAGTGCCATCTTGATTGCTTTGTCTATATTAACCTGCTTGCCGGCAGGCAGGCTTTTATTCATTTCTGAGGCCAGAAAATAAGTAAGCATCGCAGTCGTCCAAGAATGAGCGGCGACAGAATCGGCTTCATTTCTTTTAAAACCGAGAGCAATAAAACCCTGTCTGGGAAGTTCTTTCGCCCATTGAAGAGTAAGAAATATCTTTAGAATTTTTTTTAAAACTTCTCTTTCCATTATTACAACCCCAAATCACCTGCGTGATCTTGCATTGCTTTTAAAGTCAATCCAATAAATTCTTCAAGAGGAATATTGAGCCCTCCTTCGCAGGTTTTAATCTCTTGACGATTAACACTACGAGCAAAAGACGGATCTTTGAATTTCTTGATAACTGATTCTGGCCGGACTGATTTTAATTTTTTGTCCGGTTGAACAAGAGCACAAGCAACAATTAAACCAGTTAGTTCATCGCAGGCATAAATTGCTTTGGCCATCATAGTTTGCCTTGATGCTTTATCACAATGACCACGAATGGCATCAATGATTGATTGGTCAGCTCCGGCTTTTTGCAATCTCTTTGTTATTTCCTGGGTATGATCTTCAAGAGATTTGTTAGTCGCCTCATAATCGGCATCATGCAAAAGTCCGACAAGTTCCCAATCGCCTTCGGCAGTTTTGAGTTCTGGGGGATGAGTAATGAGTTTGCAAGCAAGGGCGCGCATGACAAATCCACAGGCGAGGGCATGTTTGACCATATTGGGCGAATTACCAAGTTCCTCAAGAATTTTTAAAGCATTTTCTCTTGTCATGATTTAAATCATTGAATCAATTATTTTCCTGGTCGTAACGTTGGGAAAAAAACTGTTTCACGGATTGGTTTATCAACCAACACTGCAAAAAGACGCTGTGAAAGACCAAAGCCGGCAGTTGGCGGCATTCCGTATTCCAAAGCTTCGATAAAATCTTTATCGTACATTTGGGCTTCTTCATCGCCGGCTTTTCGCAGCGTTTGTTGCTCACGGAATCTTTCTTCCTGATCAATAGGGTTATTCAGTTCTGACCAGCCATTGCCAACTTCAGTACCGACTGCAAGAACCTGAATTCTTTGGACTTTTTGTGGATCATCCTCCAGCCTTTTTGCCAAAGGGGAAACAGAAACCGGATGATTAATCAAAAGTGAAGGCCTGATAATTTTTGATCTGATGGTTTTCTTATAAATTAAATCAATAAGTCTGCCCTTTCCCAATTTTTTATCCGGTTGTAAACCAACCTTTGCTGCCAACTTAAAAAGTTCTTCAAGGCTCGGTTCTTTGGCAAGATCGATCCTTGTTTCCTGACGGAAAGAATCGCAATAATCGATCTTAGGCCAGGGTTTTGACCAATCAATTTCCCCAGAGTCAAACTTACTCTTGGTTTTTCCTAAAGTTTCTTGAACTACAAATTTATACATTTTTGGAATGAAATTCATTAAATCATGGTAGTTGGCATAGGCCCAATAAAATTCCATCTGCAGATAATCTTGTAAGTGTTCGCTGTCAATTCCTTCATTTCTAAAGACTTTGCCGATTTCAAAAATCTTCTCAAATCCGCCGATAATTAATCTTTTTTGATAAAGCTCAAGGGAAATCCGCAGATAAAAATCCGTATCAAGGGCTTTATGATGAGTCACAAAAGGTGTCGCGTCGGCTCCTCCGGGCACATGCTCAAGTGCTGGAGTTTCAACTTCCATAAAGTCACTGTTTATTAGGAATTGGCGGATAGCTGTCCAGAATTTGGTTTTTGCGACAAACAGGTCAAAAACTTCCGGGTTAGTGATAAGATCCAGGTGTCTTTTTCTCAATCTTGTCTCAATATCTTTTAATCCATAAAAAGAAGTTGGGATTGGCCGCAATGATTTGGTCAAAAGAGTAAAATTGTTGACAAAAATGGTAATCTCGCCGGCTTGAGTCTTGCCAATTTTTCCTTGGACTTGAATAAAATCACCGATATCCAATAGCGTTAACAGTTCATGGTTCACGGTTGACAGTTTATCTTTGGAAAAGAAAAGTTGAATTTTGCTGGACTGATCGACTAAATCGGCAAAAGTAGAACCGCCATGGACTCTAATTGCCATAATCCGGCCGGCGGTAGTAACTTCTTTATTTTGAAGACTTAAGCATTCTTTGATCGTTTGCTTTTTGTCGGTCTTTGCTGGATAGGGGTTAATTTTCAGTTTTTGAATTTTGGCAAGTTTTTCCAGCCTAATTTTGCGCAAATTCTCCAATGGCTCCATAACGATTGAAGTATACGAAAGGAAAACTAAAGAAACAAGTCTAAAAGTGTCTTGAGGATAAACTTATGGCCTTCGCAAAAATCCTGGTACTTGATCTTGGTTAAGTGTTTCAACTAGTGGTCTACAAATTTCGGGCTCAAAACGTCTTGCGAGAAACTCCTCTGCGTTACTTATTTTTCCTTCAACTTGTAAGCTCTGCACCTCTGAAAATAGAATAAGAATATCCTTAAAAATTTGCTGAGGACTATCCCATGTTAAACGTCCATTTTCGATCTGGACAGTCCCGTTTTTGAGGCAGTAATTCAAAATAATGCATCTGGCAACATAGTATTCGGGACGTTCCCGTTGTCTTTGATAGTCAATATATTCAAAAAGACCTTCAACAAAAGATAAAGCCAATGAGAGTTCTCGTTCACGCATGTCTAATCTAGGATCTGGATTAAGTTCGGGAATTTCAGCAAAACCCCTAAGTGCAAGCAAGTCGCAATAAAGTTCTTTCACCCAAGATGCGTGCTGTTTTAAACGGCTTTGTATATCGTGGGACATCCCTAAAGAATGGCTAATCTCATGCCCAATAATTCTTTTTAAAGAAGCATCCCATACTAAATTATCTGTAATTCCCATTCTCTTATTCGGATCGATAATCGATCGATAAGCAGGCAACCTCGTACTTCTGAGTTTATCTTCGAGTACTGGTTTAAAAATTGTAAATTTTGATCCAAATTCCTCTCGCCATTCGGGTTGACAAGGTAAACTGTTACCTGTCCAATCGTATTTGGCTGCTTGTCCTGATTGAATTACGGTGTGATCAATACGCATTTTAACTCTTGGTATTTCCTGTTTTGATTCTTGTTTCCACCAAACAAGAAAAGAGTCCAAGAATTTTTGCGAATTTTGTGTTGAGGATTCGTCAAGAACCCCTACCCATGATTCCCAGGCAAATTTGATTCCTAGAAAACCATCTGTATAAGTATCATAAGGTCCAATGACAATATCAATTTTGGGTTCATTGTCACGTTCCAACCAGAACTTCTCACTAGTTTTAAAATCTCCTGTCTCCAAGGCTTTTGCTCTTGCTCTTAAATAGATTGCAAAATGCAAGTCCCGCGCTTTAGTAGCTTCATTGGCAGCGTCTTTTAAGAGTTTCGGAATGTCTAGCTCTTGTATTTTCTCTTGAAAAACCTCGTGTATTGGGTAACTTATTAAACTACCGTCAGCAGATCTAGAAACAATTGTATAAGGTGAGCGAATATCAGGATTAATCTGAGCAGCCCTGTCAATGTCTCCTTTAGAAACTCCTGGTGGGTAGAAATTTGCTCTAATATCTTTTCCTTCTTGAAAAGCATAAAGAGAAGCTGTTCGTCTTGCAGCTCTGATAAGGGGTTTTAATGTTTCGGACTCGTGTTCACTTAAACTTGCCTCCACGCTTGGAGGTAGCTCGAATTGACGAATATAAAGCTGGTATCTAGCTCTTTCGGGACTGCCAAGAATAGATTGAGTAGAAAAAGACCTTTTTTCTGGTATTTTAGGTGTAAAAAATGGAAACTGAAACGATCGTTCATGTGCCATATTTGTTCTTATTGAGGCATGTATTTTACAGGATTTCTAGCAAAAAAGCTAATTCTAAAGAGGTTTTATACTAGTTAAACGTTTATCGAAGACTTTAAAATGCTCGATTGTTAGATATCTTGATAAAAATTCCTGAGTCTGCAAATAGGTACCTTCTTCAAGAAAGCGGCTAAAGATCGAAGCAAGATTTTCCATTTCAAAAAATATTTTTGCAAAATTCGGCCAGGAAATTCCTTCTTTCTCCTGGAGGGCTCCAACATCAATTAAAAAGTTAAAAATTAAGGCATCACCCTTAAGGTAGTCTTCTCTAAATTTGGTCTTCTTTGATAAAACCCACTCCGAGAACATCCAGCAGATTTGAGCGATTAAAATGGCTTCTAATTGTTTCTGGTCGATAACTCCCTTAAGAACAAGGTGTTTAGCATTTGTAATACCCGAAGTGACGCTATTCGCTTCATCAATAATAGGAAACAGCTCTTTTAGTCTTGGTCTTGAATTTTGATACCGGTGTAACTGTTGAGCAATACCGATTAAAAGACAGTAATAATAATTGCCCTTTTTTAAAAGGTCTTTAGAATAGCCTGCTTTGAAACTTTTCTGGAAAATAGCATTAAAAATCGGATAAATCAGCTTTTCAAATTTATAATCTATACTTGATAAATACCCTAAAATTCTTGAGCCATATCTTTCAGTTGTATCGGGATCTGATGGTATATGTTGTCGAACAAAAAACGCCCTCTGAAGAAAACCAGAGAAGATGAAACACTGCTGTACTTGAATATCAACAATACAGGGCGGAGTAATTCTATGAGGATGTTGACCAGTAGTAGCGTATAAAATATCCCTTACGACTTTCGCCTTTCCGCTTAGGCGATAATCAATCAAACCCACGCTTGCCTGATAAGCCCTTTTGATGAAAAATAACTTATCAAGATATCTCTCATGAGGACCAATTGTCATACTTAGATTTGAATTTTTGACGGCAAGCCAAGCGATGTCAGCCTTTTGATAAGATCCTTCGACAAGCGCGATTGCGGCTGTTTCTAAATATTTCTTAAAACTTTTATTCTCTGAGAGCTTTGATGCATCTAGGAGTAGTTTTGCGACTGGTGTGAGAAGTTTGGCGTATTTTTGGTGATAATCAATGGCAATTAGTTTACCCGACTGATTACGTTCGACTACGGTGAAAGGCGAAAATATTTTAGGATCTTTCTTGGCTGCTTCCTCCAGTTCTTGGCGAGTAACGTCATGAGGGTAGAAATTAGCCCCATTATATAAATTATTTTCCTGCAAAAGATAAACTTTATCAATCTTCTTGGCGGCCTCGATAAGTAAAGGGAGGATTTTCTTTTCGTTGGCAGTTATAGAATCTAAATATTGTTGGTCAACCTTGAAAAGTTTAATTGAATTTTTCATTCTATTTTATTTTATTTCTAGAATTTTGTACTTGGCACGGACTATAGCAGTGGTAACTTCAACGATTTCGCCAACCTTTGCTCCCAAAAGTGCCGCACCGACTGGCGATTCATTTGAGATTTTTTTCTTGACAGGATCAGCTTCTACGGTTCCGACGATGGTAAATTCGTCGACTTGCTCATCGATTTCAACAACAACTGTTGATCCAATTGTAACAAAATCTGTTTTGACAGTATAAGTAATAAGCTGAACACCATGAAGGATTTCTTCAAGTTCCAAGATGCGATGTTCCAAAAGCGACTGTTCTTCTTTGGCAGCATCATATTCTGAATTTTCGGTCAAATCGCCAAACTCTCTGGCTCTTTTGATCCTTTCGGTAATCCCTGGTCTTTTAATTTTAATCAACTCGTCATACTCGCTTTTTAAGCTTGTTAAACCTTCACGAGTTAGGATAAATTTTTTTGATTTTGACATCATGTAAGTAAGTAGAGCGATAATTCTATTCCAAAATAATCGTCAGGTCAAGAATATTGTGATCTGTTATATAATAGTGAGCGCAATTAAATCTTGGCTCTATCGTCTAGTGGTTAAGGACGCTAGGTTTTCCGCCTAGCACAGCACGGCGCTATCGTCTAGGGGTCTAGGACACATGGTTCTCATCCATGAAACCGGGGTTCGAATCCCCGTAGCGCTACAAGTGCGGCGGACAGGTCACGTAACACCGGCCTGCCCTACTAAAATCGCAGCACGAGCCGTGTATGAATAATACTTGAAGGCGAGTGCTAAGATTAGGAGGGTCCAAATCCGGTTGGAGCCACCAGCCGCCTTCGGCGGAATTTCAAATTTGGAAATTTTGGAATTTGGAGTTTGATTTATTGATCATTCATCATGAGGATATTTTCAGTCTGCCTTTTTACTCTAATACTGCTTCTAATTCTTACTCTCGATGTTCCCTCAACTTTTGCGCAAACTGCTTATCAGTTTCCGATTGCCACCGCTGGACAAATTAATGAGGCATTGCAAAAAATCGCACCAATAAGATTTTTGCCGTCTCATCCACTTTATTTCTTAATTTCGGCAAAAGAAAACGTCAGTCGCTTTTTCAAATCATCTAGTGCCAAAAAAGCAGAGTTTGATTTAGTGCTTTCTGGAAAAAGACTAAAAGAGGTCTATCTTCTTATCGAAAAAGGAGATCTTACAAATGCTGCAAAAGACCTGATTAGGTATCAAAAAAGAACTGACAAAATGATAAATCAACTTCAAAAAGCCAAATCCCAAAATCAAGATGTGGTCACCTTATCCTCATCAATAGCTGAAAACTTCCAGTATCATGAAATTCTTTTTTATGCAATCAATGAAAAAGGGCTAAATTTAGCATCTCGTATGGATAAAAATCTAAATTTTGAGGGGAATTTCAGTGGGGCAGTATCAAGTTTTACTGCTGCAATCAACGCAATTGATGAAATCCAGCCTGGAGTCAAAAATAGATTTAAAACTGTACCAAATACTTCATCTTCTGAACAAGAAATAGTCCCTATTCCAGTTCCCACTTTAAGCCCTCAATTTTTAGACTCGTCACCTTCGGCAAAACCAAGAAGAATAATATACTAGATTTTTGGCAATAAATCCTAAGTACGAAATCCTAAACCCTAAATAATTTCAAATGACCAAAATCTCAATGTTCAAGACCTTAGGTGAATTTGAGTAATTTGAATTTTGATATTGTTTAGAATTTAGAAATTAGAATTTAGGATTTTTACACTAAGAACGGGGTTAGGAGGAGTACGACGATATTGATTATCTTGATCATAGGGTTAGCCGGACCTACCGTATCTTTTAGATAACGTACTACTACAAAACAACGATTTTTGTAGTAGTGGAGTTATCGCAAGGATACGGCAATTAAACTAAAAATGGTATGAGTAATAATGCAACTATATTGATAATTTTGATCATTGGATTAATCGCCGGTCCTGCCGTATCCTTATAAGGATCACCGACCGTATCACCAGTAACTGCTGCTTGATGAGCTTTAGAACCCTTACCACCAAAGTTCCCTGCTTCTATGAATTTTTTGGCATTATCCCAGGCGGCGCCACCCGTAGTCATGGAAATTGCTACAAAAATTCCAGAGACGATTGCTCCTATTAAAAGTCCCCCCAATGCTTTGGTGCCAAGCGCGAAACCAACAATAATTGGTGCTACAACCGGTATCAGCGCTGGAACAATCATCAACTTAAGAGCTTCTCGAGTAACAATATCTACTGCCCTGTCATATTTTGGTTTATTTCTACCAGTCAAAATACCAGGAAACTCTTTAAACTGACGTCGGACTTCATCGACTATGGCTGCTCCCGCCTTACCAACAGCCTCAAGAGCATAAGAGGCAAAAAGAAATGGCAAAGATGCACCAAGTATTAGTCCGACTAATACTTTGGGGTCTGAAAGACTAAACTCAACAAAAGAACCTCTAGCATTTAACTCTTGAGAGTAAGCGGCAAAAAGAACCAAAGCTGCCAAAGCTGCAGAGGCAATCGCATAACCTTTGGTAATAGCTTTGGTAGTATTGCCGACTGCATCCAGCGGGTCTGTAATCTCTCTTATTTCTTTGGGTAAGTTGGCCATTTCGGCAATGCCACCAGCGTTATCAGTAATTGGACCATAGGCATCTATGGCAACGATAATTCCGGTTAATGAAAGCATGGAAACTGCGGCAATGGCAATTCCATATAAACCGGCTAGGGAATATGAAATAAGAATTCCAGCGCAGATAACAATTATCGGCAAAAATGTCGATCTTAAGGAAATAGCCAGCCCGGTGATTATGTTGGTGGCATGTCCGGTAGTCGAAGCTTGGGCAATTTCTTGAACAGGTTTAAACCTGCTAGCAGTGAAATATTCAGTTATAAAAACCATACATATAGTGACGAAGATACCGACAATTGAGGCAAGATAAATATTAAACGTGTCAAAAAATCCATTGGCATTCATCATAATCACTGTTACCGGGTAAAAACCTAAGATTGACAAAGATGCAGCAACGATAAGTCCCGTATAGAGTGCCCCCATAATATTTTTACTTTTAGGAAGTTTGACAAAAAAGGTAGCAATAACTGTTGTGAAAATGGAAATGGCACCAAGAGTTATTGGGAAAATAACAGCTCCAAGAGATTTCGGAAAAATTAACGAACCCAAAAGCATTGCGGCAATTAAAGTAATTGCATAGGTTTCAAAAAGATCGGCAGCCATTCCGGCACAATCGCCAACATTGTCTCCGACATTATCCGCAATTACTGCTGGATTTCTGGGGTCATCTTCAGGAATGCCAATTTCCATCTTACCAACAAGATCTGCCCCAACGTCGGCTCCTTTAGTATAAATTCCGCCTCCAAGTCTGGCAAAAATGGAGATCAGGGAACCTCCAAAACCTAATCCTACTAACCCTGTAAGATCTCCGGTGGCTCCAAAATAACCGGCGACCGCCAAAAGTCCTAGACCAACTACTAAAAGTCCGGTTACCGATCCGCCGGCAAAGGCAATAGACAAGGCTTTAGCAAGACCTTGTTTGGCAGCCCAAGCAGTTCGGACGTTTGCCCGAACGGAAATATTCATCCCGATAAACCCTGAGATAGCTGAAGCAACAGCACCAACTAGAAATCCAACGGCAGTTTGTAAAGAAAGCAGAAGCCAAATCGCCACGAAAATAAGTGCGGCAATAACAGCGATTACACTATATTGCCGTTGAAGATAGGCGGTTGCTCCCTCGGCAATGGCGTCTGCGATTTGGCGCATCTTTGCTGTACCAGGGCTTTGGGACATTATTCTAAAAGAAGTCAATACTCCATACAAAATCGCCACAAGTGAAGCGGCAAGAGCAAAAGGTAAACCTAATGAGGGATTAATATTTACTAAATTCATGACAATGCGCAAAATATACAAATTTTTAAATGAATTTGCAACCAGCAATTTGGGGTTGGATCAATTGGTTGTTTGAGGAACAGGGTAAACTCTCGTGGATTTTTCTTTTTTGATGGAGGCGCTAGTTTTCTTTTCTCGAGGTAGACTTTGAGTTAAACCAACCTTGAGAACTTCATCCATATGTTCTGCCAAAATAAATTGTAGGTCTTTGCGGACATTTTTAGGAATGTCTTCAAGGTCTTTAGTATTGCTCTTGGGTAAAATTATAGTTGTCAATCCCGCCCTGTGAGCCGCCAGGATTTTTTCCTTAACTCCTCCAATTTCTAAAACTCTTCCTCTTAGAGTTACTTCGCCGGTCATACCAACTCCTCGTCTTACAGGAATTTTCGTCGCTGCTGAAACTAAAGCGGTGGTAATGGCAATACCTGCGGATGGACCTTCTTTGGGCACAGCCCCTTCGGGAACATGAATATGAACATCAGTTTTAGAAAAGAAGTTATCATCAATACCTAGAATCTTGACTTTGGACTTCACATAAGAAAGAGCTGCTTGGGCAGATTCCTTCATAACATCTCCCAGTTGACCAGTCAGGGTTAAATTGCTTTTTCCAGGCATTAAAGTAACCTCAACAAAAATAATTTCACCTCCGGCGGGTGTTACGGAAAGACCGGTAGCCATACCAATTTCATCTTTTGTTTCTGCAATTGCTTTTGAAAACTTATAAGGACCAAGATAGCTATGAAGTTGTTTGGGACCAATTTTGATTTTTTTCTGTTTTGTGTTTGAAGCAAATTTTTTGGCAACTTTTCGCAGAATCGAAGCAATTTCTCTTTCAAGTTCCCTAACTCCGGCCTCTCTAGTGTAACGCGCAATTATTTCCTTAACAGCGCTATCTGAAATTTCTATTTTCTCTTTTGAGAGTCCATGGGCTTCCAACTGCTTAGGAATGAGGAATTTTTTGGCGATATGGAATTTTTCTTCTTCGGTGTAACCAGGAAAGCCAATCACTTCCAGTCGATCGCGAAGAGCCGGAGGAATAGTATCTAAGATATTGGCGGTAGTAATAAACATGACATCCGAAAGGTCATAGGCAATTTCAAGATAATGATCGGAGAAAGAATTATTTTGTTCAGGATCAAGTGCTTCCAAAAGGGCTGAGGAGGGATCGCCTCTAAAATCCGTACCAACTTTGTCAATCTCATCTAGCATAAAGACTGGATTTTTGGTTCCGGCATTTTTAATTCCCTGAATTATCCTGCCTGGAAGAGCACCGACATAAGTTCGGCGATGCCCACGGATTTCCGCTTCATCATGAATACCACCTAAGGAAACCCGGATGAATTTGCGACTTAGGGCTCGGGCAATCGATTTACCAATTGAAGTCTTACCAACGCCAGGGGGACCAACAAAGCAGAGTATCGGTCCTTTAATTTTACCAACTAACTTATGGACCGCAAGATATTCTAAAATTCTTTCTTTTGCCTTGGGTAAACCATAATGATCTTCTTCCAAAACTTTAGCGGCAAAATCAACGTCTGCGGACTTTTTATCTTTAATCTTCCAGGGCAAATCGACAAGCCATTCTAGATAAGTTCGAATATAGGAAGATTCCGGATTATAGGAAGACATTTTTGCCAATCTTGAAAGTTCTCTGTCTGCCTTATTTTTAACCTCATGAGACATGCCGCTATCTTTAATCTTTTTGCGAAATTCGGCAATCTCCCGACCATCTTCATCCTCGCCTAATTCTTTTTCGATCGACTTCATTTTCTCTCGCAGTATCGCTTCTTTAGTAACCCGGCCGACTCTTTCCTGAGTTTCAGTATCAATCTTTGAAGAAATTTCCAGAATTCTAATCTCGCGAGTTAATAGTTCGGAAAGCCGCTCAAGCCTTGCTTTAGTATCGATCATTTCGAGGATTTGTTGTTTATCTGAAGTTTTAAGATCAATTGAGGCAGCAGCAATATTCACTAGTTGATTGGGGTCGTCGGTGGAAAAAATATGAATTGATGATTCAAGGGTTAAAACTCCTCCGAGTTCACCGTATTTTTTGATTTTGGCCAAAATATTTCTAAAGAGAGCTTCTATTTCATCGGTTTTTTGGGCAAGCTCCGGGATCTCCTCAACTTTTACGGCCAAAAATGGGTCAATTTGCACAAATTCTTTAAGATAAACTCTGGTTAAACCCTCTACTGCCAAATTGTATTCATTATCAACTCGCCAAAGTCTGCGAATTAAACCAACGGTTCCTACCGAATAAATATCATTAGGTGCCGGATTTTCGACTCTTGGATTTTTCTGGGCAACAAAAACACAAAGCCTGTCCGAAGCCCAAGCACTATCAAGCCCTAGTTTAACTTTGGGTCTGCCGACAGTGATTGGAACCATTGAAAAAGGAAAGACGACAGTATCTCGAAGAGGAACTATTGGAAGTTCGCTTTTAATTCTCGGTTTTTGTTGATCTAAAAATATTGCCATTTTTCAAAAACTTCCTGACTTAATTTTTGATAATTAAGTTTTTGAAAAAAATCAGAAAGCTTCCATAAATTTTTCTTAAGTACAATAATTTAAAGCTTTGCTGATATATTTTCCTAAATGTTTGGTCTATATATTATATACGACCTTGTATAGCTTGTCTTGATCCGCCAGTCGGCGGAGAAAGATTAGCAGTTAGAATACCACGAGTGCTAATTTCTGTCAAGGTCTCTATGTCAAGGCTGGGAACCCGGTTCAATACGCTGAGGATCAGTTTTATTAACTTGGTCGAGAACCTTCATGAATAATTCTAAATCGTGTCGGCCGGCTAAAAATAGTGAAGGCCTAAAAAACGACAGTGAAGGCTGATCTTTTGAACGCCAGCGGGCTGGTCCTCTCGGTGAAAGACAAAGATTAACTCTTTCACCTTTGTCCAATCGATAGTCTATATCTACATAGATGTCTTCCCCGTCTGGATCACCATTTGCTCTCGATACAGAGACTGGAATCGTACCTTGGCCCTCAAGTTCAGTTTGTCCTCTGTAAAGGGAACATTTTCTTCCGAAGATACCACGGTATTTAGCATCTACACCTTTTCTCTGAATTAAATCCTCAAAACCAGCGCGGAGTCTTCTGGCCATTTCCTCCATTGGAATTGACTCTACGGGTCTCGTGGAAGCTGTCTCTGGGGTCATGCTGGGTTATTTTACTTCAAGGTTTTTCCCTAGTCAACAGATTTTTTTCCGCGAACTTGAAAAATCCAGATACCAACCAGAAATGTGATCATTGATAGTACGTGGGCTACTTTAACTTCCCCAATCATCCACGTATCGATTCGCCAGAATTCAACAATAAATCTTCCTAGAGTGTAAAGAATTAGATAAAGGCCGAAAAGTTGGCCGGGAATTCTAAGTCTTTTGGATAAAAACAAAAGGATAATAAAAAACATGCCATCCAAAATTGCTTCGTAAAAAAAGGTCGGGTGGAAATGAGTTGCGTTGATATATTGGGGCGGACGATAGCTAGAATCGATAAAAATCCCCCAAGGTTTTGAGGTTGGAGGTCCAAAACCTTCCTGATTAATAAAATTGGCGATTCTGCCGAAAGCTTGACCCAAGAGTAGAGATGGAGCTAATAAATCTAAAACTGACCAAAGATTAATCTTTTTAATTTTTGCAATGATCCAGAAACCTAAAAATATTCCGAGCAATGCTCCAAAGATACCGAGTCCGCCATTTTCGACCTTGATAATGCCAGTCCAATTGGTTGAGTAATAACTCCAATAATCCAATACGTGATAGAGTCTTGCTCCGATAATTGCCAAAATTAAAGGAGCCAGAAGTATCGGATCCTCAAAAATAAACTGGGGGATTTTGTAAAGAGAGGCTCTTTTTTTGGCAAGCAGCCAACCAAGGAAGATGGAGACGGCGATAATCAAACCATAAAGATGGATTGAGAGTGGACCGAGCGAGATTTGATGTGGAATCATTTAACTTAACAATTTTAACATTTAAAAATACTATAATAATCTAGTAGTTAGGACTAAAGCACGTTGTGTCATTCTGATCCGCCGACTGGCGGAGAAGAATCTAGATCCTTCGGCTTTCGGCCTCAGGATAACGGATACTGCACAAGTCCTTGTAATCTAGATGAGTCGATTGATAATTCTGGCACTTGTGGTGGGATTTTTAATCTGGGGACTTGCCTCTTGGCAGAAAAATGGCAGTTTCCTCGGATTTTCACCTTATAAAACGGTAAATTTAATCGATCTTATATCTTACGGAAATTTATATGACGGAAAAAAGATTTGTACACGGGGTTATTATCTTCAGGCTGAGGCGCTTTCGATTATCAAAGTTAGTTTAAAAGATGACAATTATACTCGATCGGCTTGGGTTTTAAGTTCGACTGGACAAGAAATTATTACCCAAATTCCCGGCCAGGAAAGAATAATTGAAGCAACCATTTGCGGTTATTTTGCGAGCCAGCGGGCGGGCGAATTTGGTGATCCTCCGGTCTGGAATCATCAAATTACCCTTGAAAAATTCGAGACTTATGGGGAAACCCAGCCTTTTGTTCCTGTTAAATAGTTCTTGTTTCTTCTGACTTGATACTTTCTTCAATTTAATCTATCATTCATTTTTTAGTATGAGAGAAAGAGAAGATTTCAGACGATCAGAGTTTCTCTACGGAACGCTGAGGCGACTTGTGATGATGACACCGGTCAATTCAAGGGTTATTGGCGAGGAAAATATTGATGCGATGAGGGATCTTATTAGACGGGGGGAAATTGTAACTACGGCTATTGATCACAAAAGTCTTGCCGACATGTATACAGTTGCCGCAACAGCTTTTCAGGAGGGATTTAACGATTTAGTGGAGCTGGCTACATTTGTGATAAGTGTTAAATACTCAAAAAGATTTCCTACAAATCTTATTAAAAGAGTTATTAAAATAGTCGATATAGTTCCTCATACAATCGATGAATCAAAATTTCCTGACAAAGATAACATAAACCAAAGAGCCATCGAACAGGCTCACAATGCAGCCCCGGGTTCTCTTTGGGTGATTGCTCCTGAAGGAAGACGTACTGCTGGAGTGATGGAGGGTGGACGTTATGGATCAAAGGAGTTCTGGCACGGGCCAGAAGGCTCAACGGAGGGTAGGATCATTGTACCAATCGCTATTGAAGGAACCGAAAGGCAATGGCCTAAAGGAAAAAGCTTCGTCTACTTTTTAAGAAAAGGGAGATACGAAGAGGCTTTATTTATTTTTGGTAAACCAATCAAAGTTGCTGATATTGACGAGGTAGCTTTTAAAATTGCGGGTGGGGATGAGGAGTTATTTAGACGCTACCAGGTTGATGTAGTTATGGCCCTAATAGCATCTCAACATTTAAGCAGTCTTTATACAGAAAAATTCAGCGAGTTGGTTGCTACTCTTAAAAATCAACCCCTTTTCCGGACTTAGAGCTCATAATATTTCATTTCTTAATAAAAGAGCATTTAAAACAACAATTATCGACGAGGCGGACATGAGAAGCGCCGACCATTCAGAGCGAAGTAGATCTGGTGATGCTGCAAATTGCTTTACTTCATTTAAACAAGGGTGACCCAAACTATGTTAAAGGTAGTTGTTATGAAGAAATGATTGATAGATTTGGAATATTGGAATAAAGGTAACATGCTAATTAACGATCGCGGTAATAGTCAGAGTGATATCAGATTTTTGAGGATCATTGGTCTTAACATAAACAGTCCTTTCGACTTTCCCTTTGACTGGCTTCAGAGCTGGTTCGTAAGTTGCTGTGACTTTCGCTTCTTGACCTGATTGGATCTCGCCGGTCCATTGCGAATCTTGTTGGGTCATAAATTTAGGACTAACTTTATTGCCAATTGTCACTTGGGCAAAAGTGCAGTCGCATGACGTTGAAATATTGTTGATCTGGAGAGATTTATTACCGATGTTCTTGATAGTAAAATCTGCAGATTTAACATCGGAAATACTCATTTCACCCAAATCCGCAAACTCTGAACTTAGTTCAACCTGTGGATGATCCTGATTTTGGGCTGAGTATATTTGTATCGGTTTGCCACCAGCTTTATAAGCGAAGATTACTCCGCCGATAAGCACAACAAACAAAAATATAATAATTCCCAAAATAAATGGGTTAATTCTCTTCATAAAAAGTTATTTTATCCCCGGTTTTTACCTCCTTGGTCTTCTGGTTTTTTCTTCATCGCCCTTTTTCCAAAGCCAACGAACAAGAGCAACTAGAACGACAATCACCAGTATCCAGGTAATTAACCATAAAATACCAAAAAACCAAAGAGCTCCAGAATTATTTCCCATCGACCACATCATTGAATGATGCCCCCCGAAATAACGACCATCAGAACCTTGAGGGGCTGGACTTGCACTCCAGCGCATCATTTGGGCAAACATTTATCTTACCTCCTTGTCTTCTCAAATACATCGACAACTTCTTGAATCGATTTTTCTTTATTTTTGCCGCGCATTGCCTGAGAAACATGATCTTCAAGATGTCCTTTTAGAATAATATTGTCAACAGCCCTAAGCGCAGACTGAACTGCCAGAGATTGTTGTAAGATGTCAATGCAATATTGTTCCTTTTCGACTTGGGAGATTACATGGTCGAGATGACCTCGAGCCGATTTTAGTCTTTTTAAAGCATTCGTTTTTACTGGGTTTTGCATATACATCGTAAATCCTACCCTATAGGGAAGGGTTTGTCAATGGAGAAGAACAATGAAATATATTAGAATTGTTATCAATGAAACTTTCAAAAAAATCTCTTTGCTGGCTTAATGAAAAAATCATCATAGTTCTTTTGGTTAATGTCTTTCTTTTTCAGTTGGTCTGGATTAATACTATTCCCTATAATTTTGCACCTGACGAATTCTCCCATTTCGATGTTATAGAAAGGTTTGTAAAAAACGGCAGTTATCCTGTATTTGGCCACGATCCTGAGAAGGGTATATTAAAAAAAGAGGGTCAAACAACTCCTTCTTTCAGTGCTCTTCAACCTTTACCATATCTTCTGGATTCAATCTTCGTTTTTCCATTCAAAACAATTATTCCATCTGAGGAGTGGTTCATTCTTTCCAGATTAGGTTCTGCTTTGGCAGTAGTTATTTTTGTTTTCGCAGTTTTTTTAATTGTTGAAAAAATCACTAATGATAAAATTGTTGTTTTGTTTAGTGCAGCAAGTGCGGGTTTTGTCCCAGCGATAACATTTATTGGATCTTACGTGAATAGTGATGTCTGGGCGCTGGCTTTATCTTCTCTTGCTTTAGCATTCTCCGTCATAATTTTTTTCTCGAAGAATCCTTCTAGATTAATGTTTTTGGGTAGCGGGATTTCCGTTGGTCTTGCTACTCTTACAAGATATAACTTTTATCCACTTCTTTTAATTGCTTCGTTAATTATTTTTTCCAAAACGGTTGCGACAAAAAAAATGAAGTTGGAACTTATCGTTTTCTCTATAGCCTTCTTTTTTAGTTGCTCTTGGTGGTTTATAAAAAATTTAAAACTTTATAGTAATCTTCTTATGATTCAGCCTTATTTTGAAGTTCTTAAAAGAGTACGGCCAGAAGAGTTTAAAAACTTGGGATTTTACAATTTAATGTTCAAGACTGAATGGCCGAGAATTACAGCTAAATCTTTTTATGCTGCTTTTGATTGGAATTATATTTTTTTACCATCCACTTTTTATTTTGTCTTAGCTCTTTTACTAGTAATTTTCAGCGTGATCTTATTAGTAAACTTAAAGAAAATGAAGGGTGGTTATTTTTTCCTTCTGCTAGTTTTTTTAGTTGGGATTTTCCTAAATATTTTTACGGTGGTTTATCAGAGCGCCTTTTTCGCCTACCAACCACAGGGGCGCTATGCTCTTGGTCTATACCCATTAATGATAGCTCTTTTCTCTCTTGGAATTTCAAAACTGAGAAGTTGGAAAAGGGTATTTCTTGCAGTAGTTTTTTTCTTCATTTTTTTCTCAAATGTTTATAGCCTTCTAATCATAATTATCCCGAGGTACTGGGCCCTGAATTCTCCGAATTTATATCGTCAAGCTTTTTTTGAAATTGTTTTTAATAAGCCTTTTCCTTTTAATTTGCTTGGTTTTAGTCTGATCTGTTTGTTATTTGTTTTTACTCTATTTTTGTTTCTACTTACTCTTTTTATGCAATTTTACAAGAAAAAGTTATAATCGCTCTATGAAAATTTACACAAAAACCGGCGACAAAGGTACTACTTCCCTATTCGGAGGGCAAATGGTTGAAAAAAATTCTGCGAGAATTAAAGCTTACGGGGAAATTGATGAATTAAACTCAATACTTGGAGTGATACTGGTCGATCTTTCGAAATATACCAGTCATCCTGAACGAAGTGAAGGATCTCAGGATTCTTCGCTTAAAGCTCAGAATGACCAATACAGAGAAGTAAAACAAAAGTTATTGAGAATCCAAGACGAACTTTTTGTTCTCGGCTCTGATCTGGCAACACCAGCTGATATTAAAACTAAAGTACCAAGAATCAAAAAGACTTTTGTGACCAGACTTGAAAAAGAGATTGATCAATGGGAAAAGGAATTACCAAAACTTAAAAATTTTATCTTGCCAGGAGGGAGTAAGGTCGGATCAAAACTCCACTTAGTAAGATCTATTACCAGACGCGCCGAAAGATCAATTATGACTTTGAGTCAGGCAGAAAAAATTAATAAAAATGCCCAAATTTACATTAATCGTCTTTCTGATTGGTTTTTTGTCGCGGCGAGGTATGTAAACAAATTGGAAAACATCAGAGAAAATATTTGGAAAGGTAGGAGTTGATTAGTTTGGTATGGCCCCTAACAGAACAGCACAGTTGAAAAAGATCCGCGATGAAATTTGGAACCTTTCAAAATCCCCTCTTTATAAATATCGCAAGAAAAATAAATACTTTCCGGTTATCGGTGAGGGCAATCATTTTGCCAAAATTATTTTTATAGGCGAAGCACCGGGCCAGCGGGAGGCTGAAACAGGTAGACCTTTCTGCGGGGCAGCGGGAAAAATTTTGGGTGAGCTTTTGCTGTCGATTGGACTTAAACGAGAAGATGTTTATATCACTAACGTGGTTAAGGATAGACCGCCCAATAATCGCGATCCAGAGCCTGAAGAAATTGAAATTTATGCTTCCTTTTTAGATCGGCAAATTTCAATTATTAAGCCAAAAATTATTACGACCTTAGGACGCTTTTCAACCAAATATATTCTGGAAAAGTTTAATTTGTCCGAAAAAAACGAGTCTATTACCAAGCTTCATGGAAAAGCTATTGACACAAAAACATCCTTTGGTGATATAAAAATCATTCCTTTTTATCACCCGGCAGTTGCACTTTACAGTGCAGGTAGCAGAAAAATACTTGAGGAAGATTTTAAAATTTTGAAGGAATTAATTTAAAGACTTTAACTGCACTTGCTCCAGCCGCAGGAGGGATTGATGCATTTGCGGCAGCCTTCTGAAAAAACTACGGGGCTGGAACAATCGGGACAAACCACAAATTTATTTTCGATAATTTTTTCCTCGTGGATACCGCTTGCCAAACCCGTATCAAGTTGATATTCTGCACCGCCGGGAATACTCATCTGGACATTATTTTGATTAGTTTTTGCTTGAGTTAAACCATTGGGGCTTTGGCCGTTGGCGGAGGTATGATTGGAAGAGTACTTGGCCTGGCCATTAGTAAGACCGTTGGTAACTACTTCCTGCTCTTCCTCAATTACTGGTAGTGGCAACTGTTTTGCTTTAACAATTTCCATTAATGATTTTCCAACCGCATCAAAAGCCGAAAAAACACTATCAGGACCAATACCATAAGGTGTACCGCAGGAAATTCCCACAAGATCGGAGGCGATTTCTTCTAATGAGGCTCCATATTTAAGGGCACGGGAAGCCAGTCTTCCAGTAACTTCGGCTGCGCCGGCAACATATCCGCCGGTTTTGCCAATCGTGATAAAAACTTCAATCGGTGCTCCATCGGAGTCGCGAAAAACAGAAGTATAAACATGGCCAACATCTGCCTTTTTGCGGACTCGCATGCCCCAAGCTTCGGTTGGTGTCGGTCGTTTTTTAGACAAATAGCCGGGGGTTCCTCCATTTTCTGGGCGTTTGCCGGCTTGCCCCGTACCATTTCGGTTCGGGGCGAGTTGATCGTAATATGATTTGTCTTTTTTAACCTCCAAAACTTGCTTGACTCTTGAACCATCCCGATAGATTGTAATTGTCCTGCAATCAAGTTCGTAAGTTAACCAATAAGCCTCCCTGACATCATCAACAGTTGCGCTATTAGGAAAGTTTATTGTTTTGGAAATACTGTTATCAGTATATTTTTGAAAAGCTGCTTCCATCCGAATATGATCGGCCGGGGAAATATCGGCAGCGACAACAAAAACCCTTTTGAGATCTTCGGGGATTTCTTCTAAGTTTTTTATTGAACCATTATTTTCCTCAACCAAGGCTAGAATATCTTCTGAGTAAATTCCTTTCTCTTTAAAGGCTTCCAGAAAATATGAATTGGTGTTAAAAAGTCTTTTGCCCTCAATTGTATTTTTAGCATAGGCAAGAGCAAAGTAAGGCTCAATTCCACTAGAGCAATCGGCAAGAAGAGAAATTGTTCCGGTTGGCGCAATAGTCGTTCTGGCAGCATTTCGAGGCCGAATTTCTCCCTTTTTGTCGTAAATAGAACCTTTAAAAGCAGGGAAAACGCCTCGAATTTTGGCCAAAGCGACACTGGCATTATCTGCTTCTTCTTGAATAAATTTCATAACTTTCTCTGCCAGCTCAAATCCTTCCGTTGTGTTATAACCGATACCAAGTTTGGCAAGCATGTCTGCCCAGCTCATAACACCAAGTCCAATTCTTCTGATTTTTGAAGTCATTTCATCAATTTCTTTGACAGGATATTCGTTCATATCCAAAACATTGTCTAAGAAATGAACAGAATCGTGGACAGTCTGTTTTAACTCTTCCCAATTAATCCCCTCCTTTTGCACAAATTTAGAAAGATTTATTGAACCTAAAGTACAAGCATCGTAGGGTAAAAGCGGTTGTTCCGCGCAGGGGTTAGTTGCCTCAATCTGACCAAGTTTTGGGGTCGGATTAGCTCGCGAACTATTAATTCTATCAATTAAAATCAGTCCCGGATCACCATATTGCCAAGCAAGTTTGGTGATAAGATCAAAAACTTTTTTAGCGTTAAGTCGATCAGTAACCTTGCCTGTGTGAGGATTAATCAAGTTATATCCTTCGCCTTCATTGGTCACCCGACAGATATCATAGAGTTTAACGACTGCTTCTTCGACCCTAACATTTTTAAGATCAAGATCTCTAATTAAATAGGCTTCTTTTATTTCTTCAATGAGATCGTCAACTTCTAAATCATTCTGGCTAAATTGGGTATCTTCTTTAACCTTTTCCATAAATTCTTCGGTAACAGTGATAGAGATATTGAAATTGGTAAGAGAAAACTCATCAACTTTGTGAACTGCGAATCTTAAGACATCGGGGTGAGTATAATGTAAAATTCCCATATTAGCGCCCCGGCGAACACCACCTTGTCTAATCTGAGAAGTTACATCATTATAAGCTTGAAGAAAAGCAACTGGTCCGGTGGATTTACCCTTTGACGTACCAATAATGTCGTCTTTTGGACGAAGTTTTGAAAAAGAAAAACCCGTTCCCCCACCCATTTTGTGAATCATAGCCATATCCCGCATGGTCTTAAGGATAGATTCCATATCATCTTCAACCGGCAAAACAAAACAGGCGGAAAGAGATTGACCAGTTTTGCCGGCATTAACTAGGGTTGGAGTATTAGGAATAAATTTTTGCTTAGCCATCAGTTCGTAAAAATTCCGAGCAGTTTCAAGATGGGTTTTTTTATCATGGTAGAGTAAATCGGCAGCAGCGATGTAATAGGCTATTCGCCAAAACATTTGTCGGGGTGTTTCAATTGGCTTACCTTTCTCATCACGAAAAGCATAGCGGGTCTTGGCTATGTAGGCGGCATTTTTAGAAAGTTTCGGTTCAAGAAAATTTTTAGGGACGGGGGGAATTTTACGACCAATCTTGCGTGCGTCTTCCCTAGTTAATCTTCGGTTTAACTTAACTTTTTTGATCATTTATTCGTAGAAAAGCTTTGCTTATTCGTAGAAAAGCTTTGCTTCTCTTTAAAACCTCTTGAGAGTTTCGTCAGTTCTTTTTCAAAATCCGAAATATCAGCAAATTGTCTGTAGACTGAAGCAAATCTGATATAAGCCACCTGGTCTAGTTTTTTTAATCTCTTAGTAACCAGCTCTCCGATTTTTTTACTCGAAACTTCACTAATACCGGTTTTTCTTAAATCTGCCTCAATCTCATCAATAATTTTTTCGATTTCCTGCGCAGAAACCGGTCTTTTTTCACACGATTTAATGATTCCGCTGCGCAGTTTAGCTCTATCAAAAATTTCTCTTCTATTGTCTTTTTTAATGACTAAAAGATCTAATGTCTCAACTCTCTCAAAGGTTGTAAACCGACGACCACATTTTTGACATTCACGTCTACGTCTGGTCGTTTTACCGTTAGTTCCTTCTCTTTTATCGACAACACGAGTTAGCTCGTGTGAACAAAAAGGACAAATCACACTACTTCCCTCACAAATTTATTAACTGCCCTGATCTTGAAAATGTCTGCTTTTGGCTGCAGGTTTAAAGTTTCACGAAATTGCCAAAAGCACAATATATTGTGGTCTAATTCTAGATTAGGCACTACATCTATGCTTTGTCAAGACCCTAAAACAGAAGCCTGGAGTGTAAATATAACCCAAATGAAACCCGAAGTCAATTAGAGAAGTTGGGCAAATCTTTCAATTCTTCTGAAATTCTTGAAGAAGTCCACTGTGGATCAAAAGTCAGTTCAACGGAAACATCCGAAACACCCTTTATCGATTTAATCTTGGAATTGATATCTTTAATAAAGTAGGATTCTAATGGACAACCAGGGTTGGTAAGAGTCATCAGGATATTAATCTTTGAACCTTCAATGTTAATACTGTAAATTAAACCTAAATCGACCACATTGATACCTAATTCAGGATCAAGACATTGTTTTAACTTTTCAATTACCTCATCTTGAGAGATCATACTCAAGAACAATCTACTATAGACTCACCTGATAGTCAAACTGCTTATATGGACCCCATACATATAATTGACTACTTTTAACGGTTGTTCTATTCTTACTGATAATAGAGGAAAAGGAGGTGATTTTTTATGAATCAAAAAAAGCTCGTTAACTTTCTTGGATTTTGGGTAGCCAATACCGTAGTAATTCTTTTGGCATCGGTAATTTTTGGCAATAATATCGTTTTAGGCAATGCTAATATTTCGAAATCTTTGGCAGCAATTGCTTCTGGTCTTATTACTTCCGCGGTATTGTTTTTAGTTCCCTGGATCGTTGCAAAAACCGGATACAAAATTAAAGACCGAAATATCTGGGCAGCGATATTTTTTATCGCTAATGTCCTTGTTCTTTGGATAATTAAAAGGCTGGCATTTGTTTCTGGTTTGGGAATTTCCGGTATAGTTTGGGTGGTGATTTTGGCAGTGATTATGCTTGCCGTTCAACGGGGAGTTGCTAAAGTCACCGGCGAGATGGTTATTTTGAAAAAATAGACTTACTTTAAAAGAGGCACTACCTTCTCAAAAAGTCTGTCGGCAGCAAGCTTGTGAACCATTTCGTTTGGATGTGAATCAAATGGTCCGGCTATCAGATCCTTACCATTTTTATCTTTGAGATCATCTAATAAATCAATCGTTTCCACGCCATTTTCTCGAAAGACATTATCCATCAAATTATGAATTTCCACAGCAGGATAATTTGGCCCCATGAAATAAATAAAAGGAAAGATGATTGTAATGACTTTTTTATTGTCATTTTTTAAATCCTTAATAAAGTCGGCGACCTCCTCTTTGTGTTGGCTAAGACGCTGTTGATCCTGATAACGATCCATGTCTGCAGTCCTTAAATCCAAGAAGACCTTTCGATATTTTGAATTGATCCTCCAATAAAGAAAGTCAAAAAAATATGATCTGTCAGAGAGAAATTCAGCAATTTTATCTTTTTTGCTCCCATTGACAATAATTGGGGTACCAGTACTATTTTGCGATGATTGAATATCGTTTAGAAAATATTCCCAAATGATGATATCAAAGTTTAAATCCTTAACACTGTTATATACTTGTATTTCTCCCTCGGTATCATATCCTGGTTTACCGAGATTATAGACTTCTACATTATAGCCCGCATTTTTCAGGTTCCTTTCTAAAATATTAGAAAATCGATCTTCAATATTCTCTATACCTCCACCGAAAGTAATAGAATCACCCAGAACCCCAATCCTTGTGGTTTCTTCTTTTTTAATGGGATTAAAATCGCGATCTCTAAAAAAATAGCTATTATAAACGACGTGTCTTGCCTGCCATTTTTGATTGACTTTTAAAAACCCCAAGCCGTCCGATTGATCATAGAAGTAGCGGAAGTAAGCTTCAAATAATGAATAGGTCAGAATGGAAATTAAAATAATAAAGATAATAGAAAGAGAAATTTTTTTCTTAGATTCGGAAATATTGGATCGAAAGATTTTATAAAATGCTACTAATGCAATAAGGCAGGAAATAAGTATTAATGTGAGATAAGGAAAGAAATCTCGCAAAAAATATGAGAGGTGTGCCCAGAGATTGAAAATCATTTTTCAATATTAGGGGGATTTTTAGGCTTTTGCAATCCCCAATTTCCAAGTGGAGGATAAATTTGTTCGAGTATAAAATAAGTACTCAACAGGAAAATTGTCTCTTAACTGACTATAATATCGATAAAGGATAAAAATGGATAAAAAAACACTTAGAAAATTTTATTTTGATAAGCGTCAGGCTCTTTCGCTGGGGCAAATAAAAGAAAAGAGCCAAATTATTAGTAAAACCATCCTCAACTTTTTGGAAATTCGCAAAAAAAACAACATTTCTCTTTATATCTCAATAAATAATGAAGTAGAAACTAAATCAATTATTGATAGTCTTACTAAAAAGGGGAAAAATATCTTCATTGCGAAATGCCCCGCAGGAAAAAGTAATTATTTTCTTTCGCAATTTACAAATTGGAACAATTTAGAAGAAGGGCCTAGAAAAATTTTACAACCGAAGGCAGCTAAAATTATCAATCCAAATCTCATCGATGTTGCCATTTTGCCCGGACTGGCATTTTCCAAAGGAGGCATAAGACTAGGTTATGGCAAAGGTGTTTTTGACAGGCTATTTTCAAAATCAAATGCAATCAAAATTGGTCTTGCTTATGATTTTCAAATTGTTGAAAAGTTACCCAAGGAAAAACATGATTTGACGATGGATTTAGTTGTCACTGAGAGTAGAATCTTGCGTATTGATTCTACTTAAGAGGATATTATTTCTTTTTGAGTTTCAGCAGTTCTTTATTGAGGCGATCTAAATCGACCAGAATCTTTTCAATATCCTTATAAATCGACTGAGTTGTTTTAAATTCTTCGTTGGCCCTAAGTTCCGAATGTTGCCCCTGGATATTTTGGCCAACCATAATAAGCGGCATCAAAAGAAGCTGAATGATGTTCCCTAAAAATAACAGGAAAGCAAACGGGAATGGATCAAAAGGTTTTTTGGTTAAAGATTGCCAAAGCATCCACCCAGCCATGATAATGATAAACAAGTAAACAGAGTACAGGGTGCCAATGGCGGTGGTGATAGTAAGTGCAATTTTGTTCTGGAATGTTAAACCTTGTTTATGCTTAACATTGACATTTTCTGGCTGGTGTCTTTTCTGAAGATAATCTTTTAAAACCTGCGCCATTTCCTGCTATTTTAACAAATTTTTATCAATTTAAATATATCATTTGCTTTATATAAAGTGTCTAAAATGATAAAATTTGTGGGCATTGCCGGATCGTCTAATGGTAGGACGACGGATTCTGGATCCGTCTATCTAGGTTCGAATCCTAGTCCGGCAGCTTCAATTCAGCCTCGTTTTTTGGCTATAAAACAGCGTTAAAAGCAAATCCGGTGAACATTATCCCTAAAGTAAGTATTGTTATATAAATAGCAAGTAGTTTTAGCTTTAATACTTTTCTCAAAATAATCATTTCCGGCAAGGAAAGAGCTGTAACAGCCATCATAAAAGACAGGGAAGTACCGAGGAGTAATCCTTTTTCAATTAAGGATTTAACGATAGGAATAGTTCCGGCAGCATTAGAATAAAGCGGTACTCCGATTACCACAGCTATGGGGACAGCAAACAGATTATTCTTTCCTGCAATATGAGTAAGCAAATTTTCAGGAGCATAGCCATGAATAATAGAACCTAAGCCAACTCCCAAAAGTACATAAGGAAAAACCTTTTTGATTAAGTCTTTGGTATAACGAAGCGAGTCTTCAGTCCTTTCTTTAATTGTCAGTTTAATTACCTGACTACTTTCATCTGCTTTAATTTTCCAAACATAATCTTCAACTAAATGTTCAAGTTTTAGCTTTCCTAAGATAAAACCAACAATAACAGCAATAGTTACTCCTGAAGCTATATATAAAAGGGCAATAGCAGGTCCAAAAAGCCCCAAGAGCATTACTGCTGCTACTTCATTAACCATTGGAGCAGAGATAAGATAGGAAAAAGTAACTCCTAAAGGCACACCACTTTCTACAAATCCAATGAATAAGGGTACGGCAGAGCATGAACAAAATGGAGTGATAATACCAAAAAGGGCAGCTAAGATGTTGCCGATAAATTCAAATTTCCTAGCTAAGACCTTTTTAATTTTCTCCGGAGGTGAATATGAGCGGATAAAAGTCACTAAAAAAATAATTCCAAAAAGAAGAATAAATATTTTTATACTGTCATAAATGAAGAAATTGACAGATTCTCCCAATAAAGAACCTTCTTCTAAGCCAAGTACACTGAAATTAAACCAGTGTGCAAACCACTGAACTGGGTAGAATATATCCATAATTTACTGACTAACAGCAACCTGGGTTGCAGTCACAATCTTTGTCTTTACAACAATCCTGATTATTAGCCTTTCCAGTTTTAATGGCTTCTTTTACCTTTTCAATACTTGGTACAAAACCAACCAATACTGGCTTACCATTTACCGCTAGTACCGGACTTTGCATAACACCCATTTCCACGATTTTGGAAATGTCGGTAATATATTCCACATCTTCTTTTAATCCGAGTTCTTTGACTGCTTGTTGTGTTAGTTCGTGCAACCTTTTACAAGTCGGACAACCTGATCCTAAAACTTGTATTTTCATAAGTTTATCCTCCACAAAACTAAATTTATTTAATAAATAGCAAAGAGAAAATCATTGTACCTACAATTGCCCACACGGCATTTTTCTTCAAAAACATCATCCATATAATAGTAACCAAACATATCAGCCAAGCTTGCCAGCTGATCAGAGACTTTAAACCAAATTGTAAAGCAACCGCGACCAGCAAACCGATAAACCCGGACAAAAATCCCTGAATAATTACTTGGACGATTTTGGCTTTTTTAACTTTAGCGTGCAGATCGGCAAGAGCAATGATAGCAATCAAGGAAGGCATAAAAACCGCCAATGTTGCTACAAGCCCACCTAAAATCCCCCAGACTTTATAGCCGATGAAGGTGGCGGTGATAAATACCGGTCCAGGAGTGACCTGTCCAAGAGCGATACCATCCACAAATTGCTTAGTATTCAGCCAATGTAAACCCTCAACAACCTCATGTTGAATCAAGGGGATAGTGGTAAAACCACCACCAAAAGCGAACATTCCGATCTTGAAAAAAGCCAGAAAAATCTGCCGCAGGACAGGAAAAACAGTTATGACAGCCACCAGAGCAACAACCAAAAGCAAGGGCAAATAATCTTTCTTCGTCAATCGCTCCGGAGTGATAATAATTTTATTTTGATGGGCCTCATTTTTCTCTAGGCGCTCGCCTTCAAATTCACCGGTAAAATAAAAAAGTAAAATCCCCAAGAATCCGGCAAGCAAAATCAAATAGATCACACTGGTATGCAAGAAAAAGATACCGGTGAAGGTCACGATTGAAATTAGGCCACCTTTGACATCGCTGAAATCAAGTTTCTTGAAGACGGATTTACCCAATTGGCCAATGGCATTAACCAGCAGCCCAACCACCAAAGCCCCCAACCCAAGAAAAAGTGAGCGGACAAAGGGCAAATTTCCATAGGTGAAGTAGACCCAGCTTAAAGTGAGTACTGCTACAATTGCTGGAGTAATAAACGAAAGAGGAACCAACACCCCACCCCAAAAACGCTGAAGTTTATATCCTAAATAACCCATGATACTGACTCCAGTTGCCCCCGGCAAAACCTGCGCTAGACTGAGAGCCTCCATAAATTCCCGTTCCGAGACCCACTTTTTTTCGTGGGAAAACGTTTTTTTCATCTGCGCCAAAATCGCCGGACCGCCGTAACCGATGGCACCGATATAAAAAGCGGCTTTACATATTTCTAATAATGAGGGATTTTTATTTTCTTCCAACGGTGACCTCCTTTTGAGAAATCTGAAATAGCAAATTGGTAATGTGTCTGCCTTTATCGGTTAGAGAATAGTAGACCCGTAATCCTCGTTTATCATCGATTACCACACCTATGTCTTTCAGATCTTTGAGATGGTGTGAAATAAGGCTTTGGGATAAATCAACATGCTCGATCAGTTCACAGACACAATGTTCTCCCTGACGTAGTATGCACAAGATCTTTAGGCGACTTTCTTCAGAAACAAGTCTCAATACACCCGATAACCTTGAAACCTGCTTAGATTCGGAAGTATCTGGAGAACAACAACTATATGAACTCATATTCATATAGTATATGGAGGCTACTAACTAATGTCAAGAACAAATATAGAAGTTACTGTTCAATTCTTATCGCTTTTCCTTGAATTATAGCTTGAGCAACCTTTTTATTGGCACTTCCTAAGAGTCTCGCAAATGTCGGCTGGGATATTTTCATTTTTTTCGATGCTTCAATTTGCTCTAAACCGTCAACCTCATACAGTTTCAAGGCTTCCAGCTCATCCGGCAACAGAATTATTTCCTCGAGTTCCCTTAAAGGGATTCCTCGAGGCTTGAAGTAATAGACATTTGGTTTAAACCGCAAACAGCGGGGTATTCTTGGTCTTGGCATATATTTTTGCTAAAACAATTAATACGCAGTGACCCCCAACCTAGCTCAAAAAAGCAGATCAGGGGGTCGCTTTTATTCTGCCTTGTCTACTTCTTGCTCTTCTTTTTTAATATCTTCAAGCTCTTCTTCCAGAGCTTTGCGATAGTCAACAAGAGCTTGTTTCCGGTCTTCCTTGTTTTGAGGAGGATTCCAACAGAAATACCTACCTAAACCTCGGTGGTGATTGTGATGTCTCCATCCCATTCCGGACCCACATGGACCAAAACCTCTACCTGTTCTTGGTCCCATTCCTCTTGGACCAGTTCCATCCTGTGCTGGCATATATTTTCATCTCCTTCCTTGAATATTGTATTGAATATGTATTCATAATACCATTAGGGATTATGGCACGTCAAGTCGTTATGAAACGAAACTTAGCAACTGCACAGATTGTTGGTAAACTAACTCAGGATACCTCACCATTTCAACCCAATCCAAAGTTCGGAAATCATCAACGACTCCCAGCTTTAATTTAGCTTCAAATTTTTAATAGTGGTATAATCTTCCAACTTTTAATATGACTCAAATTGAAAGGGTTAATCCGTTTTCACCAACTCCAAAATCTATCTTAGATAGATTACCTTTAATTGGAAGAAAGCGTGAGCTGAAACGTTTAGAGCGAGGTGAGGATCCGCTATCAATCCTCGTCATCGCGAAACTAATGGGTCATCTAGAAACCAGTGGTTTTACGGTAACTTATGTTATGGATAGAGAGTTATGGGCAGGTAATTCATTTGCTGAGATGACACATATTACAGATACTTCAAGTACAAATCAAGAACAAAGGGTAAGATTAAAAGGGAAAAATGGCAAATCGTTTCGAGTTAAGTTAGCGTCCAATCAGGGTAAAGAGGGTTCAAACATTACTATGAATTTACTTGAACTTGTCGTTAAAGACCACGTAGTTAACACAGGCCCGCAACGTTTAGTTGTATTTTACAAGAGTCATTTTAAGCCTAGTTTTTGGGGAAGAAAAGACAAACAATTTACGGGAAGGGATTTTTATGGAATACGCATCGTTGATGGTAAACACAACGGTACTTTTGGCCTCGGAGATGATGTTTACCCAGTTTTCCTACAAGAAGTTCTTTGTTCATCTGTCGATGTTGAGGCAACGTTAAAGGATTATGAAAGATTCGAACTTGAACGAGAATCCCAAAACACGCCCGGTAGTACAGCTATGACGAGCGTTCTTTGAAATAGGCAACCTGATGGATTACTAAGTTAGAAACTGTTGCGATTTCTGATAAACTAGTTCTGGATATTTAATAATCTCTACCCACTTTGCGGTTCACTTCATTTTTATTCAGTGTAAACGAAAATCATCAACTACTCCCAGCAATTTATCCACTATTTTTAGTAACTTATATCTTGGTAAAACCTGAGTTGGTTGTTAAGTTCTTTATTGAATGAGTTTATAAAGCTTGTGGTTAGCCAAACTGTTAGCAAAATAGAAATTATGGTAAGAAAAATCGCGACAAGACCAATTTTTTTTGATTTTTCATCTTGTTGCCTTAAATAACGAACTGCAGGCCAAAGTCCAAGAGGCGGAAGAAAAAAACTTATAATGTAAACTGTTAACTGCCTTGAGAGGGTTGTGGACGGGGGTTTATCTTTCAGCTTTTTTCCGCACTCCGGGCAAAAATAATCTGTTGATGAAATACCCGTTTTACAATTGGGACAAGTTAGCTGCGATTCCATGTCAGGTCTATATTACTACATTTGCCCAGTCCCCTTTTGGATTGATATTGCCAAATCTTAGTGATATATTTTAAGTGATATGAAAAAGGGAATGCATAACCCAGGTTCGGGAGCAATTTATGGTTTGGGTCTTATTGGCGCTTTAGTTTACTTTATTCAACATTCGACGACTCTCGGACAAGGACTTTTGGGTATTTTAAAAGCCCTTGTTTGGCCTGCATTGGTAGTATACAAACTGCTTGAGTTCCTAAAAATCTAGCCCCTAGACCAGCTTGCTCGTCTTCGTATATCCAATATAAGCGCAATGCTATCCGGTAAGTAAATTTACCCATAACTTTCTAATTCCCAGTGTTAAAATTAGTTATAATAAAAAATATGCTAAAAAATAGATACTTTTCAGGACTTACTCGGAACACTTTCCTTCTGGCATTTACCAGTTTTTTTGCCGATATTTCCACAGAAATGCTTTACCCTATTTTGCCGATTTTTTTAACCAGTGTCCTTTTTGCACCTGCTTCCATCATCGGTGTAGTTGAGGGTGTTGCCGAGGCAACACAGAATATTGTGCAGGGATTTTCGGGCTATTTTGCCGACAAAATTCAAAATAAAAAAACCGTGGCTCTTTTTGGTTATGGCCTGGCAGCACTTGCCAAGCCTTTTATTGGACTTTCCACCTTTTGGCAACAAGTTGTTCTGGGAAGAGGAATTGATAGGTTTGGGACAGGAACAAGGTCTGCGCCGCGAGATGCGCTTATTGCTGCTTCTGTTGACGAGAAAAACAAGGGGAAGGCTTTTGGCATTGAAGGGGTTGGCGATAATCTTGGTGCGGTCATTGGGCCTTTATTTGCTGTTTTTTTACTTTACCGATTAGATGTTTCTTTGCGCTCGATTTTTTATCTGGCTTTTGTTCCGGGTTTGGCGGCTTTTATAATGATTCTTTTTGTTGTTGAAACAAAAGTTTTGAAAACCGATAAAATAAAGTTGGATTTTAGCCGCTTACCGAAAAAATATTGGAAATATTTATTGGCAATAGCAATTTTTGGTCTTGGCAATTCTAGTAATGCATTTTTAATTCTAAGAGCAAAAAATATCGGTATTCCGATAGAAACAGCAATCCTAATTTACGCAGGTTTTAATTTAGCCGCTGCTCTGGCCTCTTTTCCTGCCGGTAGCCTTTCGGATAAGTTTGGGAGAAGAAACATTCTCGTTTTGTCTTTAGTTATTTTTACAATTGTTTATTTAGGGTTTGCCTACAGTAAAAGCTTTTTAGTTATTGGCTTGTTATTTGTTTTCTACGGAACATATCAAGGAATTTTTAGGGCAGTCGGTAAGGCAATGGCTGTTGATTTTATTCCTCAAGAACTGAGAGCTTCTGGGATTGGTCTATACTCTTCAGCCATCGGTCTTTCAAGCTTGGTGGCAAGTATTGTCGGGGGTCAACTTTGGGTGAGAATAAATCCAGCGGCAACTTTTATTTACGGAGCAATTTTTGCATTTTTGGGAGGAATTCTTCTGTTTTTGATGACCTCTAACAGGCTCTCTAATTGATTTTTCAAATTAACCTATAGTTTTATTGACTTTGTGCATGTTTTCTGATATAGTGAACAGTGGATTAGCAGATTAAGGGCGTTAATCTGCTTAACTTTGATCAGTTTTTTGATTAGACAAGATAAAGATAGAGCCTGACTTATATTAGTTTTGATTGCGTATCTTTTTCCCCTATTCATTTTACTTCTTCTTATTTAAGTAGATTAATTTCTTTAAATTAAATATGCTTGTTTCTCTAAAAAACATTTACCTTGACATTGATGGAGTAATTTTGACCCGAGGCGGAATTCCTGCACAGCACTTGGATAAATTTCTTGGATACATTTTAGATAATTATTCTGTTTTTTGGTTAACTTCCAGATGTCAGGGAGACAGTAAATACACGGTTAATTACCTTTCGCAATTTCTTCTTCCTGATACTGTTTCATTGCTTGAGAAGATAAAGCCAACAAGTTTTCGACTGGATAAAACAGAGGCTATTGATTTTTATAAGGGTTTTTTTTGGTTGGATGACGAAATCTTTGCTTCAGAAAAAAATACCTTAAACGAGCACAATAAATTCGATTCCTGGATTGAGATAAATCTTATAAGTAACCCCAATCAGCTGCTTAATTTGATTAACAGCAAACTTAAAATTTTTTCTGAAACAAAACCAGCAAAAGAAGTTAAAAAAATTGATAGTAAACTTAAATTTCCTCCGAGCAAACAAGAATATGGAAAGCTTTCCTTATAGTCAACTCTTCGACAAGCTCAGAATTAATAACCCCTCGACTTTACTCAGGGTCTATGACTAGTGCCAACTGAAAGAATTTAGCTAGTTTTTTGGAATATTCTAAGGAGCTTCTTTTACAGCGGTAGTACCTTTAAAAACGATTAATTTGTATCCTGTAAAATTCCAAACGAGTGAAAGTGCTGTCGCTAACAATTTTGCAACATTTGCCCAAAGCGTAGGGGATTTAATAATAACTGGAGGAATAAAAGTCGTGAATGTGTATACCACTCCCGTATTTATTGACAAACCAATTAGAGTGACAGCGGCAAATGTAACAAAATTAGATTTTTTATTTCCAGCAAAAACCCAGTTTTTGTTCCAAAAGTAACTATTGATAAGAGCCGTTGTAAAAGAAGTGGCATTGATAAAAATTATGCCTATTCCTGAAGTTATTTGAGTAAGACCTATTAGGAAATTAAGGATGCCAAAATCAATAGCGGTATTTAAAACACCAATTTGTGCAAATTTAGTTACTTGCCACAAAAATGGAAGCTTTTTAGCAATTACTGAGATTAAAAACATTCCAATTATAGAAACTGCAGGAAAAATTAAAAATAGTAATACTAAAGGAACAGGTAGCTTATCGTAAATATTAGTTGTTTTAAGTGTTGGATAGAGAAAAATTGACGTAATAAATGCAGTAAATAGACTGAAGCCTAGATCGTTCTTAGTCATGTATATTTCTATCTTAATTTAAAAAATCCGCAAATACAATTCTTCTAATCAGTCGTTCGACTTTACTCAAAGTCAATAATCAGTGCCAACTGAACGCAACAGTCGTTTTGCCTATTTAATCATCGATAAATTTCCCTTCGATGCCCTACTTTTAATATGACTATATTCCTCCCGTCAATATCAAATACGATTCTGTAATTACCAATACGCCATCTATAAGTACCTATTGTCAAATTGATGAGTTTTTTAGAGTAAAAGAGAGGATTTGCAGAGTATTCTTCGATTTTTTTCTTGATCTTCTTTTTAACAACTATGTCTAGTTTTTGAATATCTTTGGCTGCGGTTCTTGTGTATACAAGACTGTATGACATTAGACTTCGCCAAAGGCTTGCTCATGCGTCAGGATGTCACCTTTTTCGTACTGGCTGCGGGCCTTTTTAATACTTGCTACATACTTTTTATTCGCAAGCGCAAGTAAATCTTCAAAAAGATCAATATTAACAAGTGCTGACGTTATTTTTCCTTTTTTGGAAACTAATAAATAATCTTTCTTTTTATCCACTTGCTTGAGCGAATCTGCAAAATGATTTCTTAAAATAGTAGCATTTACAATAGTCATGTTAGAGTTATTTTAGGGTTATATTAGGTTAATATTAGCAATATTTTAGGTAAATGTCAATTAGCTTTGTATATTATAATTGTACATTTCAATTCTAAACCTCAGAATAAACTTTAAGGTTTACTTAAGTTTTTTGGTATAATCTTTTTCCATGAATGTAGATGGCAAAATAGCTATTGTTACCGGTGCTTCATCAGGAATTGGGCTGGCAACAGCCAAGCTTTTAACCAAAAATGGAGCGAAAGTTGCTCTTGTTGCTCGTTCAAAAGAAAAGCTTAAAAAATTATCGACCAATCTTTTAGATTCATTCATAATTAAAGCCGACATGACAAAGGGTGTTGAGGTGAAAAAGATGGTTAAAGAGGCAGTGGGACACTTCGGAAAAATTGATATTTTAATCAATAATGCCGGACAAGGATATGATGCCTCACTTGAGAATATTGATATCAAGACTTTTAACAGGCTTTTTAATTTGGATCTTATCGGACCACTAATTGCTATGCAGCAAGTTATCCCAGTCATGAGGAAGCAAGGTGGAGGGATGATTGTGAATATTAGTTCAGGCACGGCACTAATGTATTTACCCAACATGAGCGCCTATTCCTCTTTAAAAAGGGCGCTTGCCGGTATGAGTTTAACCGCAAGAGAAGAATTTAAAAAAGATAATATCATTATTAGCGTTGTTTATCCATACATTACGCTGACCGATTTTGAGAAAAATACGATTAAACATGGTGGTTTAAAATGGCCAGTGTCAGGCGAACGATCTTATCGACCTCCAGACACGGCAGAGTATGTGGCCAAAAAGATTTTAGAGGGAATCAAAAGTGAAGAAGCAGAAATATTTGCCCACGATTGGATGAAAAATTTACCTAAGAGAAATACCTGAGATTTTTTATAGAGCTACCTAGATTTTTTGAGAGCATTGTCGATTCGCAGAATGACTTCTTTCTTTGAAAGAACCGCGAGAGACTGATAAATGGGCGGCGTGTTGTCGGCAAAGACTGTTAAACGCAGGGTATTTTTGAAATCGGCAGGTTGCAAATGATTTTTTTCTATCCACAAGTCCAGTTTTTGACTGATTGATTCCTCAGCCCACTTGTCAATTGATGCAATCGCCGTTTGTACACTTTCGATTTTAGATTTTTCCGGCGATTTTTCTTTGCCTTTTTCAAAAAATATTGATGAATATTTATCAAAATCACCAAAGGTAGTCATTCGGTCACGGACCAGTTCTAAGATTTTTGCAAGTTTTTGGTCATCAACTTTTCTGGCATTTTTTGATATCTGTTTTATTTTTGGAAGGAGATTTGCGATTTGATACTTTTGTAGATATTTTTTATTAAACCAATTTAACTTTTCGATATTGAAAATTGGGCTATTTTTGTTAAGACACTCGAGAGAAAATTCTTTGATTAAGTCAGAGAGACTAAACAACTCTTGATTATTTTTGGGAGACCAGCCAAGAAGTGCTAGAAAATTGACAATGGCTTCAGGCAGAAAACCATTTGTCAAATACTCAAGGACTGATTTGGCCCCTTCTCTTTTTGAAAGTTTTTTCTTGTCAGGACCTAAAATCGATGGCAAATGGACAAATGTAGGTGGTTGCCAAGAAAAAGCTTGATACAAAAGAAGGTGTTTGGGAGTTGATGAAATCCATTCATCACCGCGGATAACATGGGTAATTTTAGTATCATTGTCATCAACGACTGAAGCAAAATGGTACGTCGGAAAATTGTCGGATTTAACTATCACGAAGTCTTCAAGAATATCGGAGGAGAATTCGACAGTACCACGAACACCATCTTGCCATTTGATTTTTTGATCTTTAGGAACTTTGAAATACCAGGCACCTTCATCTTGGTAAATCAAACTTTTGTCTTTTAGAATTTCAAGGGAATTATTATATAAGGCCAGTCTTTTTGATTGAACATATTCTTCATCCCATTTCAAATTAAGCGCCAGAAGACTCTCTTTTATTTTGGGAATCGAATCTGGCACCAATCTTTTTTGGTCAGTGTCTTCAATCCGAAGAATAAATTGGCCATTCTTATTTTTGGCAAAAAGGAAATTAAAAAGGGCAGTTCTAATGTTACCGATATGTGGAACTCCTGTTGGCGAAGGAGCATATCGAACTCGAACAATAGACATGATAAAATTGTATCATTAATGACTACGCTGACTGAAACTGCCATCTTCTCAAGAAAGTTCCTTATTTGGGTCATCTCTGGAATTGGTTTAATTATCATCCTCGTTCTTTTACTAACCCTTGGCGGGACTATTAAAAATATACTGCTGCCTCCTAAGCCACCGCCGGCAACTGTGGCTTTTGGTAAACTTGCGAGACTTGATCTTTCTGAAGGAATAAAGTCGCCAGTAGGGATTACCTATTCGGTAGAAACAATTAAAGGGGAGCTTCCATCGTTGCCATCCACAATCAAAGTCTTTGCAATTCAACCTGAAGAATCTTCATTCGGAGCATTGGAAAGAACAAAAATTACTGTTGCCAAAATTGGGTTTAACCAAAATCCAAAAGAGATTTCGGGAAACACTGTCAAATTCCAAGATACAAAAGAAGAAGATAGAATTTTAACCATTGATATTGCCAGTGGTAATTTTCAACTTGAAAGTAATTATTTAAATAATCCTGAAATTATTTCGAGCCGGCCTAAGTCGATAGATGAAGCAATTGAGATAGCATCTACTTTTTTTAGCAATTTTAACATTAATAAAAATGATTTCCCGAAAGAAAAAGTTGATACATTTAAATATCGTCTTGATGGAATAAGTCTTACAGAAACCCCGGCTCTTTCAACTGCAAATCTAGTAGAGGTTAATTTTAAAAGAGCGGATCTTGATAATATTAGTGTTGTCAGCCCTCAAGAAAAACAGGCACCACTGGAAGCTTTAGTTTCTAAAGATAAAGTTGTAAAAGCCCAGCTTTCTCAATTATTTGTTAAAAAAAATGAATTTTCTACTTATCCTTTAAAAGGCACCAATAGGGCATTTGAAGATTTGAAAGCAGGCAGAGGAACATTTAATAAAAACTTAAAAGGGACAACTTTTCCAATTCGAGATGTAACGATCGCTTATCTTGAAACCAAAAACCCCCAGGAGTTTTTACAACCTGTTTATGTTTTTAAAAGCGACGAGGGTTTGGCGGCTTACGTAGCAGCGGTTGATGATGTCTGGGTTAAGGATTAAGCCAGTGGTGATTGGCAAAAGCCCATTCAATAAGCTGCTTTGATTCCCCGAAACGATCGAGAGACCCTAAAATTGCCACAATAATAGTGTTACTTTGGCGCGTAGTTTTGGTAAGTAAAATCTCCAGAGATCCTTCTGTTTGGCCAGTTTTTACACCTTCGATTCCTTCAACTTGGCCTAAAAGTTTATTGACATTCTCCAAATAATAAGTTTTTTGGCCGGAAATATCAGTTAGGTTTACACTGGCAATTGCGACAATCTTTGAAATTAGGGGGTTGGAAACGGCAACTTTTGCAAGTTTGACAAGATCACGAGCAGTTGAATACTCCTCTGGATCATCAAATCCGGCGGGGTTGGTAAAATAGGTATTTGCCATCTCAAGTTCTTTGGCTTTTTGATTCATTGAATTAACAAAATGGTCGTAAGAATCTGAACAAGAATATGCAAGCGCATAAGCAGCGTCATTGCCGGATGAGATCAGTAAACCATAAATTAGGGTTTCAATGGTAACAACATCACCCTGGGAAAGACCCATTTGAGTCCCCTCTTTCTCGACATTATTAACCCTAACTGGCGTTTGCACAGAACAGCGTTCAAGAGCAACAAGGGCTGTCATTAATTTAGTAGTTGAGGCGGGAAGATGGCGGACATCCGGATCTTTTTCAAAAAGAGTAATGCCAGTCTTAGCATCAATTACGATTGCCGATCTTGCTGAAATTGGCGGAGGCTTTTGAAAATTGTCAGTCGGCATAGGATAAGGATAAAGTTTTGGAAGATCGCCATAAACTTGAGGGGTTATATTAAACTTAGATTGAAGATTCGAAAAATTCTTTAACCAGAAAAAAGCAAAGATTAGAGAAACAATGGTTACGGTAACAAAAAATGGGCGCATGGAATTAGACAACTTTGAGTCTAAGCTCTTTGAGGCTTTTTTCGTCAATCTCGGAAGGTGCATCCATAACTGAAGTCTGACCTGAGGAGCTAACGGGAAAGGCAATCACTTCTCTGATATTTTCTTCATCGGCAAGTAACATTACAAATCGATCAACGGATGGCGCCATGCCCCCCATTGGTGGTGCTCCGTATTTAAAGGCGTTTAAAAGATGTCCGAATTTTTTCTGAACTTCGGATGGTTTATAACCCATGGCAGTGAATATCTTTTCCTGGATTTTGGAATTAACAATCCTAATGCTTCCACTGGCTAACTCGTAACCGTTACATACTAAATCATAAGCCTGGGCTTTAATCTTGCCAAGCTCCTTGGTGTCGAGGAATTTTAAATGTTCCTCTTTGGGCATGGTAAAAGGGTGGTGCATACTATCCCACCTTTTTTCTTTTTCGTCCCATTCATACATTGGAAAATCGACAATCCAAGCGAGGGAAAGGGTGTCTTTATCATTTTTATTCTTGCGCAAGTCTGGCTTGTCGGTACCATATTTTTTTATTACTTCTTCATAAGTAAATTTTGGGAAAGGTTTCTGGGCAATTTTTTTCTTTGTGAGATTTTCAATAATAGCGCAAAATAATCTTTCGACTACATCTAGAATTTCTTCTTGTGAGGCAAAAGACATTTCCATATCAAATTGGGTAAATTCCAGTTGTCTGTCTGCCCTTAATTCTTCATCTCTCAAACAGCGGGCAATCTGATAATATTTCTCAAAGCCCGCGACCATTAATAATTGTTTGTACTGCTGAGGGGATTGAGGAAGGGCATAAAATTTTCCAGGTTGAAGTCTTGAAGGTACCAAGAAATCTCGGGCACCTTCAGGTGTGGCTTTGGTAAGAATTGGAGTTTCAACCTCTATAAAGCCTTCATTATCTAGCCATTGGCGAGCAAAATTAACGACCTGATGTCTGAGTTTTAAGTTTCGCTTTAAACGAGAACGTCTTAAATCTAGGTAACGATATTTGAGTCTTAATTCTTCTTCAATTTCCCGTCCGTCGGTATCTATTGGAAAAGGCAGGGTTTCAGAACGGTTTAAAACCGTAACCTTTTCCGCTTCAATCTCAATTTTGCCTGTTTCAATTTTAGAGTTTACCAATTTGGGGGGTCTTTTTTTGACCTGGCCTTCAATTTCGAGCACATATTCCGGTCGTAATTCTTTTGCCTTTTTGTCACAAACGACTTGAACCAATCCCGATCGATCCCGAAGATCTATGAAAATCAATTTCCCATGGTCGCGGCGCGTTTCAACCCATCCCTGAAGCTTGACAATCTGATCTATCTTACTTTGACAATCAGTTGCTAGTGTTCGATTCATGATTTTCATTCTAACTTAATTAGACTGGACAATCAAAATTTATTGGGAAAATAGGAGAATTAACTGTTGATTACCAAATCTTTTATTTTAAGTTGTATAGAATTATTTCCGTTAAAGCGATCTTCGGCTAAAGTATAAACTAGGTCGGTTGAGTAACCTGGCCTAATTTTGGATCTTTCGTTCCCCATGTTAAAACCAATTACTGAGAAACCATCGACTTGAAGCTTTAGGTGGTCGCTTTTTTGACCCACACATCTAACATCCTCAACCAGCATATTTCTGGTTAAAAAAAGCGGCTGAGGATTACCAACGCCATAAGGCTCAAATTGACTAACAATTTCTAAAGTTTCTTTGTTAATATCTTCTGGTTTTAATTCACATTCAATAGAAAGCTCTGGGATCAATAATTCCTCTGCCAATCTTTCCTTGGCATATTGATTAATACTTTCGGAAAAATTTTGGATATAACAAGTTTTGATGGTAAATCCGGCTGCCATCGGATGCCCTCCACTATCGGTTAAAAACTCGCTTGACGAGTGAATTGCTTCGGCAATATTAAATCCTTTAATCGAGCGAGCAGAACCCTTGGAATAGACTTCGCCTTTTGATATAACAATCATTGGTTTATGAAATGATTCAACCAGACGTGAGGCAACTAAACCGATAATGCCTTCATGCCAACTCTCATCGGCGATCACCGGAATAATCTGATCTTCTGATACCATATTTATCGCATGGGCTAAAGTTTTTGATGTGAGGTCTTGTCTTTTGGTATTTGTTTTAGAAAGAAGTCGTGCCAGTTTATCCGCCTGATCACGTTTTTTTGCACAAATAAGTCTTAAGGAATCAAGAGCATGCTCGATTCTGCCCATGGCATTAATTCGAGGAGCTAAAATATGACCTGCCTCGTAAGTACCAATTTTATGAGTCAGTGATGTGGTTTTTAAAAGAGCCAGAATCCCTGGTCTTTTTGTTTGTGAAAGCTTTTCGAGACCCAATTTAACAATCGCCCGACTTGCGCCTAGAAGTGGAACCAAATCTGCAACAGTGGCCAGAGCAGCTAGTTCCAATTTTTCAAATAAACAATCCTCATAAGAAGGCTTCAATTTTTTAACAATTTCCCAACAAAGACGCCAGGTAACTCCGGCTCCGCATAAATCAATTGAGTGGACAATGGCTAAGGCATTGGGAAGTTTTTGGGGAAAGATGTGATGATCAGTGATAATTACGTCAACACCAAGACTTTGGGCATGATCAATTTGATCAACTGCAGCTACACCATGATCAACTGTAATAATTAGTTTTGCATTTTGCTTTGCTAAATTGGAAATCGCCAGGTTCGAAAGTCCATATCCTTCCTTTATTCTATGGGGTACATATGGTAGGACGTTGGCGCCTAAATCAAAAAGAGTCTCCCAGATAATTGCCGTGCCGCAGATTCCATCTGCGTCATAATCGGAATAAATAATTATTTTTTCATTGTTTTTTATTGCTTTTGAAATTCTCTCAACGGCTTTTTCTGTATCTGTGAGTTTAACTTCTAAAATTTGTTCCAGCTTCGGATTAAGAAAGTCATCGAGTTTCTTCTTTGTAACCAGTCCCCTATTTTTAGCTAAGATTAAGGTGAGCCAATTTTTGTTTTTTTTATTGACGGAGCCGGAGATCAATTTCCAGATGTTTGTTACCACCAAAATATTCTATCAGGAAATATAAATACCTGCTTAGCTGATATAATTCTAGTAAATGACTAAAGAAATCGAAAAAAATTTGCAAGCTTTGATAAAAGCCGGTTTTGATGTAGCTATTGTTGGTGGTGCAATCAGAGATATTTTGGCCAAAAAAGAGGTCAGCGACTGGGATTTTGCAACTAGTGCCAAACCTGAGGAAATTTTAAAAGTTATCAAAGGATCCTTTTATAACAATCGATTTGGGACGGTCGGAATAGCACTAAAGGTCCAGAGACCAGTTGCCAGAGACCAGAGACTAATGGTTCAAATTACAACTTACCGGACTGAAGAAAAATACACTGATAAACGTCATCCGGATGTAATTATTTGGGGTAAAACATTAGAGGAAGATTTATCAAGACGCGATTTTACGATTAATGCAATGGCATTAAAAATTGAAAATGGAAAATTGAAAATTGAAAAAGACAATTCTCAACTCTCAATTCTTAACTCTCAATTAACTCTGGTTGATCCTTATAGTGGACAAAAGGATCTCAAGAAAAAAATCATTCGAACGGTAGGAAATCCTGATGACCGATTTAAGGAGGATGCACTGAGACTTCTGCGGGCGGTCCGATTCGCCACAACGCTAGATTTTAAGATTGAAGAAAAAACGGCGTTAGCAATCAAAAAAAATGCTAAATTGCTTTCCAAAATTTCCGGCGAGCGGATTCGCGATGAACTTTTTAAGATCTTAGATTCTGAAAATGCTGCTGACGGAATTCTCCTGTCAAAAGAACTTGGATTGCTTGAGGTATTTTTTCTAGAACTTGATGGGTGTTTTAATATCGAGCAAAAAAGCCCTAAGCGTCATCACATTTACGATGTAGGGACCCATTGTGTAATGAGTCTGAAGTATTGCCCTTCAAAAGATACTCTTACCCGTTTGGCAACTTTACTTCACGATATCGGTAAGGCCAAGGTGGCTACAGTCACCGAGGAAGGAGTTCGAACTTTTCATAATCATGAAGTAATTGGTTCAAGACTTGCCTTAAAGATTGCACAAAGACTGGGTCTTTCCAAAAATCAAAGAGAAAAACTTTTCAAATTGGTTCGCTGGCACCAATTCAGTGTTAATGAAAATCAAACAGATAAGGCCCTGCGACGATTCATTAAAAATATTGGAGTTGAAAATATCGAGGATATGATGGATTTAAGAATTGGCGACAGGCTTGGTGGCGGACTACAACAGCCGGAAAGCTGGCGTCTAAAACTTTTTAGAAAAAGACTAAAGGATGTTATGAAAAAACCTTTCACGGTTGCCGATCTTAAAGTTAACGGATATGACGTAATGAAGATTTTAAATATCAAACCCGGGCCAAAGGTCGGAGAAGTTTTAGAGACACTTTTTGAGGAAGTAACTGATGATCCAAAGAAAAATAAACGAGAATATTTACTGGAGCGAATCAAAAATAATTATTCCTTGTCGAAATTATCTAAACCGAAAGAAACAAAGCAATTCCAGAGTTGAACTTTCATCCATTGATTTTCTCCTGATAGATCTAGACACATAGGGAAACCTTCTTCCATTTGATGGGAAAAAGTTTGAATTAACACTAATCTCAAATCTTTCTCTAAGTAGACTCAGACCTTGTTGGCATCTTTGAACAGTTAGCCTTGATTGGTCATCCACTGTTAAATTCTTCACTATGAAAGTAAAGAAAAGCGAATCAGTTGTTTTTATTCGTTGTAGGGCGATCCCTTCGATATTAACATCGCTTGCCAAAACTCCTAAAAGGACTCCTACGGGAAGTTCTTCTTCAGAAACTAACAAGTCTGGATTGTTATTTGTCTGATTTACATAATCTTCACGTTTGAGAATGACTGTCTTTTTGGGCTTGACACCTGCTTCTTCTAAAATTGCTAAATCCCTAAGTTGCCCTCTTTCCGTCATGAATCGATTTTTATTTGTTTTTCTTCTTAAAATTTTGCCAGACGACCAGAAGTGGTGAGGCGTTAAAGATTGAGGAATAAGTACCAGAGGTGATACCAATAAGAAGCACCAGGACAAAAGTTTTTATCGAGGCTCCACCAAAAAGGAAGAGGGCTAGAAGTACAAAAATGACTGTCAGTGATGTTGAAAGTGATCTGCCCATCGTCTGCAAAAGTGAATGATTAACCACTTCTTCAAAAGAAAAATCATATTTTTTGAGATTTTCGCGGATTCTGTCAAAAACCACAATGGTATCGTGGACGGAAAAACCAATCACTGTTAGAAGAGCCGTTATAAAAAGCGAGTCCACCTCGATGGCAAAAAAGTGACCAAGGATAGCAAAAATTCCAACAACCACAATAATATCGTGAACTAAAGCAATTATTGTACATACCCCAAAGGAAATCGATGAAGCTGGCTTTGGTACTTGCCGAAAAGCCCAAGTAATATACAAAACAATAGCCAAGATTGAGATAGCCACTGCTATAAATGCCTTTTGGGCTAATTCTTTAGAAATAACTGGCCCAACAGTATCAAGACGAATGTCCTGAGTTTTCCCAAAGGAAGAGGAAAGTTTACTTTTTAAGTCGTTAATTTTTGCTTCATCACTAACTTTCATCCGTACCAGGGCCGAATTTTGGGAAGTTAAAGCAACTGAGGAAACTTCCACTTGTTCTTGATTAAAGAATTGCTGGATTTGTCCTCTTTCAATTTTTTCTTTCTCAGCAAATTTAATTTCCCAGAGGGTTCCGCCGGCAAAATCGATTCCCAATTTTAAACCCCAAATGAAAAAGGCAACAATGCCAGGGATTATGATTAAAAGAGACAATGCAAAAAACCAATTTCTTTTTTTTATTAAATTCATATCTTCCTCACCCAAAAAACTCTAATAAATGTTCTTGTAACAGTGATTGCCGAGAACATTGAAACTAAAATTCCAATTGCAAGAGTTAGAGCAAAACCTCTGATCGGACCTGTACCAAATTGAAAAAGAATGGCGGTAGTGATCAGTGATGAAACATTAGAGTCGCGAATTGATGACCAAGCTCTATCAAAACCAGTAAAGAGGGCGTCGTGTTTGGGTTTACCCCATCGTAGCTCCTCTTTAATTCTTTCAAAAATTAAAATGTTAGCATCCACAGCCATACCAATGGAAAGAACAAATCCGGCGATTCCAGCCAAAGTTAAAGTTACGGGAATCAATTTGAAAATTGCAAAAACAGTTAAGGTATAAATAACTAGCGCAAAATCAGCAAACAATCCAAGAAGTCTATAAGAAAAAATCATAAAAACGGCGACTGAAGCAAGACCAATGGCGGTTGCAAAAATACTTTTTTTGATTGAATCTGTGCCAATTGTCGGCCCAACTCTTGTTTGACTTTCAATTTTAAAAGGCACAGGAAGCGCTCCAGCATTAAGCTGGATTGCCAGGGACTTTGCCTGATTTGCATCGAAGTTACCGGTGATTTGGGCGTTACCATCTACAATAACGGCCTTAACGACAGGGGGTGGCCAAGATATTGGTTCGTCATCGAGAAACATGGCTAGAGGTTTTTCCAAATTGTTCGTCGTTATTTCTTCCAACTTCTTAGCTGCATCACCTCGAAATTCAAGACTGACGACATAACCGGGAGTTTTAGGATCTTTACTTGGTTGGGCTATGGCGCGTTTTAAATCGTTTCCGGATAAACCCGAACTTTCAAAATAATCCGGCATTGCCCCAAAGGTCGCTTCTGGTGGTAAATTAGCCTTGAGAGTTTTAAATTCTAAATGAGCAGTTTTTTTACAGGCATCGATTGCTTGCTCTACATCCGTTACGCCCGGTAATTCACAAATCAACCTATATTGCCCTTGCGTTTTAGCTGTCTGGATTACCGGTTCCCCTACTCCTAATGCATTAATGCGGTTTTCGATAATATTTTTGGCTGATTCAAGAGCGCTATCTCGATCTGCTGGCTCAATTTTTGACATATCAGCTGATAAAGTAACCTGAACCCCTCCTGCAAGATCAAGCCCTAATTTTGGTTCTAAATCTCTTTTCAAAAATTTAGTATTTATTTGAGGATGAGAAAATTCTCTGCCTTTGAAAACTATTTTGGGAAGATCAATATAAAACGAAATAACTGTTAAAAAAATAATAAATAAAAGGATTCGTCTTGGTTTTTTACTCATCGGAAAAATTGTTAATTATAAATCTAAAATTTAATTATATCAGCAGATTATCTATATGATATATTTTTTTCGCTTCGCTCTAAAAATTATACATTAGATTGTAGTGGAAGTTTGAAGTAGCTGATAAAGAAAGTTTAAAGTTTGACCATTTCCTCTTCGTCACCGATGAGCATAACCCGGGGCTTTGATAAAATATTCATTACAAAAGGATCTCTGCGGTTCTTACGGAAGTTAAACTCCTCTTCGGTCATCGGTGTAAAATTAATTTCTCTGTTTCTGCGCGCTTCTTCTTCTCGAATAATCGCGCCGAGTTCCGGCAGAACAATTGTCCCGACAACAAAAAGGTCTATATCATTCTGGGCATACGGCTTACCCTTAACAAATGAATTTGAAAGCATTGCATATTTTATTTTGCCAAGTTTCCCCCGATTAGCAAGAATTGCCCCACCCAAACCAACGTTTTTGTTAACTATTGAAAGAAGTTCCGAAAAATAAACAAAGTCTCGTCTAACTGAATAGAATCTTCTATTGGCGCGCCATTCACTGGAAAGGAGCCCTGTTTTTTCTAGACGAGCCAGTTCACGTCTAACAGCATTTATTTCTTCATCTACCCGTCTGACAATTTCTCTAACGTGGTACATTTGGCCGGGATCACCCAAGAAAAGTTCAAGAATTTTTACCCTTACTTTTGAAATTAAAATATCAATCAGCATATTAATAATTTAAATCGAAAAATCATAATTTGATTTCGATCGTTGATTCAGTTTTAAAATATGGACAGAAAAGCAGGCAGAAAAGGATATTAATATCCGACATTGTTACCGACAGGAATAGTTTCAATCCAAATAAGACCCCTATCGAGTTTGATCTCTTTCCCTTGGCTATCAACATATTGAGTCCTTGATGTTCGATCTTTTTTAATCCATTTGCCTTTGATTGCCTTACCATCCTGAAAAATTAGAGCATTTCCAGAACCGGTAGTACCGTAAAGAAGATGGCCATCGGGATAACCATCGTTAGCGGTCTTTTCGACCTCAAGTTGGATTATTATATTTTTTGCGGCAAGCTGTTCATTAGTGACCGGATCAATTTGGGCTGTTTCTCCGTGATAACGAAGATAATTGTTGCTCTGTTTGTCATACTTCCAAGTTACCGTATAATCTGGAGTTTGACTCCAAAATGGAACTGTAATCGGTTTTTGGTCTCCCCTTTCGGTAAGCTGAGCTTCATCCTTAAATTTCCAAGGTACAAACTTTTCATCCCATTTCTTACCATCCTTATCTTTAGGGCCATAGTTTCTCTGATTTGCAGCCTCCCAAAGTTTTGTGGTGGTTGAATGGACATTATGAGGAGCAAGTTTGTCAGTGCCTCTCCAGAACGTTGGGAATCCTAAACCAAACTGATCCATATCAAGGATTCCGTAATCTCTTATCTGACCTAAAGCATCTGCGGGGCCAGGAGTATTAGCGCCACCGACGTGTGCGTACAATGCATCGTATTCCGAAACCCAATCTAAAAAGTATGTCCGAGCGCTTCTTACAGGAGCGATGTCGCCGGAATCCTGGCAAAGATAAAGTGTTAAAAACCTTGTGATTCCACCTTCAGCGACTGCTTCATAAATAATATCGGCTCGGGACAAACCTAAAGTCGGCCTTGCATCAACATGATTCTCAACCATCACACCTAGAGGTCTTCTCTGGTTCCATTGATCCTGTCTTTTTTGGGTGTATAAAACACCATTTAATGGACACTCTTTATTCTTAGCGCCTTCATCAGAACCTGAAGTGACATCCGTCAAACTACCAAACGGTGTTGAAATATTTACTGGTCCTTTCAAAACAGCATTAAAAATCATGTAGGAAATGCCAGCAGAAAATGCATATATCAAAATTGCAGCACTTAAAATTAATAATAATTTTTTCTTCTTCAAGTTTGATTTTTACTACGTTTACGTAAACTAAACGTAGTGGGCAGCTTTTTCGACTACCTCTTTTTCCTCCTTCGAAAATTGATGACTTGCCGCTTTTGCGCCGGTAACTTTTTTGGCATAAACTCGAGTATCCCCTCTTGAATGCAATGATGAAATCACAAGTCCGTCATTGGCACTGTCAAGTAAAGCAATTGCAAAACTTTGATCGCCTCCGGTATCCTCGAATGGATTGTAACGTAACAGTGCGTACTTTGAAAAATTCTTCTTTTGAGCTTTTTCGATTTTAACTATCTCCGTTAGAATTTCAGATATTTGCTTCGTGGTTAAATTTTGCTTATCGATAATATCTTCTAAAATTTGGCCAAGATTTTGATTCTTCGCTCCTCTAGCTATTTTTCGGTAATGCCCAATAGTTCTAATCAGAAAAAAACTTAAAATTGCCAGCCAACTAATTAGGGCCAGTCCTATGTAATCCGTGGCTTTAAGTTGTTGCCACCACATTTAACAATCTTGTTGAATAAATTTAGTACCCCTTCTTTTACCATGCACGTATTAAAATTGTCAATCCCGTCATACAAATATGTTAAGATATTGAAGGAAAATGCCATTTAAAACCAAAAGACAAAAAGTTGCTGCTTCCCAACGCCGCTTTACTTTTGTCGATAAAAATCTTGTCAACTACCCCTCTGCGAAAGAACAAGTGGTGAAAGAATCAACCGGACAAACAGATGCTACCATTTCATCATCTTTCAAATCAGAAAATAAATCGACAAAGAGATCCGTCGAAGATTCCGGGCATATTGAGAACGATTATCAATATGTTGCACATGATCTTGTTAAAATTATCCTTTTGGCTGGTTCTATCATTGGACTTCAACTTATTCTTAAATTTTTCTTCCGGGGTTGACTTTAGCTTCAAGCCTATGCTATGTTTGAGGCTAGTTGAAGCTAGGTAGCCTCAAACTAAACCTAGACTTTATAAGTAACTGCCGAAGGAGGTGATTTATAAGAATGGCTACGATGTACTGCGTTAAATGCCGCGCCAAGAGAGACGACCCTAATGCTCAGAAAGTCACCATGAAAAATGGCAAGCCAGCAATGAAGGGTAAATGTCCAACCTGCGGAACAACGATGTTCAAAATCGGCGGCTAGGCAATTTATTCAATTGTTTATTGGCTTAGGAAAACCCCAGAGATACTTAAATTTTCAAGTTATCAAGGGGGTTTTTCTACAGAGTTTTAGCCTGAAAGAAGACTAAATATTAAGTGTGGAATACCATAAAGAAACTTAAGTAAAGGTTCAGGATAATTTAATTTGGAATAAAGATTTAAAAGATCATCCCCTAAGGAATTTTTCTCAAACTCCCAATTAATTTGTGCAGCCTGTTTCGTTTGAGGAATAACGGAGATCTTTATCTGACTGTACCCTGCTTTTTCATTGGCAGATAAATTCGCTTTTTCAACATCAAGCGCAGAATCCAGAGATTGTTTATCAGTAATTATTGCCGGTAAAACTTTATTAAAAAGACTCACATCACTGCCTTCTGGCATTTCTAAAGTTGCCTGCAACTTGTTTTGATTTTTAGAGAAAGCAGTGGTGAATCTAAATTTGACTCCAGTGACTTCATGCTCAAGTGTCTCCATCTCCCAAAAGTAGTTGGTTTCATCAAAACTATAAGCTGGGGGAAGAATTCCTTTGGGTACACTTACAACCGAAGTAAATTTCTCGACGAGTTTGCGATTGATTTCCTCGGTAGTTGGTTTGATGATTGCAAAACTAATAATTACTGCTGCAACTATCGCGAAAATTAAAACTACAAAGATAATTACTGTCGAAATTATTACAATTTTCTTCACGACTTTTATTGTATTATAAACTTCCGAGGCCTGAAAGACCTCGATTTTATTTGGTTTTAAAGAATTTTAGTATTAAAATGGCACTTGTGAGAAAAACAATTAAAATTTCTAAAGCTTCAAAATCAGATTTTTTAGCTTTTTACAAATTTTTCAAAAAGAGCTTAAAAGGAAAACTTTTCCTCTATTCGGACAACAGTATTAACTACATTCTCGATGCCGGCCTATCCAAAAATTTATTGAAAGAGGAAATCTTAAATGGTAAAAGGCCACTATATCTGGCATATTCAAACAGTAAAATAGTTGGTTATCTTTTGACAACGAAAACATATGGAGGTATTGCTTTTGGCCATTGGCTGGCCGTTGATCCTAAACATCAAAAACAGGGTGCTGCTTCAAAGCTTCTGTCGCGATGGCAATCAGAGGTACCTAAGTATGGTACTCATAAGGTGTGGCTTTGGACAACCAAGAATAATATTGATTTCTATAAGAATAGAGGGTTTGTCTTAGGCGGAGAATTTCCTGATAGTTTTTTTGGGTTGGATCATTATTTATTTTATAAGACTTTGCGCAAATCAGACGAGAAAAAATTTCTTGGAGAATATTTGAAGGCGAAGAAAAAGAAATAGTCTGTGTCACTTGATAGATTGTAGTAATAATCCTAAAATATAATTAGTGGCTATCGTTAATTGGTTGAAAAGTCATAAGCTTGTTTTTGTACTACTTCTTATTATCCTATTTCTACTTTTTATATTATCCGGTGGTGTTTTAAGGAGTAGAACAACATCCCGGTCAATCAGTCCGCCTTCAACCGGAATAGGATCGACGAAGACAACTCCGGGAGATATACCTTCTTCGGGTTTAAATCTTCCGGAATTTTCGCAAGAAGCTCCCCTATCTACAACCACTGATAGCGAACGAATAGTTGTTAAAAATTCCAATCTTTCCCTATTGGTAAAAGATGTAAAAGCTACTGGTGAGAAAATTATTGACCGGGCTAAAAGCATTGGAGGCTATATGGTTTCGGCCTCCTATAACAGACCCAACGAATCACCATTTGCAACCATCACTATTAGAGTTCCAGAAGATAAGCTTGATGAGTCACTTAATTTTTTTAGATCACTTGCGATTAAAGTCACTAGCGAAAATCTTGTAGGGAAAGATGTAACTGATCAGTACGTTGACATTGAGGCAAGAATTGCCACGCTCGAAAAAACTAAAGCAAAATTTGAACAAATATTAGATAAAGCTGTCCAAGTTTCCGAAATTCTGCAAGTTCAGAGGGAAATAATCAATATTCAAAGCCAAATTGATTCTTTGGTAGGCCAGAAAAAATCGCTGGAGCAAAACGCAAACCTTTCCAAGGTTACAGTTTATCTCTCGACTGATGAGTTGGCTTTGCCTTACACTCCTGACAAAGCTTTTAGACCTCAAGTAGTCTTTAAACAAGCAGCCAGAAGTCTTTTGGGAAGTTTGCGATCTCTGGCCAACGGGCTGATTTGGGTAGGAGTATATTCGGTAATCTGGGTACCAATCGTGGTGATTTTCTACATTGTTAGAAAGAGGAAAAAAAGAAAGCCACTTCCAGAATCATAATTTTCTTGACAAATATTCTTATTGTCCGTCTTTAATCTTGACTGTTTCTTCTTCTGTGGCAAATCTGGGTTGGGCGTTTTCTTCGATTATAGTGTATTTCTCGTCGATTTTTTTAAACTTATTATCTTGGTATTCAAATTTATAGATTATTCCCTCTTTGGTTTTTTGTGACCAATCCTGATCAAAAATGGTGTTACCTTGGGCGTAAGTAATAAAAACATCTTTATAAACTTCACTTTCCTGTATCCAGTGAGGATGGTTGCCTAAAACCAAATCCGCACCATTGTCTATTGCCAAGTGGGCAAGTTTAACTTGATTTGTTGTCGGCTTATGAGTGTATTCGACTCCCCAATGGAAAGCAGTAATAACTATGTCTGATTTTGATTTTGCTTCTGAGACTAATTTGACAACGTTTTGGATCGTAGCATTGTTAAGACCTGCCCAATTGTTGCCAAGTTCGACAAAACCGACAAGTGCAATCTTTTTGTCTAGAATTTCGATATATTCAATTTCGTCGGCCAAGCCAAAGGGTGTGATGCCGTTTGACTTGAGGATACTTGAGGTTTGGACCAAACTGTTAAATCCAAAGTTAGTGGCGTGATTGTTAGCAAGACTGGCAGCATCTATACCGGCAAAGACCAATCCGCTAACGTTTGTGTCCTGCCCGCAAAAATTAAAACCGGTTAGGACGATTGGGCAATTTTTAATGAGTGGTCCTTCAAGATTGGTGAGGGTTACATTAGCGTTTTTTAGGTAATCGGCAATATTTGCAAACGGATAATTTGGATTATGTCTTTGCTGGATTTGGTAATTTATATCGCGTACCAATCCGATATCGCCTGTGGATATTAATGTTAACGCTTGCGGTTTTTCGATTGTCTCTTTATTTGAGGATAGATTTGTGACTTGATTAGTATTGGGTAATTTGATCCCTTTATGACTTGCATAAAGAATCAGGCCGATTGAAATCAGCAACAAGAAACAAGTAAGTATTATTAATTTTTTCAAATCTTGAGGAAACTGCCTTTCTTTTAGACCCGCATAAAACTACCTTATTATATATTACTGCGGCGAGCCGGAAGGCATTCCTCTAAATTGTGGATTTAGCTGAATATTTTGGGCAGTCACGCTGCCGTCTGTGTTTTGGGTGCCAAAAACGGCCACTTTCTCCCCGACTGTCAAATCAGATTTTGGCCCTTCGGCGGATTTATTGATCGTAGTACCATCACCCACAAGAACAATTTTGCTTGAGCCGTCCTGAAGTTTAACAGTAATACTTTTTTCGTCTTGGCTTATTATTTCTCCGTTAACTGGCCTTGCTCCTTGATTCCCTTGGGCTTGTTGACCGCTTCTGGCGCCTTGGAAATTGCCAAACCGCGGGCTTTTTGATTGTTGATACTTTATGCCTCCAAAAAAAGCTCCTACTGCAACTAAAATAACCACAACTGCCACAGCTATTATCGTTGTTGCGCTTTTCATAATTTCACCTCCTTATATCTGTATTTTTGAAAAAAGATAACTACCAATTGCCAGTAATATTAAGGTTAAACCGGTTAGTACTAACAAATCAGTGTAAATTCCGAAATTAAAAGTCCCGATAAGTGTACCTCTTAATCCATCAACTCCATAAGAGAGCGGGTCAATCTTAGTAATGGTAAGCAGAGCTTTTGGCAAACCGGCTATGGGAAAAAGGGCACCTGACAAAAAGAAAAATGGCATCACTAAAAAGTTCATTATCAGCTGAAATCCCTGCATGTCCTCTAAAACTGAGGCAATAGCAGTTCCAAGTGCAGTAAAAAGCAAGGCGATCAGGAACATAAAAACCAAAACCAAAGGAAGGGTTATAAGAGAAGCGGGTCTAAAGCCGACAATTAGAGATAGAAAAAAGACTGCTATTCCTTGCAATGTTGCTACAGTTGCACCCCCAAGGGTTCTTCCAATCATAATCTCAAGCCGGGATACAGGTGCAACCAATGTTTCTTTTAGAAATCCGAACTGTCTGTCCCAAATAATTTCGATACCGGAAAAAACTGCAGTAAAAAGAATACCCATGGCGATTATTCCCGGTGCAAGAAATTCAAGGTAGTTGCCTTGACCTGCTCTTTGAAAAATTGGCCCGAGTCCAAAACCAAGCGCTAGAAGAAAAAGCAGTGGTTGACCTAATGAGCCGACAATTCTTGCCCTTGAACGAAAGTATCTTTTTAGTTGTCTCAGCCACAAAATATAGATTGTACTTATCATCTTCCCCTCCAAGCCTGCCTGTGCATACGCATCCGATCGGCTCCAGTCACTTCTTCGTCTCTTATGGCATGACCGGTTAAAGCTAGAAATGCATCCTCCAGGGACTTAGCATTGGTTTTATTTTTAAGATCTTTTGGACTGCCCTGAGCAACAATTTTTCCATGATCAATAATGGCAATTCTGTCCGCTATTTTTTCGGCCTCTTCCATATAATGGGTCGTGAAAAATACAGTGATTCCTTCTTGTCTGTTTAGTTTTTGGACATAAGCCCAGATGTGATTCCTAGTTTGAGGATCAAGTCCTAATGTGGGCTCATCAAGGAAGAAAATCTTTGGGTGGTGAAGAAGACCCCGGGCGATTTCCAGCCGTCGTTTCATGCCACCTGAAAAGGTTTTAACAAGATCATTTCGCCTATCCCAAAGTTCAACAAACTTAAGGAGTTCTTCTATCCGCTTTCTGCGAAGAGAAGATTCGACTTTATAAAGAACGCCATGAAATTCCAAATTTTCGCAGGCCGTAAGTTCGTCATCAAGACTCGGGTCCTGAAAAACTATTCCAAATGATCGCCTGACTTGGTTTTGATTTTTTGTTGGATTAAAACTATCGATGGCAGTAGCGCCTTTTGTCGGTAGAAGCAAAGTTGTTAATATTTTGATAGTGGTAGTTTTGCCGGCACCATTGGGTCCCAAGAAAGCAAAAATTTCCCCACTTTTAACTACGAAGGAAATATCATCGACTGCAGTAAATTTGCCAAATTTTTTAGTTAAATTCTTGACCTCAATTATATTTTGATTTTTATTCATTGGGATCCTTTTAGATATTTATTAAAGAATTCTACTGAACGGGCCATGGCAAGACTAAAAGGCTGTGATAAATTGTGATTTGCTCCTTCATAAGTAAAATATTCTACAGTCTTACCAGCATTTTCTAAATCATTCTTTAAACTCTCAGAAAAGGCTAGTGGAACTGTTTCGTCTGCTAATCCTTGGTGAAGTTGGATTGGTCCGGAAGCGTCGGCAAGATAATAACGCGGATCTATCGAGTGCCAAAATTGTGGATTTTGCTGGGGTGTTCCATATTGATTTATTAAATTTTGTCTAATTGAGTTTATGTGACCAGCTATTTCACTATCTGATGATGTCTGGGGGGTCTTTCTTATCCAGTTGTTGAGTAATTGATCATAAGTGCCAACTACTCCCGACCAAATAACACCTGCCTTTATGTCTTTCGAGACAACCATTGCCCGGAGAGTAATATTTCCTCCTAATGAATGACCCCACATACCAATCCTGTCAGGGTCAGCGTCCTTAAATTTCTTGATTGATGAAAGCGCATTCAGAACATCAATCGTATATGCAGGTGAATAATATGCACCTTCAGGTTTGCCTTCGGAGTTTCCATTACCTCTGTAGTCAGGTTTAAAAACAATATAACCACTTCTGGCAAATCCATCGACATAGGCTACATACCTTGCAGTTGTTTGATACTGCTGCGGAGGAATGTAGCCGTGGTTGAAGATAATTACTGGCCATCTGCCGTTTGGCGGATCTCCTATAGGTACTGTCAAGAGACCGTAAATTTTTAATCCTTCGGATTTATATGAAGCGATATACTGCCGATAGTTGGATCCATTGGATAATGTCTGCTCAATAACAATATCACTTCCCGGATACTCCTGTTTGCACATAAATTCTATAGAAAGAGGATTTTGCTGATTTATTAGTCCTCCTTCATTTTCCTCTTGCATAGAAACTCCTTTTCTAAATAGGTTTTGTTTTAATATAAAGACGGTGACGGCAACTGTCGCAACTACTAAAAATAACAATATTAATCTTAATTTATTCATAACGTAATGCTTCGATCCTTCGATATCAGCCTTCGCCTTCGGCGAATCTGATATATCAGAGGAGCAACATTGAAACAAAGTTTCAAGTTGACCTGCTGATATAAACTCAGGATTTCGGCTTTACTCATATCGTAAAGCCTCAATCGGCTGAAGATTGGCCGCTTTTCTTGCGGGATACCAACCAAACAAGATTCCTATTACTGCTGATACCCCAATGGCAAGAAGAATAGAGTTTAATGATAGCGCGAAGGGCAAATTGATAAATTTGGAAATCACAAACGAAGCAACAATCCCAATGATCATTCCAATAATCCCACCCGCGAAAGTAAGAATTATCGCCTCAATTAAAAACTGAGTAGTAATCACTTTTTTCTTGGCCCCAAGGGCTTTTCTCAACCCTATCTCCCGAGTTCTTTCGGTGACCGTAACAAACATGATGTTCATAATACCGATTCCACCTACCAGAAGCGATATGGCAGCTATACCGGAAAGAAGAGCGGTAAAAGTTCCCGTTACTTGTGAGGCAGCGCCTAGAATATCAGATTGTGAGAAAATGCTAAAATCTGCCTGCGTTGGATCTTTTAGTTTGTGTCGCGAAAGCAATAGATATCCAATTTGGTCTTGCGCCTGAGTCATTACGTTTTCACTTACTGCTTCAACAGAGATTGAAGATAAGTAATTGACTCCAAAAAGTTGTTTTTGGGCAGTTGTTAGGGGTACGTATATAATATCGTCTTGGTTTTGAAATCCTGTTCCCCCTTTTGTAACGGTCACTCCGATGACTCTGAACGACTGGTTGGAGATACGAATTGATTGACCAATGGAACTGGCTCCTTCCCCAAAGAGATCTGTAACTACTTGGGGCCCCAAGACCGCTACTCTTGCCATTCCCTCAACATCTCTTTGACTTATAAATTGGCCAGAGGCTATGTTTACCTTCCTAACTTCGGCATACGATGGTGTCACTCCTAAAATTTGCGTGTTTGTATTTTTTCCACCCGTTCTTGCCTGTTCTCTTCTTGAAAACTCCGGAGAGACGTTTTTGATACTCGTTACTTGTGGCGAGGTTTCTAAAGCCTTCGCATCTTCATAAGTAAGTGTAGTTATGCCACCCGCCGCACCTCTTACAGCTCCAGTTCTTTGAGCACCTGGACTAACAGTTAAAAGATTTGATCCCAAAGATTGAATCTGGGTTTGAACTGCTTTTTGAGAAGATTGACCCAAAGACACTAAAGCAATAACACTTCCGATGCCAATGACAATACCCAGGGTAGCAAGACCAGTCCTTAGCTTATTAACAGTTAAGGTTGATAATGCTTCAGTAATGATTTCTATAAATTCCATATCTCAAAAATTTCTAATTACTCTAATTTCTAATTCATAATCAAGTCCCAATAACCAAGCACCAAACTCCAAACAATATTTAATTTAAAAAAATCCAAAATTTGTGTTTCGAATTTGTTTGGGATTTGTGATTTGTAATTTGTTCATTATTTAAAAATTAGGTCAATTAGGTTAATTAGGTCAATTTTTCTTGATTCTCCTTGCTTCATGATTATTCTCATCATCAACAATTTTTCCGTCTCTAAGGTGGATAACTCTTTTGGCGTGCTGGGCAATATTTGATTCATGAGTAATGATTACGATTGTGTGTCCTTCGTCGTTTAACTTTTGAAAAATCGCCATAATTTCTTCTGCCTGGGAAGTTGCGATATTCCCTGTGGGCTCATCTGCTAGTAGTATTGAAGGATTCATCGTTAGAGCACGAGCAATAGCGACTCTCTGTTGCTGACCTCCTGATAGCTGACTCGGTATGTAATAAAGTCGATCCCCAAGTCCAACCATTTCTAAGAATTTTTGGGCTGTCTTTTCACGCTCCTTTTTAGACACTCCCCCATAAACCATAGGCAGGGTAACATTTTTTAAAGCTGAAGTTCTGGGCAGGAGATTATAAGATTGAAAAATAAATCCAATTTTTCTATTTCTAATATCCGCCAACTGGTCATCTTCCAGTTTTGAAACATCCTCTCCGTCAAGTGTGTATCTACCAGAAGTTGGAAGATCTAGGGCTCCTAAAATGTGCATGAGGGTAGACTTGCCAGATCCGGACGGGCCCATAATGGCCGCAAATTCACCCTTTTTAATTTCAAAGGAGACCTCGTCAAGCGCGATTGTTTCAACCGAGTCGTTTTTGTAGATTTTTGATATGCGAGAAATTTGAATCATAGATCATATGTTATCTTGGTCTAAAAGCTCCCCCTCCGAAACCACCCCCGCCAAAGACAGATGTACTGCCTCCTTGTGTTTGGGTGGTACTGGTTGTTCCCGTGATAACTTCATCGCCTTCTGAAAGACCCGAAACTATTTCTGTTTGGGTGTCTGAGAATATACCTGTTTCAACTGGAATTTGTTCTTCACGCCTATTACTTATGACTCGAACGTAAGACTGTCCGGCTTGAGTTTGGACAGCAGTAGATAGGACTACCAAAATATCGCTTTTGGTTTCTAGGATAATTGCGGCACTGGCTGCCATATTGGGTAAAATTTGGTCAGAGGTTGTATCGAGTTGAACAATAACCGGATAACTGGTGACATTATTGGAGGTGGTACCAATTTTATCGACAGTGACAACTTCTCCGGTAAATGTTTTATCGGCGAGACTGTCTAAAATAATAGTTGCTTTTTGGCCGATTTTGACTTTTGGCACATCTATTTCTGTTAAATCAACGGTGATCATCGGATTTGCCTCGTTTTGAATAGTCGCTACTCTTTGGCTGGACGTGGAGCTCGAATCAGTTGAAGAGTCAGTCTGAGATGCCAAAACTATACCTTCAACTAAACCGACGTTTGTGATAGTTCCGGAAATAGGGGCGCTAACAGTAGAAGAAGTCGACTGGTAAGAAAGCCAGGCACTATTTGCTGCAACTTTGGTTTGATCGATCGTACTTTGCTGATTTTTATATTTTGCCTCTGCTGCCAGCCAGTCTGCTTGAGCGCTTTGAAATTCTGCTGAAGAGTTTCTTTGATCTTCGCGTGGTGATCCGTCAGAATTTTGATATTGAGAGTTTGTCGCCAGATCATAAAATTTTTTCCAGGCTGTGTCTTTTGCCGAACGCAGACTGTAAGCGGTGGCACTAGCTGCATCAATATTATTTTTGGCAGACAGATAACTTGACCAGGCGGCCGCATTCTTTTGTTGGCCTTGCGCATCTAAGGTGATTTCGGCAATTTTTTGACCAGTAGAAACTGAATCACCGTCTTTGACATAAACCGTTTTTACTATTCCACTTGCACTCGTTGTTATGCTCACGAGATTGGCTGTAATAACTTTGCCTGATGCGTTAACTGAAGAAACAATGGTTCCCCGCTCTACTTTGGCCGTTTGATATTGTGGCTGCTGTCCTTTACTACTCAAAAATCGCCAAGTACCTAACCCTAATATAATGAGGATAATTATTAAAATTACCGTTAATTTCTTCCTGCCTGCTAAGAAATTTTTCGCCTTGACGACCAGATTTGATGATTGATTATTAACTTTAGCCATTTTGTAAATTTTAACTAGAAAAAGCTGAGAAATAGCTTAGAATTTTAACAAAAAAACAGCTCCCAAGTAAACTGGGAGCTGCGTTTGACAGGTGAATTAAACTAAAATTTATTTCTTCCAAACACCTCGAAAAATGCCTCCCTTCCAACAATTAGATCCTTCATTCGTTTCACTCCTTCAGGACGACAAAGTGAATTAAAAATTATATTCACTTCGTCATCTTATCAGTTCAACCTGAAAAAACGCTTAGAAAACAAATATTTTAAGAACTATCTTCTTGTTGTTCAGAGTTCAGAATAAGTGTAAGATTTTAATTAAGGACTGTTCAGTGAACCCTTTCGACATCTCTATTTCATTAGCTTCTTACGTTGTTTCTTTTCTGTTAATTACGTTGGGTTTGAGACTTTTCAGAATTGAAACTATCAAAATTAACAAGATTATTCTCTTCGTTATTCTTTCGGGATTCTTACTTAGTTTTTTTAATTGGTTACATAAGCCTATTTTGGAATTTGGTTCGATTATTTTCCCAGGGCCGCCCGAAATGAATTATTCTGCAGGGATTTTTGTAGTGATTGTTCGTTTGTTATTCGATATTTTGGTTTTATTTTTACTTATAAAATACCTCCTAACTTTGACGAGAAGTAAGTTATGGCTTATGCTGATTTACCTTTTAGTAATAAGTAGAGTGTTGGGGTCAATAACACAAATTTTAGTAATTAATTATGTGAGTGGGCTTCCACTTTTTGCTATTTTCAATAGAGATATTTTTACTTCTTTTCTAATCTTCTTATTTTAATTGTAATTAATCCACTAGAGAGAGTATTTTCCAAACAAGCCTGCTACGCCTTCGATGACACCTCGGCATTTTGACTACTTTATCCTGTATGTTTGATGGGGACTTTGATAGAAAAAGTGGTTCCTTTGCCTTCTTCGCTTTCTACTTTAATCGTACCGTTGTGCTTCTCAACTATTTGTTTGGCAATAGAAAGTCCCAAACCGTATCCAGGAACTTCTGTTTTGGATCGTGACTTATCTCCCCGATAGAACCTACCAAATAGATGCGGTATTTCTTCTTTTTTAATTCCGATGCCGTTGTCTGAAACTTTGATAATGACCTGACTATCAGTTTTTTTTGATGTTAAAGTTATTTCTGTCCCTTTGGGATTGTATTTAATGGCATTATCAAGAATTATTACAAACAGTTCGCAAAAAGTATTTTTTTCTACCTCGAGCGAAATGTTTTTAACTCCATTTTTGATCTTTATACCTTTTTGAGCAGCAAGTTTAGCGACTTTTTTACAAGCTTCATCAACAATAGACTCAAGCGAGGCTTTTTCAGCAACAAGATTGTTGTTGGTCTTTTGGTACTTTGTAAGTTCGATTAGATTATCGGAAAGTTTCTGTAAACTTTTTACTTCTTCAAGATTGCTGGCAAGTAATTTTTTAGCATCTTTTAAGGTTAGGTCTTTGCTTCTTTGGGCAACTTCTATTTCTGATCTAAGTGTAGTAATTGGGGTACGAAGTTCATGTGAAGCATTAGTAATAAACCTGTTTTGCTCGTCAACCATTTCCTTTATCGGCCGTAAGGTTCTTCCTGCTAGAAAATAACCAGCAAGTCCCGCAAAGCCCAAGATGCTGAGGTTTACAAAAGTCAGTATTGTGATAAGTCTTGTTCTGGCTTCTGACACAATCTCCGGATCTGGCACGTTAAAATTGCGTGGTATTGAGGGTACCGGTTGCCCTAAACGTTCCTGCTCCTGCCGAAATTGTTCAAGAGCTGGCCCTAAATTTGCTCTTTCCTCCTGCCTTAACTTTTGGAAACGTTCAATCCTTCTAAAGTCACTACTAACAGCAGTATAAATTGCTAAGCTAAACAAAACACTAATCATCATTATGATCAGCAAATACCAGGTTGTTAATTTAATTCGTGCTTTCTGAAACATTTATTCTCTTTCTCCTATTTTACGTTTTTGTGTTAGCAAAAAAGCAAACTCGGTATTATCATTTCTCAACACCGAGTTTATATCCAAATCCCCTAATTGTATGGAAGAGGACTGGCTTATTTTTGAATGGTCTATCGATTTTGTTTCTTAAATAGCCGATATAAACTTCAACTGTGTTGGGTAGAATATCTGCATCATAATCCCAAACATGGCCAGTGATTTGGTCTTTAGTCAAAGTTTGGTTGGGGTGTCTCATCAAATATTCCAAAAGGGCATACTCTTTGCCAGACAGCTGGATTATTTTACCGCCTCGCTTAACTTCATAAGTTGTTGGACTAATGGTTAAGTCAGCAACAGTCAAAACCGTCCCTAAGCTATCTTTTGGTCTTCTTATCAAGGCTCTTATTCTCGCAAGGAGCTCCTCAAAAGCAAATGGTTTTGGCAAATAATCATCGGCTCCGGCATCTAATCCTTCGACACGATCACTAACCTGTCCTTTCGCAGTTAACATAAGAATTGGCGTGTGGATCTTTTGCTCCCGAAGTTTTTTAGCTATTTCTATTCCGTCCATTTCGGGAAGCAACCGATCCAAAATAATAAGGTCATATTCTTCAACAGAAGCAAGATCGAAACCGTCATTTCCTGTATAAGCCACATCGACTGCATATGACTCCTGTTCCAGACCTTTCTTAATTGAATTTGCAATTTTGTGTTCGTCTTCGACGATCAATACTCTCATGATTTTGAATTATATCAGCAGGTCGCCTTGTCACAATTCTTCGAATTCGTGACAATGGCACTCCTCTGATATAATCCTCACTCTGTTCAGATTATACAATTTTGCTGAGAAATGGCTGAAAATTAATGGGATATTATCTTTCTGGAAAATACATATCAGTTCCCTTGTTGATCAACTTTTATAAACTTCCGAGGGCTATGAGCCCTCGGTATTGTTCTTTAAGTTTACATGAGCAAGCAGAACAACCCAGGTGCCGCGGAAGTATGTATTCTCCCGCATTCATCCGTCGAGTCAGACTCGACGGTATCCTTGCGAGCGAATATAAAGTAATAATCGCCAAGTTTATCAAACAGTTTATATCCAGAAAACTTATTTCGATTTCTGGTAATTATCCAACTTTTGGGATTGTTCTTCAAAAAGCTATCCAGTTCTTTGTTTTTTATAATCCACCACTCCCCAGGCTTTCTGTCTTCCTGAAGGGTGAAAATATGATTTTGGTTTGAGTAATAGAGAAAAGAAGTAAAGTCAGGATCCTCCAAAATTACTTCGTCTTCTAATGGAATTATTTGGCGGGCTTTAATACCTAATTTTGCTCCAACAATCGATCTATCAGGGTAAATATTTTCGATTCGCAAAACATTCCAGTACTGGAGGATAAATACTACTGGAAAAATAAAAATTAAAATTCTGCTTTTCGTCTTAAACAATATTTCTGCAAAATATCCTAAAACTAAAGCTAGAATTGAGTAAGCAGGTATTAAATACCAAGCGGATTTATCACTTAAAAAATTCAAAGAAATTATATAGATAATAGGAATAAATGAAAGTGACAAAATTAATCTCCGACTCAATTCTTTTAAGTGTTTCCTTTGCACCGCGATCGCCAGAAACGGTACAAGTAGCCAAAAACCTAAGTCAAAAAAAGCAAAGGGGAAATAAGCAAATGAAAAATTAGCAAAGGGTGTCGTCAGCCTTCCTTCGGAAGGATTCAGAATATACCATTCTACAAATTGACCGTCGAATCTTAAAATTCCCCAAAGATACCAGGGTAATATTACCGCCATCCCTATAAAAATTATGCTTGCTATTCTTTTAATGTTGATGTTACCTCCAAAAAAAGAGAAGGATAGTATAAGTGCAATTGGAAACATTCCGATACCCCAACTTTTGACTAGCATTCCCAAGCCAAAAGTAATTCCTGTAATTAAATTGAAAAACGGTTTTTCCTTTCCCTTCAGAAAAAAATAAAAAGTTGCTAAGAATAAACAGACAAGTAAGGCATCAAGATTGCCATGGGCAAAACGGATAACAACTCCTCCGGTGGTTAAAAAAATCAGTACCGAAGTAATCGCCACTCTGAGGTTTGCTAGCTTCCTACCAATCAAAAAAACCAAATAAGTTGCCAAAACAGCAGAAGTTGCCGAAATAATTCTTACTTGCCACTCACCCAGTCCGAAAATCTTAACAAATGCAGTAGAAAGCCAAAAATATAAAGGTTCATGATCAAAGTGATACCTCCCGTTCCAAAATGGTATCAAGTAGCCGGACTTCCCATTGGCCATGTTTTTAATAATTTCCGCATACCAGGCTTCATCCCAATTTCTAAGAGGAAAAACATCTATCCTTCTGAAAAAAATAATTATAGAGGACAGTAGAACAGCAAGGTCAAAAAGCCAATTCGGCCATGACCAGGGTAAAAATTTGTGGAGATTAATTTTCTTTCTGCGGTCTATACTGGAATGCTTCGACGACCATTCGATTATACTCATGGTTTTCGAATCCCTCAATTATCATTTGGACGATATTGGAGGGATTCTGCAACGTGATTGGATTTGATTTTTTCTGATCCTTCCAGATCGGCGATAGTTCTTGAGATTTTGATTACCCGGTGAAAGGCGCGGGCTGAAAGATTTAGTTTTGCGATTGCCTGTTTGAGAAGCAGGATTGATTGATCGTCAAGATTACAAAAAGCTTTCAGTTGTTTGTTGTTCATTTCAGAATTTGAGGTGATTTTCAAACCCTTAAAACGTTTGAGCTGGATGTCGCGAGCCCTCTGTACTCGCTTTTGGATAATGCTTGAGGATTCTGACTTAAACTGACTGGTTAATTTTTCAACTTTAACAGCCGGAACGGAAACGTGCATGTCGATTCTATCCAGAATTGGACCGGAGATTCTTTTTTGATAACGAGTGATAGCACCTGGATTACAGGTACAATTTCTTGTCTCATCACCAAAAAATCCGCATGGACAGGGATTAGAGGCAGCAACTAGTGTAAATCGGCAAGGAAATTTTACCGAACCTGCTGCTCGCGAGATTGTAACGTGTCCATCCTCCATTGGCTGGCGTAAAGCCTCCAAAACGTGTCTTGGGAATTCTGGAAATTCATCCAAAAACAAAACGCCACGGTGGGCAAGCGAGATTTCGCCAGGTCGAGGAACATTTCCCCCACCTACCAAGCCAATATTACTTGTCGTGTGGTGAGGACCACGGAATGGTCGCAATAGAATTATCGGATTATCTTGATTTAATAAATTGGCAACCGAATAAATTTTAGTGACTTCCAAACTTTCATCAAAAGTCAGCCTTGGTAAAATCGTCGCAAACGACCTAGCCATTAAAGTTTTACCGGCACCGGGAGGTCCCTTCATTAAAATGTTATGACCGCCAGCTGCTGCAATCTCCAGTGCTCGTTTGGCACTTTCTTGACCGCGAATATTCTCGAAATCATATTCGCTATCTTGAATGCTTGCATATTTTTGTTTTTTGGGTTTGGTTGGAGAAATCTTTTTGTCGGTTGCAAAATGATCAAATAGTTGTCGCAAGCTCTGTACAGGTAAAACGTTAAGTCTATTAATTATCGCTGCTTCATCGATATTCTCTATTGGTATAAAAATATTCTTGAAATTTTTATCTCTAGCCATAATGGCACAAGGTAAAACTCCCCAAATTCGGCGAAGAGACCCATCTAAAGAAAGCTCACCTAAAAAGATTGAGTCGACAGGATCAGCTTTTAATTGCTCGGAAGCGATTAAAATACCAAGAGCAATTGGTAGATCATAAGCTGGTCCTTCTTTGGGAAGATCAGCAGGGGCAAGATTAACGGTAATCCTTTTTGGTGGTAAATCGGCGCCGCTATTTTTAAGAGCTGCCCTAACTCTTTCTTTTGATTCCTCAACAGCTTTATCTGGAAGTCCAACGATAGTAAATGACGGTAGCCCCATCGCGGCAATATCAACCTCAACTGTAATGGGTACAGCATCAAGTCCAACAACGGCAGCGGAATTTATTTTGGCAAGCATTATTGATAGATTAATTCATTTTTTAGATTTTCGCCAGCCGGCGGAGATCGCCTCTTCTTCAGTGCAAAACCATTTTTCGCCCCTACTTTCATCAATTACTGTTTTTTCATAATAGTATTGGCCCAGCATATGGTAAATTTTTTCACCTGATGAGCTTATGTTTCCTTTGATGAGACATCCATTTTGGGAGTTTGCTGTTTGATTGGTTGAATTTGAAACTGACTGAGTAGCACCTGTACACTTTTCCCAAAGTCCCCTATTAAATTCTTGCGCTTCTTGTTCTGCCCGAGTAAATTGTTCTTGATATTTGATGTCCGGCGGGTAAGAAGATGCATGAGCAAATCCTTCTCTTACCAAATAATCATTGACAAAAACGCCATCCACATAAACATATCTTAGAAGCCGTCCGTATTTGTCAGTTTCGGAAACGTCTTTTTCAAATTCTACGGTTTTGCCTTCAATCAATTCTTTATTTTTTGAAGAAGCCTCCATTGCAAAACATTGGACGGGCTTTCTGGGATCGACCAACTCTGGAGTATCAATGCCAATATAACGGACTTTCTGTCCGCCTTCGATTTCAATAGTATCGCCATCAATAACCCTGATAACTCTGACGGTTTGCCTTTCGGTAATTTCGGACGATGGTGATTGTTGATTAATCCCTTCGTCCTCTACTTGACTTATCGGCTGATTTTGTAATTGTTCTTTTTTAAAATTGGATTTTGCAGTTTGCGAAATAAAAAAACCCAATACTGCACCAATTACCAGAATCCCACAAACGACCAAAATTAAATATAAGCGTTTCATGGGATCTTGTTTGATTATATCAACCTTCCTGCCTCTAAGCTGTTAAAATAAGACTTATGATTCGGGCGATTATTTACGACTTGGATGATTTAATGGTCAATTCAAACCCATTACATATTGAAGCATCGGATAAAGTTTTTCAAAAATATGGGGTTAATCAAAAAAAATTACCAGAACACATCAGAGCGAGTTTTATCGGGATGAGAGTTTCGGATATTTTAAGGAAGATTGTTGACTATTTCAAATTGGACGTTAATTTTGAACATTTGAGAGTAGAACGTTCGGCAATATTTCTCGATTTAGTAAGAAAAAAATTAAAAATGATGCCAGGACTTTTTAAATCCTTGAGATTATTTAAGCGGAATGGATTTAAAGTCGCATTGGCAAGTTCCGGTTCGAGAAAATATATCGACATTGTTTTGGGAAAATTTAAAATTAGTGATTACTTTGATGTTATTGTTTCGGGAGATAATGTTAAGTATGGAAAACCGAATCCGGAAATTTTTTTGGTTGCTTGCCAAAAATTAAGGTTAAAACCGAAAGAAACATTAGTTCTTGAGGATTCAACAAATGGTATCGAAGCCGCAAAGTCTGCAGGTTGTTTTTGTATCGCAGTCATTAATAAAATCACCCCACCTCAAAACTATTCAAAAGCAGACTTGGTAGTAAATTCATTAGAGGAATTGGATTTAAAAATAATCGGGCGCTTTAGGTCTTTTAAATAATTCTAGGAGGTTTTCGTGAATTTTCTATTAATATTTCTTTCATATCATTTGGTAAATCACCTCCAAGTGTTATACCCATTGCTTTAATTATCCTCTCAATATTCCAAACATTTCGAAGGTTACGAACTTCTGAAGGATCAATTCCCCCTGGTAAACCAAGACGTTGTATTTTTCCTTCTTTAACTACTTGGGAGGCACTAATAACTTTTGGGTTGAATCGTGGATCTGTATCGACCACAACATATAAATAACTACCTACCTTACCCCTATAACAAAATGCTTGACCAAAAACTATTGTATGTTCGTCCTCTTCACGTTCAGGTTTCATAGCTGTAAATGATAACAAAAAATGAGGCTAAATGTCTTACTGGGTCAGAATTATTTAAACTCTTTAATAAGACCGGAGAGATCGATTGTTTCAATTGGATGATTAACTAAGGGTGAATCTTTAAGTTCAGTAACTTGCTGATGATAGGCAGGTTTTGTCTCTTGAAAGAAAAGGCCGATGGGAAGTTCATCTGCTCTAACAGCTTGCTTCCAAGCAATCTCGCGGTTATTTGGTTGATAATTTTCGTCATCGAGTTTTATCAATTTTTCCCGGTACCACTCGTGGCTTTGCCCAGGATTAAAAATTGGACAGGGCTGAAGAATATCAATTAAGGAAAATCCGGTATGATTTATCGCTTCGGTAATTCTTTGGGTAAGTCTTGGAATATCGGGAGAAAATTCTCTGGCGACAAAAGTTGCATGATTTGTCAGAGCAACTGCTACGGGATTTAAAGGTTCTTCAATACTCCCTTGGGGAGTCGATTTGGTTTTAGTGCCTTTTTCGGTTGTCGGACTCATTTGACCTGTCGTTAAACTATAGCGGTGATTATCATGAACTAAAACTGTAATGTCATGATTACCTCGCATTAAATTAAGAAAATGGGTGCCTCCTTCGCCATAGCATCCTCCATCGCCGATAACCGCTAAAATTTTAAGTTCGTGATTGGCTAGTTTGGCACCGACGGCTGTCGGTAAAGCCCGACCATGAAGAGTATGAAATCCGTAGTAGCTGTTAAAATCAGCCATATCTCCCGAACAACCAACATCATAAAATAGAGCGAATTTTTCTTTTGGAATTTTGGTGTCTTCAATTGCCTTTTTAAGGGCGGCCCAAATTGCAAAGTTACCACATCCCGGACACCAGGTTGGATTATAAGGATAAGTTGGAGTTTTAACTGACTGCTGATCTATATTCATAGTGACTTTTTAAAATTTTTAACGTAAGTAACAATTTCTTCCGGATAAAATGGACGACCATCATAACGATTAAGGCGATTTTTAATTTTGATTCCAGTCTCTTGGGTAATAAGCGAGGCAAGTTGACCCTGACTATTCCCTTCAACAACGACGACATCTTGAGAAGATTTAATAACCTCTTCGACCTGTTTTTGAGGGAAAGGCCAAATCCATGAAAGATTAAGCATGTTGGTGGCAAATCCCTGATTTTTCAACTGGCTCCTGGCCTGACGAATAACCCCCTTTGTTGAACCAAAAGAAATAAAAGTAAGAATCGCTTGTGGTTCTTCTTCCCAAAATTGAGTTGGTACTTCCTGTTTTGCCAATTCAAACTTTTTGAAGCGTTTATCAACTTGAATTTTTTTGTTATCTTTTTCTTCATTTGAGAATCCGTATTGATCATGTTCATAAGTATTGACGATATGAATTCCCCCGGGTTGTCCCGGTATAGGCCGATTACTGACACCTGATTCGGTCAACCGATAACGAGGGTAAAAACCGCAAGTATCGGCTTTTGAACTAACTTCAAATCCAAATCGAGTATTTTTAAAAAAAGATGATTCTAATTGAAAACTATACCGACTTTCGGATAAGTATTTATCGGAAATTAAGATTGCCGGAACTTGATATTTTTCGGAAAGCTCCAGAGCTTTTCTTGAAAGTTCAAAAGCTTCCCCGGCGTCTGATGGTGCAAATACAAAACGGGGAAATTCGTCATGACTTGCGTGGACTAAGAATTTAAGATCTCCCTGGGCAGTCCAAGTGGGCAATCCTAAGGCTGGTCCCGGACGCATTGCTTCAACAACTACCAATGGTAATTCTGTTATTCCGGCTGCGCCAAGAGCTTCAATCATATAACAAAAGCCGCCGCCGGATGTTGCTACCATCGATCTTGCCCCGGCAAAAGAAGCTCCCAGGGCCATATTAGCAGCACTAATTTCATCCTCGGCATGCTTAACGACAATTTTTGTTTGAGGAGCTTTTTCTGCCAAAAAATGCAGAATTGAACTGGAAGGTGTCATCGGATAAGCTACAAAAAATTGGAGGCCTCCGGCTAAAGCACCAAGGGCAATTGCTTCGTTGCCGGTCATTGTTACCAAGTTTTTCTGTTCTTGTTTGGCAATGGTCATAAAAGGTTGAGTTTCTTTTTTAAGAAAATTAAAACCGGCAGCAGCTGCCCGTTGATTAAGACCAATTACTTTTTCGCCTTTGTCGGCAAAAACATCAGCAATAAGTTGATTTAATACTTCAAGGTCAAGGCCTAGAAGGTAAATAGAGGCACCGAGGGCAACATTATTACCCATAACCTTTTCTCCTCCGGCCTCAGAAGCCAAGCGGGTCATCGGCAGATTTATTGATTTGGCAGCCAGGTGATATCGATTAATGTCAATGTCGTCATCTTCTTGATCATAAATAACAACAGAATTTTCATCTAATTCGTCTTGGTGAACTACCAGAGACTCTTTATTTAGGGCAATCAAAACATCCAAGGTTATTTTCTGGCAGTAAACAGGGTTTTTACCTGCATGGACTTGATAAGTATTGTGACCTCCACGAATTAAGGAAGGGTACTCCGGATAATCGAAAATATACCAACCATGACGGGCACAAGTTTTGGAAAAAAGAAGACCGGTGGTCACAATACCTTCGCCAGCAAAACCAGCTACTTTCCAATTGAAACTTTCTTTATCCATGTTTAGAATTCTTCCAAAGTTGAAGTATCGCCTATTGGTAAACCTAATTCTTTTGCCTTGAGAAGTCGGCGCATGATTTTCCCAGAGCGGGTTTTAGGAAGTTTATCGATAAATTCAATTTCCCGGGGATATGCATGAGCCGCCAGATGTTTTTTTACAAATTGTTGAATGTCTTCTTTAAGTTGGTTACTTGGTTTTACATTTTCCTTTAACTTAACAAAAGCCTTAATAATTTCCCCGCGCAGAGGATCCGGTTTGCCAATGACTCCGGCCTCAATAATTGCCGGGTATTCAATTAAAGCAGACTCAACTTCAAATGGGCCTACTCGTTCGCCTGAGGTTTTAATTACGTCGTCAGCCCGACCAATAAACCAAAAATAACCATCACGATCTCTGTAAGCTCTATCGCCTGAAATGTACCAACCATTCTTAAAATAAGATTTATATTTCTGGGGCCGGCGCCAAATAGCATGCATCATTGAAGGCCAACCAGGTTTAATTGCCAAATTTCCTTCTTTATTTGGACCCAACACTTTACCCTTATCATCAACAATAGCTGCTTCGATTCCAGGTAGGGGCCTTCCCATCGAACCGGGTTTAATGTCCATTGCAGGATAGTTAGCGATAAGTATCCCACCGGTTTCTGTTTGCCACCAATTGTCATGAAAAGGCAAACCGAAAACCTTAAGCCCCCAGCGGATTGGTTCCGGATTTAACGGCTCACCGACACTAGCTAAATAACGAAGTGAAGAAAGGTCATATTTTTTGATTATTTTTTCACCAGCTGCTTCAAGCATTCTAATGGCAGTGGGGGCTGTGTACCAAACCGTCACTTTATAATCCTGAATAATTTTGTACCACTCATCTGCATCAAATCGGCCATTATAAACAACGGTTGAAGCTCCGTTGCTCCAAGAACCCAAAATCTCATAGGCGATACCGGTTACCCAACCAGGATCAGCGGTACACCAATAAACATCATCATCATGAAGATCCAAGACGTATTTAGCGCTGATATGTTGAAGGATAATCGCCTTATGGACATGAACCACTCCTTTAGGTTTACCGGTAGTACCGGAAGTGTAAAGCATGAAGGCCGGATCGTCAGGATCCATCATTCTGGTTTTATAATTTGAGGACATCTTCGATAACTCATCACTAAAACTTAAGACTTTTTGTTTATGAAGTTTAAGATGTTTAACTTTTTGGGGTTCGCTGGTAACCAAAACAGTTTCAAGATGGTCAAGTTTATGGGCAATCTTTTTGACCCGGTCAAATAATTCAGGTTCGGTAATCAGTATTCTTGCTTGACTGTTACCAAGTCTATCCTCAATAGCCTGAGGGCCAAAAGCGGCAAACATCGTGCCGGCAATAGCGCCGCGTTTAAGAGTTCCCAAAAAACCGAAATAAAGTTCAGGGATACGTGAGAGGAAAAAAAAGACCCTATCGCCTTGACCAATATTAAATTCGTGAAGTAGATTGGCAAACTGATTAGCTTTCTCATTAAGTTCCTTGAAGGTAAATTCCTTAACACTTTCATCTTCTCCTTTCCAATAAAGAGCAATTTTATTCTTGCGCCAGTTTTTAGCATTCCTTTCAATGGCATTGTAAGCGGCATTTAATTTTCCTTCAACAAACTCTACTTCTTTTTTGGTCTCTTCATAAGAGAAAGTATGGTAGGCTTTTTCATAGTCTGCCAGATTGGGTTTTACTTTCAGCTTGGAGAGATCTTTCCTGATTTTTTGGGCTTTCATAAGGAAATACCTTGAGTTTTCACCTTGAAGCTTCTATTTCACTGTAGCATGGAGTGAAGATGCCTGACAATATCTGTTTAGATTGAATTTAAGGTATTTGCTATACTTGTTTTAATGTCTAACTCTCAGGATAAAAAATTGGCAATCGGCTGGTTTTCTTTTACTTGCTGTGAGGATTCGACGATTATTTTAACTGAGCTTCTTAATGATCACTTTTTTGAATGGAAAAACCTTTTGGATATCCGTTTTGCAAAAGCTTTGAAATCAAAAAATGTCTTGGATCAACTTGATGTGGCCTTTGTGGAAGGAGCAATTTCCAGCCAGAGCCAAGTGGAAAAACTAAAAAAAATTCGTGAAGTTTCCAAAAAACTGGTGGCTATCGGCTCATGCGCTGTTTCCGGGTTTCCTTCCGCACAAAGAAATCTTTTTGACCAGACAACGATTTCCGAAATAAAGCCAATTCTAGAACGTTTCGCATACACCCCAAAAGTCTTAAGAGTTGATGAGGTAGTCAAGGTTGATGCTGTAGTACCTGGTTGTCCAATGGATGAGAATAAATTTCTCCAATTAATGGAGGGAGTTTTTTTGGAATTTGGGGTCAAAAAAGAAAATGCACAATAGAACTTTTGATCTGTCGCTTGAAGCAATATCTAAAATTGAAGGCGCGGCTGCCTTGGACGTATCTGTAAGGGATGGAAAAGTTGTCGATCTGAAACTGAAACTTGCCGAATATAAACGTTTCTATACTCAAGGTGTCAGGGGCAAAATGGTACCAGCTGTTCCTCAACTTTTGGCGAGAATTTGTGGAACTTGTTCTAACGCCCATATCCTCTGCAGTATTGAGGCAATCGAAAAAGCCTTAAATATTGCGCCTACAGTCCAAACAATGATTATGCGCCGTCTGGCTATAAATGGGCTGATGATTCGTGACCATGGTCTTCATTTATACATCTTTGCCCTGCCGGATTTATTAGAGAAGGATTCGATTTTAGATTTTGATGAAAAAGATCTTAAACAAAAACAGTTACTTGAGGATACTTTCTGCGTCAAAGCTGCCGGCAATGTGTTATCAATAGCCTTTGGGGGCAGAAGCGTCCATGCACCTTATTTGGCAATCGGTGGTTTTGGCCAATTTCCAAAAGAGGAAGAAATTGCAAAATGTCAATCAATGCTTATCAAAGCTCGGGTCTCTGCACTTCGTTTAATTCAGGTTTTTTTTGATTGTCCTTTTAAATTTGAAGATCAAACCAATTTTGTCGCTTTGACTTCTAGTAATTATGACTTTTTGGGCGGTGAAGTTAAATCTACAAAAGGTGATCTGATTGCCGAAGCGGATTTTAAAAACTACCTTGAACATCACGTCATTCCTTATTCACAGGCTTCAGGTTATAAATTCAAAGGCGAAACTTACATGGTTGGAGCCCTGTCCAGAATGAATCTTTCCAAAAAAAGTTTAAATGAAAATACTCAAAAGGATGTTTCTTTTGCTCTTGAGCGTTTTCCGTCGACAAATGTTTTTGATAATAATTTGGCTCAAGCAATTGAGGTTTTACACTGCATTGATGATTCTTTGAAACTGCTTGAAGGGTCAAAGTTTGTTTCGGAACCGCCCGTTACTGTAAGTCAAATTGATGGTGTTGGTGTCGGGGTTATTGAAGCACCAAGAGGAACACTTTATCACATGCTGGAAATTAAGGACAACAAGGTGGTAAGGGCCCAAATAATTGTGCCAACCGGTCAAAATCAGATAACAATTGAGAAAAATTTGGTCAGACTTGTGGAGGAAAATATTAATTTAGATGAAGAACAATTATCACACGAAATTGAAAAGTTAGTTCGCGCTTACGATCCCTGTATCAGCTGCGCCACTCACTTCCTCAAAATCCGCTGGAGATAAGAAGCTTAATTACTTTTCCCAGGATTTCTTCTTTTGGAATATCTTGAGGAATTGCTATTACTTTTATTTTTTTGACTTTGTCGAGTTTCAAAAGAAGGTTAAAGTCTAGAACAAGATCGTAATCGTGGACACCCATTTTTGATTGGTTTTCAAAGACGGACGGATCGTCGATTATTTTTACATCATCAATCCCCTGTACCGTATCCAAAATCCATAATTCTTCTTCATTCTGATTGATGATTTCTGTCGGGTCCATTGCCTCAAATTTAATTTCGGGAAATTGTTTTTTGAGCCTCGGTAGAATTTTTAGAGGTATTGAATCGGATTTCACGCGAGGATTGCCAAAAACTAAAATTTTAAATTGTTTCATTGGCAAGTTTCAAATTATGATTTGTGTAAAAAGCCAGATTTTGCGCCTGTGTTGGGGAAATTTTGTCGCAGATAAATCCCCAGTGAAAAGAAACTGTGTCGCCTATTTTTATTTTATTTTTGAGTTGTGAATCGACAGGAAATAATAGTTCACGCATTGAATCGCAAAAGACCAATTTTTTGTTTTGAGAAGTCAATTTTTGACTTGTGACTTTGACTTTGTCTTTGACGCTTACGACTCTTCCCCACCCAATTCTGCATTGATCCATTGTGTCAATTGTATGCGGGGTAGTTAGATGGCCTGTACGAATAAAAATATTGAAGACATGAAAGCTATGATGAATCTTTGCGCCTTTAGGGATCTTTTCGATAACCCATTTAAGCATTTTTACGGGAAGTCTTTTTTTTAACTCCTGATCGTAAAGTAGATAATCTCTTAGTTGTTTTGGTTTTACATTTTCAAGAAGTGAGTTACCAATCCAATATGCCTCAACAACTTGGGGTTCGAAAGGATCAGCAAGTCCATTTGCGTGAGCGATCAAAGATAAATAGCGATAAAGAACATCAAACTGGCCAAGAATTTCAGTTAAATCAGGGTCAGCCGTTGTTTCTTTTAAATATGAAGATATCTGTTTATTGGCATCGGGCCCGCAGTATTTGTAATAATTTGGAGCAAATGAATAGCGGGCGCAAGTTAAAACGCCCTGCATTGATTTAGGTGACTGCACGCTTTGAAACCAATTTTTTGAAAGATGTAAATGACATTTTTCTGGCTGCGCTAATAAATAATACACAACCGGAGGCAAGCAGAATAAACTGGGCAATCTGACTAAAAGTCATCTGGTGAGTAACAAGAATTGCCGAAAGACTATTGGTAACCAGGGTCGCAAGCGTCAAAACCGTGGCAACCAGAATAATCGGTGCCAAAGATAACGCCCGATACCAAGTAGAAACATAACCAAAAAGAATTAGTGTGGTTAAAAAGGTCAAAACAAATTGCTCCGGCCTTAGCACAAAAAGCATTTGACCCTTACCAAGGACAATTAGCGCAATAAGAAGAACTGCCGATCCAACTCCCATTCTGGCGGCGGTGACAATATCCGCATCAACTCGTCTTAAGGTAATTTTGGCAATAACATTTTCAATTGCCCAAAGAATGGTAGCTGCCAAAACCATCAGTTCAGGCCTATTAAAAGTGAAGCCCTTGAATCCGCCAAGTGTCAGGTTTGCCCCAAAGACAGTGATTACTGCCAAAATTTGAAGATTCGATAATTTTTCTTTCAAAATTGGAATAGCAAGTAAGGCAACCCAGACAACCAGTGATTTATGAATCAAGGAAGCATTGATCGCCGGCATCTGAGAAAGCGCCGTGAAGAAAAGATAAAAGGGCAAACTGCCGCCAATAACACCGATTGATAAAAGCAGCCAAAAATCTCGCTTTGTAAGTTTTTTGATTTTCGGAAGCTTTTTTAAAAGTATCAACGCCCCGATTATCAAAAAAGCGACCAGAGAGTTTTTAATTGTCGTAAAAACAAGGGAATCACCAACATATCTGACAGTAAACTGATTAATGAAATTGGCAATTCCTGATAAGATTGCTGCTATCAGTGCAAAATAAAGACCTTTTTTAATCTTTGAATCCACTGGATACCTCTTTTAATATGGCCCGGATTGATTTAGCCTCAGATGAGGCTAGTTTCGCTACTGCCAAATTTGATTGTACCATAAGCCAGTTACCCTTTTTGATCGAACCAACCAATGAATAATCAACTCGCCTATTATCTTCCATAACTGCCTGTTTTTTGGATACAGAGGAAACTCTAAGAGGTAGGGCAAAACACATCTGAAATAATTTTAACAAATAATCTTAGTAAATTTACAATTTACTTAAAGTAGATTTTTGGTTCGCAGTTGCTTATATAAATTAAACTTTAACAGTAGAATTGCTCCGATACCGGTCAAAACCACTAACAGTCTAACTAGCCAGCCAATAAATGGGATCAAAGTAATAATGTAGATTACAAACATGCCCAAAAGGAAGGTCAGGAAATCGCCAGTCTTTCGATCTAATCTTTCCAAAATCTTTTTCCCCACCCAAAGAGCAACGAATATTTTTGCCAGATAAAGTTCAATTAAAAATGCTGCCAAAAGAATTAAGCCTAAGGGGATCGTAACTACCAATAAAATTGAAATGATAAAAATGATTGGAACAAGAATTATTGACAAAAATCCAATTCCCAGAGAGGTTAAAAATCTTTTATCAATAATTTCTCTCGTGTTCTTAGTAAAAGTAGGCAAGAATTTTATCAAGAGAAAACCGATTATTAATGCTGATATAAAACTAATAATTCTAAAAGTAATTGATACTGATGCGAAGATTTTTTTCGGTTGCTCCTTGGCCATTCTCTGTGGGATATTGTGGGTTGCTTGGCCTAAAATTTGGGCACCTGGTTGAATTTGAGCATCGGAATTGCTCCAGTATGTAAGATCACCGGAAATTTTAGCATTTGGAGTTAATGTTAATTGACCAACTCCAGCTGTAACGTCGCCACCGATACTACTACCTAATGTAACATTACCTGAACCGAGAGTCGCTCCTTTGCCGACTGGTGCGAAAACCGAAAGATTGCCACTTCCGGATACTAAACCACCACCAATATTTGCTCCGCTAGTAATATTGACCGAGCCTCCAAGTGCAGTTAAATTGCCATCGATTTGAGAAGAGACGATGACTTCACCTCCAGCTACTCGGGCGTCATTTTTAACATTACCTTTAAGGTTAATCATTCCACCCGCAGCGATTAGATCTCCGTTAATATTCCCTTCAATATTAACTGTACCAGCAGCGACATAAGCGTCGCCGTTAACAGTACCGGAGATAGTAACGGTATCACCGGTAGCAAAATAATCCTTGTTGACGACTTCTCCCTTCGGGAGAATTATATTTCTCTTGGGACTATCATTTTTGGCATAGACAATGCCTGTGATAAAAAACGGCAATAAAATGATAGATAAAACAATTGAAATTTTCTTTAACATTTTCAACTAATTAGATTAGTCTATAAACCTTTAAGAGTCAAGATAGATAGTTCTTCAACTTCTTTAGTGCTTTCGCCCGGTGGGAAATTTTGTTTTTGAGAGCAGGGGGCATTTGTGCAAAAGTTTGTCCGTATTCTTTGGGAATAAAAACTTTATCAAAACCAAAACCATTGTTTCCTCTATTTTTTTGTGAGAGTGATCCATTGACTGTTCCTTCGAAGATTTCTAAATTTTCCCCGTCAAAAATACCTACGGCACAAATAGCTTCTGTCGAGGTATCTTTACCTTTGATTAATTTAACGGTTCCTTCGGTTCCCAAGGTCTCAAGAAAAAACTTAACAAAAGGACCGGGGAGTCCGCCTAGTGCTTTAATTTCCAAACTAACATCCTCGACTAAAACCGTCTTTTGGATTTTTTTGTAAGCTTCTTTGGCTTTATGGGTGATAACTTCAGTCAGATCTAATGATTGGATCTCATGAATTTTAATTTTTGACACTTGGTGATTAGTACCTAAAATCTCGTTTATTTCGGCAAGTTTATTTTGATTGGTGGTAACGATAACAAGATCAGAAAGACGAATTTTACTCATACTCGATGGTTGCAGGGGGCTTTTGGGTAATGTCGTAAACGACACGATTAACGCCGCGGACTTCGTTAACAATTCTTGAAGAGACTTTTTCCAGAATTTCGTAGGGGATTTTCGACCAATCGGCTGTCATAAAATCTACGGTGTCCACTGATCTTAAAGAGATGATATACGAATAAGTGCGGCTATCTCCCATGACGCCAACAGATTTAACAGGTAAAAGTGCGGCTAATGCTTGCCCTACCTTATTATATATATCTTGCTTTTTAAGTTCCGAGGTGAAAATATAGTCCACCTCTTTGAGAATTGCCAGTCTTTGTTGGGTGACTTCCCCCAAAATTCTAATGGCAAGACCCGGTCCTGGAAAAGGATGACGATTTAAAAATCTATCGGGAATTTTAAGAATCTTGCCTAGTTTTCTGACTTCGTCTTTATAAAATTCGGCCAATGGTTCAACCAGTTTAAGTTTTAAGCCTTTAGGCAAGGTGACATTATGATGACTTTTAATTTTGTCCGCATGTTTGGAAGGTACGGCTGATTCGATTCGGTCCGGATAAATTGTGCCTTGGGCTAGAAATTTAACCTGCGTTCCGGTAGGCAGGCCGTGACCGATTTTTTTTGCCTCTTCCTCAAAAATTGTAAAGTAAAGGCTGGCAATTTTTTGACGTTTTTCCTCAGGATCAACAACACCTTTTAATGTTTGCAAGAAACGATTTTCGGCTCTGACAATTTTAAAGTTTTTAAATTTAACAGTTAAGACAATATCCTTAACATCAGCTACTTCATTTTTGCGAAGAAGTCCTGTATCGATAAAAACCAAATGGAGATTTTCGCCGATTGCTTCTTTAAGAAGATAGGCAGCGACTAGCGAATCGACTCCTCCGGAAATAGCCATCACAACAAAATTGGTACCAATTTGTTTTTTGAGATTCTTAATAAGGTTTTCTTTAACAGTCGCAAGATTCCAGTCTTTATCAACCTTGGCGATTTTAAAGAGAAAGTTTGAAAGAATTTTTTGTCCTTTTGGTGTATGTGCAACTTCGGCATGAAATTGAATTCCGTAAAATTTTTTAGCGGAATTTTCCATGGCTGCCACCTTGGCATTTTTAGTTGAGGCAATTATTCTAAAACCGACAGGCACTTTGTCAACCTGATCTCCATGAGAAAACCAGACGATCTCTCTTTTGGAAAGATTAGAAAATAGAGGGGATTTTTCCAGATTAATAATCTCTTTTCCGAATTGTTTTGACTGATGTTGTGAAACTTTTCCTGACAGCTGATAGGCCATCAATTGCTGACCATAACAAATACCTAAAATCGGCAAACCAATTTCATAAATTTTAGAATCTGGTCTTGGAGCATTTTTTTCATAACAAGAAAACGGGCTCCCGGAAAAAATTATTGCTTGGGGAGAAAGTTTTTTTAACTTGTCGGCCGTAATTTCTGGAAGAACCAAGTCGCTTTTGACTCCAAGTTCTCTTATCCGGCGAGAAATTAAGTGTGCATATTGTCCACCAAAATTAACGACTGCAACCATATATAAACACTCCGTATCCAGTTATTAAATTAGTTTAGATAGACTTTCCAGAACTCTTTGCTTGGGTGGAACTGTTAAATCAATTGTGAATTTTTCACCGGATAATTTTTCGTGGACACTAATATAACGCTCGGCAATTTTGGCGATAAATTCCGGTGGCATCTTGGGAATTTTGCCCTTACCAGCATATCCTTGTTCTCTAAACCATAATCTCATAAATTCTTTATCATAATTTTCTGGTTCTTCACTCTTTTTGAATCTTTGGGCATAGGTTTTTTTAATCCAAAACCGGCTACTATCTGGAGTGTGAATCTCGTCAATCAGCATAATTTTTCCCTTCTTATCTAAACCAAATTCATATTTTGTATCGACTAAAATCAGTCCAGATTTTTGGCAAATTTGTGTCCCTCTTTCAAATAACTTAAGAGCAACTTTCTCTATCTGTCTGTAGATTGACGGCGGAATAATTTTTCTTTTGATAATTTCTTTGGAGGAAATTGGTTCATCATGTCCGCCGGCCCCTGTTGCTCTGGTGGTTGGTGTAATCAGCGGTTTTTTCAATTTTTGATTTTTGACCAAGCCTTCGGGAAATTTAAGACCATAAATTACCCTTTCGCCTTGAGAATACTTTCTCCAAAGAGAAGTGTCTGTAACTCCGGTGATATAGGCACGAACGACAACTTCAATTGGCAGTGCCTGACATTCAGCCACCAGCATGACGTTGGGATCGATTACGCCAATCATGTGATTTGCGACAATATCGCGGGTCTTTTCAAACCAAAACTCGGAAAGTTTTGTTAAAACTGCACCGCGAAAGGGAATTAGGCCTAAGACCCGATCAAAAGCGGAGATTCTATCGGTGGCAATTAAAATTCGCAGGTGATCTCTAGTATACCAATCACGAACTTTGCCGGTATTTCTTTTACCCAGTGCCGGATAACTTATCGATTTAATGGCGTTTGGGATATTTTTAATTATGGTTTTCTGATCGATCATTTTGTTTTAAGATATTTTTTAATGCCTAATTTTTGCAATTTATTATTTTTTGTGAGAACCTCTTGTTTTAACTTTGTCTTATAGGAAACAAGAATTTTCTCGATTTTGGGATCCGAAAGGGCGATGATTTGACAGGCTAAAAGGGCAGCGTTTTTGGCACTGTTGACACCAACGGTAGCAACAGGAACTCCCGGAGGCATTGAAACTATTGAAAAAAGGGAGTCTATTCCTTCGAAAGATTTTGTCTCGATCGGTATCCCAATTACCGGAAGTGAAGTAAGAGCAGCAATTGTTCCTGGTAAAGCAGCGGCACCACCGGCGCCGGCAATCAGAACCTTAAGACCTTTTTCTTTGGCACTTTTGGCATATTTGGCCGTTTCTTCAGGTGCACGATGAGCAGAAATGATTGAAACTTCATAAGGTACTTTGAGTTCATCAAGAATTTTGGTAGCACCCGAGATGACTTCCATGTCTGAATCAGAACCCATTAAAATACCAATTTGCGGTTTTTTCATTTTTTTCTTGATGCTAGGATTTCTACTATAGCTCGATTAGTTAATTCAACAGCTAGTCCAGTATAGGTTTGAGGGGTGAGTTTTTTCAATGAATCTTTTTGAGTGTCTGGTATTGTCAAACCGTCAATCCATTGTTGCCACTTTTCTTTATCGATATGTCCGCCTCTGGTCAAAGAAGCAATTAGAGAATAAGGGTCGCTAATACCGGCAATTCTCAATTGTGTCTGAACACCTTCTGTAAGAATTGACCAATCGCTATTTAAACCTTCAGAAATTTTCTCAAGATTTGGTCTGATCCGGGAAAGTCCTAATAAAACACTTTTTGCTCCTACCAGAAAAAATCCCAAAGCGGTGGCGATATTTCTAACTGTCGTACTGTCCGAAAGATCTCGCTGGAGTCTGGAAATAGCAAGTTTGCGCGAAAGAGTTTCGAAAACGCCACTGGCTATAGTTAAATTCCCTTCAGAGTTTTCAAAGTCAATCGGGTTAACTTTTTGCGGCATGGTTGATGAACCGACCTCGTCCTTTTTGACTTCTTGGATAAACCAATCATCGCTAATATAGCGCCACATATCTTGGTCAAAATCGCAAATTACTCCACAAATCCTTTGATAATTTTGGAAATATTCAATCATATCCTCATAAGGATTAATTTGAGTGGTTATAAGATTTGGGATAAGACCAAAAATTTCCACAAATTTTGAAGAGAATTTTATCCAATCAACATCGGGATAAGCAAGGTGGAGTGCGTTGAAATTACCGACCGCTCCGGTTAATTTACCCGTGAGTTGCTGACTTGCTAACTTTCTAATCTGACTATTGAGTTTGGCAGCGAAAACAACAATTTCTTTGCCGACCGTTGTTGGTACGGCCGGCTGCCCGTGGGTTCTGGCCAGCATTGGATCTGCTTTATACTTTTTGGCGCGGTCTATAAGTTCATCTACCAAACTATCAAGAGCCGGAATACAAACTTCTTCTGATGCTCTTTTGAGCATTAATCGATAAGCAAGATTGTTAATATCTTCAGAAGTCAGGCCAAGATGGATCATTTCTGTAACGTCTTCAAGTGATGACCCCTTAACCATATTTCGAAAAGCTCTCTCCATTGCTTTGACATCATGCCGTGTTTCTGCCTCAATTCTTTTAACTTCTTCGGCGTCTTTTAATTTTAGACTCTTTCCAAATGAGTCGAGTGTTTTTCGTTCTTTGGCAGTCAGATGTCTAACAACACCGATATCTGATAAAGCAACTAAATATTTTGCTTCTATTTCGAATCTTGTTCGAATCAATCCGTATTCGGAAACATAAGGAGCGAGTTCTACAATGCGCTCCCGATAACGACCATCAAGTGGGGTAATGGCGGTTAATTCTGTCAGTACCAATGGTTGTTTTTTCATCTTAAGTTGAAACTTTTTGTAATTGTTTTTTCTTTAAGGCCTCTTTAATTTCCATGGCAATTCTTCTACCCATACTCAAAGATTGACCATATAAATAACCGCTATAGGGAGTTGCAAAAATTCCCGGCGATCCTGGCATTCTTGGTGAAACGTCATAGACGACAATTTCCAGTTTTGGAAACACTGGCCTTACAAGTGACTGAAGGGCAAAGGGGCCAATTACCCCGGGATTATACTCCTTTTGGGTTATTGTGACAAATCTTTCGCCAATCTCCATGGCGTCTTCAATTAATGATTCTGGCAACGTAATAGCAAAATGGCCCATTTCTTTAAAAGTTACCTCAAGATATTTTAGGGCTTTAATCTGTTGCGGTGAGGGCAGACGCAGAATGCCATCTAAGTTTGTTTGTCTGCGGGCATCTGTTCCAACAAGTTCTAGTCTTTTAGAAATTGGTGAGTAGAAAAAATTGAAATTGACGGCGACCCCGACAATAAATTCCTCAATTACTGCTTTTTCGAGATTTTCTTTAGAGATTAATCCAGATGAGATTAGCCTCTTGGCTTCTTGGTAGAATTCTTTTGGCGATGAGGCGAAAAAGAACCCCCTTTCAAAAGAAACTTTTTCTTGTTGAGCTTTAACAATGACCAAAGAATCAATTTCTTGTGGTTTCTTAAATATTTTCGGAAATTTGATTTTGGCCTTGGCAAGAAGATCGTATTGATTGGGTTTTTCGCTTCTTTCTTCGGTTCGCAAAAGATAACGGTTGCCGAAAATGGGAATTTTAAATTGTTTTTCAATAGCATCATAATCGTTAAGGTAAACTTCAAATGAACGGTGGGGAATAAAAATGCAATTTTTCTTCTTTAAAATTTGCTGGACTTTTTCAGAAAGAATGTTTTTAAACTTTTCGACGTAGATAACTTCATCGATACAGCCCAAAGTACCGTTTGATTTAAAATAATCTGCATAAGTTTTGTCTCGGCCTTTTTCGACAATAACTAATGTTTTAAAACCTTCATCTTTAGCACCTCGGCAAACATCCAGAGCGCTGTGGCTTCCGATAACTGCAATAGTTGGTTTAGACATAAATGACCTCCCCTCTTTGGGGGCCGACTGAAATAAACTTAACCGGCACGCCGGCAAATTTTTCGACTTTCTTAATATAATTTTGGGCATTTTTAGGCAATTTTTTAAATTCCCGAACTTGAGAAATATTTTCCGTCCATCCTGGTAACTGATCATAAATCGGCTTACACTCGGAAAGAAATTGGGCATCACCGGAAAGGTAGTCAACTCTTTGACCCGATTTTTGATAGGCAGTGCAAACTTTAATTTTGGCAAAACCAGTTAAAACATCAAGTTTGGTAATGGCAAGCGCTGTAATTTTGTTAAATTCAGCGGCAGCCTTGATAATGACCAAGTCTAACCAGCCAGGATCCCGGGTTCGTCCTGAAGTAGTACCAATTTCCTGACCTTTCTCAATAATAATTTGTCTTTCTCTTCCTTCTATTTTTGTCGGCTGTGGACCGGCGCCAACTCTGGTTGAATAAGCCTTGGTGATACCAATGATGTGATTAATTTTTGAAGGATGAAGATCAAAAGAGCGCCAAATGCCGATAACACCGGTATTAGTAGAAGTCACAAATGGGTAAGTTCCAAAATCGACATCTAAAAATGATCCTTGAGTGCCTTCAAATAAAATATTTTTACCGGCTTTTTGAGCTTCTTTAACGATTGGAATCGTTTTGCCGATATAGGGTTTAACTGCCTTGGTAAATCTTAAATAGTTTTTGTAAATTTGATTGGCATCTAATTTCAGTTTGAAAAATTTATTCTGAATTTCAATCTCTGTAAAAAGTTTTTCTTTAAAACCAGGCAGGATAAGATCATTAACCCTTAGGCCAACTCTTTCAATTCTGTCGGCGTAAGTTGGACCGACTCCTCTTTTGGTTGTGCCGATTTTTGACGACCGAAATTCTTCACGCATTCCATCACGCAGTTTATGCCAAGGCATAACAAGTGACGCCTGCTGGTCAATAACCAAATTCTTCCAAGAGACTCCGGCCTTTTTAAGTTGAACCATTTCATCATCCACTAAAGACTCTAGATCACAAGCGACACCTCTACCAATAAGACAGGTAGCGTTTTTATTGAATATTCCGGATGGAATAATATGGAGGGCAAATCTGCCAAATTTATTTTTAACTGTATGGCCAGTATTTGAGCCGCCGGAGTATCGGGCAGCGATATGGGCTCGGACACCAAGATCATCAATCATTCTGCCTTTACCTGAATCTCCCCAGTCAACACCGATCACACAAGCTACACCTTTCCAATTTTTCAACGAGTCGTTTTTCATTAGTTTAAAATTTTATTTAATTTGTCACTTTTGATAGCCGTTTTTATCTCCATAGCAATACGCCTGCCGGTTGAAACTTCCTTATTATAATAGAGGGCAGAATATGGCGATCCCGTAATGAATAAGTTGGTTCCGGCAACAATTCTGCAGGAAATTTCGATTATCGAAAACTTTTGCTCGGGTGTGATGATGGTTTCCAAACAGAATGGTCCCCAAATTCCTCGACCGATTAATCTTTTTGCGGTTGCTACTACTCTTTCTCCCATTTCAAAAGCCTCAGCCAGAAGTGACTCACGAAGAGTCAATGGGCTATTGCCAACCACTACAAACGAGGGTTCAATTCCAAGTCCTTGTTGGTTTTGTGAAGGAATTCTCCCTAAGGAATCGACATTAGTTTCATAACGCTTGTCGATTGAAAGAATTTCAAGTTCATTGGTAAGTGGTGAATAAAAATAATGGATATAAAGCGGAACACCAATAACATATTCTTGAATGATATATGGGCGAGCCTTAAAATTTTTAATTTTAGCTAGAAATTCTTTTTTGTTTTTGGCAAAGAAATATCCATGACCTCCGGCGGCACCGTAAGATTTAACCATTATAGGAGTATCGATTTCTGATGCCTTAGCAAATCTTTTGGGGACAGGAACTTTGGCTTTTTGCAGCCATTCCCTTTGTTTCATCCGGTCTGATTCCCAATCCAAAATTTCTCTATTGCCGAAATAGGGAACTTTCATTTTTTTATTTTCATCAATTCCCAGATAAGCAACGAATGAGCCATGAGGAATAATAATGGCGTTTTCGCGGATTAATTGATCCTCAATTTTGGGAAAAGCGGAAAAGGTGGGAATTTCGATAATTTTGTCGATAAAATCAAAGCGTTTGTAAAGAGAGAGACGGTCGGGCGTAACAATGCAAATTGTGGGGAAACCTTCGTCGTGGGCGCCTTTTAAGATCTGAAGGGCAGAGTGCGATCCTAAAGTAGCAATCTTATAACCTTTTCGACCCGCCATTGACGTATTTTACACATATTTTTCAAAAAAAGCAAAATTTTGGGGAATTTCAGATTGTTGTGTTGATTCTTGGAAAAAACTTGGGTATACTTCCCTTTAGTGTCAAAACGTCTTCCATTAATCATTGCAGCTGTTGTTATCGTAATTCTGATTGCGGCAGTTTTGGCATTTGTGCTTTTCAAAAAATCTTCAAAACCCGAGCAGGAAACAACGGTTACTCCAAACACAGAGGAACAATCATCAGAAACAACAAGTAAAGGAACGATAAAAAGTCTTATTGGACTTGGAAAAAGTTTGACTTGCGATGTAACATATCCAACTTCTGACGGACAGGTTAATGGTACTGTTTATGTCGCAGATGATAAAAGAATGAGGGGAGATTTTGTGATAACAACCAAGGAAAATAAGCAAATGGACAGTCATATGATTCAGGATGCAGGCTTAGGTTATTTCTGGTCATCACAAGCACCACAGGGAACAAAGATGAAGATTGAAGAAAATGTGCCAACACCAACTCCTGGGACTTCGCAAAATGTGGATGTTAATAGCGAAGTGCAATATAAATGTTCTGACTGGTCAGTTGACAGTTCCAAGTTTACCCCGCCTGCCAATATTCAGTTTATGGACATGACTCAATCCATGCAGCAAATGCAAAATCAGGCAGACAAGGCAAAAGAAAATACAAAATCAGTTTGTGATCAAATAACAGATCCTCAAGCCAAAGCAGCCTGTCTGAGCGCTTCTGGTACAAATCAATAAACCCGGCACATAATCCAATCATTATTCTAATATTCTTAGGGAATTTGAGAATTGGGAAAAAAGTTCAGATTATTTCGAAGGTTTTGATTTTACTGGAAAAACCGGAAACAAGGCGAACACAAGATTTAGGCTTTTTGAAATATTGGGCCAAGGCAGCACAAATCGCAGCGTTTGCCAAACCTTTGTAAGGCGGCTCTTTGACCCAAACAATAAAAGAATTATCTTCAAGTTTCTCAACTTTTTGTTCGCTTGATAGGGGTTTTGCCTTAACAGTAACTTTCATTCATTTATTGTAGCAAGTGGATGGGAGTTAATAAAAACCCAAATCCGCGTTATTCGAATGTTCTCAAGAATTTGAGAATAGGGAAAGACTGGGGGCAAGAAAATCAAAAGTCAAATGGGGCTACAAGGATCAATATGGTTTGGATTTTTGAATAATTTTAAGTAAATCAGAGAAGCATCTCAAAATGGAAATTGGGGTCGACCGTTTACGATTGGATATTTAGGAATTGCGTCTTCTCTTGGGGTCCAAACATTAAAATCTTCTCGGTTAATATTCCAGACCATCTTTTGAAGTTCTTCCGTAGAATAATTGGGAAACTTTTCCCCAAGCAAATCATATCCTAAAACCCTATTCATAAATTCTATTAATCTTCTTATGCTAACAGTGGGCCAATCCAAACCATAAGGCAAATATACTCCATCAAGTTCGTGCGCTCTCATTTCATTTTGGGAAAAACGGCCTTCTGGATCTTTTGAACCTTCTTGAGAAAATCCTGACCCAAGAATAACTTTATAAACGAATGTTGTTTTTTCTCTGCCTTGTTGTCTGCGTAAATCTAATAAACCTTGAGGTGTTTGTGATAGCCAAGTGTACTCTGACACTTGGGCTGTAGTGATTATAAAAATTGCCAAATGATTTTGAATTCGCTCAAGAACTCGTCTGAGATCAAGGTCTACGGGAACAAAAGCTGGGTAGGCATCATCTTTTATTTTATCCGCATCGGGAACTGAAAATAAGGGATATAAATTAAATTGTCGGTCAAGGCCAAAACTAATTTCAGAATAAAATTTTCCAAGGTCGTCTTCAACAAGATCCCTTTTCCCAAGCCAAATTGGCAAAACACCCATTTCATATTTTGAAATTTCAGGCGGAGCTATCAAGTCTCGGTTTTCAACTCTCATAAGATGGGTTTCATCTTCTGTCATGGCGGAAATTATATCAGAAAGGATCTGGCAGATAATATGCTACTAAACCTCAAGAGTCAAATAATTCCTTTAGATCTGTGTATGTTGCTGAGGTTGTATTTGAATGGGGTTATTAATACCAATAACTGGAAGCCCATTGAAATCCTTGATATATGGTTCTTCAGTAATTATATTAACCAAACCATACTTACTAGCACTTTCCGAGGACATTACTGTACTCTTCATAACATCTGATTTAACTTGAGTGAGTTTTTTATTACAAACTGAGGCTATAACGGTGCAGTAATCATCATTAATTCTCTCTGTAACTTTGACTATCTCTTTTAATTTATTTGCATTAAAAATTCCCTGTATTGTAGCTGTAGCTTCGTGGATTAAAAATCTACAGCTTGGAACAGAGATCCTGGTAGTCCCTGTACAAAACAACATTATTGCTGCACTATCCACATTTCCCATTCCGATAGTGGTTATTTTTAATCCAGATTGTTTCAAAAAATTATAAGCCAATAAACCATGATCAGAAGACCCTCCAGAACTAGATATTTGTAAAACTATCTCATCTATGGGTTTGCCTTTTTGACTTTGCTGCGCGGATATTTGAGTTACCAATCTAATAAAATCACTGATTGTTGTATCAAGAACATTCGCGTAAAAGTTAACTAAAAGTTGCATTTTTCCCTTTCACAATTGCAATTCCTTCTGATATGAGGCTAATTGTACTCCCGTTTACACTTAGTCTACAAGAAGATGTGGATTATATATGGATCAGGAAGCGGTGGTGGGGTTTTGGGCGGTAAGGGTAATTGCTTCTGGATCGAGAGTTCGGACGATTCGTAACACTTTGCGGATTCGCAGCCAATTAAGAAGTTCTATCCGCTTCCATCATTTCTTCTATTTTCCCTATTTTCTTACAATCACTTCGATATGCACGAATTAACTCTAGTTCAGTCTGGGCAGTTTCTGTCAAGCTTTGAAGAGTAATAGCTCCAACTATCAAAGTATCCTCGTTTGGAATTTTTTCGGGATTGGCGTGATGGGTTTTAAGAATAGTGAAGTGGCCCAAAAAGGTGGCCGCCATATCTTTGATCGATTGCTTGAGCTCCGGATAAATATAGGTTGTTAAAAGTTGAATGGAAAATTCTGTAATCTGTTCAGCTGTAACTTGAAGGATTGGTTCAGAAAATTCTGGTGAAAAAGTAGGTTTGACGACGCAAAAATTGCTTCTTCGCCAAGCATCATCGTGTGAAGAAGCATCAGCATCTAAGTCTGTTTGTTCTGGTAACATAGACAAAAGGCAGAATCTAATTGAAATTATGTCCTTTTGGGATGAAAAAATGCAAGTTTTTGGGTCCTCTTAAATTTTAAACGTGGTCTTTGGTATCCTCTAAGGCGTCCTGTCTGGTTTTATGGATCGTCCCGTCGCGATGTTCGGCTGGGCTATAAATTGTGTAAAGTTTCAGACTATCTTTAGAAGAAGTATTGACAATATTATGCTCTACCCCCGCGGGGACAACTACTGCCGAACCATCTTTGAGAGGAAACTCTTCACCGTTTAAAACTGCTTTTCCATCTCCGGACTCGATTCGCAAAAATTGGTCAACATCCTTATGGGTTTCAGTTCCAATTTCCTCGTTTGGTAAAAGACTCATCACTACTAGTTGACTATGCGGACCGGTAAAAAGGACTTGGCGAAAGTTTTGGTTGCTTTGGGTTTTTTCTTCAATATCAGCGATATATCCTGCCATTTTTTTCACCTCCAATCATTTTTAAATCCTGATGATTTTTTAGTCAAAAGAAGTGCGTAAAGTAAGTATATTCTCAGCCAGTTAAACTAATTATTAAAATTATTGAAATTAAAATAATGATTAGGGAAAAAAGTAAAGTGTAAGCCAAAATGTTGATGGCCTCTTTAATTCTCTTATTTAAAACTAAATAGGCCGGGTAGCCAAAAACCAGAGATCCGGTGATGGCAGCGGAAAAGACAAATAGCGCCAACATTAAAAAAAGGCCGAAAACTCCCGGTTGGGCTTTGGTTTTGGACATATAGAAGAAAAAGACGGCAATAAAACCACAATAAATAACTACACCAGCGGCTTGCAGAAAACCAATTAAAGAAGGACTATTTTTTTTCTGAAGCAAATTTTCGATCGAGTTCATTTCTTTAAGATACACTATCTGTATCTAATTAACAAATTGCGAAGGTCATTCTTTTATAAACTTTGCGGGTAAGTTCGACATCTTTTTTGCAGTAGGTGTAAATTTCTTCGTAGCGTTTTTTAAGATAGTAATCGTAAACCTGAGAACCATCCATCTTATCTTTGGAAGTAGGCAGACCTAAAGCAATTGACAGATGGTGGAGACTGGTATTTGAAAAGTTGTCCCACCTACTCCATTCTTTGGCTGTATCAAAAATATTTTCAGTTTGAAATCTTTTGACAGGCAGTTGCTGGGAAGGTCTGATTTTGTTGACTACTGATCGTTTATAAAGAAAGGGTAAATCAAAATCGATAATGTTATGACCGATAAATTGATGGGTATCGCGGGCGACTTCCCACCATTTTTTTAAAATTTCAAGTTCTGTGCCTTTGATTATTACGGCAGGGTTATCATCAACTGCATAACTAATACAAAAAATTCGGCCAAAGTCACCGGAAATGGCGCTTGAGCGATACAGGGCTTCGTCATCGTCGGCGATTTCCCGGTTGCGCATCTTTTTGCGTTCAGCCTCAACAACTATCTTTCGCAATTTCTCGGGTGCCGGAATAGTTTCTAAATCGAAAAAAAGTTTCACGATCTTCTCTAAAATTCTACAATTTTATTCTGATATCAGCAAGATTTTAGACTCTTGATTTTATCGCTTGGATCATTTAGTCTATGCAGAACACATTAAGATGCCAAGAAAAACCGAGACAGAAAAACCTAAGACTGGCAAATCAATACTCAAAAGCCTAAATCAATCTTTGGGAATTCTATTCTATCTTATTTGGATTTTAATCGGCCTATTTTTCATTTTATTTATAGTCGCCAATTTCCGCCAAGGAGCATTCAGAGGCCTTTTTAGCTCTAGCTCTCAAGCGCAGCAACAAGCGCAAACACAAACACCTGAGGAAACAACGATACCGGGAATCGGCACGGTGAATATTGCTTGCGTTCAACAGGCTTTGAGTAGTGAGGCTATTACTAAAATTGCTCAGTCGGGAAATACTTCTTCGTTAACTGACGAGGAAAAAACAAAACTTGAACCTTGTATTGTCGAAAAAGAAAGCCCAGCTCCTTCGCCAACTCCTTAAGCAATAATCTATTCTAATTCTACCTAAGATCAAGAGTTTCGCCTTTGTACTGCAATTTTTTTGGTTTGATAATGACTTGTCGTGGGCCTTTTTCAACATAGCCAGCGTTGATACTTTCAAAACCGCATTTGGCGATGATTTTTTGAGCTCCCGCTACTTCCCGTGATGGGAGAAAAATCGCATAGTCTTGCCCCATATTAAAAGTCTGATACATTTCATAATCGGAAAGATTGGTATGTTTTTGAATAAAAAGAAAAATTTCCTGAGGAGGAAAAACTTTTTCAATGATATAAGTGTAGTTTTGGCGAGCGCGCATTATTTTGCGAAGTCCATGACCGGTGATATTGGAAATGTAATGGATATCGATGTTCGCATCCGAGAGATCTTGGATTAACTTTGAGTAGATATTAGTTTTGGTAAGTATTACCTCACCGAACATCTGTCCATTTTTAAGTTTTGTAGCATAGCCATTCGGCAATTTTTTAGCAACTGCCCGGGCAAGAGAGATTCCATTGGCATTAATACCGGCAGATCTAATGAGTATAATTCTATCACCAATTTTAAGCTTTTGGTCTGTCACCATGCGTTTTTTCGATTCGATTATTCCGACGGCAGATCCGCCTAAATCAACGGTATTTGGCTGAATGACTCCTTTGAGTGTTGGTGTCTCGCCACCACCCCAAGTGGCACTTGAAAGATCACAAGCGGTCTTGAAACCGCTAATTAAATCTTTCATTCTTTTGAAATCCTGTAACCAAGTGTTATCTTCAATCGCCCAATAAGCATGAACGACCAAAGGTTTTGCTCCAACGCTTACTAAATCGTTGATAATACAAGCGACGGTGTCATGACCAACAACGTCATAATAGGTTTTTCCAGAAAATTTACGCATCCCGTCAGCGACCAGATTTTTGGTCCCTAAACCTTCAACTACTGCGGCCATCAAAACGTTACCTTGCTCCCAGACGAAAGCCGATTCTCCCCGAGTTTGGGAAATTTCCGCAAACCCTGATTTTTTAAGATTGATGGCGGTTTGCCGGGCAGCGGTTTGCGCCAATTTTTTGATTGGATCTTTAGTCGCGTAATTGTCGCCAACTCGAGAATAGCTAATCTTTTTTCTACTTTTCATTTTTAATAAATTCTATCATTTGTTTAAAAATAAAGGCACCATGGGGCTCTTTTAATTTCTCTCTTCGCCAATTGGGATATTGAGTAATATCGACAAATTTTTCCGGGTGAGGCATCAAGCCTAAGATTCTGCCGGTTGGATCACAAACACCAGCAATAGCGTTTATTGATCCGTTAGGATTTTGCGGGAAATTTTGTGTAGGCTGTCCGCTCTCATCTGTATATCTGAAAACTACCAAACTTTCATCTTCGATCTCTTGAATTGTTTTTGGCTCAGCATAAAACTTTCCTTCGCCGTGGTTAACTGCAAACTTAATAAAATCGTTTCTAGCATTTATAAAAAGACATCTGCTATCTTCTGTTTTAAGACGGACCCACCGGCATTCAAAATGGCCGCTTGTGTTTTGAGCAAGAGTAACGTCCATTTTCCCTAAGTTGCCGTAGGGTAAAAGTCCGGTTCTCACTAAAACTTGAAATCCGTTACAAACACCAAGAATTAAACCTTTTCTGTTTATAAAATCTTGGAGTTGATCTTTTAAGAAACTAATCAATTCAACGGCCAAAATTTTACCTGAAGCAACATCATCACCATAGGCAAAACCGCCAGGGAGAGCAAGAATTTGAAAGTTGTTCAATTTTCTCTGTTTGCTTCGTAATTGATTGACATGGATCATTTCCGGTGTGCCACCGAATTTGTCAAATGCATAATACAATTCTTCATCGCAATTAGTACCGTCTGTTCTGAGAATACAAACTTTAGGTTTTATCATGTCAATGGAATATTTCCTTCATTGGTTTTTGCCAAGCTTCTTTAAGTTGATCCACAGATACGATACAAAGGCTAGCTGATTTTCGATTTACGCTGATTGATTTTTCCTCAGTTGTTTTACCGATAATTGCATAATGGATTTTATTAAAAAGCTTTTTGGCAATTTTTTCATTTTCAACTTCAACCAAGAAGGTGCCAACGGTTTCGTTAAATAGAGTAAAGTCCAAACGATCCCCCTTCGCTAAAGCTATGGAGAACAAGTCAATCTTGGCACCGCAGTTTCCTCCAAAACACATTTCAGATAAGGCGGTAGCTAGACCTCCTTCGGAAATATCATGACAGGACAAAATTTGATTTTGTTTAATCCCTGCTGTTATCGACTCAAAAACTTTCTTGAGTAATTTAAGATCTATCTTTGGAAGTTCGTTTGATGAGGCCTTGGCGATATCAAAATAGGTTGAACCGCCAAGATTTTTTAAATCAGGCTTGCCGACCAAAACAATAGTTGACTGGTGTGATTTGAAATCAGAACTTACTGTTTTGGAAACATCCGGAATTTTACCAAAAACGGAAATTAAAAGGACAGGCGGAATTTTCAAAACTTTCCCGTCAGCCCTTCGAGTCCGCTCAGGATCTACGGGATAGCGGTAGGTTGAAGAAAGACTATCTTTACCGGAAATAAAAGGCATATTAAAAGCCTTGGCTATATCAACACAGGCATCGACAGACCTGTCAAGATCTGCCAAAGACTCTTCATCCGGAAATGGCCAAATAAAGTTATCGATTAAAGCTGCATTTTTGATATCGCCACCAATGGCCACATAGTTAGAAATGGCCTCAACCGCCGCCCAAATACTGCCCTGGTACGAGTCGATTAAGTTGAGAGCTGGGTTGAGCCCATGGGTTATAACCACTCCATAGGGCTTAGTAAGAATTGGCCTGACGATTACCCCGTCGCTTGGGCCATCGAAATTAACCCCGGTAAACGGATGTAAGGCGTTAGTGCCTTGCACATTATGGTCATACATTCTGACAATTGGTTCCTTTGAGCAAACATTACCATGGAAAAGGATTTTTAACCAAACATTTGCTAGATCCTTGGGCTGATTTGGCAAATTGGATTGATTCTTTCTGAGGTCGCTTTTCCCAATCATAGTCCTCTGAGACAATCCATGATGTAAAAATTGTATATCTAGATTACAAACAGACTGATTTTTATAAGTGACTTTGAGATGCTTGTTACCATCAAACTTGCCGATAATTGTTGCTTCGACATTATAGAGCTGGCAGACTTCAAGAGCTTTTTTGAGATTTTTGGGGGTAATTGCCAGAATCATTCTTTCCTGGGCTTCGGAAAGGAAGATTTCCCATGGAGATAAACCTGGATATTTAAGAGGAACTTTTTCCAGAAAAACCTGCGCACCGATTTTTTGGCCCATCTCGCCGATTGCTGATGAGTAACCGCCGGCTCCACAATCAGTGATAGCTCTAATTAACCCTTTATCACGCAAGGTAAGTGCGGCATCGATGACTCTTTTTTCTTCGATTGCGTTACCAATTTGAACAGCTGATCCCAGAACTGTCATTGTCTGGTCAGTCATTTCACCGGAAGAAAAAGTTGCTCCATGAATACCATCCCTGCCAGTTTTGCCGCCGATTGATACAATTACATCGCCGATTTTAGGGAATTGTTTTTTAGCCTGTTTTTTGGAAATGATTCCATAGGAACCAACTGCAACGGTTGGTTTCGCTCGAAAATCAGGATGGAAATGCACTGAGCCGTTATTTGTTGGAATACCTACTCTATTTCCGTAATCTCTAACTCCAGCGACTACTTTTCTTAAAAGATAATAAGGAGAAAGACAGCCAGGGGGCAATAATTTTAGAGGAAGATTGGGCGGCGCAAAACAGAAAATGTCTGTTGAGGCAATTGGTTTGGCGCCTTGACCTGTTCCTAAAATATCGCGGAAAACACCGCCTGAACCGGTCATTGCTCCACCATAAGGTTCAATCGCCGAGGGGCTGTTGTGGGTTTCAACTTTGCCGCAAATAGCAAAGCCATCATAAAAATCAATAACACCGGAATTATCGACAAATGCAGAAACGATTAGATTTTTATTCAACTTAGCCGTTTCTTTAATTCTCTCAATTAATGGTTTTTTAACCTTACCGTCAATAACCAGTTTTGCCTTAAATGTTTTATGGACGCAATGTTCGCTCCATGTTTGCGCCAAAACCTCGACTTCACAATCTGTTGGATCTCTGCCAAGTTTGACAAAATAGTTTTGGATTATTTTCATCTCTTGGCGATTCAAAAAGAGGCGGTCTTTGGAAAGTACCATCAGCTGTGCTTCAGCTAACTTGCGGATTGGAATTGTCTCAACTTTGCCGGCTCTGCCTGAGATAATTAAAGTTTTAGGAGACTTGGTAACAACCTGCTCAACTGTTTCGTTAACAAGAAGTCTTTTAATTATTGTCTTGAGTTGTTCTTTGGTAATTTTGCCAAAAAAGGCGTACTGCCAAGAAGAACCAGCAGCTTTAAGCTCAATTCCAAGATCTTGTGCAGCTTTAAGGATTGACCCGGCTTCCGGATTCATCACGCCTGGTTTGTAGGCTACTTCAATAAGTTCGTCGGCACCGGTAAAAATAGGTTTATCAAAAACCATTTTTTGATCGATTGGTTCAAATAAAACTTTTTCGGTAAATTTTTTGGCGTTGGCAAGGGTGATTCCTTCAAGTCGATAAACTTTAGCGGTGCGGATATTTTTGATATTTTTAATTTGGAGCGTTCTTTTAATTTCGGCCAAAAGATCTTGGCCTTTGGTGTCAGTTTCGCCTTTTGTGGTAATCCTTATTTCATAAATCATAGTTTGGTAAACCAGGAAAGACCAAAACCGGTTAAGCTTTGGGCTGCAATTTTATTGGCGAAGTTTGCTGACCATTTTAAAGGTTTGTTCTTAAGTAGTCCATAGAGAAAACCGGCTGCAAAGGCATCACCAGCACCGGTAGTATCAATAATATTCCCGACATTGACACGAGGTGAGTGAAATTGATTGTTCTTTGTGGTAATTAATGCTCCTTTCTGAGCCAAAGTACAAACAACAATTTTTGGACCAGATTTTATTAGACTTTTTGATCCGGATTCTGGCTTTTGACCGGTCAAATACTTCATCTCTTTTTGATTCAGAAAAAGAACGTATGTTTTTGCGATGATTCTATCTAACTTTCCTGGTCCTTCAGCGATATACAAAATGCTCGGGCTAAAACTAATTTTAGGTTTTGTAATTTTTTCAAGAAGATTCTTAGTAATTTCGATTCCTTTTTTTGGATTTGAAATGAGTGGACCTAAATGAATAATTTTTGCATTATTCAAATAATCAAAATCAAGATCTTTTAAAAAATCATTGTCGTTTAGACTAACCTGAGAAAGAAAAGATCTTTTTTTGCCCTGACTTGTTAAAAGACAAGTGCAAATGGACATTTTGCCGACTCTTTTGGCTTTTTTTGTATCGACATTACCGATGTTTTTAAGCCAAAAATCGCCATTAATATCCGCGCCAATTACCCCACAGTAGCCGACTTTACTGCCAAGCTTTGCTAGAGTAGCAATTGTATTGATGGGTATACCTCCAGGACCTTTGGTAATAACTTTGAGTTTGTCAAAAATTGATTTTGGGGAAATTTGCTTTTCTTTGAATAAAAAATCGTCCTCGGGTCTTAAACCATTTTTTTTTAAAAAAGCTTCATCTGTCTCAAAGAAGTAATCTACAAAAGCTGACCCAATACCAATGACATCTATCATTGTTTAATAAATGATATCCCCTCTAAGTTTTTGTTTCATTAATCTGTGTTCTCTCAAAACTTCTTCGGAGATATCTGGTCCTCCTCTACAAATTATTGCAGCCGTACCAACTTTCTCATTCGCTCTTTGAACAATTACATCAGGATTTCTTTCACCAGCAATAATTTGTTCAAAAATTGGCAGGGTGTTTTGTACATTATCAGTTACAACCGCAATTTTAGCGGCCTTTGCAGCATCAGCGCCGTTAATACCTATGGACATATGTGCTTTTCTAAGCATTTCTGCATCATTAGGACCGTCTCCCATTGTTACTAAACATCCATCTTTTGAACCATGACACATATAAGCACTTAGGGCAAGGGCTGCTTTAGCTCGATCTCCAACGACCCCAACTTCTTCAATTACTTGTCCCAGAATAGTTCTTGCCAATTTTCGTGATCTTCTCACAAACGGATCATATGAAATACCAAGTTCTGTGTTTAAGAATCTGGCACATCTTGACGTTAAAACCTGTCTGCCTTTTTCTGAAAGATCTCTGATTAAGGTTCCATCCTTAAGGGTTAAACGGGAATTCTCATCGATAATTTGATAACAATCATTTAGATAACCTGTAACTATTGATATTTCCTGATTTCCCCACCAATCATTGGAATTTAATAGTTCTCTGGTCTCTTCTAGCGGAAAAGGAGAACCAATAACTTGTTTTGGATCCAGAAAATCCGTTTGATTGACTAATGTCCGGTATGGTTCTTGAGGCGCAGTTGTAATGCCAAAGATAATAACTCCTTGGTCTTGTAAAGCCTTCACCATTTCTTTTGATCCCGGTGTACATTGGGAGACAAGCGTTAGTTTTTCTAAATAATCATAAGTTGCGCCACTTGCAAGAAGAAGGGGCAAAGTAAAAATCGTATCGGTACCTTCTTGGGAAAGGGATATTAAATTTGGATCGCGAGGTTTTTGACTTTCTGAATTTCTCCTATAAAGCTTAGTGGTTTCAGTAAAGTAACGCCAAATTTCTTGATAAATAAGATGGCCGTAAGTTGGTATTGCTTCAATAGCACCATTTTTAGGTTTACATTTCTCGGACATTGCGACGTCTACAAAATCACCGATGAACCAAGGTCCTTCGATATCAGAGCATAATACAATGCTGCTTCTTGGAAGCTCTGGAATAGAGGTGAGTCTTAGTGTATTCCTTTTTAACCCTAAGGACAATTCAGTTCTTTCCATAAAGCCGTTCTAAATCTCTGTAGCCGATGTCAGTTCGATAATGTAAATTATTACCCTCTACAGAGACTAGAGAAAGCGCATTATAGGCTATTTTACGGGCTTGTGCAACATCTTTCCCTTTTGCCATCACGTAAAATAACCTTCCCCCTACCACTAGATATTTGCCATTTGATTTTTTGACACCAGCTCCATAAACTTCAATGCCTTTAATTTTTTGAATTTTCTCTATCCCAAAAATCTGTTTGCCGATAACTTTTGAGTAATTTTGAGGATAACTTCGAGAGGCAGCCGTGACAACTACCCTGTAGAGCTGATCTTTATTAATCTTGATTTCCTTTAATTTTCCCTCTTTGGTCGCGATGACAATTTCATATAAATCATTTTTAATTGAAGGAATAATTACCTGTGCTTCTGGGTCACCCCATCTGGCATTAAATTCAATGACACTAACTTTTCCCTTGTCATTAATCATTCCTCCAAGATAAAGAATTCCGCAATACGGCCGGCCAATTTTTACCAGACCTTGAATTGTTTTTTGGAAAATTGATTTAATTTGTTTCTCTATTTTTTGGGTGATTACCATCGGTGGTGATGAACAACCCATACCGCCAGTATTCGGTCCAAGATTTTTATCATAAACAGTTTTATGGTCTTGGGCATGACCAATTATCTGAAAATTTTTACCGTCTACAATCGCAAACGAAGAAAATTCTTCACCTTTCAAACACTCTTCGATTAGAAAAGTTTCTGCGGATTGGCCAAAATTTTTCATTTGATGAATGTTATTTAAAGCTTCTCTATTATTTTTTGCATAAAGTGCGCCTTTGCCGGCAGCAAGACCCGAGGCTTTGATAAACCACTCTTTTTCTTTTTGGGATTTAATGAACTCAATTCCTTCAAGTTCGGATTTGCAGATTTTAAATGCCGGGGTTGGAATTTTGAATTTTTGCATAAACTTTCGGGCAAAAGCTTTGTCCCATTCAATTTGACCGGCACTTTTGGTTGGACCGAAAACTCGAAAATTTTCTTTTAAAAGAGCGTCTGTTAGACCGACTGCAACGGCATCATCTTGAGCAACGTCAACAAGATCCACTTTTTGACGATGGCAGATGTTGATAATATTCTCAATATCGGTTGTTTTTATTTTGGGAAAAGTTTTGACTGGTTTTTGATTTCCTTGACCCATTAAATCATTTCCAGGAATCGCTAAAACCCTACCAACATGAGGGCTTTGAAGATATTTGTCAACAAGAACTGCTCCTCTGCCACCGCCATCAATTACCAAAATTGTTGCTTTACTCATGGTTTGACATCAGGTTAATCAGATAAATTTATATATTTGGTTATTGCTTCGTTTATTGACTCAATTAGTATTTTGTCTTCAACGGGCATTAATTTTTTCCGAAGAGATTCGACGGTCTCCTTTTTACCAACTTTAATAAAGGCTCTTTTGATAACTTGCCCAGTATCATATTTGGCTGGAACCATAAGATGGATACTTGGTCCAAAATATGTGAGTTTTTTGGCCAAAACTGTTTTTAGCACCTGTTCTTGTTCACCTTTGATAACAGAAGTCCTTTTACCATCCGGAAGAATAATCTGATCTTTCTCATTTCCAAAAGGCATGAGGGCAGGGTGAAGGTTAATAGCAGCAAAACCTGAACCAAAATCAACTTTGAAGAAATTAAAGAAATTATCATCCATCACCAGATCCCAACCGGCGAAAACTAAAAGTTTGGGGCTATATTTGTTTTGGGAAATAAACCAGCCGAGTCTTTTCATATAATCGCAACGGGCACTTTTTGCCCCTTTAAAAAGTCTCTTTCGGTAATCAAGAAGATTCCAGTATACTGCCGGTATTTGTTTTTTTATGGCAAGCTTAATACCCAATGAATCCTTTTTGTGACTGACCACTAAACTAATGTGGAATTTGCTTCTCAGTTTTTGAGAAGCTTTAATAATTGCCGGCAATTTTGAACCGCCGCCAATCATTACAGCAATCGGAGTCTTTGAAGCAATAAATTTAGCCATCCTCTAGATTATTGGGGTAACTATATTAATAGTAACTAGAGGATGTCAAGATTTGTACAATTTGGCGAGTTGATCAACCGGCTAAACTAAAATTCATACCTGAAGCTTCTCTTTGTAGCTTAATTTTTTTGAAAAAAATTACTTTAACAAAATCCAAGATTATCAGATATAAAATTGTAATTAAAATAATTAGAGCCTCCATCGCTAAACTAATTCCTTGCAAATGAAAAATGCCTGCTAGGCTAGTAAAAGGTAAAACAAATGCTATAACTGCTCCTATTGAAATTGATGATAAAAGAATTATGCTCGGACGCACTCCTGTAAACATCCATCCTCTTTTTCTCACCGAAATGATTACGAACAAATCCCTAATTGTAATCAGCATAAACCAAACCGTTCGAAGATAGGCAATCGGAAGGTTCCTAAAGTAAATGAAGAATCCCAAATTAAAAACTGCAGCAATTGTTCCCAAAACTAATGGCAAGCTAACAATTTCAAAGATATTGTAATGTTCAGGTAAACGAAGATCGGCATGATCTACATTATCTGTTCCGACCGCCAAAAGTGGTAAATCAGTAAAAACGCTGGAAAGAAGAATCTGGATTGGTAAAAGTGGTAAAAAATCAACAAAAAGTGAGATTACAGCCACCGAAAAGAAATTTCCCCAGTTGCTTACCATAGTATGTTTAATGTACTTATCAATGTTATTAAAGATCTTTCGACCAGATTCTATACCTTCGATAATTACATTTAAACTTTTGTCCATAAGAATCACGTCTGCTGCTTCACGGGCAACATCGGCAGCATTATTAACTGCAATTCCAACATTGGCCGATTTTAGAGCAGGAGCATCATTAATCCCATCACCCTGATATCCAACTACATATTGTTGCTTTTTTAATGATTCAATTATTTGATATTTTTGTTCAGGAACAATGCGAGCAAAAACTACTCCTTCAAGACAAGCTTTATCAAAATCGTCTTGGGAAAAATTTTTAAGTTCATAACCAGAGAAACACTTAGCATTTTTATTAAGCAAACCTATTTTTCTTGCTACAAATTTTGCGACCTCTAAACTATCACCAGTTATTATTTTGATCTGAACTTTGAGTTTTTGTGCCAAATCAATAGTGGAGACTGCGGTCTCTCTTACAGGATCGAAAATCGTAAAATAACCTAAAAAAATTAATTTGTTATCGTCAAATTTTTCTTTAAAAGAAAAATTTTTATCAACAACTTTATAAGCAACAGCCAGAGTTCGAAGGCCTAAGCTCTCAGTTTTCTTAAGCCTAGCAAGAGTCGCTGCTGTTTTTAAACCGGCACTTAGATGAATTATATCCTCGGCTGACCCAAAAACAACCATATTACGTTTACCATTTTTCTCGATAAGTGAACAGCGTCTACGAAGCGCAGGATCAAATGGAAGAGTTTCTACAATTTTGACATTTTGGTTCTCCTTGAGAATACCAGCTGGAATTTTCCTTTTTATCGCCTCATCTAAGGAACTTCCATCTTCCAAACAGAAATAAGCATAAGAAAACAATTTTCGACTGTCTTGAGCAACAACATCCCTAACCTCAAGTGAATTTTTGGTAATAGTACCGGTTTTATCTGTGCAAAAAATTTCAATATTTCCTAAATCTTCAACCGAGGACAGTCTTTTAACAACAACGTGTCTTTTTGCCAATTTCAAAGCACCGCTACTTAAAGTTAAAGTCGCAATTACCGGAAGTGCCTCTGGAACAATACTGATAGCCAATGCCAATGTAAACAATAAGAAACTTGAAATATTTGCGAAGCTAGCCCCTTTCAATAAAATATTCATTAGGAAAATCAAAGTTAAAATTATTAACGTTATCTTCATTAGTAATTTACTAAGATCTGCGATACCTTCTTCGTATTTACTGATTTTATGAGTCTTGGAAGTTAAGGAGACAATTTTCCCAAGTTCAGTTTTAGAACCTGTTTCGGTGACTTTAAATTCGCAATATCCATGAGTAACAGTTGTTCCGGCGAAAACTTTATCTCTTCGGTTTTTTCCAATGGCTATTGACTCTCCAGATATGGTGGCTTCATCAACAAGAATAGCCTCAGCTAAAACAATTTGGCCATCTGCAGGAACAATGTCTCCTTCTTTAAGAACAACAATATCACCGGGGACAACTTCTTCTTCCGGTATTACTGAAACGGCTCCATTGCGGCGGACATTCGTATTTTTCTTCACTAGACTCCTAAGTTTCTCGATGAATTTTTCACTCCGATATTCTTGAAAAAACCCTAAAAATGCATTGATTAATAAAATAACAGTAATAGATAAAGCATCGGCAAATGAAGATAAGAAGAAAGAAATCACAGCAGCTAGAATCAAAAGGTAAATTAAAGGACTCGAAAACTGACGAAGGAAGACTTTAAAAACGGAAACTTTGTAAACTGAGATGGTATTCTTACCGTAGATTTTTAACTTTTCGACTACTTCTTTGGAGGTTAAACCCCGATTTTCTACCATACGTTCATGTTAGCATTCCAAAAGATAAGCTTAAAGAGAGAATTTGTAACTTGATGCAAGAATTATCCCTGTCGGGATAGAAGTCTTTTAAAATCGAAGAGATTTTATCTTTCGTCTTTAAGATAAAGGCCTAAAACACCTAAAACTGCAGCCACCAAAAATAGTTGGGTGGGCGCAATCGAGGTAATGTCGTTTTGAGTAATAAACTCATAAGCGGCGATTAAAATAATAGCCGCCGTCGCACCAATTAAAAGCTGAGAAATCAAGGTGCTTTTGGACCTTTTTAAGACAACCTTTTTGGCCATATAAAACCATCATTACATTTTTTTGCGAAATTAGTCAAATTTTGATAAAATATCCCCACTTTCGGGAAGAAGAACGATCGCCCGCCTAAATTTAGCCGTTCGCCTTTTCAGTACTATCCGTACACGGCTCAGGGCTAAAATTTTGGTGGGAGGAAAGTCCAGACAACACCAAGCAAGGGATGGAGCGTAAGCTCTGACGCGAAAGCGCTAGTGTCTAAACTCCTGTCTGCCGACAGGCAGGCTTTATCCGCATACGGAGTTTAGAACAGGTCTTGAATTAACAAGACCTGAGAGTCACAGAGACGAGCGGAAGTGAAACGTTGACAATCCTACCTGTTGCAACCCAGAATTTCCGCCATAGGCGGACCAGCCTTTGGCTGGGGATCGTTATTACCTGCTTGGGGAAGATCCAAAGTAGGGGCACCCCGCTGAAAATGCGAGGCAAAGTGACAAGTACGTCATTTTGAGATAGATGATCGCCAAAACAGAATCTGGCTTACTCTCTTCCCAAAAGCTATTCTTCTTTGAGGCCATCTTCTAATTGCTGATCTTCGCTAAGTACTTCTTGAACAATTATTCTTGCTACAACAATAACTGGTATTGCCAAAAATGCTCCACCGACACCAGCAAGTTTTGCGCCAGTCAGAAGAGCAACTATTACGATGGGAGGCTGAAGTCCAACCACCTTTGACATAACCATAGGCACAATGAAGTGATTTTCTAACTGTTGGATTATGAGGAATAAAGCAGCTACAGCCAATCCCATAATTGGAGAAATGGTCAAACCGACTAAGACTGCCGGTATGGCAGAAATTATCGGACCAATAATTGGAACTATTTCAAGAATTCCAGCAATTAGAGCTAAGGGTAAAGCAAAAGGAATTCCTAAAATTGTCAACCCTGCGAAAGTTAAAACTCCTACTACAATAGATAATGTCAACTGACCTCTAACCCAATTGCCCAAACCGGTTTCCACCTTAGTTATGATGTTGGCAATTTTCTTTTCTTGTCTCCCGGAAAACGGTGAGGAAATCAGTTTGATGAATTTTTTCCATTCCAAAATGAGATAAAAAGTAAAAACAAACAGAGTAACAACTAAAAAGATACTTGAAAAAATTGCACTTGAAATAGCGACGAGATCGCCAGCAACTTGATTAATTTGCTGGGCGATGATTTTGGATAAATCCCCAACCGGTATCTTATGAAAAATAAGGAAACTATTAATCGTGGCAATAATTTGAGGTAATTTTGAGACGAATTCTGATGTCTGGTTGATTAGTGGTTGGGTGATCAAACCGATAGCAAAAGAAATAAAAGCAAAAAAGACAATGTAAACTAAAAGAACAGAAAGTACTCGCGGGATGTGTTTGGAGTTCAACCACTCGACTGGCTTCAAAAATACAGCGAGCAGAATAGTCGAAAGAAAAATTAAGATAATGATCTCTCGGATTTGGAAAAGAAACCAAAGACCAATTAAAAATGCGGCTGTGAACATTACGGTTTTGTAGGAGATTTCGATTCTAATTGGCTCTTTTGAATCAATCATTTTACTGAGTATAGCAGAGGCTTACTTTTTTTTCTAATTCCTGTTGCCAATCGGGTTTTGAGATGTCAAAAAGGTTAATGTTTCTTAATTTTCGAAACCAGGTTTTTTGGCGTCTGATAAAGCTATGGATATCACCTTTGAGACGATCGATTGCTTCTTCTTGTGTGATTTTGCCAAGCAGATATCTTGAAAGCCAACGGTATTCAAGCCCAAGATTATCAAGCCATTTAGGATCTATGTTTTGATCGAGAAGACTTTTGACTTCATCTATCATGTCATACTCAAAGCGTGCCTCAAGCCATTTGTCAGCACGGCTGTAAAGATAATCGTTTGGAGCAGTCAGACCAATGAGTAAGTATTTAGTATTTTGTATTGAGTATTTTGTACTCTCTTGATACTTGATACTTGATACTTGATACTTCTTATACATCGCTATTTCAATTGCCCGGATAAGACGCCTGGGATTCACCCGATCTGAGTCATTCATATCTTGGGCGCGGACTGGGTTGAGTTTAGTAAGTTTTTGATAAAGCCTGCCCGCCGATAATTTTTCTAATTTTTGACGAAGCTTAAGATCCTGAGGTATACCTATTGATTCAATTCCATCCAACAGAGCCTTTATATAAAAACCCGTTCCTCCAACAATTATCGGTAGTTTCTTCGATCTTGCAACTTGAATCAAAGTATCAGAAGCGTTCTTTATGAAGTCAGCAGCTGTAAATTGTTCTCCTGGATCTCGCAGATCAAATCCGTGGATTTTGACATCGTCAACGACCCAGCAGCTTTTATGTTTTTCGACTTTTGATTCAAAACTGACTTTACCAGTCCCAATATCCAGTCCCTTGTAGACTTGACGAGAATCGGCAGAAATCAGCTCACCCCCAAACTTCTTAGCAAGTTGAAGAGCCAAATCAGTTTTACCGGTTGCTGTCGGCCCATAAATGACAAGAATTTTTTTCATTTGATCTGATAAAGTTTATAATTTTCTCCTCCCGCGATAAATTTAGCATTTTGAGCAAAATATTGTTCATTGACCGCTGGCTCAAAATATTTTTCTCGGGAACTAATTAAGACGTAGTCAACTTTGTATTTTTTGAGAAGATAGGGCGTATAGATTTGATCAGCTTTAAGAAGAGTATGAACATCTGCTTCCCTTTGTGCCCAATCAGTAAGTCCCCAAGACCAAGCGTTTCCGGGAAAACCGATGATAATTCGACGACCTGCAAGCGCCGTGACTGGATGATCATGAATCGCCGCTGTCAAAATAACAGAATTTGGTTCTGTTTTTGCGATAATAGTATTGGCGAGTTCGATATCGTCCTTCGACCATAAATTTATTTTGGCTTTTTGAGTATTAAGAACCCTAGTTACCTCAATAATTCCTGAAAAAGTTAATGTGCTAATTAGCAAAACAGCCAAAATTTTCCCTAAATAATTCTTTTGATAAAAATAGACTAAAGATTTGGCTACTAAAAATGCACCGATAAAATACCAAAATGTCATTATTTTAAGATTGTCATAAGACCAGGGTGCAAAACGGAAAATATTGGAAAGAACGAATAAAAGTATTGAGGAAATGGCCAGGGTTTTTGCAAGGGTACTTAAATTTGTCTTCCAAAAAGCAAAAAGCATTAGAGGCCAAAAAAACCCGGTATTTTTAAACCAAAAGAGGAAAAAATTTTCTTTTCCTTCCATCCAGCCAAAATTTAATCCGATTGTTTGATTTAAATTTAAAGAAAGAAAAAATGGGAGCTGGATTAAACCCAGACCAATAATTGGAAGCAGAAAATAAAATATAACTGCTGCAAGTTGTTCTTTTGCCTTTTTAAAACCTTGATGAAAGAAAGTGATAAGAATGGTTAGTGGAATAAAAATATTGCTTAATAATAAAAGGCTAATGTAGGAATGCATATGAAAAAACGGCATAATTGCTGTCAGAAATCCAGCAAGCAAAAGATAGGTCTTTTTACGTTGAGAAATACCGATGATTAAAAGTATTAGACTAATCAAAAACATTGGTAAACCAAAGAGAAACGATCTTTGCGGAATGAGTTCTGAGTATAAAAACGAAAAAAACCATAAATTTTTTTCCTGATAAAAAGTATATTCATGCGGAGGAAAAGTCAAAGTTGCCCAGAAATTTGAGGATTTGACTAAATCTTGGAAGAAGTACCAGAATCCTAGACCACCCCAGAAAAGACCAACAAACATTCCAATAATTACCGTTGATTTGCGTTCAACAAGTAGTGTTCCAAGATAATAAAGGAGAGAAATTGACGATAAAGCCAAGAGTATTCCTGGCACAACTAAAGAAGTTTTTAAACCTGCTCCTAGGATCTGCAGAATAGCTGACAAGAAATCTGCAAAAAATGGGTACGAAATAAGTTGTCCGGCATAAAGTGGATTTTGGGGAGGAAAGTTATTACCATAAACAAAAGAAGAAATAATGGCCAGATGAACTGGCCAGTCTGTCCAGACTAGACGGTTGCCGGCAGTAATACCTTGTGAATCTACATAGATAGACTTGAAAAAAAGTACAATTATAAAAATACTTAGAACTGAAAAACTTAACAAGACTAGCCAATGATTTCTAATTTCTAAGTCTTCAAAGAAAGTTTGCCAATCTGCCTTTTTAAATAGGAAAATAACAGATAGTAAAAAGGTTAGGGAAATAACCGTTAAAACATTTACAAGATTTAAACCAAAAACAAAGGATGTGCCAAATATTACTAGAGTATTAATGATTATACCCAGAATGACAGCAACTATATGTCTGATTGGTAACACTAAAATGATCTGGGTAGCTTCTAAAATTGCTTGACCAACAAAAAAAGAAGCAATAAAAAAATATGATGCTAATAACATCTAATAAAGTATTTTAATACAGTTGTTATACTATTTACATGTGGCTTTTGGTTATTGTTTCGATTTTAGGGATTGGTTTTGCAGGTTTACTACCAAAAAACCTTCCGAGCCTTTTGAGAATTTTAATAAGCCTTTCACTTGGACTTATTATTTTTACGCATCTATCTCTCATGTTCGCTTTTATTTTAGGAGTCAGTTTCTTCACTTTTACCATTTCTTTAATAATTTTGGCACTTATTTCTTTTTTCAGCTTTTATAAATTTAGACTAGAATTCCAGTTTAGCAATCTATCATTATTTTTTATTCTGATCACATTAGTAATCACTTTGTTACTTTCATACGTCTGGTTTACTCAAGCACTTTCAATATCCGCAGAAGGTTTCAAGACTGGTGGTGGCGGAATGTACGGTGATTCAGCACTTCATGCTGCCTATACGTCAAGACTTGAGATTGGTGAGTTTCCGATTCAAAATCCTCTTTATGCTGGCAAAATTCTAGTCTATCCTTTTGCAAATGATTTGCTTTCAGCTGCTTTGAAGATTGCAGGTTTAAATTTAAATTTGGCATTTTCACTGCCACAAATTTTATTTTTAATAGGATCTTTGAGTTTACTTTATCAAATTGCCAAAAAAATTACTTCCAACTTTGGTTTTGTGATAGCCTTATTGATTCTTTTTTTAGGCTGGGGTATAGGTACTTTTTTCTTTTTAAATCATTGGCTATCTTCAGGACAAACCTTTTGGAACTCTTTAACATCTGACTATACAGATATATCCGAATACAACTTGCACTTTCATAATATCTTGACTGGCCTTATTCTGCCAGAACGAAGTTTCCTACCAGGATTATTCTTGGGACTTTTGATGTTTTTGAATTTTTGGGAGTATTTTTCAAACAAAAGTTTAAGATTACTTTTAACTAACGGGGTAATCCTTGGGGCGTTACCTCTCTGGCATACCCACACTTTTATTTTTCTTTCGATTGCCAGTCTTATTTTTGCAGTTTGGTTGATGGTGAAAGATTTCAAAAAAACTTTTGGGCATTTAATCTTAATGTTTCTAACCTCTTTGATAGTTTCGATTCCCTTTTTATTTTTATTCTTTTCAAACCATTCGGTTGGCAATTTTGTTCATATAACTTTAGGTTGGCAAAATGGTAATGAAAACATTTTTGTTTTTTGGCTTAAAAATTCCTTGTTAATCATCCCCTTTGCAATTGTTGGTTTTTGGTTCGTGCGGCGCGAACAAAAAATATTTTTTATCCCAGCTTTTGGCATTTTTTTAATTGCTAATTTTGTCATTTTCCAGCCCTGGGACTGGGATAACATTAAACTTTTGTCATGGTCTTTCTTGTTTTTTGCCATTCTGGTTGGTTTTATACTGGCGAAATTAGCTCAAAGAGGACTACTTGCTAAACTACTCGTTACCTTCGTCATCTTAATTTCTATTACGAGCGGTTCCTTGTCTATATTATTTCAATTAAAAAATCGGTTTGTGATTTATGATCAGGAAGATATCACTCTTTCCGATTGGGCAAAAGGCCAGACAAGAATCAACGATATTTTTATTATCGATCCAATCCCTAACCATCCAATCCCAGGTCTAGCTGGAAGATTAGTTTACATTGGTTATCCTGGACACCTTTGGGTACACGGAATTAATTATCAAAAAAGAGAAATTGAAAATAGTCAAATTTTAGCTGGGGATTTTTCACAAATTAATCATCTTGAGGTATTGATTTCATATGTTGTGATATCGAGAAATAATTTTACTTTCGAAGTGCCATCAAATACTCATGAGGTCTTTCAAAACCAAAAGTATTTAGTTCTAAAACTTGATTAGAAAAGATTACTGTAATGGTTGAGGGTAACCTGGATAAATCTGGTTGAGATTGATAACTACAAGAATATTAACAATCAAAAATATTGCAAGGAATATCACAAGAATTATCCGTTGATAGCGATTCTTTAAGATAAATCCACCGATTAATATCAGCAAGAGCAATCCTAGAATCCATTGCCATGTTTTTGTAAGCTGTGGAGTTAAAAGCAGAAAAAATCTAACGGTTGAAGATCCAAGAATTAAATAGAAAAATAAAGACTTCAAGAGATCTGGTTTTTGCCAAAGATCATAGAATGCTTTTGCAATTAGTATCGAAATAAATGGGAAGAGGGGAAATAAATACCAGCCATACCATGTTTGTCCCCCATCGATCAATGTCATAATTGTTAAGTATGTAAAAGGGAATGTTAAAATCAAAAGTGATTTTTTATGATCATTGTGGATTTTAAGCCAGAATGGTGCTGAAAACAGCAGTATAAATCCTGTAAGAATCGATCCATCCAAGAAAATTCTTTCTTTGTGGCCTATACCCGGGAAGCGGACTAGAGTAGAGATGGTTTCTGGAAATCCCAAACCATGGGCCCAATGTAACTCCTTCATTACGTTAAGATATAATCTCCAATCGTAATAGAACCCCATGAAAGGGGACATCAGTCCAAAAACTATTGATATAAGAAGAACAATGACAGCAGATCTCCATTGTTTTTCAATTGCCAAAAAGATCAAAATTGTGACGGGTAAAGCCACTCCTGTTTGTTTGGTTATAACAGCAAGTCCACACAACAAACCTAGAAGATAAAATTTTATTTTCTGCCATTTTTCTTCTTTTTTCAATAAAAATAGCCAAACGGCCAAAAGAGAGATTGGTGTCAATAAATTTTCGGTCAGTGACAGCCGATTCCCCATAACTATTGTAGGGATAGTAGCGTAGATTAAACTGGCAATTACGGCTACGGCCGGGTTAAAGATTATAAGAGCTAGTAAACCTACGAGGATAATACTTAGGAAACTAAGGAAAATTGGAACAAGGCGAATTGTCGATAAACGAACTTCACCAAAATTATTCTGCCCCGCAAGAATAGCAGCCGAACCTGTAATCAGAGCGTAAAGTGGAGGTTTATCAAGCCAAGGCGAAATAATTCTAAAATTCTCACCCCAAAATGTAACTTGCTGGTATTGAGTATACGATGTAAAGTCAGACCAGGTGGCAGGAACTCCTGTTTGTAAAAGTGAAATACCAGCCCACGGGTAAATAAATTCATCTTTAGTTTCACCAAACGGGGGTATCTTGTCGTAATCTAACAATCGGAGAAACAATCCTAGAAAAGAAATAGAAAATAGTAGTATATAAAAAAACTTTTTAATCATTATCGTTTAATTTAAACTGATTTAAATAAATGATTTTTTGAATTGCAAAGAAATTAATATTATTAACACCAATACAATAGCAATCAACAAAAAGAAATTCCCTTGAAATAGTAAATTGACAAATTGATCGTTACTCTGATCGTAAACATTTCTTACAGGAGAAAATAAGAAAAATAAACCTCTATAAATTGAAATAATTGAGGCTATAAATATACTTACCAAAAAAAATGGATTGAATTTTTTGAGAATAAAGGAGAGATAAAGATAAGTGAGAGGAAATAAACCTAAAGCGTATCGACCTGTACCATATCCAACCCAACCGATATCTTTAATATTTGTTATATAAAAAATAAACACTATTAAAGTCAAAAACAAAATAACTTTTTCAAATTTGGCAAGTCTTGAAATTACAATTCCTACAATAGCTAATACAATCAAAGGATAATTTATAAACAAAGAAGTTTTGTAATCTAAAAAATAGAACTTCAGTTTATCTAAAAAATTAATAACACTGAGATTCAAAAAAGCATTTTTGTATCCTAAATTTACTTTAGAGGCAAGTTCATAAGGACTATAAATCAGTCTATCAAACACAAAAGAATTGTGAAGAAAAATTAAAGAGATTGATAAAATATTTATGAGAACGTAATCTAGTTTGAATTTGTAACCTATACTCCTATAAATTCTATAGAGAAGATAAGGAAGTAAAATTGTCGCTATAGGAAGAGAAAAAACTGCATAATAAGTAAGGAGTACTGTCAAAAATAAAAAAAATCTATTCTTAACGTTGAAAAAGGTTAGTAAGTATACTATTAAAATTAGCCAGTAGCCAAAACTTTCTTCATTCCTTACATTAATTCCCCCTGTTAAAAGAGAACCGAGAGCCAAGCAGGTCGTAACAAAAACAGCTTTGATATTATTCTTAGTTAAATTTTTTGAAACTATGTATGTAAGAGTCAAACCGATACAGGCAAGTAAAATAGACGACATACTTAGTAAAATAAAACTAACTAAATAATAATTAGAGTGAAAAGAGAGACCAAAAAAATTTAATATAGAATAAACTACCGCAGCCCAATAGTGTGCTCCATAGGACTTAGCTGGATAGTATAATCCGTCATAATAAAAGACATCACCAATATATTGAAGTTGGGGAGTATTTGTTTGTTGGTTATAAAAAGTCCAATTGCTAGTTCCCGTACCTTTAATTCCCAAAGATCTTTGTTCTATTAAAGATTCAACAATGGCATTTTGTAAATTGTAAAAATCCAATTTTTGTTTATTAACCGTTGCAATGAAGAAAATAAAAAAAATAATAAAAACTAAAAAATATTTGTACTTGGCTGAAGGTTTAAAGAACATCTATACTTAAAGAATAACAGAAAGTTATCTCGATATCAGCTGAATAAAGGCATTCCTCAATGATTTTAAACAAGTATCTTTCGGTTTTATTGACTATTATTTTGATCGGCTTTACTTTAAGAGCTTGGAAATTAACCATTAGCCCTATGGGGCTTTATATTGATGAAACTTCTATTGGATATAATGCTTTTTCTCTGATTAGCACTGGACGAGATGAATACGGAAAATTTATGCCACTTTTTTTTGAAGCATTCGGGGAATATAAACTTCCTGTGTACATCTACTCGGTAGCTATTATCCAGTTTCTGATTGGGCCAACCGATCTTTCTGTTCGCCTACCTGCAGTCATCTTTGGAACGCTTACGATACCATTTATTTTTTTTCTCTCAAAAGAACTACTGAGAAATAATTCTAATCAGACTCTAAAATTGTACGTGCCCTATTTGGCAGCTTTTCTTTTATCTATTTCTCCATGGCATTTTCAATTTTCAAGACCAGGTTTTGAGGCAAGTGTTGGTTTATTTTTCTTGACTCTTGCCTTATATACTTTTTTCAAAGCGTTGAGAAAAAAAACTACTTTCATTTTGATTCTCTCGATTTTGAGTTTTGTGATAACTCTTTATTCATATAATAGTGCACGGATAGTAACACCGGTAGTTTTGCTGACATTACTAATACTTTATTACAAAGATTTTCCTCTTCTAACCTGGATCAAAGTTCTTTTGATTGCGGGAATTATTGCTTTACCTTTCTTAAAATTTGCATTTAGTCCTGAAGGTTTGGTAAGGGCAAAACAGGTATCAATATTTTTTCAACCAATTCCAAATGCGATTATTAAACAATTTTTATTAAATTATTGGGCAAACATTTCACCATTTTATCTATTTTTAAAAGGTGATCCGACAATAGCTCATTTGACTCCTTATCGAATGAGTCTTCTCTATTTGGTCGAATCCCCATTTTTCTTTATTGGTTTTGCAATGTTATTTATTAAAAGATCGAGAGAATATTTTTTTGTTTTGATACTTCTTTTGACAGCATTTGTTCCTCCAGCAATTTCTACTTTAAACCCACACGCACTACGGGCGGTTTTAGTTTTACCGGCAACTGTTTTAATTTCCGCAATTGGCTTTGGATACCTATTGACCTTCATCAGAAATAATAACTTTAAAAATTTATTATTAGTTTTTTATATTTTGATACTCAGTCTTTCTTTTTTAAGATTTTTAAATATATATCATAATAAATATGCTATTAATGCCGGTTGGGACTGGCAAGTTGATGCTAAACAAGCGGCTTTGAAAGTTTTACAAATACAAAGAAATTATGATGATATTTACTTTAATGGCGGACTAAGGACTATTGCAGTAGCTTGGTATTTAAAGTATGACCCAATTTTATATCAACAAAGTATTGATAAAAATAATCTTGGAAAATATCATTTTGGGATTGACTCTTGGGAACTAATTCCGCGAAATGGTAAAAATTTATATGTGACTAATGCTAGCATACCGGATGGTCGACTTTTAGAATATATTTACTATCCTAACGGCGATATTGCCTATGGAATTTGGGAGATTTAGCAAGCTAGAATATTAAGACCGTGACCCTAAATAAATTTCCAATCATTTTTATTATTTTTTTAACGCTTTTTTCCCTGGGTTTGCGAGCGTACAGACTGACTGAACCAAATCATTATTATTTTGATGAAGTTTATCATGCTGTAACGGCAAAAGCTTATGCTGATAACAGGCCAGAGGCCTATAATCCTTTTTCACCCCCTCCTAAAGAAGGGACAGCTTATGATTGGCTTCATCCGCCTTTGGCAAAATTAATCCAAGCGGGTTCTATAAAAATTTTCGGTGACGTCCCATTAGGGTGGAGATTACCAAGTTTAATTTTTGGAACGGCGATTATCCCGGCAACTTTTGTTCTTGCCTATATTCTTTTTGGGCCAGTGGCGGCGATTTTTGCCTCAACTGTGATTGCTTTTGAAAATCTGACATTTGTAATGAGCCGGATTACAATGAATGACATTTTCGTAACTTTTTTCATAGTCGTTTCCTTCATATTTGCCTACCTTTATTTTCGAGAAAAAAGTCTCAAGTATCTAATTTTAACTGGTCTTTTTTTGGGATTTGCTGTTGCTTCAAAGTGGACAGGACTTTATGCTATCGCTGCAGTCTTTGGATTTATCACTTGGCAGAACTTTAGAAAAGGGGAGTTTTATTTTAAATCTTTATTATTGCTCGTGATCCCCCTTTTAATTTATTTGGCAAGCTATGGTCAATTTTGGATCCAGGGTCACAGTATAAAACAGTTCATTGATCTTCATAAACAAATTTGGTGGTATCAAAATACTAGGAATCTTAAACATTCTTATGCAACTACACCACTTTATTGTGTTCCTGAGGGATTGGACGGAGTGAAAACCTGGTGTCCATGGATTTTAGATGTGCGGCCGGTTTATTTTTCATACGAGCAATATGGCGAAAAAGCTGGCTATATTTATGCTCTTGGTAACCCTTTAATTTTCTGGGCAGGAGTAGTGGCTGTATCGTATCTTATCGGAAAACTTTTTGAGGAGAGAAAAAAAGAGTATGTCTTAATTCTTTTAGGGTATTTCATCTTTTGGTTGCCATGGATTTTTGCACCAAGAATTTTATTCTTACACCATTATCTTCCGTCAATTCCATTTCTGTCGATTGCTTTGGGGTTCTCTTTATCAAAAATTTTCAAGACCAAATTAATGTTTCTTGCAATCGTTATTTTGGTAGTTTTTATCGCAGTCTTTTTCTACTTTTATCCAATCTCCTCCGGATATCCAATTGACGTAGCCTCTATTGATAAATACATGTGGCTGAAGACTTGGCGCTAGTGGACTGCTGTACGAGGACTTCCTTTGTGATTGATTAATTGATCCAAAATATAAAATCGGTGTTCTTTTTCGGCATGAGGCACATCATTTTCAAATGCTTTTGAGGCGACTGTATTAGGACGAGGTGAATATTTGGAGATATAAGCATAGGCAAAATTTACCTTCTTGGCGATTTTGACTGTGTTTTGAAATTGTTTTTCGTTTTCACCACAAAATCCCACAATAATATCTGTCGAGATCTGAGCATTTCTGATTTTCGATTTAATTTTTTTAACCAGAGCCAAGTACTCTTTTGAAGAGTACCACCTGTTCATTTTTTTAAGAATTTGGTCGTCTCCTGACTGAATTGGTAAATGAATATTTCTGTCTATTTTCGGATTTTGGGAAATAACCTTAACTAATTCATCCGAAAAATCCCAAGGATTTGAAGAAATAAATTTGACCGTTTTGATTCCTTTGATTTTACAAACTTCCTCAAGAAGATAAGGAAACAAAGTGGGAATTCTAAGACGACCCAAGTGTTTAACCATTATAGGTTTAACAGTTTCTCCAGAAGGAAGTTTGTATCCTTTGGACTTTTTTTTAACCAAATCTGATCCATATGAATTGACATTCTGTCCAAGAAGTGTAATCTCACTACAGCCATTCTTTGCAAGATCTTCAATTTCGGAAATGATATCCGCAAAAGGTCTGGATACTTCACGACCGCGGGTAAAAGGAACCACGCAATATGTGCAAAAATTATTGCAGCCATTGGAAATTGGGACCCAAGCATGGAGTGGATCGCTACGAACTGAGGAATAATCAAACCCGACTTCCTCAAGCGGCAAAAACTCGTCTACTTCGGGTATCCGTTTCTTAAGAATTCTTAAATATTTACCGGTTTGATCTCTTTTAATCATACCAACCATACAACCTGTAAGCACAATTTTAAGTCTATGTTTTTTATTCTTGACAATATTTTTAATAAAACCAGTCACCTTGTCTTCGGCAGATTGCCGGACCATACAGGTGTTAATAATAATTTCCGTTGCTGATTTGAGATTTTTTGCTAATTTGTAACCCCGTGCCAAATAGTAACTTGCAACTCTTTCGCTATCTGCCGAGTTTTGCTGACAACCAAAAGTCTTAATAAAAAAGGATGGATCCTTCAACATATCTTTGGAATTTTACCACGGAAGAAGTTACAAACTTAAGATTTTGGGGATAAAAATAATAAGTCCTATTAATACTGCGCCGATTGCAATAATCAGGACTCCCGCGGCTGCACAGTGTTTGGCAAGTCTGGCCTTGGGGTGAAGATCAGGATGCAGTAAATTACAAGTTTCTTCAATCGCTGTATTTATAGCTTCTGCACCAATAACAACTGATGAGACTAAAATAATAATTGCCCATTCCAAAGCACTAATAGAAAAAATTATTCCCAGGAAGATAACTACAAGTAGTGCCAAAATATGGAATTTAAAATGAACTTGAGTTTTAAAATTATAAATTATGCCTTCAATAGCATAACCAAAATTAATTATTTGATGTTTGAAAAATCCGTCTCGTTTTTCCATATAAACTTCCGAGGGCTAAAAGCTCTCGGTATTGTCCTTAAAGTTTACATGAGCGAGCAGAATATTTCCATTACTCGGAAGTATGTATTCGCTTCTTTATTCATCCGTGGACTAACAGTCCACGGTGTTCTGCGAGCGAATATAAATAATTTTACACTACTTCGGACTAAGTTGAGATTGACGAATATTTCTTAAGTGCAAAGTGCCAAAATTTGATGCTTGACAAGAAAGACATTGCCCCAATTAAAAGAGCTAGAATAATCCATTGCCAAGATAAAACTCCAAGTAAAACCTTAGCTGGAAAGGAAACCATCACAGCGATGGGAATAAGAAAAGTTAAGGCAAATTGAATCGGTCGGGAGTAGATATCAACTGGAAATCTGACCATGGTCATTAAATCCCGGTAAATCCAAATCTCACTTGAAATTTCCTGGGTCAAAATGGAAAGTGCGATGATTGCAACATGGATGGAAAATGCAATTAAAAGAGCATTAAAACAAAGCAATAGGTAGGAAATAAAATTTGCAGAAGTTATTGGTGTCTCAAGTCTAGTAATAACAATACCCAAAACTGCCATCACTGGAAGTAATGTTGCTAAATCTAAAAGATCAATTACGTCAGAAACGATTCGAAACAGGCTATTGATAGGTTGAGTCAAAATAAAATCGATTTCCCCTTTGTTGATCATCCAACCGATCGAATATGTGGCCCTAAAGAAAAATTGGCTAGTAATATCGATTAAATTGAAAGTCATGAAGAAAAGTAAAGTTTGATACAAGCTAAACCCGGCTAATGTTTGGGTTTTTGTTAGAAGAGCAATGATAAAGATAAAAAAGAATAAGAAACGGACTAGTTTACCGGAAATTAAAAACAAAGAATGAAGCCGCGACTCAATATAATATTCTTGAAATCTCATTTTTCCCAATCTCAACCACACTTTACAGTATTTTAAGATTGAAGATTTAAAATTTGACATTTGAAATTTGAAATCCCTCTGCAGAGCTAAGGTTTATCCTCCCCAAGCTTCATAAGCCTTAAGTCCCTTATTCCAAACAGACTTTGTCAAGAGAAAAATCACGAAAAGCCACAATGCGGCGATTAAAATTGCCTGGATTGACTCAAAATAAGATAATTTGCCCAAAAAAATGCTAATTGGATAGTATAAAAGATATGGAAAGGGAGTCAGTTTGATAAAAAACTGTAAACTTTGCGGCAAAACACTAAGAGGAAAATACGCACCTGCTGAAAATTCTAGAATTAAAACCACTAAAAACTGCAAGCCCCAAACTTGACTCGTCCAAAAGCCTGCTGTTGAAACTAAAATATTGAAATAAAAATAAATTAGAATCGCAATTAAAATGGCAGCGATGAATAATAGAACGTAGAGAAAATCGCTGGGCTTAATTAGAGTTATGTTTAAAATCTTAGTAAGAATAAAGATAATTAAAGAAATTGAAATTAAACTAGAAAATTTATAGACCAAATCAACTGTAAACCAATAACCAAAATAGCTAATTGGTCGAAGTAAATATGAGAAAAATTTACCCCACGACTGTAGTTCTTGGGCAATCTGATCAGTTGCGCTGACAATTACAAATTGACGAAGGATTGTCGCTAAGAATACATAAGTGATAATCTGTCCTCGATCAAAATTAAAAAGATTAACTCTTGTCTTAAAAACTTGCGTCCAAAGAAAATATAAAGTGATCAAAAGTAAAATGGCTCGAGATTGAGCAATTAAATATTCCCAGCGATAAATAAGAACATTGGCAAAAGTTATTCGAGCAACTGCCAAATATTTTTTCATTTATTTTTTGCCAAGTCTAACTTGGTTTTTCATAAAAATAATTCTGATGATTTCTTCGATTGGAGGTTCTTCTATAGCAAGATCTCTTACCGGAAGTTCTCTCAAAATTCTGGCGGTTGTATCTATTATTTGGCTTCGAGAAATTTCGATTTTGCTAGAAAACTTATCATAATCTTTAATTTTGCCAAATGATTTCAGTTGAGACCTGGATATTTCTTTTTCAAAATCAAGACTAATGATTTTATGTTTGGCAAACTTTGAAACTATTTTTGAGAGTTGACCATCATAAATAATTCTTCCTTTATCTATAATGATTACTCTTTTGGACAATTCTTCAACATCACCCATGTAATGAGAAGTGAGAATTATTGTTGCGTCAAACTTTTGATTGTAGTTTTTTATGAAATCGCGCATTTTCTTTTGGGCGACAACATCAAGCCCAATTGTCGGTTCATCCAAAAATAAAACTTTCGGCTGATGGATAAGGGCTGTAATAAGTTCTGCCTTCATACGCTGACCCAGCGATAATTTCTTAACTTGGGTTTTTAAAAGATCGGAAATATCAAGCATCTCGGAAAGATAATCTATTCTTTCTTTGAAGTCTTTATCCGAAACTCCATAAATTTCTTTATTTAAAAGAAAGGTCTCGTATGCAGGTAAATCCCACCAAAGTTGGTTCTTCTGACCGGCAACAAAAGCGAATTGTTTTTGAAACTGGCTTTCTCTTTTTGAGGGAATATAGCCGAAAATTCTAGCCTGACCAGATGTAGGATAAAGAAGACCAGATAATATTTTCAGGGTTGTAGTTTTTCCGGCACCATTTGGTCCGATAAAACCAACAAGCTCGCCCTCTGCAATTTCGAAGCTTATCCCATCAACTGCTTTAATTTCTTTATACTTGCGGTGGAAAAATGATTTGATTGTACCTATTAAACCTGGCGTTTTTTGATGAGTCGAATAGACTTTAGTTAAATTTTTTACTTCGATAACATTCATGTTTGAATTCTAGCATAAGATCTATTTTCCTTGACTTTTAGCCTCAGAGAGAGTATATTCTGGCTGAAAAGAAAGCCCGCTTGCCAATTGACTAGCCAAGCGGGTTTAGTAGTGAAAGGAAACTAAAATGTCAGAACAGAACAAAGAAAGAATTCAAGAATATTTGCCTGATGAAGACCCAACTAGTCCGACTTCTGATGAAGCAATTAGAGCTAGACTTGGAGAATTACAGGAAGAAGTTGGAGGACTCTCTCATCCTCCAATAATCGAGGGAGCAGACGAAATTGGAACAGGAGATAATTATCCTCCGAAACTTATCTCTACCAGAACTTCAGCTCTAACTGTTGCCAAGAACACAAATGGTAATCAGATTTATGACAGGAATTTAACTTTTCGTCATTCAGCCTCTGGTCTTAGAATTCTCGAACGTCGATTGAGGAAAAAAAGCTGCTTAATTTCTCCAATATAATTTTAAAATTATTTGATAAGGCGCCGGAGGGCTTTGCCTGCGGTAAAACCTGGAAGTTTGTGTCCGGCTATCTGAATTGAAGAACCGGTTTGAGGATTGCGTCCTTTACGGGTAGCTCTTGTTCTAACTTTAAAAGTTCCAAAGCCGGTAATAACTACTTTATCCCCCTTAGAAAGAGCCTCACGAATAATACTAAAAGCGGCATTGACTGAATCAAATGCAGCTTTTTTGGTTAGACCAGCCTTTTTTGCTAATCTTTCGGTAAGTTCTTTTTTGGTCATATTTCTCAACAATTATATAGATTTAAATTCTATTTAGCAATATCAACTGCTCGAGTTTCACGAATAACTGTTACGGTTAACTGCCCAGGAAAGGTCAACTCTTTTTCAAGTTTCTCTCTAATTTCATGGGAAAGAGTAACTATACCAGCGTCATCTACTAAAGTTGGCTCAACGATAACCCGCACTTCTCTGCCCGCTTGGATAGCATAAGCCTTTTCAACTCCGGCAAAAGAGGTGGCTATTTTCTCAATATTTGAAAGTCTTTTAATGTACTCTTCCACTGGTTCATGACGAGCTCCGGGTCGGGCGCCGGAAACAGCATCGGCAATATGGACGACAATTGATTCGATGGAAGTAAATGGTTCATCTTCATGATGTTGAGCAATACAGTTAATAATTTCTTTCGCAAACCCCCATTTTTTGGTAAGTTCTACACCCAATTGGACATGAGTTCCTTCTTTTTCCATTTCAATTTTGCCAATGTCATGGAAAAGTCCACCAGTTGCACAAACAGTTACATTGGCACCTAACTCCTCGGCGATTTTTTTGGCGATTTTGGCAGTCTCGACAGCGGCGATTAATTGGTTTTGACCATAAGAATATCTGAATTTTAACCTGCCCAGTCCATCAAGGGCCTCAGTTGGAAGATTATAAAGACCAAGTTCACTTGCCGCTCTTCTGCCAGCTTCTGACATATCGGAGGCAATCAGTTTTTTTGCCTTCTCTACCAATTGTTCGATTCTTGCTGGTTGAATTCTGGTATCTTTAATCAACCAATCGAGAGCGACTCTGGCAATTTCTCGTCTAACTGGATCAAAAGAGGAAAGTCTTACCTCATTTGGTACTTCGCTATCAAGCTCAACATCAACTCCGGTAGCCAGTTCAAATGCCCTGATATTTCTACCTTCTTTACCAATAATCCTGCCTTTTATTTCTTCTGATTCCAATCTTACTGTCGAAACAGTATATTCGGCTACCCAATCAGTAGCACCGCTAATCATCGCATTTGCCAAAATTTCGCGAGCCGCCTCATTTGCTTGAGATTTAATTTTCTCTTCAGCTTCTTTAATCCTTTTGGCAATTTCGTCTTTCAATTCTTGCTCAAGATTAGAAATTATCAATTTTTTGGCTTCCTCTGCAGTTAGAGAAGCAACTTTTTCCAGCTTCCCTATTAGATCTTGTCTTAATTGAGAAAGTTCTTGTTCCTTTTTAGATTGCAGTTCTTGAAGAGCTATTAATTCTTTTTCTCGCTTTTCAATTTGGGAAATTTTTGCATCTAGTAAATCTTCTCTCTGGGCAATCCTTCTTTCCAATTCCAATGATTCCTGACGAATTTTTCTAACTTCTTCCTCGGCTGCTTTTTTAATCCTAAAAGCCTCATCTCGTGCGTCTTGAATGATTTCGCGAGCATCGACTCCCATACTATGCCTAAAATCCTGCTTGCCGACAGAAACCACTACGCTTTTGGGTCTTGAAGTAGATCTTGAAGTTCTTTTTATTTTTTGATTGTCAAAAATTCCAATAGGTACCATAAGTTAAATTTTGAAAAAAACCAACAAGAAGTTACCGCGTCAGCGGTTCACTCAATTTTTGTGAGGAAAGATAGAAACTTGATTCGCATTGAAAATTCCATCTTTAAAACTTACTTCTTGTTAAGTTTTATTTCCGACCGTTAAATTTTAATAGTTTTTTTTCAAAAAGGCAAATACCGCCTCAATCGTCTCATAATTAAAACCACGGCTTATCAAGTACGCATAGATTTTTTTCTTAAATTCCAGTGGCGGGAGTTTTTGCCATCTTTTTAGTTTTTTCTCAACTGCCCTTTGAGCTAATTTTATTTGACTTGGATATTTGGAGAGAGTCGATTCGATAATTTCTTGACTGATTCCTTTTCTTTTAAGCTCTACTTTAATCAAAGATAAGCCAACTGGTTTTGATCGCAGCCTTGATCCTACCAACCATTTAGCAAATTCCAAATCGTTTAAATATTTATACCTTTTAAGTTTGATAATAACTTGTGTTATAAGAGGGCTTTCTTTTGCCTGTAAGTATTTGATATTTTCTTTTTGGGAAATTTTTTTTGTTAGATAGTCAACTACCTCTTTTTCGCTTCTTGGTCGATATGATAAAAATCTCAGAGTCTGATCCATTAACTTTCCAAGTTCATTCTCTTTGATTAATTTTTCAACCTGATTTAGGGTAATTGTCTTACCGGCCGCCAATTGGAATTTTGCCAAAATATTTTCATCTGCCCCAAAAGCAAAGTCGCCATCTAAAAAAATATTGAATCTGTTCTTTCTCTTTTTTTGAGGTTCGATTGAGGTTATCTGAGGCACTTTTTAAACAACGGCTAATTCCTCTAGGACTTTTTCATCCTCTGTTTCTGAATTAGTCACTTTTACAGGTTTTGTAGGCAAGCCTTTTTTAACCTTAGTCCAGATTTCTTTTTCTAAAGCTTGAAATTCTTTTTTATGTTCCAGAAAGTAGGCCTTGGCACTTTCTCTGCCCTGACCAATCAATTTTGTTCCCCAACGGAAGAAAGCACCAGATTTAGTGACAAGACCTAGTTCCAATGCGACATCCAAAAGCCCGCCTTCTTTAGAAATTCCTTCTTCGGCCATAATGTCAAACTCGGCAATCCTAAAAGGTGGAGCAACTTTATTCTTAACGATTTTTACGCGATGGCGAGTGCCAATAACCCGATCGCCTTCCTTTATATTATCTATCTTGCGGATATCGATTCTGACCGATGAATAGAATTTGAGAGCTCTTCCGCCTGGAGTCACTTCAGGATTACCAAACATAACACCGATTTTTTCGCGTAATTGATTGGTAAAAACTGCAACGGTTTTCGATTTGGAAATTGCACCGGTTAATTTTCTCAAGGCCTGAGACATCAATCTTGCCTGAACTCCCATCATTGAATCCCCCATTTCGCCTTCGATTTCGGCGCGGGGAACCAAAGCGGCGACAGAATCAATAACGATAACATCAATTGCGCCAGAACGGATTAAGGTCTCAGTTATTTCAAGAGCCTGCTCTCCAGTATCAGGTTGCGAAATAAGAAGATCGTCTAAATTGACCCCAACTTTTTGAGCCCAGACAGGATCGAGAGCATGCTCGACGTCAATTAGTGCTGCCGAACCGCCATTTTTCTGGGCCTGGGCAATAATTGAAAGTGCCAAAGTAGTTTTGCCGGATGCTTCCGGGCCAAAAATTTCGATAATTCTGCCGCGGGGGAGGCCGCCAACGCCAAGAGCTAAATCAACTGGAATAATACCAGTGGAAATGACTTCAACTTCAAATTTACCAACAGATTCACCCATCTTCATAATCGAACCTTTACCGTAAGCTTTTTCAATCTGGGAAATGGCAGTGAGGATGGCTTGCTTTTTGGCGTCAGTGGTCATTTTTTATCGAGGCAGTTGAGACTAGTTTTACTATACATTTGCTAAAAAAACAAGAGGTGATAGAATATCATAGAAAACGGGGTGTAGTTCAGTTGGCTAGAACGCCAGGCTGGGGGTCTGGAAGTCGGCGGTTCAAGTCCGCCCACCCCGACTTCATATTTCTAGAAATCTTCGAGTATTGTAATCGTTTTTACTGAGTTTTATATTTAAGATAGGTATTAAATATTGAATAAAGTGAATATCAAATCCGCACTAAGTAAATCATTTCTACTTTTACTGGCATTTAATCCTTATAACTTCATACTTGTCGGTTATTACACATTCAAAACTTTATTTAACAAAGACAGTTATTCAAGAGATTTATTACTTAAAGTTGCCGCCGTTGGAACTCTTGAATTACTGATACTGATTGGAATGGGTATAATCCTAGGGTGGAATTGGAGACCTATATTTTACCATTCGTTTATAAGTAATATTTCAGGTGGTTATGTTATTCCTACAGTATTATGGTTTTACAGTTTTTTAGTTGCAGCAATTCTTGCATTTTATGCAAAGGATTTTTTTAAACCAATTCTCGTATCACTTTTAGCAATTTCGGCTGTTTATTTAGCCTCTGTAATGGGCTCAATTTTACCTTCTTCTAGTAATATAGCTAAATTCATTACAGGACCAAGTTGTTCCTTTCACTTGCTTGATCAATTAAGTTTAGGGGCTAGTTATTGCTTATTCCTAGATAACTTATTAGGCTTTCCTATCGCTGCAATTGCCGGCGGACTTATTGGACAAGGACTTGGTGTGTTTTCTCAAATAAGAGAAGATAGAGATCCGGGCTGGAGAATTAAGATATCATTAGGCTTGTTGGCTTCTGCTTTAATTTTATGGCTGGTACTTTATGGTCTATTTTTAGAAGACTTCTTTGCAGATACAATATTTAGAAACAGATATTAATTCTCATTTTTGTTTCTTAACTTAAACAAATTCCACCTCCGACGTGGATTTATACCTGTCTGCCGGCAGGCAGGTTGACACCGTTGGATTCTAATTAATAATCGTCACAACCAAAATCCTTGATATTGACAAAACCTTAGTCAAAAGTGTTAGATATGTGGGTATGGGAATTGTTCCAGAGTTTCTCAAGGATCTGTTTGGTAAAAAAACTATACCTGCGGATCCTCCTGCCAGCGAGATACCTCCAACGGTTGCACCGGCTGAACCGGTTCCTGCTTCTACTTTGGATCCTACTCCTGGACCGACACCGAGTTTTACTCCTGATGTCGTATCGTCACCTAATTCTGCTGATGTTAACCCTACACCAACTTCTCTTCCAGAGGAAAAGGCCGCTTAAATTTTTATCTCTTGGGAGATTGTCTTTTGGTGAAACTCAGAGCTATCGATTAGGGCTCTATTTATCTTTGCGAGCTTTTAGGAGCCAAGCTTGTTAAAAACTCTTCCGCTTTCTTAATTGTAGATTGATTGTCCCGAACCATAGGAAATGATCCCAATGATTCTGATTGAACTGCTAGTTGAAAAAATATAATTGAGCTTTTTGCCTGCCGGCCAGGTCTCGGTAATTGTATTTGTAATCGTATATTTGGGATCGGAGAATCGGGTTCATACTCTCCGATTTTTAATTCTTTGGTACCTGGTGCAAAATCAGAATTACTAAAATCTACTGAGTAGGTTTTACCATTATGGTTGAACGTGATAGATTCGCTAAACATTTGCCCAGGTTTGGTTTGCGAGTGTCGATCTAGCAATGCCTCCTGGAAATTAGGAATAGTATTGAGTGTTTTAAAAACCTCAACATATAAACGCCTTGCTTCCTTAACAAGATCATCTTGAGATAATTCAGGTTCAGAATTTTCTTGCGGAAGACATTCAGGTGTCATTTCACTATCGTTTGGGGCTTTGCTTGCCCTTTCTGGCCTTTTGGGCCAAACCGTACTTGCGGCGTTCTTTAACACGAGGGTCACGAGTTAAAAGGTGGGCCTTTTTGAGAATAGAGCGAAAATCTGAATTGGCAAGAGCAAGGGCGCGCGACAGACCGTGAATAACCGCATCAAGTTGGGAGTTTTTACCGGAACCATCAACTTTAATAGTGGCATAATACTGCCCCTCTGATTTGGTCAGAACGAAAGGTCTTTGCCACTTAGCTTTGGAGACTTCGCCTTGGAAATACTCTTCTATCGGCATTTGATTAACCAGTGTTTCCCCTCGGCCTGAAAAAAGCCTTAGGCGGGCAACTGCTTCTTTGCGACGACCATGAGCCATAATAAAATTGGTTTCTGGTTTCTTAGGCATTTTTAGTTTTGTTCTTTCACTTTGATATCTGATTTTTGATCTTTGAATTTATTATGGTATGGGTGATCACTTTCGGGATAAATAAAAAGCTTTTTGAGCATAAGTTTACCAAGTTTTGTTCTTGGAAGCATACCTCTAACTGCATGTCTTATTAAATCCTCTGGTTTTTGTTTTCGAACTTGGGATGCTGTTTTAACATACAGACCTCCGGGATATTGAGAATGATGATAATACTTTTTTTGACTTTCTTTCTTTCCCGAAAGAGTTACATCTTTTGCATTAATAACTACGACATAATCACCGGTATCAAGATAAGGCACGTAATAACTTTTATTTTTACCCATGAGAATCTTGGCGATGTTAGAGGACATGCGTCCTAAGATTTGATTTTTAGCATTAACAAAATGCCATTCTCTCTTAATGTCTGAGGGTTTAATATTTTTCATTTATTTTTTGATTTTTGTCTACTTGATTTGCTTTTTGTTACTTTAGTTTTGATTTTTTTATCTTTCGTCTTTACCTTATCTTTTTTCTCCGGTGGTTTCCTCCACTCCAGAAGTTCAAGTCTTGCCATCTTTGCTGCGTCGCCTCGTCTTAGTCCGAGTTTAACAATCCTAGTATAGCCGCCAGATCTTTCGTTAAAGCCAGGACCAATTTCCGAAATTAATCGTTTGAAAACATCACTGGTCAAGCGTGTTGACAAAAAACGATTCCTAGAAAGTTTATCTTTTTTGGAAATCGTAATCAGCCGTTCAGCGTAAGGCCTAACAAATTTAGCTTTGGCCAAAGTCGTTATAATCTGGCCGTTTTTAAAAAGAGAATCCACTAAATTCATAAGTAGAGCCTTTCTACTATTAGTATTCCTGCCAAGTCTTTTGCCAAAAACCGAATGTCTCACTTTGAGTTAATTCCTTTCTCTTTTAATTTTTCTTCAATTAATGTGATCGATTTTGGCCCAATATTCTTGATTCTCAAAAGATCTTTTTTGTCTTTTTCTAGAAAATCACCAATGGTTTCAACTTTGCCAGATTTAAGACTATTAGTTAAACGAACAGGCAAATCCAATTCTTCAAGAGAAGTTTTTAAAATATCATCGCTTGGTGGAGCACTTTCAACAATCTTTGGTTTTTTTGCCTGTGTCTGCGGTTGATGAATAGTCATAAAATAATCAACTAAAATCTTCGCCGCATTTTTGAGAGCGACGGAGGGTTTAATTGTTCCATCGGTGGTAATCTCAATTGTCAATTTATCGTAGTTGGTTAAACGACCAACTCGGGTTGTTTCTACTGTGTAATTTACTTGGAGAACTGGCGAAAAATTGGCATCTATTGGAATTAGCCCAATCTCTCCAGTTCTTCTTTCTTCAGCCAACGAATAACCAGTTCCATTTTCGGCAATCATTTGAGCTGTCAACTTCGCTTTTGAATCAGCAAGATGAGCTAGGAGTAAATCCCCATTAATAATCTCAACATTAGCCGTCTTAGCAATGTCTTTTGCTTTTACTTCCTTGGGTCCTTTAACATCCAAAGCCAACTTAACAGGTTTATCACTGGTGATTACCAACCTAACTTGCTTAAGATTCAAGATAAATTCGACAATATCTTCGGTCGTTCCCGAAAGTGATGTGAATTGGTGACGAACGCCTGAGATTTTAACTTGAGTTATTGCGGCTCCTGATAATGAAGTAAGAAGAACTCTTCGCAACGAGTTTCCAATCGTGTGACCATAACCTTGATCTAGGGGTTCAATGGTAAATTTCCCATAACTGGCTGTCTCTTTTTCTGTGTCAACCTCAATTAACGATAAGTCAAGCATTCATTTCACCTCCTTCTAAATTAAAGTTATTAACTTTAGATTTATCTAGAATAATATTCGACAATCATTTTTTCATTGATATCAGCATCAAGCTCTTCACGTTTCGGCATCATCATTACTTTGCCAACCGTAGCACGTTTCTCAAGCCAGGAAGGTAATTTTATATCTTTTGTTTCTTCAGAAATTTTCTTGACTTGGAGCAGATTGGAAGCTTTTGGTGTTAAAGAAACTACGTCTTTGATCTTAACATTAAATGATGGAATCGTTACTTTTTTATCGTTGACCAAAACATGACCATGCGAAACTAATTGTCTTGCTTGCTGACGAGTTCGAGCTAAATTTAATCGATAGATGACATTATCCAGTCGAGTCTCAAGTATTTCCAATAGTGCTTCACCCGTTGCAGTCTTTCTTCGCGATGCCAACTTGTAATATCTTCTGAATTGTCTTTCTAAAACTCCATATATTCTTTTGACTTTTTGTTTCTCTCTTAACTGCATGCCGTATTCGGAAATCTTTCTTCTCCTTTTTTGACCATGTTGACCAGGTGGTGGTGCATTTTTCTTTAATACTGGACAGTTTGCTTGACCACAGACAGCAAAACCCTCAGCTCGGCAAAGTTTATGTTTTGGTCCAGTGTAGCGAGCCATTTATACTCTTCTCCTTTTCCTGGCCCTTGGCCCATTATGAGGAATCGGCGTGACATCAGCGATCATAGTAATGGCAAGGCCTGCTGCTTTAAAAGCCCTAATTGCCCCATCCCTTCCTGGCCCCGGGCCTTTAATATAAATTTCAATGGATGTTACTCCTCTCTCCTTAGCTTTTCTGGCAACATTTTCAACAGCAGTTGTTGCCGCGAAAGGAGTTGATTTACGAGCACCTTTAAAACCAGCCGCACCTGCTGATCCCCAGACAATAGCATTTCCAGTATTGTCTGTTACAGTAACTAACGTATTATTAAAAGTCGCTGTCACATAAGCCCTTCCATGAGAAACATTTTTGACCATTTCTTTTTTTGCTGGACCTTGTGTTTTTTTATTGATCTTTTGCGTTTTAGTAGTCATTTATTTATTCTGAGTTTCCTGGACTGTTTTATTTTCGGCTACTTTACCAGTACGCCCTACAATCTCTTTTCTGACAGTGCCAATAGTTATTCTTTTCCCTCTCTTTGTCCTTGCATTCGTTCTTGTTCTTTGTCCTCTAACCGGTAGATTCTTGCTATGCCTTAGACCTTGGTAGCTTCCTATTGACTGAAGTCTTTTAATATTTTCCTGAATTTCTCTTTTTAAATCTCCTTCTACTTTATATTTTTCTATTTCTCTTTGAAGCTTGTTAATTTCTTCCTCGTTTAAATTCTTTGTTCTTTTATTCGGGTCAAGAGAACAGGCAGCTATAATTTTGCAAGCAAGTGTCGGTCCTATCCCAAAAATATAAGGTAGGGCTGCTTCTATTCTTTTATCATTAGGTAAATCAACTCCAGAAATGCGTGTCATATCAGCTATCCTTGCCTTTGCTTATGGCGAGGATTAATACAAATAACATAAAGCCTGCCTTTTCTTTTAACAATTTTGCAGTTTATACACCTTTTTTTAATACTTGCTTGAACTTTCATTTTTAAAAACTTTCCTTAAATTTTTATTTCATTTTTGTTTTTTAAAATATCAGAGGAGTACCATTGGCATGAAGAACCAAAGGTTCTGTGCCAAGACGACCTACTGATATAAATTTTCATCTATATCTAAAAGTAATTCTTCCTTTAGCCAAATCGTAGGGTGTCATTTCTAGTTTGACTCTATCGCCTGGAAGAATCCTAACATAATGAATTCTCATCTTACCAGAAAGATGACAAAGAACGGTCTTATCTTCACTAACACCAGGCAGTTGATCTGCTTTGACTAAAACTCTAAACATGGTATTTGGTAAAGCCTCAACAACTTCACCTTCAATTTCAATAACGCCAGGTTTTATGACTTTAAGGGGACACCAAAAGTTTCGTCTTGGTACTCCTCTTCCTCCAGTACAAATTTGATAAATATTTTATTAATCATCCTTGCTTTAATTCAAGAGAAACAAAGTTAAATTTTATCAAAATCATAAGTATGACGTCAACACTATAGGGCCACTTTTAGTCACCTGGATAGTTTGTTCAAAAAGACCTCCAAGTGATCTATCGGCTGTGCTGATTGTCCAATTATCATCTTGTAACTTTATTTCTCCAGAGCTTTGAGCATAAATCACTTCAATCGCCAAAAACATATTTTCTAGTATTTTGGGTCCAGTTTTTTTTTGACCAAAACATGGGATCATTGGCTCCTCGTGAAGCTTGCGGCCAACTCCATGACCTGTCAGATTTTTAACGACTGAATAACCAGCTTTCTCAACCTCCCCCTGAATTGTAGCTGAAATATCTCCAATTCTGTTAGTAACTCTTGCCTGCGAGATAGCCTGCTCTAAGGTTTTTTTACCAACTTCTAGAAATTTTCCGATACTTTGGGTAACTTTACCTACAGGGATAGTAGTCGCCATGTCAGTATGAAAGCCTTTATATAAAACACCTAAATCAATCCCTATAATATCCCCTTCTTTAAGAATTCTCTCATCAGGTATTCCGTGAACCACTTGTTCGTTAACTGTTGTACAAATTGCCCAATGATAATCACTAACAGTTAAGAAAGAAGGGGTTGCTTTACTTTTTTCTATCTCGTCTCTGGCAATTCTATCCAAGAAAATAGTTGTAACCCCGACCTTAACATTATCAAGAATTTTTTTTAAGGTGTGAGCACAAATTCTACCTGATATTTTCATTAGTTCTTCATCCTTTTTGCTTTTCATAAAGCTTGCTTTATTTTCCAGCGAATTCCTGGTCTAATCTTTTTTCAACATCAGCTCTAATTTCTTCGATTGTTCTTTCACCGTCAACTTCCTCAAGAATTCCCCTTTTGGTAAAGTAAGTAAGGAGCGGTTCGGTTTTTTTGTGATAAAGTTGCAGTCTTTGGGTTAGAACAGTAAGATTATCATCTTTTCTGGCTCGACCAATTGACCTTTTAAGTCCTTCCCGATCTGAAACTTTAATGTAATAAACTTTATTAATATCCTGATCCAAACCTTCAAGTTGAGCAAAGTTTCTTGGGTATCCATCCAAAATATATCCGTTGGCACAATCCGGCATAGAAATTCTCTTTTTAAGAGTATTGACGGCAATTTCATCAGGAACGAGATTACCAGCTTCGAGCGCTTTTCTGATTTCCTGAGCCTGTGGGTCACTACCTTTGGCTCTGTCTCTAAAGAGCTGACCCATTTCAATAAACGGCCGTCCCAACTTGTGGGCTGCAAACTTTGCTTGTGTCGATTTTCCCGAACCTTGACTTCCCAAGAATATTATTTTCATAGTTTCTACCGGATTAATTTTTACCTAGTTTTCTTAAAAAACGAATCATAATCCCTCATGACAAGATGAGACTCGACTTGCTTGGATGTTTCAAGAACAACAGCAACTACTATCAAAAGCCCGGTACCACCAATTAGAAGAGATCCTATGCCGGTCAGAGCTTGACCAATTGAAGGTAAAATAGCAATAAGGCCCAAAAAAATCGCCCCGAAAAGGGTGATTCTTAAAGAAACATAATCTAAAAATGCCTTAGTCGGAGAACCAGGTCTAATTCCTGGTAAAAATCCCCCTTGCTTCATAAGCATCTCAGAAATCTGTTTAGTGTTGAAAACAACAGTCGTATAGAAAAAGGTAAATACCACCACTAGGGTGAAATAAGCCAAATTATAAGTAACTCCCTGAGGATTAAAAATTCTTTGGATATTCTGTGCAAAACCAGCAACAAACGGCGCAGGACTTCTTTCAAAAAATCTAGCAAAGGTTGTTGGCAAAAGAATTAATGAGACGGCAAAAATTATTGGTATTACCCCGGCTTGATTAATTCTTAAAGGAATATAATTTGTGGCTGTTGCTACTTGAGAAGCCGTTCTTCTCGAGTAGTGAACTTGGATAGGACGTCTAGCTTCCGTGACGATAACAATCGAAACAATCACCACTAGTGCCATGACAATAAATATCAAAATATTTTTGACCTGTGAAGGATCAAAAACGGATACGGATTGAGCAAGACTGATTGGTAGCCTGCCGACAATTCCAGCAAAAATTACCATTGAAATTCCATTGCCGATGCCATTTTCAGAAATTAATTCTCCCAGCCACATTAGTAGAATTGTACCTGCAGTCATCGTAACAACTATGGAAAGAAGAGTTAGTGGAGAAATATGAGTAATAATCTGAGAATTTTTTAAGAGAATATACATTCCAAAAGCCTGAACGCTAGTTAAAGGTACTGTCAGATAACGAGTGTATTGATTAATTTTTTCTCGTCCTGCCTCGCCTTCCTTGGCTAATTCTTCAAGCTTCGGAAAAACCAATTGTAAAAGTTGCATGATAATACTGGCGTTAATATAGGGATTTAATCCAAGTGACATCACCGAAAAATTCGCCAATGTTCCACCGGAAAAAATATCAAGAAGAGAAAGCAGTTGATTTCCTGCAAAAAGTCTTTTGAGAGATTCCACATCGACTCCCGGAACTGGAACATGGGCGAATATTCTAAAGATTAAAAAAATAAAGGCGCTAAAGAGAATTTTCTTTCTTAGGTCTTTGACTTTAAAAATTTTCAGAATGATTTGTAAATAATTCATAGATTTATTCGTAGAAAAGCTCTGCTTATTTTGCAGCTTTCCCGTTTGCTTTTTGAATCTTTTGGGCAGCACTTTTTGAAATTGGCAGATCAATAGTCAAAACCCTAGATAGATTTCCGTCTCCTAAGATCTTGACTCCGTACTTTTTGGCGTCATCCTCGGTTACAATACCGAATTTAATTAAAGTCGCAAGATTTACAGTAGAAACACTTTTAGGTAAAAGATTAAGAGCTTCTAAATTTATAACCAATGGCTTTTTTGAAATTTTTCGATTTCCTTTACCTCTTTTATAAGGTAATCTTTTAATTAAAGATCTTTGACCACCCTCAAAATGAGGATGGGTAATTGCCATTTTACCTCGAGCTTTTTGACCTTTCGTTCCACGTCCACCTGTCTTTCCTTTGCCTGATCCTTGACCGCGACCAATTCTTTTAGCTTTCTTCTCAGTTATTTTTGGTAAATTTTCTAATTTCATTTTAGTAATTTTCCTAAAGCCTCAATAGTTGCATAAACATTCGACGCCTGATTTTTTGTCCCTAAGACTTTACTGGAAATATTCCTTATGCCTGCCGCCTCAACTACTGCTCTAACTGCGCCACCAGCAATAATTCCTGAACCTTCAGGTGCAGGTTTCAAAAGAACTTTAGCGGCTCCCCTCTTAACTAGAATATCATGAGGAATTGTTCCTTTGACGATTGGAACAACCACTAAGTGCTTTTTGGCATAACTGGTGCCTTTTCTAATAGCAGTAGCCACATCGGCGGCCTTGCCTAGTCCAACTCCAACTTTACCTTTGTGATCACCTACCACTACTAAAATCGAAAACCCACGCTTATTACCGCCCTTAGTTTTTTTTGATACTCGATTTACCTGAATGACTTTTTCGTCAAACTCTCGAGCCGTTTCCATTAATTGTTCTTCACGGAAAGACATTTTTAAAAAATCAAGCCTCCTTGTTGCGCCCCTTGCGCTAAAGCTTTTACTCTGCCATGAAATTTATAACCGCCTCGATCAAAGACAACCTTTTTAACTTTTTTCTTTGTGGCACTTTTGGCTAAATTCATTCCCACTTCAAAAGCTGTCTTTATTCTATCCATTTTTCCCAAGCTTTTTTCTGAAGAAGACAAATTTGAATCAGAAGATGAAGTGATTGTCCTAAAGGTAGCATCATCGATTAATTGTGCATAAATGTGCTTATTTGACCGGAAAACTGCTAGTCTTGGTCTCTTTGACGTACCGGTAATCTTTTTCCTAACTCTTTGATGACGGAATTTTCGTTGAACTTTCTTATTTTTCATATACCGCCTCCAACAGCTTTAACGGTTTTACCGGCTTTTCTTCTGATAACTTCATCAATATATTTAATACCTTTTCCCTTATAAGGTTCTGGGGGACGAACATTTCTGATTTTGGCGGCAACTTCGCCCACTAAAATTTTATTTGTACCTGAAATAATAATTTTGTTTTCTTTTGTCTCTATCTCAACACCTGGCAGTGACTTAATAAGCACTGGATGGGAATAACCGACGTTCAAGATCAAATCTTCTCCTTGTTTGTTAGCACGATAGCCTGTACCGATAATTTCCAAAGTTTTTTGATGACCATCAGTTACTCCTTTGACCATATTGGCAATTAAGCTTCTTGTTAAACCATGAAGAGATCTTGAGAATTTATTCTCAGATTTGCGAGAAACTTTAACTTTATCTTCGTGTATTTCAACCTTGACTTCTGGTCGGAACTGAAACGAAAGTATCCCTTTTGGGCCGGAAACATTAATCTGTGAGTCTTCAATCTTCACAGTAACATCCGATGGAATTATTATTGGTTGTTTACCGATTTTTGACATTTTTACCAGAGCTTACAAATGATCTCCCCTCCTAGTTTTTTTAATTTAGCTTCTTTCCCAGTCATTACGCCTTTGGGTGTGGAGATAATAATCATGCCTCTTCCACCTTTAACGCTGGTAATCCTTTTGCTTTTTGAGTAAATTCTTAGACCCAATTTAGAAACTTTTTCTATGTGAGTCAGGTGGGGTCTGTGTCCATCGTATAAAAGCTGTACTTGTATCTCCCGATCTTTTTTATTGATCTTACCAATAAACTTTTCTTTCTCTAAGACTTTGACTATTGCCAACTTAAACTTGGAATAAGGTATCAAAACTTCTGGCTTACCAGCCAGATAACCATTTTTGACAATAGTAAGCATATCAGCAACTGGATCCACTATAAACTCCTTTCTACCATGATGATTTTTTTACACCCGGAATCTCGCCGCGATGAGCAAGATCTCTAAAACAAATTCGGCAAATCCCAAATTGTCGCAAGTATCCTCTTGGTCTTCCACATAGACGACAACGATTTCTGTGTCTTATTGTAAATTTTTGCTTTTTGTCATTTTTAACAATTTTTGATTTTTTAGCCATATTATCAACTCCTCATGAATGGAATTCCTAAAAGCTCAAAGAGCTTTTGTGATTTTTCCTTATCGCTATTTTTGACAACTATCGTTACGACTAAACCTCTAACCTTATCAATTTTGGAATAATCAACCTCTGGGAATAATGTCTGCTCGGTAATACCCAAACTATAATTACCATTTTCGTCAAATTTTGATAGCGGAAGTCCTCGAAAATCACGCATTCTTGGAAGAATAATATTAACAAACTTTTCAAGAAAATCCCAAGCCCTTTTACCCCTCAAAGTAACCATTAAACCGATCTGATCATTTTCTTTCAATTTAAATGTTGATATTGATTTTTTAGCTCTAGTAATCTTTGGTTTCTGTCCGGCAATTGTTGCAAGATGATCTTTCGCCTTTTCCATAACATCCTTATTGCTAATTGCTTCTGCCAGACCAACATTTAGAACGATTTTTTCAATCGCCGGCGAAGCTAAATTGTTTTTAAGACCAAATTCCTCTTTGAGCTTTGGTAATATCTCCTGGTATTTAATGATCAAGTTAGCCATTTACGATCTCTTTATTGGACTAATCTCCCTTTACATTTTTTACAAATTCTATTTTTAATTTTCCCTTCAATAACAAAACCGATTCGGGTTGGTTGAGAACATTTTGGGCAAATAATCGCCACGTTGGCTGTGGGGATCGGTCGCGATATTTCGTAAATACCAGCTGGTTTCCTAGCACTAACCTTTTTATGCCTCTTATAAATATTGACGCCACCAACGACTAATTTGTTCTCACTGGCAAGTATTTTTTCAACTTTACCCTTTTTGCCTTTATCTCGACCAGCCGTTACTTGCACTTCATCGCCGACTTTGAATTTAAACATTTCAGACAACCTCCTTAGCTAGGGAAACAATTTTTGAAAAGCCTTTATTTTTGATTTCGGCAGCAATAGGACCAAAAATTCTGGTTGCTCTTGGTGTTCCGCCTACATCAATAATAACTGCAGCATTATCTGAGAATCTGATATAAGAACCGTCTCTTCTGCGCGTTTCTTTTCTCGTTCTAACAATAACCGCTTTTACAATCTCATGATCTTTGACTTGACCAGTAGGACTTGCCCCCCTAACTACACAGGTGGTTGTATCACCAAGCCTAACAAATCTTCTGCCCGTACCTTTGCCAAGTCCAATGATGACTAAAGTCTTTGCACCGCTATTATCAGCTACCGTTAATTTTGATCGCCTCAAAAGCATTTATTTTAAAACCTCCAATACTTTAAAGTGAACCTCTTTTGAAATCGGTTTTGTTTCGACTATCCTAACCTTTTGACCCACTTTAACGTCTACCTCATCGTGAGCCTTAAATTTTTTAGTCCTGGTAATTAACTTCTTATAAAACGGGTGTTTTACTTTAGTACTTACTTTCACCACAACTGTCTTTTGCATTTTATTAGAAATAACTACTCCGGTTTTAAGCTGCGACATTTTCCCCCTCCTTTTGAGATATTAATTTTCCACTTTGATTATCTAAAGCAGATGCAAAAAGTTTTAGTCTGAGAATCGTTTTAATTCTTGCAATATCTTTTTTCTTTTGATTTACCAAATGAACATTTTTAATCTTGCCCATTTTAAGCTCCAAGAGATTATTGATTTTTTCTTTCTCCAGCTCTTCGAGTCTCTTTTCTAATTGGCTAATGCTTTTTGTTTTAATTTCGTCTAAGTCTTTCTTTTTCATTTCAGTGCTTACTTTAAAATGCTCATCTGGATATAAACTTTGTCTTGATGGGTAATTTATGCGCTGCGAGCCTGATTGCTTCTTGAGCAACTTTGGCTTCAACGGCTCCCATTTCGAAAAGAATCATTCCAGGTTTAACGACGGCTACATAACCCTCAACAGCACCTTTGCCCGAGCCCATTCTTGTCTCGGCGGGTTTTTTGGTTACTGGTTTATCAGGAAAAACCCTAATCCAAATGCGACCCCCTCTTTTAGTGTAATGAGTCATCGCCCGACGGGCGGCCTCAATTTGTCTGGCCGTGATCCAAGCAGGTTCCAAACTTTTTAAACCATAAGTGCCAAAGGAAAGAGTACTGCCTCGGGTGGCAATTCCTTTCATTCTATTTCTGAACTGTTTTCTATATTTTGCTCGTTTTGGCGCAAGCATTTTATGATTCTCCTTTAAATATCCAAACTTTTATCCCAATAATTCCTGCCCTGGGTACTTTTGCATCTATTTTGGCAAAATCAATATTTGCTCTTAATGTCTGCAGCGGAATTGATCCTTCTCTCATTGTTTCACGCCGGGCAATTTCCGAACCACCAAGCCTGCCGGCAAGAGAAATTCGTACACCTTTAGCACCGGATCTTTTTACTCTTTCCATTGCTTGATTCATTACTCTTCTAAAAGGCATCCGTCTGTTTAATAAATCGGCAATACTTATAGCAACCAGATAAGCCTCTAGATCAGGCGATTTCACTTCTTCAAATCTAACTTCAAGCTTCCCAGGGTCTTTAATTTTGAATTTTTTAATTAATGTCTGCTTTAACTGTTCGATACCAGTACCACCACGACCAATGGCAACCCCAGGCCTTGAAACATGAATTATGATCGTCCTCTTATCAAAAGATCGCTCGATTTCGACTTTAGCAACACCGGCTGCCTTTAAATTCTCCATAATAAACTTCCTAATTTTTTGGTCTTCCCAAAGATAATTTGCATAGATATCATTTCTAGATGCAAACCACCGCGAGCTCCAAGTATAGAGGGTACCTAATCTAAATCCGACTGGGTTAACTTTTTGTCCCACGATAGCTCCTTTCATTGTTCTTTTCCTTATCTTTTATATCTTCGTCTTTTGATAAATTTGGTTCTTTTAATACTTCTTTTTTCTGTTCTCCTTCGAGTACTACCTTAATGTAGCTTGTTCTTTTCAAAATTGGGTGGACGCGACCTCGGGATACCGGCTGATATCTTTTAAAGACTATTCCTTTATTGGCAGTCAGTTCCTTAAAGACTAAAGAATTCTCATCCAAGCCGAAATTGTTTTTGGCATTGGCTATTGCCGAAGCGATGACTTTTTTGAGAGGTAGAGATGACCTTTTGGAAACGTGGTCCAAAATCTCGACTGCTTCTTTCGGTGATAACTTCTTTATTTGATCCACGACCAATCTTATTTTCTCCGGTGATATTCGAATATTTTTGGCTACTGCTGTTACTTCCATAGATTATTTCTTGGCTGATGATTTTTCGGTAATCTTGCCGTGTCCTCTAAATGTTCTTGTCGGCGCAAATTCGCCGAGTCTGTGACCAACCATCGGTTCGCTAATAAAAACGTTAATAAAAGTCCGGCCATTGTGAACACTAAAAGTGTGGTTGACAAACTCCGGCGGAATTTGTGAGTGTCTGGCCCACGTCTTAATCGGCTCTTTCTTGCCACTCTCTTTTTGAGCCATGACTTTTTTCATTAACTTTCGATCCACATACGGACCTTTTTTAGACGATCTACTCATCTTTATCCTCGATTTTTAAATTTTGAATTGTACTTTTTTAACTTTTGTTAAAAAATATGCTCTCATATTTTGATTTTTGATTTTCTTAATCATTTTTTCCTCCTAGATAAAATGAATTTGCTTGATGGTTTGTTTTTCTTCCTGGTTTTTTTGAATGCCGGTTTGCCCCAAGGAGTTTTAGGATTCATACCGGTGCCGGATCGACCCTCACCGCCACCATGAGGGTGAGAATCCGGATCCATGGCAACACCTCTAACCTTAGGTCGCCTGCCCATGTGCCGAGATCTGCCGGCTTTTCCTAAAGAAATATTTTTCCAGTCAACGTTACCTAGTTGACCAATGGTTGCAAAACAAGCACTATTAATCTTTCTTATTTCTTTTGAAGGAAGTTTTAGATGGACCCATTTTCCTTCTCTGGCAGCAATAATGGCACCGACACCTGCACTTCTGACAATTTTTCCTCCGGCTCCTGGTACAAGTTCAACGCTATGAACAACTGTCCCAACTGGTATCTTACCTAAAGGTAAAGAGTTTCCCGCTTTTATCTCTGCCTTTTCACTAATCAGAATTTTGTCTCCAACTTTAAGATCATTCGGCGCCAAAATATATCTCTTTGCACCATCAGCATAATGCAAAAGGGCAACATTTGCTGATCTATTTGGATCGTATTCGATGGCGGCAACATGCGCAGGAATCTCTTTTTTGTCTCTTTTGAAATCAATAATTCTGAAATTCCTCTTGTGTCCTTGGCCTTTGCCTCTGGCGGTGACTCTTCCTGCAGATCGACCTGCTGTTCTTGGAAGCGGGGCGATCAGAGATTTTTCCGGTCGGGTTTTGGTAATCTCTTCAAACGTCAGGCCTGTCTTGAATCTAGTGCCTGGTGTTTGGGGTTTGAAAATCTTAAGTGGCATAGGTTACTCCTTTGGTTTTGTCTCCTTTGGTTTTGTTTCTTTTGTCTTTTTCTTTGTACCATCCGTTTTCGGAAGGAGCATAGAAATACTTTGACCTGAGATAAGTTGGACAATGGCTTTTTTGCCTCCGCCTACTTTCACTTGTTTGCGAGTTTTTAGGATTCGTTTTTTCTTGGCTGCAACAGGAATAGTCCTGACCTTCTTAACCTTAACGGAAAATTGCTTGGCAACTGCTTTGGCAATTTCCTTCTTAGTCGCCCGCGAATCCACTAAAAAGCTATAGGATCCTTTTTCCATTTGCTTATAGGCCTTTTCAGAAAGTATGGCTTTTTTAACTACGTGTGCTAAGTTCATTTAAAACCCGCCAACGCCTCCTTAGAAAGCAAGATACTATTATTTCTTATAACCTCATAAGCATTCAGGTTCGCAACTCTGTCAACTGAAAGTCTTTGAATGTTACGCGTAGCCAATTTCACATTCTGTCTGTCAGTCTGGGACTTGTCTGAAATAACCAAAAGTGTGTCACCTTTTGTCTCTAATTTATTTAAAAGATTAGCGACAACTTTTGTTTTGGCTGGAATTTTTTCGATGTTTGAAATTACCTTAACCTCGCCTAATTTGGCTTTTGCCGACAGCGCTAAAATCAACGCTTTGCGTTTCATTTTTTTAGGAAGTGACAGAGTAACTTTTCTAGATTGAGGTCCAAGAGCCACACCTCCCCCAACCCAAAGAGGTGATCTAATTGATCCAGCTCGAGCCCTGCCAGTACCCTTTTGACGCCAGGGCTTTTTGCCTCCTCCTCTAACTTGTGTGCGGGTTTTTGTGGAGGCTGCGTGAACTGATTGATTAGTGAAATAGACGCGAATGGCCTGAGCTAAAAGTTGTTCATTCGGCTTTTGGCCAAAAATTTCCTTAGGAAGGATAACTTTACCGAAGGATCGACCGTTGATATCATAAAGACCAGCCGTAACTACTTGAGTGGTAGATTTGCTCTTGACGATTTTTGGTGTTTTCTGTGCCTTCCGTGATCTTTTTTCTGTGCCTTCTGCGATCCTTTTTTTATCCACTATTTTAGGACCGGCTTTGGGACCAGCTTTAACTATTTTAGTTTTTGATATCTTATTTACCTTTTTATCTGCCATGATCATTTCTCCTCTGTTTCTTTTTCCTCTTTCCGATCTGTTTTACTTTCTCCCTCTGACTCTTTTGACTCTTTTGACTCCTTTGACTCTTCGGACTCTTTCGTTTCCTCTTCTTCTTTTTCTTTTGCTGGTGGAGGGGGCGTATAGCCTTTTACTTTACCAGTTTTGTGGATTACTAAAAGACCGTTACTGCTGCCCGGAATTGAACCTTTAACAACTAGTAGATTTTTATCAGGATTTACCTCAACAACTTCAAGATTAGTAATTGTCAGTCTATCAACGCCCATATGACCGGCCATTTTCTTACCTTTGTAAACCCGACCTGGAGTGGTAGTCTGGCCGATTGATCCGGGCGCTCGATGGCGATCAGACTGTCCGTGAGTTTTGGGACCGCCGGCAAAACCCCAACGTTTAACAACACCCGCAAAACCCTTTCCTTTGGTAATACCGGTTACTTTAACTTCGTCACCCGGCTCGAAAATCGAAACTGTTACCTTATCGCCAGGCTTATATTCTTTATTGGATGAATTTTCTGCTTGGGGTTTGCCTATTGGAACTTCCCTAATAAATCTTGGAGTAAAGCCGCAAATTTTAACGAAAGCATTTTCAGTTTTTTTAACCTTTTTCTTCTGTCCAAAGCCAAGTTGAGCCTTATTATCACGAATCCCCAAAATAATATTAGGGTCAGCCATAATCATTGTAACCGGTATACGATAACCTCGATGGTCAAACCGGGCTGACATTTCTTTTTTAAAGCCGAGAATTGTATTAATCATATTTTCTTCTTTCTCTCATGTCATCCTGAGTGAAACGAAGGATCTAAAGAGATTCTTCCCCCTCAAGACGGGGCCAGAATGACAATAAATGATTATCAGCGTTTCTGCTTTACAAGCAGCAAAAAGGCAGGACTCCTTAGATTCACCCCTCCGAAGCTTTATGCAAAGGAGGGAGTTTCAGGTGTCCCACCGTTAACAATTATCAATATGGTTAATTGTTAAAGGTTTATTTAAATATTAAATTTATTACTTAATACCTCCAATTTTCAAAAATACTAAGTTTACATCTTAATCTCAATATCCACACCAGCGGGTAGATCCAAATGGGTGAGCGAATCGATGGTTTTGTTGGTCGGCTCAATAATATCGATTAGCCTCTTGTGAATCCGCATTTCGAACTGTTCCCTGGCATCTTTGTCGGTATGTGGACTGGTTAGAACTGTGAATCTATTAATTCTGGTTGGCAGCGGAATTGGCCCTGAGATCTTTGCTCCGGTTGAAAGAGCCGTATTGATAATATCCCGGCAAGCCGCGTCAATAACCCGCGCATCGTAAGCTTTAATTTTGACTCGAATTCTACCTCTTGGCATGGTTTTCTTTTAAAGTGCTATTAACTAACTGTGTCTTAATCGTAAGTCAAAGTTCGGTCCGACTATATTAACACTTGATTCTCTTTCGATCTGTTCTTTGATCTCTCCTGGCCTCTTCGGTTCATCGTTAATAAGCTCTCCTGTTGGTCCTCGAGAAACAACTCTCATTTCCTTTCCTGTACCTGTGATTAGTGTTAATTCCCCTCCAGATCCATCTTTTGAGGCAACAACCCGCAGCATTCCTCCCTTGATACCAACAACATCCCTCGATTCACCATTTCTACAATGGACTAGTTTTATGCTGTCCCATCTACGCCCGTCTGAAGAAGTTTTTAACTTCACTTCAATTGGTGACATTTTTAAATGTGCTCCTTTTTGGACAGAAAGTCTTTTGTCATCCTGGAGCAAACGAAGTGGGCTGGTAGGATCTAAGAGATTCTATCAGTCGTTTCACTCCTTCCAGAATAACAGTTATGATTCGAGCGGAGTCGAGAAGTTTCTTATTCTAATTCTAAGCGGTTAGGCTTGAAGTAAAATCTGGCTGTTGACATACTTTGGTTGTTCTCGACCCTTCGAACAATATAGATCCTTCGTCCTTCGATTAACTCAGGACTCAGGATGACATTTACTAAAATAAATGTCATTTTAGCAAAAAAAAGACCCCTGAGGCAAACCTAGGGGTCGATTCTTGTCATTAAGCAAGAATCTTGGAGACCACGCCCGCTCCAACGGTGTGGCCGCCTTCACGAATGGCAAACCTAAGACCTTCTTCCATGGCGACCGATGAGATTAATTTCACCTTCATTTTGATACTGTCGCCAGGCATAACCATTTCGGTGCCTTCAGGTAAGGTTGCCTCGCCGGTAACATCGGTGGTTCTGATATAGAATTGAGGTCTGTAACCGGTAAAGAACGGGGTGTGTCGACCGCCTTCTTCTTTAGCCAGTACATAAACTTCGGCTTCAAATTCGGTGTGGGGAGTGGTTGTACCTGGTTTTGCTAAAACCTGGCCTCTCTCAACATCATTTTTCTCGATACCTCGAAGTAAAACTCCAATATTGTCGCCGGCCTGCCCCTGATCAAGTTCTTTTCTGAACATCTCAACGCCGGTGACAACGGTTTTTTTAGTTGCCTTGATTCCGACAATTTCAATCTCGTCATTAACTTTAACAACTCCCCGATCCACACGACCGGTCACAACTGTGCCTCGACCTTTGATCGAGAAAACATCCTCAACTGGCATTAAAAAGGGTTTATCAAGATCACGAATAGGAGTTGGGATTTTTTCATCAACGGCAGTCATTAATTCTTCAATTGATTTAACTGCCTCGGCGTCACCTTCCAAGGCTTTTAAGGCTGAACCGCGAATGATAGAGACATTTTTACCATCAAACTGATATTTATCTAAAAGCTCCCGGATTTCCAATTCAACTAAATCCAAAAGTTCTTTGTCCTGGACCATATCCGTCTTATTTAAATAAACAACCATCGCAGGAACGTTAACTTGGCGTGCTAAAAGTACGTGCTCTCGAGTTTGAGGCATTGGACCATCGGGAGCGGAAACTACTAAAATAGCGCCGTCCATCTGGGCGGCACCGGTGATCATGTTTTTGATGTAGTCTGCGTGGCCAGGAGCATCAATGTGAGCGTAATGGCGCTTTTCGGTTTCATACTCGACGTGAGTAATATTAATGGTAATCCCGCGCTGCTTTTCTTCGGGGGCGTTATCAATTTGTTCGAAAGTCTTTTCCTGGGCTAAACCTTTTTTGGCCAAAACTTTGGTAATAGCGGAAGTTAGCGTCGTCTTACCGTGGTCGACGTGACCAATGGTTCCAATATTAACGTGTGGTTTGTTTCTTTCGAATTTTCCTGTTGCCATAATAATCAATACCCCAATGCACAGGCATTGAAGTGGTAGTAGTTTAAACTATTCTGACAATAAAATGCAAGACCTTAAAACAATTCAAGATATTCTTTTTAGCTTTCTTTTGACTCACCTTTTGTCTTGGCTACTATTTTATCTGCGATGTTAGTTGGGACTTGCTCGTAATGAGAAGGTTCCATGTAAGCTGATCCCCGGCCTTGGGTCATCGAGCGAAGAGTCGTCACATAACCTGACATTTCGGCTAAAGGAACAAGGGCGGTAATAATAGCACTCTTTGCCCGATGATCACTCGATAAGATTTGAGCTCGTTTGGCCGATAAATCTCCAATGACATCTCCCATGAACTCTTCCGGGATTGTCACCTCAACCTTCATAATTGGCTCAAGTAAGATTAGGTCAGCTTTTTTGACAGCTTCCTCAAATCCGATACTGCCGGCGATTTTAAAAGCAATGTCCGAGGAATCAACATCGTGATAGGTACCGTCATATACGACTACCTTCATATCAACCATCGGATAGCCTGCCATAACGCCTATTTCCATTTTTTCTTTAACACCTTTTTCGATTGACGGAATAAATTCCTGGGGAATAGCTCCTCCTTTAATTTCGGATTTAAATTGGAACCCTTCGCCGCGAGGCAACGGCTCAACTCTCAGGAAACAATGACCGTATTGACCACGACCACCCGACTGTTTAATATATTTGCCTTCACCGGATGCTACTTTATGAATAGTTTCTTTATAAGCTACTTGAGCTCGACCAACCTTGGCATCAACAGAGAATTCGCGCTTCATGCGATCAACAAGGATTTCCAGATGAAGCTCTCCCATACCGGAAATGATAGTTTGACCTGTCTCAAAATCACTTTTAATCCTAAAAGTCGGATCTTCTTCTGAAAGGCGCCCCAAGGCATAACCTAATTTTTCTTGGTCAGCTTTGGTATGGGGTTCGATTGCCATAGAGATGACTGGTTCCGGAAAGGAAATTGACTCTAAAATTATCGGAGCCACTTCACTGCAAAGAGTATCGCCGGTAACGGTTTTCTTTAGACCAACGATTGCAATAATTTCACCAGCATAAGCTTCAGGGATTTCTTCCCGGGTATTGGCATGCATCAAAAGAATCCTGCCAATTCTTTCGTGGTCATGTTTAGTAGCATTTAAAACGGGCATTCCGGACTTTAAAGTTCCGGAATAGATTCTCACATAAGTAAGTTTGCCGACATGAGGATCAATTTGGATCTTAAAAGCCAAGCCACAAAATGGAAAGGTGACATCTTGTTTCCTTTTTTCTCTTTCATTATTTTTAGGATTAATTCCTTCAATTTCGGCAATATCTTGAGGAGAAGGAAGATATTCCACAACAGCGTCAAGAAGAGGTTGAACTCCTTTATTGCGAAGACTTGAGCCGGTAAGAACAGGGACAATTTTGTAATCGATAACTGCTCGCCTTAGGGCTTTTTTAAGCTCATCTACCTCAATTTCTTCTCCCTTTAAATATTTTTCTAAAAGAACATCGTCAGTTTCGGCAATTTTTTCTATAAGCTCGTGTCGGTATTTCTCGATGTTTACTTTATCGCTTTGGGGAATTGGAACTTCAGAAAATTTCATACCAGTTGTGTCATCTTCCCATGAGTAAGCTTTTTGCGACAAAAGGTCAATAACACCCTTAAATTCATTTTCCTTACCCAAAGGAAGATTATAAGGATAAGCTGGAGCACCAAGCCTTTCTCTGATGGATTTGAGAGTGGCAAAAAAATCTGCGCCAATCTTATCCATCTTATTAATGAAACAGATACGAGGGACTTTGTATTTATCGGCTTGGCGCCAGACTGTTTCGGATTGGGATTGAACTCCTTCTTCGGCATCTAAAACCGTCACGCCACCATCCAAAACCCGCAGTGATCTTTCCACTTCGGCTGTAAAATCGACGTGCCCTGGAGTATCAATGATATTGACCCTGGTTTCGATATCGGCAAAAGGGCCATTTTTGGGCGTCCAGAAAGTGGTAACGGCTGCTGAGACAATAGTGATTCCCCTTTCTTTTTCCTGAGCCATCCAGTCGGTAACAGTTGTTCCTTCATCGATATTACCCAGTTTATAGGTTTTACCAGTGTAATAGAGAATTCGCTCGGTTGTGGTAGTTTTACCGGCGTCAATATGGGCAATAATGCCAATATTTCTGATTCTGTCTAATGAATATAGTCTTGAAGTCTTATCTGTCATTTTAGTTTCAAATCAAAAGACCAACATAATTTTGTTAGGATTATTGTGTTTTCTTGCCGTTTTGATCTAGTGAAGCCACAGGGCGGGGGTGTTCAAGATTTTGGATTTCGCTTTTGATCTCGATAATCATCGCTCTTAAAACTGATACTTCTTCATCGGCAAGTTCCCAGGCAGCATTTTCGTTCCAGGCAGCACCGGATTCCTGATAGGCTTCGCCATATTTGGCTAGAGCTTCTCTGAGTTTAACCTCTTCGAGCTCTTTAAGCTTATTTTTCAATTGTTTAAGTTTTAGGACTTTTGATAACATCATATTAACTGCCAAACTTTATTATAATAATAACACGGCCAAAAGGCCGTGAGTTTTTCTCATAACAAAATTCACTAAAGGTGAATTATATCACAGAGTGCAATGGGTTTAGATAGGTGAGTTTTGGATCATATCGGCAAATTAAGCCCGAAAAGCAACGTACTCATGTGGATGCATATTTAGCTCGAAGTGACCATCGTCAGTTAATGTAGGTATCCCGCAATGCCTCATGATTTTTCTTCCATCTCTTTCATATTCTATCTTTGTTAAAAACTCCCACTTTTTACCCCAATGCCAGACTTGATCTTCCCAAATTTCAACACCCTCATAACTTGCTTCATCTAATCTTCTCCTGGCAACTTCCGTTGCTCGAGGCTTGGAAACAAAAGGATTTTTTTTAACATAATCATCAACCACTGCATCGATACAATTGCCGCAATAAGTTTTTTTCTTTCCATCATCATCAACCAAAAATCTCAAAATTCCTAAACTGGAATTGACTGAATAAAAATCACTCTCTCCGCTACTCGCAATGTAAGGCGCTGAGGAATAAGGAAATTGCCAAACTGGTATTTTGCAACGATCACAAGCAGGTTTTTTAATTTCCAAAACAAAATTGCCATCTTCAGACATCATTCTCACTAAGTCATCTCCGACAGTTATTCTCATCTCCATTTCTTTTTCTTCGACAACTTTAAAATCATCGTCTGTAAATTCCAATTTAGCAAAGCTCAAACTGGTTAAATCTTCAACTGTCCTCAGCTGGAGATCACCAGGAATCGGTAAAACTAAGCGGAAACCCCAACGTTCCCATTTTTCTTTTTTTTCGTCATAGTGAGAATCAGAGTCATAGATAAGAACCTCGGGATTACCATTATATGCTTGAACACCAATACCATCTAATTCTCTAGTTTCCCCATTACTAACTAGTATACCTGGAGCAAAACTTATAGATGTCTTATAAGTTGCCAGTGGAAATTCGCGCAATGTATCAACAGTAACTATTTTTTCTGAATCGGTTTCTTCATAAGTACAAGAGGCTTCTTTTACTCTCTCAATGAATCCCCGATCAAAGAACACGGTTCTAACACCCTTTGGGGGATTTTCTGCTTGCCGAATCAGTGATTTATATCTTTTTTCCTCTAACATCTGTTCATAAATTTTATCTTCTATTGCAGCGCTAAGAGCAAGATCATAAGCCCAATATATAGAATTGGCTTCTCTTTCAAATCCATCCGTTGTGGGCTCAATATTGGCTCCAATATAAATCCACTCGCCTTCTTCTTTTGCAGAGAACCTAGGATGATCATCCCAAAAATTAATAACTCTATCTACGTTTTGGGCTTCGGGGTGGATGATTTTGGCTAATGCTAATAACCCTTCTAGGTCTTCTTTTCGCGTTCCTATCTCATATCTTGAACCGTCAAGGGAAACTCGTGCTTTTGCTGGTAACCATTCATAATGACTGATTCCGCCAACGCAGACAAATTTATCGTGAGCAAGCCACTCTTCGGCTTCATCCACCTCAAAACCAAGTTTTTCTTGAAGGGCAAAGGACAATGTGTCTTGAGATTTTCTTTCCCTTTCAGTAACTGATGACATTTATTGGGGCAAGTTACTTTACCATCTGAAGTGGGCAAAGGCTTTATTCGCCTCGGCCATCCGGTGCATTTCTTCCTTTTTGGCTACTGCCTTGCCTTGCCCTTGGGCGGCGTTTTGAATCTCTGCTGCCAGTTTGGCAATCATTAAAGGTTTGTTTTTTAGTCTTTCTACTTCACTTGACATGCGAACCCGGGCAGCGGTTACTAACCAAGAAATGGCCAGTGATTGTTTTCTTAAACCTCTAACTTCCATTGGTACCATGTAGGAAGCACCACCAACACGTCTGGGTCTAACTTCCATTCTTGGGGTAACATTTTCCAGAGCCTTCTCAAGGGTTTTTAGTGGATCTTCACCTTTTGTTTGAATCGATTGAAAAGCTTCATAAACTATCTTTTGGGCCAAAGATTTTTTGCCACTTTGCATGATTTTGTTAATAAGCTTGGCAACTTGCAAGTTTTTATATAGTGGGTCTGGCTCAATTTGTCTTTTAGAAACTTTACCGGATCTGGGCATCTACTCCAAGGGGACACCAAGGTTTCCCCTTGGTATTCCTCTTCCTCCGATGGACAAATTTAAACTGGCACAGCCAGATTCAAATTTAATTTTAGAGTTTTGATCTATCATTTTGAAATTTGACATTGGAAATTTTTATTCGGCTGCTGGTGTTTGAACCTGTTGGGCTGCGGCTGCTGCCCCCAAAGTAGCAGCTGCTTGGGCACCGCTGACTGCGCCTGATTTCTTTGTTCCGTAAAGTGAACGACCCTGCTTTCTGTTAACTACTCCAGTAGTATCGTATTTACCTCGGATTATATGATATTTAACGCCTGGTAAATCTTTAACCCGGCCACTTCTAACTAAGACAATTGAATGTTCTGCCAATTCATGACCAATACCGGGAACATAGGCCGTGACTTCCTGTTTGTTCGAAAGACGGACTCGAGCAACTTTCCTGAGAGCTGAATTGGGTTTTTTGGGAGTCATTGTCTTAACCACAACACAAACACCCCTTTTCTGACCAGAAGGATAATAAACATAACGATTAGCAAGAGAATTAAAAGCACGACGAAGTGCTGTTGCTCTTATTCTCTTGATTTTTTGCTTTCTGCCTTTTCTGACTAATTGATTAACTGTTGGCATAATATTAATTGGGAGATTATATCACAATTTTTTTATTCAACTTTGGCCCTCTCTGGGCTAGTAGGAATAAGTCTTCCAATAATAACATTTTCTTTAAGACCAAGAAGATGATCTTCTTTGCCTTCGACGGCAGCATCTGTAAGAATACGAGTAGTCTCCTGAAATGAAGCGGCAGAAAGAAAACTCTCAGTGTAAAGAGCGGCTCTAGTAATTCCGAGAATAATTACTTGAGCGCTAGCCGGTTCTCCACCTTCTGCTAGTACTTTAGCATTCTCTCCCTCGAATCGATGTTTGTCAATTAACTCTCCCGGTAAAAGAACAGTGTCGCCTGGAGATTCAATTCTGACTTTATCGCTCATTTTCCTAACAATGACCTCAAAGTGTTTGTCGTTAATTGTCACTCCTTGGCTTTCATAAACTTCTTGGGCACCACTGATAATATATTTCTGTGCAGCTTTAAGTCCTGAAATTGAAAGGATTTCTTTAACATCAAGATAGCCAGTGGAAAGAGCTGTACCTGCTATCACCAATTGACCATTAGTTACGGTTAATTCTGAGGTCGGTGGAACAAAATACTCTTTTTCAATCGCCGGCTTTAGATTGGTACTTTTAATTTTGACACTATAACCTCCAGGTATTTCTTCAATTTTGACTTTGCCGGTAATCTCAGAGATCTGAGCGGCAAATTTCGGTATACGGGCTTCAAAGAGCTCTTCAACTCTTGGCAACCCCTGAGTAATATCTAAACCAACGATGCCACCTGTATGGAAGGTTCTCATCGTTAATTGGGTACCGGGCTCACCAATTGACTGAGCAGCAATGACTCCGACTGGAGTACCAATTGTCACAAGATTCCGAGTCACTAAATCTTTCCCATAACACCTGCTGCATAACCCATATTTTGCTTCACAACTAAGAACTGAGCGGACTGTAATCTGAATAGCACCAGCTTTTTCTATTTCCATCGCAATCTTTTCATCAATTAATGTATCTGCTGGAACAATAACCTTTTTAGTCTTTGGATGAACCAGACCGATTGCTGTGATACGACCAAGAATTCTTGTCTGAAACGGAGCCTGTCGTCTATCCTCTTTAGAAATTAAGATTCCATCTTTAGTACCGCAATCATCAAGTCTAATAATGGCATCGTGAGCGACATCGACGAGCCTCCTTGTTAAGTAACCTGATTCAGCGGTTTTAATAGCTCTGTCTGCAAGACCCTTTCTGGCACCTCGAGCACTGGTAAAGTATTCAAAAACAGAAAGTCCCTCTCGAAAGTTTGACTTAATCGGTAAGGGGACAATTCTTCCCGAAGGATCGGTGACTAGTCCTCGGATAGCAGCAAGTTGTTTTATCTGCTCAGCGGTTGCCCGGGAACCACCAGAGTCAGAGATTATTTTGATCGAATTATCTTTTGGCAAACTTCTCCATGTTAAATCGGCAAGTTCGTTGGTAACTGAAAGCCAAATTTCCTGCGAAAGACGCTTTTGTTCTTCTTTAGTAATTAATCCAAGGTTGAAATTCTTTTCAATAATTTCAACCTCCTTTTCTGCTTTTTGAAGAATTTTTGTCTTTTCATCAACAATCAGACAGTCAAAGACGGAAACTGAAAGCCCGGAAAGAGTAGCTCCTTCAAACCCAAAACTTTTAAGGCGATCTATTAGTTCCGATACCTCATTTTCTGGTATTTGATCTATTGCCTGATTAATAATCTTTTTAATAATCGATGCGGTGACCGCCTCATTGATAAAACGGAATATCTCTGGAAGTTGGAGATTAAAAAGAACTCTGCCCGCTGAAGTTTCCAAAACTTCTTTGGCTATCTTTACCTTAACTTGTTGTCTAAGAATAATTTTTCCTGAGTTCAGAGCAGTAATCACTTCTTTTTCATTTCTGAAAATATTTTCACAGACAGATACGTTGGGATCAATTGAAGTTAAATAATATACACCCAGTGCCATTTCTTTGTTAGGTAAAGTAATCGGTGAACCATCAGCAGGTCGTAGAAGATTTTTGGCAGCCAACATCAATTGAGTTGCTTCTTCTTTTGATTTTGCAGAAAGAGGAATATGAACCGCCATTTGATCTCCGTCGAAATCCGCATTGAAGCCAGCACAAATACAGGGATGAATTCTAATAGCATCACCTTCAATCAAAATTGGATAGAATGCTTGAATTCCAAGACGATGCAAGGTTGGTGCCCTATTTAAAAGAATTGGATGGCTTTTGGTAATTTCTTCCAAAATATCCCAAACTTCGCCGCTTCTTCTTTCCAAATAATGCTTAGCGCTTTTAACATTCGGTGCATATCCTCGGGCAATTACTTCACGCAGCACAAAGGGTTTAAACATCTCAAGGGCCATCTCTTTAGGGATACCGGCTTGATTTAATCTAAGCTCTGGACCCACTACGATAACTGATCTACCTGAATAATCAACCCTTTTACCTAAAAGGTTCTGCCTGAATCTACCTTGTTTACCCCGTAACATATCTGAAAGAGATCTTAACTCCTTAGATGCTCTAATCGATTTGACTCGCTGGGAATCAATAAGGGCATCGACAGCTTCTTGAAGCATTCTTTTCTCGTTTCTAAGAATAATTTCTGGAGCCCCAAGTTCAATCAGTTTTTTAAGCCGATTATTCCTGTTAATAACTCTTCTATAAAGATCATTTAAGTCGGAGGTAGCAAATCGTCCACCGGAAAGTTGAACCATTGGCCGAAGATCTGGAGGTAAAACTGGTAAGGTTTTAATGATCATCCAATTCGAACTTATACCCGATTTGCGCATATTCTCGATAACTCTTAATTTCTTAGTAGCTCTTAAGTATCTTTGTCCAGATGTTTTAGATGTTTCTTCACGCAAGGAAGTCGCCAATTTAGAAAGATCGATCTTTTCAAGCACCGAAAGAAGCGCTTCAGCACCCATGCCAACTTTAAGAAAATCACCAACCTCGTAGTCTGCAAGCTTTAAATATTCATCTTCTGAAAGAAGATCCAAGAGTTTAATTGACAAGACCATATCGGTAATACTTTTATATATTTCCTCAAGTCTAGAAATTTCCATGGCATTTTCATCTCTTAGCTTGGCTTGCCGAGCTCGCATTCTTAATTGTATCTCCTCGATTTTTAGATCGGTTTGCTCCTTAATCTTCCCTTTAGATTTAAGGCCGGCAATTTCTTTTTTAATTTCTGTTTCCACTTCTTCCAATTTCTTTTTAAGAATTGCCTGTTGATCCTTTCGTTTCTTTTCGAGTTCTCCTTCGAGTTCTTTGATAACTTCCTTCTTTTTCTCTTGATCAATCTCGATTACTAAATATGACGCAAAATAAACAACCGCATCTAAGCTTCTTGGGGAAAGATCCAAAATCAACCCTAATTTTGAGGGACTACCCTTAAAAAACCAGTTGTGAACCACGGGTGCAGCAAGAGAAATATGACCCATCCGTTCCCTTCGAACCCGCGATTGAGTAACCTCAACACCGCATTTATCACAGATAATTCCACGATATCTGATTCTTTTGTATTTGCCGCAGTAACATTCCCAGTCCTTAGTTGGCCCAAAGATTCTTTCATCAAAAAGTCCATCCTTCTCCGGTTTTAAGGTCCGATAATTAATTGTTTCCGGTTTGGTGACTTCACCAAATGACCAAGTCTTAATATTATCCGGCGAAGCAAGGGTTAATTTTAATAATTCAAAATCAATTAGTTCATTCATGTATTAACTTCTTGCACCTCTGTTATTTCCATCGGGCTTTTATTTTGAGCAATCTCGGATTCACTAACGACAACCTTGGCGCCTATCCCTCCGGTAAATTCTTGAATCTTTTGAACTTCTTCTTCGGTCTGGGGTTCAGTTACCGCCTCTTGGATAATCTTGGCACCGATTGTTTGAACATTAAGACATAGGCTATTTAACTCTTTAACTAGAACCTTAAAGGATTCTGGTATTAATGCTTGAGGAATCTCTTCACCCTTGATGATTGCTTCAAAAGCTTTTGCTCTGCCAACAACATCATCAGACTTAATTGTCAACATTTCTTGTAGACAATAGGCAGCGCCATAAGCTTCAAGGGCCCATACTTCCATTTCTCCGAGTCTTTGACCACCCATTTGAGCTTTTCCACCTAAGGGTTGTTGGGTAATAAGTGAATAAGGTCCGGTTGATCTTGCATGAGTTTTATCTTCGACCATATGAATGAGCTTCATGATATAAGCACTACCGCAAACAATTGGTCTATCGAAAGGTAAACCGGTCCGACCATCATAAAGAGTAACTCGCCCATCAGCAGGAAGATCGGCTTTTTTAAGCTCAGCTATAATTTTGTCTTCGGAAACATGCTCAAAAACAGGAAGGGCAATTTTATAACCAAGTTTGTAAGCTGCCCATCCAAGATGGGTTTCCAAAAGTTGACCCAGATTCATTCTTGAAAGAACGGAGAGTGGACTAATAATAATGTCGATTGGTATACCATCTGGAAGATGAGGCATATCAGCAGCAGGGACAATTTTCGAAATGACTCCCTTATTTCCATGTCGTCCGGCAAGCTTATCACCGACAACCACCTTACGCATTTGGGCAACTTTAACAATAATTTTAGAGAGAGTACCGTGTTCCAGTTCATCTTCCTTATCTCTTGATAAAATCTTTATTTCAATTACCGTTCCTTTTTCTCCGTGAGGCATTCTGAGTGAGGTGTCTCGAACTTCTCTGGCTTTTTCACCAAAAATTGTCCGCAGGAGTCTTTCCTCTGCTGTTAATTCGGTTTCGCCTTTGGGAGCAATCTTGCCGACTAAAATATCATTGGGTCCGACTTCAGCACCAACTACGACTACTCCCTTTTCATCCAACTTTGCTAAATCCTCTTCAGAGACGTTTGGTATATCACGGGTAGTTTCTTCTGGACCGAGTTTAGTTTCGACAACCGAAGTTTCATATTCCTCAATATGAATTGAGGTGAGAATGTCTTTTTTAAAAAGCCTGTCAGAGATAACAATGGCGTCCTCATATCCCAAACCATCAAAACTCATATAAGCAATCATCAAATTTTGACCCAAAGCTAGTTCACCATCGTTAGTGGCTGAACCATCAATTAAAACTTCACCCTTTTTGATTTTCTGACCGATAGCTACCCTGGGTCTTTGGGAATAACAAGTACTCTGGGGAGATCTGGAAAATTTTCTTAGGGGAATAATAATTTCCTGATATTTGTGAGAATCACTAGACTTAACTTTCAAAATCACCTTTTTACTATCAACATATACAACTTCTCCGTCAGAAGGCGACAGGACAACTCGCCCCATATTGATACCGACAACCTTTTCCATACCAGTTCCCACTAGTGGTGCCTCCGGCTTAATTAAAGGAACAGCTTGACATTGCATATGAGTACCCATGAGGGCACGATTGGTTTCATCATGAGCCAGAAATGGAATTAGTGAGGCTGAAGTCCCCACTACTTGTCTAGGAACAACATCTACAAAATCCACGATTTTAACTGGTGCTGTTGTAAATTCACCTTTATAACGGATCGGGGCTCTTTCATCAAGAAAATAACCCTTTCTATCTATGGGAACCTGAGCGTGAGTTATGTAATAATCTTCTTCGTCATCTGCAGCAAGATAGACCACTTCATCAGTAACTCTGGCCCTACCATTTTTGTCTTTAATAACCTTTCGATAAGGAGCCTCTAAAAATCCATATTCGTTAACTCGACAGTAAAGGGCCATATAAGTTACAAGGCCAATATTAGGCCCTTCTGGTGAGCGAATCGGACAAATTCTGGAATACTGAGAATGATTAATATCCCGAATAGAAAAAGCGGCTCTTTCTCTAGCAATACCGCCAGTGCCCATAACAGTCAGTCTTCTTAAATTATCAAGCTCTGAGAGCGGATTGGTTTGATCCAGTATAGTGGAAAGCTGAGAAGAGCGAAAAAATTCGTTGGTGGCCGAAATTATTGGTCTGGCATTAATTAAGGAAGCTGGAGAGGGAACAGTATCGATGGGAGTTAAACTCATCCGTTCTCTAATCACTCTTTCCAGCCTCAGAATGCCGACTCTAAATGCATTCTGAGCAACAAGTTCGCCGACTCTTCTTACTCTTCTGTTGCCAAGATGGTCAATGTCGTCAACCCGTCCTTCGCCTGATATGAGGTCAAAAAGATAGGCGATGGCAGCAACAAAATCCGAAGGGGTCAGGATTTGGCTATCTGAATCATCATTAACCACTGTCAATTTTTCTTTTAAATGTTTTAGGCGTTTTTCGACTTTGTACCTACCTACTCTACCTAAAGAGTATCGGCGGGGATTAAAGAACATGTTTTCAATAAGAGCTTTGGCGTTGTCAAGAATGACATGATCGCCAGGACGCATCTTTCGGTAAATTTCTAAAAGCGCTTCTTCCTGAGAATTAGTCGGGTCTTTGATAAGTGTATTTGCTAAAAGTTTCTGTAATTGCTCATTAGTGATGAACTCGAAAAGCTTCTTAATTTCATCATTATCGGAAAATCCAATCGATCGTAAAAAGGTAGTAACTGGAAATTTCCGACGTCTGTCAATCTTGACGGTTATAATATCGTTTTTGGTTATTGCAAACTCTAACCAAGAACCGTGTAAGGGTCTAATCTCACAACTGTAAAGCATCTTTCCACTCTGGGGATCAATTTCTCCAGAGTAATAAACACCAGGTGCACGAACCAACTGAGTAACAACTGCTCTTTCAATACCATTGATGACAAAAGACCCCTTATCAAGCATCATTGGAAGATCACAGAGGAAAACCTCTTGACTATTCTTACCTCCGGTTTGTTTGTTGATGATCTGAGCTTCTACCCTGAGTGGTATATCATAGGTTACTCCCTTTTCGATTGCTTCCTCAGGCGTATATTTTGCTTTCCCAAAATTGTATTTTCCGAACTCTAAAGTGAAATTTTTGCCGGTAAAATCTTCAATCGGAGAAACTTCGCTTAAAATTTCTCGAATCCCGTTTTCTAGAAAAGCAGCAAAAGAATCTCGTTGCACTTGAACTAAATCCAGAGTAGGAAGATTGATATTTTCTACTTGACTCCACGAAATACGGTTTGCCATAAGTTTATTTTGACGTTTCTTAACTTACTTTCCCTTTTTATCCGCAAGCTCATGGAATGAGCGGAGCATGGATTTTGTTGGGCAAAAGATCACTTCAAAAGAAGGAAAGTAATTTCTCTTTAAATTTAAAAACGACTTACAATAAGTTGATAATGCAGACTGACTAAAATTATTAAAATGGTTCACAGGAAATATACTTTAGATACAACAAATAAATCAGGGTACCAAAAAGTACCCCTACAGAAGGATGTATCTTTTACTATATACCAAAAAATAGCTGATTTTGTCAATAATTAAATTGTTATAGGAATTCTTGAATATTTCTATTGTGCTCATTCAGTATTTTAGCATAATGAATTTTCCCTTGTGCATCATGAAGATAATAAAAATAGTCGGTATTTGCTGGCTCGGCAGCTGCACGAATAGATTCCAAGCCTGGACTGGCGATCGGACCGGGTGGTAATCCCAAATGCAAGTATGTATTGTAGAGGGATTTAACACTTTGATAGTCTTGCTGAGTTACTGGTGCCCACCAAGTATTCTTAGTGCTGTCATATCCTTTGGCGTAGGCAACGGTCGCATCAACTTGGAGAGCAATTTCTGCTTTTAGTCTGTTCATTAAAATCCCCGAGATAATTGGTCTTTCTTCATCGGTTTTAGCTTCCCTTTCTATAAGAGATGCCAAAATTATGACTTCTTCTCCTGTCAAATTATTGTTTTCTCCTTTTGCCAAAATTTCCTTGTTAACTTTCTGGTCAAATGTTTTTTGGAGCATTGAAACTATATCGGCAGCCGTATCGTCTTTGGGGATAAGGTAAGTATCTGGAAACATATAACCCTCTTTTGCTTTCTCGATAAATTCTTTTTTGTTAAACTGATACTTGTCGTTTGAACCAAAATTCAATTTTGATTCGATTCTCTCTGCTTGTTCTTCAATACGCAAACCCTCAGGTAAGGTAATCCAGACATCAATCGCCCCATGAGTCAATTCTTCGACGATTTGTCTAGAAGATAAATTTGGAGAAAGACGAAAATCTCCAGCCTGAATATTTTTGGCAATTCCCATTTGAGCAACTAAAAGTCTAAAGACGAAAGCATTTTTGATGAGCTCTGCTTCACGGAGATTTTTAGCAATTTGGACTACAGGTTGACCTGGTTTTATTATGAAGATTTTAGAAGACTGCTCACTAGATACTGGTTGCAGCAGCCAGTTGTAATATTTATTGAGAACAATTGGAGTAAGAATAATGACAATAAATATACTTGCAAAAATTAACAATCTTATTCTATTGCTGTTTTTAATTAACACCAACCTCCTCAAAAATAGCTCTTCGGTATTTACCTTTTCTTTTGTCGAAGATAAAGATGCGGCCACAGCAACAAATAACTTGCTGGGAATTATCTTTCCTCTCTACTTTGCGACCAAGTGTCAAATTTTGTCCACACCCTACGCATTTACCTTGTAATAAAATCCAGGCTTGAACTGGCGCTAGAATTTTTTTAATCATTGAGAGTCTAAATAACTTTGTAAGATAATACTTGCTGCTATTTCGTGTTCCTTTTGTTTCCTCTTTGTTTTTGGTACTTGAAGTTTTATCAGATACCTGCGCGCCTGTCTAGTCGTCAATGTTTCATCCCACAGAATAACTTCGACGTTTGGTTTTTCCTTTTTGAAATTTTTGACGAAATTTTGAAAGTAGGATTTAATTTTGCCCTCGACGAAACCAATGATTAATTTATTAATGTTAAACTGATCGCAGATTTGGCTTATTTTAATAACGGCTTCTCTAATAGACTGATGTTTAATAGTAAAATATGGCGACGCAAAATTGCCTTCTGATATGGCCAGGCCCGTTGTTTTTTGCCCCAAATCAATTCCCAAAATCACGGACTAATTGTCAATCTCAAAAAGTTAATTGTCAAATTAGGATTTTAGATCTGGGATTTTTAAAACCTAGAAATTACCAGGCGGCTGGGAATATTTTATGAGTGTGATAATAGCTGGTATCTTTTGAATCACAAAACCCCAAGTTACTATCACAACAATAAGAATAATAACTAAAACAATTTTATCTTCTAAGTTTAATCTGAAAAATGAATATTTATTTTCAAACATTTCTTTTTACATCTTCCTCAATACATTTTACCTCAAGCTATCAAATTCATACTTGGAATTTATCATTGCCTATTTTTACACCTGGAAGACACCCCCGTTTACACACCTGGTGTGGTTTAGGTTTACACCTTGGGATGTTCGCCTTTCACATCAAACTGGTAATAACCACTAGCCTTTTAAGATTAGTTCCGGGGGGAACGCAGGTCATTAGCGTGAGATTGTGTCCATCCTGCGAAATAGGAGCAAGAACAGAAAGATCGTGAGGATCGATAATCTTCAAGTATTGAACAGCGAAGTGAAGCTTCTGGTCATTGATTTCGACGTAAACATCGTCACCAATTTCCAAATCAGAAAGTTTGGTGAAAATTGCCCGGTAATTTTCCGGGTCATTAAACTGCGGTAGAACCGAGTGACCGGTTATGAATGAATTGCCGACTTCTCCAGGTAGTGGTGTTTGCGGGAAAAGGGCAAGATTATTATCAAATCGAAGACTGTCGACTTTGACCTTGGCCTTTTCAATTTTTAACTTTGGAATTGTGACGAAAAATTCTTGGGGTCGAGTTTCCTGCCCACTGACAGACAGATCTTTTGAAAAATTAGTTGGGATAAAATAGGAAAATCCATCCGAATCCTGAACAACCTGAACATTGCTGTAGCCAATAGCTTTTGCAGGAAGTACTTGTCCTTCGGGAATGGGAGTCTTATTACTACTTTTGCTAAATCTGGGAACAGTGTGTATCTGCCAAATAACAAACGGCCAAAGAGCAAAAAAAATTGACATTAAACCAATAACTGAAATGGCTGCGAAGAAAAAACGGTCACGTTTTTTATTACTTTTAATTTTTGGCCATTGGAAATTTTGAAAATCTTTTTTGGGCTTAAGTTGCGTCGGTGGGGCTTTGATGTAAATTGCTAAGGTCACTTATGTAGTCTCGAACTTAAATACAATCTTTGATTTATTTCTTGGAATTAAACCAACAAGAGGAAGGTTTGGGGAAAAATTGACAGTGACATCCGAAACTTCAGGGATTTCTTTAATGATTGCTCTTGCACTTTTAGGACTTTGACCAGCGATTCTACTTTTGAAATTTTCTTCATCAAATTTGGGTGTCAAATTTGCCTGATATTTGCCTGAGAGCGAAAGGGTATTATTTTTTCTTTTGACATTAATATCTATAACTTCAATGTTTCCAGCTCTGGATTCTAGATTTTGAGGAACTTTATCTTTTATTGACTCTGAGAGAAGGTTTTTAAGTTCCGTTTCATCGTAAACTATGGCATCCGCCTGAATCTTCATATCTAAATTAAGAAGAGATGCTTCCTCGTCGAGTTTTTTATCAAAATTCTTTTTAAGGACTTTTGTGACAATAGCTTGATCATAAAGTTTAAGGTTGGCAGTTTTACTTTTGAGGTTTTCTTTTGCTTTTTCATTTAATGTATCTGTAAGAGATTTTTCTAGTTTGTTTAAATCATCTTGAGAAACAACAGTAACCTGTCTTTCGGCTCCTCCAGTAAAACTTGAATCATTGCGAGCAGAATATAAAAGTTCATCAAATTCTTGGAAAGTAAAATCATTTCCAGTATCGAGATTACTATTGGGACCAAAATCTACTGCTTGAGTTGTAACTTTAGTTTGGCCAGGAGTAGAAGCGCTTCGCGAGGCTACCTCTATGTCTGAATCTAAAGTAAATTTCAAGCCATTTTTGGAAATAATTGTTGTTTGAGAAGGAAAAGTTTTTGGAGAAGTTGTCCAGTTAAAAACCGTCACTTCACCTTTGGCCTTATCTCCTAATTTTTTATTTCCGGTAGTTACAGCTTTCTGGCTATTCTCGGCTTCACCGGTAATTTCCTGACCCGCAATTTGCGATTTGGAAGCATCATAAGAACTATTTGTAACAACAGTGGCATCAAAATTTGATTCCTGTGATTTAGCATTAACTTTAATGACAATCTCCGCTTTCGTTAAAGTTTGACTGGCTATAAAAGCGCCGATTAAGATTAGAACAAGCAAAATAATTAGAAAGACTGCCAGCTTCTTACTTGAAGATCTCTTCTTAAAAAATCCTAGAATTTTAGGTAACCAACCCACAGTAATGAGTTCTTCCGAAACAGTTTGCTTCTGCCCATAATTAGCTAAGGTTGAATCATCAATTGATTGTTTAAGTTGAGTTTCTTCTACAGCCGATTTATCCGAAGATTGTTGATTGGTAAAATCAACCGCATAATCCTTACCGGTAACAACTTCAGTTTCCTCTGGAGTCTTGGAGGTTTTTTCCTCGGGAACCAAATCAGAATCAACGACTTTTAAAATATCCTCACCCTCAATAAAACCAAATTCATCTACTTTTTTTCCAATCTCTTTGGAGGCCCCGGAAACTGCAATTAAGGATGGTTCATAACCGAGAATATCGGCAGCTTGCGTATAAGCAACTGCTTTTGCTAGTTCTTCGTCATCAAGGACAGTTATCTTAGGTTCATGGATGAATAAATCTTTCCAGTCAGCTTTGGCGATTTCATCTTTAAGAGGAGATTTTTCATCAAGCCCATAAATAACAATACGAGACGGAAGATCTTCCGTTGCACTTTTTAATTGACCAACTAACTGAATAATCTTGCCAATGGTTGGTTGAGAATCAACGGTATATGTTGCTGTTATTTTATTGTTCTTAAGTAAATGAACCTCACAAAAATCCGCAAATATTCCAACTAAAATTACTTGAGGGGTAATTGATTCTTCAATTTTCAATAAATGATTTATGGCAGCCGGCAATGAAACAAATGCTTGTGGATCAAGTTCTAAGTCTTGCGACAAATTTTTAAGAATTTTAGAACTCTCGATGGAAAGCTCACCGTCTTCAAACCAATTGTGTGAAAGTCCAAAAACAGTTTTGGAAATGTCACTTTTTGCTTGTTCTCCTGCAGTGTCAATCGCAAGAGCGGTCTGATGGATTAGACTATCAATATTTGCGAATCTTTTTTGCCCGTAGCCTAAGAATTTCACTTGATCTTGATCAAAGGTCCAAATACATGCGAGTACTCTATCTACAGTTAAAGTTAAGGAGAGACGGTTCGCTGCCTCCAACGACTCTTTTTTGAAGAGTTTAGTGAGTTTGGTTAATGGTCCCATCTTTTGCCACAATTATATCAATAGGCTTTTTTCGCGCCAATTGCAATAATACTGCCTATAAACAAAATTAACTAACTTTATTGGCCCGAAGGAGTCGATTCCATACCCTCACTAGTTGCTGAGGGAAGGTCGGCAAAACCGGCACCTGTTTTTTTAGGAGGAGGTGATGGCTCTTCAATAGATGTAGGTTGTTCTGCTTGCGTCTTCATCGGTTCACTGGCTTTGTTCTTTAAAAGGAAAAACCAAATCACGCCGGCAATTATTGCTACTAGGATAAGAAGGATAATAATTATTGATACCACTCTTAATTTTTTGATTATTGATGGATTTTCACCAGAGGAATTTGTTGCGCTTAAACTAGGAGAAGTAGGTGTTTGGGGCGCAAAATATGGAGTCGGATTTGGACCAGAATTTGGCTGAGCAACAGGTTCAGGAGGTATCGGCACAAAAGGTGGTTGTTCAGCAGCTGTTAAATTACTAGTCGGAAGGGGACTTGGTGGGGTAAACGAAGCTGGACTAGTTGGAGAAGAAGAAGAAGAAGGCATAGGTGGTGAAAATTGGCTAGCTGGAGCTTGAGGAGTTTGTTCTTGAGTTGAAATCGGAGGAGCTGTTGGTCCAGGAGGCTCTTTAAAAACCCCGTCCTCTTCCCCGACGACTACGAACTGGCCCGGTTGAATAGGATTTAATGGTGGAGGTTGAGAGCCACCTGGGGGGTCTTGAGGTTTTGGGTCATTTTTTGGGGCAGTTGGGTCCATACGGATTTATTGTAGCATATATCCTTCTGACTCCCGAGCCTGCCGACTCCTCTTTAATTATTTTGAACAGACCCAGTTGGCCGGTTGATTTGGCATGAGGACCGCCACAGAATTCTTTGGAATAAGCATCTTTAATTTTGTCTGTTGGTCCAAGGTAGTAAACACTCACTAAATCGCCGTATTTCTCCTCAAAAAGACCAATGGCACCGGCATCTTTGGCCGTTTCTTTGGGCATTGTCTGATTATTAACGGTAAGATTTTCTTGAATTTTTTGATTGACGATTTTCTCGACCTGTTTAAGTTGTTCACCTGTCAATTTTTCATCATGCCTAAAATCAAACCTGAGGCGCTCTTCGGTAATATGAGAACCAGTCTGATGAACATGGTTTCCAAGAATATCTCTCAAGGCTTGATGGAGAAGATGAGTAGCAGTATGTAACTTGGCGGTTTTATCTGATTGAATAGCCAAACCTCCCCTAGTTTTTTCGCCAGTCTTTTGAGAAAGCTGCTGATGAGCTTTAGATTCTTTCTCAAAACCTGAAATATCGACCTTTAGGTTTTTCTCCCTAGCCAGTTCTACAGTTAATTCGATTGGGAATCCATAATTTTGATAAAGATCGAAAGCATCACGACCGTTTATATCCCCTTTGATCTTTTCAAACTGCCGGATGCCTAAAGCAAGTGCCTTTTTGAATTTACCTTCTTCTTTTTTAAGTTCTGATGAAATTAAACTTTGAGATTCAAAAAGATTCGGATAAATATCACCATAAGTTTTAATGACAATTTTGGCCAAATCATCTAAGAAATCGGTCTCAATTTTTAGGAGGTTGGCATGACGAATTACCCTTCTAATTAAGCGCCTGAGGACGTAACCCCGTTCAATATTAGAAGGAATAATGCCGTCAGAAAGAAGAAAGACGGAAGCTCTAAGGTGATCAGCGATAATGCGGGCAGATCTTAAATTAAAATAGCCTGAAAGATCCTCAATTTTCTTAGAAAGCGGCAAGAAAATATCAGTTTCATAAATAGATGTCGTCTTTTGAAGAACAGCCAACATCCGTTCCAAACCCATACCGGTGTCAACATTTTTTTGTTTAAGGGGCTTATAACTTCCATCTGATTGATGATCATATTGCATAAAAACATCATTCCAGATCTCCACAAATCTGTTGGGATTTGCGGCCGGATCAACTTTTCCTTTTTGCGGATCCATATCGTAAAACATTTCAGTATCCGGACCACAGGGACCTGTCTCGCCTATTGGCCCCCACCAATTTTCTTTCTTGCCATATTTGAAGATGTGATCTTCAGGTACGCCAAGCTTTCGCCAAAGGTCGAAAGATTCTTGGTCAAAAGTAGCATCATTATCGCCGGCAAAAACAGAGACATAAATTCTTTTAGAGTCAAATTTGAGCTCATTAACTAAAAACTGATAGGACCAGAAAATGGTTTCCTTTTTCCAATAATCACCCAAAGACCAATTACCGAGCATTTCAAAAAAAGTATTATGGACGTTATCACCAACATCATTAATATCATCAGTGCGCAAACACTTTTGGATATTAGTAAGTCTTTGACCGGCAAAATGAGGTTCACCCAAAAGATATGGGACTAAGGGGTGCATGCCAGCGGTTGTAAAGAGAACGCGTTTGGTTCCTGCCAGCTCAACATTTTCAGGAGGAATAAGAGAGGCCGAAGGAATAATTTTGTGTCCCCTGTCCTCAAAAAATTTTAAGAATTTTTGCCGAAGCTCAACTGACTTCATTGTGAAGTCATTATATGTCAGGGTAATAAACGAGGCAACAAATTTTAAGATTCAGCTCGATGTCTGCGGAAGAAAAAGCGGCGGCCTTTCTTTTGGATTTCTTCGATGTGCTGGGGGACTTCTTGGACGACATCTGAAATTTTCTCTTCAAGCTGTTGGGCACCTTCCTCAAGCTTCTCTTTAACTTCCTGAGTTTCCTCTTTGATTTTTTCCGAAGCACCTTCCAATTGTTCTTGGGATTCTTCTAATCCCTCCCCCATTTTTTCTAAAAGTTTAGCGACATCCTTTAGAAACTCATCCTTGAGTTTCTGGCCGCTTTCGGTGCCGAAAAGATAGGTTAAGGCAGCGCCTATGATTACACCGGCAATAAAAGAACCAAGATTATTATTTTTCTGATCGCTCATTTTCCTTTCTTGTCCTCCGAAGCTTTAGCGGAGGAGGATGACCCCCTCTTTAGTAAATGGGCAATTCCGACACCGGCAGTCATGGCGGTAAAAAGATTTCCAGCCGACTCGATTGGTTTTTTAACTTGGCCAACCAAATCATCGGCGTTATCAAAAAGCCTGTTCATCCTAAAAAGAGTTTTTCGTAGATCTTTGAGAACAAAGAAGACTTGAAAACCAATAACTACGAGGAAAATAGTTAATACAATAATAACGGCCAGAAGAACAATTTGTGTTATATCCATAAGGGCAGTATTTGACGTAACAAAGATATACTTCAATTCCCTCCTCTTTGTCAATTATTTGTTTCTAATTCCGATATACTAGTAGCAACCGGGGATCAAAATCAAAAACCATGATGATAGTTTTTGATGGGTAATAATTAAGGGTTAACTTTTAGTGACTTAGGCGGATAATCCTAGTAATTCTAGACTTCGGAGAAAGTCGTTTGGAAGCAACAATCTCAATAATATTTTGGCCTTCTTCAAGTTTAAACTGATAAGAAAATTTGCCGTTTTCATCAACCGGAATAAAATCCCCATTAACCGCAACCGTCGTTTTCTTTTCAGTCTGCCCTTGAACCATTACATACGGCACGGCTAAAGTCTGATCATTTGATGGACTGGAAAGCTCAAGTTTAGGCGCGGAAAGTATCGACAGATATTGAATAACCAAATAAGCAACAAAAGCGAGAACTGCCAGAATGAAAACCAGACTTACGAGTTTATTAGGGGTAAACATTAAACCCTTTGGTCTTTCAAATCCTGCTTTCTTGGGATATTTACTCTCGTCGTATTCTCTCCTGTAAAGTGCCAAGGCATGTTGCCAGTCAAAACCTAAATATTGAGCATAATTTTTGATAAATCCTTTAACAAAAGGCGGTTCTGGTAATTTATCCCAGTCAGAATTTTCAAGAGCCTCGAGATTTTCTTCTTTAATCAGAAGATCATGTGCTACTTTCTTGAGCGATATTTTTTTATCTTTCCTTTTTGAAGAAAGAAGTTCACCTATTGTTTCCATAGATTTTTAGGAGGAAACCCGAGCTTGCAAATATTCTTCAGCGTTTTTCAGTAAAACATCGCGGGGTTTAGAACCTTCACCCGGACCAACAATTCCAGCCGTTTCAAGTTCATCCAAAAGTCTGGCAGCTCTAGCGTAACCAATACGCAACCTGCGCTGCAGGAGTGAAGCGGAGGCTCGATCATATTGGCAAACCGTTCGAACTGCTTCCTCAAAAAACTCATCCCTTACTCCACCAGCAATCCCAGCCATTTTACCAATTGGCATTTGGGTAACTTCTTCAGTGTATTCAGGTTCGAAACCAGATTTTTTAAGAAAACCGATTAAATTCCTGATTTCAGTATCAGATACATAAACTCCTTGGATCCTTACTGGTTTTGAAGCATCTGGAGGAACATAAAGCATATCGCCCCTACCTAAAAGTTTTTCCGCTCCTGGCTGATCAATGATTACTCTTGAATCAATCATTGACGAGACGTTAAAGGCAATTCGACAAGGAATATTAGCTTTAATCAGACCGGTAATAACATCAACAGAAGGCCTTTGGGTGGCAACTACCAAATGAACTCCTGTTGCTCTGGCCATTGCGGCTAACCTGACGATGGCATTTTCAATCTCAACAGGAGCATACTCCATCAGATTTTGAAGCTCGTCAACAATAATAACAATGTAAGGAAGAGCCTGAAAGCCGGAAAGTTCATTATAGCCAGCGATGTTTCTGACTTGAGCATCATGGAAAAGCTTATAGCGCCTGTCCATCTCTTGCATTGCCCACTTTAGCGCTGAAAGTATTTTTTCCGGTTCGATAATCACTGGTGTTAAAAGATGGGGAATGTCATTATAGTCGGTCAGTTCAACCCGCTTGGGATCAACAAGAATCAGCTTAACTTCTTGAGGACTGGCTCTAAAGAGTAAAGTAACAATTAAATCATTTAAAAGAACGGATTTACCAGAACCGGTAGTCCCAGCAATTAAAACGTGAGGCATTTTGGCGATATCGACAAAAACAGGACTGCCGGAAACATCTTGACCAAGGGCAACTGCCAGTTTTGATTTATTGGCGCGCATTGATTCGTCGGAAAGAACGGTTTTTAGCGAAACAATTTCCGGGCTGAGATTAGGAATTTCAATACCAACAAGAGATCTGCCAGGAATCGGAGCTTCAATTCTGACATTACCAGTAGATGTAGCCAGAGCAAGTGCCAGATCATTCTGTAGGGCTAAAATTTTCGAAAGTTTCGTTCCCATCGGAATCTCCAAGGCATACTGGGTGACGGTTGGACCGGGGTTGACTTCCACGACTTTAGCAGTAATACCAAAGCTTTCAAGAGTTTTTTCGATTACCTGTGCATTATGTTTAACATTACCTCTATTGGCGGCCACTCCTCTTGAATCACTAAGAAGCGAAAGTGGCGGATATTGCCAGAGTTGAGCTTGACCGGGTAAGTTAACAACAATACTTTGAGCGAGTTCCCCTCCTCTATCAGTCTCAGTCTTTTGGTGTGATCTTTTGGACGGGTAAGCTGCCTCTTGGGTTGATTTCATGACAAATTTAGGCTTTGATATTCCAAAGATTTTTGTGCGGAAAGTTTTCAGGAAATTACGGACTTTGGTATAAGCGGCCACAATCGTTGAAATTGCTTGATCGAGACTGGTATTGAAAATAATTACTAAAGAAACAATAAAACAGGAAAAAAGTACAAAGAACGCTCCAATAGGTGTAACTAGCGATTTGAACACTGACCATAAGGAAGTCCCGATAAGACCTGCGTAATTTTCAGAAAAAACTGCAAGAATTCCAGCTAGGGAGAAAAGGGCGCTGATTGAACCAAAAATTACGTTGACTTTGTTCAGGCGATTTTTTAGCGCAAGTAGTGGCAAACTCAAAAGAATTATCAAAAGAGGAACAAAGACAACAGCGACCCCAAAGAGGTTGTAGAAATATTCTCTTAATGAAAGAAGTATTCCTGAACTGGAGAAAAAAGAAACAAAGAGAAGTAGCGCAAGAACAATTAAGACGGTACCAAAAATAGTAGTAATTGTTTTTTTCTCAAGAGCCAAAGGTACTACACTTGCTCGTTTATACTTCCTCATTTGACCTTTTTTAAATTGAATTTTAAGTGTATCACACTATTTTACTTCAGATTAGTCTAAATTGCTATAGGTTATTTAAATAGAATTTGCTACCATCTAGGCAGATACTCCTTAAGATTTTCTCCGGTGATGACTAATTTTGTAATTTTATTTTCCACCTTTAGTTTGGCAATTTTGCGACAGATGGCGCTAATTGTTCTATCCAAAGTTCTCATACCGGCGTCAAAACCTAGTGGCCTAACAATTTGTGGCCAAACATCTTCTTGAAAAGTTAAATCTGACGGTAATAATCCAGAAGCCGCAATTGCTCTGGGTAAAAGGTACTTTTTGCCAATAATTGTCTTTTGTTCATCCGTATAAGACGGCATTTCGATAGTCTCCATCCTATCTAAGACAGCAGTGGCAATACCGGCTGTGTTGTTAGCTGTTGTGATAAATAGGACTTCTGATAGATCAAAAGGATAATCAATAAAATGATCCAAAAAATTATGATTCTGCTCAGGGTCTAACAATTCGACTAAAACACCCATAATGTCTGCTTTGGCTTCCTGAGTAACCCTATCAATTTCATCAAGAAGAATAACCGGATTTTTGCTTTTTACTCTTCTAAGAATCTTCATAATCTGACCAGGGTCGGCGTCTGGATATGTGCGTGATTTTCCACGAAGTTGCAGGGCGTCACCCATACCTCCCATTGGAATTCGGCCAAATTGTCTTCCTAGGGCTTGAGCTATTGAGTAAGCCATCGTCGTTTTGCCTGTACCAACTAAACCAAGAAGTAAAAGAACTGGAGCTTTAGGCCCTTCAACTGCTGAATTTTGCTGAACCTTCTTTAGATTAGCAATAGAAATGTATTCCAGAATTCTTTCTTTGATGTTTTCTAGCCCGTAATGATTAACATCAAGTGTTTTTTTGGCATTTTCCAATGAAAGAATCTCGGTAGTTCTTTTCTCCCAGGGAAGAGAAACAATCCAATCTACGTATCTTGAAACAATGTCATACTCCTGGGAATACTCTCGTGAAGAGATTAGTCTGGCTAATCTCTCTATCATTACGTTGGTTTTTTGAAGAAGATCTTGAGGAATTTTACTTGTTTTTAGTTTTTCTTCAAGAAGTCTTAGGTCTTCGAATTGGGCAGAATTAGAATTCACTTTAGGTTAATTAAACCAGAAAATTCTTCTGCCTTCAAAGTGAATTCAAGTTTGTCAATATTTTTCAAAGTTTGATCAAAGCTTTTTTGATCGGCAAAAACCAAATTAAAGAATTTATCATTTAAGGGATTTTTATCGGTGTTTTCTAAAAAGACCATTAGTGAAGCTGGCTTTCCCTGATTTTTAAATGGGAAATTTATCGATGGATTTTTGCCCTCCTTCATCTTAAGAACTTCTTGAGCCGATTCATAGGAGGATGAAAAATAGGTCCAGTTGCCCATTTGGAAAAAAGTAGCAGTTAATTGTCTATTTTCTTCATCTTGGGGTAGTTTTAATAAATAGAAAGCGACAGAATCTTGTGATTCTTCTTTATATAGAGATTCTTCTGAACTGACACTTTGAATATTTTTTAGACTTCCTAGATCGATACCGTCTGATTTGCAAATGATTACAAAATCTGCACTGGAACCAAAAATAATCAAATATTGACCGTTTCCTGAATTAAAATTTTGATCAAGCCAAGCTGAAAAATCATCGGGAAGTTTGAATCTTGCTTTAATAAAATCATTAAAACCAGGACCAAAAACTGCCAAATTGGTCGAAGTAGGAATTTTGATATTTTCAAGCTGATACTCTCGACTGAAAGAAGTATAAGATGAACCATGAAAATTTATTTTCTTAGGAAGAATCTCAAAAAAAACTCTTATTGGGGTAATGAAAACAAGTCTTGCTTGCGGAGTTGCTTCAAGCTCAAATTCAACTCCCTTTTTTACACTTTGAGGGAAATTCAGTTTTCCAAGAATCATTGAAAATTTTTCCTGATCGCGATTATTAATGTCAAAATTTATCTTGAATTTATTTTGCTTGGAAGAAAGGGTCAAAACGTTGGCATTTTGGTGACGCCAGGCAAAAATCACTATCATAAATAAACAAAAGAGGATGAGGACTAAAGAACTTAAAATTATTTTTATCGAGAGCCCTGGCAGACCCTTGATCTTTAGCATTTTTAATATCTCTTTGGAGGTCTTCTGCGATTAGGTCCCTGGTGCTGTCTGTTTTCAAATTTTCTGGGGACGAAACTTCTTGCTGGTTCATTTTGAAAACTTGATCTACTCTCGTCAAGATTCATTGAAAGATTAATTCTGCCTTGATCATCAATTTCAGAAACTCTTACTTTAACTTCCTGACCAATATTTAAAACATCTTCAACTCTTGCAACTCTATGTGGAGCAAGCTGCGAAATATTGACCAAACCTTCTTTCCCAGGCAAGATTTCGACCATTGCCCCAAACGGAAAAATTCTGGTTACTTTACCTTGATAAATTTCGCCAGGTTTCGCTTCTTTGACAATGCCTTCCACCCATTCGGCGGCTTTTTTGCAAGCCTGTGGATCTTTGCCGGTAATAGTAACTGTCCCCTCATCATTGATATCAATTGCACAACCAGTTGCGGAAATAATTTTGTTAATTATTCGACCACCCGAACCAATGACTTCGCCGATTTTTGATGGATCAATCTTGACCAAAATAACCGTCGGTGCATAGGGTGAAATCTTTTCTCTTGATACCGGAATAGTCTTTAACATTATTTCAAGAATCGAAAGTCTGGCTTTTTGGGCTTTTTGAAATGCTTCTTCCAAAATTTTAAGACTAATTCCCTCAAGTTTTGTATCCATCTGGATAACTGTAATGCCATTTTTGGTGCCGGCCACCTTAAAATCCATATCTCCTTGAGCATCCTCCTGATAGGCAATATCGGTAAGCGTTAAATATTTTGACTCGTCTTTTTTATCAGTAATCAGACCGATTGAAATACCGGCAACAGGTTCCTTGATTGGAACACCAGCATCCATTAGTGCCAAAGTCGACCCGCAAACAGAAGCCATTGAAGTTGAGCCGGCAGAAGATAGGACTTCGGAGACGATCCTAAGTGTGTAAGGGAAAACATCAGATGAAGGCAGTACAGGCAACATAGCTCTTTCGGCTAGTGCGCCATGGCCGATTTCTCTCCTGCCAGGAGATCCTAGTCGTCTAACTTCTCCTGTCGAAAATGGAGGAAAATTATAATGGTGCATGTATCTCTTAGTCCCTTCGACAATCATGCCCTCAATCAATTGTCCTAAAGCTGGTGAGGCTAAAGTGGCGATAGAGAGAATTTGTGTTTCCCCTCTTTGAAAAAGACCCGAACCATGGGTTCTCGGTAGAAGACTAACTTTGGTGGTAATCGGCCTTATCTCGTCTGGATCACGGCCATCTAAACGTTTTTTGTTGCTTAAAATATAATTTCTTAGAAAATCGGCGGTTGCCTCATCTAATAAATCGGCAAGAATCTTTGGAGTAATTTGGCTATCTTCCTGCTCTTCCTTAATAAATTCTCCCTCAAGTTTTTCAAGTGACTGACTAAACCAGTTTTCATCCTGAGCAATTGACGGTTCTTCTAGTTCCTTGATAATTTTTTGCTCGATAAAATCTCTAATAGCTTTTTCGTGGGAATTTTCGATTTTTGTCGACTGATAGTCTTGCTTCTTTTGGGCTGCTTCCTTGACAAAATCTTCAATAAACTTGATAATCTCTTTTCCCTGGTTTATCCCAAATTCCATAGCTTGAGTAAAAGTCTTCTCATCCAATTCTTGGGCTTGCGCCTCAATCATTACCACCTTTTCTTTATTTGTTGCTAACACCAAGTCCATACTTGAGAGGGTTTTTTCCTCTTCAGTTGGATTAAGCAGAAAACCTTCATTTTGCTTGCCGATTCTAGTAGCAACAATTGGACCATGCCAAGGGATATCTGAAATACAAAGAGCAGTTGAAGCTGCGATTAGCGAAACAATATCCGGATCATTCTCTTGGTCTACCGAAAGAACTGTAATTATTACTTGGACTTCGGCTTGATAATCTTTAGGGAAAAGAGGCCTGATGGCTCTATCGATAAGTCTTGAAGTTAGGACTGCTTCTTCAGAGGGCCGTCCTTCTCTTTTAATAAATCTAGAGGTCGAAATCTTACCTCCTGCATAGAGTTTCTCTTCGTAATCTACGAACAGTGGAAAAAAATCTACGTCGGCAGGAGCGGGTTGAGAAACTGCTGTTGCTAAAACAACAGTCTCGCCATAGGTTGCCAAAATCGAACCGTTGGCATGCCCAGCAAGTTCTCCTGTTTCGAGAATCAGTTTTTTACCTGCAATTTCAATTTCTTTACGTACAACTTTCTGCATTGAAATTTCTTTAAGAGGAATTTGGGGCGTTAGAAATCGGGTAGCAAGAATCAAATATTTTGGTTCACACTACTCAACTTCCAACAGCCCAATTTCCGATATTTATCTAATAAAACTAACATAGATTATAAGATAGTGAGCGAAAAATAGCAATAGTAAGAGGAAAATTACTTCGGCAAACCAAGTTTGCCAATAATGTCTTTATACCTATCAGGAACTTTGCGCATCAAGTAGTGGAGTAGTCGTCTGCGCTTATTGATCATTGATAGCAGCCCGCGCCGTGAATGGTTATCATGGCTATGGGACTTCAAATGGCTACCGACATTTTGAATTCTTTGGGTGAGTAGAGCTATTTGAACCTCAGGTGAACCTGTATCACCTTCATGAGTCTTAAATTTATCAATTACTTGCTTTTTGGATGATTTAGCCATTTTAATTATCAACTAATACTGAAGATTAAACCTTAGTATATCTAACCTTAGTTTTCTCTGTCAAAAGATTTTGACCCTTTATATATTTTTGGTGGTTTCAACCACTCGTTAGATGAGACAATCTCTGGATGTTCTTGTTTTCCTTCAAGTTCTTGAATGTTAGAACCCTTTTCAAAAAAATCGATTTTGGAACCCCCAGCGGTAGTATTTTCGAATTGCAACTCCGTTCTTTTAGCGACAGTGGTCATGTCAGAATGAGCAGCAAGGCTGGCTTTTCCTGCACCAAACTTAATTAGCCAAGCCGCAATCTCCAAACTTAAAGAAGAAACCTTGTTAGGTAGAAAATTGTCAGTTGTTTTAATTATTCCCATATAAAGATTGTAGGCAATATCTTCGTCCATCGGTAAAGCTAGATCTTGAATTATTTTCGCTGTCAGTTCGCTAAAGCTTGCGGCTTCAGGATTAACTATATTTACTTGAGCAAATTTTTGTTGCGTTTCAGCTACGTTTATGCTTACTAGCCAGGTTTCTGGACTAATTTTTTGTGCATGAGTAATTTCACTGCGCAATGATTCGAGGGATTCAAATCCAAGGGCAAAAATCACTTCTGGAAAAACCTGTGTTTCCTCGAGGGAAACTTGATCTTTGTTAATCCCTTGAGAGCCTGAAAGAGAGTGAATAACCACCTTCAGATTATTGCCTTCCAAAAAATAAGTTACCTTATCAACTGTTTGAACCGCATTCCCCACTACAACAACTAGATCTTTTTTGCCTAAGGTTTTGCCGATTTTATCAACTCCATAAATTTTTTGTGCATCTCCCACTGAAGGACTAGGACCAAAGATCGAAACCTTTTTGCCAAGTTTAATCAATGAGAGATATAAAGCTAAGCCAGATGCTAAACCATCAAGAGAAAGATTTGCAGAAATGGCGATAAGGATATTTTCTGCCTTGGTTAAATTTTCAAGAGTTTTTTCTTTTAAATTTTGATCCATTGAATTCTTAAATTGTTCAACATTGAGCTTATTCCTTTTAAGCGCTCAAAATGACAGAGTAATTTTTTAACCCAAGGATTCTATAATATCACCGTCTTTGAAGTCAAGAGAGGGGTTCATACCCAACCCGCAGTCTTGTCCACTGGATACCATTTCAACTTCTTTTTTAAATCTCTTTAACGAAATAATTTTTGTTTCACCTGTTGAACCATCAGCTCTTTTGATAACTATTTTGTCGCCTAATTTAAATTTACCGTGCGTTATCATAACGCCAGCTATTTTTCTGCCTTCTATATCAAAAGTAGCTACTATTTTTCCTTTACCGGTTATTTTTGATTCTTCCTTCGCCTTTTTAAACCCTTGCGCCACTTCTTCTATATCAGAAAGAAGATCATAAATTACGTTGTACTTTTTAATAATAACCTCTTCTCTATCTGCTTGGGTTTTGATTGTTCCAGTTACTTTAGCATTGAACGTTAAAATTGGAGCATGAGCTATTTTAGCGGCCGTAATATCTGCTTGGGTAACTTCACCGACCCCAGAAGAAACTACTAATAAATTTTCTGGTAAATTGGCAATTATCGCCTCCAGAGAACCAGTCACATCTGTTTTAATAATTACCTTAAACTTACCCCGGGACTCTTCTGATCTAGTAATGATATCTGCAAAAGTGGCGGGTTTTTGAAAGTTATATGATTTAGTTATAACCAAATCATTAACAATACTTCCTGCTTCAAGCACTTTTTTGAACCCTAAAACTTCAACGGGTTTGCCAGGTTGTGCATCTTTGACATTTTTACCTTGATCATCAACTAATGCTCTGACTGTTATTACCTCGTTATCTACTGTAATTTTTTGACCAATCCTAAGCGTACCTTTTTTAACGATTACGGTATTTATTGGACCACGATTCCTATCTAAAAATGATTCAACAACAACAGCTTCAAGTGGCGCTTTAGAAAGTGACGGCTGTGGTGACATTTGCCATACCAAAAGAATTACTTCAAGAAGATCCTTAATACCTTTGTATTTGGGAGCGGCCAGTTCAACGACGGGAACTTCTCCACCAAAACTTTCTGCTATAATTTCCTTTTTCTCTAATTCTTTTTTAACTTTGTCAATATTGATGTTGGGAAGATCAGTTTTGGTGATGGCGACAATTGTCGACTTCTTGGCTCTTTTAATGTGTTTAATAGCCTCAACTGTCTGGGGCTTAACACCTTCAGTGGCAGCAACAACTAAAATGACAATGTCGGCGACTTCAGCACCGCGAGAGCGCATCTTTTCGAAGGTAGCATGGCCAGGAGTATCGACAAAAGTGATTAATTTCCCTTGAAAGATTATCTGATAAGCACCAATGTGTTGGGTAATACCACCATGTTCTTGAGCTACAACATTGGTTTTGCGGATAGCATCAAGGAGAGTTGTTTTACCATGATCAACATGGCCCATAAGGGTAACAATAGGCGGCCTGGAGTTATCGTTTTTCTCTTTAGTTTCCATAAATTTCTAATATATAAAGACGATAAAACTCTCATTTAGCTAGTTTTGTCGCCAGGATCACTTGTTGACTTGTCGTTTTCAGTTGCAACCACTTCGATCACTTGGTCTTGTTGATCTCTTTGAGCACTTGATTTTTGGGTCGTCCCTTCATCCTTTACTTTTGATACCTTTATTTCCTCATCGACTACCCCTAGGGCTTTTTTCGCCTCAGCAACCGCTTTGGCTTCTTTAGCTTCTACTTCTTTTGGTAAACCGCTTTTCCCCCGGATATCAATTCTATAGCCGGTTAGTTTTGCGGCCAGTCTAACATTTTGTCCCTCTTTGCCAATCGCCAGTGAGAGCTGATCATCAGGAACAGTTACCTGGGCGTTTTTTTCTTTCTCGTCGATCTTAACTTGCACGTCTTTCGCCGGAGAAAGTGCGGCTTTAATAAATTCTACTGGATCTTCCTGATAGGCTATAACATCGATTTTTTCATCTCCAAGTTCATTGATGACAGCTTGAACTCTGACACCCTTTTGGCCTACACAAGAACCCACCGGATCAACCCCGGGTTGGTTTGAGGAGACGGCAATTTTTGACCTTGACCCTGCTTCCCGAGCAATCACTCTAACCTGAACGCTGCTTGAAGCAATTTCCGGAACTTCTTGCTTGAAAAGACCTTCCAATAATCCTGGGGCAGCCCTGGAAACAATAATTTCCTCGCCCCTAGCGCTTTCCTTGATTCCAACAACGTAGAATTTTAAGCGTTGATTGACGTAGTATTTCTCGTTATGGGCTTGTTCGGCCGGAGGCATAATACCTTCACCTTTACCCAAATTGACGGTAACAACTGGACCAGAAATTCTTTGAACAAATCCTGAAACGACTGTCTCGACTTTTGAAGAATATTCTTTTAGAATCGCATCTTTTTCTGCTTCCCTAATTCTTTGCAAGATCACCTGTTTGGCAGTTTGGGCAGCGATCCTGCCGAAACCTGCAGGGGTGATGTTTTTTTTTGCTTTAAACAATTTTACTTCACCGTTTGCAGCATTTAAATCTACATCGATACCTTCGGGCTCCCCATAATCTTTCCGGTAAGCGGCTAAAATTGCCTGTTTTATGGAGTCAATAACGACTTCTGGTTCAATACCCCGTTCGGAGCAAACCTGATTTAAAGCTGATGCAAATTCGGTTCTTGCTTGAATAGCCATGTTTTTCCCTTATTCAAAAAAAGGCGCAGTCGCGCCTTAAACTCTTATCTATCTTTCTTAAAGCAATCGAATTCTAACAGAATGAACTTGTAGCGTCAACTTTTCGGACCCGTTTTTGACTGAAAGTTAAATTTTAATTGGGGCGATTTTCGGACTAATCTAGGATCTTTCGAATTCTTCAAGAAGCCTTCGTTGTTCGCGAGAGAGTTTTGAGGGGATGTGGATTCTAATAATCACATAATGGTCGCCTTGGCCGTGGCCGGAGACGCGACGGATACCTTTACCCCGCAAGCGGATTTGAGTACCGGGCTGAGTACCAGACGGAATACGGATTTTAACTGGTCCATCAACAGTTTCAATTTCCTTGACTGTCCCAAGTACTGCCTCGGAAAAGGAGATTTCTTCTTCAGAAATAACCTCATAGCCTCTTCTTCTGAATTTACGGTGACGGGCGACTTGACAGACAATGACATAGTTAGAAAAGCGAATTTCCGAACCATCATCGACTCCGGACGGAATTTTGATTTTTTGCCTTCGGCCTTCAATTTCGATTTCTTTTTGGACACCATGAACCGCTTCCATGAAATCCAAGTTTAGAATGTAGCGAGGCAAGCGGGCTTGACGACCAAAAGGAGAGCGTTCGCCAAAGACCATTTCAAAAATATCAAAAGGGTCGGCAAAACCGCCAAAATCGAAGTTGAAATCGCCAGGTGAGCTGGACCAAGAATAAGTTCGAAATCCACCCCCGCCAGGCGGGGCACCACCGAATCCGCCACCAGGCGCAAAAGCGGCATGACCGAATTGGTCGTAGGCTGATTTTTTCTGAGAGTCCGAAAGCACCTGATAGGCCTCGTTTATCTCTTTGAATTTTTCTTCGGCGCCTGCGGATTTATCAACATCTGGGTGATGTTTTCGCGCCAAAGTACGATAAGCCCTTTTTATTTCGTCAGGGCTGGCATTTTTGGAAACACCGAGAATCTCGTAATAATCTGTTTTTGTTGCCATGGTTTCATAATTATATCTAAAATCCTAAATTCCAAATCTAGTTAGGGGCTTTCTTGCCTTGGAGATCTTGACCATAAGTGGCTGTTGTCTTGTTGACCTTGAACTCCAGCTCTGAAATTTTTTGACTGTCTGATAGGATTTCAAACTTATAAAGGCCGGCATGTTGCAGGGGAAAATTAACCAGTTCTGTCAGTAAATTTGCTTTGCCGTTTTGTCCGAGTCTGAGTTTCAACTCTTTCTCCGGGAATTCCGGTTCCATCTTTTGCGGTGGAACAAGTCTTAGTTTTAAAGAATATTCTTGGCTCGACTCACCTTTTAAAACTGCAACCAAAAACATCCGGGGCCAGGATGTCGGCAGATTGGCTACAAAAAACTGGTCAAAAATTCCGATTATCGAAAGCTTCTGTTCTTGCGAAACAGAAGCATGATCACAAAGCACAAATAGTTCTGTTGAAAGTTTTGTCATTTTTCATCCTTAAATTATTCTTTTACTACCTCACCTTCCTGAACATCACCAGTGTCAGCATCGGTTTTTGCTTTGGCTTCTTCTGTTTGACCGTCTGGCTCTTTTGGCCCCTGGGAACCTTCTGCCCCTTCTGATCCTTTCTGTTGATACATCGACTCGCCGATCTTCGAAAGAACACTGGAAAGTTCTTCGGTTTTGGTCTTGACTTCTTCAATTGGTGCAGATGATTCAATTTCTTTAAGAGCTTTAATTTTCTCTTCAACTTCACTCTTAATATCTGCCGGAACTTTGTCACCGGCATCCTTAAGTGCCTTTTCGGCTTGATAAACCAGGGCATCGGACCGGTTCCTGATTTCAATTTCATCTTTTTTAGTTTCATCTTCTTTAGCATGCTCTTCGGCCTCTTTGGTCATCCTTTCGATTTCGTCTTTGGTCAAGCCTGTTGAGCCGGTAATTTTGATTGATTGCTCTTTGTTTGTAGCTTTATCTTTGGCCTTGACGTTTAGAATTCCGTTGGCATCAAGATCAAAGGTGACTTCGACCTGGGGAATACCCCGAGGCGCCGGAGGAATACCATCAAGAATAAATCGGCCGAGAGATTTATTATCCTGAGCCATCGGCCTTTCGCCCTGAAGGACATTAATTTCAACAGAAGTTTGATTATCAGATGCAGTTGAGAAAATCTCTGACTTGGAAGTAGGGATAGTCGTATTTCTGGGAATTAGAGGTGTGGCAACTGCGCCTAAGGTTTCAATTCCAAGTGTTAAAGGAGTAACATCCAAAAGAACCATTTCTTTCATTTCACCAGTAAGAACAGCGCCTTGAATGGCTGCTCCGATAGCGACAACTTCATCAGGATTAAGGCCTTTGTGGGATTCCTTACCAAAAAATTCTTGGACTTTAGAAACGACAAGCGGCATTCTAGTCATTCCGCCAACTAAAATAACTTCGTCAATTTTTTTGGCATCAATTTTGGCGTCTTTTAGACAATTGCGCACGGGGGTAAAAGTTTTCTCGACAAGGTCACCGACTATTGATTCGAGCTTTGCTCGTGAGATCTTAAGTTGTAAATGTTTCGGACCGGTTTGATCGGCTGTCAGATAAGGAATAGAAATTTCTGTTTCGGTTGTGGTCGAAAGTTCTATTTTCGCCTTTTCGGCAGCATCCCGAAGCCGCTGGAGTGCAGGCTTATCTTTGGAAATATCCATACCAGATTCTTTTTTGAATTCTTCCGCTAAAAACTCGACAATCTTGGTATCAAAGTCGTCACCACCAAGATGAGTATCACCGTTGGTTGCTTTCACCTCAAAAACGCCTTCTCCAAGCTCTAGTACGGAAATATCAAAAGTACCGCCGCCTAAATCGTAAACGGCAATTATATGGGCGTGGGATTTATCAAGACCGTAAGCTAAAGCCGCAGCTGTGGGTTCGTTGATGACCCGTTCAACTTTAAATCCGGCAATTTCTCCGGCTTGTTTGGTCGCCAGTCTTTGAGAATCGTCAAAATAGGCAGGAACAGTAATAACCGCTTTTTCGACTTTTTCCCCAAGATACGCCTCGGCATCGGTTTTCATCTTCTGCAGAATCATTGCAGAAATTTCCTGGGGAGTGTAATCTTTACCTTCGACATTAACAACTGCCATGCCATCTCGGCCATCTTTTATTTCATAAGGAAGCCATTTAATATCTCTTTGAACCTCCGGGTCTTTATATTTTCTGCCCATTAATCTTTTAACGGAAAAAACAGTAGTTTTGGGGTTAACGATCATTTGACGCTTGGCAACATCTCCGACAATGTGTTTGGGAACATCGACAACGGAGGGAACAACATTTCTACCTTCAGCTGAGTGGATAATTTTCGGTTTTCCACCTTCGACAACAGCAACAGCTGAATTAGTCGTTCCTAAATCAATTCCAATCACTTTTGCCATAATTTGCTCCTTTACATGTAGTCGCCAAAGTCCTTGGTTTTCTCGGCCTTTTCCTCAAGTTTTCTTTCAGCCTTTTGACGGGCGACTGTTACTTGAGCCGGCCGAATTACCTTATTATTTATTTTATAACCTTTTCTGATAACCTTCACAATCCCTCCTTCGTCGGGACCTTCGGTAACTTCAATAGCCTCGTGAAATTTAGGATCAAAGTGAACCTCTTCGGTCGGTATTTCTTCAACCCCTTCTTGGGTCAGAATATCTCTGAATTGCCTAATAACTATTTCCAGACCCTGATCATTTAGATGCTTTTGGGCATTTTCTAAATTGTCAAGAACCGGCAGAAATTTCTCGACTAAAATCGCACAAGATAATTGACTTAAAATCTTCCTTTCTTCTTCAATTCTTCTTTCGAGATTTTGGTAATCCGCCAACGCCCGCTTGAGCTGACTTTCAAGTTGCTGGTTTCTTTCTTCTTCTGGCTTTCTTTTCTGTTGATTATCAATGGCAGTCTTTTTGGTCTTATTCATGAATCTTCTGAGATTTATGTCCTGGAAATTTCAGATAACAACTGGGAAAAATATTTCATCGTCGGAATAACTACCGAGTAATTGAGCCTAGACGGACCAATTACTCCAAGAAGTCCGTTATGGCCGGACATTCGGTATCTACTAACCACAAAACCGCAAGGTTCAAGAAAAGGAACACCCAGTTCGTCTCCGAAAAGAATTTTTATTTGTTCTTCTGGTAAAAGTTGCTCAAAAATTTGATTGAGCATTTCGACTTTATCGATCATTGAAAGAACGGTTTTGGTGATGTCAATGTCGAAAAATTCCGGCATATCCAGAATATTAGCCATACCGGCCGCATAAACGTCGCCTTCCTCATCAGTAGCGAGTGCTAAAGAGCGGGTTTGATCTGCTAGGGCTCTGGCTGTGTGGCGGAGTAATTTATCAAAGTGATCTTTAGATTCCGAAAGTTCTTCTTTAATGGCAACTTCATCTTTTAGGGAAAGGGCTTTTTCTTCCATTAGCTGTTCGACATAAAACTTCATGCCGGTGGAAGTTGGGATTCGGCCGGCTGAGGTATGAGGTTGTCGAAGATAACCAAGGTTTGTAAGTCTAACCATCTCATTTCTGATGGTCGCAGGTGAAACGCCAAGGCCGGATTCTTTTTCAATAGTTTCTGAACCAATCTGTTCGGCTGTTTCAATGTATTTTTCGATAATTGCTCGAAGCAAATTTTTCTGTCTTTCAGTTAAATCCATAAATTTAAGACGAGGAGGCAGCTAGGGCACCTCGCCACTGTAATGATGCACCAAATGGTGCGTCATTAGCAGACAATGTACCACGAGTGCTAATTGTTGTCAAGACCGTGATATAGGGGCGAAAAGAAAATTAAACGGGGTCAAGGCTATATTTTCAACACTGCCGAAGCATTATTTCGCATTTAAACCGGGGGGACGATTATCCATATTTTGTCCTCCACCTTCATAGATCATGTAAAATTTACCGTTTTCCATACAAGCATATATTACGAATTTTTGGGGGCTTGTTGTATTAGGAATCCATTGGTAAGGTCCTGGGCACGGGCCGCTTCCGGGATCAATAGGCACTGGATCAAGATTCTCAATTGAAGTTGGCATTTTCTCCGACTGGGGAAATTTCCCAAATTCGTTCTTGTAAGAACGCATTTCTTCTAAAATTTCGTATAGATTATCGAACCTAAGAGCATCTCTTCTTACGCTCGGATTTGAAAATGCCCAGTAAGAAAATGCCTCAACATCTTCAAGTTTTTCAGAACTTTCTGGTGATCCAATAAATAATTTTTGCCCAAATTGGGAAAAATCAAGATCCAATCCGAATTTTATTAGGGATACTTTTTCTTTCGTGCCTTCAGCCATCTTCCGTGTAGTTTCTGCGTCGATTTTTGCCTGATATATTAACAGATCATCTTTCCCAATCCAGATTTCGCCATTAATCTCACCCAGTTGGTTGAAAAATTCTCCTATTTCTTTTTCTAACTCTTCGTCTTTTTTATTCCTTTTGTAATCTTCAGGATTTTCGATATAGTAAACTTCGCGTAATAGCCTCTCAGCGTTTTCTCTGTTTAGGTTGACGATGTAATGCTTAGTTTCTTTGGTCCCAAATTTTTCTTCAGGTAATTCTTTTTTTATTAGGCTTTTGGTAAAAAGATCACGTAAAATTGTTATAGTTGTCGTTTGTCCTTCTGGAATATCCGAAGGTCCCCAAAATCCGTCTTTTTGTAATCTATGCCACATTAACTCATCAATTTCTACCCATTGATCTTTAATTTGGCTTAAATCCTTTGAGGTCGAAGGTAAAATATAATCAAGAAAAGGGGCGGGGGAAGAAAATTGAGTAAACTTAAAATAATCAGTCTCCCCTATGGTTATGTTTTCCCCGGATATATAACTTTCCGAATTATCTAAGCTAGAATTCGATCTACTATCAAATCGGCCCGCAGATTTCGGGATTTTGGAATCAGTCAAGTCTGCATTCTGGTTGAGTTTTAAAGTTCTATTCAAATTGGATTGCCTATCTCCTGCTTCCCATAGCCTTGTTAGACTAATGTTTGCATCCATGTGCATAGTTTTTACGTCAGTCATTTTTGTTTTAACCTCTCCACTTATTATCTGATCATTTGGTTTGAATTTTCCTTGAGTCTGATTAAGTCTATTTGGTCTCCAAATTTGCAAATAAAAAGTTATTAATCCAACGATAACTAATAAAATTACTCCAATAATCATTATTCCGATGATTATGATTTTCTTTTTAGGGGGTTGGTTATTGGTTACCTGTTCTTTGTTGGGGTTGATGGGTTGGTCAGGACTAGATAGTACTGGTGTGTTAGGAACTGGTGTAATGGGTGTTTGTGTATTTAGATCAACCATACTTTCAGTATACAAAATTTAGGTTCTTAGGATTGTCGAGAAGTAACTTAGATGCCTTTGAGAAAAGTTTCGATCGAAGGATATACTTCGTCGAAGATGAAATAAAGACTTTCCGCTTCTTTTTGATTTCCAATTAAGATACGCTTTTTGCCTAGGCCATAAGCTACTCCGGCTTCTATATGGGCTGACTTACCAGTAGGTAAAAGCAAAATCAGGGCTTTTGAGTTTTTAAGCGCTTTAATATCAATTTTGAAAATTTTTTTGATCCTGGGGTCTTTCCGTCAGTTCTTAGTCGATTCAAATTGCTTCATAACCATTTCAGGATCTAATTTTGGATCAAATACATTAAATATTCCCTTCTTCCCCTCAAAGAATGAAAAGACCGACTTGCCTTTGGCACGAAGCTTCTTGACCAGTTCAAAAACTTTATCTCGATTGCGCCATCTAGAAGCAATAAAGTACTGATATTTCATTTGTTTTGTTTTATCTTTAGATTTTCAATACCGCTAGAAATGCTTCTTGAGGAATATCTACTTGACCAAACCTGCGCATGCGTTTTTTGCCTTTTTTCTGCTTCTCGAGTAGCTTCATCTTGCGGGTGACATCACCACCATAGAGTTTTTGCGTGACATCTTTTCTGAAAGCCGGTACAGTTTCGCGGGCAAGGATTTTGCCTCCAACAGCTGCTTGGATCGGAACAGGAATTTGCTGTTTGGGAATAGCTTCTTTTAATTTTTCAACAATCTTTCCACCAATATTTTGGGCTTTTTCTTGCGGAACTACTTGCGAGAGCCCTTCGATCGGCATATAATTCACCAGAATATCAAGCTTAACTAGCTTTGCAGGACGATAATCTGCCAATTCAAAATCAAACGAGGCATATCCGGAACTTACACTTTTGAGCTGATCGTAAAAACCAATTACTAGATCCAAAAGCGGAATTTCAACTTCAACCTTAAGAAGATTGCTAATGTCTGTAAGACTGGTGATTTCTCCCCTTCTATCATGGATTAAACTTGAAACTGCGCCATAATATTTTTGGGGACTAAAAATCGTAGCTTTCGCATAGGGCTCTTGGATATCTTTAGCAATAGGATTAAAATTTGAAGGTTTGTTGATTAATTTGCCGTCAATTATAAAATTGACCGATGGCGAAGTAGCAATAATATCCAGGTCATATTCCCTTTCAAGTCTTTCCTGAGTAATCTGGGCATGCAAAAGTCCTAAGAAGCCTACGCGAAATCCCTGACCTAAGGAGCCTGAAGATTCCAAGTCAAAGGTTATGGCAGCGTCATTAAGTCTGAGTTTTTCAAGACTACTTTTTAACTTGGCAAAATCAGACGGATTTGTTGGATAAAAAGAAAAGAAGACCACTGGTTTGACTTGACGATAACCGGAAAGTGCTTCGGCTGGATCTTTAGATAAAACAACTGTATCACCGACCAGCACTTTTGATAAATCCTTTAAATTAGTGACAATAAAACCAATTCCCCCCGCATCCAGACTATCCACATAAACTGGTTTTGGGGTCAGGTATCCAATTTGAAGAACCTCCGCTTTAGCGCCTGTTGCCACAAAACCAATTTGATCTCCCCTGTTGACTTGTCCACCAAATAAACGGACTGTGGCAATAACACCCTTATAAGGATCAAGGGCTGAGTCGAATATTAGAGCTGAGGTCTGAGAACTGAGACTCTGAGGAGCAGGAATCTTTCTAATTATATGCTCAAGTAAGGCCTCGACTCCTTCGCCGGTTTTTGCAGAGACTTTGATAATTTCTGACCTGTTAAAACCAAGACTGACAAGTTCTTCTGTGGTCCTTTCAATTTCTGCGTGAAGTAGGTCAATCTTATTAATGACTGGAATGACAGTTAGTTTTGCTTGCTTAGCTAGATTAAAATTAGCAAGAGTTTGGGCTTGAACACCCTGAGCCGCATCGACAAGAAGAATCGCTCCTTCAACCGAAGCTAAAGATCTGGAAACTTCATAGGAAAAATCGACATGGCCAGGAGTGTCAATCAAGTTGAGAGCGTAGTTCTCAACTAGCTCTGAGTTTTGAGTTCTGAGTTCATAGTTTAATCTAATGGCTTTAAGTTTAATGGTGATTCCATGCTCACGCTCCAGCTCTAAACTATCTAAAAGTTGGGCTTGATGATTTTTATCGACGGCTCCGCAAATTTCCATCAACCTATCAGCAAGTGTTGACTTTCCATGGTCTATATGGGCGATGATTGCAAAATTTCGGATATCGTTCATCCTTTTCTAGGGGTTGGGTTGTTGGGCATCGATTGAAGAAGGCTGCGGACTGGCAAGTTTTGTGGGCCAAAAAATTATTCTTCTGGCAAACTGATAGAAAATATAAACTTCTCTGATTTTCCAAAGCCAAGACAAAAAAGCATAAACCGAAAGTCCAACTAGAGTTGCGGTGGCTGTTAGAAAAATTAAGCCTAATGTTCTTGTCGTATCAAAAACTAGCTGGTCTAAAAGTTTCATTGGTATGTAGAGTGCGATTGCCGTCAGTAAACTTACCAGTCCCATTTTGATTGCCGGAATCAAAAGTTTCCCTTTGTCGAAATTAACTTTCTTGTCTAAAAAATAAAATAGAAGAATAAAATTAAAAATATTAGCGGCTGAATAAGCAATCGCTAAGTAAATAATTGAGAGCTTTAAAACCAAAACAAAAAATAGGCCAAGAGCAATGTTGGCCGAGACACTAACGACGTTAACCTTAACAGGAGTAAGGCTGTCTTTTATTGCATAGAAGCTTCTTGTTAAAAAAAGACTCAATGCTTGCGCAGTAATCCCTACAGAAAATGCGATCAGCGTCCTTCCTGTAAGAACAGTCAGCTCCCATGGAAATTGGCGAGCTCCGAAAACCAAGCGGACGGCGGGGATTCTAAGAATCGCCAAAATTGCTGCTGCTGGCAAGATTAAAAAAAGAATCTGATGAAAAGATTGCATAAAAATTTTCTTAAATTCTTCATTTCTTTTGGAGCTAAACTCAATCGAAAGGGAAGGCAGGGCAGCTTGGGCAATAGACGCGGCAAGAAGAGCCGTTGGTACATATTGCAGAACCTGAGCAAAGTTGAAGGCGACGATTGAACCAACCGCAGCAATTGAAGCAAGGGCGATATTGACCAAATCCGAGAGTCTTGTCAAACCTAAAGCAATAGACCTTGGCCACATCAAAGAAATCGTCTCAAGAACATCTTTGTTTTTGAAGTCAAAATTGAACCTTAATTTAAAACCCAAAGAGAAAGCTAGGGGAAGTTGGACAACAAGATGAAGAAGTGCACCCACAATCATTCCAATTGCCGGGGCGTAAATACCAAAAACTGGCACCAAAAAAATAATTGAAAGAATAATACCAACGTTATAGAAAACTGAAGCAATTGCCGGAATCAAAAACCTTTGAAAAGACTGTAAAATCCCGGTTAAAAATAACGATATTACAAAAAAGAGCTGGGCAAAAATCATAATTCTCAGAAGGCGAGCAATTAAGGGTCTAGTTGAAGGATCATTGGCGATGACTCCGGGAGCAATAATGGGTGCAATCCAATTTGCAAGAACAATAATTATCAGAGTAAAAACGACAAAAACCAATAAACCTAAAGTGATCATTGTCGAAGAGAGATCCCAAGCTTTTTTTAATTTGTCTTTAGATAGATATTGGGAAAAAACAGGAATAAAAGCCAAAGCAATTGTCCCGAAAATTACTACTTCGAAAATAACATCGGGTAAAACTGAAGCAGCAATGAAACTGTCAAGAAGATGGATTTCACCTCCGAAATATGAGGCAAGAAGACGGTAACGAATAAGCCCTAAGATCTTTGAGAGAGCAACTGAAAGCCCAATAACAAAAGCCGCTGAAAGAACATCGACTTGTTTTCTTTTAAAAAAATTGGTGCCGCTTTTGATAAAATGGAACATCGTGTTAGAATTTCGGTCAATTGACCTGATTGACCTATTTGACCTAAAATTGGGACATTAAAAATTATTTAGAAATTAGGAATTAGTACTTAGAAATTTTAAAGATATGCCTGTAATAAAACAAGCGATCAAAAAAGTTCGTCAAGACAAAAGGAAAACCATCTACAACCTTCGGGTAAAAAAAGCCTATAAGGCAGCGGTTATTGCTTTCCGTAAAAAGCCAACGGCCACGTTACTTTCGGCCGTTTTTAAGACAGTAGACAAAGCAGCTAAGAACAATATTATCCATAAAAACAAAGCGGCCAGAATTAAATCAAGGCTTTCCAAACTAGTCGCGTCAAGCACAAAACCTTCCCCCAGGAAAAAATCTAAGTAAAACTTAGCTTCAACGGTTGACAAGAGAGTGATGATAATCTAACTTAGATATAAGGGATTAAATAAATGAAGCTTGCCCGTTATGTTGGTTTTTCATCCTCGATTGCTTTTTGGCTAACCTTTGCCCAGAATGCCTTCGCCCAGACAGCGACGGCTGGGGCAAGTAAGGGTGGCACTTCCGGCGCTCTGCCAGGCGCAGGTTCCACAGAATTAACTTATTTATTGTTCTTAGGTGGAGTTCTCCTATTTATTATTGGCACTTTGAAGTTAATTCTAAGTTACCGCCCAGACTAGTCTTTCCTTCTCACCTTTTCATCCGTCAGTTGGCTATAAATGGCTCAGTTCCCCGTCGTGGACGGTGTTAGAACCTACTTTCTAAATGCAATCCTATGATTATGTTTTTTACGCCAATTTATAATAAATAGAACGCCAATAAAAAATGCTGGACCGGCAATTGTTACCGCCCAAGATAGCATATACCATTCAAACTTAGGATTCATGGCTAGCATTAGAATATAAAGTAATCCTGCAATTATAAAAATAACTCCTCCAATAATTTCACGCCTCCATGAGATTATTAAAATAATTAATAAAAACAATGCAGGGATATTGTGCATAAACAAAGCGATTGCTACTTGCCACGCAGTCAATCCTGGTTGAAAAACATCTAACGAGAACATCATTAAAAAAAGAATAAATATTATTCCCAATATTCTTGGTGTCCAATAAGTAAATTTATTAATCTCTTTCTCCATATCACATAGACGCTTTTTGATAATTATTTCCAGCTCGCACGATGGGTCACCTTCGCGTAAAGCTACAGAAGACGAACGACGATTTTCGAACTATTGCTTAGGTTTTACGTAATAAATATCCAGCATAGTTATAATTGCTCCTTCAACTTCATCTTTTACTTTAGGGTCATTAATATCAAGTTCTAAATATGGTTCTTTTCTTCCAGTTTTATAACTCCATCCCATTATTATTAATTTATCCGAATTTATCTCATTAGTAAATTTTAGAGATACGCTTTCACCATTTGATGCATCAGGTCCATCATAACCCTCGAATGTTGATGGCTCCATGATTGTCCAACCAAAACCAACTGCTGCAGCATGAAAGCTACCTACTCCACTTGACCCTCTATGAGTTGGATCATTCGCTAAAATAAAATCCTCGTCCAACTCTGTGAAACCATTTGTTTCATCGTATGTGCGCCCCCTAGAAACCCATACCTTGTCTGGATGAGGAAACCGAAAATGTTCTTTAACTTCCATAAGCATTTCATAAATACCGATAGCCTCTAAACGATCCTGGGCTTGTTTAAGCAAAATTAGCCTTTCTTTCCACAATGGGGTGCGGGTTTCGAGTGTCTTTTGCCTTTCTACTAATGCTTTACGGGCGTTAGCTACATCTCTTTGCCTATCTTCTTCCTCCTGTTGTGCTTTCTCTTTGTTATATCGTTCTAGTACACTCATAGTTTATTGGAAATATTATAAACTATGGGGTCAAGATTTTATTAAATGACGAGATCAAACCTAGTTTGGGTTTTTTAGAACTAATTATTTTGCGGAGGAAGCATAAACGCTTCAAGTTCCCTGATATCTATCCTAGATTCTGCAATTTCCATACCTATTCTCATGAAGTCAATACCTAAGTTAACAACTTTAGCTGCTAATGACGGACCCCGAACAATAACACGGGCAAACGACATTGGCACTTGCTCACCCTTAGATTCTATATATACCCGAGCATAGTCAACTGCCTCTGGCAATATTCCAAGGCGGGATGCTTCGTCCTTGAGTTCCTTTAATCGATATAAAAGAGCGTAGCTGTCATTTGCCTCACCCGAACTATTAGTTCCAGTTGAATCTGCAGCGTTCTCTGAAGTGGTAATCAAGCTTTTTACAAAATCATCAGACCACGAACTAAACTCCGCTAACGCCTGACTATCTTCAAACGCCTCAAGAAAAACTTGGGGTACAGGTTCTTGTTCACTCATAAAATCTTAAGAATTGGTTGCTTTATTGGAGAATTATATTTAAAAGTTACTGGGCCTGTCAAACTATGGGACGATTGGCTCCCCAGTGTTGGAGCACTTAGGACGTTTTTTCTAGAGACTGAGGAAAAGTTTGAGCCGATATTTTTATAAATTAGATCAGACAGATTGACTTAGAACAGGCTGTTTGACTTCAAGGTTAGCTCTGTATAAGCCAAGGGTGTCAAGAGCACCAAACACAAGCATATGAAATTCACGAAGACTAGCAATGTAATTTGAAAGAGAAGGTTCTTGATCGGTAAAATCCCTTAGGCGTTCTCCAAATTGTGGGCCTTCAACCATTGGCAACAACTGGGCAATTGGCTGGTAAGTTCTTAATCTTAAATCACTTTCCCTTAAATGAAAAATTCTCCCTTTATATAGATCTGGCGTTCTTCTGTCTAGTCTGGGTAATACTCCATCTCTTAGCTGAGCTTCTTCCGCAAGGGCTCGATGGACTATTGCTGCTCCTACTTTATACAATTTGGCATTTGGATCTTGATCAGATTTTCCGGCAATAAGTGTTCTTAATGTTAAACCAGTTCTGATTTTACTCAGTTCATCTAAAGCCTCTCTCAAAACATCGTCTTCATCCATTGACGATAATTCGGCATTAATCGCATCTAAATTCATAGCTTGTATAGTGTTTTTAAAAATTTCTCGATAGGCAATTTCTACCGCTCTTTCACTTACTGGGAATGGATTCTCAATAATTGGTTTTTCAGTTCCTGATTCTGGCCTTGATTCTTCTCCCGACATATTAAAAACTGCCTTTCCAGGCAGTAGGCAAAATATAATTCTTTGACTTCCCAAAGTCAAGTTGAGGCTAAAAAGTGGTGCTCCGCCTAATAGAAAATGTCAGAATCTACTTACTTTGATTTCTGTTGTCTTTTGATTCAGAATTCTCACCCGCTGGCTTTTCATCCTTATCCCAAGTTAATAACCCACCAAATAATTTTATGTGTTTGCCTGTTTCAATAAGTCTATCTAAATAGAGCGCTATGATACCTACTCCAACCAAAGTAATTGCTTCTCCTGAAATTTGATGACGGAAAAAAATATCAAAACCCACAACAATAAAAATAATGAGGGTAATAATATTTTTAAATCCAAATGCCGCCATTAGAGGTATAAGAGCAGCACTAAGAATACTATCAATTAAATTATGTAAAACAAGTCTCAAGAAAGAAATTTTAGGAGCTCTACCATCAGATTCTTTGTTGTTTTGATATTTCCAAAAGCCAGCCCATTCTGGAGGGATAATTCGTAATAGCATTAAAATCACAAAAGCTATCAGAATAAAATTGTCTTTTATAAGATTAATAATTTGCAAGTTCATATTAGGTTAAATATTTTATGCATATTCAAGAAAAATCAGCTCCACAATGTTAGTGTACTTGGAGGTTATTTTCAAGAAAGGAGAAGGGTGATGATTTGCGGAGCTTTAATTCTTTTCTTGCAGTTTGAAGATTTCTCCTTGAACGTAGTCCGCCAAATCTTGATAGCTGTTATTTTTGGGAATCAAGACGAACTGACCGCCATGACTTGCCAAGTCACCTACTTCCAAAACTGAATCATCTCGCCCCTGGTCCAAAACAATTCTTCTAATAACAGAAGAGTCAATTTTTTGACCGAGTTTCAGAAAATAAGGAACTTCTTCACTGGTAATATTAGTGTCTATCGAATTTCCGAAGGTAGACACAAGATCAATAATTGTTTTGGGATCAAGAAAAGTCTGAGTAGATAAAACTTTCTGGCGGAATGCTAAGATAACACTTTGTTGACGAGCGCTTCTGGCAAAATCTGAGCCTTCATTATTAGTGCCGTGACGAGATCTAACAAATTTAAGGGCAGTGATTCCATCCATATGGGTTAGTCCTTTGGTAAAAGATATTGTTTTATAACGACAGGTAAACGGATCGTTTTCCTCAGTTACAACGGTTGCGGATCCGGTTGCATCTTTAACTATGGTTTCGGCAATCCCATTTATTTCTTGTGTTTCAACTACCAAACCGCAAGTATCATCTTCTTTGCCGGCAATTGGATATTTGGAGTCAGTAAATGAATTTTCAACATTGACATCAAGACCGCCAACCAGATCAATAGCTTTGATAAAACCATTAAAATCGACTCGAATAGCGTAATGGACTGGCAGACCAAAAAGTTCTCCGACGGTTTTTACAGCGAGTGAGAGGCCTTGTTGATTTTTTCCCTGTCCATAGGCGTAGACTGAGTTGATTTTGGCTGAAACACTTGGGGTCCAAAGATCGCGGGGAATAGAAACTAGCGCTACGTCTTTGCCTTCTTTATCGATCGAGGCTAAAATCATGGTATCTGAAAGGTTTGGACCATCATGACCTTGACCTCCTATCCCTAAAACAAGAACGTTGACTCGGCCATTGTCGCTGGCGAGTCCGGTGTTAGTAATTAATTGCACAACGGTTGCCGGTCCTTTAAAAACAATTTTTTCGAGATTAAATAATTTGATTAAGACAATTGTGGCAATAGTCAAAAAAACCGTGAATACGATTATTTTGACCAAGTGTCTCGATTTCTTGGGCCTTATACCTATCTCATGCATATTGAAGGCTGACAGATTCTAAAATTTGGAGAAAAGTTTCGGGATTAACGCTTGCTTGACCAATAAGCCCGCCATCTAAATTAGCTTGGGAAAAGAACTTACGGGCGTTTTCAGGATTAATGCTTCCCCCATAAATGGTCGTCACTTTCTGACCGAGCTTCTGACTGATTTCCAGAGCATTCTTGTTGGCAACTTCTGGTTTTTCTGGTTTATATTCCCCTCCGCCGCTGATCGCAGTTGGTGGTTCGTAAACAAAGATAATCTTTTTTAAGTTTTCGATTATTTGACTACCTTTTTTAAGATATGACTCAAGTTGCCTTAAATCACTAACACAAAGGACTGGAATAATATTACTTGAGATTAAAAATCTAATCTTGGCAATTACATTTTCATCTGTCTCATTAAAATATTTTCTTCTCTCGGAATGACCAACAATTGAATAGCCTACAAGATCTTCGATTTGGCTTGCGACAAATTCACCAGTATAGGCACCCATACTATGAATTGATATATCCTGTGATCCAAGCTTTATATTGAAAGACTTTTCGTGAATTTTTTGGAAACTGGCAGCAAGAAAAGGTGCGGATGGACACAAAATAATTGTCCCTTTAAATTTAGAGGCTTTTGGACCAACTTTATCGATCCATTGGGAAACTTGATTCCAAATTAGGTTCGCCTTGAGATTGGCTATGACTATCGGATAATGTTCATTCATACTTGGAGATCGCTTTTAATAAATTATCCTTGGAGGTTGCCCCGATAATCCGTTCTTGTTCTTTATCATCTTTGAGAATAATGTAGGTGGGAATAGACATCACCTGATAGGAAGCGGCCTTGTCTTGATTTTCGTCAACGTTGATTTTTTCAAACTCGACTTTACCCTTAAGCTCTTTTTCAAGCTCATTTATGATTGGCTCCATGAATTTGCATGGTCCGCACCACTCGGCCCAGAAATCTAAAATCTTAAGCATATGATATGTATTATAACTGAGTTACAAAAGTGACAAAAGAACCAAAGGAGCCAGAAGTTTTTGGATCTTTATTTAATATAGAATATACTGATTAACCATGAATTTTTTAAAAGACCTTGATCCAGCCCAAGTTGAGGCAGTCAAACAAACAGACGGGCCAGTTCTAATCCTGGCCGGGGCAGGCAGTGGAAAAACTCGAGTTTTGACTTATAAAGTAGCCTATCTAATTCAGCAAGGAGTAGGGCCTGAAAATATCCTTTGTGTCACTTTTACCAATAAAGCAGCTAATGAGATGAAGGAAAGGATTACAAAGTTATTAGTTCACAGTTCACAGTTCACAGAAAAAAAGAGAGCCGTCAACCGTAAACCGTCAACCGTAAACCGATTGCCTTTCGTTGGTACTTTTCATGCTTTCTGCGCAAAATTGCTGCGGATTGAAGGAAAACATATCGGAATCGGAAGCGGCTATACAATTTTTGACAACGACGATTCTCTTTCTCTGATCAAAAAAATAATGAGGGAAGTAAATATCTCAACCAAAAATTTCAGGCCGAGTTCAATTCTTGCGGCGATCTCTTCGGCAAAATCCGAACTTCTTGCTCCTGCTGATTATACTCAATTTGCCCACGGCCGATTCATGGAAACTGTAGCGGAAGTCTATCAAATTTATCAGAAGGAACTGACAAGGATTTCGGCCTGCGATTTTGATGATCTTTTAATGCATACGGTTGTGCTTTTTAAAACTAATCCAGCTGTTTTGCAAAAATGGGCCAGTCGATTTAAGTACGTGCTTGTTGATGAATATCAGGACGTTAATACTGCCCAGTATGTTTTGACTAAACAATTGGCTTCGGCCCACGGTAATTTAACAGTGGTTGGTGACGCTTCCCAGGCAATTTATTCTTTCCGGGGAGCAGATTTTCGCAATATCTTAAATTTTGAAAGAGACTTCCCTGAGTCTTTTGTTTTTAATCTGGAACAAAATTACCGCTCAACCCAAAATATTCTGTCGGCTGCCAATGCGGTTATTGTACAAAACAGTTCTCATCCGGTCTTAAAACTTTGGACAACAAATCCAACTGGCGAAAAAGTAAGCCTCTATAATGCTCACAATGAAGTAGATGAGGCAAATTTTATTGTTGAACGCGTTATCTCTTCGAATCTGCCTTTTTCGGCCTTTGCCGTTTTATATAGAACTAATGCCCAGTCAAGAACAGTTGAGGAAGCTTTTTTGCATGCCAATATACCTTATAGACTCTATGGCGGGGTCCGTTTTTACGAAAGAAAAGAGATTAAAGACGTACTTTCTTATCTTCGGTTAATTGCCAACTCCAAAGATAATATTGCCAGATCAAGAGTGGAAAAGCTTGGGAAAAAACGTTTTGATAAGTTTCAGGAACTGACTGGGAAGCTGGCAAAAAGAAAGGAAGTACCAAAACCCATAGAGCTTATTGATAAGGTTTTGGAAACTACTGATTATTTGGCTTTAATTGATGATGGATCTGAGCAAGGTTTAATGCGAGTTGAAAACGTCAAAGAATTAAAATCTGTCGCTTCTGATTTTGAAAATCTAACCACTTTTTTGGAAAACGTAGCACTGATGGAAAATATGATCACACCGGACAAATCATACGAAAAAAGAAATCAAACAAATTTGGTGACTTTGATGACTGCCCACGCAGCCAAAGGGCTTGAGTTTGACATAGTTTTTGTGATTGGCATGGAAGAAGGGTTATTTCCACATTCGCGAAGCATGCTTGATCCTGCCCAACTTGAAGAAGAAAGAAGACTGGCTTATGTGGCTCTGACCCGCGCCAAGCAAAAAGTTTATCTTTCTTATGCCACTAATCGACTTTATTTTGGAACCCAAAGTTCAAATTTGATTTCAAGATTTGTGACGGATATACCAGAGGAGTTAATAACATCTATTTAGATGATATATCAGAGGAGCACCATCACATTTGATGCGAGGCGAACTGCTGATATTACAACAATTTAAAAATTTTAGGGTGGATCTAAGATTTCAGAAAGTTTCTGCGAATACCCCACAGGCCAAATGTTGTCAGTAAAACTCCAAATCCGAGAAATGCAATTGTCGGAAAGATTGACCCGGCCGGAGCAAGACCTCCAGCACTAGCAGTGGCGATATTTGCCGGGAGTTGACCGATGGTCAGAGTAAAAGTAGTAGTTTGGCTACCAGACGTAACTGAGACACTGTTGTCGCCGGTCAAATCAGCGGTTGGTACCCATGACCAATTCCCGGAAGCATCCGCTGTTGCCGAAACAGTTTGACTGCCAACTGTGCCGGTAACCGATGCACCTGTCGTAGTAATACCCGAAAATGTTGGTTTTGGTGATGTTACCCAAAATTGTTTGGCCCCTTGAACAAAAGTTGCCCCGCCGATTGAGGAAACAAGGCCAGAACCGGCCAGAACAGGGTAGAGTGACAAGTGAAAAGTGAAAAGTGAAAAGAAAAGAATAAGTATGGTTTTAAGCGTTAGGCATTTGACGTTTCGCAAAAGGCGGACAGGCTGCATAATTTAAGTTTAATCACTTAACATTCAAAAAGCAAAATAATGTAAAATCAGTTAAATAACTAGATAGTACAAATATTCCAATGCTAGTTCGCGAAGTCAAAGAAGAAGAAAAAACTGCTTACAACAAAGTCGTTAGTCATATTATCCAATCCTGGGAGTGGGGTGAATTTAGGAAAAAAATGGGCCTTGACTTGATAAGACTTGGACATTTCGAAGGCAATAAATTAGTTTGCGCCTATCAATTGAGTTTTCACCCCGTGCCGTTTTTTAAGTATATGATCGGTTATCTGCCAAAAGGACCAATGCCGGATAAGAAAATGGTCGAGGCGCTAATGGCTATTGGTCAGAAGAAAAACACTGCTTTTATTAAAATCGAACCTCTTCACTTTCGTTCAGAGCAAGCCGAAAAAAAACTACTTGACCTGGGACTGGTTCAATCGAAAAAATCTTTATTTACCAAGTACAACTTTTTAATTGATCTGACTAAGACTGAGGAACAACTTTTAGCGGCCATGCATCCAAAAACACGATATAACATAGGGATTGCCCAGAAAAAAGGTGTGGAGGTTTATGAATCGATCAAAGATGAGGATTTTGAAATTTACTTAAAACTTTATTTTGAGACAACCAAAAGACAGAAATATTTTGGGCACACACCTTCCTATCACAAACTTGTTTGGCAAACACTGGCACCTGCCAAAATGGCTCGAGTTTCAATCGCTACCTACATGGGTAAACCTCTGGTTGCCTGGATGCTTCTTAATTTCGGCGACACTATTTATTATCCATATGGAGGATCTTCTGTTGAGCATAAAGAGGTAATGGCTTCAAATCTGGTAGCCTGGGAAGCAATTCGTTTAGGCAAAAAAATGAACTTGAAGGTTTTTGACATGTGGGGGGCACTGACACCCAATGTTAAAGAGTCCGATCCTTGGTATGGATTCCACAGATTCAAGGCAGGATACGGACCGGCGCATGTGGAGTATGTCGGAACTTATGATTTGATCTTAAAACCCTCGATGTACAATATTCTCAATGTTGCTGATAAACTTCGCTGGATATTCTTACGAACGACAAAAAGGTAATTTATACTTTGTATAGATAAATTCCGTTTTCTATCTTCTGAGGTTTTTTGTTGGGAAAAGGATTGGTGTTGGCTACAATGCTGATTCCCTTCTTGGCATTTTTGTAGACGAAATCCTCAAATTTTTGCATAGTTTTTTTGCGGCCGTAGACAAAGACCACATTGGCAATGGAAAGATTAGCTTTCCAGAGATTTTGGCGTTTAATAATGACTTCACCCCTACTTTTTCTTCGAGTCCTGACTTGGGTCAGTAAGACTAAAAAGGGATTGATTTCATAGCCAATAGCTCTTGCACCTTTTTGGGCAGAAGCAAGAAGCAGCCGGCCGTCACCACTGCCTAAATCAATAACTGTTTCCCCTGGCTTTATTTGGGCGAGTTTGATGATTGTAGCGATTTTTTCTCTTCTTGTTGCCACGTAAGGAAGATCTAAAAATACGTCAATTGCCAGAAAGAAAAAAGAGAGAATAACGAAAAGAAGTAAGACGAAAATGATAACAAGAATTATTGACAAAAAAACCAGCATCTAGAGTTTGCTGGGTTCTTCTGCTTTTGGCGGGGATTCCTCTGTTGGTAATGGCCTTGTTGAAAATGGACTCAGCACTCTTTGGACTTGTCCTGTTTTCACCTGGCGTATTGTAGGATCAATCGCGCGATGTAAACCTTGCACCAATCTTCCAAGTAGAGATCGCTTTTGAGTCGGTGGAATTTCTTCCACGACTTCGGGTGGTATTGAGCTTGAAGGTAATTCCGAACTTTCTCCTAGCATAAAATCATTATTGACCAAAAATTAAATCTTAGCAAGAGAAAAAGGACAAATCGAATTATATGCGCAGTAGACGCAGGCGGGTTCGCGGCCGAAATATTTAGGGTTGGCGATAAAACTGTTATTTTTAGAATCTCTGCGGATATTGTCGGCCGTTTCCAAGATTAAATTCTCAATATTTTCAAGATCCTTCTGGGTTGGTTCATACGAACCTTCAATTCCTGTTTCCAAAAAATGTAGGGCGACTTTTTCTGGAATAATCTGGTGGCGTTTCCAGTAATTAAGAGCATAAATGGCAAGTTGAGTCGACTCACGCGCTTGAGAATTGGCGCGTGTTTCATCAATATTCTCCGAGGATTTATAGTCAATGATTGTAACTTTACCGCCGGGTCTTATATCTACCCTGTCAAAACGGCCTGCAACAATAATATTTTTAAGTGGAAAATCAAATTTTGCCTCAATAAGCGTTGGAGCATTTTTACTTTTGGTTTCTCTTTTGTAGAATAAGGAGATCGCGAGCTTGCCCTGGGTTTTTCTTCTTTCTTCATGTTCAACCGATAAAAAACCCTCGCTATCCCAAGCTCTTTCGAACACCTCCAAAACTTGGGGCAGGGTCAGGAGTCTGCCATTTTTTTTGGATCGCAGAAGTGCGGCAATAGCTGTGTGCAGAGCTGCGCCATAAACAATAGCGTGATGACGAAGAATCGGTACCCGAAGAATATGAACATAACGATATTTATAGGCACAAGTTAAGTAGTCATCGATCGCTCCTTGGGTAAGTTTTAAAACTTCAACGTCAAAAAGAACAGTTTGCCCAGTCCGCCAGTTGGTGGAAGGTTGAGTCGGTGCGAATTTTTCAATTTTTTCAAGTGGTGAAAGTCTGGCTAGAGTGGCGTCTACTTTCGGCTTATCTTGGGCCTCCAGAACAAACGGGGAAATCTTTTTAATTCGCTTGCCCCCGATATCGCGAGACCAGGAAAAATACAGAAGATCCTTAGCCCGGGTCATACCAACGTAGAAAAGTCTTCTTTCCTCTTCTTGATGCCAATCCCCTGTTGGTAGAGTCTCTTTAATCAATTTATCTGGAACTTCAATAACATCACCGCGGAGTCTGGTGGGAAAATGGTCAGAAACAAGATTAACCAAGAAAACAACCGAAAATTCCAGACCTTTGGCGCCATGAACTGTCATTACATTGACCGCATCAAGATCTGGGTCAAATTCGACTGTTGCCGGATCGTCTCCTGCTCCTCGAACCGCTTCCAGATATGTAACAAATTGATGAACACTTTCACCTTTAGTAATGTCGGTAAACTCTTTTATCTTGTCGAAAAATTTGGCGATGTTTTGAATTTTGATCTGTTCATCAACTCCCCCTCTTTTTTCAAGTTTTTTAAGATAGCCGGTTCTTTGCAAAAAATCATAAGTAACTTTGCCGACATTTTCGCGTCGGGATAATTTTATCGATTCGTCTAAATCCAGAAGAACTTTTTCGATAATTGCTTTTGACTGGTCTGAAATTTCCAGATCATCATTTTTGAGGCGGTCAAAATTTTTGAGGATGTAGTAGAGTGACCGGGTTTTTCTTTTGGCGAAGGAGGCTAGTTTAATAGCATCGATAGGAGGTACTTCGTAGATTTCGGAGGTTACTAGATTGTAAAGATTAAGACTATCTTCAAAATCGGAAATGGCAGTCAGAAAAGAAATTAAAAGATTTACTTCCTCCTGCTGATAAAGGCCAGATGAGCCGACAAATTTATGGGGAATTCCCTTCATGTTGAGAGCTCGCAGATAATGATCGGCGTGGGCATTGGCTCGAACCAAAATGGCAAAATCACGGTATGAATAGTGAGAATTTTTTCTGGCCATTAGTTTTTCTATTTCGGCAGCGACTAAATCAGCTTCTTCAGAAATAGTGTCGGTAAATATTTCTTGCGGTGGCAGTTGATGATTTTTCCTTGCCGATTTCAACCTTTTGACAATTTTATTTTTGACTTCTAGACGATCCGGGTCATTATGACGTATCAATCTGTAGGCACTATCCAAAATTGCTTGGGTTGAACGGTAATTTTGGGTCAAGACAATCTGTTTTGCTTTTGGGAAATTCTTAACGAATTCTAAAATATTGGAGATAGCCGCTCCCCTGAATTTGTAAATGGATTGGTCATCATCACCGACAACACAGATATTTTTATGATCTCTGGCAAGTATTTTGACGAGTTCGTTTTGAGCATAGTTGGTGTCCTGATATTCATCGACCAAAACATACTTGAATTGTTCTTGATATTTCTTTAAAATTCTTGGTCTTTTTTGGAAAAGTTCAATCGCCTTGACGACCTGATCGCCGAAATCCAAAAAACCAGCTTCATCTTTTAATTTTTCGTAAGTTTGATAAGCGTCGGCAAGTTCTAGATACTTCTTCGAGTCGATTTTTGACTCCTGATCTTTAGCTTTTTGCGCTTGGCGTTTAGCGTATCGCATGAACTGGCCCGGACTAATATTTTCGTCCTTGAGGCGCGAAAAAAATGAGAGAGTCGCTGAAATGAATTTTGTCGGGTTGGAAAGAGGACGGTAATAATCCAATTGAAACCTGAAAAGATTTTGCTGAAAAAATAAAACCTGCTGAGGCCGGGAGAGAATCTTAAAATCCGGTGAAAGACCGATATCAAAAGCATTATCCCGAAGAATCCGGTCACCAAAAGCATGAAAGGTAGAAATCCAAGTGTCGATAAAACCATAAGGAACTAAAATATCGACCCTTTCCTCCATTTCGCCAGCTGCTTTATCGGTAAAAGTTAAAGCCAGAATTTCTGCGGGTTTGGCCAGTTTTTTTTCGATAATGTAGGCGATTCTTCTGGCAATAACTGCGGTTTTGCCGGTTCCTGCCCCGGCGATGATAAGAAGCGGGCCTTGGGTGGTAGTTACCGCTAATTTCTGTTCAGGATTTAAATCTTTGAGGATATCGCTCACGCGGCCATTTTATCATCTTTGAAGATGACTTTTTGAAGCTTATTTGCTTTTCAACGATTTCGTTGATTTCTCTTCTATAGATTGAACGGTTGAAATGCGAGATGAAAGACGGGCGAAGCGGGAATTAACATCGTCAGATGAAGCGGCGGCGTTTTTGATGTGTTTAGTAAGAATTGATAAAGATCCTCCAAATTTTTCGGTTTCATCACCAATTTCCCGAAGAGCTGCCAGAATTTGACCTGCCTGCTTTTCGATCTTTGAACCTTCAAGCGACATAATGATGGCCCGCAGATAAGCATAGAGAGTATTTGGCGAAACCGGGCGAACACGCTTGCGGTAAGCATAATCATCTATTTCCGGATTGTTGGTTAAGATTTCGTAGTAAACAGGTTCTGCCGGAATGTACATCAAGGCAAAATCCAAAGTTCCCTCCTGGGGTCTAATGTATTTTGTGGCAATGGCATCGATGTGTTTTTTGACGTCGGAAATGAAAGCCTTGCGATGAACGTTTTTTTCTTTTTCGTCACCAGCTTTGGCCATTTTACGGAAATTTTCCATCGGAAATTTGGCATCAATCGGAATAATTCCCTGTTCAAGTTTTAGGGCAGCGTCGACTATTTCGCCGGATTTAAAGGCATATTGAAGATGAAAATTTTGTTTGGGGAGAACTTGCCCTAATAAATCCTTAAGGACTGCTTCACCAATTTGACCCCGAAGCTTCGGAGAGCGCAAAAATTCCTGGAGATCGCGCATACTTCTTCCAAGTTCGGTCATTTCGCCAACCGATTTGGAGACGCCGGCTATCACTTGGGCGGCCCGATCCAACCTTTCATTAATTGCGCGAGTTTGCTTAACCATTGAGTCGGTAGTTTTATCCATCGACCCGCGCATGTCGGAGACAAGCTGAGTTAAAAGTTTGGTGGTTTCGTTAGAAGATTTAGAGTCGATCAACTTCTTAATCTGAAAGTAAATAATGGCGAAGGTAACGATAACTAAAACGGCGATGATGATTAATGTGGTCTGAGAATCCATTGGCGGCATTATATCAAGTCAATTACAATTAAGTCATGGTTCGTGTTTTGCCACTGGCTTTTTTGATTCTTTGTGCTTCGCTTTTTGGGTTAGCTTGGATAGTAGTCGAAGTTGATCCCGATACGGCGGTCTGGTATCTTTTTGTTCTTTTGGTATTTTTGACTTTTTTGATTGTTTTCTCTTTCCTGGGGCTTTTGCTTTATTTTCTAAGAACCAGATTTTACAAAAGATACAATTCCAACTGGTATGTCTCTACTTCTTTCAAAATGGCTCTTTTTATAGCCGCATTCGTGACACTGACAGCGGCGTTGGCAATTCTACAATTGGTTACGCTATTTAATGTAATTTTGGCAATCCTAGCTGTTTCTTTGGTTGCAGTTTGGAGTTATCTTGGGAAAAAAGCTAAGGGCTAAGAATAATTATTCCTTCTCGCCAGCCGCCGGGGTCTTTGATGATATTGCCGTCTTTTTGATAGATGTGCGAAGTGATAGCGATGGCTTTATTGCCAAAAGACTGAGGAATTCCCCAGTCAAGCCTGAAGGGAGCTGATGTGATTTCGCCAATCATTTGCCATTTTCCATCAGCGTAAGTTTTAACCCAAAATTGAACCTTAGCTACTTTTTGAGGCTCTTCAACTGAAAGTTCTATTAATAAACTGTTACTTCTGACGATATCGCCAGCTTTTGGACTGACAATACTGCCGCCAGTTGCATTTTCCTGCTGATTCTGTTGGATAACAGTTGTCGGTCGATTAATTAGTGGTTTGATAATCAGGAAAACAATAACTAAAGCAAAAATGATAAGGGCTATGACACCAAAAGGATTAATCGGCCAGCCTCTTGGCCCTTTTTCAATCGGTCCCCGCTTTTCCAAAGTATCCGGCATTGCGTTTAGATTATAACACCAGCAGATTTCCCAAAATATCCATTTCGATCCCTTGAAATTAATTTCGATTAAGATAGAATGACGGTAATTGGGTTTGATGGCTAAAGCTAAATCGCTGAAAAAACTCCCACTAATAATCTTGGAAGCAGTTCTTGAATTTCTGACCTGGTTCATTAGATTTGTCACCTTTATCGGTGATGTTACTATCTGGATTTTCAAAACAATCTTTTCCCTAATTGCTAAACTTGCCCGAAAGCTTCATTTGGATTTGCGCAGAAGAGCGCCTGCTTCCTTTCGTAAGCTCGATAAAATCATTCACGTTCCGGCTGTTTATCAGGACCTAAGTTTTAAGGTGGGTCTGGTCACATTGCTTTTGGCAATTGTTACTGTTTGGTTTATGACACGCGATTTGCCCAGTCCCAAACAACTGGAAACAAGGCAAATTCCCCAGACAACTAAAATCTATGATCGTAATGGTAATCTTTTGTTCAATTTCTATAATGATCAGAATCGAACTATTGTTCCTCTTTCGGATGTACCAGATTCTTTAATCAAAGCGACAATTGCTATTGAAGATAAAGATTTTTATAAGCACAAGGGTTTTGACATTTATGGAATTCTCAGGGCAACGAGACAAACAGTTTTTGCAGGTAATCTTCAGGGTGGCTCGACAATTACGCAACAACTGGTTAAAAGCGTTTTTCTTTCCCCAGAGCGAACACTGAACCGGAAACTGAAAGAACTCTATTTGGCTTTCAGGGTAGAAATGGCTTTTAACAAAAACAAGATTCTGGAAATGTATTTAAACCAGGTTCCTTATGGAGGAACTGCTTGGGGAGTAGCCGCAGCAGCCGAGCAGTATTTTGGTAAAAATGTTCACGACCTTGACCTTGCCGAGTCAGCGCTTTTAGCAGGACTGCCGGCGGCTCCCAGTTACTATTCCCCTTTCGGTCAAGATCCAAAACGGGCAAAGGAAAGACAAAAACAGGTTCTTCGAAGAATGGTTGAAGAAGGTTATATCTCGCAGGAAGAAGCAGATAAAGCCTCAAGTGAGGAACTTAATATTAAACCGGCAGCAATTGATATAAAAGCTCCGCACTTTGTTATGTACGTCCGCGAATATTTAGCAGAAAAATATGGAGAGTTTGTTGCCGCTCAAGGTGGCCTTAAAGTAACCACAACCTTGGATCTGGACCTTCAGGAAAAAAGCGAGAAGGTCGTCCGCGAAAATGTAGATAAAATTAAAGCACTCAATGTTGGGAATGGTGCAGCCTTAGTGACTAAACCAAAGACTGGTGAAATTTTGGCGATGGTCGGATCTAAAGATTTCTTCGACACTTCAATTGATGGTAACGTCAATGTCACAATTGCCTCAAGACAACCCGGTTCGTCAATCAAACCGATTAATTATGCAACCGCTTTTGAAAAGAAACTGATCACGCCGGCAACTGTAATTATGGATGTACCAACAAGTTTTTCAGGAGGACCTGTACCTTATCGACCGGTTAATTATGATGGCAGATTCCATGGACCAGTCCAAGTCAGATACGCACTTGGTAACTCATACAATATTCCGGCGGTTAAAGTCCTAGCTTTAAATGGGGTCGGCGAAATGATCAAAATGGCTCGGGAAATGGGAATTACTACTTTTACCGACGAATCGCGCTACGGTCTTTCATTAACCCTTGGGGGAGGAGAGGTGAAAATGACGGAGATGGCTACAGCTTTCGGGGTTTTTGCAGATGAAGGCGTAAGAACAGATTTGACGCCAATTCTCAAAATTGAAGACGCTAGTGGAAAAACTCTTGAAGAATTTAAGCCCAAAACTGGAAAAAAAGTTCTTTCATCGGAAGCGGCTTTTTTAATCTCTTCAATTCTTTCTGATAATAGTGCCAGAAGTGCCGCTTTTGGTCCAAGCAGTTTTTTGCAGATAAAAGGTAAGACTGTGGCAGTCAAAACCGGGACTACCGATGACAAACGGGATAATTGGACGATTGGTTATACGCCAAGTTATCTGGTTGTAACCTGGGTTGGCAATAATGACAACCGGCCGATGAATCCAAGTTTGGCTTCCGGAATTACCGGTGCGGCGCCGATTTGGAATGGGATCATGACAGAACTTTTAAAAGATAAGGTTAATGAATCTTTTAAAGTTCCCTCTGGAGTTCATGGGATAGAAGTTTGTTCTTTAACCGGCGGACTGAAAAATGATCAGTGTCCAGGGCGTTTTGAATATTTTATCGCCGGAACTGAGCCGAAAAAAGATACTTTCACCAAAGCCAAAGTTTGGATTGATGTAACCACTGGTCAGGTTGTAGCACCAGGATCACCTAACGCTGTAGAGAGAGAAGAAGTGGTGATTCAAGATCCATATTTGAAGAAGGATTTTTGCGTTTCTTGCCCGCAACCTACACCCGCACCCTCGCCTTCACCAGCTCCAGGGTAATCTTGAAAATTTCCAAGTCCCAAATTTCAAACTCCAAATTAACATGAGTTCCGCATATAAATGAAGACACGTCTGAGAGGTATCCATCTTCATTGTCATTCTGAGCGAAGCGAAGAATCTCTATCTAGTCGAGGAATCTAAATGTGGAAAGGATATTGTCGATTAGCTTATATTCACTTTTAACATCAGCTTCTAAATAGTAAGTCTTACCTCCTCTGACGTCTGGGAAGTACATTACGATAGTTTCTGGAGTATTCTTATCCTCGAAATAACAGTAATAACTTTCCCCTTGAATTCCATTTATAGTGACGGATTCTTTTCTGATATCTGACGTGCCCAAACACCAATCCCCTCCAAGTTTAGGCTCATTTATTGAAATCAGGAGTATCCTTTGTAAACCAAGAGCATCTTTAATCTCCAATCTTGTGTTATCGAATTTGTCATCTGCAAACCAATTTGGTGGATATCTTAATTCGAATTTGTAAAATTGATTTTTAAATACCTTCCAATTTGCAGTTTCATCTGTTGGAGTTGGAACGGAAGAAGTTGTTGGTTGAGTGACCTCGGGTAGTTGGGTTTGGGGCGAGGGTTTGGGTTTAAGTTGAAAATAAGCAATTGCTCCTACCGCAACTAAACCGATTACGACAACTGTCAAGATCAAAGGCAGGACAAATCCTTTCCGCATACTTCCATCATTTCACTTCTGTAGAAAAGAGTCAAAGGTAACAAAGAGCCAAAGGAGCCAGAGGTGAAGAATCTCAAATAGATCCTTCGGCGTTGCCTCAGGATGACAGTAAGGGAAGATGAGATATAATTTAGACTATCGTGAACAGAATTTATATTACAACTGCTATTCCATACGTTAATGCCGCACCGCATATTGGCTTTGCCTTAGAGGCGGTGCAAACGGATTGTTTGGCGCGATTTTACAAAGCGCTTGGTTTTGACGTCTTTTTTTCAACTGGAACTGATGAAAATAGCCTTAAAAATGTGCAGGCAGCTGAAGCTGAAGAAATTCCTGTTCAAAAATTGGTCGACAAATACGCCAAGCAGTTTGAGAATTTAAAAGAAGCGCTTAATCTTTCTTGGGATGTTTTTATCAGAACCAGTGCCAAAAATCATTTTATCGGCGCCCAGAAACTTTGGAAACTTTGCAGGCAAGAGGATATTTATAAAAAGAAATATCAAGGTCTTTATTGCGTTGGCTGTGAACTCTTTTATACACCTTCGGAATTAATCGATGGTAAATGCCCAGAACATAAGACAGTTCCCGAAAAGGTTGAGGAGGAGAATTATTTTTTTCGGCTTTCGGCATATCAAGACTTCCTTGATAAACTGATCCAGTCTGATAAGTTAAAAATAACTCCGCAGGTGAGAAAAAATGAGATTCTTTCATTTATCCGGCAAGGACTTAAAGATTTCAGCATCTCGAGATCGAAAGAAAGGGCCCACGGTTGGGGGGTTCCGGTCGCCGGTGACGAGAGCCAGGTAATGTACGTTTGGTTCGATGCCCTGACTAATTATTTGACGGCATTGGGATTCGGGACTAATGAAGATCTGTATCGCAAATACTGGAAAGACAATCCAAATAAGTTGCATGTGATTGGCAAAGGAATTATTCGCTTTCATGCAGTCTATTGGCCGGCAATGCTAAAATCTGCAAATCTTCCTCTGCCGAAATCTGAGTTTATTCATGGGTACATTACAGTCGAGGGTCAAAAGATTTCAAAATCTCTTGGCAATGCAGTTGATCCTTTTTCTTTGGTTGAAAAATTTGGTACCGAGGCGGTCAGATATTATTTACTTCGAGAAATCCCAGCCTGGGGGGACGGTGATTTTTCTCTTTTGCGTTTCAAGGATCTTTTCAATGGTGAGCTGGCTAATGGGCTTGGTAATTTGATTGCTCGTGTTGCCCGTTTGTGTGCGGATACAAATTTGAATCTGCCACCGAAGAAAAATTTCGTCTTCAAGAAAGCAGTTCTTACCAATTTAAAAAACTTTCGTTTTGATCTGGCTTTGCTTTCTCTTTGGGATGAAATATCAGCGCTTGACAAGCAAATTAATCAGGAAAAACCTTGGGAGCTTGAAGGTCGAATCCTTAAGAAAGCAATTACCCCAATTGCCAAAGAAATCAGAGAAATTGCTTTTAATCTTTTGCCATTTTTGCCAGATACTGGCAGTAAAATCTTAGATCAATTCACCGGAAAAATCAGCCAACAGGCGCCGCTATTTCCTCGAATATGAGTAATAAGAACCCGAAACTTTTTGCCTGGGACTTTCATGGAACTTTAGAGGAAGGTGCTGAGGTGGGCTTTTTTGAAATTTTAAAAAAACTTGCCAAGAAATACAAACCCGTCAAGAAAATTATACTTTCTGAGGTCAGGAAAAAATATGGAATAACCGTTGCTAACTATTTGAGATATTTTTTCCTCAAAGCAAACATTTCTCAAATTAAGGCAATGATGATCGAAGTTGCCGAAATGCAGAACCAAGATCACCTCAAAAAATATGTTAGGCCCGCACCGAATGCAATAGAGATTTTAAAAAAAATCAAAGATGCCGGTTATGAAAATATTGTGGTTTCGAATTCGCATCCTAAACATATCGAATTCCTTATCGATATTGTCGGAATGAAAAATCTGATTAGCCAAGTTTTTGCCGTTGATCGACATTACAGCTATAAAAAACAGGATCCGATGAAAGAAAAAGTCAAGATTTTCAAAATGATTATCAAACAAAGAAAACTGGAAAATAAACAGCTAATTACAATTGGAGACAAAGCCACCGATGTCAATGCCGGAATTTTGGCAGGAGCCACAACCTATCAGTATCTTCGCAAAAGATTCCCAATAGATGAAACTGAAGCTGATTATAAAATTCATGACCTTAGGGAAATTCTGAGGGAGATTTGATGCTTGTTGATAGTCATTGCCATTTGGACTCTACTTCTGATTTTAAGGATGTAATCAAACGAGCCAAATCAAATGAGATTGACAAAATAATCACAGTTGGGACTTCGATTGAATCTAGTAAAAAAAGTCTTGAGATTGCCGAAGAATATTCAAATGATGATTTGAAAATCTATGCAGCGGTCGGTATTCATCCCCAAGACGGCAAGGAAGATAGCGAAAAGTTCGGTTTGGATCTATGTATTCACACATTAAAAGAGATTGCAAATTCGTCGGAAAGAGTAGTTGGAATTGGGGAAACTGGATTAGACTATCGTCTGACAACTGACAAAGGACAACTAACAACTGACAAAGAAAGAGCTTTTCAAAAAGAATTATTTAGAGAACAGGTAAAACTTGCGGTTCAGCTAAAACTACCGCTTGTCATTCATTGCCGTAATGCGTTTGATGAGACATTCGATCTTTTGTCAAATGTCAAATGTCAGTTGTCAAATGTTACCGGTGTTTTCCATTCCTTTACTGGTAATTGGCAAGAAGCTCAAAAAGCATTAGATTTGGGTTTTTATATTTCTTTTTCAGGAATTATCACTTTTAAGCAAAGCTTGCGGTCCTCGTCCGCCAGTTGGCGGACTGCGGGCCTAAAAAACGCCAAGGATATTCAGGAAGTTGCCAGTAAAATGCCACTTGATCGAATACTAGTGGAGACTGATTCGCCATTTCTTTCACCTGAACCTTACCGCAAAGACAAAAACGAACCAAAAAATGTTAGAATAGTGGCTCAGTTTATTGCTGATCTCCGAGGAGTATCTCTCGATAAAATTGCGGAGATTACATCGCGAAACGCAGAGGAATTATTTAGATTAAATAACTAAAATTAACTGATGATTAAAAAATTCGTTGAGCGATATGATAAGCAAGTTCATCGCTTCCTGGAAATCTTACCGGGGACTTTTTCTTGGAGTTTAATTCTTTTTCCAATACTGGGATCTTTTTGGATTCCCCATTACGTTGCTTACTATATCATTCTTTTTGATATTTTTTGGTTCTATAAATCAGGAGCTTTGGCGATTACCTCGCTCTTATCACACCTGAAGCTTAATGCCTCGCAAAAATATGATTGGCTCTTGGATAGTAAGAACTTGCCTAATTTTGAAAAAGTTCATCATCTGGTGATTATCCCAACTTATAGGGAACCACTGGGTACCATTGATCGCGGAATAGAATCTATTGCCAATCAAGATTTCCCAAGAAAACAAATTTCTGTCTGCGTGGCTTTTGAAGAAAGAGAGGGCAAAGCTATCCAGGAAAAAGCAAAAACGCTTGTGGCCAAATATAAAAATAGATTCGCTAACTTTTTCGTAACTTATCATCCTGAGCTTATAAGGGAAGTTAAAGGCAAATCTTCAAATCAGGCTTATGCTGGAAGACTTGCTAAACAACTGTTAGTAGACAAACAAAAGCGGGATATTAACTTCATCACAGTTACTTCCAAAGATGCTGACGGTATCTTTTTTGAAAAATATTTTTCTTGCCTTACCTATAAATTCTTAACTTCCGAAAATAAACATCTGCTTTTTTGGCAACCGCTTGTCCTTTTCTATTCCAACATTTGGAAAGTCCCAGTACCAGTTAGAGTAATGAGCACCTTTTCTTCTATCTGGCAAACTGGCCTCAACTCACGAACTGACAGGCTTGTCAATTACTCAATGTATTCAACCTCGCTGGTTCTTCTTGATGATGTCGGATATTGGGACGTTGATGTTATTCCAGAAGATTATCGAATTTTTTTCAAGAGCTTTTTCGCAAAAGACGGGAAGGTTGACGTTGATCCGATTTTTTTACCGGTTTATGCGGATGCGGCAGAATCTAAGGGTTATTTTAAATCACTGGTCAATCTTTATGAACAGGAAAAAAGATGGGCCTGGGGAGTTTCTGATGATGCTTACATTATTAAGAAATGGTTGACACATACTCATATTCCCTTTTGGCAAAGGACCGTTCGGGTATTTAAGGTTTTGGAGGATCACTTTTTGTGGCCGGTTAATTGGTTTGCAATAACTTTGGGTGCAACTATTCCGGTTATTTTGAATCCGGCCTTTGCTCAGACTGTCATGGGGCAAAACCTACCAAAAGTCTCTTTTGGAATTCTATCCGCATGCTGGGTTTTTCTGATCATCATTCTAATTATCGATTTCAAACAAAGGCCAAAAAGAGAAGGACGAGTTTCGCTCTTACAAAAAATCATCATGCCTTTTGAATTCGTACTGATGCCGATTGTGACTTTAGTCTTCACCGCACTTCCCGGCATCGACGCCCATACCAGACTAATGCTTGGGAAATATTTGGAATATAGGGTCACTGAGAAAGTGTAGAAAGTATGGAAGTGACCCTGCGGTCGCGGTCCTCGTCCCTCGACAAGCTCGGGACTGTGGGCCTAAGAGTGACGGAGAAGGTATAAGACCTCAAGCAAAGTGGGGCGATTTTTGAATTATTAGTTGGTATACTATTTCTAAATGTTTTCTCTTGCGCAGAATTATCTCACCCGTGGGTTTTGGGGAGATGAGGCTTGGACTTCTTTAATTTCCCAACTCCCCTATCTGCAAATGCTCAAAACTACGGCTGCTGACTTTCACCCTCCTGCCTACTATTCGATTGTTGAATTGGTCTATAAATTTTTGCCTCCAACAGAAGTAGTCACCAGATCAATTTCAATAGCCTTTTATCTTTTGACTTTAATTTTAGTTTACAAACTTGCCTCCGAAATTAAAGGTAAATTTTTTGGAACAATCTCAACAATGGTAGTTGCAGCAAATCCAATCTTTTTTGCTTATGCTTTTGAAGCTAGAAACTATACGATGTTTGCTTTCGCAGCTACCGGCTCGATTTATTTTCTGGTCAAATTATCCGAGCAATTTACAAAACTAAGAGTCCTCGGTTTTTTATTTTTTTCAACTTTGGGAATTTATACCCACTATTACATGTTCTTTACTCTTTTTGCCCAAGGACTTTATATTTTGTTTTTCGACCGTAAGATTTTCTGGAAGATGGCCGGGCTATATACACTAATTGGGGTTTTATACCTCCCTTGGTTGCCATTTTTACTTGCTCAAGTAAAATCAGTCGGCCAAAACTATTGGATCGGCACAATTGACAGGCGAACACATTTTGAAGCTCTTCTTAGGATTCTGGGTGGTGAGCAGCAAAATATGTTTAGGCCTTATTTATTTGGTCTTTCAGTAGTTCTCATTATCATTGGGATTATCCAGCATGTCGCCAGACTTCATTTTGAAAAACCATACATTTTGATTTGGCTTTGGGCAGTTATTCCTTTTATTTTAGCAACATTGCCTGGATTTAAAATTGATGGTTTCCAAGTACCTTTTAGACCAATTTTCTTTTGGCGATATTTGATTAATGCTTCGGTACCACTATCGTTGGTTATCATCCACACGGCACAAAAATTTCCTAAATATGTCTTTACGATATTAATCGTATTTATTATTGTTCTTTCCATCAGCATCGACTTTTTAACAATAAGTGGCTATCCATATACATTTCGCCAGGTCTATCAAGAAAAAATTTTGAAAGACATAAAACTTCAAGATAAATTAGTGACGGTTCTTCCTTCTTTTGCGGAAGTCCTTTATTATAGAAATCGTTTCGGGCTTAAAAATGAGCTGATTGTTTTGCCGGAAGGCTTAGTTCAGTTTTCAGGTAAAAGTTTACTTGACGCTTACGCTCTAAATGGGAAAGTTAAAATTGATGAAGTGTCTGAAGGTAGGTTTTTTGAACTTAGGCCGGGACCGAGTATAGTGATCAGTGATAACAGCAGCCAGTTTAGCCGGCTCTGATATATCAGAGGAGCGCCATCCCTGCTATGCGGGGAGGCGACCTGCTGATATAAGTGATAAGTGGGTAGTATGAAAAAGGAATATTTAATTCTAGCCTTAATACTTTTTGTCATCTTTCTCTTCCGTTTACCCTCGCTTTTTGAGCCGTTCTGGTATGGCGATGAGGGAATTTTTGCGGCAGTTGCCAACAATCTGAATCACGGAGGGATTCTTTATCAAACAGCTTGGGACAATAAACCACCGATGATTTATTTGACCTATGCAGCGATTTTTAAATCTTTTGGTGTTTCAATGTTTTGGCTTCGATTAATAACAATGGTTATTGTCCTTTCAACCGCCTCTGTAATTTACGAAATAGCCCAGAAAGTCTTGGGCACAAAAAGAGCTCTTGTGGCCTCGTTTATTTTTGGATTTTTAACATCTTTGCGGATCGTCGAAGGTAACCTGGCTTTAACTGAGATTTTTATGATTTTGCCGATCGCTTTGGCCATGCTTCTGGCTATCAAAAGAAATTTTGACTTACCCTCTCTTTTTGGCGCCGGTTTTCTCTTGGCAATCGCTTCTCTTTATAAACAAGTCGGAGCTCTTGAAGCGGCAGCGCTTGGTCTTTTTCTCTTTCTTACAAGCGAGAATTTTGGAGAATTTATAAAAAGAGGAGTGGCGCTTTCTGTCGGATTCTTTTTCCCTTATTTAATTATCCTCGCCTATTTTGCACCTAAGAAATTAGTTGGCGAGTATATCTTTGCTGCTTACACCTATTACCGAATTTATCTAGGAGAAAGTCCAAGGTATGCACTTCTAATCAATATCCTTAAATTTCTACCAATACTGACTGTGCTTGGCCTTGGCTTATGGAAAAAAATCAAAAAAGAGGTCAGTGTTTTTGATCTTTTCTTGCTTTGGACGGCATTTTCTTTTCTGGGAAGTTATTTTTCTGGTAGAACTTACGGTCATTATCTAGTCCAGGCAATTCCACCTTTATCTTTACTTCTAGCTTCAATAACATTTAAACCACGACTAACATATATTCGGCTTGGTTTTGCTGTTTTCTTTTTCGTACCTCTAATCTTTTTGACCAAACTCCTTTTTACAGATTTTCTTTCAGGCGGGCCAATCAATCAAGTAAAATACTGGCAAAACTTCATTGAACTTGGGACTGGTAAAAAAAGTGTAGATCAGTACAATAATTTTTTTGACAGTAATGTTAATCAGATAATGGGACTTTCAGACTTTTTAAGAAACCAGGGGGCATTTGGTAAAAATGTTTACATTTGGGGAGATTATCCTTGGCTTTATGCAATTGCCAATCTAAAAGATCCCACAAAGTACGTGACTTCTTTCCATGTTTTTGGAGTACCAGATGGTAAAAGAGAAGTTATTGATGCACTTTCTGGCAATTATCCTGTGTATATTATTAAACCTCCGGCCTCGATTGGCTATTTTTTAGAGCTTGAGAAATTTATCTCAAGAAACTACAAAAGGATAGGTAAAATTGAGGATACTGAAGTTTTTGCCAAAAAATGAATAATCGTCTATGGCATTTCTAAAAAGTCCAGTTGAGGCTTCAAAGAATTTAGCTGCTGATCGTCTTACTTTCTTGATTTTAATCTTCAGTATATTATCCATTCTTCTGCAAGCTTCTTTGATCTTAGTCTCGTGGGAAAAATTACCACCTCAACTGCCACTTTTTTATTCAAGAGCATGGGGAGAGTCAATGTTAGCATCAAAAATATTTCTATGGATTTTCCCATTAATTGCCACCGTATTCCCTTTTACCAATTTCTTAATTACTTTAGTTTGGATGAGAGAAAAACAATTTCTTGGGCGGACTCTATTAATTTTTAGTGCTCTTATCTCTTTTACCACTTTGTATGGTTGTACAAAAATTATTTCTCTTTTGATTTAAAATGAGTCTCTTCTGGTCATTTCTAATTCCTTTTGGACTTTCTTTAACTTTGATTCCGGTAGCAATTTTGATGGCAAAACGATTTGGTTTGATTGATGATCCCAAAAAGCATAAACATCCGGCTATCTTACATAAAATGATTATCCCCCGAGGAGGGGGCGTACCTATTTTCTTAGCCTTTTCAATCGCCGCCCTTCTAATCCTTCCTTTAACAAAACATCTTTTAGGAATTCTTTTCGGTGGTTTAATCTTAGTGATAATTGGAGTAATTGATGACAAAGTCGACCTTAAAAATGTCTGGAAGTTAACAGGTCAGATTCTGGCTGCTCTGACGGTAATTAGCTTTGGTATTGGTATTACATTTATTACTAATCCGCTGCATATTTTTGGGCCAAGTGGTTTTTGGGTAGGGGAAGTTCTTAGACTTGACACTTGGAGAATTTCGTTTGATTTTTTTGGCCAACATTCAATCTTAATTCTGGCTGATTTATTTGCCCTTTTTTGGATTGTTTGGGTGATAAATATGGTCAATTTTTCCAGCGGGGTTGATGGCCAAATGCCTGGAATTGTTTTGATTACCCTATTTGTACTTTTTGCAGCAAGTCTAAGATTTGCAACTGATCCTAGCCAATTAGTCGTGACCAAATTAGCTCTAATTGGCGCCGGAGTAACTTTTGGATTCCTAATTTACAACTTTTATCCAGCAAAAATCTTCCCAGGAGATTCAGCTTCCTATTTTTTAGGTTTTTTGGTGGCCGTAATTGCAATTCTTTCGGGAGTCAAAGTCGGTACGGCTATTTTAGTGATGGCCATTCCACTGGCCGATGGGGTTTTTACGATTATTCGCAGATTGACACTTGGCAGATCACCGTTTACTGGTGATCGTAATCACCTTCATCATCGGCTTTTGGAATTAGGCTGGGGCCAAAGGCGAATTGCCTTGTTTTATTACTTAGTCTGTGCTATTTTAGGTGCGACTGCCCTGCTTTTATCTTCGACTGGGAAGTTATTTGCAGGTGTAGTAGTGGGGGTTATTATTCTAGGGGGATTACTTTGGCTCAATACCACTTTACCATTAAAGGACCAAAAATAATTTGGACACCCTTCTGGCTTCTCGTTTCTTGCCGACCTAGACAATGGCTTAAAAATTTGGCCCTTTATGCCACTTTAATTTTTGAGGGCAATTTTTTTACCACAGATAAATTACTACTGACAACCTTTGGTTTTGTTATTTTCTGTATGGTAACTTCTGCCACTTATATTATTAATGACATTATCGATCTGGAAAAAGACAAATCCCATCCTTTTAAAAGTAAACGGCCAATTGCCGCCGGAAGAATTAACCCTGGAATTTCCTTAGTCTTTGCCCTAATACTTTTGGTTTTGGCCTTATCGCTTGCCAGTAAACTTTCACCCTTTTTTATCTTCGCCTCAGCAGCTTATGCAATTTTACAAATAATCTATTCGTTATTTTTAAGATCGGTAATTTTGCTTGACGTGATGGCAATTGCCACAGGGTTTTTACTTCGAGTTTATGCCGGGGCAGTTTTAATCGATGCCCATGTCACCATCTGGTTCATTTTAACAGTGGCTTCACTGGCACTTTTTTTAGCCATCGGAAAAAGAAGATCTGAGCGGACACTTCTTCTTGGTTCTCAAGATAAAAGCTTAAATACAAGAAGAATACTTCTTCATTATCCTGAAAATCTCTTAGATTCACTAACGGTAATGTTTGCAACCAGCACTTGGCTTTCATACACAATGTTTACCTTCCTACAGCCACCGCCTTCTGCCGGACCTCAAGTTTTAATTTTATTCGGGGACTTTCTGCCTCGAACCTTTCTGGCCTCCAAATGGTTAATGGTTACAGTCCCTTTTGTTATCTATGGTGTCATGCGCTATTTGTACGTGATTTATGAGAAAAAAGAAGGAGAGTCTCCTGAAAGAGTCTTGCTTTCCGATATCCCGCTTCTGATTTCAGTTTTGGCCTGGGCGATTCTGGTCTTCCTTGTAATTTACGGAACTGATATTTTACCGGCAAGAATGATCCGATATCTGCAGTAAATCTTCTTTATATTTCTGAATATGAAAGCGTTTGGATTTGACTTTGATGGAACAATTATTAATATTGAACCCGAAAAGGCCAGGGTTTTTGGTGAGATTGTCGGAAAATACTGGGGTGTGGATAAGGGGGAAGCTTCAGATTATTGGCACGCAAAAGGCGGAACCTCAAGAAGGGCAAAGTTTGACTATTTTTATGAGAAAAAATTCAAGAAAAAACTTGGGGATGACGAATATAAACTGGTAGAGGAAAAATTCAGCTTAAGGCTAAAAAAAGATTATTATCCAAAAATAAGACTTCTGCCGGGAGCTCTTTCGGTTTTAAAATTTGTCAGGGCCAATTTTGATTTCGTATTCGTTTCAAGCGGCGTACCGCTTGGGGAAATTCGATATCTGGTAAATTTGACTGGACTTTCTGGTTATTTTGATTTAGTTTTGGGAACAAGTAAAAAATATCTCTCAAAAAAAGAGCATTTTGAGGAAATTATTAAAAGTAAAAAGCCTGATCTTTTAGTCTATCTTGCAGACGGGATAGTGGACATGCAAATTGCCAAAGAACTTGGGATTATCTCAATCGGCATTCCAACAAATAGACCTGTAAGTAATTTAAGGAGAGCAGGAGCTGACTACATCTCCAGCCTGAGTAACAGCATTTCACTTATCAAGAAACTTCTCTCTACCTTACCAGAATCTTAAACTCAACTGTCTGACTTTCAACTGGAGATTCTCCGGTAGATAGTAAACTAATGGGGACAGAGACAGAACTTGGAACGGAGATTTGAGTAATAAGGTTATTCAAGTCTTCTCCAAAGAAAACTTTAGTCTCACCTAAGGTATCAAGGCTATATGTTTGTGTTCTATCGGTTGGATTGTTGATGATCAAAACCCCAAGATAGGCTTGTGAAGATCCAAACTTTTCAAAAGATATTTTATATTTATTTTCTTCTTGTAAGAATTTCATATTTGGAAATTTTTCTATCTGAGAAACCAATAAATATGGAGTAGTGCTTTTAACGCCGGCGACTTTGGCAAAATTTTTGGCAAAGAAAAAAGGCGTAGCAATTAGGCTAATCAGCAAGACTACGGCTAAAAAGTTGAAGGTAATTTTTAGGATATGATAGTTTTTCATCTTACTCCTAAGACAAGGTCTTCGAAATTTCAACCTCTTTCTCGATATCAACTGCAAAAACCCAAGAAAAATTAGCAGCAATTACAAAAGCAATAATTGAAATCTGAGCATATGTTACACCAAGAACTGAGGATACGGTTAAAAAACCGACCGAAAGCCATAAGAAGATAAGCCAAATCATCGCCTGGTGATAAAGATGATAAGTTGGAGCAATCAAACTTTCAAGATTTAAGGAGATCAGTTTGGCGTGAAGATTTGGATGAATGTGGCTCTCATGGAAAAAATGGGCACGAACCAGAACAAAAATTGTGCCACAGGTAGCAACAAGAAACATAGCCAGATTGGAGTAATTTTCGGCAATAATATAGTCCGTTAAATTCAGAAAGTGAATCGAGGGCAAAATTCCAAGAATTTCTTGCCCCTTGAGAATGAAAGGGAATTTGAAGAGGTAAATTGCCAGGAAAAGCCCTACCATTTTCCCAAAAATTAAAGCTACAGCTGGAATAATTGCTTCGTCGATGAGCTTAACTAGTGACTTAGTAACCATGGCTAACTTAAATATATCAGATTGAGGAAAATCAGAATACTTAGTGTGTCAGATTTCCTGATCAGTCGACTTACTGATATACCGACCTGCTGAGTTTTCTGGTCACAATTTCTTCGTATACTGAGAGGAAATCCAGCCTTGTTTGTCTTCAAACTTTACTTTGACCCAGTCTTTAGTTTCTTGAATAATTTCTAATTGATCGCCAGTTTTAACTCTGCCAATCTCAGAAGCAGTCAAAGATGGATCCTTACGCACCCTCAAAAAACCCACAGGAGTGCTTAAGACTTCCAATTTCTGAACAGTAGGAACAGAAGCCTGTTGCGGTTTTGTCTCCTTGGCAGTCTCTGAAGCTAAGGTTACATCAGCCAGTAATTGATATTTATCTTGAGTCTTAATCTCAAACTGCCGTTCGATAAAACTTTCTTTTGAAAGCCCAATTTTATGATCTCCTTCTTTGATATCTTCGATTAAAGCTGGTGTCTTGCCAATAAGGCGGCCATCAACCACTAAATCAGCTTCGGGAGGCATTGAAGAAACAAATAATCCCCTATTTCCGGTTGTTAACCAGAGGGTCTCTCCAGATTGAGCCAAGAAATTGTTAGCAAGTTCACGATTAACGACAGTTAAGGTACCAGAAGTTAGAATAACCTTATTCACAAAACTTGCCTCAGAGGCGGTTATTTTGAGAAGATGCTCGCCACTTTTTATCTGGTCTGAGAAAAAAGGCGTTTTGCCCAGATGCTTACCGTCTAAAAAAACCGAGGCTTCAGGCACGGAAGTTACCTGAAGAGCAGCCGGTTTATTTGAACCTACAGCAGTGCAACCGGAGAGAATAAAAATAAGTGATAAGTGAAAAGTGAAAAGTGATAAGTATTTGAAAAATTTTTTGGCTTTAGTCGTTGAGCGTTTAGCTTTGAGCGGGAAAATAGGCATTGAACCTAAGTTAACATTTTGGTAAGCTTCTGTGCAATCCATCTGTTTCTGACGAGCTTCTTTTAAATATATTCCTTTATTCAACTTGACACTATGAGACTTGACTTCTATTGGATAAAATGCTATAATTTCGCTTTGTAAATTCCTCACTATGGGCCAAAAGCCCAAGATTCCTCAAAAATGTTTTTGTGGAGTTCTTGTGGTTTTTTACTCATAAGAAGGAATTTAATATGAACATTCAAAGAATCAAAAAGAGAGTTATTCGTCAAATCGTAAGGTTTACTAAAAGACATAAAAGGTCTGTTAAGACTTTTATTGTCAGAAACAGACATATCAGAGCTTCTCGCAAACTTGCCAAGATGGAAGCTCAAAAGGCTCTTTTAGCTGCCCTAAAATTTTCCCGTAAACAGGTTGCTATTAGGCCAAGAATAAGGCTAATTTCTAAGTTCACGCTTGTTCTTGTGATAGCCTTTGTAATTTTTAATCAAATCGCAAGCTACCTAAAGTCGCGTGAAGCTGAAATTAAGGTTAATGGCCAGACAATTCTGGTGGCTGAAAAAACTGAACCAAGAGAGACAACTGGGTTGGAAATAAGCCAAGTAATAAGCCCAAGACTTTCTCCGTTCGCATTTAAAAAGCCCGTTGATGGTTATATTTCACAAGGATTTCGAGCCTATCATCAGGCTAATGATATTGCTACTGATCTTGGTACTCCTATCCATCCTGTTGGTTCGGGTGTGGTTGAATTTGCCGGAAGGCTAGTTGACGGTAGAGGTAACGTGGTTATTGTTGACCATGGCGATGGCTTAAAGTCACTTTACGCCCATATGGGTAGAATCGACGTTGGGGTCGGAAATATGGTTAATAGTAATATTACAATCGGAACTATTGGTCTAACCGGTCATACCACTGGACCCCACGTCCATTTAGAAGTCTATGACAATGGAATTACTGTTGATCCGGCAAGTATTCTTCCGCAAGAGTAAAGTCAGGATAATGTTGGTTCTAGGCAGAGATTGAACGGAGTTTAAAATCATCAGCATCGCTGGTGGCATTCCAACTTTCTTCAATTCTTTCGGTCATTTCTTCAAGAAGAATCTTGAATTGTACTGGGTTGGCGATGTGTTCGATAACAATTTCTCTTTGATCAAAACCGGCAGTGATAATCACTAGATGACCGGTATTAAAAAGAAAACGTTGCAAGAAAGACTGCTCAACGGTCACGTGAGTGATGGCGGTTAGCGGAGCCGTAACAATTTTCCTTGAAAATATGCCTCTTATAATCACGAAGCGCCGATTGGTAAGGGCATACGTATAGGCTTGCCTCATTCTGAGTAGCTGTCCTAGTTTGGGAATACCAACAATCAAAAAAGCCAGTGGTAAAAGAGAAAGAAACTTGATCCAAAAGTAGCGGTTACCGATTGTCGTTACCAAAACCACTTCTTCTCCTTCTCTTAATAATTTAGCCAATCTCTTTTTTTGCCCTTTGGTGGGTGGCTTTCGGACCATTTCTTCTCCAGTTTAGCACAATTGACATTTGACAATTGACATTTGACAATTGATTGTAGAAATGCAAAGAATCATCGTTAAGATTTCAGTTGCGATACTGATTATTGCGCTTGCGGATTTAGTCTATGTCAATTATTGGATTATCAAAGGGGCTAAAACCGAATCTCAAAACCAAGTATCCAATAAATCTAAAAGCGAAAACCCTGAAGTCTCTCCCTTTCTAATAACAGCCACACCTTCACCTTCTGCTGAGACTAAAACAGTTGAGACAAAAAGTGCTGTTGAAAAAGAAACCCAAACGATAATCCAAACTAGCCAAAAGGAAATTTTTATTCCCATTGGTTCTGGCTCGACAAAAAGTAACAGTTTTGAAGATCTGGCTGGTCTTGAAGTAGCAATTGATACAAATAAGTATTCTGCTATTGACTCAGTGGTTTTTGAGGCCTCAATTTGGGTTGAGGGCGGTAACGGCAAAGTGTATACCCAGCTTTATAATTCTTCAGACAAGCGTCCTGTCTGGTTTAGCGAAATTTCGACAAACTCGGCGAAAGGGATTTTAACAACATCCGGAAAAATTACACTTGAGAAGGGGGTGAGAACATACAGGGTTCAGGCTAAAACAGACATGAATGCATATGCAGCCCATGTTGATAACGCCAGAATTAAGATAACCCTGAAGTAGGTGTGGGCAACAAAAAACTGCATAAAGAACTCCTTCAACAAATGGTTGCACTTTCGACTGCCGGTTTCGGATTGGTAGCGGCACTCGCCTGGAATGATGCAATCCAAGCGTTTGTTAAAGAATATATTGATCAGTACATTTCGATCGGATCTGGGATAATCTCGAGGTTTATCTACGCGATTATTATCACGGCATTTGCTGTCTTTATTACTTATCAGCTGACGAAACTTGTAAGGGAGGACTAGAAGTTCTAGGCAGAGGAGCACGACAGGCTAAAACGATCAACTCCTCAACCGTTTCACCAGGTACTCTTTCCCAAATAGGAATATCTCGTATTTTTCTTGCAGACTGGTGACAATCTCCATTAGTGCTATTTCGCGATGTTATCGAAGGACTAAGAGCTTCCAGTGCTGCCGTCAGACTTCCAAAGCCATCCCTCTTAGGTCTTGACATTGTCTTCCATCGAGTAGTTTCTTGAGAACTCCATTGACCATTGGTATGTCCTTCAGGATATCTGCGGTTTCTCTTCAATCCGTCTTGATCGATACTATTTGGATGATCTACATGATCGACAGGAGTAATGCCAGTTAATCTTTCCATCACTTAAATGGCAGTTATATTAACTATCAAAAGCATATCTTCGATAGATCAGGAGCGTCAAGTGGTTAGTATTCGCCCATTCCGCCTGGGGGCATCTGAGGAGTTTTTTCCTTTTCAGGAATGTCGGTAACTAAAGCTTCAGTAGTCAGAATCATCATCGCAACTGATGCAGCATTCTGCAGAGCAGTCCGGGTGACTTTGACAGGATCAATAACTCCAGCCACAACTAAATCTTCAAACTTTCCGCTTAAGGCATTTAAACCAATATTACCTTGAGCTTTTTCAACCTCTCTGACTGCCCAACCCGAATCGACGCCAGCATTTTGGGCAATCATTGCCAAAGGTTTTTCCAGTGCATCCCGGACGATTTCAACACCAATTCTCTCATCATTCTGGGAAGCTAAAACTAGTTTCTCAAGAACCTTCATTGCTCGAATTAGAGCAACTCCGCCACCCACTACATAGCCTTCTTCAATAGCAGCTTTAGTAGCATGAACGGCGTCATCAACTCTTTCCTTTTTTTCCTTAAGTTCAATTTCGGTTGCCGCACCAACATTAAGTACAGCAACTCCGCCAGAAAGTTTGGCTAGTCTCTCTTCCAGTTTCTCTTTGTCAAAATCAGATTCGGTGGAAGAAAGCTCATTTCTGATCTGTTTAATTCTGCCCTCTAGCGCAGCTTTGGTACCCTTGCCGCCAACAATAATCGTATTATCTTTGTCGGAAATAACCCTTTCTGCTTTTCCTAAATCCTCAATCGATACTGATTCTAATTTGCGACCCATGTCCTCAGAGATGACTACTCCACCAGTTAAAGTGGCGATGTCTTCAAGCATTTCTTTGCGCCTATCACCAAAACCTGGTGCTTTGACAGCTAAAACATTGAATGTACCGCGAAGCTTATTGACAACCAAAGTCGCCAAGGCTTCTCCCTCAACCTCATCAGCAATGATTACTAAACTTTTGGAAATCTTGACGAAGTTTTCTAAAAACTGCAAAAGATCATTAAGTGAAGCAACTTTTTGGTCAGTAATAAGGATATAAGCATCTTCGATAATTGCCTGCATTTTATCAGGATCAGTAACAAAATAAGGCGAGACAAATCCCCTATCAAATTCCATTCCCTCTTTATAGTCAACAGAGAGTTCCAAGCCTTTTCCTTCTTCGACAGTAACAACACCATCAGGTCCGACTTTTTGAAGAGCCTCAGCAATCATTTTGCCAATTTGTGAATCAGCAGCCGAAATTGTGGCAATTTTTTCAAATTCGTCTTCTCCTGCGACCTTTTTGGCCATTTTCTTAAGTTCAGTAACTACAGCTTCAGTAGCCTTTTCCACTCCCCTTTTAATAACCATAGGGTTGGCACCAGCTGTAATGTTTTTAAGTCCTTCTTCAACCATTGCCCGAGCAAGAACAGTAGCAGTGGTCGTACCATCACCCGCGACATCACTGGTTTTAGAAGCAGCCTCTTTAACTAAAGAGGCACCCATGTTTTCAAAAGGATCATCAAGTTCAATTTCTTTGGCAACTGCCACACCGTCATGAACAACATTGGGAGCACCCCACTTTTTATCCAAAGCAACATTTCTGCCTTTGGGGCCAAGGGTTGTGGCAACAGCAGAGGCGAGTTTGTCAACTCCGGCTTTCAGTTTTGTTCTTGCTTCTTCTGCGTAAAGTAATTGTTTTGCCATTTTATTTTGTAACGATTGCCATTAAATCCTCAAATTTGATCAGTAAAAGTTCTTTGCCCCCAACCTTAATTTCATTGCCGCCCCATTTTTTATAAACAACCTTATCCCCTACTTTAACCGGGCATTTAATAGTTTTTCCTTCCTCAACAAGATCAGAGCCGCAAGCCAAGACTTTTCCTTCTTGAGGCTTTTCTTCAGCAGATTCGGGCAAAATAATTCCAGAGGCAGTTTTGGTCTCTTTAGGAGCAGGTTCAATTAAGACATATCCGGCAAGTGGTTTTAACATGTTTAAAATGTTTTGGACAGAAAGTTAAAAGCGATTTCTAATATAAAGTCGCAAGCACTATCACTTCGCGACTGCTAATATTTTAACAATGATTTTTGATTTGTCAAGCCCCAAAGAGGGTAGAAATAATTTTGGACTCGATTTAAGTAGCGAAAAAACAACAGAAATTATTTCCGGCGATTTCTAAACCGACTAACCGATTCCATAAAAGCCATATAAAGCGGGTGAGGACGAAGAGGACGGGATTTAAGTTCGGGATGAAACTGAACACCAATAAAAAATGGGTGATCTTTAAGTTCGAGCGACTCGACTAAATTGCCTTCTTTGGAAGTTGCCGCAATAATCATGCCCTTTTCTTCAAAGACTTTGGCATATTTACCGTTGAATTCGTAGCGATGGCGGTGACGTTCAGAACCGGAAAGAGATTGATAGGCACGGGCCAGCTTGGTACCTGTTTTAGCTTTAAACTCCCAGGCTCCAAGTCTCATTGTTCCGCCTAAATTTTTAAACTTAATTTTGGCTTTTTGGTCGGCCATCACGTCAATAATCGGATGCTTGGTCTTAGGATTGATTTCTGTTGTATGGGCATCTTTATAGCCCAAAACGTTTCTAGCAAATTCAACAGCAGCAAGTTGCATACCGAAGCAAAGACCAAAATAAGGAATTTTATTTTTGCGGGCAAATTCAATGGCTTCAATAATCCCTTCAACAGCTCTTCCACCAAAACCGCCCGGAACAATTATGCCATCGAAGCCTTTTAAGATATCTGTCCCTTCTTCTTCTATTTGTGCTGAATCTATCCATTTGATTTTTGGCTTAATATCGTGTTCGGCTGCAGCATGTTTAATGGATTCAATTACTGAAAGATAAGCATCTGAAAGAGTAAAGTCACCAGTTGAAAAGTATTTACCGACCATGGCGATTTTAGCAGTTTTTTTAGCAGTTAAAGCTTTATTGACCATTACTTTCCAATCTGAAAGATTGCTTTTTCGAGGTTTAGTGGCTAATTTCTTGAGAATTTTATTAGAAAGATCTTGATTTTCAAAATTAAGAGGAATTTGATAAATACTTTCAACGTCTGGGGCAGAGATAATATCTTCGGCAGCCAAGCCGCAAGCAATGGCGATTTTCTCTTTTCTTTTATCATCAACGGCTACGCTTGATCTGGCTAAAACAAAATCAGCGGCAATTCCAGAAGAAGCCAGTTGTTGAATTGACATCTGCGCAGGTTTTGACTTCATTTCACCCAATGAATAAGGAATTGGCAAATAGGTCAGATGAATATGGAGAATGTCTTTTGGTCTAGTAAGTTTAAGTAGCCGGTTGGCCTCTAAAAAAAGCATATTCTGATACTCACCGACTGTCCCGCCGACTTCGAACAAAACAATTTCTGCTTTGTTAACCTTGGCACAATTTAAAATGCGATTGATAATTTCCCTAGGCGGATCTTGGAAAAATTCGACCGTTTTACCCTGATAGCCGAGAGCGCGTTCCTTTTCGATTATCGATTTAAAAATTTGACCGCTAGTCGTGTAATTGGTGGCATTAAGATTTTGGTCCAAGAATCTTTCGTAGTTACCCAGATCTTGGTCACACTCCATGCCATCGTCCAAGACGAAGACCTCACCATGTTCTATTGGATTTAATGTTCCGGCATCAACATTGAGATAAGGATCAGCCTTAATGGCAGTTACTGAAAAGCCGCGAGACTTAAGAATAAGGGCGATTGAAGAGGTAGCCACACCTTTACCAATTCCGGAAATAACCCCACCTGAGACAAAAATGACTTTAGTGTTCATTGAAAAAGCACCCCGAGGGGTGCCCGCTAATATTGTCTCAAAGCTGACTTTGGCTGTCAAGAAGCTAGTGTCAGTCTTAACTTTTTCAGCCTTTTGTAATATTCATCAATTACCCATTCACCGGTTTTGGCCGGGTGAAAAAAAAGTTGAGTATTCCCTATTTTCTCAGTAGTAATTTTTGGGCGCATATACCAGAGTTGAAAATTTCTCAGTAAATTTTCAACAGTTGACAGTTGACAGTTGACAGTTGACAGTCTTGCTTTCCGTGAACCGTGAACCATAAACCATGAACCTGGTTGCCAGTTTGGAAGGAAGTTTTTTACCCATTTATTGGCATCGATAAACCTTTTATAAATCCCATCTCGATCCCAAAGTGGTTTCATTTGGCAAATCTCGTGAGCAAGATAAATATTTTTAGGTGCAATTTGAAGATTTGACTCGTCAATAAAAACATTTAAACAAGCACGGTTTGAGAATTTCTTATTGCTTGGGCTTCTTTTAAATGGCAAAAGCAAAAAGTTGGCCAAAAAGCGTGTAGTCCAAAGTCTTTTTTTGGCGGTCACCAACACAAGGTCAATATCATCATTTTTGTGGCTATTCTCCATAGCCAATGCTCCAGAAATAGCAACTAATTTTAATGTAGGTACAAACTTAAGAATTCCTGCCAAGAATCGGGCTTTTTTCATCTTTTGTTTTGAGTATTTCTGTCTTGAAGTTCTAATCCTAACCAGTTTTGATCTTCCTCTTAAAAAATAATAACTATCTAAACTGTTAATTTTGCCTTTATCGATTAGTTTTTTAAGTTGTTGATCGACTAATTTGGCACTTGCCGACTTCCCTACTAAAAACTGCCGGATTTCTTGAAGATTTAAAGGGTAATCAAAAATGTCATGATAAATTAAAGTTGCCAAGATGAATTCACCCAGGGTCATCGGGTGAACTATATCAACAGCAGATAATAATATCAAGAATAAATTGAGAAGACTAATTGAGAATGATTAAATTATGGATTTGCACCGAAACGGCTAAGAATAGTGGCAACATTTTTAGCAGTTGTCTGTAAGGCAGTTGCCGCTGGTGTTCCTTGAACGACCGCATTAATTGCATCCTCATACGCTTTAATGATTTGGTCATTAAGGCCGTTATCAAAAGTCCGAGAAACCATTGGGAAGGATCGCATGAAAGGAGCGTCTTTGACGTATGCTCCAACAATTGGATCAGAAACTAACTTTGAAGCCATCGAAATCTTAGGATAAGGTTCACCGAAATACCTTCCTGGACTTTTAGCCGCTTCACCATAAAGATTAGTCAAGGTTCCCTCCTCTTGAAGATATTTAATAAATTCCCAGGCCTCTTTCTTGTGCTGAGATTTTGAGGAAACTCCCTGTGCCCAATAACTTGCCCAACCAACTTTACCGCCTTCTAATTGAGGAACAGGAGCAACTTGAAATTTTAGAAGAGGGTAATTTTTAAGTTCCATTGCACGCCAACTTGGAGCAAAATACATTGCTAAATTGCCTCCTGCGAATGCCACAGTAGAAGATGGTTGATTTTCATCCCAAACACGATTAGGGCCTTTAGCGAAATTGGCAAAATACTCTAGAGCGTCAGCTGAATTCTTATCAGTTGGTGATTTCAGATCTCCTCCGTTTTGGAGGATCATTAAACCGAGAATATCCGAAAAATGGTCAACATTGGAAGCCGTACCAAGAGCAATACCGGCAGTTTTAATGTTCCCGGAGGGATCACGAACTGTGAACTTGGCAGCAACTTGGGCAAGTTCCTGCCAAGTTGAAGGAGCGTGAGTTATGCCAGCAGCCTTAAAAATATCTTCATTCCAATAGAGTCCAAGTCCATCTATTTCCAGAGGTACCCCAACAAAGTTCTTATTGCTACTTCTGAGATCGAAAAAGACTGTAGGGTAAAAGTTTTTCTTGAAATCGCTATCAGAAACGACATCAGCTGGAACCGGGTCGAGTTCTTCTTTAAGCATTGGTACCCAAGTGTTGTGGAAAGTGAATAAATCGGGACCTTTTTCAGCCTGAATCTGTGCTTCAAGAGTTTCTCGGTATTGCTGAGGCGGTTTTTTCTCATAAACTATATTGATATTGGGATTATTTTTTTTATAATCATCAATTACCTTACTAATTGTTGTTTGAGATTCCCAAAGACCCCAATAGGTTAAAGTGACTGACTCTGATCCTTTATTTAGCTTTGGTAAAGAACAGCCAGAGAGAAGAATGACCACAAAAAATAAACAAAAAAACCTAAAAAAGAATAATCTTGATAAATACCTGGGTCTGCCTGAAATAAATTTTGAAGTGGGCATTTTCAAAAAGCCTGACAATACATCTCTATGATATCATAGTAAAGCTTGCATCCCGCAAGATCATAAGTGTTTAAAAAAATTTTAAAAAAGTGTGGCTTTTTTAAAAAATCAAAAAAGTAAAAATCAAACGTTCCAAGCGCAAAAAAACCTCATATAGCTTTAATTTCAGAAAAAAAATTATTTGGCTTTGTCTACCTTTGGGGCTGATTCTCTTCTATTTATTTACCTACTTTTACTACCTGAACAGAGTATTTCCGAATACCTTTTGGGGAAATGAAAATCTTTCCGGTAAGAACAGGGAGCAAGTTGTCGAAATCGTTTCTAAAAAATTAGATTCTTTTAAACAGTCACCTGTAGTTTTTGAGATAGGCGATCAAAAAATCGAAAGTAATTGGCAACTATTGGGTGTCAAGTTTAACAAAGCTACCACAGTTGAGAAAATCTTTGAACAAAATCAGTCTAATCATCTTGGACGGGGATTAATAAAATTTGCAAGCTTTTCTTTTGCTCGACCTTATCAAGTCCAGCCAGATTATGACGTAGATTTTTCAAGATTGACGGACACACTCGAATCAATGTTTTCAGGACTTGAAGTCAAAACCAACGATGCTAGTATTGTCTTTAAAGCGGACAAACCTCAAATTCAAGCTGAAAAAGCTGGAAAAGTAGTATATAGATCGTCAGTAATATTCGCACTTCGTGGTAATCTCGATAGCTTATCTGAAGTTCCCATTAAACTAAATCTGGAAGAACAACTTCCAAAAATTACTGAGGAACAAGCAGTTCGAGCATTAGAAAAAGTTAAAACCTTAAATAATCAAAGGGTTGTTCTTGCTTTTGGGACTGATTCCTGGAAACTTTTTGGAGCGGATCTATTGGGCACTCTAAAATTTTATCCTTCTGGTGAAGAAAAGGGTTATATTGAAAAGTTTGATATTTTAAGTGAACCATTGATTATCAAGTCTATTAAACTGACCGACTCCTTGGCACCTTTTCTTGACGTGGGGGTTGATGAGAATAAAATTGATCTTTTTATCAATAATATTGCAGATCAGGTCGATAGACCCTTAGTTAACGCCACTTTAAGTTTTGAGAGTGGCAAAATAGTTGAGTTTACGGCGGCTCGTGACGGTCAACAACTTGATAGGGTTTTGACTAAAGAACAAATTTTACAAAAACTTTCCGTCGAGAATATAAGTGGAGAAAATGAAATTAAAATTTCCCTACCTGTTAATGTTACTAAAGCTAAAATCGCTAATGAGGAAATTAATTCATTGGGAATTCGCGAACTTTTAAGCAAAGGCGTTTCCTATTTCTCGGGTTCAATTGCCAACAGAATTTATAACATTAACCTAGGGGCCAAAAGATTGAACGGAACTCTAGTTAAGCCGGGGGAGGTTTTTTCTTTCAATAATGCTGTGGGGGAAGTTTCGGCAGCGACTGGTTATAAACAAGCTTATGTTATTTCTTCTGGCAGAACTATTTTGGATGACGGTGGAGGTATTTGTCAGGTCTCAACAACTGTTTTCAGGGCGGCTTTAAACGCCGGATTACCAATTACGGCCAGAACTGCCCATGCGTACCGAGTCGGTTACTATGAACAGAGAGGATTTAAGCCTGGTCTTGATGCGACAGTTTGGGCACCGGCAGTCGATTTTGCTTTCAAAAATGACACTGGTTATCATGTTTTGGTTCAAACAGTAGTTGACGCGGCAAATGCTAAACTTGAAGTAGATATTTACGGAACAAGTGGTGGAAGGAAAGTGGAAATTAGCGACCCGCAAGTTACCAATCAAAAACCGCCACTTCCGAATAAGTATCAAGATGATCCAACTTTACCAAAAGGTACTACTAAACAAGTAGATTTTTCAGCCTGGGGCGCGACTTCAGTTTTTACCCGAAAAGTTTACAGAGGTAATGAGTTAATAACTGATGACACATTTAAATCTAACTATCGACCTTGGCAAGCTGTATACTTAGTAGGAACTGGTGGATGAAAAAAGACCTTGCAATTATTTTTGGATTGTTTCTTCTGATTGTGATTCTTCTAGTCTTCGGACAAAGTTTTTCAAGTGTTAGTTATTTGACGACAGACCAATCCCAAAAACAAATGAAGAAGACGACAACGATTTTGGCAAAAACCTTAACTATTAACGCCGACATTGCTTCTAAAGCCAGTGATCGGAAAAAAGGTCTTTCCAATAAAGAATCACTACCACTAAATCAAGGCATGCTTTTTATTTTCGACACTAAGGGGCGCTACGGAATTTGGATGAAAGATATGAAGTTCGCTATCGATATTATCTGGATAGATGAGAATAAAAATATTGTGGATATTGTAAGCGATGCTCCTCCTCAGCCGGGTAAAAAAGATAGTGAATTGACGATTTATAAACCAAGAGGAGATTCTTTATATGTACTTGAAGTTAATGCGGGATTGGCAAATCTTCATAATCTCCAAATTAGCGATCAGGTCAGCTTTGAATTGTAGTTTAGCAAAATCAAGAAAAACTGATTATGATAATTTTAGGCATTGAAACAACATGCGATGAGACAGGTGTGGCAATTGTAGAAGATGGACGAAAAGTCTTGTCAAATGTTGTTTCGTCTTCAGTTGAACTTCATAAAAAATATAAGGGGATAGTCCCAGAAGTAGCAGCAAGAGAACAAGTAAGAGTAATTATTCCAGTTTTAAGAGAAACAATCTTCAACTTTAAACCAAATGATATTGACGCAATAGCTGTTTCAGTGGGACCGGGTCTTGTTGGATCGCTTTTAGTAGGAGTTGAAACTGCCAAAACTTTATCGGTCGTTTGGAGTAAACCTTTAGTTCCTGTCAATCATTTGATGGGTCATATTTACGCTAATTGGCTTATGCAAAATTCGAAATTACCCGAGTTTCCACTCGTTGCTCTGATTGTCTCCGGCGGTCATACTGATTTACTACTGATGATTGATCATAATCAAATTAAGTGGTTGGGTGGAACCTTAGATGATGCTGCTGGGGAAGCGTTTGATAAGGTGGCCAGATTTTTAGGACTTCCCTATCCTGGTGGACCAGAAATAGAAAAACTAGCTACCAGTTGCCAGAGACTAAAAACTAAGTTTCAATTTCCTCGGCCGATGATTGGTTCAAATAATTTTGACTTCTCATTCTCTGGTCTTAAAACTGCCGTTGTTAATTACGCCAGACAAATGTCAGACTTCAAAATTCAATTGTCCACGATAGCGCATGAATTTCAGAATGCAGTCGTTGAGGTAATTGTGACAAAAACAATTAAGGCAGCGAGAAAATTTGGGGCAAAGTCAATTGTTGTCGGAGGAGGAGTTGCTGCAAATAAACTTTTGCGTTCACAGTTAACAGTTCACGGTTCACAGTTGGGAATTCCAGTTAGATTTCCAACAATTGAATATTGTATTGATAACGGGGCGATGATTGCAGCAGGAGCCTATTTCAATTTCAAACCTGTCTCGCCTGAAAAAATCCAAGCCAAACCAAATTTATATTTTAGTTAAAAGTTTTCAATCCTCGAATTTTTTGCTTTAATATTACAGTCTTGGATAAAATTATTTAAATTATTTTTATACATTGAAAATAATTTCTTTGCACGTGAGGATTTAATTTAATCAAATAATTTCCGGCACATGAAAAGAACCGATCAAAAAAAACTTTTGGAAACTGAAAAAAATATTTACGATTTTTGGGAGAAGTCTGATTTCTTTCGGGCAGATCCATTATCGAAAAAAAAACCTTATTCGATTCTTACTCCTCCACCAAATTTAACTGGTGAACTTCACTTGGGTCATGCAATGCAACATTCTATACTGGATGCCCTCGCACGATTTAAAAGACTTCAAGGATTTGACGTTTTGTTACTTCCCGGCGTTGACCACGCAGGCATTTTATTTGAAGCAACGTTAAATAGAGACCTTTCCAAACAAAATCTTTCGAAAGAAAAACTTGGCAGGGAAGAATGGTTAAAAAGAGCTTGGAAATTTAAAGAAGAAGTTTATAAATCTGTTTCATCTACATGGAGATTCATGGGTCTTTCGGCAGATTGGTCTCGCGAGGTTTTTACTTTAGATCCAGGTCCGCAAAAAGCGGTTTTTGAAGAATTTAAAACTTACTTTGAAAGGGGACTAATTTATAAAGGACCTTATATAGTTTTATGGTGCCCAAAGTGTAATACCGCCATTGAAGATGTTGAAATGGAGTATGAGGAACGGGAAGAGAAATTGTATTTCATAAAGTACTTTGTTGCGCAACACCCTAGAACTGGGAAAAGTGGAAGCGATTTTATTGAGGTAGCAACAACCAGACCTGAAACAATTTTTGCTGACGTTGCAATAGCTGTTCATCCCAACGACGAAAGGTATAAAAAGTATTGGGGGATTAATGGCAAAGTCCATCGCCCGAACTTTCTCGAACCTGCAAAAAGCCCAGTAAGTGGTGAGCTTCGAATAGTTAGAGATAAAAGAGTCGATCCAAAATTTGGCAGTGGTGCTCTCAAAATAACTCCAGGCCACGATCTTCTAGACTACGAAATTGGGAAAGACAATAAGCTTCCTATAATCACGGTAGTAGATAAAGATGGACGATTAAATGAAGTTGCAGGTATATACGCAGGGATGAAAGTTATGGAAGCAAGACAAGCAATTGTTAAAAAGTTGGAAGAGCAAAACTTATTAAGCAGACCACCGCAAGATTATGTTCACAACGTTGCTGTTTGTGAGAGATGCAAATCTGTTGTTGAACCGCTGATTTCCGAAGAATGGTTTGTAAAAGTGGATGAGTTGGCAAAAGGTGCGATTAAGGTGATAAAGACCAATAAAATTAAATTTTTGCCAAAAAACTACGCCAAGATTTTGACAGATTGGCTTTCCAATATTCATGACTGGTGCATTTCCCGATCGCTCTGGTGGGGACATAGGATTCCTATTTGGTACAAGAAAGGAACACCTAAATCAGGAATATCTTTTTCCTCAGATCAAATGGTAAAAGATAAACCCGCCAGAATGTTGCAGGCTGGTGAGGTAATAATATCTTTAGAATCCCCAGGGCCTGAATACGAGCAAGATGAGCAGGTTTTAGATACCTGGTTTTCTTCCGGACTTTGGCCACTTTCAACCTTGGGCTGGCCCTTCGACTCCGCTCAGGATAAACCCTCAGATAAAAAACCAGGTCTTGATCCTCAGCTGGCAAAGTATTATCCCTGGGATTTTGAGTTAACTGCCCCTGAAATTAAATTCCTTTGGATTGCCAGAATGATTATGATTGGACAATATTTTATAGGTGACGTACCTTTCAAAACAATGTTTTTCCATGGAATGCTTCGTGATCTTAAAGGGCGGAAATTTTCTAAGTCTTTGGGTAATGGAATTGAACCTACGTATTTGATCGATAAATGGGGTGTGGATGCCACTAGAATGGCTCTTTATACTTACAGTATCCCTGGCCGGGACGGACGGGTTTCTCGTGAAATCTTGGATGAGCGTGGTAAAAACTTCCGAAATTTTGGAACCAAAATTAGAAACGTCGCAAAATTTATATTGGAATTAAAGCCTATGGATAATGTCATTCTGAGCGAAAACGAAGAATCTAAAAAAAGAGATCCTTCGTTTTTGACTCAGGATGACAGTAAAACCGAACAAGCAGATGATAAGTGGATAAAAGCCCAGCTCGATGAAACTGTCAAGCTAGTCACAAAGAATTTTGAGGAAATTAAGCTTCATTTAGCATCTGAGCAAATTTACGATTTTATCTGGCATAAATTTGCTGATGTCTATATAGAAAATTCCAAAAAGAGAAGAGCCCAAGCCCAACCGGTTTTGGAGTATGTTCTTAAAACTTGCCTAATTATTCTTCACCCATTTATGCCTTTTGTGACTGAGGAGATTTATCAAAAATTTGACAAAAAAGAAAAATCGATAATGCTTGAGAATTGGCCTACCATTGATTAATATCACAATAATGAATCAATTCCCTCATTTTCTCCGCAATATTTACCGCAGAATTTTTAGCAAATCTGATCGGCCAGGCAATGATTCTTCTCTGTCATTAAATTATCTAGGATTAGTCTCACGAACATTAATGATTTTAATAGTTGTTGCTAGTTTTTTCTTGGCAATTTTAGTTCTAAACAGCAAAATATTATTTAATAAAAATAGAGTTCTTGGTTCCAAATTTCCTTCAATTGAAAATAAGATCAGTGTTAAACAATACTTACAGAAGGCGCGAGAATATGAAAATGATTTCCAAAAGACGAAGGATGTTAATGATCTCAATACTGCCAACGATGCCATTTTAGAAGCTTTAGCCCTTGATCCTAAAAATCCTTTTGTGATTCAGGAGTTGAAACAACTTGCTAGTCAAAATTCGGAGGAAGCTAAAAAACAAATTGATAGGCTTACTAAAATTCTCGAAGTGAGACCTGATTATGCAGCGGCTTGGGAATCGCTGGGAATTCTTTATAAGGAAATTGGCGAAGAAGGTTTGGCAAGGCAAGCAAAGGAAAAAGCAAGGAATCTTAATCCTGATTTATAAATATAGTCAATCCTCTTTTCCATCTTGCGGTTTCTCAGGGGGTGTTTCTTCCGTCTTGGTTTCTGGTTTGATAGTTTCAGTTTCTTTAGTCTCTTGAGCCTCAGCTGTCTCTGTTGCTGTTTCAACCTCTTCCGGTGCTGCCTCAACCGCCTCTGCCACCACCTCAGCTTGTTCTGCTTCTATTTCTGCCTCAACTGCTTCCATCTCTTTGGTGACAAGTTCGCCGATCTTGGTAATCACTAACTCCTCATCGGCATGAATTTCTATTTTGGATCTATCAAGTACCAAGTCTTTTACTTTAATTTCATCTCCAACATTCACAAGTTTAGATACATCAATCTCAATTTTTTCAGGAATGTCTGTAGGCAGTGCTTCGACTTCAATTTCGGAAACAGGCGTTAAAAGGAGTCCAATCTTTTTCTCAACTGCTGGAGCTTCACTAGTAATTTCCAAAGGAACATTAACTTTAACCTTTTCTGCTAAATTAACCTGATAAAAGTCAATATGCAAAAGTTCGTCGGTGACAGGGTGGATTTGAACATTGCGGATTAAAACCGGGTGATTTTTCCCATCAAGTGTTAGATTGACAATACCGGTTTCACCGACTTTCTCAAAAACCTTGGAGAAGTCGCCGGTCTTAACTTGAACATGAATAGTCGCTACTTTATGGCCAAAAACATGAGCAGGGATTAAACCTTCTTTACGAATGTTTTTAACTTTCCGGCCAAGAATAGTCCTTTTTTGTGCAGTCAATGGAATTTGTTCCATAGTTCGGTTTACTCCCTATGGACTCTGAATAGTTACTGAAGAGTCCATAGGGGGAATCTTAACAGATTGCCTATTGTAAGGTCAAACTTCACTTTTTAGCCAGTTCAATCTCGAACTGACGATCTTGGGCAAGATCTGACCGAATCGTTAGATTTTGTTTATTTGCAGAATCATTCTGGCCATTGACAGATTTAACGGTTAAATAATCTGGTAAATTGAAAGTAAACTCGAATGAGTCTTTGTCTGTCCCCGGCTGTTTTTGAACATAAAGGTGATAAAATGGCGCTTTTTCCAGTTTGATATTTTTGGGTATACGATAAGTAAAGATCACTTCCCTAGTGGATTTTATTGGTACTTCAACAAAAGTAGCAAGAGTCGTTAAATTACCATTAGTCGTAACTTCTACATCTTTAACATCTTTTTTGTCTCCGTTTTCAAATCCGAAAAGATCAGCGGCAAAAGGGACATAGACCCTCAAAAAATTTACATATTTACCGGCTGGCCAAGTTTCCGCTTGACTGTTGTTAGTGTAAACGATCTTTAATTTAGCAACTAAGTCAGCGTCCCGACCGATAGTCATCTGATAATCAATATTTCTTTGTAACAAACGATTAACCTTATTAGCCCCCAGGTTAGCCTCAGAAATCGCCAAGAAATCACGAGTTTGGGAAGAATCATCAGCAGGATTAAAGGTCATTGGTGGTAAAGGATGATCCCAATTTTTGGTATGCGCCAGAGATGAAAGATTGGGGTTATCAAAGGTGAGCATTATATGTTTTTCCAACAGCCCCTCTCTGATAGATTCAAGCAGGGCGATAGACGGTAATGTGGATTTTTGCTGATTCTTATCAAATTGGGCTATATTGTCTAAGACCTTGGCGACAAGGGACCTTGATAAAGCTCCAAAGAAATCTCTTTTTTGAGTTGAGCCGGGGAAGGAACCCACTTCACTGTAGTACTCACCTCGCTGGAAAAGATTGTCGGCTGTAATCTCCTCCTTATAATCTTCAAGCTTGATGGGCCCAATTTTTGAAAGCAAATTCTGAATGAATGATAAATCGATGGCAATAACTCCGTTGACATCTCGGCCAGTCTCTTTTTTATAAAAATCCCTGGCTGTGGCAGTATTAACAGCAAAATCGGCACTCCAATTAGAATCACGCAGATAAAGTCTGTCAATTCCAAGCTTTTGGGTAAGTTCCTTCGGTGGTTCAATTTTTTCCTTCAGTTGGCCATCAATGGTATAAATATCCTCAACGTCGATGTTTTTAAGCCGGCCGTTTTCGAACTGGACAAGGCCGAAGTTTCCAATAAAGCCACCGCCTGGCCGAATTTCGGTGTTATTTTGTAAAAGGATTAAGTAAGTTTTTTGGTCACCATTTCCAATTAAATCACCGGTCACACTTGTTAATTCGAAGGCAGAAAGTGAAAGATTCGTAAAGTTTTCGAAAGTTTTCTCGATAGATTCGATCTTGGACTTAAAGATTCCCTGAGTCTTAGCCTCATTGAATAACTTCTGTGCGAGAGAGGACTCAAAATATGCCCTCTTAAAATTTGCGGCTGGGGTTTCTAAATCGAAGTTTTCATTTTTCGAATCTTTAGAAGCAATAATTTGAAGATCTGTCAAAAACTGCTGGCTACCTTCAATGAAATAAACAGTTGAATAACTTCCAGTTGAAGCCCCTTCTAAAGCAAGATTAATACTTTCAACTCTTTGAGGGGAAACCATCGAAAAGGGGGAAAGTAAAATTTTGATTTTATTAGAAGCTGCCTTAAATGAACTAGACGACTTTTGAGCTTTAAATTTGGCTTTGTCAAAATCCCCTTGATATAAAGCTGCTTGAGCACTCTTGATGTTAGTAACACCTAAGTAAAAATCAAGGATTGTCTTGGCGGTAAATAAAAATAATACTGCTAGAATCACCAGTATGCTGCTTTTAAGGCGTGGTCTAAAGGACAATGATGAGAACCTTGCCAAAATTATTTGCCTTGAATGCTGATCTTTGGTTTGACTGGCAACTTGGACAACCTGAGGACTTAATAAACTAGAGAGGTTTCGGCCTGTGTTTTTTGTATCTGGGTATGATTCTATTTCGGCTGAAGTCTTCACCAAACCGGTGTTAGAAAAGTATTCAAAAGTTGTTTTGAGACCTTCTTCGAGTTCGACCTTTGGAGAAAAGCCTAAATCATGAATTTTAATTTCTGATTCTGGTTCTTTCCCAATTGTGGGCTTGGCCCCGGTGAAAAATAACCCTAATTCTTTTTTTAAGATTATTCTGGCAACTTTTTGAATCTCATAGGCAACTGAGAGTGAAGTCTTTGGGCTTTCTGAAACTAAAAATTGAATGTTTTTAGAATCATCAGAGAAAGCTACCCTATTAATTGCGAAGATTACATCACTAATATAGGCAGGATAAACTAGATCTAGTCCTTCATTATCAAGAATTACCTTACCGGTTTTAATAGCCTGAGAAATCAAAATTGGCAGGATAGTTCCAGCGCGTTTTGAAGACAAGGACGCTCCAATGGTGGAATCTCGAAAGTCCAAAGACATTCCTGGTCCGTAAATGTCACCAGCGATCAGTAACTTTAAAAACTTTTGAGAATCAGGATCACGAATTAAATATTCATAGACTTGCTCGTCTGTAGAAATTGGAGCCAACAAAAATACCTTTGATTTGCCCGCCTTTGCAAAAGAAACAAGGTTTGAGGCGGCAGGAGACAAATGAGGAATTGTCGAAAGTTCTTGATGGAAATCATTATAGAGGGAATTTAGATGAAAGATTAGATCAAAATTTGGTAAATGTGCCGGCAGAGGTTGGGCTAAATCAAGCTCCAGGAGGGTAAAATCTTCTTTTATCAAAAGATCGGTAAGAAGTGGTGAGTTACCGACGCCATAAACTGTACAGTTTTCAAGAAGCAGGGACTTGGCTAGTGAAACCCCTAAATAAGAACCAACGTCGGTAATTAGAATATTTTTCTTTAGTAGATCTTTAGAAGATTGATGGTCGAGGGCAGAAAACTCCATTTCAAACTTTAAAGTAAATTTTTAACCCAATCGTCAAAATGGCAAAAACAACTCCAGCCATCAAACCAAAAGCTATTAAAACTTTTTTGTCCGGGCCTGCAAAAACCGGTTCTTGAATTTTAGCAATAGGCTTAATAGTCACCGCCTTGTTTTCTTGAGTAAGGCCAGATAGTTTCTGATTAAAAGCGGCAGCGATTTTATTGATAGATTCTGCCGGAACTTGCGGATCACTGGCAGTTACGGTAATTCTAATTACCTGTGGGGCAAGCTTGCGAATACCAACAGCCGCAGATTGATTGGAAACATCTTTTAAAAAATCCGGACTTGTCAAAATAGCAACGGCTGTGTCAGTAAAGTTTCTTGCTTTCTCTTGAGCAAAATAGCCTTCGAAATTATAAACGCTTTGAGTCGACTCTTCGGGACTATTTACATAAAAAAGTTGAGATTGTTGGTAACCTGAGGAAAATTTCAAGGCAAAAAACAAAGCGACCACTACCCCGAGAACACCAAAAAAAACAATGAAGAAAATATTTTTCTTTAAGATATTGATGAACTGTTTTAATTCCACTTAAATGTAATTTTTTGTCCTTTTATCCAGCACTTGATTAACAAGAGCATCAGCACGACTATTTTCCCTTCTTGGAATCAATCGGTAACTTATTTGTCCAAAACTTGTCTCAAGACTACGAATCTTTAAAACAAACTCTCGAATATTTGAATTTTTAACTTTATAAAGACCAGATAGTTGAGAAACGGCTAGTTTTGAATCAAGGTAAAATTTAATATCAGCACCCCGATAGTAACCTTCAAGCCAATTTAGAGCCTCAACGATGGCAGTATACTCGGCTACATTATTGGTTGCAATCCCAATATAGCCAGCACCTTCTTTGATGATTTTGTCATCATCAGTAACCACAAAACCGAAAGCAGAATGTCCGGGATTACCGCGCGAACCTCCGTCACAATAAACTTCAATCATGATTTGCTTTCAGCTTCTAATTTTCTCACTTCTAACTTGCCGATTCCAGACTGAAAGCGGAATATTAAAAATAACAATAGCGTTATTAATCCTTCCGAAATAACCGTAATGACACTGGCAGCAAGATAGCCAAAGCGTGGGATGAAAATAAGATTGGCAATAACATTAAAAACAGCTCCTACCCCATAAACGATAATTAAATACTTTTGTTTGTCATAAATTATTAAAAGGTGCCAGAGAAGGGCTGAAATGAAGAAAAAGGGGACTCCGACTGCTAGAATCTGTAAAGCTGCAACTGAACCCGCAAAACCTCCCTGATAAATTATAGGGATTAGAAACGAGGCAAGTATCAGTGCAAAGACTAACAGTATTGAAAAAAATGTTAGAAGTTTTAACCAGACTGATATCTGTTTTTTAAATTGGCTAAAGTCCTTGCTGTACAGTCCGGCAAGAATCGGGTAAAGGGCATTGGCAAAAAATATTGGGATTGCCAAAGACGCCTCAAAAAATTGATAGGCAAGACCGTATAACCCAACTTCTGAAGATGAGCGGGTATTGGCCAGAATAAAAACATCGATGCGAAAATAAATCAAATTGAATATTAAGGCTAAACCGACTGGCCAGGATTTTGAAAGGAAAATTTTGGAATCATCCAGTGAAAACTTCGGCAGGATCGACGCTTTTGTTTTTTGAAAGATTAAATAAAAGGCAACAAGAATAAAAATTAAACCGCCTAAAACATAGGAGATTGTATAACCATAAAGTCCTCCTTTGGTAATAAAAGTAACAATTGTCCAAAATAAAACAACGAGTGAACCAAAAATTGCAGCAATTGTCGATAAATCATAGCGCAGGATTCTTTGGAAAAAAGCATTGGCTGTCGTAAAAAGACCCTGAGTAATGATTGTTAGGGACGCAAGAACAATTGCGAATTTGACTACCGGAGAGAAACCAATACCCGTCTGGGAATTATAAGGAATCATAAAACTTATCAAAATAGCAGTCAGGGCTAAAAAAAGTGTGGTAAAAAGACGAAGACCGATTAATGATCGAAGTAAAATAAGATTATTTTTCTCATTAGCTAGCTTTATATAAATTGTGTTGAAGCCAAAATCACCTAAGGTATAAAAATAACCGACAAAGACAAAAATTTTGGTGAAATCTCCATAGCCGGCTTCTCCAAGGGCGCGGCCGATTAAGATGGTGATAAATAAAGTAGTGGTGGCAGTAATACCTTTGCCAAAAATCTGCGCGCCGGTATTGTAAATGACTTTTTTAAACATGGAAGAGAAGTTTCACTGTAGAGATTTTAACAAAAAATGAGATGGGAAGGTTTAGAAGAACTTATTTCGCAAATATTATGATTGATCTTTTATCGGGGGTGGGATTTTCGAACTATTTCTTTTGAGCCGACAATATAACCGATGGAAATGGCCAAAAGCAGCTGGCCTTGTTGAAGTGTCCAGAGAAAATGGTCAACGCTTGCAAAGACTAAAATTATAACTAAAAGCCCAAAATTAAAGACTGAATGGGTGTTTTTAAAAATCACAAATACTAAAATTGCAAAAATTAAAAAACCAATAACCCCATTTTCTGCCAAAATTAGCAAAAATATATCATGGACCGGTTGAAGAAGTCTAACTTCAGCAAGCGAAGAAAGATCAAGCTTGGAAAGTTCCAAAATAAAATTGTTACTGCCAACCCCTACTAGAGGATTAATAAGTGCTATGTCTAATGCAGCCTGATTTAAAAGTAACCTTTCAGCGATTGAGGCAAGTTGGGTGCCTTTTAATTGAATCACGAATAACCAGATGACAAGTACCAAAAACAAGGCCACCAAAAATAACTTTTTTGGTGATTTTAAAAAGATTGCCAAGAAAAGACCAAAAGCCAAGATTGCAGTTTTTGAAAAAGTTAAGACAATGGCTGTCAGTGAAACCAGAAGGATCAATATTCTAATCGTTGAGAACCATTTCTTATTTGAAAAAATTTTATGATCGGGCGATAAACTGAATATATAAATCAGTAGATAACTAATCAAGAAGGCGGAAGCAACATTGGGATGGGGAAAAGTCCCATAAGATCTCAGTAATTGGTTTCCAAAAAGTGAGATATGAGCAATATTTGTCGTTGATGAATCAAAAGCTCTTTCCCCCAAAAACCAAAAACCCAAAGAGCGCTGAAAAATAAATTGCAAAATAATTAATATTGATTGCCAAAGGAGAGAAATGCCAATAACAAAAAAGCTCATTGCTCTTAATCGCTTGAAACTGAAAGTGATAGATCCAAAAACTGCTAAAAAACTTAATATCAAAAATCTTAAGCTAAAGATTAAAGAGGCAACCGGTGAAATAGAAAAAAAAATTGAGTTGATAATCAAATATAAATTAAGAATGGAAAATATAAGAATAATCCCCCTTCTCTTTCGGAAGATTTGACTAAGATTTTTAAAATTCTCGAAGATAAAGGTAACTAGATAAGCAATTACAACCAAATCGCTTAGGTATAAAGTAAGGGCTCGATAGTCAATTGGAATACCAAGAACAAATGAATAGTTGGGCCAAAAGAATTTACCAAGTTGAATTGGAAGAACGGCTAAAACCGCCAAAAAAAGAAGGCTTGAGAGAGACATTACTTGGGCTTAACTATTAACCTTCTGTCGATTCCTTCCCCTTCGGAGATTGTAGTGACATCGGGATTGCTAGTTAAGAACGTGTGAATCACTCTTCTTTCAGAGGCTTTAAGGTTATAAAGGGATTCGGTACTACCCGTAGCTTTGACTTTTTGGGCAATTGATAGGGCAAGTTTTGTTAGTTTTTCTTCTTTTTGCTTGCGCCACCCATCGACATCTACAAAGATCTCAAAATCATCATTGCCGGTTAAACTTTTAATCCTGACCGCCAAAATAAACTGAAGACTTTCCAAATTATTTCCATATCTGCCAATTAAAAGAGAGGAGTCGTCGGAGTTGATATCAATAAAAAAAGTATCATCAATTCGCGAAACTTCAGCAGTTGCGGAAACCCCTAGCGCCTCAATAATTTGCTTAATATTTTCAGCTACAAAATTTTCGTCTAAATTTGTTTTCGCCATTTTTGGGGTAAATATTTATTAAGAGAACCAGCCCCAGAAATTTTATACTGCTGAATGATACCAATAACCGTAAATGTATTCCAGTAAAGCGAAAGGCCGACCGGAAAGCCGTAAGAGAAGAAAGCGATCATTAAGGGCATAATCAGAGCCATCTGCGATTGCATCGAAGTCATTGCATCTTCTAGACCTTCTTTTTCTTTCCCAGTCGGCGGATTTTTTGGAGCAATCTCAGTTTTTTTAATGGCCGGGGTAAGCATTTTTGACTGAACGAACTGCAAAAGACCAGTGACTACCGGGATCAGAAGAATTAAAAATCCCACTTGATGCCATTGATTCGGCTTTGAAGATAGACTGAAGCCTAAGAACGAAATATCAGGGATATCTTTTAGATAAAAAGATGGGAAATAAAGTTTTTGGTTGATATTTGCCAAAAAATCACCATTGATCTGGACTATACTAAAAAGTACTCGATATAAAGCAATAAAAACTGGGATTTGCAGAAGAAGCGGCAAACAACCAGCCAAGGGATTAACACCATGTTCCTTATAGAGCTTGCTGATTTCTTGCTGGTGTCTAACTTTATCATGACCATGCTCTGCCTTGATCCGATCAAGATGGGGTTTAAGAGCAGCCATTTTCTGAGAACTTCTAAGCTGAGTGGTGGTTAAGGGCCAAAGTGCCAATCGAATAAGTACTGTTAGTAAAATTATGGCAAAACCCAAAGCGCCTGGAATCGATAAAAAATGTAGGGAATTATAGAAAACAACCAAAAGGTTAAGGATGGGTTCGAATAAAAGATGTTCGTATAACCAACTAATAAGCTGAAAAGGATTCATGGCTGGATTTGAAAATTAGACAGGATCATAAAAAGGTCTTTTTGAAAACGGATGGCATGAGAGAACTCTTTTCACCGAGAGAACGACGCCTTTAAAAGCTCCATATCTTTCAATTGCCTCAAGACTGTATTTCGAGCAGGTCGGTCTGAAACGACAATGGCCAACTGGGGAGGTAAAAACTCCTTGGTAGACTAGGAAGAGAAATTTAAAGATTTTTTTTGTCATACTCTAAAACTAAATTTACTAGCCTGCTTTTAACTTGGCTGGATTTTAAATCAGCAATATTCCTTTTAACAATTATGTTTAGCCCCATTTTTTGATAACCCAAGCTTCTTATAGCTTCCTTGATAATTCTTTTAATTCTATTGCGTTCAGTTGCTTTTTTGGCTACTTTCTTGGAAACAACCACAATTATATCAGCGTTTTTTGTAAATCGTTTTTGGGTAGTTATAATAAAATCCGGATTTGAAACCCCAGGCTTAATTCCTCTTTGGATTTGGGCATTGATCATTGATACTCATTTTGGAGTTAATCTAGAGCGTTTCTTATCTCTTCTTCGTTTAAGCACATGCTGACCGTCGGTGGTTCTCATTCTTTTTCTGAACCCATGGGTTTTTGCCCTTTTTCTTTTTTTTGGTTGATATGTTCTTTTTGGCATATTTAGTTAAAGAGCTTATCTTAGCCCTATTATTTTTGCAAGTAGTAATCACCAAAGGGGGTTATCCACAAACATTTTTTCGTCCTTGACAACTGTGGAAAACTTTTGTAATGATGGGTTACAAACAATTTTTATAACTATCTTCAGTCTGATCTTCTAAGCTAGAGAACCGACCTGCGAACAGTCTGCAAAATTGTTCAAAATAATCAACAAAATTTAAAATAATCTGTAATTGAGGAATAACCGTGGAAGGCCAAAAAATCTGGAATAACATTCTCTCAAATCTAAAGTTGCAAGTTTCTTCATCAACTTTTAAAACCTGGTTTGCGGGCACATCTGCCCTAGAGTATAAAAATCGCCCTTCAGGAAAATTACTGATAGTCGCTGTCAGGAATAATTTTCTTAAAGAACAAATTGAGACTAGGTATTCTTCTGTGATCTCGAAAATTATCGAAAAATGCAAGGTACATGATGTCGAGATAATTTTCGTAGTCTCTCAAAAAAACAATGACAAGATTACAAAAAATGAACCAATTTTTTCCGGGATCCCTTTAAATTTTACCGCTGGGTCCAAAACAGGCGAAATTTTAAACCAAAATCATCTTTTTGAAAATTTCGTGGTTGGCCAATCGAATAATCTCGCGTATCTTGCTGCCAGCCAAATGGCTACCAATCTTGGTACACTTTATAATCCCCTGATGATTTATGGACCAACCGGCGTAGGTAAAACCCACCTATTACAAGCAATCGGTAATGAGGTTTTTCAAAAAAATATTGACTCCAAGGTTATTTATGCTACAGCAGAAAAATTTACCAATGACTATATTGAATCTCTCAGAAATAGAACCCAAGCTTCATTTAGGACGAAATACCGTAACATTGATCTTCTATTAATAGATGACATTCAGTTCTTGGCCGGCAAGGAAAGTACCCAAGATGAATTCTTTCATACATTTAATGATCTTTACCTTCGTGGACGGCAAATTGTCGTCGCCTGCGATCGCCACCCAAAGGAACTTGGCAAGGTTAAGGATCGACTGGTAAGTAGATTTTTGGGCGGGATGACTGTTGATGTTGGTTTACCAGATCTGGAAATGAAAATTGCAATCTTAAAGACCAAAGGCCAGAGTAAGGGCGTTGACCTTGATGATGAAATTGCTTCCCAAATGGCAGAGGCTTGTCAAGGAGGTGCTCGAGAACTTGAAGGGATGGTTGTTTCTATTCTTGGGTTGATGAAAATTTCAGGAGATGAGTTATCGATTGAAAAAATCAAGAATATCCTCGGGAAAAATGGGGGGGTAGCTCCTTGTAAAATTACCCCGGAGAAAATAATTGGGGCTGTTTGCAGACATTATAAAGTTGGCTCGGAGGATCTTAGAAGTTCTTCAAGAAAGGCTTCAGTAGTTATGGCTCGTCAGGCATTAATGTATCTTTTAAGAAAACGTTTGGGCCTTCCCTTAACTTATATTGGAGAACTTGTCGGTGGCCGCGACCACTCGACTGTTCTTTATGGTATTGAAAAAATCGGGAGGCTTATTGCAACCAACCAGAAGGATAGAGATGAGATTTTAAGGATTCAGTCCTTGGTTGGGGAATAACTTTTGATTAATCCACAAACTGAAACGGGTTATCAACAAATATGGAGGGTTTTTAACAAAGTTTTCCACTTATTTTTGAAGGTGATATGGGTTTGCTATTCAGGTTATCAACATCTCTTCTATTAATACTATTTATAGAGTTAACATATAAAGATAAGAGTTGGGTATAATTTAAGAGTCAAAATTAGATAAAAGAGAAACCTTGTTATATAATTAATAAACTTCTGCCTCACAATAATGAAATTTGTAATCCCTCAGGCTGATTTTGCAAAACCTCTGGCAATAGTTGCAAGATCAATTCTTCCAAAAGCAAACTTACCGGTTCTTTCCAACATCCTTGTTTCCACTAATAAAAACAAACTTGAGCTTTTGTCGACAAACCTAGAAACCGCTATTAAAATAATTACTCCCTGTAAAACCGAAAGAGAAGGAGAAGCAACTATTGTCTGCCGGTCTTTATTGGAATTTGTTTCCCAATTACCAGAAGGAAAGGTGACCCTTGAACAATTGGGAGAGGAGGTACTTATCACAACCGATGATTTTAGTGCCCGGCTTCCGACAATGCCGGTTAAAGAATTCCCAGCAATCCCAAAAATTGAAAAGGGAAAAGAACTAAAGGTGGCAGCAAAAGATTTTGCAAGAAGCGCTGCAAAGGTTATCTTCTGTGCTGCTCAAGATGAAGGGAGGCCGATTTTAACAGGTATTTTGTTTGAAATTAAGAAAGATAAATTATCGATGGTGGCAACTGATGGGTATAGGTTAAGTTATGAGGAAGTTCCAATAGAAAGAACGGATGATGATCTGGAGTTAAAAGTGGTCATACCGGCCAAGGCAGTTACCGAGATTGCCAAAATTATTGATGAAAATTCAGAGGAATATGGTCAAGAAGATGTGTCAATTACGATTGCAGATAGTCTGAACCAGCTTAATTTCAAGATAGGCAGTATTGAGTTTACATCAAGATTAATCGAAGGAGAATTCCCGAACTGGCAAAAAATTATTCCAACCACATTCACCACCAAGGCCAAGGCCTTCAAAGTTGATCTCATAAGATTGATTAGAATAACCTCAATTTTTGCCAGGGATTCCGGCAATATTGTTAAGTTAACCTTTACGGGAGCACATAAGAGTGATAAAGGGGAACTTTCCGTTTCAGCAACCGCCAGTCAAACCGGCTCCGGCGACGCTAAAATGGAAGTTGGGTTAATCGGTAAAGGAGGAGAAATAGCCTTCAATTTCCGCTATCTTTTAGAAGCTCTTTCGGTTATTGAGGGAGATGAAATTTACTTTGAAATGATCGAAAGCCTCAATCCTGGCAGGATAACAAGCGTCGATGAAAAAGGGAAATTTTTCCACATTATTATGCCGGTGAGACTTCAGTCTTGAAGTCTCAAATCCTAATTTCGAAATACGAAATCCTAAACAATTTGGATTTTTTGTATACTATTGAAGTGTTCAAATCCCTGGGAAGTTTTCTTAATACTCCTTCGACGGCTAAAAGACACGGTGGTTATATTTTGGCACTTTACGTAAGACTGGCTGCCAGCGAATCGATAAAGGAATTATTCCGGGATTTACTTCTTGGTTCCCTTAAGGACGTCAAAGTCTCTACTTTCAAGAATGGGGTTCTTACGATAAGAACCGCTAGCCTTTTGGCTACTGAGCTTCAGATGCGTTCTGAGGGGCTCAAGAAGGAGATTAATCGAAAGCTTGGCAAGAAGGTTGTTGAGAAGATAAGGTTTAGGATTAGTTAGACTGAAGAAATTTATCTTCGATTGCTGGCAGGTAGATGGTTGCTTTGCCTTTACGTCCATCAACCAGGACTAAATTCCCTTCAAAAACATAAATCGGCATAATGTATTCTTGGTTTATATTTTTAAAATAGGCATACTTTAAGTCTGTTAGGCTGATATTTTTAATATTTAAGATTTCTCCAATAAGAGGGTCTACTCCAGGTATTTCTGTTTCGACTACTATTCCTTGCTGTTGAACTTCTATTGAGGCCTGGGTTGTATTTTTGAGTGGATATATTCCTGTTTGTGACTGGTCGACTCGAACGACTCTTGTTGATAGTTTAATTAAATTACCGTTTTTATCGATAATGGTTGTAACTGTACCAGTCTTCGGGCTTTGCCCATAGATAGGGTAGCCATCGAGAGTTTCAAAAAAAACAACCTGATAAGCTTCTGCAATCGTCTCGTCCGGTTCACTAATAAAGTTAAGACCATCTGTTTTCAAAGAAGTTACCTTAGTCTGATTTTCAAACGGCAGTAGATCAAGTTTTGTTAACCACTTTATTGCCGAATTTTCGGCATCTTTTTGAGATGAGATTATCCTCTGTTGATTTTGTTTGAAAGTTGCTGAAAAATTCAGGCGGTTGGTTTCGGTATCAAAAGTCAAAGACTTTCCATTTTTCGACCAAGTTAGGAATTTTTGGCTTTTTGTCGCTTCTTCTGGGAAATCAAGACTTAATGCGACTTGGCGAGTTTTTTGAAGAGCATCTGCATTTTGGACAAGTTTATAGACTTTGCCTTGATTATTGGTAGGTAGGACTGGTGGCTTGATGAGATTGACGGTGGTAGAACCAACCTTATGCCTAAGAGTTTTGGGAATAAATTCGGGATAAGGGAGAACCCCAAAAGTAGTGTTTAGTTGGGTTTGTTCTTTGGATAGCGACTGGCTGGGTTTATATTGAAGAATGATTAAAAATATCAATAAGATAATGATTCCTCCTGTGAGTATTAAGGGGATTAATGTCTTAGGTTTTTGGATCAAAGACTGGATTGATGTGAGCGTTGGCATTAATATTCGTCTAAAGGTTTATACGGGATACCGTAGTCATGAGGGTTGACGATGATTCCATCGACGTGGACTTCATAATGAACGTGAGGGCCTGAAGATAAACCGGTGCTGCCAAGCGGGCCTATTTCTCCGTATGGGGGAATTTGGTCGCCAACGCTGACGGTTATTTTGTCCATATGCCCTGATATTGTTTCATAACGGCCGCTTTGCAAAATGACCGCGTAGCCGTAACCATCACTGCCTCTTGGATCAAGCCAGTCAGCATAAATGACAGTGGTTGTGCAAGGAAAAGTTGAATAGATTGGCCTGCCAGTACTATCGGCAACATCGACTCCCAATGGATGACCAGGCCCAAAGTCTGAAGTAAGTTTCCAGGGGTCCTTTATGGGTACTGCATTTGGAGCGCATTGAGGCGGATTGCCAATAGAAACAGTGGCGGTTGCCGAGGCATTAAAAGTAGTTGAGTTACTGGTGCCATTGACTGAAAATGTATTGATAATTTGGGAGTCCTTATATTTAGGATCTTGAGGGATAGTGATGTCTTGAGAAAAACTAAATTCCTGATCTTTGCTAAGGTCTGATGGGCAAGGGGGTGCAGGAGAAAGCGAGAGTCCCTCGCTAGTACCGTCTTTTTTAGTCAAAGTTGTTTTTTCGGAGCAAACGACATCGGTTAAGTCTGCTTTTGCCTTAATTAAGACATCGAATTTAATTGTTTGGGGAAGGTTTTCGAAAGGGAATTGAATAGTGCTATTAGGACTTATTGATAAATTTGGAATTGACGCTTGTTTCTGGATTGAGACAAATTGATTCTCACCGGGAGTCGGTTGGTCTGTCTCTGCGACAGAGAATGCGGTGGCGGTGACGATACCAACGATGGTACCGCCAACAGCAATAGCACTGATTCCTCCGACAACAGGAATGGCAGCAGCGGAAGCCGATACGGTCAGACTACTTAACCCTCCGACGATGAAATTGGCAGCACCAGATAAAAATCCAAAAGTGGCGCTGGCTGCGCCGGTGATTCCACCCCAAATGCCTGATGCCAGACCGGTGACAAAACTTCCGATTGCCCCAAACGCACCAGCACCAGCTCCGGCAGTGCCGGAAAAAGCTGAGCCAATGACATCAAAGACTCCTCTGATTGTAGGTAAAACGTAATTTCCAAAAATATAACCAATAACGGCACCGGCTAATGCACCTATTGCAGTACCAATAGCTGTCGTGCCAAAGATAATTAGAGGTGCAAAGGGAGTACAAAGGCCGCCTGTGAAATAAATGCAAGCTGCGGCGAGTGATGTACCAATCGAGAACCCGGCATAACCTCCGACAACACCACCAATTCCGGCTCCGACTCCCATCGAAACCAGAGTGGCACTGCCTGAAGCAATACCAAGAGCGATTAGACCGCCAACAATGCCACCAAGGGAACCACCTATAAAACCACCAGCAACTCCACCTAGGAAAGTAAAGACGGGGATAGAAAGCCCAAAAGTGAATGGAGCAAGAGCAACGCCGATTTGGAAACCAAGATAAGCTCCAACAGCAGTTCCGGCAGTACCACCAATTGCCGCTCCGATCGCAAAACCGGTTGCGGCTGCCTGGCCAAGACCTAGAAAATAGAGAAAAAGACCACCAAAGACGGCAGCACTCCCTTTGACAATGCGTCCCATTATTCCGCCGGCGACACCTGCGGCAACTAAACCTACGGAAGTTCCGACTGAGAGAGATTTACCCATGCCAAATGATGGCAGTTGAGGTCGACCGAAATGAAAATTGCCAAGCCCAAAGGAAAGACTGCCGAAGGTTCTGCCCGCCGGATTTGCGAGGGAACTTCTGGGAACAAAAACTCCCTGGTATTGGCCAGAAAAGGCCTCGGTAGTATTCCAGGCGACTCCGGACGCCCAATCAAGACGTTTGCCAAGGGGCAGATTCCGGTTCCGGAAATAGGAAAGGAAGGTATTGAACCTTTTGGGTTGTTTGGCAGTAAATTCCTGGGCCCTTTTTAAATTTTCAATTTGCTTCTGGGCTGCACGAAATTCTTTCCGCTGACGATAAGAAAGTGATTTTTGACCTCTAAACCATTGGACTCTTTGACTGAGCTGCTCAAGAGTTTTGTCAAGTTTTGGTTTATTGTAAGCAAGCAGTGAATAATAAGCTTCTTGCTGCCGAGGGGAGGAGTTAAGAGCTAGGCCTACTCCAAAACCGCTAAGCCCTGCAGGTCTTAAAAAAGTGGAAGTATTTGGTTGGGCATTTCCAAGACCCAAGCTCTCAATCTTTTCGGGTGTAAGTGGTTTTAAGTTTAAAATCGACCCGAGGTGTTCAGCTAAAGGCTTAAGGCCAATTTTTGCGGCAACTAACTTGCCTTCTGTGCTTTTTGCCAGATTAACTCCGACTTGGGCGACGGCTGAGTTATGGGCAGCCTCTTTGGCTTCGGCAAGTTGCTTAAATGAAGGGATTTGACCCTTGGCAAGATTAGGAGCAAGTTGCTTTTCAAATTGACTAACATAAGTTACAAGATAAGCAGCTAAATTGCCTTTAAGAAGATTGCGATCACTAGGTTGTGTCAGCGGTGCTTGAGTTTCGATCGTTTGCTCAACTTGTTCGGAGATAAGTTCAAGAACCTGCTGATTTGGCTTTTTAAGTTCGGCAATCTGGGCCAGGTTTCCAAGAACTGCTGCAGTTGCAAGATCCTTCTGGTGGGCTTGAGAGATGTCTGGAATTTGTTCAGAAACTTGCTTGTAAAGCTTTTCTTCTTTAACTTTTAAACCTGAAAGTTGAGGGTGGGCAATGATTGACTGGGTCACGCTATCTGCTAAAACTTGATTGATTTGGGAAAGATCCTGGATTTTGGCAACTTCTTCTAAACTTTCCCGAGAAGTTTCGGCTGCTACCTCTTGAGCAATCGTTGCAATTTGATCTTCACTTAGGCCTTTAATTTTAAGACTGGGCAAGACTATTTTAAGTTTTTGTTCAAGCGAGGGACTAAGTCTTGTAGCTGCTTCCTGGCGATGTTTAACCAAAACTGGCTCAATAGCTTCAAGTTCGGCCAGAACCCCAAGCGCAGAGACACGAGGCTTTGGTACTGGCGGAGTGATATGAGGAACAGTTGCAGTTTCAGGAGTTTGTTTTTGTCCTTCAATTTCTGTGAGTACTCCCTGAATTTTTAGTTGGTCTTGGGCAATTTTGGCAAGATCAGTTGAGCCGAATTTGTTGAATAGCCAGTTTTCAATATTCTTAGTTTTTAAACTGGAATTTGGGAATTGGATTTGAAGTTCTTTATCCGAAGGAAGGGATTTACTATTACCTCTTTTAGGATCGACAAGATAGCGCAGTGACCAGGCGGCAGCTTGAATCAAAGTTTTTAGATCAACTTGAGTGGCAGCTTCAACAGGCATTAATTTAAATATATCAGCAGTTCGCCTCAGCTACAAGCTGATGGCGCTCCTCTGATATTTTGGCAAGGCCAAAAGAGCACACTTGATACTAAACGACTAAGAAAAATAAACATTAAGCACTAATATCTAAAATCTAAACAAATTCAAATGATCAAAATTCTAACTTTCAAAAATCTGTTTTGGAAATTTGTATTTTAAAATTATTTGAGGACAGAGTCGGATTTTTGCTGCATTTGCAGAAGCTCTTCTGGGTTAGAGGTAACTAATTGATGCTCATCTGGTGAGGCAACTACTCGAATAGCAACATGATTAGGACCGGCAAAGAAAATCCCTTCACCAATATCCGCTGCCAGAAGCAGGTGTTTTTCGCCTTCCGAAAGATAAAAGACTTCTGCTACCCTATCGATTGCTGCCGGAGATTGCTTGAGAAGAATTTGGATGGAAGAGTTAGTAACAATTGCTTTACCGTAATCGGTTGTTAGAAAGTCCTCAACGTCCTGAGTGATAGTAGTTAAACCAAGATAATACTTCCTTGCTCGTTTGGCAACGGAGTACATAAAGGAGGCGCTGTCTGGGTACTTCATCATATACCAGGCCTCATCGATAATGAGAAGTCTTTTTCGAATGTCATTTTTGATTCTGGTCCAGATGAAATCAAGGATAAGATAGATGGCGATCGGACGCATTTCATCCTCTAAGTCTTTTATAGAAAAAACTGTGAAAGTATTTTTAATATCAATATTGCTTTGTTGGTTGAAAATACCGATTAGCGAACCCTTAACAAACTTTTCGATTCTGTCTGCCAGAGTTTTGGCGGCCGGATCTTCCATACCAAGGAGGGCTTTATAGAGATCTTCCATCAGTGGAGCTTCGTTTTTCTGAGTTGCCGGATCTGGAGTAATACCCTTGGCTTTATAGGTGGCAACTAAGGCTCGGTCTAAAAGAGCATCCTCAGTTGGCGAGAGCTGGCCCATGATTACCTTAAAAAATCCATGCAGAGAAAGAATTTTTAAGCCGAGTTCATTCTCTCCCTCCTCGTAAACTCCTGAAAGGTCAAAAGGATTAATTTTGGCGGGTGAATTGAAATTAAAAGTGATATACTCACCGCCGATTGCCTCACAGAGATTTTTGTATTCATCCTCAGGATCAATGACAATAATTTCAGTGCCAAACATCAGAGATCTTAAGGCTTCAAGTTTGACCAAATAGGACTTGCCGGCTCCGCTTTTGGCAAAAATGACCGAATTGGCATTTTCTTGGCTGAAACGATCAAAGATAATTAGAGATCCATTATGCTCATTAATACCGTACATGACGCCGGTATTTGAAGTTAACGAAGAGGAGGTGAATGGAAAGGTAGTCGCCAGGGAAGTAGTGTCCATATTGCGGGTTATATAGATATGATCGGTGCCTTGCGGAAGGCTAGTTTTAAACGCTTCTTCTTGTTGTAAGGTGGCGTGTTTAGGAACCAGAAGCAGTGAACCAAGAGTAGATTCAACCTGTTTGGTAATAGTCTCGAGTTCCTCTTTGGATTCAGCCGGAATTGTTACATAAAGGCCAAACTGGAAAAATCTTTCCTGACCTTTGACTAGCTCTTCTTGTAAAAGTTGAGCATCTTCCAAGGCTGCTTGAACTGTAGGGTCAAGCACCCGCCCATGTTGAATGTCAGTGGAAATTGTTGCTTCCATCTCGGTAATTTTTCTTTTAAGATCATCAAGAACTCCCTTGGCTTCAACTGGATAGGAATACATGGCAATTTCCAGAGTATGTTCGAAGTTAATCAAAGGTGAGAGCCAATTAGCCTGGACAAATCTTGGGTAACCAACCACAAAAAGAGTCCTGAAGTAGGTTGAGCCGATCTTGATATAATCAAAATCAACCTCAATTGCCGGTGGGGCAATAATATCTTTTACGGAGACAATGCCGGCAGAAAGAGTCTGAGCCCATTGTTGTTGATTGGCAGTTAGTTGCTGGTCAACGGCTTTCTTAGGCGCAAAAGGATTAAGAAGACTCATTGAATTTTACCTCCTTCTTGAATATTAGAATTGGCAGTCGGCAGAGGTTGTGGATTCGGAATCGGCCTTAGGCCATCTGGCGAGGTATTGATTGGTTGATTTTGGACAGGAGGGACAAAAGGGGTAGTCTTTGTTTGACTGACAAATTGAACTGCCTTGCTGGCAGCTTCTTGTAAATTTCTAAGGGCTTCGGCTTGATCTGTAGGCAGCTGAGTCGTTACGGGTTGAGGTGGAGTAGGTTCTGGACTAATCGGTTGTTCTGGCTGGTTTTGGGAAGGTTTTGTTTCGGCTAACTGTTCGTGTCCATACTGAGGTGGAGCTGGCGTTGGGACCTCAACTGCCGGTTCAACTAAAGGGACGGTGTAAGAGGCTGAATCCAAAAAGACCCTTTGAGTCCCAATAGGTGCCGGATTATAGATATCATAGAAAAGTTCGATCAGTTCTTGGGTGGTGAGTTGTCTGGTAGAAAGCCCGAGTCTGGCCGTCTGCTTAACAAGGTGATCACGTTTGGGCATAAGGGCGATTTTGGCATCTGCAACTAGCTGCGCTTTACTTTTTGAAGATTTTGGCGAGGTTGGTATTTTAGGTCCTCTTTCCAATGATGAATAGTTGATAATCAGATAAAATTTTTTATCCAAGACGGTTTTCTGTTGAACAGTCGACTGGATGAAATCCTGGTATTTTTGAATTTGCCTCTTGAGATCAGGGTTAGTCTGGTTTCTTTCTGCTTCCGAAAGACTTAGAAAATACGAGGTAATATCAGCCTTTTTGGATCTAATTAGGGTTTCAATTGGAAAAGAAAGGGAATTTAAAAGAGCTCCATAAGCATAAATGGTGGCATCTTGTTCGGCTTCGGAAAGGATATCGAAATTAACGGCCGTGGTGATCATTACTAAGGCAACCCAACCGGTTTTTAGAATTACTAAGTCTTCGGTGATGTCCTCGATATCTAGATGTTCTTGAGTTGAGGCTTTGATTTTTGAATAATTGGTCATTTTGCTTTAATTTCCAACGGTGCTAAGACTTCACCAGTCAGATTGATGGTAATCGGTGCAAAATTGGTTAGTTGGCTGTCGACCTCGATCGTATGTTTACCATTGGTAAGAGAAGTTGCCGATAAAAACTGTCCAAGTTTGTTGGTTTTAAGGGCTCTTTGAGGAATACCATTTAGATCCCGGACAATTAAAATTGCCCCTTCCAGTGGTACACCGGCAGCATCGGAAATTAGTCCTGAAATGACATTAGGTCTATTGGTTAAAGGAATAATTTGGGCCCTAGTTAAAATACCCTCTTTCGCTTGATCAGATTTCTGTCCTTTTATGGAAACTTGGGAATCGGTAGCCTCTTTCGCCTCAGGTTTCAAAGAGACATCAGATGAAACTCCCAATTTTGGGGTTGCTTTTGGAACGAAATGGACTCGTTTTAATGAGGTTTTGGGTTTAGTGATTTTTGTGTCCGTCACTTTTTGTTGGATAGGAGGAATCTCGAGCCTTTCGGATTCAGTGAACTCAAAATGTTTTTTTAAAGCTTCCGAAACTTCAAATCGTGCCTCTCCCCGAATTGGTAGGTTAGCAAGGTCGAAATTTTCAGGAGGCGCGAAGTGGAGTTTTCTAACTTTAGTTTTACCAACCGGATGGAAGAATTTGAGTCCCCTATCGGGTGTTTGTATCGAAATGACGTTTTCAATTGAAAAGTTCATTTCTGAGGCGAGATGGGCAATTGGTATTTTGATAAGCTCAACCGGTTTTTCTATTGAAGCTTCTTTGAGTTTTTTCTCTAAGTTCGGAAGGATGAAGGGTTTGGCATAGGTGGCGATTTGGACTGAGGCGGTTTTTGGGATAGCTTCGATTGAAGGAAGCGAAGCTTGCAGAGCTTCAATATATTCCTTCTCGGGGGCAGTTTGAGCCATCGAAAGAGGAGTGATGGCACTAACCTGGGGAAGTGAAGTTTGGGCATAAAGAGGTTCTCTGGTTGCGGTTTCAACTGGTTGCAAGCTTTTATATGGAGCGGTTGGCCAAATAATTGGGGTTGGTAATTTACCTTCTGGAGTTGGACCTTGATATGTTTCTAAGTTTAATCTTTGAAGAGAAACTTGTTCTTTAACATCCATCGGTGAGAATTCTCCCTTAGGCAGCGAACGAAGGTAAGCCAGGAGTCTCTCTCTTCCTTGGGTGGTTACAGCTTCCGGAACCTCTTTTTCACTTACCGGAGATGAAACGATAATTGTTAAAAATTCGGGAAGTTTTCGCTCCTTAATCCAGACTCTTTGAGTCGGTGAAATAATTGCCTTGATAAAAGCCACAATCCATTTATCAAATGATCTGCCACCGATGGGAACAAGGGCGGCAAAAAGACCAAAAAGACCAAAAAGACCAGCTAGTGGCATGCGGACAAAAGTAGGGAGGGGCGAGAAAAAGATAACCGCGGCAAAAGCCATGGGAATCGCCAAAGTAATAAATTGCCTAACAGTAAGGTTGCCGAAAAGCTTAAATTCAAAAGACGCAATGTGCTGCGGGACAGAATGCTGCTCCATATTATTAAATCCGAAATTCTAAATCAGAAATCCTAAACAATTTCAAAATACAAATTCTTCTATGGTCAAAACTTTTGAATTTTGGTTATTGGTATTTGTTTAGGCCTTGCCTAAAGCCACCATAACATATGAAACAAGGGGCGAAAAGTGGATTTTTTTCACAATTTCCACTATAGGGTCAATTAATGGTAAAATAGATACATTATGACTGAAGGTGTTGCGCCTCGGACTCAAGAATCTGAAAAGGAACATCGTAAAGAAGACACTGGTACAAACGGTGAATTGAATCGTGAGGAGAAAACACGCCAGCACGAGGCCGAAGACCGTCGAGTGGATGAAAAAAGAGAGAAACAAAAAAAGGCAGAGCAAGTCGCAAAAGAAGCGAAAAAGAGAATTGAAGAAGCCAAGGTAAAGGGTGAACAAAAAAAGATTGTCTTCAAAGAAGCTAAGATTCCTCTAAAGATTGTTTCAACGCTTCAAGACGAGACGCAAGTAAAAATTAATCCCGAAGAACTTAAAACTTTTAAGAATCTACTTATAAAGTATGGACATCTTAAAGCTTCTGAAATTGAGAAGTTAACGCCAGAACAGATAGTAATTGTTTTCCAGGTTGTAGCTCGTAAGGTTGGATTTGAAGAACCTAAAGAAGAGGATTTTGCATATAAAGGTGAGGTGTCGGAAGGTGAGGTGTCGGATAGAGCCCTGGAAAAGTCGAGAGTTAAAAGTTTAATTAGGCAAGCCGAGAATCCCGACGAAGAGACTTTAACTGTCGATAAGGTTGAGCAATACCTGGGTGTCGAGGAATTTGAAAGTCTACCTAAAAGAGGTGGGCCAGGGACAACGGCGGCGACTGACTGGAGAGATAGTTTACCAGATAAAACAAAAGTTTCTCCAGAGCTTCGTAGATATATCGAACAAATCGAAAAGATTAGTGAGGCTTCACTAATGGCCCAAGCTAGAAAACTACCAGGTGTTGAAAGTAATTTATTAAATGCAATTCACGAAAAAGAATTAACTGAAGATGCAAATTCAAAAATAGTTGAGAAAATTTTAGAGGCGCGAATCGATGAATTAAAATTGGCTGAGGAGACCCGGGCTGCGGCTGCGGAAGCGGCTGCAGAAGTGGAAGGAAAAATCATCTCCGAAGCGCAAGAAAAAGAAATACGCGAATTTGTTAAAGACCGCGAAGATAAAATTAAGGAAAAATACAATGAACTTAATCCCAAAAAGCAAGACGAAGAAGTTGGTGAAATCGAAAGACGTGCGAATTCTTATTATAAACAGATTATTTCGGGATTTGGTATTGATATTCCTCGGGCGAAAGAGAGGCTTTTGGCAATGGCAATTGTTAGTGAGGATAAGGATGGGTATAAGCGATGGCGGGCGGTGAATTTGGCCGACAGTTTAGATACGGCGGTTAGAATCAACCAGATTTTTGAAACTCCGATCATTTGGCAAGAAACACCAAAAGCTCTTAGCAAAATTTATAGTACCCTTGAAGCCACCGATCTTTCTATTGAGGAAATGAGCACAACTGTCAATCAGGCAATTAATATGATCAGGAATATCGTTCCTGACACCAGAGAAGGTCGGAAAATGAGGGACGATTTGATTCATGAATTGGAAGCTTTTAGAGGTATTCACAGCTTGAGAATTCAACTAGAGAGGCACGACATGGATCCACAGAACTTTATAGAGCTTTATCGGGGTTATTTTGATGATGAAACTTTAGTCCATTTCGTCAAAAGATTCGCCAGAGATGAACAGCAGAGAGAGTTTAAGGATAAACATGGTAAAGACGTGAATCTACTTGATGTTTCCTTTGAACTTTATTCAGAACAATTGCGGCAAGAAAGAATAAAAATGAACATAGTTGAAGAAATGACAAGGCATGCTATTGCGAATCCATTTAGTGAGTCGGAGCTACGAAGTTTTGAAAAGTGGTTGGATATTGATATTAAAGAATTGACACCTGAGCTTAGGAGTCAGATTAGAAGTCAGATTGAGGACTTACGGCAACATTTTGTTAAGAAAATGCAAGCAAAAATTAACGATCCTGAAAACTCTGACCTTAAAGGTAACTCGGTTGATGATATTTGGGGAAGAAAAAAGGTTTTAAAAGTTAACGAAAGGGAAATATGGTGTCTTAATGTTACCCATGACGTTATCGAGGAGTGGTATAAGACAAAAACACTCCAGGGTGCCTTTGGGATTATTGGCGAAAAACATTTAGATGAATTCAGAGGAGAATTCGGACCGATAATTGCCAAAGAACTAAAAGAAAAACTTGTTGATCGTGAGCCAACAGCAGAGGAGGTTGACAAAGAGCTTAAGAGTAGAGATTTTCTAGTACTTCGCAAAGCTCAGTTGCTTGGGCAACTTGAGGAGAAACTAAGGGAAATGGGCTTGGTTGTTGAGAGTGCTGACGGGAAAACCAAACCTGTAGATTTTGAGGTTTTAAAACATTTTGGCACTTTAGAATCTGTTGATAGAAATGCCTATTTCTTCGCCTGGATGATGGAGTGGTCAACTTATGACAGTATCAGAATTTATAGCAGGGACAGCAAATCCAAATTGCACGACGATTACGATCACCTTGTTTTTCATGCAGGGAGTAATTTATTTTTCGGTAGACAAATTGATCAGACCTGGGAATTTTTGCATGAACAGAACGAAAATAGAGGTCGGCCTAAAGAGAACGATGTCAATCGTATTTGGAAGAGCTTTTTGCCGGGTAAGCATAGCTGGGTGTTTCCCCAAAATGGTGCAATGACTAGGTGGGCGGATTTCTTTATGACAAAGGATCAAGCAGATAAGGTTGAAAGGAGAACGAGAGAGATGATGAAGTCGAGACAGTGGGATTTTGATAATCAAAAACACCACGATGATTTTTATACTTGGATGAGGAATGTAGTTAAAAGAGATATGATCGAGTCAGGTGAAATTTCTTTTGGCAAGGGGGCTGGTATGAAGTTAAGTGAGGTAGCGGAAGCTGAAAAACTGAGAAAGTTTGAATTTATTGATCTTTTTGTCGACCGGGCCAGCCACAAAAAATTTACCGATCCTCCAATCCTTCAGGATTATTTGGCTAATCCAACGGAGGCGAAATTTAGGGAAATGAATGATAAGGTAAAAGGTTTCTACTCCACAAGAGATGCGCGACAATTTCCATGGATGACACTAGCATTAAGGGCACACTGGGAAGTGGCAAGTCATCATCGGCAGAGATTATTTAATATACAAAATATGAGTGCAGCATCTGGAGAAACATTAACCGATATTCTTATATCGGAGGGTGATATGGAGAGGAAACAAGGCGAAAAAGAAAAAAGGAAATGGTTTGGATTCAATGAAATCGCTGGTGTCTCTATGGGAGATTTTTTTGGGACAGGCCCTTTTAGATGGGCTCGACGGAATTTAGAATTAATGAGACGGTTGGGTTGGGAGTCAAAGTTAACGCCATTCAACATGACTATATCCGGTCTGTGGGAAGCTATTGTGGCATTTTTTAAACAGCTTCCAAAAGAGCTTTCGCGCTGAAAAGATTACTTTTACTTAGTAGGTTTAGGTGGAGTGCCTTCTGGGTGCGTATATGTTTTTAGACCTGCTGCTAACTGCGCTTGTTCTTGTCTTTTCGCCTCTTGAGCTCTTCGCCAACCCCCTATTGGGCCACGGGTGGCGGCAGCTCCAAATGCCCCTCTGCCACCGGCACCAACGACAGCAGCGCCTGCTCCGATACCGGCACCGATAGCAGCGCCAACACCGCCTGGGCCGCCCATACCTTGGGCGCCGATGGCTTTTTTGACCATGTTGGCTGCTTCTGGCATCATTAGTAAAAAGCCAATGCCAATTAGGTTACCGATGACTTTTGGACTAAATCCGCCAGCAAGTAGCGGGAATTGAAGAACCTTTTCGCTTTCACCAATGGCTCCTCCCGCGTGACCTCCGAGTGCACCGATTCCTCCTAAGATTCCGGCAAAGAGTAACATTATAGCAACTGTCGGGAACACAGCAATATTGGCGGCCATTTGTTTAAACCATTCTTTAGCTCCATTGTTGCCTGGAAGAGCTTGGATCAAGAAAAAGAAAGGAGCAGCCATAGTCAGAATGATAATCATGACATAGGCCATCAAAAGCATTAAGAAAACCCGGAACATGATAAAGAGCATGGCGATCCCAATAATTATTCCAGCGATACCACCGCCTAGGAATTTGAGAAGATCACCAAGCTTCCCTAAACTAATTACCCCATCTAGTAGATTGGCAATAGTACTAGCGACTGTAGCGACAATATCTTTCCAGGCAGCAACAATTACGCCAAGAATACTTTTGTCAAAAACTACCTGATTTGCTTTTTCAATGGTCAGCCCCAGCCCGGCGCTGCTTAGTAGGTTAATTACAATATTTAAGAATAAGAACATAATATCGATCATCAGGCCCGCAATAGCATAGCTGAATGTGACTAAGATTAAAGCGACAACAATTCTAGGGATTGAATCCTGGACAGTGGCTACGGCTTGCGGAGAAATGTGGGCACGAAACATGATCATAAAACCCATAATCACAAAAACGATGACAAAGCCGACGTATGAGGCGTTGCGGAAAACAGTCCAAATTGGTTGGACGGGACCCAAGGCGTCAAAACCAATTCCTCCCGCTTGAGCATAAGCTGGCTGGACAGGATTAAATTTTTGCATTTGGCCGGCAAAATACTGAACGCCAGAAGCAGGGGGAACTGCGTAAAGGTTTGCTATTAGACTGCCAGTTGCCGCGATAGCACCACCTCCTGCTGTAACAGCATCTGTTTCTGGGTGAAGCAACGATTGACCAACAAGCAAGGTGTAAAGACTGTCCGTAGTGCCAGTTATTTGATTTAAATTGAAGATTTTATCATCAAAAATGTTCTTTTCGATGGCGCATTTGTTTAATTGATTGATTGCTTCCTTGGCGGGGAGGTTTTGCCCTGGATCACATTCGGCTGCGTGGACGGTAGCGAAGGATGAAGGATGAAGGATGAAGTATGAAGTTAGAACGATTAGAACGAATAGCAGACAACAGACAACTAAAGCTCGCAGACTGAAAATTTTCATTTTGCAGGCCCGCACCAGACGGTGCGGGCAGGCCTATTTCAATAGTAGCACTACTTTTCAACAATTGACAATTAACCATTAACAATTAACAATTATTAATGAGCGGTTTGGGTCATTCCCAGCTGTTTTAGAAAAACGGCTGGGGAGAAGGCTCCCCTGTACCAGACGGTATAGGGCTTTAAGGGAATCCGGTGTGAATCCAGAACTGTGCCGCAACTGTGAATCCCGCACCAATTTGGTGCGGGAAAGTCAGGAGACCGACCCTCACTTAAAAAGTCCGAGCAGACATGCCTTGCGAAATAGTCCAAGATTTTGCTTTCCGTCCTAATTTAGCCAATACCCACCTTGATCGACTTTTGAGATCTGGTTATTCTTGCGAGCAGGCAAAAGGGATTATTGCGGGTATTTTAGAAAGAGATCTTGCATATTATTTTTTGGAACAATTTGCCAAGGAGAATTTAGTCCATTTCCAATATCGATTTACTAAAGACTTGAAGGGTGAGCAAATTTTAGTTTCTCCTAATTACGAAAAGCTAGGTGATGTTTGTGGGCTTTACAAAAACGCCATTGCCGAAAGGAAGCAACTCAACAAACCAGTAGATAGAGAAGAAGCAGAACTTGAAGGGATGGAGGCAATTAAGGAGAGACTAAGTCAGACAGACAAAGCCACTAATTTTTTATTGGTTAGTTCCCCACCGCCAGTTTCTGAACGAGATTTAAGGCCAGGTTATGGTGATTATAGCTTTATATTTTTTGGAAAATTTGATCCTAAGACTAAACAGATCGACATGTTTGCTTTAAGAAACAATCTTTCTGTCGATCAGCAAGTAAAAATCGTTAACAGGGCGGCAGGTCAAGAAGTTATTTCAAGGGCTGAAGCTCATCCGAATGACTTTTTAAGAAGACCAGTTTTTACGGATCGATCGATGGAAAGTTTAATAGGAGTTGTAGAGGAAATTTCTGGTCATAAGCTGTCTTTGGATTTTGACAAGCAGATTTGGACGATGGAAAGATATTCCGAGCACTTCGGCAATTTTGCCCAAACTTTAGCTGATCTGATTGCAGAAGGCGCAGATGAGAAAACATTACAATTTGCGCTGGCGGCGATTGAAATGGAGTTTGTCAAATGGATTAATGGTGAACCTGTATCAGTCCACCTAATTAACTACAAAATGGATGAGGTTATTTATGGATTTGGGCAATTGGCACAAAAATATGATCTTTCCGGTTTTATGGCTGGATCTTGCGGAGCATCGACCATTTCAACTTTTGGGAGGGATAATTTTTCAATACCGGGTATTATAACACTTAGTCTTGGTCCAGATTTACTCTTAGCAAGTGAGAATTATTTTGATTGCCCCAAATGTCAGGGAAAGATTAAAAGTGGTTTGGGAATTACCACTTGTCCTCATTGTGGTTACACCAAAGAAGAGGCTGCGCGCGAATTGAGAGTTTCTTGCTAAGGGCCAGCTTGGCAGCCTGCTTTAACACTAAGGGCTTCCTGGAGAGCTTTAGGTTTTAATGCGAGATCACGGACAAATTCCTTATTACAATCAGTGCCTCCAATAAACCGCTCTTTAAGGTCGACACCTGTTTGTATTTCACCAGGTAGACCTTTATAATTATAGGCAATTTTTTGGCACTCCAAGACACTTTTACCAGCATCAAAACACTCTTGAATTTTTTTTAAGACTTCATCAAGACTGTCACTACCGGCAACAGATCGTGGAGTGAAGAAGGCATAGATTCCTGGACGACCAGTTTCTTGTTGAGAGCCTACCCCAAAGCCAGATTGACCTTCTTCTTCGTCAGAGTACAAAGTGTTATTCCAGATTTCAGAAAGCCAGGGAATGCGAATTACCGGCCAGATAGCGACTTCCAGATAACATGTTTGTTCACCAGTATCTGGATCTGGCGGGTCACATCTATCCCATTGGCCTGGACCGGTTTGCCCGATAATTAGTGGTTGGGGCGATGTCCAAATTAGCTTAAAGGTACAGATGACATTGGGATTATCTTTATCAAGTTTATTGGGATCATCGATATTGGTACAAGAGTCGCCAGGCTGGAGCTGCCCGGCAGGCAGAGCGCAGTAAGGGGCGGAACCTTGTTTACCTTGGTCTAAGATTTTGATACAGGAAGTGTCTTGGGCGGCAAAGGCCACTTTGAGGGGATTGAGAGTATTTAATGAGACCTTGATGATTTTACGAAGGGTCTGCGAGAATGGGTTATCGGTGGCAGTTTTAAGACACTTTTGCAAGAATTGGGCCACGGCCATGTGAGTGTTTTTGGCTGCTACTAAAATTAGATTATTTTCTGGAGACTGGGCGACTTTGGGGACAATGACTTGATTTAATTGGCCGGAAGTGGCTGTGGTTCTGAAAAATTCCGGCATGACAAACTTAATAACCCTTAAGTTGTCTTGAGGACAGTAGTTGCCGGCTTTAGCTTGATCAATTAGGTCTTTGCCAGCAAGGAAGCGAAATTCAATTTTGCCTTCATAAAATTCGCTATAAGTAGTGGGAATCTTCTCCCAATAGCGACCCCAAGTGGCCAACCACTGAGTTTTATCATCATCACTTTCAGGAGGAACAGGGGGATAAAGAAAGCCAAGGTCATGGATTAATTCGTAAATCGTATGAGGGTTTTTGCCTTCAATATCGGCATATTTACTGGAAGCTTCTGGCAATTGTGGATGTTCATAGATGTACTGGACATATTTGACACGAAGTTGGTCAGTCATAACCTTGGGCGCGGCTTTTTGGCCTGGACCGTGGTATTTATTAAATTCTGAGGAGTTAAGAGAAATAATATTGGCACTTTGATGAAGTTGGTCCTGAAATCTGCCTTCTAAATAATTTGAGTTGGGGATACCAAAGATGGCCTGAAGTTTGGAAAAATCGATGGTAAACGAGGTATCCAGAGCAACAGTAACAGCTTGGCCTGGAGTGCCAGTTCTGGATAGGGTTTGGTCAATCGGTGGATTTCTGTTTCCATCGGTGATCCAGTTGTCGGTGAGTTTATCGGTGCTTACTGAGTCTTGACAAGATTTAGGGTTGGGAGGACCGGGATCTGCATATACAGAACCAGTGATAAGTAAAAAGTGATAAGTGATAAGTAAAAAAAGGATTAAAAGCAAAAAGCGAAAAATGCTGATTGCTAGACTTCGCACTTCTGAGGAAAACCTGGGCAGCAGATTCATACTTTAAGTATATCAGCTCTGCGCCTGATAATCAGTGTTTCTGAATTAGTATACTCCGGGTAGTTCGACGTTGGTGACGTTGGTGCCAGTGACTTGGGCAATAAGCTTGAGGATTAGCCATGAGGCAATAACCAAGATAATGCCGATTACGGCAAAAGTAAGCGTGTTTCTGGCTGCACCGGCAGATTTGGGGTCACCGCCTGAGGTTAAAAATTGATAACCGCCGACAAGCATCATAATGAAAAAAGCAATACCGGCTGCCGGCGCCAAAAGGTTGATAATATTTCCTAGGATATCAACAATACCGGAGAGTTTGGCGGGTTCCTGAGCATAAACAGGGGTAGCCGAAAACAACAAGAAACTAACCAGATATAAAATAATGGCCATTGGTCGTCAGATTATCACTGATTAATGTTCGGAATTGTTACCCCGTTGGAAATAATATTAAATCCAAAGAACGTTTCGACTAGTTTGATAATTGCGTAGGCAACCAGGACAATAACTAAGCCGATCAAAGCGCCGGTGATCATATTTCTGGCTCCAGCAACTCCTTTTTCATCGCCACCGGCTGTAATCCAGCGGATGCCGCCAATAAGAAGCATTATAAATGCCAGTACAAAGGCGACAAGAAGAATAAACTGGATAATTGCGCGAATGATACCGACAATGTCGGTTACTTTACCTAAAGTTTCGGGTGGTACAATACTGTTATCGACTGCAAGAACCTGAAGTGGGACAGTCATAGCAGCAGCCTGAAAAATGAGCGGCAAGATTATTTTTTTAGTTCTTTTAAACATCTTTTTTGACTTTCACCTCCTTTGAAATATTTGCCTAAGAACGCAGTTGAAACCCTCCAGAGATAATACTGACATTGAAAAATGTCTCTACCATCTTGATTATAGCAAAAGAGCCAAGGACTATAACCATTCCTAAAAGTCCCCAGTAAATTGAGGTCCAGGCCGAGGAGATACTTTTTTCATCGCCGCCGGCAAAAATGAAGCGGAAGCCGGCGAAAATAATCCAGATTAAGTCGATGATAAAAGCGACAATCAGAAGAAGAGAGATACCGTTTCTAACAATGCCGGCGATAAAACTCGAAGGATCACCGGCGATATCCGGAACGGTTCCGGCAGGAGGAGTGATTCGGCCAAGATCCTGAGCTAGATTCATACTACTTTATTAAACGACTAAAGACTAACGCTTACAAATTCCTAAGTTCTAAATCCTAAATCCTAAACAATTTTAAAATACAAATTTCCAAAACAGATTTTTGAAAGTTAGAATTTTGATCATTCGAATTTGTTTAGATTTTAGATATTAGTGCTTAGTATTTAGCATTTTAATTTACGTAATCGGTATATTCGCTTTAAAAAAGAACTGGACTGCTCTTAAGATTACAAAAGCCAAGGTTGTAACTACTAAACCAATAATAGCATAGGTTAAAGTCGAGGTGGCACTGGCCATTTTTTTAGGATCACCGCCGGCTGTAACAAATTTAATACCGGCCATGATGATAAAAATGATAGAAAGCGAGCCGGCGATGCTGGTTAGAATGAGGATGATATCGCTGGCTAGCGAGCCAAAACTGGTAAAGCGTTGGGCAGGAGTAAATTTACTTTGGATGTCGAAAGCCAAGAGAGTATTCATTTAGACCACTCCGCTGGTTCCTAAAAACAGTTTATCAATTATCTGCAGGATGGCATAGGATAGAATAATGATGATAAAGCCGATGATGGCAAAAGTCAGCCTGCCACGAGCTGCGGCAGCAGCTTCCGGATTACCGCTGGAGGTAATAAATTGAATTCCGGAAATAACGATCATAATAACGGCAATAAAGCCAGCAATACCTAAGATGATTGGTAAAAACGCTGAAACGACTTGGCCGACTAATCCAGAAGCAGTGAAGTTACCTCCGGTTGGTGATGACGGTAAACTGACAGGAGCTATTGAGGGTCTAGGGAGACAATCCCAGACTAGTTGGACATCAGCTGGGTTAATTACCCCGTCATGATTGAGATCATATTTAGGATCAAAGCCAGGATCGCCGAGTCCTTTGCCAACATTGTATGCTATAGCATCCATATCTAGAGAATTAACCGTTCCATCACCATTGACATCATATGAACTTGGACAATCCGGGTTGGCAAAACTGGGCGGGTGTTTAAAAAGGAGAAGTAATGACCCGAGTATGATAAAGGTTAAAAATAGGAAGGTGACTTTTTTGAATAACATATTTAGGTAATCGGATTGAGTGTTCCAAAGATTTCAACTCCTATAAATTTAAGAATCAGAACGGAAAATATTAGAAATAGAAGTCCGGCGATGGCGGCAATGATCATATCACGCCCGCCAGCTAACCTTTGTTGGTCGCCAGATGAAGTTAATACCCGGATTGAACCGATCACCATTAAGATTAAAGCAATACCGCCAGCTAGACCAATGGCAATTGAAAGAATTTTTCCGGCGAAACCACCAATGTCGGTTGGGATATTGCCAAGGGCGGTTTCACATTCCGTTCCACAGGGATTTTTGCCAGAAGTTGGTGTAGCTGTTGGAGATGGCGATGAGTAAACCCTGGCACTGCTGGTGACTGTAATAAAACCGGAACCGCCGACAGGACAATTCTCAGGAGTGCCATCAAAACGGAGTTCGGAGATAGCATAAGAATACTCTCGTTCTTCGGTGGGGGCGGTGATAGTGATTTCCAGTGTATTGCCAGTAGCAACTGCGTCTTGACTGACTACAGGTGTTCCGCCTGCATGAAGAGGAGTTAAACTAAATCTATAAGTTTTACCACTGTCAGTATTTTGGATGGTAGCAGTAAGGGAAGCTCCAGGTAGGATTTCATCATCCAAAGCTGATGTCCATGCTCTGCAGCTGGCGGCACTAGCAGTTTTTGGGGATAAAATATTTAGAAATACTATTAAAAATAACCCACTAATTATTTTAAGAATTTTTGCTTTTGACATACTAGTTAATTTCAGTGTAATCCTTCAGTAGACTCAGGACAAGCCCTTCGGTAAGCTCCCGTCAAAATTATTGCACTATTGGATTGATTAGAATCGGTGTGATTGATAATGTTCGGTTATAATTAGTAGAAGCAGAACTTCAATGAGACGAATTTTCAAGTTATTTTTTATTGTTTTTCTCTTCGCTATTTTCTTTTCACTATTTTCTATTCACTACTCCCAACCTGTTCGCGCTGATGAACTGGAGGATTTACAAAAGCAGATCGATGATTTAGAGCATCAACTAGATCTTTCTAAAAACGCGACGACCCCTTTGGAATCTGAGGTCAAAAACCTGGAGGGGCAGTTAGCTTCTATTAATTCCCGACTTTCGGCTATCCAAAAAGATCTGGCTGAAAGTGAAAAGGATTTGGTGACCCAAAAGGAGATTTTGGCCAAAACTGTCCGCAGTTTTTACATCCGCAGTTTTATCGATATTCCTCTTTTAACTCTTTTTTCCTCAAATGATGCCTCAGAAGCTCTGAAATTGATTGCCTATCAAGAAAGGACGAGTAAAGAAGATAAGAACATAATTCGGGATATTTCCTCAAAAATTGCCAAAATGGCTGACGATAAAAAAAGACTGGCAGCGGCGCAGGCGCAAATCAATAAACAGTCGCAGTTTTTAAAAGGAGAAATTGCCAAGGCCAAGTCATATCAGTCAGAACTTGAGGGCAAAATCGCCCAGCTTTCGGCAAGACAGCAAGAAATTTTGGCCTCGCGTTTGGCAGGCCTTAATATTCCAAGATCGGCGGCAACTTCTTTGGCAGGATGTACTGACGATCGAAGTATTGACCCGGGATTTTCCCCGCGCTTGGCCTTTTTTACCTATGGCGTGCCCAACAGAGTTGGCATGAATCAATACGGTGCTAAAGGTAGAGCAGAGGCCGGTCAGTCATACGAGCAGATTCTAAGAGCTTACTATGAAGGGATTAATTTTGAGACAAAACCTAATATCACCATTAGCGTTGAGGGTTACGGATTAATGCCTCTTGAGCAGTATTTACTCGGCGTCTATGAAATCCCAAACAACTGGCCGATGGAGAGCTTGAAAGCTCAAGTAATTGCCGCTAGATCCTATGCTCTTGCCTATACCGAAAATGGCCAAAAAACGATTTGCACTTCACAAAAGTGCCAGGTTTATCAGGGTGGTAACAAGGGAGGTAACTGGGAACAGGCTGTCAAGCAGACAGAAGGAAAAGTGATGACAAATGGAGGCAAGGTAATTACCGCTTGGTTTTCATCGACACATGGAGGTTATGTTTTGAAATCCGAGGAAATCGGCTGGTCAGCAACATCATGGACGAAGCACGCTGTGGATACCACTGGCGGTTCGGCGTCTGGGTTTGGTGATCTTGCAGCAAGCGCTTATGATAAGAGTTCCCCCTGGTTTTACTGCGATTGGGGTGCGCGAGCTCAATATAGCAAGACGGCTTGGTTAAAACCCCAGGAGGTTGCCGATATCGTCAATGCACTACTTCTTTTCAAAGCAGACAATTCAACTGGCGAGCATCTTTACCAAACTGATAAACCTCATCCTTACGGAGGGGAAGTTTGGAATGAGGATAGAGTCAGACAAGAGCTGAGAAGCAAGAATATTAGTCCTTTTAGTAGTGTTTCCGATGTTTCCGTAGGGGTTGATTTTGGCGCCGGACGGACTACGTCGGTGAATATCTCAGGAGATGCTGGTTCTGTTAATCTTAGCGGTTCAGAATTTAAAGATATGTTTAACCTGCGTGCGCCTGCCAATATTCAGATTGTTGGTCCGCTATTTAATATTGAGAAGAAATGAAAATTGAAAATTGAAAAAGTACATTTTAAATTTTAAATTCCACCTTTTAATTTTTACATTTTCCTTTTTAATTTTGACTCGGTTTAATATCGATCCGGATCTGGGTTGGCATTTGGCAATCGGGAATAGATTTTTGGAAACTGGTGAAATTATCCGAGCTGACCAATTTTCTTGGACAATGCCAGGATACGTCTGGGGTAATTATTTTTTCCTCTATGAAATCCTAGTAGCTTTTTTATTTAAATACCTTGGGTATATATTAACTGTTGTTGTTTTTGGGTTGATTGGTAGTCTAGCTGTTTTGATTTTGACTTTTGGAAGAAGGCTGACGTTTTGGCAAATTTTGGTAATAGGATTGGGGCTTTCGGTTGCCCTTACAAACTTGGCGGTCAGACCAAGCATGATTTCATTTTTATTCACGGCAGTGCTTTTATTTTTTTTGGACAGGGGATTTGTTAAAAAAAATACTTATAGCCCCCTCTTGTTTGGCCTTTTTGTTCTGTGGGCCAATTTTCATCAGGGATTTGTTATTGGAGTTTTAATTTTAGGAGCATATTTAGGTATAGATTTTCTTTGGCAAAGGGTTGAGGGAAAAGAATCTGGACTGGTTAGTCGAATGATCCCATTGGGAGTAGCCGTATTGGGAACGTTGTTCACCCCTTATCATTTGAGTCTTTGGCAGTCAATTATTAAAGATTTGACTGGTTTAAAGACCTGGGCGATTGCCGAGTGGATGCCTACTGCTATTTATTTTCCGGCAAATATACTTTTTGCTCTAAGCGGATTGATTTTTATCTACATATTAGTTACGAAATTCAGAAAAGCCGAACCTGTCTGGTTTTTACTAGGAGCCGGGATGTTTTGTTTAGCTTTTTTAGTAAATAATTTGATTTTTGTTTGGATTGCCATATTTATCTTTGTTACTTCCCGATATTTTAATTTTAAATTGAATTTAGTTGGAGATTTTTGGGTAAAAATTCCGATAGTTTTTTCTGCGAGTGCTGTTTTCTTAGCTTTTAGTCTTAATTTTCTGGTAAATTTGGCTGATTCAATTGGACTTGAAAAAAGATTTATTCTTGATAAATATCCAGTTGAGGCTGTGAACTATTTGAAACGCGATGGGCTAATAAAAGGTCTTTTTAATGACTACGGATGGGGTGGATTTATAGATTGGCAGCTACCTGAGGCGAAGGTTTTTATTGATGGAAGAATGACTGGTTGGCGTACAGGCAATGGCCGCTATATTTTAGCTGACTATTTGGCGATCAAAAGGGGCGACTGTAATGTTGCTAAAAATTATGAAATTAAAGTGGCTCTTTTGAAAAAAGATGACAAGCCTTTATGTTTTGAGGATTGGGAAAAAGTTTATGAGGATTCTGTGGCACAGATCTTGCGAAGCTCTTCTAAACTTTCTAAATAATGCCGAGGCCTTTTGGGCCTCGAAAGTTTATAATTAGATTAATGAATGAGAATGCATCAGAAAATGCAAGTCTGTTTGGTACTTTCCTTTATCAGCCACAAGGAGTAACTTTTGAGGATCAACTGGCTGGAGAAAAAATAATTCTTCTTCTGAGAGCTCATCTTGTTACCTTAGTCCCTTCTATTTTGATGACGATTTTTCTTGCTTTAGCTCCCTTTTTATATGTTTTGGTACCAGTTTTTTTAAAGATTAATTTCTTTCCTTTTTTAACAGCTCACCACGCAATTTTTATCATAATTTTTTGGTATCTGATAGTTTTTGGTATCGTTTTTAATCGGTTTATTTCCTGGTATTTTAATATTTACATTTTGACCGACGAGAGGATAATAGACGTTAATTTCAAAGGACTACTCTCAAGAGATGTTTCGCACGCAAAATTGGATCGGATTCAAGACGTTTCGCCAAGACTGGTAGGATTTTTCAGAACCTTTTTTAATTTTGGCGACGTTTACATTCAGACTGCTGGTGAACTTCCGGAATTTCATTTTAATCAGGTTGTAAAACCAGAAATTGTGGCTAAGGAGATTTTGGATCAGGCAAGTAAAAAAGAAGGAGAAAGTCACGGAGGGGTTTACTAATTATGCCGATTGAGGGATCAATTTTTAACATCTTTGGGAAAATTGAAGTAGCTTTTGGGGTGAAAGCTTTCCTTTTATTGTTTTTGGCTTTTTATACTGTTTTTGCAATAGTTATTTTTAGACAAATACAGCTTATGGGTAAGACTGTCTATACACCGGCTGTTCCTTTTTTAAAATTCATTGCGATTTTTCATATTGGAGTTTCTTTGGCGATTTTTTTCATTCTAGCCGGGATGTTCTAAATGGACCAGTTATCTTTGCAAATTGAAAAAATCACAGGACTGGCAGATGAAAAGTCAGCCTGCAGTGTTTTTACCAAAAGGATTACCCTTGCCGACAATACGGTGGGTACGTTTGTCAGCTGTGTATTAATTTCGGTAAATGACGGTCAGGATATTCAGACTTTACTGAAGGACATTTTTGAGATTTCCTCAAAAAAAATAGAGGCGATAGAGGCAGGTTTACTGGAAGCGATTAAATCGGCCGGTGATGCCTGTTACGATTATGTTCAAGGTAAAGAAGTTGAGATTAGCTTCGTTCATGCCTTTTTCTATAAAGAAGCCTGTTATCTTGATAGGCGTGAGAGTAAAGTAAAGATCTTTCTTTATGAATTTCCAAAGTCCGAAGAGGTTACTTTTGAATATGGGTCGGGTTTGGTGAAGCCCGGCCAGATTTATCTGATTGCTACTGATAGCCTACTTTCCATTTTTGACTCTTCAGTTTTTGCCAAGAAAGAAAGCATAGATCTCGAAGAAATCATTGATGGTTTGGCTACCGAAATTTCTGCCCAAAAAAATCAAGGTGGATTTGGAGCGGCCTTTATCTTTGTGAAAAATAAGATTTCCCAGGAGCCAGAGGAGCCCCGCCCGCCTTCGACTGAAGCCGAAGGTTCTGTCGGGCAGACAAAAGAGCCCTACAGCCGCCAAGGCTTTGGTGGGCAAGCAGAAGAAACAGGGGGACCAGAGGAGTTGACGGATTCGGAAATTTACGAGGTCCAACCTAAAAGATCAAGGCTTGGGGATTTTTTGGGTGTTTTGAGAGCTGGAAGCAACATCAGAGCAATTTTCCGCTCAAGAAGAAATCTGGTGATTGCTGCTTTAGTTGTTCTTTTGATTTTATTTATTTCAGTTGCTTTTACCTTAAAACAGAAAAGTGATCGAGAAAAACTTGCCCAGTTTAATGAACATTTGACGCAAGCTTCTTCTAAGTACGATGAAGCAAAGGCGATTTTGGAACTTAATAACTCCCGGGCGCGAGGAATCTTGGTTGAGGCAGATAAAGAAATTAAGCTGGCACAGGCACTGGTTCCCTCTGATGTAAAAGCCAACAAGCTTTCTGATGATATTGCCCAAAGTCTTAAACAAACTGAAGTCCAATCAACAATCAATTTCCAGGTACTGTCAGAATCTTCACAACCAATTAGTTCTCTTTCATTTAGGGGCAAAAAATTAATAGGGATTTCGTCTGATAAATTGTATGAGGTTGATCCTTCGACTAAATCGGTTAATCAGATAGACGGTCCGGGAAATGCGACCGGCGGTTTTATCTTTGATGATGAGGGGTTTATTTTGGCAAATGATAAAGTTTTTCGAGTCAATTTGGCAAATGGCAAATCAGAACAGATAATCGCAAAACAAGGTGCTCGCGACATCGCAGTTTTTTTAGGTAATGTTTATTTACTTTTAAATCGGCAAATTACTAAGTTTTCGCCGATTGAGAATGGTTATACTGATGGCGTTGATTACTTAACCGAACCTGTGGACTTTAGCGATTCTTCAAGATTTACGATTGATGGTTCTGTTTGGGTAGGTAGTAGTGACAAAATATTTAAGTTTTTAAGAGGCCAAAGACAGGATTTCGAAATTTCAGGTTTAACAAGTTCGATTGGAGAATTTGGAACCATTTATACAACGACTGATCTGAGTCGTCTTTATGTTATTGATAAGACAAACTCGGCACTTTTGGTTATTGACAAAGGTGGGCTTTATAAGAAGGTCTATCAGTCACCTGAATTTGCTAGAGCAAGCGATATGGTAGTAGGCGATGATGGGACTAAATTGTATCTTTCGACTGGCTCCAAAATTCTTGAGGCAAATCTTGAGTGAAGATATTTAACCGCAAAGCTCGCCACAAATACCAAATTCTGGAAAAAGTTGAGGCAGGAATAGTCCTAACCGGTGCAGAAATTAAATCAATCCGGGCCGGCCGCGCGAATCTTTCCGAGTCATTCGCCAGAATAAAAGATGATGAGGTTTATCTTTTTAACGCCTTTATTAATCCCTGGATGGGATCTCAAAAATTTATTGATTCCAGACGCGAGCGCAAACTACTTCTGCACAAAAAACAAATTTTAAATTGGCAAGGGAAAATTGCCGGCGGAAAATTGACTTTGGTTCCTCTTTCAATTTATATCAAAAATAATCTGGCAAAAGTAGAATTAGCACTTGCCAAGACTAAATCGAAATTCGATAAACGCGCGGCTTTGAAGAAAAAAGCTGTTGAAAGAGACGTCCAAAGGGAACTTCGTGGCGAGAAATCTTAATCGAAGTAGAAATTTTGCTTTCGAATCCAAATTCTGCTAAAATTGCACTTTGCGGGGATGTATAGTTTCGACAGGACTGCACCTTAAAAACTGCAAGCCGAATACGATTCTAAAGTGCGTTAAACTTTGAATCAAACTTAAGTGCAAAGAATCAAGTTGCACGGCTGGCTTCCCTTTTTGGGGTTGTTCCAGTAGCTCCAGCATTTGCCTAAAAACAAATTCTGAGCTTGTCTTGTTAGTTTTCTCCCGGTGAAGCTTTCAAGGCAACAATTTAGCCGGGATTGATTGTTAGTTTTGATCAGGCTATCAATCGAAACTTTGATCTTTGTTTGAATTTCGCCTGCTGATTGGCTAAAGATTCAAACGAGATATCAAAAACCAGCTAAGCTTGTAGATGTTTTTATTTTGCTTTCTTGGACCCGAGCTCAAAACTCGGCATCTCCACAGAAAAATCCTTCCATAATGGAAGGATTTTTAGTATATAGTTCATAGTGATTAGTTCATAGAAACTGATGTAGTGTTTTTGCTATAAACCATGAACTACGAACTATGAACTTGTTTCTTAACCTTCTTTTCCCCAAACGCTGCGTTTCGTGTGGCCAATTAGGATCGTATATTTGCAAGAGTTGTTTTTCCAAAATTGAGTTTATCGAAAAGCCGGTTTGTCCTGTTTGTCAAAGACAAGCAATTGGCGGCAAAACTCATCCAGGTTGCGGCAGCAGATATCGATTGGATGGATTGGTAATTGCCTGTAAATATCGTGGACCTGTCAAAAAAGCGATCCAAAAGGTTAAATACCGCTGGGTTTTTGATATCGGTGCAATATTAGTCGATCTACTATCCTCAAATCTGTGGAGATTTGATTTGCCAGGCGAGATGGTTTTGGTTCCTGTTCCCCTGCATCAGAAGCGCAGAAAGTGGCGCGGGTTTAATCAGGCAGAACTACTTACTAAAAGTCTTTCAGATAAATTCAGCCAGTCTTTCGCTGATTTACTGACTAGAACTGTCGAGACAAAGTCGCAGGTTGGTTTGGATAAAAAATCCAGACAAAAAAATGTCGAAGGCGCCTTCGCCTTAAAATCTAATATGAACGTAAGAGGCAAGGATATTTTATTAGTTGATGATGTTTATACGAGTGGAGCAACGATGCAAGAGGCTTGTCGAATTTTAAAAAAGGCAGGGGCAAAAAGTGTTTGGGCGATGGCGGTAGCGCTTGGATAGGTAACAACTGATACGTGGACAGACTTTCTGCCGTGAATTTGGTAAAATTATCAAGCGAAACTTGTGGAGGAGTCGCATAGTTGGTCCATTGCGGGAGGTTGCTAACCTCCTGAGTCAGAATATGGCTCACGTGGGTTCGAATCCCACCTCCTCCGCCTTCGGTCGCCATAACTTTAGTGACGGCGACCTTAATATGGCGACCTTCGGCGGACACAGTCCGCTAGTTGATGAAAGCGATTAGACGATTGTGTTTTGGTACGTTTATATTTTGAAGTGCAAAAATAACAGAACTTATGTCGGTTGTGCTAGGGACTTAAAAGCTAGGATTAAGCGACACGAGTCAGGATATATTCCAGCAACTAAAGATTTAAGGCCAATTAAACTGGTCGCTTATTTTGCTTTTAAAGATAAATATAAGGCTTTTGATTTCGAGAGATATTTGAAAACTGGATCAGGCAGAGCTTTTTTGAAAAAGCATTTGATTTGACGTGGAGGCGTCGCATAGTGGACTAGTGCGGTAGTCTTGAAAACTACTAGGGCAGCAATGCCCTCAGAGGTTCGAATCCTCTCGCCTCCGCAGAATGAAATCCGTTACCCAATATTTAAGTTTTCACACCAAAGAAAAGATTGAATTTGTCAACATTACTTCCCAGGTTGAAGAAATTGTCAAAAAGTCTGGAATTGGCGAAGGTCTTTGTCTTGTTAATGCTATGCATATCACTGCCTCGGTTTTTATAAACGATGAGGAGGGTGGGCTAAAGGAAGATTTTAAAAAATGGCTTGAGGACACGGTTCCTTATGAGCCTAGGCGGTACAAGCATACGTTGGCTGGTGAAGATAACGCCTACGCTCATCTTCGAAGAACGATTATGGGGCGAGAGGTGGTAATTGCTGTAACTGGCGGCAAGCTTGATCTTGGCCCGTGGGAACAGATTTTTTATGGGGAATTCGATGGCCAAAGGGCAAAGAGAGTGCTTGTAAAGATAATTGGTGGGTGAAATCTAAAATTTTGAGGTTCGAATCCCACCCCCTCCGCCCTTCTTCTGTGTTAAACTTTAATTAAGAAGTATCTGCCCAATGCCAAATTTCAGAAAAAGCGAACATCGCATAGATCATCACAAAGGAGTTATTCTTTCCAAAGAAGAATTGGATGCAAAATACGAAGCAGCACTGGAAGCAAAATCAATCATTTCTTGGAAATCACCTGATCGAATTTTTAAAGCCAGATCCAAAAAATACTTCACCAAAATTGCTTTGTATGCCTTGATTTTTATTCTGGCGGCGATTGCTTTTGGCGAGTTTTTCTTAGTTGGGGTAATCATTGCGGTAGTTTTTGTGGTCTATGTTTTGGCAACTGCCGAACCTAAGGTTATTGAACATAAAATCACCAATATGGGAATTATTTCCGGCGGCAGGGCATTTTTATGGGAGGAATTGGATTCTTTTTGGTTTGAAAAAAAGGGTGACGATCGGCTTTTGATGGTTGGGACAAATCTGCATTTTCCAACGCGCTTGATTATGCTTCTGACAACGGTTTCTGAAAGGACGCTTTTGGATATTATCGAAAAACATCTTCATTATCATCCGGCTCCGGTCCATACGCTTTTTGACAAATGGGCGCATACTCTCCAGAAACGGATTAATTTTGACTAATCCTCGAAAATAGTTCCTAATTCAGATATAATAATTTGGCGAATTTAAGCGCTCGTAGTTCAATTGGATAGAACATCAGCTTGCGGAGCTGACGGTTGAGAGTTCGAGCCTCTCCGAGCGCACCCTTGGAGGAGTGCCGGAGTGGTTGAACGGGCTCGTCTCGAAAACGAGTGTCCCGCTAAGCGGGATCGTGAGTTCGAATCTCACCTCCTCCGCATCATGCCGATATCAGCAGGTCGCCCTTCGATAAACTCAGGGCGCTCCTCTGATATATTCATGAAAACATGAGTATTAAAAGAATTTTTAGTGCCGGCGGGATAATCCTTCGACTTCGCTCAGGATCTTCGATCCGAAAGAATAAACCCGGCTGGGAAGTTCTCGTTACTCAACACTCCGGTCATAAGGGCTGGGATTTTCCAAAAGGTCATCGGGAGATTTATGAATCTGAGGAACAGACAGCTTTGCGAGAGGTTGGAGAAGAAGTCGGGGTAAAAGCAGAAATTATTGAGCGAGCCGGACAAACACAATACTTCTACTATGAATTAGGAGAACGAGTTTTAAAAACAGTCGTTTTTTATTTGATGAAATATCTCGAAGAAGGTGAAGCAACGACAGCTTTTGAAGTTTCTGATCAAAAATGGCTGCCTTTGGACAAAGTAGAGGAACAGTTAACGTTTAAGGATACAAAAGAGCTTTGGAGAAAAGCGAGAGAGCGCATCGAGAAATTGAAAATTGAGAGTTAAAAATTGAGAATTTAGTGACCCCAAAGCTTTACTTCTTCCTAGATCCGAGGAATGCCCCGAGAGGAACTGCAACAATTACTACAGACATAATAAGAGAAAGTGCGATTTCTACGGGATAAGTAACTATTAAAGTTGCAACCAATGTTATTGTCATTCCTGCAATTAGAAGGCCGACAGATACAAAAAATCCGAGCAGTGCTCCCAAAAGGGATCTCTTTAGACTATTGTTCTTTTTTGACTTAAGCAAAATAAGAAACGTGATGATTATATTGCAAATACCCGAAGCAATAATAACGGTTTCCCAAGACATTATGTCCATAAGAAAATTATTTCACTGAGATTATTAATAATACAAGCGTTTTATGTGCGGAGAGGGAGGGATTCGAACCCTCGATAACCTTGCGGCTATACGGCATTTCCAGTGCCGCCCGTTCGGCCACTCCGGCACCTCTCCTAAGCAATAAGTAGCATATAATTATAACTTGTTAAGTTAGACATCACCAGAATATAATCAAAGCGCCAAAGATTGTGCCTGTAGCTCAGTGGATAGAGCACTGACCTCCGGAGTCAGGGGTCGGGAGTTCGAGTCTCCCCAGGCACGCCGGACATTATTTTGTTAGATTTACATTGGGGTTAGAATAGAAGGCAGATGGTTGATCAGGTTGCGGAAGTTAAGAATAAGGCCGATATTGTTGAGGTAATTTCCTCGTATATTCCTCTAAAAAAGACGGGACGCAACTTTGCTGCGCTTTGCCCATTTCACAACGAGAAAACTCCTTCCTTTATGATTTCGCCGGAACGACAGGTTTTTAAATGTTTTGGCTGCGGCGAAGCAGGCGATGTCTTAACTTTCCTTCAAAAGGTCGAAGGCTGGGAGTTTCGGGAAGCGCTTGAGGAACTCGCTAAAAGAGTCGGAGTCAAACTGGTTTCTTTTCAAGCGACAGGTGTTTCCGGGGAAAAGGAAAAACTAATCTCCATCAATAAGCTGGCACTACGCTTTTACAAATTTCTTTTGAATGAACATCCGGTGGGCGCAAGAGCTAGAAGATATCTTGATAAACGAAGTATTCCCAAGGCTCTTTGGGAAAAATTTGATTTAGGTTATGCGCCCAATGATTGGGAAAAGCTTTCAGGATTTTTAACCAAGCACAGTTTTGGCCTTGCTGACATTGCCAAGGCAGGGCTTATTATTGGCAGAGACGCCAGGGAAAGTTCTTATTATGACCGTTTTCGCAACCGTTTAATTTTTCCACTTAAGGACAGTCGGGGAACGACTTTAGGCTTTTCCGGCAGACTTATTGATGAGGGCGACAAAACGGCAAAGTATATTAACAGTCCGCAGACTTCTATTTTTAATAAAAGCGCTTTGTTTTTCGGCCTTGATTTGGCAAGGGGCGCAATTCGAGAGAAAAATGAGGCAATTTTAGTCGAGGGAGAATTTGATGTAATTTCGGCTCATAAAGCAGGGATTGAAAACGTGGTGGCTTCAAAAGGAACAGCTTTAACCGATCAGCAGGTGGCGATTCTTTCCAGATTAACTGAGAAGGTAGCTATCGGCTTTGATGCAGATTTGGCAGGAGATGCGGCAGCCAGACGCGGAATTGAACTTTTGGATCTTGCTGGGGCAAGTGTCAAAGTCGTCAAACTTGGCAAATACAAGGATCCTGATGAATTCTGCCAGAAAGATCCACATGGTTTTAAGGAGGCGATAGATGGAGCTCTTAATGTTTATGATTATTTTTTAGAATCGGCAAGCAGGCGTTTTGATCCCAAGTCAGTCGAGGGCCAAAAAAATATTGGCAAGGAGATACTGCCAATCCTTTCTAAAATTTCAGATGATTTGGTCAGAGCGCATTATATTGATAAACTTGCCAAGATTCTCAATCTGGATATTAATTTAATTGCTTCAGCTGTTGAGAGAAAAGTTGCCAATTTGTATTTTGAAATTCAAGATAAAAGTGCTAAATCATTTTCAAAAACGACGATAGGCGCCCAGGAGTATTTTTTAGCTCTTTTTATTTCCCGAGAAGAAATCGAAACCCAGATTGTCTCGCAGCTTTTACCTTCTGACTTTGAAAATGAGAAGGCGAGGCATTTCTGGCAATGGGTTCGTGGTATAATTAAAAATTCCAAAAACTTAAAAAAAGCGTTGAAAAAGTTGCCAGACAATCTTAGCGAATTTGTTGACCATCTTTATCTAGTCAATATTAGTCCGGCTTTTTCTGAAAGAGAACTTTGGGCGAAGGAGATTGTTAAAATTGCTAGAAGGATCAAACAAGAGTCCTTAAAAAGACGACTTCAGGAGATTTCTCAACGTTTAAAAGCGGCTCAGGAAAAATCTGATATGCGTGAAGTTACCATCTTGACTAAAAAATTTGACGAGACAGCCAAATATCTGGAAACTATTTAGGAAAGGAGAATCAAATGGCAAAAAGAAAAAAAGTGTCCGAAGTTAGAAAAGAAGGGAAAGAAAAAGCAGAAAAAGTTGAAAAGAAAGTCGATGTTAAATTAGAGATCCGCAAACTTCTTAAGAGAGGTCGGGATCAGGGATTTGTGACCCAAGAGGAGATTTTGGCGATTTTTCCTGAACCGGAAAATTTTATTACCGAAGTCGACGAACTTTATCTTAAGTTTCTCGATGAGGGCATCGATGTTTTTGATACGACAGAGATTGATACGACTGAGGTTACAAAGTCGGTCTCAGAGCTTGAAAAGGAACTGGAAGCCTTGGCTACTTTGGAGGAAGGTTACCTTTCTGATCCGGTCAGGATGTATTTGCGAGAGATCGGTAGAGTTCCTCTTTTGACCTATGTTGAGGAGGTTTCCTTGGCGAAGCGCGTTGAAAAAGCAGATAAGAAAGCCAGGGAAAAATTGATTAACGCCAATTTACGTCTAGTAGTCTCAATTGCCAAGAAATACGTTAATCGGGGACTGACCTTACTGGATTTAATTGAGGAGGGCAATATCGGTTTGATGAGAGCAGTAGTTAAATATGATTGGCGCCGGGGCTATAAGTTCTCAACCTATGCGACCTGGTGGATTCGACAGGCGATTACTAGGGCGATTGCCGATCAGGCAAGAACGATCCGCATTCCAGTCCACATGGTTGAAACGATCAATAAATTCAACAGAATTTCCAGAAAGTTGATGCAGGAACTGGGACGCGAGCCAACTCCAGAAGAAGTGGGTATGGAGATGGAGGTTGGAGTAGAAAAGGTTCGGGAGATTATTAGGGTTTCTCAAGAGCCGGCTTCCTTGGAAGCGCCTGTTGGTGAGGAAGAGGACTCAAGGCTCGGTGATTTTATTCAGGATGTTTCAGCAAGCCCCACCGATCAGGCGACCCAAGCACTTCTTAAAGACCATATTCGCGAGATGCTTTCGACACTCTCACCGCGTGAGGCCAAAGTTCTGGAATACCGCTTCGGTCTTGAAGACGGCAAACAGAGAACTTTGGAAGAGGTCGGTCGGGAATTTGGAGTTACCCGTGAGCGGATAAGGCAAATTGAGGCGAAAGCTATTAGGAAACTGAGACATCCAACCCGCGCTAAAAAACTGAGGGATTATTTATAAAGTCAATGAAGTTTTTGAAATGGCTTTGGAGGAAGTGGATGCCCATTGCTCAGGCAATTGGAAACTTTCAGGCGCAGGTTATTCTTTCGATTTTTTACATCTTGATTTTTTCTCCACTGGCAATTTTATTTAAAATTTTTGCAGACCCACTGCAGTTGCGATGGAAGGAAATTATTCGGCAAAAGACAAACTTTCAAAATTGGCAACACCAAGAGGAAAATTTAGAAGAGGCAAGGAAGCAATACTAAGCAATTGAAAATTGAAAAGTGAGAATTGAAAAATGTATATTTTAGGAATTTCTTGTTTTTATCATGAATCGGCGGCAAGTCTTTTAAAAGACGGCCGGGTGGTAGCAGCCAGCGCCCAGGAAAGATTCAGCCGCAAAAAACATGACAGCGATTTTCCAAAAGCGGCAGTTGATTTTTGTTTAAAGAAGGCAGGAATTACAGTCAAAAATCTTGACCTGGTAGTTTTTTATGAAAAGCCTTTTTGGAAGTTTCAAAGGATTCTTTTGTCGACCCTTACCACTTATCCGGTAGCATGGCACTTTTTTGCCAAGGCGATGATTACCTGGTTTTCCGATAAGCTTTGGGTCAGAACGATTATTGCGCAAGAGTTGAAAATTGAACCCAAAAAAATTCTTTTTGTACCCCACCATCTTTCGCATGCTGCTTCTTGTTTTTATGCTTCTGGATTTGATAAGGGGGCAATTTTAACTTTGGATGGTGTTGGTGAATGGACGACAGCCGCCTATGGCCAAGGGAATGGATTAAAGGTGCGGCTTTTTAAAGAGTTGAGATTTCCTCATAGCTTGGGTCTTTTGTATTCGGTTTTTACTGCCTTTTTAGGATTTGAAGTCAATGACGGTGAATATAAAGTGATGGGAATGGCTCCTTACGGAAAACCGAAATACAAAAATAAGGTGATGAAGCTACTGAAGATTTACCCCGATGGGTCGTTTGCCCTTAATATGGATTATTTCAGCTTTCACAAATCAGCAGAGGATGCATTTGGCAAAAAGTTTATTCAGCTTTTCGGCAAACCCCGGCCGAAGGATCTACACTTTTTTACAAAGACTTCTGGTTATCCTTCTTACTTCGGCGAAAAACCGGCAAATTACGATAAGCTTTGTGATTTAAATCAAAAATATGCAGATATTGCAGCCTCAATTCAGGCAGTGACTGAGGAAATTATCCTGAATTTGGCAAGAAGTCTTTATCAGGAAACGAAGTTGGAAAATCTTTGCATTGCCGGCGGAGTTGGACTGAATAGTGTCGCCAACGGACTTCTCTTGCGAAAAGGTCCTTTTAAAAGAGTATTTGTTCAGCCGGCAGCCGGTGATGATGGGGGAAGCCTTGGTGCTGCACTCTATGTCTATCATGCGCTTTGTGGTCAAAAGAGGAATTTTATTCAGGATAATTGCTATTTTGGGGTGGATTTCACAGAAGCTGAAATCGAAAAATTTCTGAAAGTTAAAAAACTTAAATACCAAAAGATAGTTTCTGAAAGTAAGCTTATCGCTTTTTTGGCAGGCCAGATAGCCAAAGGTAAAGTGATCGGCTTTTTCCATGGCCGGGCAGAATGGGGACCACGTGCTCTTGGTTCAAGGTCAATTTTGGCAGACCCGAGGCGTGAGGAGATGAAAGAGGTGGTCAATACTAAAATAAAATTCAGGGAACCATATCGGCCGTTTGCGCCGGTAGTTTTGGCCGAAAAAGCAAGTGATTATTTTGATGTTGAGGGACTTGAGCATCAACACTTAACAAATTTTATGTTGGGTGTTTTTCCAGTTAAAAAAGAAAAACGCAAAGTGATACCAGCGGTTACTCATGTCGACGGTTCTGGAAGGTTGCAGATAATAACTGCTGCGCAAAACTCGCGCTACTACAATTTAATTAAGAAATTTGGTGAAAAGACCGGAGTCTATGTGCTTCTGAATACTTCTTTTAATCTCAAAGGGGAACCAATCGTCAATTCGCCCGAGAATGCGTTCAATACTTTCTCCAAATCGGGCCTGGATATTTTGGCTTTGGAGCGTTTTATTATTTTCAAAGAAGATTTAAAAGCGACCTAGATTATTGTTTTTGCTATCTTTGCTACCTTTGATTCTTATGGTACATTTTATTTGTGAATTTTCTAAAGGGATTTTTTTCAAGGGGGAGTGAGGCCAGAGAGCTTATTGAGTTCTTTTGGAAAGCAAAGCTTTGGTTTCTGATTCCTTTCATTTTAGTACTTTTAATTTTTGGTATTCTTCTGGTGTTTGCTCAAACAACAGGTGTTGCACCCTTTATCTACACACTGTTTTAACTACCCTGATTTGAAATTTTCGTTTGAGAATTTCATAATCCTTCTTGAATGACTAAGTGGCAACTACTTACTTTTTTTGGTTTATTGACAATTCTTACTCTTCTTATTTTCTGGCCGATTTTTTTTGGCAAGGTAAACCTTAACGGTAATCTTTTAGTTTCTTTCTATAAATTGTACGGCGAGAATTTGCCGTATAAGCCGACGGGCTGGGATCAATTGAGGATCTACCTCCCTTTTCATAAAGTAACCCTTGACCAATTAAAAAGTTTTAACATTCCACTTTGGAATCCTTATGCTTTTTCCGGGCATCCGCATCTGGCAGATTTCCAAACAGCCGTCTTTTATCCTTTGAATGTTTTTGGATTTTTCTTAGGACAGGTAACTTTTTGGCATCTTTTGCGGATCACGCCAACAATTTTGGCAGCTTTTTTTACCTATCTTTTTCTTTCAAATCTAAAATTATCTAAGTTGGCAAGCTTGTTTGGAGCGATAACATTTGGCTTTAGCCCGTTTATTTTGACTTGGGGTGAGGAGGTAGTCATGTCACCCCACTCAATTATTTGGTTGCCGTTGATATTATTTTCAATCGATAGATATTTAATTGGCGGGAATAAAAAGTTTTTAGTCTTGATTTCGTTATCACTGGCGGCTTCATTTTTTGGCGGTTATATGCAAACAACAATTTATCTTTTAATTTTTGTTTGTGTCTATTTGGTTTTCAGGGTTTGGAATAAGAATTTTTTTAGAAATCTTAAATTTTGGAAAATTATTGGTGCCTTGGTCTTGGGAATAATAATTTCAGCTATACAACTTTTGCCTTCTGCTGAACTTTATTTTAATTCGGCGCGCGCCAACATTACCTTGCGCCAAACGCTTTTTAGTTTTTTATTGCCTCCTGAGTCTTTAATAACTTACCTTGCGCCTGATTTTTTCGGTCATCCAGCCACTTGGAACTTTTTCAGGGGCGGCGTAGCCCAATATTATGAGGGGATTTTATTTATCGGTATTGCCCCCTTAATTTTTGCGCTTTGGGCGATCTTTTCAAAAAATAAGGAGCGTCTGGTGACATTTTTAGCAATTGTGGCGTTGGTTTTTGTCTCGACAACTTTTGATTTACCAACTTCCCGACTTTTTCTTTCTCTGCCAATTCCTTTTCTTTCAACCTCAATTGCCAACAGAATTCTTTTTATCCCCGCTTTTTGTCTGGCTGTTTTGGCGGCAATCGGTGTAGAGAAATGGTTAGCCCAGCGCAACAAAAAAATAATTAAAGTGATTTTCGTCTTCGGACTTATCTACGTGGTAATAATTTCAGCTCTTTTAATAATTAAATTTTTTAACTTTCCATTTTTTAATCAAGGCCCATTTACATCTTCTAAAAATGTCGTTGTAGCTTTAAGGAATTTGGTAATTCCACTAATGGTATTTGGGATATGTTCATTTTTGATAATTTGCGCAACTTATGTGAGCAGATGGAAGAGTCTGGCAACGATAGGAATTTTGGTAATTACTTTTCTTCACATCTTTTACTTTAGCCAAAAATATCTGTCTTTTGCGGATCGTCGATTGATTTTCCCTAAAGTTCCAATACTTGAATTCTTGCAGGAAAAACAGAGTCCTGCACCAGACGGTACGGGACATGGTTATTTTCGATCATGGGCAATTGGTGGAGAGACTTTTGGCAATAATTTCGCTACCCAATATGATATTTTTTGGCCCGAGGGTTATGATTCTTTGAATAATCGCGCCTACAGCGAATTTACTTTTACAATGCAAGGTAACAGGTTTGACGATTATCAGCAAAGAGCCGATGCGGGTTTGGGGGCAATCGGTACAGTTGAAGAGATAATGGGGAATAAAAATAGAAGGAAGCTGATGGATATAGTTGGAGTCAAATACGTTATTGCCAATACAAACGATTCTCAAATAATGGAAGATAATAATTTTAAAAAGGTTTTTGCTCCACCAGCTGGCGAATTTGCGGTTTTTGAGAATCTAGAGGTGATGCCCCGAGCGTTTTTAGCTTCAAATTACGAAGGCCCGCCGCAGATTAATAATGAAGGCTTAAGTACTCAGGATAAAGAAAAAGAAAGAATAAAATTGATACCTAAAAAACTTTTGAGTGATGATTTTGATTTTAGGAATGTCTTAATTTTGGAAAAACCTTCACCGATTAGCGCTCAATTTGGATCAGGAACTGCCCAAATTATAAGTTACAAACCACAGGAGATAGTCATAAAAACAAGTTCCGATCAGCCAAAGCTGCTTTTTCTTTCGGATAATTATTATCCTGGTTGGAAGGCGACAGTTGATGGTGACGAAACAGAAATTTTAAGAGCCGATTATACTTTCAGGGCAGTGCCACTGACACCTGGAGAGCATTTAGTTAAGTTTTACTATGACAGCGAAATTTTCAAAACAGGATTATTAATTACTTTGATTAGTTTGGGAATGTTGGGAGTATTTGTATTTAAAGTTAAAAGTTTTAAATTTTAACTTACCCTTTTGTATTTTCGAAGTACCAGCCCCAAAGGAATTGCCCCAAACATAGCGGTAAGAGCAATTGGGGAAGCACCGGTTGCCGGAAGAGTTGTAGGGATAGGGACTGCGGCTGTTTGGACATTGACGTTTTGAGTTTGGTTCTGTTCATTTTTAATGTCGACATCAACATTATTTTCATTAGTATTGGAATTATTATTGGTATTACTGTTGATATTAGCATTGCCCCCTTCATGTCTAATATCAACGTCAGTATTTATTGATGTAGAAGTATTGTCTTGATCGTCTTCATCATCATTATTGTTATCGGCAAGGGCTACTTTAGTAAGAATCAAAAGAGAAATAATTAAGAAGGTTAGCAGAAGAAGTATTATCTTTTTCACTTCGTAGCCAATTTACCACAAGATTACAAACTTGCACAACTGGTTTGAATAGAGTGCTCGCCCGATGGTCAGTTCCGCCGAAGCTTTAGGGAAGGAGAGGGGGATCTTCGGATTATAAAAACCGCTAACTTCTGGGCAACGCATAATAACCTTGATATTGGGGTGGTATAAGGCTTGCAATTTTATACATCAATTCATCAACCAGTTTCTGGTCATTTTCTCCCTTTGTTTCGCTTACACCTATTCTTTCTTCTAATTCCCTCACAGAAATAGGTTTTCCAACACTCATATGCGGCCTGTGCCAAAATCTTGTCGGAAAGATAATTTTGGTATCTGGCGGAAAGACTTTCTCAGTACCCCACATGCCGATCGGAACTAGATGAATATTTGGGACAAGATAAAAATATCTTGCAATCTTAGGAGAAGGGCGTTTCATGCCTTTATCTCTGCTTCTGCTTGCCTCTGGACAAAGCCCAACGAATCTCCCATCCGACAAAGCGTTAGCAGTTTCCTCGTCTGCTTCTTTTTGCCATTCTGTCCTTACTACCCATGATTGGGCATCTCCTTCTTCAGGCTTTATTCTTGAAGATGGTACGAGAATTCCATCATATGCATGCATGAAAGATCTAGTTAAGTGATTGCGCCAAATTACCTCTCCCATAATTGCGGTAAAAAGCTTTCTTAGCTCTGGCGAAACATTTTTAAGTTCTGTAGGTATTAACGGTCCATCTAAATGACCTAAATGGTTAAAGGCTCCTATTACCGGAACTCCTTGGTCCAATAGCTCCTTTATTTTTAGGATATTCTCAGCATTATGAACCTCGGTCTTACGATGCCATTTCGCATAGGCTTCTACAAATGCATTCGTAAATCTTCTTTGTTCAATTCTGATCGGCGGAATTTTAGTCAGTATTCTCTCAGGCATAAAATTATCTCAATTGCAAGATAATACAAGTTATATTCTGGTTAATCAAATACAATTACGAAATCTTTAAATATTGCGGGGTGTGGGGATGATTTTCGGAATCTATAATTGATTGGGATCTCCTAACAATGTTAAAATTACCTTCGCACATTTATATTCCCCGATAGCTCAATGGTAGAGCGTCCGACTGTTAATCGGCAGGTTCCTGGTTCGAGTCCAGGTCGGGGAGCTGAATGAGCTAAGTCAAAGTGTTGACACCTAACTCTTTGAACACAAGAAATAGATGCCCACTCCATCTTTCGCGCTGAAAAGGTATAATACCAAGCAAGAAAGGAGGGTAAGTAGATTTATTAAATAAATCTACTAAAAATATTATGACTGGAACAGTTAAAACAAAAACAGAAAAAGGGTTTGGATTTATTTCCCGTGAAGGAGAAGAAAAAGATCTTTTCTTCCACTCTACAGATCTAAGCGGTGTTACTTTTGATGAACTTCAACTAGGAGCAAGCGTAGAATTTGATGTTGTAGATGGTGAAAAAGGCCCAAGTGCAAAAAATGTAAAACTTGCGGCGTAACGTTTACGAAGGGATATAAAAATCCTCGAGGTCATACCGAATAAATATTTAATTTAACAAAGGCAAATTGAAATTTGAATATAGTGCCTTAACGCTCTCAAAACCAATATCTATCTCAATCTCTTTGTTCCTGAACATATCTACTAAGGGGAGCACCATTTTTTAGCCTCGGATTTTTGCTTCTGATATACTTCAATCGTTATGTCTGTTGTAAAGTTAGCTCTGGATATTCAACTATCTCTGCCCAATCAGCCATTCGAAAATCGTCCCATTTGGCGAGCTAGCTTCAAAAGCCCAAAATTATGGGCTTTCTTGTATGATATATAATAAAAGCAATGAAAAAGTCGGAAGAAATAAAAAAAATCATTAAAAAATCTTATGGGGATATTGCTCAATCTTCCGGTGGATGTGGATGCGGTAGTTGCGGTTGTAACGCTAGTCAAACTATACAAAAACAAACTAAACAAATCGGTTATTCTCAAGATGAAATAAATCAAGCACCTGCCGATTCCAATCTTGGTCTTGGTTGTGGCAATCCCCTGGCCATTGCTTCGTTAGAGGAAGGAGAGGTAGTTTTGGATTTGGGCTCTGGTGCAGGTTTCGACGCCTTTTTGGCTTCTGATAAAGTCGGCAAGACTGGTAAGGTTATTGGGGTTGATATGACTGATGAGATGTTGGAAAAAGCAAGAGAAAACGCAAAAAAGGGTGGTTATACTAACGTTGAATTTAGGAAAGGTGATATTGAAAACTTACCAGTCGATAACGAATCAATTGACACAGTAATAAGTAATTGTGTTATCAATCTTGCCCCTGATAAGGAAAAAGTTTTTAAAGAAGCGTACCGAGTACTAAAGTCGGGCGGAAGACTAATGGTTTCCGATGTTGTTTTAACAAAACCATTACCGGAAGAATTGAAGAAGGATGAAGAACTATTAATTGGTTGTATCAGCGGAGCAATCCTTAAACAAGACTATTTGAAACTTTTAGAAAAAGCCGAATTTTCAAACATTAGAATTCACAAAGAAACACCTGCATATTTAGAAGATTACGCCTTAAGTATGACTTTTTCTGCTGTTAAGTAGAATAAGTAAAATCTGACGCCTGTCACTAATAAGTTCGAAAATCGTCCCATCGGGCGAGCAAGCTATTTTTAGCCTCGATTTTTTAATACCCTAGTTGGACGATCGAACCTTCAGTTATAATATCCAAGCAAAATATGAAAATTTATACGTGTCCGATGCACCTTGAAATTGAGCAAGATAAACCGAGTCGGTGTCCGAAATGTGGCATGAAATTGGTACTAAACAAGGAAGATGAGGAAATACCGACGGAGCGTCTTAGTTCAAAGAAACGAGACATTTATAAACTCATTTCTGTCATCTGTGGTCTAGTTGTATTGGTATTGATTGTTGTAACTGTGAGGAATCTGCCGATTGTAAAAGCTCTCCAAACATCACTTTACATGTTTTGGGAAGTATTATGGCCGCTTATTTTGGGTTTTAGTCTCTCGGCTATCATCCAAGCAGTTGTGTCTCATAAAACCTTAGCAAAAACGCTTGGTCGTGATGATACCAAGTCGCTTGCCTTAGCTTCTTTTTTTGGTACCGCCTCCAGTTCGTGTTCTTACGCTGCGATTGCTCTTGCCCGTTCCCTTTTTCAAAAAGGAGCAAGTTTTACAGCTGCTATGGTGTTTGAGTTGGCATCTACCAACCTTGTGATTGAACTAGGAATTATCTTGATCGTCTTGATGGGTTGGCAGTTTGCAGCAGCAGAGTGGTTTGGTGGCATTGTCATGGTTATTTTAATTGCCATTATTTTTCGTTTGACTTTGACACAAAAGCTTATTGAGCAAGCAAAGAGACAAGCTAATAAAGGACTACAGGGCAGAATGGAGGGCCACGCTGCCATGGACATGAGCATTCAGGGAAAAAGCTCTTTTTGGTCAAAGCTTTTTAGTGATAAAGGTTTTACGGCTGTTTCCCACTTCTTTATTATGGACTGGGCATCAATTTGGGTGGATTTAGTAATCGGGTTTCTTATTGCAGGAGCCCTTGCTGTCTGGGTACCTGATAGCTTCTGGAAGGCGTTTTTCTTTGCAAATAACCCTACGTTGTCATTTATTATTGGACCATTAGTGGGCCCGTTGATTGCAGTTATTTCGTTCGTTTGCTCCATTGGTAATGTCCCGCTGGCTGCAGTTCTTTGGAGAGGTGGTATTAGTTTTGGTGGAGTTGTTAGCTTTATTTTTGCTGATTTAATCGTCTTACCTGTACTCAATATTTATCGCAAATATTATGGTTGGAAAGTCATGCTTTATATTCTAGGCACATTTTATGCTGCAATGGCAGTAGCAGGGTATATTACTGAGCTCCTCTTTGCGTCGCTGCATCTTATTCCACAAGGTCGTACAGTAAGTGCTATCAATGCAGAAGTCGGTTGGAGCTATACTACTTGGCTTAATATCCTTTTTCTAATCCCCGCCGTAATTCTTATTTGGAGGTTTTTGAAAAGCGGTGGTCTCCAAATGCTGAAAATGATGAGTATGCCTAAAATGAACGAGTAACTTTGCTTTACAATCGGAAAGCTTTTGTTAGAAATTGATAGCTGGATTTGATTGGAGCTTATCTATTCTGTCAGAAACTTAGCCCAAAAGACTTAGCTGCATTTAGAACAGCTATACCAATTGTACGCACGTTATCACCTGCAGAGAGGGACATCCGTAGTTATGAAGCTCAAATGTGGGGTGAATATCAAATAGGTGAACCAGAAGAAAGTCTCAAAAATGCTGATCGCATTCTAACATTAGCCGAAGAAAGAAGCCAACAATACATGCTAGCACTAAGTTGCAAATGTTACTTACTGGTAGAGTTGGGGCAAATTGAGGAAGGATGGGAGACTTATCAAGCATACGAAAGGCTACTTCCAACCGATAAGAAAGTGACATAATTAGTCTGAAAATCGTCCCTTTATAAAAATATCGGTTCAAATTCTTCATTTGTTTCCAGAAAAAAGGTTTGAAGTGTGTGAACACTGCGGAGCACTCAGAGTCTTAATATAACCAAAATCCCAATGTGCCCATCCGTCAGCCGGCATAGGGGCTTTATTTTGAGTACTTGACAACCCATAGTTATTTATTATAGAATTCTCATCTATCTAAAAATACTACCCTTTTAGATAGAATCTCTGCCCATAATAAATGACTAAAAGTTATTTGAAGAAAATATTATTTCTTCTTGTTGGCACCCTACTTTTTGCCGGCGGTTTTGCTTGGCAAATTCCTTTAAGTGATGCCACAGGTCAGCATAACGATCATTGTGATGAAGTATTTACCTATACGAAAGATAGCGACTTTAATGACTCTCGCGTAAACATTAACTTTGAAAACAGCGATGAACAGATCGATGTGTCAGCAGATTCAGGTTATCAGATAATCGAGGTATCACTTGACGTAGAAAATGACGGCCACACCGGATACTGGGTTTATTCGACCGGCCCTTTAAACAACTTCAACCCGAATCCGGGTGGGGATATTGATAGTGCAAGGGTAAAAGTTAAAAAGGTTTGTGTAACACCTAGCCCATCACCTTCACCGTCACCAAGTCCAAGTCCATCACCGTCACTGAGTCCATCCCCGTCAGTAAGCCCAAGTCCATCACTAAGCCCAAGTCCATCACCGTCAGCAAGTTCCGACCCAAGCCCAAGTCCGTCACCTGATCCTGAAGATGAGTGTGAGGGAGCTTCGTGCAACACCGGAGGAACTGATCCCTTACCAACCCCAAGTCCGTCATCAAATCCCTCGTCAAGTCCCGACCCAAGTCCGTCATCAAGCCCGTCGTCCGGAGGATCAAGTTCTTCAGATAACAGCTCAGGTTCAAGTTCGTCTTCTACATCAAGCAACAGTTCAAGCGGAGAAGTTCTTGGAGCAAGTACGCTGGCCTCAACCGGCAACAGTGCTTCACAGCTTATGATGCTTCTTGGATTAGTGTCAATAGGGGGTGGTGTATGGCAACTGCTTCTCGTCCCCGCAAAAAGAAAAGCCCAGTAAGGCGTCACATTTCCCAGGCTTTTGCAATTTTACTGATCATTATTGGTGCAGGGCTTATTTTTTATTCTGCTCTTCGTCAAGGTTATGGATGGCAGACAGCGAATCGTGTTGAACCGCAATCCAATCAAGACAAAACAACCCAAGAGGCTCCAAAGCCTGCAAAAATCTATATCCCAAAACTTAAAAGGACGCTGGAAATTTCAGACGGTTTTATAAAAGATAACCGTTGGACGATTTCGAAAACAGGCGTTTCTTATCTAACAACCTCTGGAAAAATAGGGGAGCTAGGTAACGTGGTTTTGTACGGTCACAATACGCAAGAAGTTTTAGGAGGATTGTGGAAAGTCCAAGTGGGAGATATTGTCGAATTAACCGATAGTGACGGCAATATCCACAAATTCGGAATATTTGACCGCAAAGAGGTCAAGCCGAATACAGTTGAAATTTTGGAAAGTACGAAGGATCCTAGCTTGACAATTTATACCTGCAGCGGATTTTTGGATACGGCAAGGTTCGTGGTGGTAGGGAAAAAGGTTTAACGACTTTTACTTGTTAGTCTAGCACTCACAATTCCAGTATTTCTTGCCGGATTTTGTGGTATAGTTGCTTTTTTTACCGGAATTTGAGCCATTATAAAGTACAAGAAGCGATCTATTCTTGTTTTTATTTCTACTGTAATAGGTTTTTTAGTTTTGGATTTTGTTCTCGGCGAAATTCTAGTCCCACATTAATTTTAGTTCGAAAATCGTCACTTCGACAAAGCTCAGTGTAAACCCATCGGACGAACAAGTGTCTCATAGTTTACTATTTTAGCTCCAAAATCATATAATTCGCATTGCAAACATGAGTCCCGAAAGAAATTCCGTGATTGTCGACTTGGATGATACTTTATGTGCTACTAAAAGGGCTATCATTGCGCGGGCGAACAGAACATCTCTTGACACTAGATATAATTATCAAATGCTAAGGCCAGGATATGTTTATGATCCTCATCTTGATGAGATAATTCACCAGACTCTTAAAGATCCATCTTTCAATCCTCCGCCATTTATAGGGGCATTAGATGGTGTCAAGCTATTAAATGAAAATGGTTTTAATGTTTATATTGTTAGTTCAAGAATTGCTAAGTACTTAGGCGAAGCAACAGAAAGGTGGATTGGCATAAGGGGTTTTAGACCTCATATTGCTGATTTGAGACTTAGACCAGATGGTCAGAGAAGTAGGGGCTTTAAATTAATTATCGCACAGGAGGTAGGCGCTATGGCAGCATTTGAAGATGAGGTTCAAGCGGCTAAGGAGCTTGCAAGCCAGGTGGATCACGTCTTCTTAATAAGAAGGCCATGGAACACGAACTTTTCAAACATAGATCATCCATCCATAAGTATACATCCATCATTTCTTAGGGCTGTTTCTACATTTTTAAAAGAACAATAATGTGGTTTAGTTGGTACTACAGATTCAGAAAATTTCCAGAATTCATAAATTATAGCTCAAATTCTTCTTTGGTCTTTCATAAAGTAGGAAAATTCTAAAATCATCCCCTATCCTTCATTAAAATTTCGGATAGTAAGCATCGGGCGAGCCACTCCGTTATTAGAACTTTTAAGCCCTATTCTTATTTCTCCGGCCCTAATTTGGATCTTGCAAATTTATGTTGGTGGTTCTAAAGCCGATTAACTTAAGGTAATATATCAGTAAAGGGGGTGATTATTAATGGCAGATAAAAATAAGACGGTGACTGAGGAACCAGCTAAAGAACCAAAAGTTGATGATAAACTAGTTGCCGACGTTAAACCAACCGAAGAACCCGAAGCTGAAGAACCAAAGGTTGAAGAGCCAAAGGTTGAAAAACCTGACGGCGGCACAACTGCTCCAGCAGATAATGTGGCTGAACCGGCAGGAATCGATCAACAAGGTCGTCAGCTTTATAGCGTAAAGTGCGCTAATTGTGGGAAACAAACTCAAGTGCCCTTTAAGCCAACTGGAGACAGACCGGTTTATTGCAGGGATTGTTATATGCAAAAGAGAGGCTGAAGAAGCTAATGGAGGTATGGGGAGAGAGTTACGAAGGTAAGATAAGGTTAAGGAAGAATAAATAAGGACTTGAAGCCGTATTGAAGCTCCGTTATCGGGCTATTATACTAGTCCGAAAATTGTTTTGATCTAATTTGATATAATTTCCCCTAATCTATGAATACGGAATTGGAGCCTCTAGAATCACAAGAACCTGATTTATCTCTCCACAAGCGTATTGGCGATATTCTTTTTGCGGAAGCTTTAAGATATCGTGAACTTGCGGAGTCAGGGATGATAGTTGCACTTGATAATTTTACGAGTTATCGAGTCCATCCCCCTTTTGAAGGGATAGGTAAATTGGTATCAATTCATTTTAGGGTTCATATGGATGAGCTAAAAGGAAAAGCTAAATTAATGCAAAAGGCTTTCCTCTTTGCGAAAGGGGTAGGAGAAGATTTGAGACATTTGGCTGTATTATTAAACGGAGATTTGAAGTCGGAAAATATCGGAATGATTTGCGGACTGACTGAGGATTTATTCAAGGCATGGGGTGAAAGGAACGGTTTTAGGACAGTTCTTTACACCAATGATCCTGAACTTATTAGGAAGCATAATCAGACCATAGCAGATGATCCTCATGAAACTCCAGATAGGTTAAATCCTCTACATGTTTTTTCATTTGACGCTGGCGGATTTATTAAAAGATTTAATAAAGAAGATTCTGGCTAAGTCCAGCCTCGTCAAAAATATAGAAAATTGTCCTCTTGATCCTTTGGTTTAAACTCAGGATCTAGGTCTTGAGTGAATGGACAGAATCGAAAGACCGGTGTGCAGAAAAAATTCTAGTTTGAAAATAACTCCATTTGGTAAGAAAAATTCCCTGACTTGATTATTATAATTGTGGTGATTTCGGTTATAGCAGTTGGAATTGGCATTTACCTTTTTATATTTTTTAAGGATTTGACTTATTATGTTTATTGCGACTAGACTGGAGTTAGATGGACGAACAAAATACAGATCAACCTCAATCAGTGGAGAAGAAAAAAGGTTATGGCAAAAGGCCACTTTGGCAGTGGATTTTGATATATGTAATTATCGCTGGGATAATTTATTTTGTAATTTACTATCTCTTCTTCAGGGGTGGTGCTAGCATCCCTGGCTATTAAATCCTTCTTTTTCTAAAAAAGGGGCGGTATGCTTCAATAATTTTCTTAGTTAGTCGTCTGTGTCCCGGAATCATCTGATAAATAGAATAGTGGACGCCAAATACTAAAAGTAGGGCACCAACTGGCATAATTAAAAATCCCACCAAAAACGGCGTTAGAAAAAAGCCAATGATTAAAAGTAACATTCCGAAAATTGAATATCGGTTAGGTTTAAATAAACCTCCGAGGGCTAAGAATCCTCGGTTTTCGCCTTTCAGGCTCAGAAGTATGTTTTCTCTTCGCTTTCGCGAATTCGAAAATAAAAGACTAAAAATATTCATTGATGCTAAATAATTCTAGCATTTTCTTTTGCGCTGTTTGAGAAAAATGCTATAATCTGCGCAATGAAGATCAATCCTTTAATTCTGGGCTTAGCGGTGATTACGATTGTTATTGTGGTTGCGGGCGTAACGGTTTTATCAAAGCGAACTTCTTCGCCACAAACATCACCTCAACCAAGTACATCAATTACTGACCAAAACGTCGAACAAAAAAATCCCAAGGACGAAACTGGAGTGGTGGCAGACGAGAGCAGTACGCCAGCCGTTCCTTTACCGCAGGAAGAAGATATCATCAGAACATTTTTCAATCTGATCAATGAGGGCCGGCCGGCTGATGCGATTGCCATGATGACTCAGTTGGCTGTCGGCAATGATTCGTCAAAACAAGCTTGGGGGGTTCAGTTTAATTCCTTCAAATCAGTGTCAGTCAACAAAATCGAGTCATCAATGCAGGAAGAATGGACGGCTACAAAGCATACTTATAAAGTAACCCTTGATGTTCAGATGAAGCCAGAAGCAGCCAGCGCTCCTATTCCAAATTATGGTTGGGATAATGGTCAAAATATCCGCTGGATACCTTTAGAAAAAGTTGATAATCTCTGGAAAGTCGCTGGTATCGCTACCGGTCCGTGAGTCCCTTTAATCTATTCTTTTACTAGCCAGAAATCTGAAAATTTGTCACAATAAATCAGTGCTGGGTAAAACTAATCTTCGCAACTACAGTGGACTCTCCGACAAGGAGGCCCAAGAAAAATACAATAAGGAAGGGTATAATGAACTCCCCTATCAAAGAAGGCAGAATTTTTTTTCAATTTTCCTGACGGTTATTCGTGAACCGATGCTTCTCTTGCTTATTGCAAGCGGTACTCTCTATGTACTCATTGGAGATTTGCAAGATGCTGCCATGCTTTTGGCCTTCGTTTTTGTGGTTGTTGGCATCGTTTTTTATCAGGAAAGAAAGGCAGAGCGAGTGCTTGAAACACTGCGAAATCTTTCAAGCCCTAGGGCATTAGTTATACGCGACAATCAACGCAAAAGAATTTCTGGACGTGAGGTAGTGACAGACGATATCCTCGTTCTGCGAGAGGGAGACCGCGTACCGGCTGATGCAGTCGTTCTATCTTCTACTAATCTACTTATTGATGAGTCGATTTTAACCGGTGAATCACTCCCAGTCACAAAATCGGAGTGGGACGGCAAAAGACAAAAGCAGCAGGCCGGTGGTGATGACTTGCCATTTGTTTATTCGGGTACCTTAGTAGTTGCCGGTCGTGGCGTTGCCAAAGTGACAGCAACTGGCATAGATACGGAGATGGGTAAAATTGGCAAAGCACTTCAAACCATTCATGAGGAAGAGACACTGATTAAGAAGGAAACAGGCCGTTTAGTTAGAAGTTTTGCTCTTGCCGGTATAGCGCTTTGTCTATTGATTTTGGCTATCTATGGCTTTGTGAGAGGAAATTGGCTCGACGGATTTCTGGCAGGTTTAACGCTTTCTATGGCAGTACTTCCAGAAGAATTTTCAGTCATTCTAGTTATCTTTTTTACCTTAGGGGCGTGGCGAATGTCGAAAAAAAATGTGCTGACTCGGCGGATGTCAGCTATTGAAACCTTAGGTGCAGCAACGGTTCTCTGTGTTGATAAAACAGGCACATTGACGTTAAATAACATGAGGCTTGCTGCCATTTTTTCTGATGGGAGTCATTTTGAGCTAGTGCATGATAAAGTAAAACAACTCCCTCAAAAATTTCATGCGGTACTTGCGTACGCGCTTCTTGCATGTCAAAAAGATCCCTTTGATCCAATCGAGAAGGAAATAAAACGTGTCGGTGAGACATTTCTTTCCCAAAGCGCAAATCTTCATCGAAACTGGCGTTTAATCCAGGAATACCCGTTAATAAAACACCTATTTGCTATTTCTCATGTGTGGGAGAGAGATTCTAAACAAAATTATGTCGTCGCGGCAAAAGGTGCACCCGAAGCAATAGCCGACCTTTGCCATTTTGGCGAAAAACAGAAAAATGAATTGCTATTAACGGTTTCTGCTATGTCAGAAAGGGGGTTGCGCTTAATCGCTGTGGCCAAGGCATCGTTTCGAAAAACGCCTCTGCCTAAACAGCAGCATGATTTTCCATTTAAATTTGTCGGTTTACTTGGTTTTGTTGATCCGGTGCGTTCTCTTGTGCCGGCCGCGTTAAAAGAAGCCTATCATGCAGGAATACGCGTTGTCATGATCACCGGTGATTATCCAGGTACGGCCCAGTTTATTGCCAGAAAAATAGGACTAGACGACGATACTTACATCACAGGACCCCAGCTTTTACAGATGGATCATTTGGAGCTTCGCGAAAAAATTAAAACAGTCAATATTTTTGCAAGAATTGTACCTGAGCAAAAGTTGGCAATTGTTAATGCATTGAAAGCCAATGGTGAAATTGTTGCTATGACAGGTGATGGTGTTAATGATGCCGCCGCTTTAAAGGCAGCTCATATTGGTATAACTATGGGAGATCGCGGTACTGATGTTGCCCGTGAAGCATCAGATCTGGTACTTCTAAACGATGATTTTTCTTCTATCATTCATGCAGTGCGGCTAGGAAGGAGAATTTATGACAATTTAAAAAAAGCCATGTCCTACATTCTTGCTATTCACGTACCCATTGCCGGAATGTCACTTTTCCCGATTTTTTTAAATCTACCTATTGTTTTATTGCCAGCTCACGTTGCTTTTTTGGAGTTGATTATAGACCCTGCCTGCTCCATTGTTTTTGAAGCTGAACCGGAAGAAGGAGACATTATGCAGCGGCCCCCGCGTAATGTAAAAAATCCGTTATTTGGAAGAAAGACATTTATGCTTAGTTTGTTGTAAGGATTAAGTGTGCTCACCGTCGTTTTTATTGTTTTTCTCATTGCCCTCTATTTGGGGAAAAGTGCAGCAGAAGCTCGTACGCTAACATTTGTGACGCTTGTTTTTGCTAACTTAATATTGATAATTACCAATCTTTCGTGGTCGAAACATATGGTTAAAACTCTGCGCACAACTAGCCAGACTTTATGGTGGGTGCTTTTTGGAGCCTCTCTGGCTCTTTTGTTAGTTCTCTATGTTCCCAACCTGCGGAACCTTTTTCATTTTTCGTTTTTGCATTGGAACGATTTAGTATTAACCTTTTTGGCGGGGGTTATAGGCGTCGTTTGGTTTGAAGGTCTAAAATTACTTAATAACAACACGGCAAAGATATAATCTTTGCAAAATCGCGGTATCACTACCGGTCCGTAATTATCTCGTCGGACGATCTGATTATCCTTAACAATTTTTGCTATAGAGCCGAACGTTTCGAGTTAACAGGGGATAACTTAGCGATTAAGGAAAGCTACCGAGAAATTTAAATAACTGGCAAAAGTAACCCAGAGGAAATAAGGAAGAAAAAGCCAGCCTGCAATAGGCCTTACTTTGATAAATTCCCTAAGAGTGAGAAGGATGAAAAACCAGAGAATGATAATTTCCAAAAAAGCCCCAAAAGGTGATTTAAGGCCAAAGAAAAGGAATGACCACAAAACATTGAAAGTAAACTGGGCGATAAAAAAGTAAAGAGCGGATCTAACCTTCTTTTTATTCCATCCCAATTGCCAGATCAAGTATCCAGAAATACCCATTAATAAAAACAAGATTATCCAAACTGGAGCAAAAACCCAATTGGGAGGAGTTAAGGGAGATTTTACCAGCGTGCTATACCAGCCTGGTATAGATTTTATGGTGAAAATTGAACCTAGAGAACCGATTAATTCACTGGCAATGATAAAGACTAAAAGGTGAAGGAAATTAAAATTCTTCACTGTTTTTTAATTATTGAGCCTATTCTAAAAAATATCAATGTCTTTTATTATTAGAATTGAAGAAAGTGATAGCCGTTATAGATCATTTCTTCCCGCAGACTTTCACCTTTAAATTTTAGAGTCTTTGGGTCTGGCGTAACTATCCAAGTTTTGGGATTATTTTCTATAAATTGGGGTATGTCGTCATATTTTAAGGTCCACCATTCGCCGACTTTGCCTCCATTTTGAGAAGTTTCATAGACCATTTGGTGATTTGAGTAGAAAAGAAAAGCAGTGAAATCATGATCGTCTAAGACGATTGGCTCTCCATGAGGAATAATATCTTTTGCGAATTTTCCTAAATCGGCACCGACTTTTGATCTATCAGGATAAATATTTTCAATTCTTGCGACGTTATAAATTTGGGCAATCAGGACAATCGCAATCAGGACGAAAGATATCTTGGCAGATTTCTGATAGAGTTTTCCCAAAGCGTAGGCAATAAGTATGGCGACTTGAGGATATGCGGGTAGATTGTACCAACCTAATTTTTCCGAGAGAAAGTTAAGAGGGAAGATAAAGAGAAAGATCGAGATCAAAAGTACTGTCAGTATTTTGGTTTGGGTAGATGGCAACTTTTTGAGTTTAAAGATAAAGAAAACCACTGGAATCCACCAGAATCCGATATCCTTTACCAAATCCTGAAAATATCTTAACGAAAGAGAGGTTAGAGGTGAGCCTAAAAGTCCAGCAACTGGATTTAAAAGGTACCAATTAATAAATGGTTTGCCAAATTTAACTGCTCCTAGGGTAAAGTACCAGCTGGAAGAAATAAAAGTAAAGAGGACAATCAAAGGGAGATTGCGCGGCAGTTTTTTTTCGACAAAGAACGCCCAGAGAGAAATGATTAATGCTGGATAAAGACCTAAAAACCAACCCTTAACTAAAAATCCAAGGCCCAGCGAGATTCCACAGAAAGTAGCAAAAATTTTTCTTTGCGATGAAAGCAGGTAGAAATAGAATGATGCAAGAAATAAAAAAACAAGAAGAGCATCGAGATTTCCATGAGCAAACCGCATAGTCAATTGGCCGAGACTGACAAAGACTATAAAGGCAAATAAGCCGACAGCCCTGCCGAAAAGTCTTTTGCCAACTAGATAGACCAATAAAGATGCACTAATAGCTGCTAGAGTCGAAACAATCCTTGTCTGCCATTCACCGGCACCGAAAAATTTAAAAAAGGGTAGCGAGAGCCAAAAATAAAGTGGGGGTTTATCAAAATAATACTGGCCATTCCAGAAAGGAACCAGCAGGCTATGGCCCCCTTGGACCATGTTCTTAATAATTTCTCCATACCAGGCTTCGTCCCAGTTTCTCAAAGGATAAAGATTGATGTTTCGGAAGAAGATGATGAAAGAGGCAATAAGGACGACCAGTGAGGTTAACATAAAGGTATCTTAGCTAATCATATTCGGAATGTAAATTTATTTTACAAATCTTTACAGTGGGCTTGAAAATCCTTTTAATAAGTAAGATGAAGATCATTGGGTTAAATCTGGTGACTTTGTTAACTTTTCTGCTGCTTGGGCTGTATTTTATCCGGGCGGTTTCATCGACTACCGATACTTATTGGCATTTAGCAATTGGTCGTCAAGTCTGGCAAACAAAAGCAATTCCAAAGGTTGACGATTTCGTTTATGGGCGTAGTGACAGACGCTTTACTTCAACCGAGTGGCTTTCAGGTTTGATTTATTACTTTATTGTGAAGACTTTTGGATTTGAGGGACTGGTAGTTTTAAGGGTAATTACGGGGATAACAGCACTTATTCTTTTGTATCTTAGTCTTAGACTAATTACTGCCAATAATTTACTTATAAATTTGGGAATTGTTCTTGCTGGCTACATTTTGGCTTATCGACTATATGATAGACCTGAAAACTTTAGTTTTGTTTTCCTTGTTTTTGTCAATTATCTCTGTTTTTATTACTATCTTAAGAAAAGATTATCTATTACCTTTTGTCTGTTGCCATTAATTTTTCTTCTCTGGCCAAATATCCATGCATTTGCAACCGTTGGTTTGGGAATTTTAATTTTTTATTCGATTCTATTTTTCCTAGAAGAGGCCACAGGTCATCAAAAGCGCGCCAGACTCTATCTTTGGGGAGTTATCTTTCTTCTTTCAATAATCGCATCAGTAATCCAATATAAGAAAATTTTCTTTATCTTCGGTTTTCAAAAGGGAGTTGACTTTGGTATTGGCGAATTTATGTCACTTTGGCAAAGAATTTTCTTGAATGAAGGTTATGATTTTTTTAATCAGATTTCACTTCATATATATCTATATTTGTTAATACTAATTTTATATCTAATATTTTTTATCATTTTTCTAAAAAAGCAACAAAAATCTGTATTCAAAATTTTTATTTTTATTTTTTATTTTGGAGTTTTACTTTCACCCTTAAAGGCTTATCGATTAATACCAATGGCTATTTTAATTTCTATGCCTTTATTATTTGATTTTGTTCATCAAGTACTTCCAAGCAAAATAATCATCAGGTTACCCTTGTTTATCAAAATAATTTATGGATTAGCTATTTTGATTATTATCAGCTCAATTCTTTTACAAAGAATTGTTGGTTCCAGGGAGTATTCGTATTTAACTTTCGTTCAGACAAGCGCAAATAGTTCTGAACAGGAACCTGTTGGTGTAAGCAATATTTTATGGAAGCCAAATTTTCCCCAAAAAGCGCCTCAAATCGTTGCTTCTTCATTGAATTCTAAACATTTGTTCACCTCACTTTACTGGAATAATTATTTCATCTGGAATTTGCCTCAAGTGAAAGTTTATAGCGACGTGGAGCAGGAGAATCGAACGCAGGAGGATTTTGATGAAGAAAAAATAATGCAAGAAGGAGGAAAAGATTGGCAAATTTTTCTTCAAAAATATAATATTGATACAGTTGTTAATAGTCAATTTTTCGTCTTCTGGTTAAATAATACGTCTGTTTATCAATTACCAAATTGGAAGTTAGTTTTTGTAGACGATGTTTTTGCGGTTTACGCAAGGGAAGACATTATCAAATCTTTGCTGGTCGATCTTTCGGTCATTCAGCCAGAGTTACCGACAGCTTTTAAATTTAAGGATGAAAATCAAGAAAAAGCAATTATCCAACTTCAAAACCTATTAAGGTTTGATTCTAAAAATGGCTTTGCCCGTTCTCAACTTATCCAATACTATCGTGATTACGATAGTACAAAGGCTAAGAGTTTAGCAGAGGAATCAAGAAAACTATTACCAGAGGATCCTTTATTTAGTCTTCATCTGGCAGAAATTAGTGCCAATTCGGGCAATTGTCGTCAGGCAAAAGAATTTGGAGAAGAAGCCAAGATAAAGAGTCATCACAACATCATTATTTCTATAGAGCTAGAAAAAGCTCTTGGCAGATGTAATTGACTATTCTCTAATCTTACTTTTTGGGGTGAGAAATAAGCCTGATTCTCTCAGTATTGTTGACAGAGCTTAAAAAATGTATAATACCTTCACTTTTTAACCTTTAGAAATTACGATTCGATATTTCGTTTTATATATTTACTCCTAAAACTGAGATTCTTCTTTAATAATTAAATAAATAATTATTAAATAGAAAACATTTTGTTTCTGCCAAAGTCAATTAAACTCGAAAGTATTTTTCTTTTGAAAAATTACGATATCTTAAAGGTTAAAAAGGAGAAAAAATTATGAAAGCTTTAATAATTGCAGCTGGTGACGGAACGAGAATGCAGCCAGTGACCCGTGGGCGACACAAGTCGCTTATGAGTCTTTTGGGCTTGAGGATTCTAGAAAGAGTGATACTTGCATCAAAAGAGGCAGGTATAGATGAATTTGTAATAGTTATAGGTTACAAGGGAAAAGACCTGAAATCGACAATTGGGAATGGCGAAGATTATGGCGTTTCAATTGAGTATGTAGAAAATGAAAATTGGGAGAGAGCTAATGGTCTTTCGGTTCTGAAGGCAAAAGGTTATTTTAATGAAAACTTTGTCCTTTTGATGTCAGATCACGTGTTTGATTCAAAGACTTTGATTAGAATCCAGCGCCTAAAATTAAAAAATAATGAATGTGTACTGGCTGTTGATCGTAAGTTGGACTCAGTTTTTGATGTTGATGATACCACCAAAGTGATGATTAAAAAGGGCAAGATTTTATCAATCGGAAAGAACTTAGAGGAGTATAACGGCTACGATACCGGAATGTTTATTTGTTCTCCATATATTTTTAAAGTCCTGGGAAAAACAACTGGTGTTGGAAAGAATTCTCTCACGAACGGGATGAGTGTTTTGGTTAAAGAGGAAAGACTGCGGACATTTGATATTAAGAGTAGATTTTGGGCAGACTGTGATACTTATGCCGACATCAAATTTGCCGAAAAGAAACTTCTTGCGAGTTTAACAAAATCAGAAGACGGAATTGTTTCGAAAAAGTTCAACAGAAAGCTTTCAGCAATGGTCACCAAGTTTTTAGTAAGAACGCCGATAACACCCAACATGGTTTCATTTGCAATTCTGCCATTGGCAATTTTATGTTTTTTCTTACTGGCCAAAGGTGTATACCCTTGGATTTTTGTCGGAGGACTTTTGATTCAAATAATGTCAGTAATCGATGGTTGTGACGGTGAAATTGCTAGGCTTAAATTTATGCAATCAAAATGGGGTAAATGGCTAGACCCGATTCTTGACAGATATGTTGATACGGCGGTAATTGCCGGGATGGCTTATGGATATTGGAATGTCACGGGTAGTAAATTTATTTTGCCGATTGCCACCTTCACGGTACTCGCTGACATCCTTCAAGATTATATGTCAGCCAAGTTTTTTCTGGTAACACGAGCTAAGTTACAGCTTCGAGACATTGCTTTTAAAAGGGATGTCAGACTTTTAATTTTGGCTCTTGGAGCAATGGTAAATCAAATATTGCCTGCCTTCTTACTGTTTATAGCTTTTTCCCAGTATAAAGTGATTGGTAGATTGATTTCAGGCAAGAAAATTTGTGAAGAAAATATGGGTAAGAATTTTTCCAAGCAACAGGCCAGCATTTCTTTAATTCAATCAAAGACGATCGTTAATCCGAAAAGCGACATTCCTTCTGTATAGGCCCAGATTCCTAGTAACATTTAAGATTCTCGTGTGATAATCTGTGGGTATGACTGATATCAAAAGGATTGAGGAACTGGCGAAATTAGTCCGTTACTATATTTTGCGAATGACGACCAAGGCTGGTTCCGGCCATCCAACGTCTTCGCTTTCGGCAACCGATATTATGGTTGCCCTTTTTTTTGGCAAACTTAGATTTGACCTTAAAAATCCCAATGATTCTGCCAATGATCGGATGATTTTTTCCAAAGGTCATGCCTCGCCTCTACTTTACGCTCTTTGGGGAGCAGCTGGAATATTGTCTAAGAAAGAACTTGATGCCTACAGAAAATTCAAAAGTCCGCTTGGGGGACATCCGACACCGAATTTCAAATATGTCGAAGTGGCGACAGGTTCTTTAGGGCAAGGTCTTTCAATAGGCTTGGGAATGGCCTTGGCCGGTCGGCTGGAGTTTCAAGTGACGGGTCCTGTCAGCGGCTCGTCCCATCCGACGTCCTCGACCAAGTCTAGTTCGAAACTTAATCAACAGTCCTCTGTTGGTCTGCGGGCGCTCGATGGGACCCCCTCCGCCGCTGCCACCCGTAAAGACCTTCCCAAAGTTTATGTCTTAATGGGCGATTCAGAGATGTCTGAAGGGTCAGTTTGGGAAGCAATTCAGTTGGCTTCTTATCATAAGGTAGGCAATTTGGTAGGAATTATTGATGTCAATCGTTTGGGGCAAAGTGGTCAGACAATGCTCGGCTGGGATCTCGAAACTTATCAAAAAAGATTCGAATCTTTCGGATGGGAGACACAAATAGTTGATGGTCATGATTTGGGAGCAATAATCAAAGTTTTGAACTCATTGTCTTTGAGTAGCGATAAACCTCAAATGATTATTGCTAAGACCGTGAAGGGCAAGGGGGTATCTTTTTTAGAGAATAAAGAAGGCTGGCATGGAAAAGTACTTTCAGATGATCAATTTGAAGAAGCAGTCAAAGAATTAGGGGAGATTGATAAATCAATCAGAGGAGAAATGGAGATGCCGGTTAAATCCAAAATCCAAAATCAAAAAACTAAAAACCAAAAATTAAAAATTGATTATAAACTAGGCGATATGATTGCAACGAGAAAAGCATACGGCGAAGCAGTTACGAAGCTTGCTTCTTTTGATCCTAGAGTTGTTTGTCTTGATGCCGAGGTTAAAAATTCAACTTTCGCGGAAATTTTTAAGGAAAAATACCCGGAGCGTTTTTTTGAGATGTTTATAGCTGAGCAAAACATGATTGGGGTAGCCTTAGGGCTTTCAAAAAGAGGCAGAGTTCCTTTTGTGTCGACTTTTTCGGCTTTCTTAACTCGCGCTTTTGATCAAATCAGAATGGCTTCTTATAGTAAGCCAAATATTAAATTTGTCGGCAGCCATGCAGGAGTTTCAATAGGTGAAGATGGGCCGTCACAAATGGGACTGGAGGATATTGCCATGTTTAGGGCAATACAAGAAAGCATTATCTTCTATCCTGCAGATGCAATAGCAACGCAGCGGTTGGTTGAGATTGCAGCGGAAAATGAGGGCATTTTTTATATCAGGACGAATAGACCGGCAACGCCGGTTATTTATAAGGAGTCTGAGGGCTTTGCAATTGGAGGCAGTAAAGTAGTCAGATCAAGTAAAGATGATAAATTAACAGTTGTTTCCTGCGGCGTTACCTTAATTGAAGCAATAAAAGCGGCGGACCAACTGGCAAAACAGGGCATGAATATTAGGGTTATAGATGCTTACAGCATTAAACCGATTGATGAGACGACAATTAAGGAAGCAGCAAAGGAGACGGGCAATGTAATGATTACAATTGAGGATCATTATTTCGAAGGAGGACTTGGGGATGCGGTTTTGAATGTTTTTGCAAATGAAAATAAGGTAAAAGTGTATAAACTGGCTGTTTGCAAAATGCCGATATCTGGTAAACCTGATGAATTGTTGAACTATGAAGGAATTTCAGCTTCAGCAATTGTTAAAAAGATTAAGAAAATATTACATCTTGACAACTTATAATTTTGACTATAAAATGCTCAAACTACTACATACTACTGCCTAACTACTGCTCTTAAAGTTCCTGCTTAACTCTATAATAATGAAGTCTCTAAAAGAAGGTTACTTAAAACTTTATCTTTCCTTATTAATCTTTCTTTCTGTCCTACTTCTTGCGGTTTCAGTCGTCAGCTCAGTTCTAGCTCAAGGAATAAATGTGGATGTTTCTGGTAATGCGGCTGGGAGCAATAATAAAGTCAACGTTAATTCTTCAAATACTACCAATGTCAATCAGAGCAATAAGGCAAATGTTGATAACAACGTCAACGTGAATTGTAACACCGGTGGTAATACTCAAGGTGGCTCTGCTAATACCGGCAATTGCAGCGCCAATGTCAATGTTTCCAATAATTTAAACACCAACAAAACTGATATTACTTGCCCGACATGCGCTAAGCCGAGCCCCAGCCCTACTTCTGCCAGCCCAAGTCCTACAGCTTCGGGGTCAACAGGTGGTAGTAGTAGCAATGGAGGAGTTGGTGGCGATGGAGGAAGCGGGCAAGCTACCTCAACAACGCCGCAGGTTTTGGCTGAAACCGGTATTGTCAAAAGTTTAGCTTGGTCTTCTCTGGGATTTGGTCTGATTTTTCTTGGTCTATGGATGGTTCAGAACGGTATTTTCAAAAGAGAAGAGAAAAGCGGATAATATTCCCTTATGCCTCTATTATTTTCAGTCTGCTTCTAATTATTCTAGGAGCAATAGTCCTCTTTTTGGTTGAATTGAAAAGTGGTTTTGATTGGCGGATTGTTTTGAAGAATAATTTGCGTTCCGATCAACAATCGGTTAGTAGCCGGCAGCCGAAATTCAACCCAGACCCTACAAAGCTTTATATTCCCAAACTCTCAAAAACTCTTGACATTTCGGCAGGAAAAATAATTGACGGTCGTTGGGAGATTTCCCCAGAGGGGGTTTCCTTTTTGGTGACTTCGGCTATTCCTGGGACACTTGGAAACAGTGTAATCTATGGGCATAACCGTCTGAATATTTTAGGTGATTTAAACCAGCTTTCCAAAGGCGATGTTATTTTTGTAGTTCTAGATAGTGGAAATTTTGCTAAATTTAGGGTGTTTGAGACAAAAAAGATTCTACCGACAGAGATAGGGATTCTTAATCAATCTTCTGATTCAAGATTGACAATTTATACTTGTAGTGGCTTTTTAGATCAAGCCAGATTTGTGGTTTTGGCAAAGCTTGAGAATATTAGTTAGTTTTGAGATTCCCTGCTTCAGGGACGGCTAAAAAAGTGATAGCCATTCCCAAGTGAGAAATAATTTTTCTTTTAATTTTAAAGCCAGTTTTTAAAATTAACTTCTCGAGAATTTCTGCATTGAAATTATGAAGATGGGCATTTTGCCAGACGCGGCCGCGCGTTTTTGTCCAAAAATACCAGACTAGTCTAAAAAGTAGATTACCTGAATCCATCGAAATGATGACAAAACCATTATTTTTTAAAACCCGTTTTATTTCTAGAAGGGCCCTTTCAGGATCGACCAAATGCTCAAGCGTTTCAGTACAGATTACCAAGTCGAAAACTTTATTTTTAAAAGGAAGTTGATGAGCATCAGCCATGACAAAGGTAAGATGAGGATATTTTGAGTTCGCAAAGTCAATAGCGGCTTTATAACAATCCAAGCCAGTTACTTTACTCTGAGGCAGAAGTTTTGAAACCTCGGCTGTCAAAATGCCACTTGAGCAACCAACATCCAAAATCTTCGAATTTTCATAGAGGTTCTTTTTTAAGGTGTTAAGAGATAGGAGTTTTTTAATTTGATAAAGTTTATGACTGTGCCAAAGTTTTTGAAGAAGATTATTGGCAATGCCTTGATCATAATAATTAGGGGGAACCTGTTTCCAAATCTTCCTAAGATTGTTAATGGTTACTTTGTTAGTTTTAACATTCATTGGCTATTCTTAATCAAAATAGTATCCGGAGCAAATTCTAACAGAACAAATTGTTGTGTTACAATTGGAAAAATTGAACCCGAGAGGAAACGCAGTTTAGTTTGAGGAAACTCGACATAAATAATGACCTTACTCATCCGGCGCCCATTTTAACAAAAACGGCCATTTATTTATGGGAACAAAAGTAGCCGAGTTTATTCGGGCTAACGGACTAATTAGTGACTAGCGAGAAAAATCGATCATTTGGAAAAGCGATTGTAAAAGCTGGCTATCAGATAACCGCAAATCCAGGCGACAACGGAAACAATAATTAAGATTCCCAAAAAGTTCAAGAAGCTGAATTTTGGTACTCCACTTGCGATATCTGCACCGAAGAATTGACTATTGAGGAATAATCTGAAAAAGGGATAAGCAAAGATCTTCAGTAGGTATGAAATAACATAGATGACAATGATAGTAAAAGTAAAACTTTTGGCCAGAGCTTCAGGCTTTAACATAAAGACATTATAGCAATTCCCAAAATATCCTCTTGACAGAGGCAAGTTAGGTCTGTGAATATGGAATTAGACCTGAATTTATCGGGTCTAAAGCCCTTTCAGTTAAGGTACTGGCCGGTATATGAAAGACCCCACGTGCACAAGGGGTCTTTTTTTGGTAAAATTTACACTCAAATGTCCGATAAAGTCGTTCCTGGAGCTTTTAACAGTCCAACTTATGGGCAGCTGGATTGGCAGGAAACCCTTGTTAAAGTTGTTCAATTTATGGGGGCTGATTCAAAAGCTTCATATGAAGTAATAATCGGTACCGATTCCGAAGCCCAAAATGGTCGAGCTGATTTTGTTTCGGCTGTCATTGTTCACAAGAAGGGGAGAGGTGGAGTTTATTTTTGGACAAGACAAAAAGTTGACAAGCTTTTTTCAATGCGACAGCGCATTTGGCAGGAAGCGATTATTTCCTTAAGTTTAGCCGAAAGGTTAGTTGCTGACTTTGCCGATATGGGTCTATTTGACACTTCGACAAAGCTCAGTGTCAATCTCTTCGAGTCTGAGCCTCAGAGTCGAAGACCTGAGCAGAGCCGAGGGATTGATTTAAATCTGGAAATTCATGTGGATATTGGTCCAAATGGGGAAACCAGACAGATGATTGCCGAAATTGTCGGAATGATTAGAGCCAACGGCTTCAAAGTAGCTACCAAACCAGCCTCTTGGGGCGCCTCACACGTCGCAGATCGACATGTATAATGTCGATCGAAGAGACCCATGAGTCAAATCGAATGGAGTGCAGATAGGCATGTCTAGCTAAGTTCCTCCAAGGGAACTATCTGAAAGTTGTTTTCTTCAAGTTTATTTATAATTTCGGGTAAGGCTTGGACTGTTTTGGAACGATTGACACCTATGTTTATATCCGACCCGTCATGGAGGAGGATAATTGAGCCAAGTTTGACATTGTCCACAATATTAGTAACGATCTTTCCGGAGGTAATTTTGGATTCCCAATCTCGGCCGACTGTATCAAAAAGAACAATCTTGAAGCCTTGGGTGATTAGTTTTTTTCGCAAGAAAAGATTCATAAAACCATGGGGCGGGCGGTAAAGTTTAATTCTTTGGGCGGTAAGGTCTTCGATAAGTTTTTGGGTTTTAAGAATTTCTCCGTAATTTATTCCCAAAAATGTTGTGAGGCGGTTATGAGAAAAAGAATGATTGCCAATTAGGTGGTTTTCTTTGGCGATTTTTCTTATGATTTCCGGATGTCTTTTAATATTGGCGCCGCAGACAAAAAAAGCGGCTTTGATGTTTTCCTTCTTTAAAATATCAAGGATTTGGTTTGTATAAGGAAGATTAGGGCCATCATCAAAGGTCAGAGCAACCCTTTTAGTGATGGACATAGTGGAGATGACCGACTACTTTTTTGGTGGTTTGTGAGGCGTCAAATATTTCTTCAGATATTCCATTACCGATAACTTCTGTCCCTTTTTTAAAGGTGAGAGTTACGTTGTGATTAAATTTTTTTCTAGCAGTTGCTACTTTAGCACGGGCAGGGTTTGCTGGAACCATCAAAAATGCGGCGATAAAAATGGCAATACCTAAAGAATAGGTAAGGAGTTTTCCAAGTTTAGCTTCATTGATTTCAGATCCTGGTCTAAAGTTGACCTTGTCGGTTTTAAGGTTAAGTTTGAATTTGAAGTAATTTATTGAATAGTCCCAAAGCCCACCGATAAACCCAAGTTGATTAAAACGACGGGCTGATGTTTTAACCTTGAAATTTGCCAATCTTTCGACTTGACCAAGTTTCCTTAACCTTACCCCCAAATCGCTATCCTCAGACAAGGGCATTGTAGTGTCAAACCCACCAATTTCAAAAAAGGCCTTTTTCCTAACTGCCATGTTCGCTCCCGAATACCAGCCAAAGACTGCAAATAGCCGGTAATTGAAAACCCAAGTGGCAAATTTCAGAAGGGGGTTGCCGTCATAAAAATCATACATACCACTAACCATGACCACATTCGGTTTTTTAGCAAATTCCCGGACAAAAGTAGTAAGCCAATCAGGAGAAACGATTGAGTCGGAGTCGGTTGTGGCGATGATTTCACTGGTCGCTGCCTCAAAGCCGGTTTGGCGGGCAAAGGCTACACCTTTTTGCGGTTCAAAAATAACTTTGGCACCGAAGTCCTTAGCTATTTCGACAGTTTTATCTGTTGAACCATTGTCGACAACAATCACTTCAAATTTGCCGCCATAATTTTGTTTCTGCAGGCTTTCGAGAACTTTAGCAATATTTGCTTGCTCATTGTAAGCGGGAATTACTACAGATATTGATGGGTAATCTGTCAATTTAACATTAGGTTTCTTGATAAAGACCTGAAACCTGTTTTTGAAAGAGAGACCTTGAATGATGGCGCCAAAGGTGAAAAATTTTACATAGAATAGATGGTCGATTCCACGAGTAATATAACTAAGAAAGCCAAGGATAATACTTAAAGAGATCCAATGGTGACAATGGATAGTTAGGTTTTTGAAGTTGATTTTAAGGCAGGGGAGAATTTGCATTCCTCGAACTCTGACTGTAGGGATTCTTTTCTTCAAGTATTTCGGGTGTGTAAAAAGCATATAAAGACTAAAACCTAATATTGCTGCTAAGACACCCCTTAGAATATACTCAGGATTATTCATTTTCTCTTAAGCATATTCTATCATTTTAGGGGTAATTTCCAAAGACTGATAGCGCAGTATTTCAATTTCTCTTGAAGCCTATAATGATGGATTCTTCTTAGAAGTTTTGCCCTTTTTAGATGGGGCGCAAGAATGTAATCCCAAAGCATGTAATTACTCATTAGGAGGTAGCTGGATGCTTGGAAGATTTTTTTAAAAATGGGTTTTTTGTTCCTGATATAATAGATTATTTCTGAAGCAATAATCAGATCAAATTTTTGACTGCGAAGATCCAAATCGTCAATACTGGTGACTAAATATTTGGCTCTTGGAGCCCGCCTTTTGGCTCTTTTGATGGCATCTTCTGAGACATCAAGTGCAGTGACATCGTGGCTTATTCTGAGTAGTTTTTGGGTGAAGTGACCTTCGCCACAGCCGATCTCCAGTATCATTTGATGAGGAACGGTTTTTGCTAACTTGATCATTTTATTAAATCTTCCCTCTTCGTAAATTGAGTGCGAGAGATTCCAAGGATCAGCTTTTTTCTTATAGAGATGAACGAATTTTTGATATTTAGGAGTTTTGGTCATTTTTATACTTCCTCAAAGAAAAATAAGATAGGGCGCCTGCGGGTATAGGCAACCAGAAAGAAAAGAGTCTAAATACTAAAACGGCAGCAAAGGTTAATGCCGGGTCAACGTTAAATTGTAAAAAAACCAGAATCATCGTGGCCTCGACAGCTCCAATGCCGGCAGGCGCAAGAGTGATAAAAGCTGCAATTAAAGACAGTAAGTAAGTAAAGGCAATCAGAGAAAGCTGAGGTGCTTTTCCAAAGGCCAAAAAAGCAAAATACAGGGAGGCAATGTTGGCAGCATAATAGATGAATCCTGCCAAAAAAGCTTTTAAGACTAAACTTTTGCTGGCTAAAATTGCTTCTTTGTGAACATTTAAATTGTCCTTGAAGGTGACGATTTCTTGAAAAAGTTTATATTTGGAAAATTTTTCTTTAACCTTGGCCCAAATAAAATTTTTTTTGAGAAAGACCAGTGGAGAAATTACTAGAATTAGAATAATCAAAATTTTGGAAAGGCTGGATAAATGAATTGGTATATTGGGTAATTTCGGCAAAAAAACGGCAGATGTTAATAGAAATACAACAAGAACAAAATTAGTGACAGCTCCCCAAGTCAATGCCAGAAAAATAATATCTCGTCCTTTAACCCCGATTTTTTTGTAGAAATAGGCAACAGTAGCGATGACGCCGGCTTCTCCAATCGGCAGAAGGTGAGCCGCAAAGACGTCAATTGAGGCGATTTTGATGGTATTTTTGAGACTTATTTTGTAACCGGCAATTTGTAAGAGTATTTGAGATAACCAGCCGTCGCCAAAATACTGACCGACGATTAAAAATGCCGAAAGAGTAAGCCAGACAAAATTTATATTTTGCTTAAGCTCAAAAAGTCTTTCAAAATCTTTAAGGTAGGGATAAAGACGCCAGACGGCAATTGAAACTAGAATTAGGATAATAACATAGCGGAGACGATGCATAAATTAATTATATTCTCAATGAATTTATAATCCATACGAAGAAAGTGGCGAATTGCCAATACGATTACGGTGAAGACTCATAATGAAGGAGTTACATTGGGTAAAACCAGAGGCGGTTGAGAAAGCGGCGATAAAACCATCTGATCTTAATAGGTCAATAACAGCGCCATTTTCAGATCCATAAGGATATGCAAAAATATTGACCGGTTTACCCAAGTTGGACTCCAGCTGTTTTTTAGCGGTTAAGATTTCAAATTGGGCTTTATCTTGGGAGTCTTTTGGCAGAGAAGAATGTGACCATGTATGATCATAGGCAAAGACCTTGCTACTTGCTACCATCTGCTTGAGCTGATCCCAATTCAAATAACCAGGATTATTCATAAGGCCTGTAGGAATTGCCAGATTGGCAGTTAGGTTGTATTTGCTAATGACTGGATAGGCATAAGTATAGAAATCCTGATAGCCGTCATCGAAGGTCAGAACAACACTTTTTGATAGGTTTTGGTGGTTGATAAGCGCCTGGGCTAACGTCTCGGCTGAGATGGTAGTGTAGCCTTTTGAGGCAAGATAACCCATTTGTTGATCAAAAACAGCATTATCGACAGTTAAAAAGCCGTGTCCTTCCTGTTTGGCTTGAGCCATCGGCTCGATATGATGGTAGAGGAGAACGGGGACATTCAGGCAATAACCAGAAACACTGGCAGCTTGTACCTCTAATGGTTTTTGGGGTGGGTTTTGCTCATCTGTAGCAGCAGAAGAGGTGGATTCAACTTGACCAGGCAGCGACATGCTAGCTGGTTTTCTTTGGGAAACAGGCAATTTTGGCAGGAGAAGGACAGCGATTATGATTATCGACAAAATCAGCAAAAAAGTACTGATTAATCTTTTGGGTTTAAGGGTTCTTTTTAGCATATCAGAGATATTTTATTATAACCAAAGATGGTCAAAACGCAAGTAAGAGAAGATTAATCATGTGCCAAAACAAAAGCCCACGTCAAACGCGATGGGCTTCTGTTTTAATTAAATATTCAATTGTTAAGGTCAGCGAGCTTTTCTTCTAGCTGTTTTTTTCCTAATTACTTTCGATTTTGACTCTGATTTAACTGGTTCATCTTCTTCCTTCGTATACCACCAGGCCGCAAGGATAACCAAAGCAACAACTACCAGAATAACCAGGGCAGTATTCTTGTCAAAGCTAGAGGTTGGTATTGGTGACGGAGAACTAACTGGTGCGTTTTTAAAATTGACGAGTACAAAAACCGGGGGACTTAGCGGATTGTTATCATTTGTAACTAATTCGGCTCTGAGTGAATGATCAGCATACGGTACATCGTTATAGATAAAACTATCTTCGATGACATTAACAGCTGATTCTTTAGTGGGATTTGCATCATCTAACCAAAGATGAATGTGGCCCTGTGATGGGGCAGGACTAGGATTTTTTTGATAATCAACTAAATTGAAGTTCTCAACAGAAAGAAGAATGGGCACTTTATTGCCATAGATAGTTTGACCTTCAGAAGGGGTAATTATTTTTAATGTTGGACTGACCTTAATTTGAGCCTGAACGTTGGTTAGGCTCAAAATGGAAATTATTAGAAAGATGATAACCGGAGGGATGTGTCTACTCATGATGATAACAGGAGACATTCTATGATAGGCCCCTCAAAAGGTGTCAATAGTGATTTATTTTTACCCGAATATGGCTAAAATCGGGGTAATTTTTTGACTCAATCGTAATTTTAAAAAAATTTTGCAAAAAATTTTTGAAAATTTCTTGATAATGGAAAATTTCACATCAAGTTGGTATCTCTCTTGTATAATGTGTTAAGAAAAATGAAAAAAGAAATTTATAACGTTGTTATCATTGGTTCTGGACCAGCGGGTTTAACAGCTGCTCTTTATACGGCTAGAGCAAATCTTTCGCCTCTGGTTTTGGCTGGTATTAAATGGGGAGGTCAGTTAATGCTGACTACCGAAGTTGAGAACTATCCTGGTTTCCCTGAAGGTATTTTAGGGCCTGATTTAATGGCAAATTTTCGACAGCAGGCAGAAAAGTTTGGGGCTGAAATTTTAAATGCTGATATAGAATCCGTTGATTTTAAAAAAAGGCCTTTTTCAATTACTGCGGATGGGAATGTTTACCGATCAAAATCGGTAATTATCGCGACAGGAGCTAAGACCAACTGGTTGAATCTGCCCAGTGAGCAAAAATTAATCGGTAGAGGTATTTCTTCATGTGCCCCTTGCGATGCTTGGTTTTTTAAAGACAAAAAGGTGATCGTTATTGGCGGTGGGGACAGTGCTATGGAAGAAGCTTTAACGTTAACAAAGTTTGCCTCGCATGTAACGATTATCCATCGAAGAGATGAATTTCGAGCTTCCAAGATTATGCTCGATCGGGCTCGAGCCAATAAGAAGGTTTCCTTTATTATAGATAGCCAAGTTGTTGATGTTATAGGGAAGGAAAAGGTTGAAGGAGTCAAAATTAAAAATATTAAAGACGGGAAAGTTAAAGAAATGCCAATTGACGGTATGTTTTTGGCGATTGGCCACAGTCCGATGACACCGATTTTTAAGGATCAGCTGGAGCTTGACGAGAAAGGTTATGTCAAGCGGATTGGTCAAGGCGACGGTCCCGGAAAATTTCAGATGACTACCTCTGTTGAAGGTGTTTTTGCAGCCGGCGACGTTCACGATTACCACTACCGCCAGGCAGTAACAGCAGCCGGTTACGGCTGTTCCGCGGCTTTGGAAGCGGAAAAATGGTTGGAAAATCAAGGAAAGTAACTACTCTCCAGGGGTTTTAGACTTTGAAGGAAAATTATTGGCAGATCTGATAAAATCTAAGACTTGAAAGGATTGGAGGTAATGTTTTGTGAGGGTAGAAAATTCTGGCGAAAGTTCAAGAAAAGTTGATGTGCCTTTTAAATATCTTTTCTTGTTTTCTTGTTTATGTACTCTATACCAATGGCAATTAGCAAGACACCGCGATCCAAGTTACCGCGATCAGCCTTACGGGCTTAATCCTAGATTTATGCCAATAATTAAAGGCATTCTCGGAGTATTAAAGGATAAAGGCGGAATAGAAATTATTTTAGAACGTGGTCCTAAGAGACTCAGAAAAGCCTTTCTTTCTGTAGAGCCAGAGAATTTATCAATTTTACGATCTACTCACGATGCTTTCATCGCAATTATGGAACAAGTAGATGCCTCTGTTAAAAAAGGAATGGGTAAAGGAAAGAGAAAAAGTGGAGGAGATTCTGAAGGGATGGGAATTTAAATGCCAAATAGAAATGCATTAAGTGTGGCCGGTTCACATCAACGAAGGTAAAGGCGAGTAGCCTTTATGGTTGAAAATCGAGGACCAAGACAGACTGTAGAAGCGTCGGCTTTGCAGGGTCGTCCTTTAAAAGAAATTCCAGGAACCAGAGCTTGGCTTAAGGCTTTGAAGGAGAAAGAGAGATAATGATGTTGAAGATTGTTGGAATTTGCGGAAGTTTGAGAAAGAATTCATATAATCAAAGGCTTTTGAAGGCTATTTTGGCAAAGCTTGAGGAAAAAGGTGCAAAAGTTGAGGAAGCGTCGATTGCAAAAATTCTTCTTTACAGTGGTGATGTCGAAGTAAAAGGTATTCCGAGATCGGTTAGTCAATTCAAAGACAAATTAAGAAAAGCTGATGGGATAGTTTTTGTCCATCCCGAATATAACAATTCGATTTCCGGGGTTTTTAAAAATGCTATCGATTGGGCAAGCAGGCCGTCAGCGGATATTCCCAAAGTTTTTGGCGGAAAAGTTGTTCTTTTGGCAGGTGCAGCAGACGGTAATTTTGGAACGATTCGGGCTCAAATGCACATGAGGGCGGTTTGTCGGGTTTTGGGGATGATTGCAATTCCTCAGGAGATATTACTTGCCAAATGTGATGAAGCTTTCGACAAAAAGGGAAACTTAATCAGAGAGATGGATCTGAATCAAACGGAAAGAGCTATCTCAAAATTTATCGAAATGGTTGAAAAAGTGAGACTGGTCGAATGAAGGGAAAAGTTTATCTTGATTATGCGGCGACAACTCCTGTTGACCCCGTAGTCTTAAAAGTGATGCTTCCATATTATAGTAAGGATTTTGGTAATGCTTCATCTTTACATTATTCTGGGAGGAGAGCCGCTGAAGCATTAGAAAAAAGCAGAAGCGTTATCGCCAAGGCAATCGGTGCGGAAAATAATGAGATAATTTTTACTTCATCAGCAACTGAAAGCAATAATTTAGCGCTGAAGGGCGTGGCCTTTGCCAATCGCGATAAAGGCAACCACATCATTATTTCCTCTATTGAGCACGATTGCGTTTTAAATACGGCCTTATGGCTGGGAAAACAAAATTTCAAGATAACGCAAATTCCAGTTGATAAATACGGGTTGGTGAATCCACGGAATATAGCCAGAGCAATCACTAAAGAGACAATTTTAGTCTCCATTATCTGGGCGAATAACGAAATTGGGGTGGTCCAGCCGATTGCCGAAATCGGCAAGATTTGCAAAGAAAAAAAAGTTTTATTCCATACCGATGCGGCTCAAGCCTTTGGCAAAATCAAAATCGATGTTGAAAACGCAAATGTCGACCTATTAACCGCCTCCTCACATAAAATTTACGGTCCAAAAGGAGCTGCCTTTTTATTTGTTAAGCGAGGAACCTTACTCACTCCGATTTTGCATGGCGGCGGACAGGAATTCGGCCTGCGTTCATCAACGGAAAATTTACCGGCAATTGTTGGATTTGCCAAAGCAACAGAAATCGCAATCGATAGAATGGAAAGCGACAATAAAAAGTTGTCTGGCTTGAGGGACAAAATAATCAATCAGATCTTAAGAAAAGTTCCCGATTCTTATCTCAATGGTCATCCATTCAGGCGAATTTCCAATATTGCCAATCTGCGATTTTCCTTTGTGGAGGGTGAATCAATGATTATGGAGTTGGATGCGGCGGGAATTGCCGTTTCAACAGGATCTGCCTGTTCCTCGCCGAAACTGGAGCCCTCACACGTGCTTTTGGCTCTCAATTTAAGGCTGGAGGAAATACATGGATCTGTTAGAATCAGCCTAGGCAGATGGACCACAGAGGAAGAGGTTGATTATCTCTTGGAGGTTTTACCAAGAGTAGTTAAAAAATTAAGGAAGATTTCACCCTTTGCGAATTAATATGTATTCAGCAGACGTTATAAAACATTTTAGAAATCCCCATAACATAGGCAAGATTAAAAATCCCGATGGGGTTGGGAAAGTGGGGAACATCGTTTGTGGGGATGTGATGTGGCTTTATATCAAGGTTGGGAAAAATAAGAAGGGTGAAGAGATAATTGCTGATGTCAAATTCGAAACTTTCGGCTGTACGGCAGCTATTGCAACTAGCAGTATGATTACAGATTTGGCCAAAGGAAAGACTTTTGACCAGGCTTTAAAAATCAACAAGCAGGAAATAACAGAGTCTTTAGGAGGTTTGCCGCCAATTAAGGTCCATTGTTCAGTGTTAGCCAGCGATGCGCTAGTTGAGGCTATTTATGATTATCTTTTAAAAAAGGGCAGACCCATTTCGAAAGAACTTAGCAAGCGTCATAAGCATATTAAAAGGGAAAAAGAGATTATTGAGGAAAGATACAAAGAGTGGATAGATAAACAAAAAGAGGCGGTTGGAGAAAACAATTGACAATTGACAATTGATAATTGACAATTAATATTAAGTCAAAAGGCGATGGACGATAATCAACCAAGTGGAGTACCAACAAAAAAGAAATACAAGATTAAAGTTGACCGTGATCTTTGTATTGGTGCGGCATCATGTGTGGCTTTAGCTGCTAAAACCTTTGCACTAGATAACGAAAATAAGGCGATAATTCTCTCTGATGATCAAGATACTGCCGAGGCAATAAGACTGGCTGCCGAATCTTGTCCGACAAAGGCTATTATTCTTGAAGACGCCGAAACCGGCAAGCAAGAATATCCCTGATCGACTATAGTTCTGCGCTTGTGCTCGGATACTTTCTCACTCGCGATCAAATGTCCTTTCAGTCCACCGAAGGTCCTTGGCCTTGCGGCCAATGGAGTGATCGACTCGTTCGAAAGCATTCTCGCCGCACTTTTTCGTTTTCTAGATTGCCCGATAGTCGAGGACCTGATAACCTGTTATCAATAAGGTATGACTAAGAGTGTTGATTTTTTGATAGTCGGTGGGGGTATTGCCGGGACAACGGCGGCCCAGACTATTAGGAGTCTTGTGCCTGATTCTTCAGTGGTTATTCTTTCAGATGAAAATTATGAACTTTATTCGCGAGTTTTACTTTCAAGTTATATTCGCGGTGAGATAACGCAAGATCAGATATTCTTTAAAAAGCCCGAATGGTATCAGGAAAATAAGATAGAGTTGGTTAAAGAAGTTTCTGCGCAAAAGCTTGATGCAAATGAGCATACCGTAGTCTGTAACAATGGCGATACTTATCAATATAAAAAACTACTTTTGGCACTGGGTGCAAGACCAATTAAATTAAATGTTCTCGGAAGCCAGCTTGCCAATATTTCCTACATGTGGACGATTGAAGATGCCCAAGAAATAATCAGTGCTCTTACGATAGGTAAGAAAGGAGTAGTTATCGGTGGTGGATTTATCGGGCTTGAATTTGCCCATGCCTTTAAAGTTAAGGGAATTGAAACGATACTTCTGGATGGTAGTGAATATTATTGGGGAAATAGGCTAGACAGGCAATCAAGCCAGGTTATTCAAAATATTCTTGAGAAAAACGGAATCAAAGTAGTTGCCGGCGAGATGGTAGAAAAATTTACAGGCAGTCGAAATGATCCGCAAAAAGTTGGACAGGTGATTACAAAATCAGGTAAAGAATTTGATTGCGATCTGGTAGGAATTGGCGTTGGTATTAAAAGTGATCTTACCTGGCTTGAGGGAAGCGGAATAAAAGTCGATCAGGGAGTTGTAACCAATGAATATCTCGAAACAAACCTTGCCGATATTTATGCGGCCGGCGACTGCGCGAATTTTTATGATGTGATTATCGAAAGCCAACATTTAGTTGGAACTTGGGCTAATGCCGCAACCCAGGGGGTGGTAGTCGCCAAGACAATGGTAGATGTAGATGAGAGGACTGTTTTTGAGGCGGTTTCTTCGTATACTGCTCGTTTTTTTGCCTCAACCTGTTCTTTTATCGGGATGACGGAAGAGGATTTTGCGGATGAAGTTATTATTCGCGGGTCGGTAAGTGAAGGTAAAATTGCCCGGATTTTTGTTAAGAAGTACCCTTCGGCAAGCTCAGGGTCTATGACCCGATCGGCAAGCTCAGGGTCTATGACCCGATCGGCAAGCTCAGGGTCTATGACCCGATCGGCAAGCTCAGGGTCTATGACCCGATCGGCAAACTCAGGGTCTGTGACCCGATCGACAAGTCATTCGACTCTGAGAGCCTCAGATCATTCGATTCAGAGAATCTCAGATTCGATGAACTCAAAGAGCTCAGGGTCTGTGACCCGAATTATCGGCGCAATTGTCGTTAATAATTTTGGAGAAGTAGCTCAACTGGTCGCGGCGATCAAAAATAAAGTTGACATTATTGCGTATAAGGCGAAACTTTCAGATTTCACGTTTAATTTATCAACTTTGATAAAATAGAAGACTGAGTTTTCTACCACACTGATTTGCACTTTCTCCTTCTAACCTTGTAATCTGGAAGAGGAAATGATTTATATCGCTTCTGATCATGCCGGGTTTGAACTCAAGAAGGCGCTGGTTGAACACCTTAGAGCCAAAGGCCATGAGGTTGGTGATGTTGGTGCTTATCAATATAACGAACAGGATGATTATCCTGATTTTATTTATCCATGTGCAGCAAAAGTTGCCTATCAGCAAGCCCAGGGAAAGTCTAATGTTTTGGGAATTGCCATTGGCGGGTCTGGACAGGGCGAGGCGATTGTTGCCAATAAGGTGAAAGGAATTAGAGCGACGGTTTATTACGGTGGGAATCTTGATATCATTAAACTTTCTAAGGAACACAATAATGCCAATGTTTTGTCGCTTGGCGCGCGGTTTTTAACAGTTGATCAAGCGGAAGAGGCAGTAGATCTGTGGCTTGAGACAAAATTTAGCAGTGAATCACGGCATTTAAGAAGAATCCAAAAGATTAAAAAAATCGAAAATGGCAGTCTCTAAAAATCTCTTTAAAATAAACTTGGTTTTTATTTTTATCTTTTTGAACCTTTGGGATTATGCGGTTAGCCGTGAATATTTAAACGCGATGGTTATTGGAATTTTGATGTTTGGGCTACCTTCATTTTTATGGTTTATAGGAACAGTGAGGGCAGCGGCTTTAATTACTCTAGTTTCAATATTTGAATTTACGGTAATGGCCGTTTTTATTCTGGAAGGATTCGAACTTGGGTCAGGGGTGATTAGTCTGAAATCTATTTTTTGGGTCCCTTATCTTTTGATGGCAGCAGTTAATGGGTTTTGGGGTTTGAAAATTTATTCGGACTATAGAGAGAAACTGGTAAAGAAAGTGAGGTGACTTCTAAAAGATATAATGGATTTTTTGGTGGCTGGTCTTTTTTTACTTATTATTTTACCGATCCTTATTTTTTTCTTGATTTTTAGTATTTTAGAAGGGGTTAACAAGTGGACATCCGTTCTAGGAAGTAGAAAAGTTAGATTATTAATTTCGTTTGTAATATACATAATTATAGCTATCTTTTATAATTTCAAAGCATCTTCGTATACAACTGATAACATAATAAATGATTTTTCGAAAGGCACGATTGATTTAAGCAACTTATTTATGAAGATTATTTTATGGCCATTTTTTTTCTTCTTTTTAAAAAAATTAGGATAGATCGAGAAATATGAATTTGCGCGACTGGTTTCAAAAATCCCAAAAGGAAGGTTTCGCAATTGGGGCCCTTCGACTTCGCTCAGGACACGCAATTGCCCAACGTAAGGAGGATAATCAGCCGTGAATGTGCATGATTGGTTTTTAAGGGCACAGACGGAGGGTTGGGCAATTGGTGCGTTCAATGTTGATTCCTTAGAAATCTTTAAGGCGATTTGTTTGGCCGCTAAAAATAAAAAATCGCCGGTGATATTGGAGTTTTCGCCCGGAGAAGTTGGTTTTTTTGGCCTTAAAAACATTGTTGATTTGGTCATTAATGCCAGAGAAGAGTATAAAATCCCGATTCTTTTAAATCTTGATCATGGGAAAAAAGTTGAAGACTGCTTAGCGGCTGTCAACCAACCTGGGTTTGACCTAATTCATTTTGACGGTTCGGATCTGGAATTTGAGGAAAACGTCAAAGATACTAAGAAGATCGTCGAGGATGCTCATAAAAAGGGATTACTTATCGAAGGGGAGATTGATAGAATTTCTGGCGCAAGCGAAGTTCATGGCGAAGAAGTTGATCTGCAAATTCTTAAAGATTCATATACTGATCCTCAAAAGGCTACCAAATTTGTGCAGGAGACAGAGGTTGATATTTTGGCGACATCTTTCGGTAACGTCCATGGTGTTTTTCCAAATCAGCCGGACTTAGATTTTGAGCTTCTTTCCAAAATCCATCAAGCCTTGCCGAAGACTTTTCTTTCGATGCATGGTGGATCCGGAATACCGGCAGATCAAGTAAAGCGGGCAATTGAGGTCGGTAAAATCGTTAAAGTCAATGTTAATACAGAATTGAGACAGGCTTTTCATGACGGACTGACAGAGAAATTAGGCGAGGAGCCCAATGAGTATGCTATGTATAAAGTGATGCCGGAGGTCATTTTGGCAGTGGCAGCGGTGGTTGAATCGAAAATTGATATTTTAGGGTCTGCCAATCGAGTCTAGTCTGATTTTATATTCGCTTGCAGAAAACCGTGGACTTTTAGTCCACGAATGAATGCATAAAAGCGAATACATACTTTCGAGGGAAATAAAAGCACTAAAATGTTGTATGTTTTCTGCACTCATGTAAACTTAAAAATCAATACCGAGGGCTTTTAGCCCTCGGAAGTTTATAAGTTTTACTTCCCATTAACTCCAGATGTCTAATTTGACGAAGGTTTCAACATAATGCGGATTAGATTTTTTACTTTGCCGGGATATCGACCACTTCTTAATCCTCTTGATAGTTTCTGGCGAAACCTGACTTTTGTGGGCTTTAAGGGCAGCTATTTTCTGATTAATAGTACCTGTGATATTAGAGACAAAATTTCCTTGACCAAAACTAGAAAGATAAATCTCTTTAACTTTGTGAGGTTTTAAACCTTGCCTTTCATGTTGAGGAAAGGTTAAGCGATCGCGCGCAAGAGGATAGACACTGTCGATGGTAGCAAGACCGGCTGCCCGATGATCGGTATGATTAATAAAACTTCGTTCTTGAGAAAAAATGATGATTGGATTAAGAGTAATAACCCTTGTTGGTTTGAGTTTACGGATCATTTTGGTAATTTTTTCTTTAAGTTTTATGTCGGCAATAAGTTCGGTGTCTTTTTGATTTAAAAAGAAAACTTTTTTAACACCTAAAATTTTGGCTGCTTCTTCTTGTTCTTTTTTACGGATTCTGGCAAGTTTTTGGGGAGTCATTTTAGGATCATCAGAACCTTTTGAACCGTCGGTGAGGATTAGATAGTAGGCTGTGGCACCTTTCTTGACCCACTTAGCAATCGTTCCCGAAGCGCCAAAGTCGATATCATCAGGATGTGCTCCGACAGCCAGGATTATTTCTTTTTGATTCGATTTGCCCTTCATAATTTCTGAGATGTTGAGGATGTATTTTATAATATAAGGTTAGTGGTTAACAAGTTTAGTATCTACAATACGGCTACAAGAAAGAAAGAAGTATTGACCGATCATAAGGTTGGTATTTATGTCTGCGGCATTACTCCTTATGACACGACTCACATTGGTCATGCTTTCACCTTCATCACTTATGATGTCCTGATTCGTTACCTGCGTTTTTTGGGTCGAAAAGTAACTTATGTTCAGAACGTGACTGATATTGATGATGATATTTTGATTAGAGCGAAGGCAACTGGCCAAAACTGGAGGTCCTTAGGGGATAGAGAAACCAGAAAGTATCTTACCGATATGAAGGATTTAAATATGATCGCACCAGATTATTACGTGCGGGCGACAGATCATATTAAGGAAGTGATCATAATTATTAAAAGACTGATTGATGACGGTTATGCTTATGTACGGAAAGGAAGTGTTTATTTCTCTGTCAAGAAAGATCCTGAATTTGGCCAAAGGTTGGGAAAGTTGAATTATGAAGTAATGCTTGATATTGCCAATGAAAGGGGCAATTTTCCGCTCGATCCGGATAAGAATGATCCTTTGGACTTTGTTCTTTGGCAGTCGCATAAAAAGAACGAGCCGTTTTGGAATTCTCCCTGGGGCAAGGGCAGGCCGGGTTGGCATATTGAGTGTAGCGCAATGAGTACAAAATATTTGGGACAGCCGTTTGCTATCCATGGTGGCGGTGCAGATTTAAAATTTTCTCACCATGAGGCAGAGATGTCCCAAAGCGAAAGAGCATATCATAAGAAACTGGCCAAAATCTGGATGCACACAGCAATGGTTTATTGCGATGGCAAGAAAATGAGTAAATCCTTAGGAAATATGATTTTTATACGAGATTTACTTAAAAAATATTCTGCCGATATCATTCGTTGGTATTTACTTTCTCACCACTATCGTCAGGAGTGGGAATATCAGGAGAAAGAATTCATAAGGGCGTCAAATGAGATTGAGAAATTGAGAAAACAACTTGACGCTGGGAAAACTTTTGAAAAAGCTGGGTCGGTTGAATTTATTGACGAATTGGACGATGACTTAAATATCCCCGCTATTCTAAAAAGACTTCCAAAGCTGACGAAGAAAAACCCAAGGATGGCTAGAATTATAGCAGAGGTGATTTTAGGTCTTAAATTTAGCTAAAATTGACAATCTTGATCGTAAAGTGGTCTAATCGGAATGTGAAGCTAAAATTTCTTAAGGATTGGTTTAGTGATTGGCGAGCCTACTTGGCGGAATTTTTGGGGACTTTTGTAGTGGTTTTGATAATTTGTGGCACGGTCTTGGTAAATAATATTAATCAAGACGTGGGAATTTTGGGTATTGCACTGGTTTCTGGTTTTATTTACGGGGCAATGATGTTTGCAACTGTTCATCTTTCCGGAGGCCATCTTAATCCAGCGATAACTTTGGCCCTGTGGCTTAGCCAAAAAATAAAAGGTGCAACAGCATTTTTTTATGTAGTTTGTCAGCTTTTGGCCAGTTTTGCCGCTGCCGGTTTTCTCCTTCTAATTTTTGGACAAAATGCTAAGGAATTTCTACTTGGAGGACCGGTTGTTGGAGTGGGAGTCAGTTTACAGAATGCACTGATAATCGAAGCGGTTCTAACGGCAATTCTGGTTTTTGCCTATTTTGCAACCTTGGTTGACAGGCGTGGTCCGGTGAGTTTTGGTCCACTTGTGGTCGGTTTCGTTTACCTTGTTTCTGGGATTTTTGCAACTTCTTTGTCTGGGGCTGTTCTTAATCCTGCCAGAGCTTTGGGACCAGCAGTTATTTCAAGATCTTTTGATACTTTAGTAATTTGGATAGTTGGTCCGGCAGCCGGCGGGCTGTTCGGGATAGTTTATGATTTTTTATTTTTGAAAAAGACCTCCAAAAATCGCTAAATTACTGCATTAATCTGGTTGTTTCGATTGTTATATCAGGAAGCTCGGCTCAACTTGTTGTTGAGCCAGCAGGGCTGATATATAATTACTTCAATGCCTGATGTTAATAATCCAAGTAGCAAAGTTTTAGACCAAGATGATAGTCAGTCCCCGACGGTAAGTAAAGTTCCTGTTTCCGGACAAGTTACTAAAGAACAGGAACCGAGCCAGTCAGCTGACAAAAAAGAAGAACAAATTCTTTCGGAAATTATCAGAAGTACTGACGCTGCCGATGAAGAGGCGGAAAGAAAAATTCAAGAGGAGATACAGGAAGCTAAACTCGCAAGACCCGAGCCAATCATTCCATCTGATCTTGCCGAAAGCGATATCAAATCCCCCCAAAGAGAAGCAAACGAGGTAATCGTTAAGGGAACAACAATTGAGTTGCCGATTAGTGAGGACGAATATAAAAAGGGTTTACATCAAAAAATAGTCTCAATAGTGGCTGATAAAGTAGTAGTTGGAGCTTCTAGCATTTTGGCCTTGGTGATTTGGGTAGGTAGGATCATTAAAATTGCCCACAAACACACAATGAAAGTGATATTTAGAAAGTCTTCCTTCGTCGAGCCTGACTCGACTACGGAGGATAAAGAGGGAATTGAAAATGCCGATTGAGGAATCTTCCAGAGCGATTGGACAGATAGACGCCTTTTCCGGCTTCGAACTTATTCTACGATCCTTAGGATTCTTGGCGTTGGCGCTATTAGTTTTAGTGGTTTTGGCGTTTATTGTCGGTTATTTTTGGGTGCTTTGGATGCGTAATAAAAATCGGGAAGAGCGCTCCTTAGACTTTGTACTTCTTTCGGCAGCAGTACCGAGGGATAACGAAATCAAAATTGATGCTGCCGATCAAATGTTTTCCTCTCTGCATTCGATCCATAAAAGCGGTACCTTTTCATTTTTACAGTCTCAAGACCATTTTTCTTTTGAGATTATTGCCTTACCTGAGGAAATTAAATTTTATATTTCTTGTCCACGAAACCTCCAAGATTTAGTTGAGAAGCAAATTCATGGAGCTTATCCTGGGGCCGATGTTCGGGAGGTTGAAGAATATAACATCTTTTCTGAAGAAGGAAAGTTAGCTTTTGCAGCTTTAAAATTAAAAAAACCCAGCTACTATCCAGTCAAGACTTATAAGGAATTGGCTACAGATCCTTTAAGTCAGATTACTTCGGCAATGGCAAAAATGCTACCAGGAGAGGGTGCGGCAATTCAGATATTGGCATCACCCGCCGGTGCAAAATGGCGAGCTAGCGGTAAACGCTATGTTTCCAAGACCAAACAGGCTGAGTTTTCTACTAAAAGCGAACAGAGAATTCCTCCTGATCCTCGGAAGATGGAAGCGATTGAGAATAAATGTTCAAAAGTCGGTTTTGATGTAGTTATTCGAATTATTGTATCGGCAAAAACTGATGAGGCAGCAAAAGTTCATCTTGAAAATATTAAGTCAACTTTTGCTCAGTTTAGTTCAGATTACAATGGTTTTACGGGTGCCAGCATAAGATTTAAGAAACAATTTCTAGTTGATTTTGTCTATAGATACTTACCATTATTTGGTAATTTTGGGGTTTTGAACATTGAAGAATTGGCGACCATTTTCCATCTGCCCAACAAGACAGTGGAGACTCCCGGGATTCATTGGGTAAATGCCAAGCGTGCTCCTGCTCCTGCTCAAATTCCTTCCTCAGGTCTTCATTTTGGTAAGAGTGTCTATCGAGGGACGACTAAAGAAGTTTATCTTTCCGAAGATGACCGAAGAAGACATGTTTACATTATTGGCAAGACAGGTACAGGTAAAACCGAGCTTCTTAAATATATGGTAATGCAGGATATTCGTGATGGGCACGGTGTGGCCTTTATTGATCCTCACGGCGATGCGGCCGAGGAAATTCTGGCTCAAATTCCGCCAGAGCGGGCAGAAGATGTCATTTACTTTAATCCGGCAGATACCGAAAGGCCGATCGGTATGAATATGCTTGAAGCTCAAACAGAACAAGAGAAGCACTTTGTGGCTACCTACATTGTCGGCTTGATGTATAAACTTTATGATCCGCATAAGACTGGAATTATTGGGCCGCGCTTTGAACATGCCATTAGAAATGCAATGCTGACGGTGATGTCAGAACCTGGCAATACATTTGTGGAGGTTGTGCGAGTTTTAACTGATGCGCGTTTTGTTCAGGAACTTTTGCCAAAGGTGGAAGATCCTATAGTTCGTCGTTATTGGACAGACCAAATTGCCCAAACAGCAGATTTCCATAAAAGTGAAGTCTTGGATTATATCGTCTCTAAATTTGGCAGATTTGTGACCAATAGAATGATAAGAAATATCATCGGTCAATCAAAAAGTGCTTTCAACTTGCGCGATGTTATGGACAACAAAAAGATTTTAATAGTTAATCTTTCAAAGGGTAGAATAGGTGAGGAAAATTCTAACTTTTTAGGTTTGGTTTTGGTCCCCAAAATATTAGTTGCTGCAATGAGTCGACAAGATATTCCCGAAGACCAGAGGGCTGACTTTTTTCTCTATGTTGATGAGTTCCAGAATTTTGCAACTGAGACCTTTGCCGATATTTTGGCAGAAGCCAGAAAATTCAGGTTGAATCTGATTGTCGCCAATCAGTTTATTGGACAGATCGAGGAGGAAGTTAAAAATGCTGTTTTTGGTAATGTTGGAACTGTGGTTAGTTTTAGGGTAGGGGTGACTGATGCTAATTATCTCCAGCACGAATTTACACCGGTTTTTAATGAAACTGATTTAATCAATGTTGAGCGGTTTCATGCTTATGCCAAGACGATTGTTAACAATGAGCCGGTGCCGCCTTTTTCCTTAGATACAACGAGAGATCTTTTCAAAGTAGAACGCGATCCGCGAATTGCTGAAATGATCAAGCAGCTCTCGCGGCTTCGTTATGGCCGGGATGTTAATGTAGTTGATGCAGAAATTGTGCATAGGGCTCGTCTATAAATTCTCATTTCTTCCAAAATTATGCTAAAATTTGAAAACTTGGAGCCGTAGCTCAACGGTAGAGCACCACTCTTATATCAGCAAAGAGTGGATAAGTATGGACGTGTAGCTCAGTGGCAGAGCGGGTGTCTTATAAACACCAGGTCCTAGGTTCGATCCCTAGCACGTCCACTCTTTCTGATATTTCAGAATCGCCAGAGGCGATTGCTGAAATAAAGTGGCGGTTCTTGGTTCGAATCCAAGTGCGCCCACAGATGTTAATAAGAATTGCAATTATCTTACATGGATACTGGATTACAAGAACAACTTCCTAAAAAAGAACTGGTTTTAACTTTTTCCCAAAAATCTGTCGCTAATTTTAAACATCCTGAAAGAAATGAAGATGCAGTTTTTCAAAATGGACGTGATTTGGCGATGGTTTTGGACGGATTAGGTCGTCTTGCCCACGGAGAAAAGGCAAGTCAAGTGGCTAAGGATTTTATTGCGGATAACCTCGCAGGTGAGGAAACCGATGTTGAAGTAGCCAAAAAGCATTTAGTAAATGTCATTACAGAGGCCTCAAAAACGGTAAAGAGCGATGCCGAAGGCGGAATGACGACGATAGTGGTTGCCAAAATTGTCAACACGGCAGAAGGTAAGGTGGCGGTTATCGGTAACGTTGGAGACAGTCGGGCGTATCTTTTGCATGATGGGAAGTTAAGATTGATAACTAAAGATGACAGACCAATCACAGAGGAAATGGAGGCAGTTTGTGAAAATGCAACCTCTGCAGCTGATCTTTCCGAAAAGGAAAAAGCTGCTTTTAAGAAAAGTAGATACATTGTGCTCCAATGTCTTGGTGGAGATCTATGGGAAGTGCATCTTAATCAGGAGTCGATAGATGACGGAGACAAATTGGTTTTAACTTCAGATGGTATTCATGATAATCTTACGTTTTACGAGATCGAGGAAATTATCAAAGGAAATAGGGATGTTGCAGTTACTTTAGTTGATAAAGCTCACGCTCGCTCTGCGGAAAATCATTTTCGTTCAAAACTGGATGATATTTCGGCAGTAGTGATAGAGGTTAATTAGATTTAAAGGAATTTTAACATAGATGAAATTTGGAATTGTTGTTAAAGAAGAAGACAAAAATGCACATGAGCTGACAGGAAGAGTCAGAGAATATTTAGAGTCGAAGGGTCAGAGAGTACTAGCTCAAAAGAATCTAAAAGGGGCGGATTTTATTATTACTTTTGGGGGAGATGGTACTTTAATCCATACTGCTTGCGAGTATGCGCCTTTTAATATTCCTTTTGTAGGAATTAATACCGGCAATTTGGGATTTTTGACAGCAGTTGAAGCGAATGATTGGCAGAAGGCAATTGAAAATTTACTTAAAGGCAAAGTTTTTATTTCAGAAAGGATGATACTGGAAGCGAAAGTCGAGCCAAAGAGTCCCGCCGACGCTAAAGCTTTGGCGGGCAAGCAGAGAGCCAAAGAGTCAGAGATTTTTCGTGCAGTTAATGAAGCAGCTATTAAGGGCTTTTTACGAATTGTGACCTTGGAAATAGCTGTTGGCGGCGAAAAATTTTTGAAGGTGGTAGGAGATGGGGTGATTATCGCAGGTCAGACCGGTTCTACGGCCTATTCACTTTCCAGCGGTGGTCCAATTGTAGATCCAAATCTAGATTGTTTTTTAGTTACTCCGATTAATCCAATAGGTCTGCCAATTCCTTCGGTTGTACTGTCACCAAAAGATAGAATTTTAGTGAAAGTAGTCAAAGGAGATGACGTTGCCTTAGTTATCGATGGTCAGGCGCATCAAAAACTGACGGAGGGTGATGAAGTCGAGATAAGACGCGGTAAATACAATGTTAAACTGGTTTATTTTAACAAGCATCATTTTGTAAGGTCTTTAAATGCAAAATTTGGACTGGGTAATAGGGTAAGATAAGAATTCAAAAATTAGAAGTCTTGAATTTGTTTACTATTTTTTCAATTACTTCCTTCGGCTTTGTGTAAGTAGTGTCTATCATCAGATCAAAAAACTTCGGATCTAGGAAGTTTTCATCTGCGTAGAGTTTGCGGAATTTTAGATCGTGAGCGTGGTCGCGTTGCCTAACGTCTTTCTCAGTCTCTTTGTGCGTATGGGTTCGCGTTAGAGCCCTTTGGATTCTTACATTTTCATCTGCGGTTAAGAGAACCTTTAAAACATGCGGCAGGTTACGGGCGAAATAGGCAATATAAAGACCATCGATGATTATTGGTTTTTTGGAAGCAATCAAATTGGAAAGTTCTGAGTCAACTTTTCTTTCCACATCATCTGGAACTTTCTCTTTTTCTGGCAGGGGAATATTGTGTTTGAGCATATATTGTCTGAAAAAGTCGCCGGTAGATTTATAAGGAATTTTGAGTTTTTGGGAAAGAACTCTGGCAGCAGTTGTTGATCCAGAAGCAACTGGGCCAGAAATGGCAATGGAACGATATTTCATTAAACTCGTCGGTGGCGCCTTTTGATCTTAAGTTGCACTAGGGCCTTTTGTAAATTAGCGGCGGCAACCGCATATTCTTCTTCAGAAAGCAGGTGTTTCTGTTTTATTGCTTCCTCGGCTTGTCTTTTTGCCTCTTCAATTTTCCTTTCCTCAATTTCTTCTTCAGGTGCAGCCAGATCAACTAAGACCTTGACATTATTTTTGGCGACTTGGGCAAAACCAAAACCACCTGCCAGAATAGTTTCCTTTTGATGTTTTTTTAAAATGATTTCGCCGGGCTCAACCTGAGTGATTAGATCAGTATGATGAGGTAGAATTGTAATTTGGCCGGTAGTCGTTGGTAGAGTTACCTGATCTACTTCATCATCAAAGACTACTTTTTCAGGAGTGATGATTTGGAGATGAAGCATGTTGATTGAAAATTATTTCTTGACCTCAGAAATATCTCCTCGCATGTAGAATTCTTGCTCATTGACGGAATCATACTCTCCGGACAGAATTCGCTCAAAGCTGTTAACTGTTTTTTCAATTGGAACATAAACGCCTTTTCGATTGGTAAAGGCTTCAGCAACAAACATCGGCTGAGAAAGGAATTTCTGGATTTTTCGAGCTCTGGCAACTGTAACTTTGTCTTCATCTGAAAGTTCCTCAACCCCTAAAATGGCGATAATATCGGCAAGCTCTTTATATCTTTGCAAGACCCTTTGAACTTCGCGAGCAACTCCATAGTGTTTCTCACCGACAATTGTCGGATCAAGTGCGCGCGAGGTTGAAGTTAACGGGTCAACTGCTGGATAAATCCCTTGTTCGGAGATAGAACGCTCCAAAGAAATTGTGGAATCTAAATGGGCAAAAGTAGCAACCGGTGCAGGGTCAGTATAATCATCAGCCGGTACATAGATTGCCTGTAGGGAAGTAATCGAACCTTTTTTAGTTGAAGTGATTCGTTCTTGAAGTTCGCCCATTTCAGCAGCCAAAGTTGGTTGATAACCAACAGCTGAAGGAGTACGTCCTAGAAGTGCTGAAACTTCACTTCCAGCTTGGGCAAACCTGAAGATGTTGTCAATAAATAGCAAAACATCTTGATTCTTTTCATCCCGAAAGTATTCGGCAATTGAAAGGGCAGCTAGCGCAACGCGAAATCTGGCACCCGGAGGTTCGTTCATCTGGCCGAAAACCATGGCTAGTTTAGCAAGGACGCCAGCCTCCTTCATTTCGGTATAAAGGTCATTTCCCTCACGGGTTCGTTCTCCAACGCCGGCAAAAACTGAATAACCGCCATGTTCTTTGGCGATATTGTTAATCAACTCTTGAATAATGACAGTTTTGCCGACACCGGCACCGCCAAAAACACCAATTTTGCCACCTTTGATGAAAGGAGCAATAAGATCAATTACTTTGATGCCTGTTTCCAAAATTTCTTGCTTGGTTTCTTGTTCAATAAGCGCAGGTGATGGGCGGTGAATTGGATAAGTCTTTTTTGTTTTAACTTCGCCTATACCATCTATTGGTTCTCCAATGACATTAAAAATTCTACCTAAGGTTTCAGTGCCGACCGGGACACTGATTGGGGCATTCGTATTTATTACCTCTGTTCCTCTTTTTAAGCCGTCAGTAGACCCAAGCGAGATCGTCCGAACCAAATTTTCACCAAGATGCTGTTGGACTTCTAGTACTAGATGGCTTGATTTTTCGGAGGTTGAACTGGGGAAAAGTTTAATTTCTAAAGCGTCATAAATTTCCGGCAAGTTGCCGGGTGGAAATTCTACATCGATAACAGGACCGATTATTTGGGCAATTTTTCCAATATTGGTTTGTAATTTAGAATTTTTCATTCAAATGCTTTTTGAGCAGTAACAATATCAAGTAGTTCTTTAGTAATTGTTTCCTGTCGTGCTTGGTTATAAGTAAGGGTGAGATCATCGATTAAGTCGCTGGCCGCCTCGGTGGCGTTTTTCATAGCAATCATTCGTGCGCTATGTTCGGAGGCTTTTGCTTCTAAAAGAATCTGATAGATTTGAGTGAGTATATAATGAGGTAGAATTGATTCCAAAATCTCATCAGCAGACGGCTCAAAAATCAAAATGTCAGATAAGACCTCGGCCGTGTCAGGCTTTTCTAACTCTCCAATCATTTGTGTCTCGATCGGTAGAAGTTGGATCCATCTAGGGATTTGTTTAAGAGTGGACTCAAAGTGGGGATAGATTAAGCTAATTTTTGAAGTTTGGGAATGTTCGAAGGTATCAATAGCCATTTTAGATAAGGTTCGAGCCAAGTCAAGTGTCGACTTTTCCTCTGATTGAAAACTGGCGAGAATCTCAGAACCGGTTTTGACGGCAAAGTTTAAGGCTTTTTTACCTACAGTAATAAATTGAGCATTTTTGATTTCACTTCTTAGGATTTCTCTAAAAAGATTGATGTTTAGACCACCAGCTAAGCCACGGTCAGAAGTTATCATGATAATAATTTGATTTGGTGACTTTTTTTGTTCCAGTAAGTGATGTCTTTTTTTACTTGGTTTTGTTTCGACCTTCTGAATAATCTCACCTAGATTGATAGAGTAGGGTCTTCCAGCTAGAGCGGCCATTTGACTCTTTCTCATTTTAGCCGCGGCAACCAACTCCATCGCATGGGTAACTTTTTTGGTGTTTTCAATTGATCTAATTCGTTTTTTGACTTCTCGAATTTGTGCCATTTTCGATTTTTAAATTACCCGGTAGTCAGATTTTTTGGTATCAGCGTTTAGATTTACCTTTTTTAGTTTTCGGTTTAGATTTTGTTTTCGGCTTTATTCTTGCTGGTCTTTTCTGGGGTTTTTCCAAATTAACTGGTGGTTCAATAGTTTGTTTACCACCGGTTAATTTGAGCATTTTTTCAAGCTCTTTTTGAATATTTTCATCAATTTCCTTCTTTTCTTCCAAATGGTCTCTAAGTTTTTTATTGGTTGCTAGAAGAGTCAAAATTTTTTCTTCAAAATCAGCTATTTGGGAAACAGAAATATTATCAAAATAACCATTATTAACTGCCCAAAGGATAACAACTTGAGAAGCGACATCGAGGGGTGAGAGCTGTGGCTGTTTTAAAACCTCGGTAATCCGTTTCCCGCGTTCTAAACGTTTCTGAGTAGCTTCATCAAGATCAGAACCGAACTGGGCAAAAGTTGCCAGTTCTCGATATTGAGCAAGGTCAAGACGCAAGCTTCCGGCGACTTGTTTCATCATTTTAAGTTGAGCGGCGCCTCCTACTCGGGAAACTGAAAGTCCTGGGTTAACCGCTGGCCTTATTCCTGCATTAAAAAGATCTGCCTCAAGATAAATTTGGCCATCGGTGATCGAAATAACATTAGTGGGAATATAAGCAGAGACATCTCCTGCTTGAGTTTCGATAATCGGTAGGGCAGTTAAAGAACCGCCTCCGAATTTATCAGCCATTTTAGCAGCACGCTCAAGTAGACGAGAATGAAGGTAAAAAATATCACCTGGATAAGCCTCGCGACCAGAAGGACGTCTAAGAAGAAGAGAAATTTGACGATAAGCCCAGGCGTGTTTAGTCAGATCATCATAGATGACTAAGGCATCTTTTCCTTTGTCCATAAAATATTCACCCATGGCACATCCGGCGTAAGGGGCAACGTATTGCATTGTAGCCGAATCCGAAGCAGAAGCAGCGACGACAATTGTATGTTCCAGCGCCTTAAATTTTTCCAAGATAGCAATAACTTGGGCGATTTTGGAAGTTTTTTGGCCGATGGCTACATAAATGCATATTACGTCCTTACCCTTTTGATTGATGATGGTGTCCAAACAAATGGCAGTTTTACCAAGTCCTCGGTCACCGATTATTAATTCTCTCTGACCCCGGCCTATGGGAATCATTGAATCAATGGCCTTAAGGCCGGTTTGCAGTGGGGTGTTGACTCGTTGACGATAGACTACACCTGGTGCAATTTTCTCAGCTGGATAAAAAGTTTTAGTTGAAAGTGGCCCTTTTCCATCGAGAGGTTTACCTAACGGATCAATAACTCTACCTATAAGGTTTTCACCAACCGGAACTTCTAGAATTCTGCCGGTGGTTTGACAACTGTCACCTTCTTTAAGCTTTGCCCAATCACCGAAAATAATGACGCCGACATTGTCTTCTTCTAAATTCAAAGCTAGACCAGAAATATTTTGAGGAAAAGCGATTAACTCTGAAGAAGAAACATCGGAAAGACCGGAAACTCTAGTAACACCATCACCAACCTCGATAATTTTACCGACATTTTTAGAGGTTGTAGTAAATTTCGCTTTTTCTATCTGTCTTTCAATTTCTTCGATGATAGTCATTTAACCTCTCACCTCGTCAGTTGCTTCAGTTTTGCGTCCAAAGTAGCGTCATAAATCCAATCCCCATGGGTAACTTTGGCGCCAAAGACAATTACAGGATCGATTTTGAATCTGATCCTTTGAGCGCCGGTTTTTTTAATAAGCTCCTTCTCTAACTTTTTTTGATTGGCGATTTTACTTCCTGCTTCTAAAATAATCTCTTCTTTTTTAAGTTGTGTTTCGATTAACCTTTTATAGATTTTTAAAATGTTAATAAGTCCGGGTGGTTTTTGGAAAATGATTTTTTTGAGAGTTTGACTTACCAATTTTGTATCAACTAAGTCTTCACTCAGACTATCTTTGAACATTATTTTGGCAATTTTAATTATTTTTTTACGATTTTTCATACAATTTGTTTTTCAATTTCTGAAGCTGCTTTAACAGTTAAATCCTGTCGTTCTGTTGGCTTTAAGGTTCTTCCCAAAACCTTTTTAACGACTTCAATTACCAAGCTTAAAGTTTCTTTTTCGAGTTGCTTTTGCATTTGTTTTCTCTGAGCTTCGATTTGAATCTGGCTTTGGACTAAAATTTCCTCAAGTTGTTTGTGGGCATCATGAACTGTTTGAGAAGTAATTCTCTCGGCTTCTTTTTTGGCATCGGTAATTAAAGCCTGACTATTCTTCTGAGCTTCATCAAGAATCTGAATTGACTGTTCTTGAGTTTTCTGAAGTTTTTCTTCAATTAAATCGGCATTTTTGAGGCTTTCCTCAATCCTTTTTTTACGTTCCTCCAAAAGTTTTACTATTGGTTTGTAGAAAAACTTTTTCAAGAGAAAAAGAATTATCAAAAAGTTGACAATCTGGGCTAAAAGTAAAACCGGTTGGATTCCAAACGATTTAATAATTTCCATGGTTTAAATCTAAATGTTATCAGTTCTCAGTTTTCGGTAAACCGGTTAACAGAAAACGGGTAAACATTTATCAGAAAGCTGATAACCGAGAACCGATAACTGATGTTAGCCAGTGAAGGCTAAAATCAGTGCATAAATGGCGATTGCTTCGGCAAAAGCCATACCAATTAGCATTGCTGGTAAGATTCTATTTGAGGCGTCTGGATTTCTACCGATTGCCTCCATAGCTTTGGCACCGATAAGACCAATTGCAAAAGCAGGTAAAATACCTCCAATTGCGATAACTGCACCTTTTGCAAAGACTATCTCCAAAATATTTCACCGCCTTTCATTTTAATGACTTTGTTTTGTAGTTAAGATTACCATGAATACCAGAGTAAGTATAGCGAAAATTAATGCCTGAACAAAACCAACTAAAAGTTCTAAGAAATAAAAGGGAATAGGAACAATAAAGGCGAAAAATCTAGTTGAAGCAGTCGCCAAAACCACTTCTCCTGCATAAATATTACCAAAAAGCCTGAAAGAAAGTGAAAGCACTTTTGTTATCTCACTGATTATTTCCAAAAAGCCGACAAATAGAAAAATCGGATTGAAGCTAAAGAACTTACCTAAATATCCGCCAAAACCTAAATAGCGAATGGCCAAAAAATGGGTGATAACCAAAGAAACAAGCGCAAGTGCTAGAGTTGTGTTCAGGTCCGAATTAATTGATCTGAAAAACGGAACAAAAACTTCTTTGCCCTGTCCGCCAGCTGGCGGATGGAAAAAGCCAATTGTGCCAAAACCGGGTAAAAGACCGAGGTAATTGCCTAAAAGAATAAAAAAGAAAAATGAGCCGACAATTGGCAGAAAAACTTTAGTCTTATCACCTGCAATTGAAGAAACTAGGTCTTGGAAAGATTCAACTAAGAATTCGGCAAAGTTTTGAAGGTTTTTGGGAACCTGTGAGATGTTTCTGGTTGCCGTAAATGCAAAGACTATTAATATAAAGGTAACTATCCAGCTGGTAAAGATAGTATTGGTGATTGGTATCGGGCCAATCGAGAATATTTTTTCGGCTGCAAGAGATATTTCCATAATCTAGACTGTTAGTGGAACAATTTTTACTTGTATCTGTATTCCATCAGTCAATTCTCTTGTTTTCCCCACTAGAATATTAGCATTATTTTCGTTTTCTTCGAAGATGTAAATTCTACTGGGGTGATGCAGACGAAGAGAAATATCTAAATCATTCCAGAGAGATTGGTCATTGACCGAAAGTGTTAATGGTCGGGCAATTTCATCGTGATCATTTGTAAAGCCGAGTCTATCAAGTTCTATACGAGCTTCTTTTATGATTTGGGGTGTTCCCAAAATAATTGCAACCGCCTGACAAGTATGTCTTTCAAGATCGCCTTCCTGAACTGGTAAAAGTTGAAAATGATATCTGAGTTGCGGATTAACTCTTCTGAGAGTGTTTCCCAATTGTTCCATGGTTTGAGTGTGGGTTTTCCTTGAGTCGTCGCCTTCTGCTTTGGCATATCCACAATCTTGGTGATTAAGATTTATAACTGTGTTCCAAGTAAATCTTTGGAGTTCAGAAAGACAGGTTGTTGGAACTTGAGTGTTTCTTGCGGCTCCGGCAGTTGCTAGAAGATGATAGTCACCATCGTCAAGGCCATGCTTTTCTTTAAGGACACTTTTAGCCTGCTCGATTTTTCTAAAATCAATACACTGACAAACTAAAATTCTTTCGGTCATTTTTTTCCTAAAAAAAGGGCCTTCTTTAACTGTGAAAGTCCTTTGTCACAATCAGTTTACATGATTGTGGTTTGGCAGTATACTAACAAAATCTTGTTCCCAGAACAAGCATTTATTAAATAATGCTATTTAAAATAGCTTTTTTGCTGGCAGGGATAGTTGGAATTATTGCGGTTTTTTACGTCTCCTGGTTTTGGCGGGGATTAATTATTCCGATGGTAGTTATTTTATTTGCAGATGTGATTTTGGGGATTTTTAAGAAGAAGTAGAGTATCAAAGCGTTTGAGTTCGAGGAGGAACCGGGCGAGGAGCTGATTCTGCAGTTGCCTGAGCTTTTTCTCTTCTATAATCCTCGAATGCTTGAGCAATTCTCAAGCTTTCAGTAAAATCTGTACCCACGACTTGCTTAATTCTTGGTAAGATTTCAAGCCCTTCATCAATTGAGTCAGCTGTTGAAAATACAGTTCTCCAGTCTTTTTCTTGGAAGGCAGCCTCCATATAACCTGAGCACCATGAATGTACCCTCTGAACTTCAGCAGCTGTTTCTGGTGTATGAGTACGTTGTTTGAAGTTAGCTGTAATGATTTCAGGTAATCCATAAAGAGTTGTTCCGCTTGGGATTTGGAACTGGAGACGATTATCAATTTCCAAAGTGAACTCTGTTTTTAATGTCGAGTCTCCCGGAGGCAAACTGTGTCTACTTGTTTCATAGAATGTCTCTCCTTTTTTTTGGAATGTTTTTCGAAGGTTGGTTTCTCTTAATTGTTCTATCCGTGTGCGATCTAATCCCAAGAATTCAATTGTTTCATCAGATATCGTTGATATGTCTACACCTTCCGGTATTTCTGGGGTTTCTTGACTAGAGTTTTCTTCCATCAGAATCAGTTTAAGCAGATTAGAAAAAGTTGTCAATTATTGGGAATTTGGAAAAGTTTAGAGTTGTTCTAGCTTCAATTTTTCTTCCCTTCGACAACGCTCAGGGTAAACTGCTCGGAAAAGTTTACAGTTGTTCCAACTTTAACTTTTCCTCGCCTTTGGGGATTTGGATTAGAGGGAGATATCGTTCGGTTGTCGAGAGTCTTTTGTGGCCGGCGATTTTACTGATCAAAACTAGTGATGCACCGGATGAAAGATGATGGGCAACCCAAGTGTGACGCAGATCGTTGACTTTAGCACCTTGGATTCCGGCTTTTTTGTAATAGCGATCAATAGCTGTTCGGATATTCCTGACCAGAAGAGGTCTTCCGGTTTTAGTGATAAATAGTGCCTTATTGGCAGTTTTTGGTCTAACTTCAAGATATCTTTTAAGAGCTGCGTCTGCAGCCTTATTTAAAGGAACAGTCCGTTCAGATCTATTTTCTAAAGGCCGGATAAAAAGATGACCTTCTTTTTCACCTTCACTGAAATAGACATCGTCAGTTCTTATATTTGCCAATTCACCGATTCTAATGCCTGTTTGCAATAAAACTTCGATAACGGCGGCAATTCGGACATCATCTCTGGCAGCATCTCGAAGAGCCCGATATTCGATAGGGGAAAGGATCCTGGGTGGTTTTGTTTCGAATTTTGGGTGTTCAACAATATTGGCAGGGTCATCGGTAATATACTCTTGAACTTTCAAGAAACGGAAGAAGGTTTTTGTAGAATTTAATTTTCGTGAAAGTGATTTTTGGGTGTAGCCAGTGTTTTGTAGTTTAGCTAAAAAACTTTTAATATCTTCGGCGGTTACCTCATGAACTTGAGCTTTTTGAAGCTGTTGTAAAAACTCGATCAACTGCTCGATATCCTTGCCGTATGCTAAGATTGTAGCTGAGGCACGTTTTTTGCCTTTTAAATGATCGAGAAATTCTTTATGAGCTTCTTGCAATTTTTTCATTTTCAAACTATGTGCAGGAGGGCGGTAGACTTACAAAGTCCAAAATCTAGCAGAATGAAGCTAGTATACTGCTCGCTATGGGTCTTGTCAAGAAGAAAACCTATCGGTTTAACCAAAGATTAATAAGATGAGACGTACCTTACTGTTAATTTTTGCAATTCTGGTCAGTATTGTTTTAGCTACAAACAGTACTAAGAGGATTTTGAGTTTGAGGACAACCTCTCAAAGTGTCCAAGAAGCAGAAAAGCAACTTGAACAGTTAAAACAAGATAATCAAGCCTTGAAACAGGAACTGGAATACAAAAAAAGTGAAGGATTTATTGAGAAAGAATTCAGAAACAGACTGGGTTTAGCTCGCGAGGGGGAAGCCGTCGTAATTTTACCAAGGGAAAATAGCGATCATTCGTCAGTAGACAGAAACCAGAGACCAGAAAAGAATTGGCAGAAATGGTGGAATCATTTCTTTGGAAGTTGACAATTGGGGATTTTGAGGCTAAAATGACTTCACTAAACTAAACGACGCGGGGTGGAGAAACGGTATCTCGGGAGGCTCATAATCTCCAGAAGTGGGTTCGACTCCCGCCCCCGCTACAAGATAAAGACTTGGCACAAGCGGCTGAGTCTTTTTTTTGACAATTTGATCTGATAGAATCAGATAGCAAAATTCGGCAGGGTAGCTCAATGGCAGAGCGAGAGAATCATAACCTCTAGGTTGTGGGTTCGATCCCCACCCCTGCCACTTTTGTTTTCATAATATGTTTTCTGGAATTATTTCCCACTTAGGAAAATTAAGAAGTTATAAAAAAAACATCTTCACTTTCGAAGTTCCATCTCCTTTCGCAAAATCTCTCAAAGAGGGCGACAGCGTAGCAGTTAACGGTGTTTGTCTGACGATAATTGAGAATGGGCCTAATTTTTTTCAGATAGAGGTAATGCCGGAAACATTAAAGAAAACCAGTTTGGTTTTCTTTAAAATTGGCGATTTTGTCAATTTGGAATTGCCACTTGGGACAACCGAACGATTTGCCGGGCACATGGTTCAGGGCCATATTGATGGAATGGCAACAATTAAGAATATTAAAAAACAAGGTAATAGCCGAATTTTTACTTTTAAAATCCCAGCGTCCTTGAGTCGTCTGATAGTCGAAAAAGGATCAATCGCCGTCAATGGAATTTCTTTAACAGTGATTAAGACAAGTGATGATTCTTTTACAGTAGGTATTATTCCTTATACTTGGAACCACACAATGCTCAAAATGGCAAAAGTTGGCGATAAAGTTAATGTTGAAGTGGATATTTTTGCAAAATATCTGCGAAAATTCGTCAAAGGTTATTTGAAAAGGTAAAATGCTCAAAAAACACGCTGAAAAAATCGACATTTCCAAAAAGACACTAGTATCAGCAAAGATCGCGATTATTAGGAGCGAATTCAATGCGGCAATTACTCAGAGTTTAGAAAAGCATTGCTTAAAGACACTTTTGATTTCGGGCATCAAGAAAAATCAAATAAAACTATATCGAGTTCCTGGTTCCTTGGAAATTCCAATTACGGCCAGAATTATTGCTCAAAAGAAAAGTGCTGATGTGATTATTGCCCTTGGCGCCGCTATCAAAGGTGATACTTATCATTTTGAACTTGTTGCCAATGAATGCGCCCGAGGCTGTATGAATGTAGCTTTGGAATTTAATATTCCGGTGATTTTTGAAGTGATTCCGGCCTACACCCTGGCACAGGCAAAAGAAAGAGCCGGCAACAACAATCAAAATAAGGGAAGAGAAGCGGCACTAACTGCTTTGAAAATGCTTAAGCTGCTATCCGATTTGAAGTGACAAAATCTCCCATAAAAATTAGAGCGAAGGTAATAAAAGGTGCAGGCCGTGGTAGGAAACTTAGTTTTCCAACAATCAACTTTGATCCGAAAGCGGCAAAAACATTAGGGGAAGGCGTTTATGTTTGTCGAGTCTTTACCCCAAAGCCTTACTGGGGAGTTTTGCACTTTGGGTCAAGGCCAACTTTCGGTGAAAAGGAGAAATCATTGGAAGTTTACCTTTTTGATTTCGATAAAGACCAGATTCCAAAAAAACTTGATATCGAGGTTTATTCATATATCCGCAAGGTTGTCAAATTTGCAAATCTCGGCCAAATGGTTAAAAAAATAGAAAAAGATATAGCATTTGCAAAGAAGCAATTAGCACTCATAACCGCAAAGTCCGCTGACTTGACTGGATTTGACAAACCCTGATAAAATAAAAATTGAAAGTAATGCTCTTTTGAGGTGTTTACATTAGCAGATGGGTAGACTTGTCTGCTAATTATTTTTTTATGACTTTTGACTTAAAGCTGCTACAAAACTTTTGGTTTTATTACTTTACTCGCTAAATCGGCGGGTTTTGTAATGGGTTTTTAAGTCTTAGTTAAAAACAAACCAAATACGAAACTCGCTATAAGAAGCGAGTTTTTTTGTGGAAGAAGGAGTATTAAATGGCTGAAAGAATAGATGGAGAAATACCAGTTAATCTGCGGGAAGACCCTGATATTGCAAGGGCGATTGCGATTATAGCTGGTGCCAAAGAGGAAGCTGGTAAAATTAGTCCAGGTGATGATCCTGAGTCACAAAGAAGACGTTTTAAGTTGACTTCAATGATAATTGAGCAAACGACGGAAAGATTGAATCATTCTGATCACAATGGCAAACCTGAAACAGATTGAAACCCATCTTAAGAAAAAAGGGTTAAATTACAAAGTAATAGATTTAGGTCAAGAGGTTTTTACTGTTAAAGGCGTTTCGGAAACGGGAGTAGATGCTAATTGTATTGTCAAAACTTTGATTGTTAGAACCACTGATGACTTTATAGCATTGGCAGTGAGAGGGAAGGATCGAGTTGATTTTAAAAAAGTTCGAAGGTTGTTTGGCAATAAAAGTGAGCTAGCAAAACCAGTGGAAGTCAAAAAGGTCATTGGTGTACCGATTGGCGCAGTTTGCCCAATTCTAATTGAAGTGCCTTTATATTTTGATCGCAAAGTGATGGATTTGAAGCATGTCAATATGGGCTCAGGTGATTTGACAAAGGGACTTGAAATGGAATTTGAGGATCTTTTGAAAGCAGTGGGAAAATATCAAGTCGAGGATCTAGTATGAGATTGACAGATAAGGTTATAAGGAGATATACTTCTGATTAACATGGACGCGCGAGTAATCGCAAATTGGTGGTATAAGACAAACTAACCTTCGGTTGGCTGTTTTGTGACGCCTAAGTCCAGATAACTTTTAAGATACAAAACTCGCTAACCGGCGGGTTTTTTTTGTGGAGAAAATGAAAACAATAAATAAAGTAAAACCAACAATTTGTATCTTAGGCGGTATGGGACCGCAGGCTTCTGCGCGGCTTTTAAGTGTTGTGGTGCAAATGGCTGCTTGCGATTTTGGGACCGAAAATGATACCTTTCCTGAGATTGTGGTGGATTCAATTCCTGTTCCTGATTTTATTTCGAATACCAGAAACAAAGCCAAGGCTCTAAAGATGTTGCGAGAGAGGATAAAAATAATGAATTTATTTAATCCTACTTGCTTTGCAGTGGCTTGCAATACTGCACATATTATGCTTGACGATTTACAGGTCTTCGCAAAAAGCCCTTTTATTTCACTTATTGATGAAGTATCTAGGCAAGTGAAAAAAGCAAGAATTAAAAAAGTTGGTCTCTTGGCGACACCTATGACACTAAGATCTGAATTGTATCAAGTTGCTTTGAAAAAATTAGGAATTCGAGTAGTTATTCCTAATACGGATGAGTTGATTGAGCTTGAATCCGTAATCCGTCGGGTTATTGCAGGAACAGATACATTCCGCGATGCTCAAATACTCGAATCAATTACTCGATCACTTAACATGCTCGGAGCTCGCGGAATTATACTTGGTTGCACAGAGTTGCCTCTTATTTTCCCTAAAGACTTTTCTTTGCCAGTTTTTGATTCGATAGATATTCTTGCAAGAGCGCTTCTAGCAACAAGTTATCAAGAGAGGAGAAAAGGTGGGAGTTGAAAGGGAAGAAGTTTCACCTGATTTTGAAACCCCTCAACCAAAAGTGGTTCAGGGGTCGGTTTGGCGAGTTTAGAGCTGATAATTTTTACAGTAAAAGTTTTAGAGGTAAGCTAAATTCCATTTTTAACCAAAGTCAGCTTTTATTTGTTGGCGGAGATAGAGAACGTAAAAGGGTAAGTTTTATTTCTCCCCAAATTTGTCTTCCACCAATTGAGACTTGTTTTGAGTCAGAGTTTGCTTTAATTACTTTTAAAAAATCTTTTCTGGAAGCTTCGAAAATCTTACTTAATCCTAGTAATTATATTGAGGGATTAGGTCAATTGGATTGTCAAAACCTACTTTATTTAGCAAGAGACATCGCACTCTCTGGTGGAAGCAGTGCGATTAGGGTTGTTTATGGGGCGACGGAAAAAATGTCTCTTAGGGCGATTAGCTACTTTATTCCATGTCTAGAGTTAATGAATTCTTTTAAAAGTAATGGTTTTATTGTTCCTCAGCTGCAGATTATCTTTGCTAATAATCTTTCAGGTGGCTTAAATAATTTAGACAAAGAAACTGTTGGGCAGCAGACTTTAAGATTCTCTAAGGTTTCAAGGGTTTTTATTAAGGAATATTTTCCAGATATTTCTGATTTTGTAGTTTTTTTGGTAGACCAAGAACTTAAAAAGGGTTCTGTCATCAGAGATGAAATGGTTAGAGTTGCTAAATTATTGAGAGAAAAGATTTCTCCGATAAGCGGAGAGGAGTTAATGGGAAAAGGAAGAATGGTCAGAAATCGAATTAATTACTTTTATGCAGCGGCACATTTACTAGTTCACGATGCAGATTTTGCGATTTTTCATCCAATGTCAGATGAACAGAGTGAACAAATTCAGGCTGATTCAATTATCAGTTTTGGGGGATTACAAGAGAGACTTTTTTACAAAATTAGGCATGAAATAAAATTATATCTACCAGATTCATACAGAAAAATAAGAACTCTGCAATATTTTACTAAGCATCATGTTCCACCTTACTACATGGCTAGGGGTGGAGATGTCTCACTTGACGCAGCGTTAGGAATGGACCGAATTGAAGATGGATTGGCAACAACTGCCAAGCATGACCTTTTTTACCTTTTTTCTTTGGTTGACGAGCAAGAACTTGCTGGTTTTTTGAGAAAAATCAGGAAGGAGGTTTAAATAATATATAATGAAGTTTATGAAGAAGAGGATACTTACTGGCGATCGGCCGACAGGTCGCTTGCACTTGGGGCACTATGTTGGGTCTTTGAAGAATAGAGTTAAGTTGCAGGATGAGTATGAGTGTTACTTTATTATCGCTGACCTGCACACTCTAACAACGCGACCAGAAAAGACGGGGGAACTGAAAGAGAATATCAGACAGCTTGTGCTGGATTATTTATCAGTAGGGATTGATCCGGAGAAAGCGACAATTTATTTACAATCTCAAATTCCGGAAGTCTGTGAGCTGGCAGTGATTTTTAGTAATCTTGCGACTGTTCCCCGGTTGCAAAGGGTACCGACATTGAAGGATGTTATGCGTGACGCTGAAATTAAAGTGCCGTCGTTTGGCCTTTTGGGTTATCCGGTTCTGCAAGCTGCCGATATTTTGATGGTGAAAGCGGATCTAGTACCGGTAGGCCGCGATCAGGCTTCGCATATTGAGGTAACGCGCGAAATTGCACGGGAATTTAATAGATTATACTCTGAAATTTTTCCAATTCCAGAAGCGTTAATTCCTAAAGATATTGGTACTTTGCCAGGTACGGACGGCAAGGAAAAAATGAGCAAATCAGCCGGCAACGTAATCAATCTTTCTGATGATAGCCAGACAGTTAAGAAGAAAGTAATGGGAATGTATACTGATCCTGCAAGAATTCACGGGAATGAACCGGGAAATGTGGAGGGAAATCCGGTGTTTGTCTACCTGGACGCGTTTGCGTCCGAAAGTCACAAGTCACAAGTTATAAGTTATAAAGAGAAATACAGAAAGGGGACGGTTGGTGATGTTGAGGTTAAGAAGTTTTTATTTGAAGTTTTGGAAAAATTCTTGGCGCCGATTAGAAAAAAGCGATCGGAATTTGAAAGAAAGCCGGAGTTAGTCAGCAAGATATTAAAAGAAGGAACCGAAAGAGCAAGGGTCGAGGCCCAAAAAATCCTCTTGGAAGTCAAACAAGCGATGAAGCTTGAAATTTTTTCCTAAAAATTCTATACTTCGGACCAAATGGCAGTAGAAGCAGCTCAGGCAGGTTCGCCAGAATCAACTATTAAAGCCATTGCCCAGCAAGCCCACAATGAAATTGATGGAGTTAGTGACGAGCTTAGGCAGTCCGAGCAACCTTTAGAAAAAGCTTTGACTAATTTGCAGCTGATTGGAAGACTTTCTCAACTTCCCGGAGTCAGAAGTTACTTGCAAGTAACTGAAAAGGAGATTGTTATCTTTGGTGAAGGGATTTCTGGCTCGCGGGTAAGCTTGATTCTCTCTAAAGATGGAATGAAATTGCAATACTGGGCTCAAGTAGATCCGCCGGAAGGATGGACTGTAAAGGAACGTACTTACAATTCTGTCTTATGGGAGAGACGCTTCACTGCAAGTAAAGAAGAACTCGAAGGGCTCTGCGCTGATCAGTGTCATATGGGGAAACATACCTTAAGAAAATTAGCAAATTTGAAACCTGAAACAATTGTTAAAAAGTTTGAAAGAGCTGTTTCATCCCCAATTGAGGTTTCTTAAGAATCCTCAATTGACAATTTCTTCTAATTCCCCTAACCTTTTTGTTTACCTAGGCCAAACTTGGCTAGCAATTTAACTTTTCAAATGATAGAATCTAACTTCTAGTATGCCCAATAATCCAAAAATAAAAGATAAAATTAAAGATCAGTTCCCAAAACCTGGCAAGATAGGCGGTAAGTCTCCTTTGTCAAAAGTTCCTATTCCTAAAATGGGCAGTAAATCTTCTTGGCGAGGCTTTGTAATTTATGCTATTTTAGGGCTTGTAATTTTCGCATTTTTTATTTTTACCTCAAACCCTACAACCAGACTTACGCCGACAGAACCACTCTCAACAATGATTACCAATGTTAAGGATGGTAAGGTGCAAAATATTGAAGTTGATGGAAACAAATTAGCTGTCAAATTGAAAGATAATACAACTTATACTTCGAGGAAAGAAGATAATCAGTCTCTGACAAGTATTTTTAGAGATGCCAGTGTTGATCCAACTCAAGCGCAAATTACAATTAAGGATCAAACCTTTTCCCAGGCATGGGTGACAATTTTAACGACCTTTTTGCCGCTCGTTTTGATTGCTGTTTTCTTCATTTTTATCTTCAGACAGGCAAGAGAAGGTGCTTCTTCGGTTTTTTCTTTTGGACAATCACGTGCCAAACAGTTTTCCCGCGATATGCCAAAGATTACTTTTGCTGATGTGGCTGGTGTAGATGAGGCTAAACAGGAACTTAAAGAAATTGTTGACTTTTTGAAACATCCGGAAAAATATCGGGCAGTGGGTGCCAGAACTCCTAAAGGTGTGCTTTTAGTTGGTCTGGCGGGAACCGGTAAAACACTTCTGGCGCGGGCGGTGGCCGGTGAAGCTGGTGTACCTTTTTTCTCGGTTGCCGGTAGCGAATTTATGGAAATGTTAGTTGGCGTTGGTGCTGCCCGGGTTCGTGATCTTTTCAATCAAGCCAAGAAGAGTGCGCCGGGAATTATTTTTATTGATGAAATTGAATCGATTGGTCGAATGAGAGGCATGGGTTTTTCCGGCGGACATGACGAAAGGGAACAAACCTTAAATCAGATCTTGGTCGAAATGGATGGGTTTACGCCTAACGATAATGTGATGGTAATGGCAGCGACCAATCGGCCTGACCTTTTAGATCCGGCGCTGACACGTCCAGGCAGGTTTGACAGAAGAGTAGTCTTGGATATGCCTGATATTGAAGGCCGAAAAGCAATTATCAAGATCCATATGAAAGGCAAGCCATTTGCTAAGGATGTCGAAATTGAAAAACTGGCTAGAAGGACAGCTGGTTTTTCCGGGGCAGACTTGGCTAATATGCTTAATGAGGCGGCAATTCTAGCTGCGCGCAATTTAAGAAAAGAAATTGAAAACACTGACCTTGAGGAGGCGGCAACTAAAGTTAAACTTGGACCACAAAGAAGAAGAATGCAGTCTGAAGAAGAAAGGAAAATGACAGCGTATCATGAATCGGGGCACGCGATCGTAGCTCATTTCTTGCCGAATGTTGATCCGGTTCATAGAATTTCGATTGTCGCCCGAGGAATGACCGGAGGCCATACTTTGGTACCACCTTCTGTAGATAGGTACACCGAAACAAAAACCAGGTTACTTGAGCAGATTGCAACGCTTTTAGGCGGAAGGGCGGCCGAGGATCTGATATTTGGCGAATTTACTACGGGAGCCTCGAGTGATTTGGAAATTGCTTCGAGTTTGGCGCGCGAGATGGTTACTCAGTTTGGAATGAGTGAACTTGGTCCGACAATTTTTGCACCCCGTCCTCAATTTGGAATTTGGCCAATAGTTGGTAGTGAGACGACTCCAGTTTCACCTGATCTGGCAGCCAAGATTGACAAGGAGATCTCCAAGATCATCGATGCAGGCTATAAAAAGGCCAGAGAAATCCTGGGCAAACATCGGTCAAAGTTAGATCTTGTTGCCAAGACACTTCTAGAGAAAGAGACATTAGAGGGAGACGATTTTGAAAAGTTAGTTGGTAAGCCTGCCTCGCCGGCAGCAGACGGAGAGATAAAGTTGAAAAAAAATTCTAAGGAAACTTCGATTCGGATTCCAAGACCCGCCCAGGCATAATTACTAATTTTCAATCAAATTATTAAACTCGGTCATTAAGATAGTACAATATCTTCATGCAACGTTTGCTTCTCATTGATGGTAATTCGCTTTTTCATCGAGCGTATCATGCTTTGCCGCCGCTTACTGATAAAAAGGGCGAAATGGCTAATGCGGTTTTTGGGTTTTCTAATATGCTCCTTAAAGCAATTGCCGAGATCAAACCGACACATATTGCCTGCGCTTTTGATACAAGGGCGCCAACCTTTCGCCATATAGAATTTGAAAAATATAAAGCTCAACGGGTTGAGCCGCCGCCAGATCTTTATCCACAGCTCCCGAAAGTTAAAAAAGTCCTCGACGCTTTTGGGATCAAATATTTTGAGAAAGAAGGATACGAAGCGGATGATTTGCTTGCCACACTGGTAAGCAAGTGTAAAGTGAAAAGTGAAAAGGGAAAAGTCGACCAAATTATTATTTTGTCCGGTGATCGGGATGTTCTTCAGCTAGTCGATGGAGATATCAAAGTCCAAATGCCCTCCTTCACTCCCGCCTCCGTTAAAGTTACGGTGGACAAGAAAGTTTCGGAGGGTAAACCGGGATGGGGTGTTCTAGTGGGTGTGAGGGAGGTTAGGGAAAAATATGGACTCGAGCCGCATCAAATGGTCGATTTTAAATCTTTAACCGGTGATCCTTCAGACAATGTGCCGGGAATTGCGGGAGTAGGTCCAAAAACAGCAAGTGGGCTTTTACAAAAATATCATACTTTGGAAAACCTTTTTCAATACATTAATAAAATCGACGAGCCGCTTCGCCAAAAATTGGTAGTGGGTCGTGATATAGCTCTGGCTGCCAAGAGACTGGTTGAATTGGACAGAAATGTTGATTTGAAATTTGAAATTGGAAATTTGAAATTTAGACCTGACTGGAATCAAATCAGACGAGAATATGAATATTTAGGCTTTAAATCAATACTGGCAAAACTGCCAGGAGCAAGTAGTTCACAATTATCAGTTCACAGTTCACAGAATGGAATTAAGAATAAAATTAAAAGAAAGACCGTGAACCGTGAACCAAAGACTGATAACCAGAAACAGCTCGAACTTGTTTAGATGAAAGTAGCTTTAGTTCATGATTTCTTAATCGAATATGGAGGAGCGGAGAGAGTTCTTGAAGCTTTGCATGAGATTTGGCCGAAAGCGCCAGTCTACACTGCATTTTATAATCCAAAATCTTTGGGCTCTCATTCTAAAAAATTTTCTGGTTGGAAAATAATCACAGGTTGGGGAACAAGATTGCCATTTTGGCAAAAGTTTGTTTCTCCTTACAGAATTTTCTCGAAGAGTTTTTTTGCGTGTTTCGATTTATCTGGTTTTGATCTGGTGGTTTCTTCTTCCAATATGTATATGGCTAAAGCGGTCGAGGTGCCAAATGGTATTCACGTCTGTTATTGTCATACACCACCGAGACATTTGTACGGTTATCATACTGCATCGGATTGGGAAAAGAATTTTTTCTCGCGAATTACTGGCCATCTGATCAATCACTTTATGCGGGTGTGGGATTTTGAAGCAGCACAAAAAATTAATTATTTCATCGCAAACTCCAAGGAAGTACAGGCGAGAATTAAAAAGTTTTATAGACGAGATTCGACGGTAATTTATCCGCCAGTTGATATTGAAAAGTTCACAGTTAATAGTCGACAGTTCACAGAAAATGCAAAGACCGTGAACCATGAACCATCAACTAGTTACTTCTTGATCGTTTCGCGTTTAGTTGGTGCCAAAAAAGTCGATATTGCGGTTGAAGTTTGTGCAAAGCTAGGTTTGCCTCTCAGGGTAGTTGGAGCAGGAAAAGACTTGCATGCCCTAAGAAAACTTACTGATCGAGCAACTGTTGAATTTCTCGGGGAAGTGTCTGATGACAAACTTATCAAACTTTACCAAAACTGCCGGGCAGTGATTTTTCCGGCCGAGCAGGAAGATTTTGGACTTGTTCCAGTTGAGGCAATGGCTGTAGGAAAGCCGGTGATTGTCCTAGCCCAGGGTGGAGTCTTAGAGTCAGTTATTAATCCTTCGACAAGCTCAGGACAAGCTACCGGCGTATATTTTGACCAGCCGACGATTGATTCTCTGGCCTTAGCAATAAACAAGTTTCTTGATCTTGAGAAAAAAGGTGCTTTTGATCCAAAAGTTATCCAAAAACATGCTCAAAAATTCTCAAAAGAAAGGTTCAAGAGAGAAATTAAGAGGTTTGTGGAGCCTAAAGTTAAATGAATTTTGAAAAAGTAAAGGCAGACTTAAAGCGGTGTGGTTGTTAAGCTGTGAAGTTTTGAGTTAGAGTGGAATAAGGATGAAGGAAAGGAACGGCGGGAGACTTTGGTTTACAGCTGGGGGTCAAGTTATCGAATTATGGCCGTTTTCTCAATATAGGGGTGCAAGTTACCCTGATTGGGAGGGAAATGAAAGTATTGGAAAACCAAGTGGCGGTTTTGAGCAACAGCCAGTCGGCGACAATCACCACGGAATTATTGATTCGTCTCCTGAAGCGCTTGCCCCTTCATCTCTTCCTTCTGGAATTCCTGATACTACACAATAATTTTTCTTCTTGATTGTTCACCTTCGCAAATTAAGTTAGAATAATTGCTCAAAGGGTGATTTTATGCCAGAACTTCCAGAGGTAACCGTTATTGTTAATCAATTAAATAAGAAGCTTAGAGGTTTGGTTCTGAACAGCATAGAATCAGATTGGCCGAAGAAATTTTATTGGGGAAAGTATTCAACCAAAGACTTGAAAGGGGCAAAAATAACTGGAGTTGAGCGTCGAGGAAAAGTGGTTCTGATAAACACAGATCATAATTTGACCATTTTAATCCATTTGAAACTTACTGGTCAGTTGATCTATCAAGACGAAAAAACTCGAATTGCTGGTGGCCATCCAATTCCGCCTTTAAATCTTGCGGTGCCGAATAAAACTACAAGGGTTACTTTTGACTTCACTAACGGTGGATACCTTTATTTTAATGATGTGCGAAAGTTTGGCTGGGTGAAAGTAATTGAAAGTGGAAAATTGAAAATGGAAAAAGTTCTTGAGAAGTTAGGTCCAGATGCACTGGAGATTAGTCTTGATGATTTCAAGAAGAGACTAGAGAGTAGAGGTCAATCTAGAATAAAAAAGCTTTTAATGGATCAAGAGTTTATCTCAGGCATTGGCAATATTTATTCTGATGAGGCATTGTGGCTGGCTAAAATCCACCCGAAGCGACCAGCCATTAGTCTTTCTCAATCAGAAATTAAATCTCTATATGATGGCATCAGGACTAGTTTAAAGTTGGCAATTGAAAAAGGCGGATCTTCTGCCAGTGCATATGTTGATAGCGGTGGGGAAAAGGGTCTTTATCTTTCGTACGCACGCGCTTATCATATGACAGGTAGGCCTTGCCAGCGTTGCAAGACGCTGATTATAAGGGAGAAAATAGATGGGAGATCTGCTCACTTCTGTCCAAACTGCCAGCGTCTTAAATAAATCCAAATGTCTTTGATACCCAAATCTTATCTTTCGGTACTTAAAAACAGAGATTTTTTTCTTTTAACCTCTATTATTTTTGTTGGGCAATTAGCGTCCTCATTTTTGATGTTGGCGTTGGTAGTTTCCGTTTTTTCCAAAACGGGAAGCAATTTTGGAGTTTCCGGGGTAATTGTTTCCTTTACTTTACCGGGATTTTTATTAATGGCTGTCGCTGGTTTAACAGCCGACATTTTTGACCGGAGAAAAATTATAATCTTGGCCAATTTAATTATTGCCCTAGTAGTTCTTCTAATCGTCTTTTCAATCGATGCAGTATACGCCACGATTCCTCTCTCTTTCTTATACTTTGCTGGGAATGCTTTTTTTATCCCGGCCTCTTCGGCAGCCTCTGCTCAGCTTGTTAGAAAGAGCAAGCTTTTGATTGCTAACGCCATATTCATTTTTACTCTTTCGGCTGGAACGATTTTAGGTCTTTTTATCGCAGCCCTTATCCATTTCTTTTTCGGCTACCGAATGACTTTAATTATTTGTGAGATTTTACTTCTTGTTGCAGTTTTGCTTTCAGCAATATTGCCGCGCTTAGTTCCTCACAGGATAAAAGATCATTCGATTTTGAAAATCCTTGCGGATATTTGGAAGGCATTTATTTATATCTTCAATCAAAAAATTATTTGGTTCTTCTTTCTTATTTTTGCCTTTATGCAAGCAATAGTTGCCTTTGGAGTAACGCTGGCGCCCGGATTTTTCAACGATATTGTCGGTTTATCAATAAATAAAAGCCCAATATTTATTATGCCCTTGGTTGGTTTGGGTATAGTTGCCGGTGTTGCTCTTATACACAATTTGAAAGTTAGAGAGAGTCTACCAGTGATCCTGGGGGTGGGAGTAATTGGTGCCTCTAGTTTAATTTTAGGCTTAATTTTAAAATTTGATTGGGTAATTGGAAGGTTACTTTTGATACCGATTGCCATTTATCTAGTTATTTTGGGTTTTGGCGCGATATGTTCGATGATTGCCTCAAGGACTGTAATACAAAAGAAGGTTTTCCATAATTATCAAGGGACTGTTTTTGGAGCAAATATTATTCTCTCCTCTTTTTTGGCAGGAGTGATGGCACCATCGGCTGCTGGAATCGAGATTCTTTTGGGTTATGTTAATCTTTTAGTTTTTGTAGGTATAGGTTTTTTAGCACTTTCAGCTATTTTTTCTTTTTTAAGTAGTAAATGGAAATATTAAACCTAAGTTTAGTTAACTTTCGCAATTTCTCCGTAAAAAAAATTGCTTTTGAAAAAAACCTGCCTGCCGGCAGGCAGGGTCTGACTGTGGTTATTGGTCCAAACGGAAGTGGTAAAAGCAATATTCTGGAGGCAATTGCTTTATTTTCAGGTATGCGCCCCGTCAGAATTGAAACGGATTTTGATCTAGTAAAGTTTGGCAAAAACGAGGTAAAAGTTGAGGCAAAAGTTTTCAGTTGGAATCAGGAGAAGGTTTTAACGATCAATATGGTGGTTTTAGATGGAAATCACATTCAAAAGGCTTATTTTGTGGACTCTATCAAAAAAAGACTTGCAGATCTTGTCTTGAATCTTTCAATTGTCATATTTAGCCCTCAAGATTTAGAATTGGTAACCGGTTCACCTTCCCTGCGTCGACATCATTTGGACGATCGTCTTTCTTCCGTCGATCGGCAGTATCATCGAAGTATTTTAGCCTACAATAAAATTGTCGTAAGGAGAAATAAGATTTTGCAGAGGATTGCCGAAGGTAAATCAAGACCGACCGAACTTGATTTTTGGGACGAGCGAATTTTAGAACATGCCAAGTTTATTTCCCAAAAAAGAAAGGATTTTTTTGAGTTCTTGAACTTTGTTTCCGGCGGTGCCGAGCAGATTCTCTTAAAAGGTTTATCTTGGGATTTTAAGCAGAGTTTATTGACAACGGAAAAACTTTTCCAAAACCGAGAAAGGGATATTGCTGCCGGGATTACTCTTTCTGGTCCACATAGAGATGATTTCAGATTTCTTTTTAACAAAGAGGATTTGGCCGTTTTTGGCTCAAGAGGTGAACAGAGACTCGCTGTTTTGGAATTGAAGCTTGCAGAACTTGAATATTATCAGACCAAGTTGCAAAGCCGGCCGATTCTGGCGCTTGACGATATTTTTTCTGAACTTGACTGGGAGCACCGAAGAGCAATTCTCTCGATTATCGGCAAGCAGCAGACAATTATCACGGCAACGGAGACCGACTCAGTACCAAAGCAAATTTTTAAGAAAGCAAAGATTGTAGAATTGCAGTAGAGTTTTTGGTAATATGTACTGTCAACTGCTCCAATAATGTCTAGCAGACTTGATAGAGAACCAAGACAAAGAAAACTAAATCCCTGGCTAGTTCGTGGCGGAGCAGTCGTTTTGTTCGGTACTGCTGCAATCGGCGGCGTGGGCAGTGTCGCCTGCAACGGCAATGGTGAAAAAAATCAGGCTGAAACACCAATTCCTACTGCTGCTACTATTCTTTCTCCTGAATCAATATCAAAAGAAGCTGTTGCCGATCTTTACCGAATGACCGACGATCTCACCAGTCATTACTTTGAAAAAAGACGTTCCGGCGTGACAATGGAGGGACAAAGAAGCCGCGCGAGAGGAATAACTACTACTGAAGCTGATTTTATCTCTGCTGCCGATCCCTGGATGTCAGAACAATATTTCTCTATAAAACATCTAGAAGACAAAACAGTCATTGTAATTCAAGGTAGAGAATTTGACATCTCTAATAATTCAACCGACTTTGTCATTGGTGCGGCTTTGACAAGCTACTTCTTCCAAGAACAATTTGCTGATGAACTAAGTCAGAAGTTTGAATTTTTCAACTTTGACCGACAAACACTCGATGATATTGATAATCTACTTTGGCTAAAAGATAATTTTGAAGAAATAGAACTAGGTGATCTTCCGCCAATTGCCCGGACCGCCAACCTCGAAGAACTGGCTATCGGGTTAAAAGCTTTACAGATAGCCGGTTTGCCAATTCCTCACAAAGCCAAAATTAGCGTTTTAAACTACGAGACAACCCTTACAAAGGTACAGATAACGATACGATCTTTTTAGACGTCTATTCCTATCCTACCGGTGAATTTCGGGTTGGCTCGTCAATCGTCGAGTTTTTGGTAGCCAACAATCCAAAGATACTCGAAGGATATTCGCAAGTTGTCACAGAATCTTTCAGCCAACACCAAAATCAGATAACCGAACCCAGACTTTTATCATCGGCTGATTATAGTTATGTTTATAGCGATGACAGAACCGAATTTTCTTCATTTTTCCCTGATTACATTTTTAACGGAGAAGCTCTAAGAAAAAAAATTGCTTATGCCAATGCCACCGGCCATTTTGCCGAAGCAGCAATTTTAGAAGCAAAATCTGGTTACGTCCGGCAGTTGGTTGGAGGCAGAGACTATTCAGTTGATGGCCGGCCAAAAACGATTCGCCAGTATCAAGTTGGAGAGGTCATTGAAATTGAAAATTACGAAAGACCAAGGAGGGAAGGAATTTTCTTGCGACAAGAACCGACACTTGAAATTAACCCAAATTGGCCAAGCACTTTTGACGGTCAGCCCGTAAAATTAGTCGGCGAGCCGAAGGTTATCTTAAACAATCGTGATCTTGAAGCGACCACCTTCTGGCAAGTTCAAGCAGGTGATATTGTCAGTGGCCGAGTTTTTATTGCCGATCAAGGAACAGCACCAGGTTGGGTTTCTGAAGAGTGGTTTGGCGCGCCAGTAGAAATTAAATAATTACTCTTTGCTATCTAGATTTTTTCATTGGTAAACATAGCGATTGACTTCTGTTCAAATTTACCGCATAATTAACGCAGTATTTCGTCAAGGCTTCGTACTGTGAACATGTTTATACCAAAATTCACCATTACTAATAAAATTCTTTCCGAAATTGGCCGGATTGAAGCGGCGCGAGAAATAATCGAAAATGCTCCGTTGGTCCCGGCATATGAGGCCAAATTTAGACAAGAGGCAATAATTAGAACTGTCCATCATGGGACTCATATTGAGGGAAATCCTTTGGATACCGGTGAGGTGGCGGCAGTGTTGGCCGCCGGCCCGAAGGACCTCTGGCCCGGAGGGAAAGTTCGTCAGCAGGTTGAGGCGCGCGATCGGGATATTCAGGAGATTTTGAATTACCGAAACGTACTGAAGTACATAGATAAGAGTAAAAGGTCACAAAAGAACCAGAAGTTCTCGGAAAAAGATTTACTAACGGTTCATAAATTGACAGTCGAGAAAATTCTCGATAAAGATCAGACAGGTAAGTATCGCAAGACGCAGGTAGTGGTTAAAAATTCCAAGACAGGACAGGTAAGTTTTGTGCCGCCCAAGGCTGACGAGGTACAAAATCAAGTCAAAGATTTTTTCCTCTGGTTAAATTCGGTTGAGTCAGAATCAGTACATCCGGTACTTACGGCCGGTATTGTCCATTATATTTTGGCTTATGTCCATCCGTTTATTGACGGTAATGGCAGAACAGCTCGGTCTTTGGCGACAATGGTTTTATTCAGTCGCGGTTATGATATCAAGAAGTTTTTTTCGCTGGAAGAATATTTTGATCGTGATGCCAAACGCTATTATCAAACATTACAAAAGGTGTCGAATCAGAAGGTTGAGAGTTTATCAGATAGAGATTTAACTATTTGGCTCGAATATTTTTGTGAGGGATTGGCAGAGGAGTTAGAAAGAGTTAAGGAAAGGGTACGCAAACTTTCTTTGGACTCGCGCTTAAAAGGTAGAACCGGCCAGATTGTGCTTTCGGAAAGACAAATGAAGCTGGTCGAATATCTAGAAGCCTATGGATCGATTAGCAATCGTGCCTGGCGCAGTTTATTGCCGGACTATTCCGATGACACAATCTTGCGAGATCTAAAAGATTTGCAAAAGAAAGGTCTTATAAAAAAGAAAGGGAGTACTAAAGGCGCAGTTTATGTGTTGAGGTGACCATTCATGATTTTTAGAACTTTGTCGGAATACTACGAAAAACTGGAAGGAACCAGTAAAAGATTGGAGATGATTGATATTCTCTCCAAACTTTTCAAAGAAGCTGATGCTTCGGAGATCGGTAAGATTTGTTATCTGATTCAAGGGAGGGTCGCGCCGTTTTTTGAGCCGGTGGAAATTGGGATGGCAGAGAGCATGGTTGCACAAGCAATCGGCAAAGCGTACGACTCCACTTCGCCAAGGCTTCGAGGGGTAAAAAAGACAAAAGAGGAGGTTTTGAAGCTGTATCGTCAAAAGGGCAATATGGGTTTGGCGGCAAAAGAGCTTGCGCAACGTTCACAGTTGACGGTTCATAGTTCACAGTCAGTAAGTCAGGTATTCGACAAACTTTTGAGTATTGCCAAATTTTCAGGTAAGGGTACGGTTGAACAAAAGGTTTCGACTTTGGCTGGGGTTTTGAAATCATTAGATCCGACATCGGTTAAACACGTTGTCAATATTCCTATGGGGACCTTGCGACTCGGAATTGGAGATCCAACGGTTTTGGATGCACTTTCGATTGCAAAGACGGGTGACAAGAAATTAAGGCCAGTGCTTGAGGATGCTTACAACAAAACATCCGATCTTGGATATGTTGCGGAAACATTCTTTAAAAGGGGAGAAAATGGAATCAAAGAACTAAAGCTTGTGGTTGGGAAACCGGTAAGGCCAGCGCTTGCCGAGAGGCTTCCGAATGCAGAAGAAGCAGTAAAGAGATTGGGAGGAGAATTTGCAGCTGAGCCTAAGTTTGACGGATTTCGTGTGGCAGTTCACAAAAATGGAGACAGGATAGAGCTTTTTTCCAGAAACCTTGAGGATACGACTCATGCTTTTCCGGATTTGGTTGGAGGAGTAGCCAAAGAAGTTAAGGCAAAGACTGCAATTTTAGAAGGAGAAGCGATTGCATACAATCCGGTTACTTCCGAATTTTTACCTTTCCAGGAAACAACAAAACGAAGGAGGAAATACAAAATCGAAGAAATGACCAAAAAATTACCTTTGGTGCTTTTCGCATTTGATCTTCTTTATTTGAACGGGAGAGATGTAACAGAGAAACCTTATAGGGAAAGAAGGAAACTTTTGGAGTCAATCATCCATAAGGACAGCAAGGTAGTAAGACTTGCAGAAGAAAGAATTTTACATACGGCCCAAGAGATTACAAAATTTTTCAATGAGGAGATTTCGGAAGGACTTGAAGGATTGATGCTTAAAAAATTAGACAGCCCTTATGTTGCCGGAGGACGAGGATTCCATTGGATCAAATTTAAAAGAAGTCAGGCTGGGGAACTTAACGATACGGTCGATTGCGTACTTTTGGGAGTTTATGCGGGTCGGGGCAAAAGGACAGAGTTTGGTGTAGGAGGACTTTTGGTTGGGATTTACGATGAGAAAAAAGATGAGTTTGTGACAATTTCCAGAGTTGGAACAGGCCTGACCGATGAAGAATTTAGACAGGTAAAAGTGATAAGTGATAAGTTACAAGTTACAAGAAAGCCGGCAAGAGTCAACTCAAAAGTTGAACCTTCTTTTTGGGTCGAGCCCAAAGTAGTTATTGAGATTTATGCAGATGAAATTACCAAATCTCCTATTCACACAGCCGGTTGGGATGGTCAATCAGGGTTTGCATTGAGGTTTCCCAGATTGGTTAAGTTTCGGGAAGCCGATAAGAGAGCTGAAGATTGTACAACTGTCGCGGAAATAGAAAAAATGTATAAGCAGCAATACAAGAAAAAGTAGGTTCAGAGAGTCGTTGATAATCCTCGATAATTGATCCAAAATTCTAAGCCATTTTACCTCCACATAGGAAGATAGATAACATGGCAAGTACTGGACAGTGGGAAAGGTTTCTTTTTAAATAGGGTAGTGGCTTCGGATAATAAACCTCATTTTCTACTGGAAAAAAAAGATATAGAAAAAGTCTGTGGGTATATCGAAAACTACTGGCCGAGGCTAACGCGGGTCAATAAAAAAGATCAAAAAACCCTCATTGGACTGCCTAATTCTTACATTGTGCCTTCAGGCAGTGAAATTTTTCAGGAGCAATACTATTGGGATTCTTATCCAGTAGTTCGAGCACTCATTAATCATCCGAAATATAGTCAACTAGCGGTTGGAATGGTGGACAACCTTCTTTATTTAATAGAGAGATTTGGGATAATTCCCAATGCGTCGCGTTTCTATTTTCTGTCCCGTTCCCAGCCGCCTCTTTTATCTTCGATGATCTGGATTGTTTATAAAAAAAATAATGATCTGAAATGGTTTAGAAGAGCAATTCGTTGCCTTGAATTTGAATATGAAAACGTTTGGATGGGCAAAAAACATCTTTCGAATTTCCGAAATGTCTATAGAGGTTTATCTCGGTATTATGATCTTAATGTGATTGATAGTTTGGCAGAGGCTGAATCCGGGTGGGATAGGACAGCCCGTTTTGATGATAGGTGCTTGGACTTTTTACCTGTTGATCTTAATTGCCTTCTTTATCTTTACGAAGCTGATTTAGCCAAAGCCTACGAGGTATTGAAAGATAAAAATAAGCAACAAAATTACCAAAGACTGGCTAAGCAGCGTGCCAAAATGATCAATGACCTGATGTGGGACGAAAAACTTGGTTATTATTTTGACTTTGATTTTATGAAGAAGCAGAGGAGTCGGTTGATTACAATAGCTGGTATTCATCCTCTAAACGTTGGGATTGCCACAAAACCGCAGGCCGACAAGGTAGTCATGCTCGTTCAAAGAAATCTTCAGAGAAAGTACGGAATCGTTCAATCAGTGAGATTTGTAGAAAATAAACAATGGGATTGGCCAAACGGCTGGGCTCCAATGCAGCTGAGGGTTATTGAGGGCTTAATGAATTATGGTTATAATCATTTGGCTTTGAGGATAATTCGGAAGTGGCTTTACCTGAATATTAAAATTTATAAAGAAACTTGGAAACTCTGGGAAAAATATGATGTGGTTCACGGAAGAATTGGTATGCCGGACAGATACCCGACACCTCACGGTTTTGCCTGGACAAATGCTTGTTTTTTAATTTTGGCCCAGATGCTTAGAAATTTTGAGCAGTAAGCTACTTTTTCCTCTTGACCGATTTGACTTAGTTGACATTGGTTTTTCTTTGGAACAAAATGTTTTCGCAGCTTTTGTGCAATGAAATTCATAACCGATTTGCACTTACACTCCAAATATTCACGCGCTGTTTCACAACAGATGGTTCTTCCTCAAATGGCCCACTGGGCAAAACTTAAAGGTCTTCAGGTTATAGCAACCGGTGATTTTACCCATCCATTTTGGTTTGACCAGATCAAAAATGAACTTGAAGAGGCTGGAAATGGGCTATGCAGACTAAAGTCTGCAAGTGACAGGTCAAATGTTACACAAGAAGTTTATTTCTTGCTCTCCTGCGAGATTTCGTCGATTTACTCACAGGGCGGAAAAGTGAGGAGAATTCACAATCTATTTTTCTTTCCCTCTTTAACTTCTGTCGAGAAATTTAATAAAGAACTTGTCAAACGAGGCGTCAATGTCCGGTCAGACGGAAGACCGATAACCGGTATAACCTCCAGAAATCTTGCCGAAATTGCACTAAAGGTTGACGAGAAGGCTTTAGTAATTCCGGCTCATGCTTGGACTCCTTGGTTTTCTGTTTTTGGGGCGTTTTCCGGCTTTGATTCATTATCCGAATGTTTTGGCGACATGACCGATTATGTCTTTGCGATTGAGACCGGGCTTTCTTCTGATCCGGCGATGAACTGGCGAATTGGTGATCTTGAGGGAAAAACCATTCTTTCTTTTTCAGATGCCCATTCCCTCGAGAAAATGGGTAGGGAGGCAACAGCATTTGAAGCTGACGAGATAAGCTATGATAGTATCTATCAGGCAATAGTTAGGAAATCAGAAAACTCGGAAAACTCACAGAATCAGAAGATCAGAAAATCTGATAAATCTGAAGATCTGACAAACCGAAAGTCAGAGTCTTCTGAGTATTCTGGTAATTCAAAGATTGCTTTTACTATCGAATTTTACCCTGAGGAAGGAAAATATCATTATACTGGGCACCGCGATTGTAACTACAGTCAAGGGATCCAGAAGAGTAAAGAAGGAACTAAATGTCCAGTTTGCGGCAGGTCATTGACGATTGGAGTAGTGGATCGAGTTGAGGATTTGGCTTCTGGAATTTCAAATTTCAAATTTCAAATTTCAAATGGGGTTAGATGGATCCATAGTAGCAATTCCTTCCGTCCCCCATACGTTTCTTTGGTGCCGCTTTCAGAAATTATTGCCCAGGCGCTAGGGGTAGCAACCGGTACAAAGAAGGTAACTGATGCCTATTTGTCTTTAGTGAACGGTTTAGGTAGTGAATTCAATGTTCTTTTAAAAGCAGATCTTGCGGATATTACTAAGTTTGCCCCGCAAAGAGTGACTGAAGGCATCGAAAAAGTGAGGACTGGGAAAATAACCGTTGATCCAGGTTACGATGGAAAGTTCGGAGTAGTTAAAATTTGGTCGGAAAGTCTAATTGAAGAAGAGAAAAAAGAAGAAGAATCACAGCTCAATTTATTTGTTTAACAAAGGAGGTGATAAAAATGGCCAAAAGCGACACTGACAGGAATTTAGTTGCGGCCCTCTCATATCTTTTAGGTTTTATAACAGGTATTGTCATTTTATTGGTTGAAAAAGAAGATCGTTTTATTAAATTTCATGCTTTGCAATCGGTTCTTGTTTCCGGTGGACTAGTTATTTTCCAGATAATCGTTGGTCTAGTCCTCAGACCACTTGGTATTCTTGCCACGTTGGTAAATTCTTTGATCTGGTTGGGTATTGTCATAGTTTGGTTAGTTTCAATGGTTAAGGCTTATCAGGGCCAGATGTATAAATGGCCGATTGCCGGTGATTTTGCCGAAAAAAATATCAAATGATCGGGCAGGCTGTATAATCTGACAGCCCAGTAATCAGATACTTCTTGTCAATGATTTTTGCTAATCGACAACAGGCAGGAGAAATACTTGCAAAAAGACTTTCCAAATTAAAACTTGGGAGAAAAAAAACAATAGTCGCAGCAATTCCCCGTGGCGGAGTTATTGTAGGAGAAGTAATTTCCAGAAAGTTAAGGATTACCCTGGCAGTAATTGTGATTAAGAAATTAGGAGCGCCTGATAATTCAGAGTTGGCAATAGGTGCCACAGCTTCTTCTGGCAAACCAGTTCTTGACAGATGGTTAATTGCCGATTTGAAGGTTTCCAAAGATTATCTAAAAAAAGAAATAATTAAAAAAAGGAAAGAAGCCGCGTCTCGTGAGAGATTATTAAATATAGAGCTTTCGCCTTCGAAATTTAAAGGAAAAGTTGTTATTGTTGTAGACGATGGTTTGGCAACCGGACAAACAGCCAAGGCTGCAGCTAGGATAATTCAAGCCTTTAAACCATTAAGACTAATTCTGGGCGTTGCTTGTGCTTCTCCTTCGGTTATAGCCCTTATGAAGGAAGATTATGATGAAGTGATCTGTCCTGAAATAAGTTCTGATTTTTGGGCCGTGGGACAATTTTATCGGGATTTTAGGCCAGTAACCGATCAAGAAGTCAGAGAGATACTTACTGAGCAGTTGACAATTAACCATTAACAATTAACATTAGTTTAATGAAGTTAATAGTTGGGCTGGGAAATCCAGAGGCAAAATACCAAAAAACCCGGCATAATTTGGGTTTTATGGTTATTGATTCATTTATTCAAAATGAGGGTCTTTCGTGGCGGTATAGCCAGGATTTTGTTGCTTACTATATCAAAACTGCCAACTTTATAATTGCTAAACCAGGAACTTATGTAAATCGGTCGGGAATTGCAGTCGTGGCCATTTGTCAGTTTTATCAGATTGACTTAAAAAATATGTTGGTGGTTCATGATGATTTAGACTTGCCTTTTGGCAAAATTAGATTGACGTTTGAAAGTTCAAGTGCCGGCCATCATGGAGTTGAAAGTATAATGAAGAATTTGGGAGCTGAATTTGCCAGGTTGCGAATTGGAATTGGCCGTCCTTCGCCTAAGGCTTCGGACGGTAAATCCATTGATCCAGAAAAGTATGTACTTGAAAATTTTCCATCAAGTGAGCAAGGTAAGTTACCTGAAATTATTGATCAATGTTGTGAGGCAATTAATTCTTATTGTCAATCTGGTATTCAAGCTACGATGAACCGTTTCAACTAATGTATTTAGTTGAAGAACACTACAAAAAAATACCAATAAATGAAAAATAACTAAATAATTTAGTTATTCATTTGGCATTGGTAATTATTTATGACATTACACATTAAAGTGTTTGGTTACGTCCAAGGTGTTTTATTCAGACGATATGCTAAAGGCTTAGCCGATGATTTGGGCTTAGTTGGTTGGATTAAAAATAACCAGGACGGTTCGGTCGAGACAGAAGCAGAAGGCGCAAAAGAAGATTTAGAAAAGTTTTTAAGTTGGTGCAGGAAAGGCCCTCTTCTCGCTCAGGTAGAAAAAGTGGAGGTTAAGTGGGATAAAGCCAGCGGGAAATTTAAGACGTTTGAGGTGCTTTATGGCTAATGTTTACGTCGGTACCTCTGGCTGGATGTATCGGGATTGGTCCTTCGACTACGTTCAGGATAAACTAAATTATTTTTATCCTTCAAAACTTCCTAGGAATAAATGGCTTGAATATTTCAGTCGGCATTTCAGAACTGTCGAGGTTAATTCTACTTTTTACCATCAGATGAAGCCTGCGATTTTTGAAAACTGGGCACAAGCTGTCAGTGATGATTTTATTTTTTCGATAAAAGCCAGTCGTTTTATTACTCACATTAAAAGATTAAAGGATTGTCGAGATTCTTTAAAAATAATGATGGAGCCAACTGCTAGTCTTGGCGAAAAACTTGGACCGATTTTATTTCAGTGTCCACCAAGATGGAAGGCAGATGAAAAAAGGCTGGAAGACTTTTTGGTTAATAGTTCACGGTTAATGGTTCACAGTAAGGGAAAATCTGTGAACCGTGAACCACGAACTGTCAACCGATTGGCTTTTGAGTTTCGGGATCCAAGTTGGTTTGACGAGTCAGTCTATAAGATTTTGAAAAAATATAAGGTAGCTTTGGTGATTGCTGAATCTGGCGATACCCCTCCTTCGCTAAAGCTACGGAGGGCACGTTGGCCGAGTGAAGAAGTTATTACGGCTGATTTCGTCTACATTCGTTTCCATGGAGAGGGAGGTTCTTATTCCACAAAATATACCGATAAAGAGCTGGCAATCTGGGCAAAAAAAATCAAAAAATGGCAAAAAGACGGAATCGACGTTTACGCATATTTCAACAATGATGTGGGTGGTTTTGCAGTTGAGAACGCTAAACAATTGGCAGTTTTGATCAGATGATATAATTACCGCTAATTAAAATCATGCCGATAAATATTTCCATATTGGGATCTACAGGTTCAATTGGTACTCAGACATTGGAAGTAGTCGATCAATTCAAAGATTCACTGCTTAACGTTATCGGGCTTGCCGCCGGAACAAATCTTAGTTTATTAGATAAGCAAATCAAAAAATATCACCCCAAAGCCGTTTCAGTAAAAAAAGAAGAAGATGCGCAATTCCTTCAAAAATCCAAAAAACCGCAATCACCAGAGATTTATTGGGGTGATGAAGGAAACTGTATTGTTGCCACATTACAATCCGTCGATAAAGTTGTTATTGCCACTAACGGACTTGCAGGTATTAAACCAACTCTTTCGGCAATTAAAAGTAAAAAGACAATCGCTCTGGCAACTAAAGAAGTATTAGTTGCGGCAGGTGAAGTTGTTATGCGCGAGGCAAAAACGCACAAAGTAAGCATCTTGCCTGTCGATTCAGAACATTCAGCCATATTTCAATGTCTTAGGGAAAGGAAAGTTGAAGAAATAGAGAGGATTATTTTAACGGCATCAGGTGGGCCATTTAGAAACATGAAGCCAAAACAATTAAAAAATATCCGGTGTGAACAAGCCTTAAAACATCCCAGCTGGAAAATGGGAAAGAAAATTACAATCGATTGCGCAACCATGATGAATAAAGGCTTTGAAGTAATTGAAGCATGCTGGTTGTTTGGTGTTCCTTTTTCCAAAATTAAAGTTGTTATTCATCCTCAGAGTGTTATCCATTCGGCAGTAGAATTTATTGATGGTTCAATTATTGCCCAAATAGGCCCACCTGACATGCGTTTGCCAATCCAGTACGCACTACTTTATCCTGGCAAGCGCTTGGAGAATAGTTTTAAAAAGTTTTCATTTGACGATTATCCGACATTATCCTTCGAAGAACCTGATAGAAAAACCTTTCGCTGTTTAAATTTAGCATATAAGGCTATTGGTCAGGGGAAAAGCGCACCAGCAGTTTTGACTGCTGCCAACGACATCGCAGTTGAAGCATTTCTGGCTGAAAAATTGCCCTTTTTTAGAATACCCGATGTAATAGAGTCTACATTGGAGTTACATAAGCCTCGTCAATGTTCATCCATAGAGGAGATTTTGGAGGCGGATAGGTGGGCAAGAGAAATTGCTGCTAAATTTGTAGTAAAATTTGGCAGCTAATATATCAGCAGGTCGTAAACAAATATGAATTGGTTAATCGTGGTTGCTGGAGGAAAAGGGGAAAGAACAAAGTTGGGATTTAATAAAATTTTTGCCAGACTAAATAATTTCCCTCTTATTTATTGGACCCTCAAAACATTTGAGAAGAGTAAGATCATTGATAATATTGTCATTTCTGCAAGAAGAGAAGATATAAAAAAGCTAGAAACAATAATTACCAAATATAAATTTAAGAAGACAAAGAAGATCATCGAGGCTGGAAATTCCAGACAAGATTCAACATTTAAGATTTTAAAGCTTTTAAAATCAAAAATGAAAAAAGATGATCTTGTCGGAATTCATAATGCGGTCAATCCTTTTGTAACTCAGAGCGAAATTAAAGAAGTTTACGCAAATGCCAAAAAATATGGGGCTGCCCTTTTGGCACAGCCAGCAAAAGACACAGTTAAAATTACAGGGAATAATAGGTTGGTAGAAAAAACTCCCATGCGAGAGAAGTGTTGGTATGCCCAGACGCCTCAAGTGGCCACTTTTGCAAATTTATGGACAGCTTTTTTAAAAGCAGACAACCAAAAATTTGTCGGCACCGACGACACTCAGCTTCTCGAAAGAGCAGGTATCAAGGTAAAAATTGTTCCTTGCTCTTATCAAAATATTAAAATAACTTTTCCGGAAGACCTGATAGTTGCAAAACAGATTTTAAAAAAATTTCATGTATAGAATAGGCCTAGGTCAAGATTCTCATGCATTTTTAACTAGTGGCAAAAAGCCACTGATTTTGGGTGGAGTTAAGATAAGTGAAAGTGAAGGACTTTCGGGAAACTCAGATGCAGATGTTATTTTGCACAGTCTTTGCAATGCCTTAAGCTCTGCTATTGGTGGAGATTCTCTTTCAACATGGTTTGATGCGATGGTCTCAAAAGGAGTTACTGATAGTAAAAAGGCAGTTGAGTATATTTTTAATGAGGTCAAGCAGAAAAAATATAGAGTAGAAAATGTTTCAATTTGTGTTGAGGCGAAAAAGCCTCGTCTTGATCTTAAAATCATCAATAAGATCAAAGAAAATATTGCCAATCTTTTGGAAATAAACATTGAGCAAGTTGGAATTACTTTTACTTCAGGAGAAGATTTGACTCCATTTGGGTGCGGTCGTGGAATCCAGTCTTTTGTACAGGTATTACTCTCTGATATCAGCAAAGCTCCAGTTTAATACTTAATAAAAATATATGGAAGCTTTCTGATATTTTTCTATAAACTAGAAAAATGGTTAAGAAAAAAGCCTTTGCCAAACTTGATTTGGCGATAAACATAAGTCCCAATAAATCAAAAGACGGCTATTATCCCGTAGATTATTTAGATTGTCAGATCGATCTTTCAGATGAGCTTTTGATAGAGCAAAAAGAAAAAGATATAGAGATTATTTGTGATCACCCAGATGTTCCGAAAAACAAAGAGAATTTTATTTATCAAGTAGCCCAACTACTCAAGGAAATAAAAGGAGATAATAAACTTGGAGCAAAGATAATTCTGAAAAAGGGTATTCCAATAAAGGCTGGTTTTGGTGGAGGTCCAAGCGATGCAGCCGTTACCTTGCAAGGTTTACAGCAATTGTGGAATATCAAATTAAACGAAAATCAGATCTTGGGTTTGGCAAAAAAATTGGGCAAAGATTTCTATTACAGTTTGCATGGTGGTTTAACAGAAATCCAAGGAAAGGGGAAAAATTATAAAGTGATTTCCCTTTTATCACATTTACCCGAGTTTTGGCTGGCGATTGTTATTCCGCATGAGGAGAAACCATCAACAGGCTGGATATATGAGCATCTAAACACCAAAGACATTGGTCGAAACCTCGATAAGCTTGAGAATTTAAAAAGAGCGATTTTGCAACAAGACAAAGAGGGTATTTTAAAAAATCTTTTTAATGATTTTGAAACTTCCGCCCTTCATTTCTATCCGGTGATTAAAAAAATTAAAAGTGATCTTAAAAAGATTGGATCACTTGGCGAAATTATGGCTGGAGCAGGTTTGGCGGTTGTTGGGTTTTTTGAAAGTGAAGAGAAAGTACAGATCGCAAAGCGACAACTGGCAGGTAGATATAAGTATTTGATAATAACGAAACCAATTTAAAACTTATGTTCACACGCAATAAAACCCGACCGGTAAAAATAGGCGCCCTTACCATCGGTGGGGGAAATCCTGTTCGCGTTCAATCGATGACACAGACAAAAACAGCAAACGTCAAGGCAACGGTAAAACAAATACTGGAACTTGAAAAGGCTGATTGCGAAATCATCCGGATAGCAGTTCCGGATGTGGAATCGGCAAAGGCAATCGGGGAAATTAAGAAAAAAATAAATATTCCTCTGGTTGCCGATATCCATTTTCAATATCTTTTGGCGCTTGAGGCAATCAAACAAGGAGTTGATAAGGTGAGGATTAATCCGGGAAATATCGGAAGTCTTGATAACATTAAGGCAGTAGTCAGAGCCTGCAAGCAGAAAAATATTCCTATAAGAATTGGTGTCAATATGGGGTCTTTGGAAAAAGATCTATTTGCAAAATACGGAAAGTTCGGTATTTCTCGAGTGATGGTTGAATCGGCAACGAGACATATTAAGATTCTGGAGGATATCAAATTTAGCGATATTGTTGTTTCTTTGAAAGGTTCGGATAATATTTTAACTCGTGATGCCTACTTACTTTTTGCCAAACGCTTTAATTATCCTTTGCATGTTGGGATAACCGAGGCTGGACCGTCAACTGCCGGCACAGTCAAAAGTGCCGTTGGGATCGGTTCTATCCTGTCTTGCGGAGTCGGTGATACGATAAGAGTTTCGACAAGCGATGATCCCAAAAACCAGGTAAAAATAGCCTGGGAGATTCTTAAATCTTTAAAATTGCGCCAAAAGGGTGTTGAAATTATCTCTTGTCCAACTTGTGGCCGAACAGAGATTGATTTGATTGGTTTAGCAAAAAAAGTAGAAAAGATCCTTTCGAAAATTGATGCACCGATTCAAGTTGCAGTCATGGGGTGCGTTGTTAATGGTCCCGGCGAAGCTAGTTTTGCAGATATTGGTTTGTGCGGTGGCAAAAAACAGGGAGCAATTTTTAAACGGGGGAGGCTATTAAAAACCATTCAGGAAAAAGATATTCTTCCTGTTTTTCTTGAGGAGATTAAAAAAGTTCTTGCCGAGAAAGGATACGAGAAAGAGATAAGTAAACTTGTTTCTCGCTAAGCTCGAAATAAGAAAACTCTGATGATTAAAAAAATTCTTCTGGCTTCCCCTCGGGGTTTTTGTGCAGGCGTTGATCGGGCAATTGATGTTGTTGAAGCATCTCTTGAAATTTTTGGGTCACCTGTCTTTGTCAAACATGCTATTGTTCACAATACCCATGTTGTTAACGATCTTGAGAAAAAGGGGGCAATTTTTGTTGAGGATTTGGACGAAATTTCTCCGTCAGTCTTCGACCCTAAGGCTCAGACCCGAAGGGCCGACGGATCAATTATTATCTTTAGCGCGCATGGAACCGATCCAGCTATTAAGGAAGAAGCGCAAAAAAGAGGTTTTAGGGTAATTGATGCAACCTGTCCATTGGTAACAAAAGTTCACCTTGAGGCGAAAAGATATGCAAGTGAAGGTTATTTCATAATCTATATTGGCCACCGTAATCATCCAGAACCAATCGGTGTTTTTGGAGAGGTGCCACGAAGATCAATAACTTTGATTGAGAAGGATAATGAAGTGAAAGACCTGAAAGTACCTCAAGGCGAAAAATTAGTTTATTTAACTCAAACTACACTTTCAGTTCCCGATACTTTGGAAATCATTGAAAAGCTAAAAAAGAAATTTCCTAAGATTATTTCACCGCCATCTGCAGATATTTGTTATGCAACAACCAATCGACAGATGGCGGCTCGCAACCTAGCTCAAAAAAGTGATTTGGTGTTGGTGATAGGCTCAAAAATAAGTTCAAATTCAAAAAGGTTAGTCGAAATTTGTCGAGAGGCAAAAACTAAGGTTTATCTTATTGATGATGAGAAAAAAATACAAACCAAATGGCTTAAAAATGTAAAAATCTTAGGCATAACCTCCGGCGCTTCAGCTCCAGAATATTTGATTAAGAGAGTCGTTAATTTCATCGAAAAAATCAATCATGGAATCAAGGTTGAAAATTTTAGAGTTCTTAAGGAAGAAGTTAAGTTTCCTCTGCCCGATCAATTAGTTTTCCAAGCCAAAAAATCCCAAAAAGGAGTAGCTTGGGTCAAGAAACATGAAGTTGTTACTCAAAGATAAATTCTTCAAGGATTTTATGTGGGAATATGAGGCTTTTATTTTAGTGTTTGAGCCTTATTTGCGGAAATATTTTCAGGAAAAGATAAGACAATCGAACAAATATCCTTCTTTAATTCATCGGTTTTACAAAGATCTTTTCGATTTTACCTCTGGCGGGAAAAATCTGAGGGCATTTTTGGTTTGGTTAGGATATAGGCTTGCCGATGGACAGAAAGTTGAGAAAGTTTTGCCAGTTTCGCTTGCGATTGAACTTTTGCATAGCTTCTTATTGATTCATGATGACATTATTGACCAGTCGGATACCAGACGCGGGAAGCCGACGATTCATAAAAGGTATGAGAAATTTTTCGGCCCTTCGGCTTTGCTCAGGGCGAGTAAACATTATGGAATGAGTCAGGCGATAGTCTTAGGGGATATTGCTTGTTTTGAAGCTTTAGGTTTGGTTAGTTCTTCTGGCTTTACGGATAGTCAAAAAGTTGCCTGTCAAAAGAGAATAATTAACTCAATCATTGAAACAGGTTACGGTGAAGCTTTGGATGTTGAATATTCAAATAAAGGGACAGATCTTAAAGCAATTAAACAAATGACTGAGCTCAAAACGGCAAAATATACTTTTGTTGGACCATTAACAATAGGGGCAATACTGGGTGAGACCAGTAAATCACAGATTAATGCCCTAACAAAATTTGGTTTACTGTTGGGTATGGCCTTTCAGCTTCAGGATGATATTCTGGGGATTTTCGGAGATGAGAAAATTATAGGCAAGTCAATTCTTTCAGATCTTCGCGAAGGTAAAAATACGCTGCTTGTTCATAAGGCTAAAGAGATGGCCAAGGCCAAAGACCGTCTCGAGTTGGAGCAAACTTGGGGTCAAAGACAGGCAAATGTTCAAGATCTGAAGAAGGTTCGTCAAATAATTATGAAGTCAGGTGCTTTAGCTTGGGTCGACAAAGAAAAGAAGAGATTAACCGCCAGTGCTATCATTTACGTTAAGAAAATTACAAAGAGTCAAAAGTTGCAAAAGGTAGTTAATGGTTTGGTGAATTTCGTAATCACAAGAGAAAAATAATTGGTAATCAAGTTGAAACATGCTCACTTTTTTGATATCCTTTGTAATACTGGTCAATGACAAAGTTTACCCCTACTAAAAATATCCCACAGCATGTGGTGATTATCCCAGACGGTAACAGACGCTGGGCTAAAAAACATGGCCTGTCGGCGATCGAAGGGCACAAAAAGGGTCTTGAGACAGCGATGAGGATACTTCGAGGTTCGAGAGATTTGGGAGTAAAAATCCTAACGCTTTGGGGATTCTCCACAGAAAACTGGAGTCGGCCAACAGGTGAAGTTAAATATTTGATGCGACTTTATAGCGTATTTTTCAGAAAGCACTTGAAAGAATTAATAAAAGAAGGTGTCAGATTTAATTGGTTAGGCCGGCGTGATCGGGTACCCAAGGTTTTGAGACAAGTTCTAGAAAAGATTGAAGAGCAGACGGCAAAAAACACGAAGTATGTTTTAAATATAGCAATCGATTATGGCGGACATGAGGAGTTAATTGACGCTTTTAGAAAAATTCTGCAAAAAGGGGTGAAACCTTCGGAAATTGACGATAAATTGGTTTCAGAAAATTTAGAAACAGCCGGTTTGCCAAATCCGGATCTTCTAATTAGGACTTCAGGCGAACATCGGACTTCAGGTATTATGCCTTGGCAAACAACATACACCGAACTTTTCTTCTCAAAACGTCTATTCCCAGATTTTTCTTTGGCAGAACTTAAACGAGCGATTACTGACTATTCCCACAGACAACGCCGCTTCGGAGAATAATTTTTCCTTATTGATTTCTCCCCTCAAGAGTGTAAAGCTTTTTATAGGTTCTTCCTTGATTGAAATCATATGTCTCAAGAGAGATCTGAATGTCTTGGATCCCGAATAGGTACTGCAGAAGTTATAGAGCCTAATCGTTCGAATCTTGCCGATTCCCTTTTAGGTTTAAAGGTTGGAAGAGCTACCTTTTTTATGGAACACGGACCAGATGAATTGGCGAAGATTGCGACTGAGGATTTAAGAAGTTTTATTGGCAACTCGAGTGGAAATTTATCGTTGCAAGCTCCAGAACAATTTCAGGACGGGACTTGGGTTGTTGTTCGATTAGTGCGTTCAACCATAGAACCAGGCAGAAAATTACATTTTTTAATAAACCCGACGGCAATACCTGGGGAAGAATTTTGTAAAATAACTCCTGAAGGAGGACCTCTTATACCATCTGCTCCGAAACCTCTTGTAGTTTATGTACTAAAATCGCCATAATTCCATGGTTGACCTTGATTCCCATCAAAATTTTTCCAATCAACCTTACGTTAGAAGAATAGAAAAACCTTGGGGCTGGGAAATCCACTGGACTCCAGATGGTAAGCCTTACGCGGGTAAGATTCTCCATATCAAAAAAGGTGCGAGACTTTCTTTACAAAAACATGACCAGAAGCAAGAAAGCTGGTTTTTGAGAAACGGTCGAGCGAAGTTGAATTGGGACAATGAAAAAGGAAAATTGATAGAAACCGAACTCGAAAAGGGCAAAGGCTACAGCTGCCAGATTGGTCAAAGGCACAGATTTATAGGAATAACTGACTGCGATATAATAGAAGTCTCAACTCCAGAAATAGGGATTACTTATCGGCTGGAAGATGATTATAGTCGACCTGATGAGACCCCTCAGGAAAGAGAGAAGAGAAACGAAGAGGAAATTTAAAATTAAATGAAAGATTATTCGGTGAAGAGATACGGATCAAGAACTCATCAGATGATGAAAGAGGTTCTGATGGACCCTAAGGCTGCCGGGCCTGCTGTTTATTATCATTTGGTGCGTGGTGGTAATGATCTAAAAAACTTCACAATCTGGGAACCGGGGAAAGTTGGAGAAGAATATATTAAAACGTATGGTCATTATCATGTGGGGAATATTGACGAAACTTACTGGATAGTTTGGGGGGACGGGATAACGATTGCTCAAAAGAGAGTTACTGGACCTGACGGTAATCCAATTGATGATGAGATAGAGGAGATACGTATTGTGAGAGTTAAACCCGGAGATGCAGTTTATATGCCGAGGGGTTGGGCTCATGCAGCAGTAAATATTGGTATTACTTTGTTTGCGACCGTAGACGATAGTCCAGTTAACTTTGAAGAGGTTGATCCTTCAAGTCTGCCCGGCCATGCTGATTATCAACCGATAAAGAGAATGCGTGGGATGGCCTATTATGTTGTTGAGAAAGATGGACAGCCGGCGCTTGTTAAAAATCCTCTCTACAAAAAAGTTCCAGAGGCAGAAATTCAAGAATATAATTTGTCTTTTGCCAAAAAAGACTAACAAAGAGTAAAATTCTCCCAATGTGCGGAATTTTCGGTTATATAGGTCGACGAACTGATGCCCCCAAAATTGTTTTTGAAGGTTTGAAACGGCTCGAATACCGTGGATATGATTCGTGGGGAATCGTGACGAATGGAAAATTGAAAGTTGAAAATGGAAAATTAGATAAAGAAAAATTAGTTGTCGAAAAACATGTAGGAAAAATCGGAACTTCAATTCTCAATTCTCAATTCTCGCTCCGTCGCCAAAGCTTTGGAGCGTCGGCGACAATTCTCAATTCAAATGTGGCTTTGGGTCATACTCGCTGGGCAACGCATGGAGGAGTGACAGTTGCCAACGCGCATCCGCATCTGGATTGCACTGGGCGAATTGCAGTTGTCCACAACGGAATTGTAGAGAATTTCCAAAAGCTAAAAAAAGAACTTAAAGCCAAAGGTCATAAGTTTGTTTCCGAAACTGATACCGAGGTAATAGCCCATTTAATAGAAGAAGAGATAAAGAGTCAGAGAGATAAAGAGTCAAAGAGTATAAAGGCTATTAAGGAAAATAAGGATATTTCGGGACAAATGCTATTTAATACAGTTAGAAAAGCCTTTTTAAAGTTGACCGGTCTTAATGCGATTGTTGTGATAGCTGATGGTGAATTGGTAGCTGCCAAAACTGGTTCACCTTTAGTGTTGGGATTTGACAGAGATGAATTTTTCATTTCATCCGATGCAGCAGCGCTCTTACCTCATACAAGGGACGTTTACTTTCTAGAAGATGGACAGATTGCGCAAGTTGGCCAAGATGGTATTGAAGTTTTTACCCTTTCTGGCAAAAAAGTGCCAATAAAGACCCAAAAACTTACTTGGAAGACTAGCGAGGTCGACCTTGGTAAGTTTAAATACTTTATGGAAAAAGAAATTTATGAACAACCCGAAGTAATCGCCAAAATCGCGGTAGAAAGCGCCCAAACTCGAAAGTTTACGAAGTTGGTCAATGACGCATTCGGAACCTTTTTTGTCGCTTGCGGATCTGCTTCCTATGCGGCACTTTGCGGTACCTATCTTTTCTCAAAAGTTGCCAAAAAACATGTTAATTTTTCACTTGGGTCGGAATTTAATTATTTGGAAGACTATATTCATAAAGGTACTTTGGTAATTCCTATTTCCCAAAGTGGAGAATCAATAGATGTTATAGAACCTGTAACTCGGGCAAAGAAAAAAGGTGCAAAAATTGCCGCAATTGTCAATGTTTTAGGGTCAACATTATATCGAGAGGCAGATTTCAACTTGCTTTTACCAGCCGGTCCGGAAAAAGCAGTGGTGGCGACAAAAAGCCTGACTGCAATGGTGGCTACTTTGATCCAAATTGCTTTTACTCTAGCGGGTAACGAAGAGAAAGCAAGAGAGTTGCTTTTAGCAGCTGCAAAAAATATAGGAAGCATTTTGCAAGGCACAGAGTTAGAAAAGATTAAAAAACTGGCAAGGTTTTTAAAAGACAAAGAACATGTTTATGTTATTGGGAGAGGTTTATCTTATCCAACTGCTCTTGAGGCAACCTTGAAACTTAAAGAAGCAAGTTATCTCCATGCTGAAGGTTTTGCCGGCGGGGAATTGAAGCACGGAGTGATTGCCTTAATTGAAAAAGGTACGCCCTGTATAGTATTTGCGCCAAGTGATGAAACATATGAGGCAATTATTTCTAATGCCGCCGAAGTCAGAGCCAGAGGAGGATACATTATTGGGATAGGGCCAAAAAATAATGAGGTTTTTGATTTTTGGATTGCCACTGATGATCTTGCCGAAGCCACCATGATTCCTCAAATCGTAATCGCCCAGCTTTTAGCCTACTATATTGCGGTTGGAAAAGGCCTGGATCCCGACAAACCGCGGAATTTGGCAAAGTCGGTAACTGTAAAGTGAGTCGACGGTTATCAGTTCACGGTTCACGGTTTAAAAATTGTCTGTGAACTGTCAACTATGAACAGTTAACTATTATGAAACTTGGGGCAAAGGAACTTCGAATCAGTCAGCCAACGAGGTCGGACCTCGTTAAGATCAAACGCCGAGAAATCTATATTGTCTGTGACAACGTTTTGGATACTTACAATATCGGATCGATATTTCGACTGGCTGATGCGGTGGCAGCCAAATGTATTTTTCTTTGCGGACAATCGGAAACTCCGCCAAATAGCCGGATTAGCAAAGCATCGGTGGGGACTGACAAATGGGTTCCGTGGCAGTACGAGCGGAATGCAAAGGATGCAGTCCTTAGAGTCAAGAGTCAAGAGTCAAGAGTCAAAGTGGTAGCAATTGAGCAAGGGAAGGGAAGCATTGATTTTCGAAAAGCAGAATATCAAGAACCGGTGGTTTTTATTGTTGGTAATGAAACAGAAGGGGTGTCAAAAGAAGCATTAAAATTGGCAGATCAAATCGTCGAAATTCCGATGTTTGGGGTCAATAAAAGTTTAAATGTTATGGTTTCCTTAGCTATAGTTCTTTATAGATTCCTCGAATTTTCCGATTAATCATTTAAACTTTTGCGATCCTCACTTCGCTGCGGGTCTAAAGAGTCTTAACGTTATGGTATCGCTCGCGATAATTCTATTCCGGGTTATTTAAGGAAAGACTCTTGCGATCCTCGTCCTTCGATAGACTCAGGACTGCGGGTCTAAGGAGTCTAAACGTAATGGTAAGTCTAGCTATTGTCCTCTACCGAATGGTTTAGAATGCTGAAGCTCGAAGAGCTGAAGTCCTGAGTTGATCGAAGGATGATGGTGAGTTTAGCAATTGTACTTTATCGCGTAGTTTGAATTCTAGTTCGGGGTTACGTCATACCTAGCCCGTTGATTTGACCAAACCAATGATCCACAAGGGAAAGCACCTACAACGAGAGTTGTCTCTGGGTTGTTGATATTTTCAAAACAGGCTACTAACAGATAGCTTGTACAAAAAGTATTAATATTATCGCACTCGGGGCCGAAAGGATCGGTTGGATTCCAAGGAGCATAGATATAGCCGTAATTGTTTTTTGGGTCTTTAGGAACGGATTGAATATAAGTAGGTGAAAGAAGAGTGAAAGGTTCGGTGGTACCCTCGAGAAGGCATTGATTATCTACGGGATCACATCTTGGATAATAAAGCCCAAGTTTATCCTGCTTATAAGCCTCAAGAGCTTTTTTAATAGTTTGCAAGTCGGTTTTTCTTATAAGATCCCGGCTTTTGGCTTGGATACTGCCGTATGAGGCCAGGATTATGCTTGCCAAGATGCCGATGATGGTAATGACGATAAGCAATTCAATCAGTGTAAAACCTTGGCGCCTTCGGCGGCAGTTGACGGTTTTTAGTTCACGGTTCACGGTAGTTGCATTTCTGTGAACTGTCAACTGTGAACTGTTAACTAACTTGGGCATTAATTCAAGCGTAGATTGAACACCTATGGGATGTCAAGCTTATTTTTAGTCGGGGTTAATAGTGTAGCTGACTAAAGGTAAGGTACAAGTATTGGTGGGGGTATCTTTTTGGGAGTCGGTAGTATTCTCAAGACAAGCCCTGAGTTTATAACTAACGCAGTAACTTGAGCAAGTTGCTCCCGTGAGGTTGAAGGTAGAATAGGTGTAGCCAGTACTAGTCTTTGGATCAGTAGGAATAGCTTTTATGTAAGTTGGGGCAAGAGCAGGGTTAGTATTGATATTAGGGGCACTACTGCCAATATTACAACTGGCTGTTACATTTGCGCAAACGGGATAATTATAAGCTCCGGCAGTATCTTGCTTGGCAAGTTCCAATGCATTTTTAATGGCTTTAAGATCTTGTTTACGCTTTGAATCCCTGCTTCTTGCTTGCGCACCACCGTAGGAAACTAGAGCAATGCCAGCCAAGATACTGATAATGGTGATGACAATCAGCAATTCAATAAGTGTAAAGCCTTGGGGCCTTCGGCGGCAGTTGACGGTTTTTAGTTCACGGTTCACGGTAGTTGCATTTCTGTGAACTGTCAACTGTGAACTGTTAACTAACTTGGGCATTAATTCAATTATATATCAATCTCTGAGAATTTGAAGAAGTTAGTTATTGCAGACAAAGTACCAACCAGGGTTTGTAGGTGTGAATAGCCCAATGTTTGGTTTGCTGGCGCAAGACGTGGCTGATTTGGCAGCGTCTGCGTCTGCTGTCCTTTCAAGTTTAACGGCAAGTAAAAAGTCTGTCCCTCCCCAAAGGTTAAGAGCGGTGCCTGCACTATCGGGGCAAACAGAACCAATTGAAGTGCCACCAACATTATAGGCATATGCCTGGGGACTGCTATTTTGAGGATCAAGTGGTGCGCTGGAAATGTATTTTAAGGCAGTTGCTGTTAAATACCCCCTTAGGGTGCCTGTACCTGAGGCAGATGTTGTTCCGTAGTCGTTGACTGCTGTGGTGATTGACGTGGTGTTTGGTGCGGCATTAGGAGGGTAAGGGTAGTAAGCGTTTCCTTGGCAATCGGCTTTGGCAAGTTCTAGTGAGCGTCTTATTTGGTTGAGATCACTTTTTCTTACAGCGTCACGGGCTTTTTGCTGAGTTCCGGAATAGGAAACTAAAGTTAAAGAGGCTAAGATGCCGATGAGGGTAATGACGATGAGAAGCTCGATCAAAGTAAAGCCTTGGGGCCTTCGGCGGCAGTTGACGGTTTTTAGTTCACGGTTCACGGTAGTTGCATTTCTGTGAACTGTCAACTGTGAACTGTTAACTAACTTGGGCATTAATTCAAGCATAAGATTGATTGACATACAATGTCAAGAATTGTAGAATTAACAAGTTGCGAATGCGAGCGACGCATCGATTCGTTTTGATAAGACTATTTTTTAATAGCACTTCAATTCCTACGAATGTAAGAGAACTTATTTTCTTTGAAAAGAAACAGATAAATTTAACAGAATAAACATTAGCTCAAATTCGTATGCCCCGCTTAGCGGGACAAGCACTTTAACAACTGAAGAGTTAAGCTGCTTTTCAGTTTTTTTTGTTTGGCCCTCTGATCCGCCTTCGCTTTAAAGCTTCGGCGGACTGCGAGTTCAAGCAAGCTTGAACTCTGGAAAGTGGCACCCAAAATAATTTCCTTAGAGTAAGATCAAAAATCTTTTTTTGAGAGTTTGATCCTGGCTCAGGATGAACGCTGGCGGCGTGCCTTAAGCATGCAAGTCGAACGCTTGTGCGTAGCACAAGGAAATTCTAGGAAAAATTCTAAGCACTAAACCCTAAATTCTAAACAATATCTAAATTCAAATTTTCAATTTTCAAAACTGTTTTGAATTTGGAATTTGGAGAATTGTGATTTGTTTAGGATTTCGATATTAGAAATTAGAATTTGATCTTTTAGGATTTTCTCGCGCTGCGCATGAGATTCTTAAGTGAATTCATAAACTTAAGGAAGGGTACCGCCTGAACTGAAACATCTAAGTAAGGCGAGGAAAAGAAAACAAACCAGTGATTCCCTAAGTAGCGGCGAGCGAAAGGGGAAAAGCCTAAACCAGGTACCATACGGTACCTGGGGTTGCGGGACTCAGACATAAGACCATCTAAGATAGCAGAACAACCTGGAATGGTTGATCATAGAGAGTGAAAGTCTCGTATGTGAAATCTGAAGTGGCTTTATGAGTATCCCAAGTACTACGGGACACGCGAAATCCTGTAGGAATCCGGCTCGACCATGAGCCAAGGCTAAATATGTGTTGTGACCGATAGTGAACTAGTACCGTGAGGGAAAGGTGAAAGAGTACTCCGGAAGGGGAATGAAAAGTACCTGAAATTGAGCGCTAACAAGCAATCGGAGGGCGTAGCCCTCCGCACATTTGACAGTTGACAAATTAACAAATTGACAAAAGTAGAATTTTTTTAATTAATAATAATTTTCCTCTGAAGTTAATTGGTTAATTGTTAATTGGTTAATTGTTCGGAAGGCTGCGCCTGACGGTGTGCCTATTGAAGAATGAACCGGTGAGTATCCCGTAAAGAGGCTTAGGCTAAGGGCGGAAACGTCTGGAGCCATAGCGAAAGCAAGTGTTAATAGCGCGTCTTTATGTCTCTACGGGATGACCCGAAACCGCGTGAGCTAACCATGGCCAGGATGAAGTCCGCCTAACGGCGGATGGAGGTCCGAACCCGTATCAGTTGCAAATGGTTGGGATGAGCTGTGGTTAGAGGTGATATGCCAAACGAACGCGGAGATAGCTGGTTCTCCCCGAAATATATTTAAGTATAGCTCTTGCTTAACTTCACAGGGGTAGAGCACTGAATGAACTGATGCGGAGCAATCTGTATCGTTCAATCAAACTTCGAATACTGTGAAACAAATTGAGTGAGAAGTCAGTCCGGCCCGGCTAAGCGGGTCTGGGCTAAAGGGAAACACCCCAGATCTAAAGCTAAGGTCCCAAAGTGTATTTTAAGTGTTAAAGGTAGTACTGACGTCAAGACAGCAAGGAAGTTGGCTTAGAGGCAGCCATCTTTTAAAGAAAGCGTAACAGCTCACTTGTCGATATGGCGACAGTGCGCCGACAATGTATCGGGGCTAAAAATACCACCGAAGCTTAGGGCCTTGTGCTCTGCACAAGGAATTTCTAATTTCTAATTTCTAATTTCTAAACAATATCTAATTTTCAAAATTGAAAAGTTTAGGATTTAGGATTTTAGGTTTAGGATTTCCTCGCGCAGCGCGCGAGGCGGTAGGGGAGCGTTTGCATCGCAGTGAAGCCCTTCCGTAAGGTTAGGGTGGAGTGATGTGAAGTGAGAATGCCGGTATGAGTAGCGAAACCCCGCTGAGAATGCGGGGCGCCGTATGTCCAAGGTTTCCTACGCAACGTTCGTCGACGTAGGGTTAGTCGGTCCTAAGGCGAGGCCAGAAGGCGTAGTCGATGGACAAGCCGTTAATATTCGGCTACTTTGGCAAAATCGTTTTAAAGCAAAGGGAAGACGGAGATGGAATGTTTCTGGGTCGAAATGATACGACCTCCAAGGAGCAAGGAAGTGAAAGTATGAAAATCAACTTTTGCGATTATCCGAGCTTTGATGGCGATCCGCCAACTGGTGGAAAGAGGAATTGTTTCAACTTCCAAGAAATTTTCTCGTTGCCAGACTTTGTCAAAACCGTACCAAAACCGACACAGGTGGACTGGTATTAGAGTACCAAGGCGAGCGGGAAAACCTTCCTTAAGGAACTCGGCAATATAACTGGACGTACCTTTGGTAGATGTCCTCCCTGGCCGTCTTTCAGACGGGCCAACATTTGACATTTAACAATTGACAACTGACAGATGGATTTAATTTAATAATTTTTCTGCATAAGTCAAATGTTAATTGTCACTTTGTTAATTGTTCCGCCCGAAGGGCGGCTGGGGCGCAGTGAACGACGCCAAGCGACTGTTTAACAAAAACACAGGTCCCTGCTTAAGTCGAAAGACGATGTATAGGGGCTGACGCCTGCCCAGTGCTCGTAGGTTAAATGTTGTAGGTGATCTCCACTTTGTGGGGTGAGCTTGCGACATAAGCCCGGGTAAACGGCAGCAGTAACTATAACTGTTCTAAGGTAGCGAAATTCCTTGTCGGGTAAGTTCCGACCCGCACGAAAGGTTGAACGACTTGGCGACTGTCTTGAGGAAGGACCCGGCGAAATTGCAATGGCTGTGAAGATGCGGCCAACTTGCACCAGGACAGAAAGACCCCGTGGAGCTTTACTGCAACTTGGCATTGTTTCAACTTTTGGGACTGTATAGGATAGGTGGGAGTCCTTCGGCGAAAGCCACAGGACGTCAGTGTAATACCACTCTTCTTAATGGTTGGAACTGACTGTTTGTCCTAATAAAAAACGGGAGACAGGACAGTGTCTGGTGGGCAGTTTGACTGGGGCGGTCGCCTCCAAAAAGGTAACGGAGGCGTACAAAGGTCGACTCAAGTCCTACAGAAACGGACTTTTAGCGTGCAAAGGCATAAGTCGGCTTAACTGCAAGTGGTACATCACGAGCAGATGCGAAAGCAGGTCTTAGTGATCCTCCAAACCGGCATGGAACGGTTGGAGCTTAACGGATAAAAGCTACCCCGGGGATAACAGGCTGATCTTCTCCAAGAGTCCATATCGACGAGAAGGTTTGGCACCTCGATGTCGGCTCACCGTATCCTCCTCGTGAAGTAGCGGGGAAGGGTTGGGCTGTTCGCCCATTAAAACGGTACGCGAGCTGGGTTCAGAACGGCGTAAGCCAGTTCGGTCCCTATCCGGTGCAAGCGTTTGATATCTGAGGGGGGTCGCCACTAGTACGAGAGGACCGTGGTGAGCGAACCTCTAGTGTGCCAGTTGTCACATCAGTGGCAGTGCTGGGTAGCTACGTTCGTAACTGAGAAGCGCTGAAAGCATCTAAGCGCCAAACAGGCCCCAAGACTAGATATCGTTAAGATCCCAGAGAGACTATCTGGTTGATAGGCGGCAAGTGTAAAGCTAGTAATGGTTGCTCTGTTATGCAGAGGTTCAATCGGGGCGATAGCAGGAAGTTGGATATTTTATTCAACTTTCGACTATCTAACTGATTGTTCAGCTTAGCCGTACTAATAGATCGAAGACTCAAAAATTTCCATTCAGTTTCAAGAAAGCAAGCAGGGTTGACTTGACAAGCCTACTGCCTCAGGCTTTAAAATATAATCAGTTTTAATTTAAATAGCTGTTCTACATTTCCTTCAATAAGGGGAGTGTTTTTTTAAGGAAAAAATTATGGTCTCGGAATTTGAACAACATAGAGGAATAGGCCCGATGGATCCTGGGGCAAATATTCGAGAGTCTCACGTACGCGCACAGGAAATATTAAATAGCGCATTAGCAATTCGTGAGGCATCTGGTGCAGAAAGAGTATCACTCGAGGTAGGTAGTTGTGGAGTACATTACACAATAGTACCTACTGAAGCACAGTTAGCAGAGAGAGCACAGTTAACAATATTACCAGAGTATTTGCTAGGTTCTGGCCTACCTAATTTTTCTGAACAAAAAAGTGAAAAAAAGTCCCCTAAAAAACGAAAAGTAGATAATGGGGTGCCATCAAAAAGATCTAAAAATCCTGATCGCCGCGGACTTACTGGATTTTACAGAGGTGTCTTTTACAGGGATGGAGAAGCCCAGATTTCCAAGTCAAGACAGGAGAAGATACGAAACGGTCGAGATCGTTCTGGAAGAGGTTTATCTTCTTAATTTGCATTTTTTTATTAGTTTGTTATAATTCTTTCCGCTGGTGTCTGTAGCGAGTTGGAAACACTCTTTCCCATTCCGAACAGGATAGTGAAACGATTCAGCGGCGACAATAGTATATGGGCAACTGTATGCGAAGATAGTTCGATG